>Ga0208626_1000002_pt1 | contig 532195 bp, 509 predicted proteins | sample LakWasMet10_HOW4_2_FD_183860 | JGI IMG/M metagenome (GOLD analysis project Ga0208626, IMG submission 183860) | Freshwater sediment methanotrophic microbial communities from Lake Washington under simulated oxygen tension - Sediment Metagenome... | ecosystem: Environmental > Aquatic > Freshwater... | reverse complement strand
GCAAAGATGGTAGCGAGTTCCCTGTAGAGGTTGGTCTGAATCCAATTGAGACAGAGGATGGCATTAAAGTGCTTTCCGCTATTACCGATATATCAGAACGTAAAAGAATGGAGGAATGCTTCCGTAAGGTAGTAGAGGCAGCACCTAATGCCATGGTCATGGTTGATAAGTCTGGGCTTATCGAAATGGTGAATACACAGGCCGAGAATATTTTTGGTTATAGTCGATCCGAGTTGTTAGGTCAGCCTATTGATTGCCTTCTTCCTGAAAGATTTCGTCACCAACATCCACATCATCGGGACTCTTTCTTCTCTGACTTACAACCTAGAGCGATGGGGGTTGGTCGTGATCTATTTGGCCGTCGCAAAGATGGTAGCGAGTTCCCTGTAGAGGTTGGTCTGAATCCAATTGAGACAGAGGATGGCATTAAAGTGCTTTCCGCTATTACCGATATATCAGAACGAGTAAAAGCAAATATAAAGCTTGTTGAGCATCACAAAGAGCTCGAGCGGAGTAACAAGGAACTAGCAACATTTGCCTATGTAGCATCACACGACTTGAAGTCCCCATTACGGGGTATTTTTCAGATATCCCAATGGATTGAAGAGGACCTCCGTAATTCAGCTTCAGCATCTATTCCAGCTCATATGAATTTATTACGTGGACGTCTCAACCGAATGGAACATCTGTTAGATGATTTGCTCGCATATTCACGTGCGGGTCGACTTGAAGGAGGCCTTAGTCAAATTGATCTCGGAATACTGGCAAAAAATATATTTGAAATGCAGGCTCCACCAGACGGGTTCAAACTTTTGCTTGCCAACGACCTTCCTATATTCACCACCCTAGCTACTCCACTTGAGCAGGTTTTACGCAACCTATTTACCAATGCAATCAAACACCATGATCGTAAAGTCGGGACTATAAAATTAGACTGCGAACGCAAAGACAAATACCACTACGAATTTAGCGTTACAGATGATGGGCCAGGCATCCCATCAGAATACCATGAGCGGGTTTTTGTCATGTTTCAGACGTTAAGGCCACGAGACGAAGTAGAGGGTAGTGGCATGGGATTAGCTCTTGTTAAAAAAATTGTAGAAACCTATGGTGGTCATGCTTCTATCGTATCTACAGGTATTCGTGGAACCAGTATTCGGTTTACTTGGCCTATAAAAGTTGAAGGGAAGGTACACATTGCAAATACCCCAGAAAAACTATAGAGAAGTAACACTTCTTGTAGTAGATGATGATGACATTGACACCATTGCCTTAGAGCGTGCGCTACGTAAACTTAAATTGTTAAACACAATTTACCGCGCGCGCGATGGGCAAGAGGCACTCGATAAGTTACGTTCAGGCAGCATCCCAGAACCTTATATTATATTACTTGATCTAAACATGCCCCGCATGGGTGGGTTGGAGTTTCTCCAAGTATTGCGTACAGATCCTTTACTTACACACGCAGTAGTATTTGTTTTAACTACATCTAAGTCTGATGAGGATTTAGTCGCAGCTTATCGTAAACATATAGCAGGCTATATACTTAAACAGCATATGGATAGAGACTTTCTTGAAGTGATTGGTCTGATCGAGCATTATTGGAGACTGGTAGAGCTTCCAGTCAGTAAGGATTAATCAATGAAGCTACTACTTGTTGATGATGATGAGCTAGATCGTATGGCTGTTGTTCGTGTATTGCAAAGTCCAAAATTAATTAAAGATATTGTTCATGCAAGCACTGCGGTTTCTGCCTTAAAACTGTTTGAAGAATACGCATTTGATGTTGTGCTACTTGATTATCGGCTTCCAGATATGGAGTGTCTTGAGGTTCTAAAGAAACTCACTAGCCATGCCACAAAACATGCAGCTGTAGTTATTCTGACAGGGATGGCTGATGATGAAGTGATAGAAAAGAACTGCATTGCTGCAGGAGCACAAGATTTTTTATTAAAAAAAGAGCTTTCACAACGTCACCTTACTAAAGCTCTAGTTCATGCTCAAACGCGTCATGCTCTTAATCAGAAACTTATTGAAACCTATGCACGATTAAAGTATCTAGCTGAAAATGATCAAATGACGGGCTTGTCGAATAGACGTTATTTTGAAGAGCGTTTACGTACTGAGATTCAGAGAGCACAGCGATTTGAAGGAAAAGTTGGATTAATTTTTTTAGATGTGGATAATTTTAAGCTCATTAATGATAGTTTGGGACATGATATAGGTGATAGGATCTTGCAGCAGATTGCAGGCAGACTACTCACACTAATCCGGCAAGGTGATATTGCCTGTCGTCTCGGAGGTGATGAGTTCGCAATTATTGTTAATGACCTAGAGAAAGAAACTTCACTAGGTATACTCGCACAACGTATTCTGGATTGTTTGCGCGAGCCTATCTTACTTTCCAAGACACAACACTTTATTTCCTCCAGTATAGGTATTTCAACATATCCAGAATGTGCACATACCGCGGAGGATATGTTAAAGCATGCTGATTTAGCTATGTACCACGTTAAGCAACATGGAAGAAACGGATTCCACTTCTTTACTCAAGAGTTACAAGAGCGTGTAATGAATAAAGTTTCTCTCGAGCAACAACTTCATTCAGGGGTCTTTCAGAGCCAATTACTGCAATACTATCAACCTGTAATTAATACAAGTAATTTTAATGTGTGTGGTGCTGAAATGCTGCTTCGTTGGAATCACCCAACAAGAGGGATTCTTACGCCAGACTGTTTCTTAGAAACCATAGAAGAACTTGGATTTTTATCTGAAATTGATACAACCAGCAGACGTTCAGCATGTAATCAGCTAGCCGAATGGCGCTTAATCGAGTTAGTTGAACAAGATTTTGTTATAGCAATGAACGCAAGCGAGCAATTACTAAATGAAGAAAACTTCCTGTCCATAATCAAATCTGACTTGGATAATACAGGCCTGTTTGGCCAGTCTCTATCTATCGAGGTTACAGAAGGCGTTCTAGTTTCTAGTTTTGATAAAACATCGATTATTTTGAACAAACTTAAGGAGATTGGTATAAATGTCGCCATTGATGATTTCGGTACCGGATACTCATCAATGGCATATCTAAAATGGCTCCCAGCTTCAACTTTAAAAGTTGATCGATCATTTGTAAAAAACGTACCAGCTAGTATAGCTGATTGTCGTGTATTAAAGGCAATTATCACTTTAGCGAAAAGCTTGGATCTATCGGTGATTGTTGAGGGAGTTGAAACTATTGAGCAAGCGCAATTGTGTCGAGAATATGGTGCCGACATGCTTCAAGGGTATCTGTTCTCTAAAGCGTTGTCCCCACAAGATTTTGCTGGCTTTATAGCACAGCACAACCCAAATGCTTGGCTAAAATAAAGTTTTAAGAGTTAGATAACTGCTATGCGCATAAAGTAACGGAGCCATCTCAAAACGAATATTCTAATAATACTTTAGTTACTTACACAAAGTTTAAAAGCACTTAATTAAAGACTCTAGTGGTTAAAAATCTTAGCCGTTTGCGACGATTGCAGACAGCAATGTATAGAGTTTATCGTAAGCGGTAGTTTTTAATATTTGAATATTTCTTACGTATAGTAGATCCGTGTGAATGCTATTGCTACATAGTACATTTACTATCCTAAATTTAAAGTCTGGTATTAATGATATTTTTTAATAAAATACTCTTGCATAAAGGTATGGTACCATATTATCATTACCCTTATCATGCTACTACTTAAAGAACTACCAACCTCTAAAAGCCTAGAAAAGTTTGTTAAGCGTTACCCAGACGCTGACATCACTGCAATTTCTGACTTTGTAAACTTACTTCGCGCAAGCTCAGATATTTCTGCAGCACTAGATAAACTACTAGCGAAACATGAGCTTTTACAAGGGCGCTGGTGGGTACTTGTGCTGCTAATGCGTAATGATAACCTGACCTCTACGCCAACAGACTTAGCTGAGAAAGCTGGTGTGACTAAAGCAACAATGACTGGATTTATAGATGGCCTAGTTCGAGAAGGCTTAGTCACTAGAGTTACTGATGATACTGATCGCAGAAAGTTACTAATTAAGCTGACAGATATCGGCCAGAAAAAATTAGATGTAGTGATGCCAGACTACTATAAAAAAGTCAGTGCGCTAATGTCACACCTTAGTGCCAATCAGCGTGAAAGCTTATTAGTTAACGTTAACATTTTGGCTGCCAGCCTCGATGTAATGAAGTAGCTCATCAGTTTTTTTAGCTATATTGTTCGGAACCATACTAAATTAATATCGATGTCTAAATTTCACAAATTTAATAAAAGCACTATTTTTCAAGCCACTAGCAGCATATCAATAGTAGGCCTAGTGATTTCATTAGCAGGCTGTATCAGCATGTCTGACATCAATCCTAAAGCAAAAGAAGTGCAAGCTGATTCATTAAAGTCTGGTCAGACAATTAGGTCTGCTACACATATCGAATGGCCAACAGAGGATTGGTGGAAAGCTTATCATGATGAGCAGCTAAATACCTTAATTAGTAAAGCTGTGAGCGATAACCCAACACTGCGTATGGCGCAAAGCCGCGTGAGTCTGCTACAAGCCTATGCCGATAGTATGCACGCCGAAACCTTACCTAGTATCGGTGGCGACGCTTCTGCCGTTCATCAGCGCTTTACCGAATTACAGTTCATACCGCCACCACAGGCTGGAAATTGGGATTGGGACAATAAGATGACAGCATCTATTGCCTATGATCTTGATTTATGGGGTAGGCAGGAAAGCCTGTGGAATGCCTCAGTAGATGAAACCAATGCAAGTAAGTTAGAGGTGCAACAAGTAAAACTGGAGCTAATTAATGCTGTCATTAGAAGCTACATTCAACTAGCTATGGAATACCACTTACGTGATCTAGCCAAAGAATATTTAACTGAGATCAAGCAGCGCGTGGCTATTAAGAAACGAGCTGTGCAGGCTGGGCTTAGTACAGAGATGGAAGTAATTGAGGCCGAAACACCTTTGCCATTAGCAAGAGCTAAAGTTGAGGCTATCAGCGAACGCATTAAGCTTTTACTTAATCAAATAGCAGCGCTTTCTGGACAGGGTCCTGGTGCCGGCGACAGTATCACTCGCCCATCTCTGTCGTTAGAAGCCAGTGCAGGGCTACCTGACACTCTACAAGCCAACTTAGTTGGGCGTAGGCCAGATGTGTTAGCCCATCGTTTACATGTGGAAGCAGCACAAAAAAATATTGAAGGGGCTAAGAAAGCATTTTATCCAAATATCAATCTGATGGGATTTATTGGCTTTCAGGCGCTTGGGTTTGGTCAGTTGCTGAGCAATGCTGCGAATATTGCCGGCGCAGGCCCGGCGATTTCTTTGCCTATATTTGATGGCGGTAGACGACGTGGAAATCTATCTGCCAAAACCGCTAGCTATGATATCGCAGTAGAAAATTACAATAGCAACCTTGTTAAAGCGCTACAAGATGTTTCAGATCAACTAGTCATTATGCAATCTAATGGCAAACAAATCATAGAGGCTGATGTGGCATTAGCCTCAGCAAAAAGAGCGCATCAGTTAGCCAAGGTAAGTTATAACGGTGGATTGAGCGATTATCAACATGTACTGGACACTAACAGTGTATTTATACATCAGCAAGAAGTACGCACTCAATTACAAGCCATTCGATTAGACGCTTATGCCGGCTTAATGCGAGCACTCGGCGGTGGAACGACCGAGGCAACTACAGCTAAAGCAATGCCCTTGCCATGACTCTCTTACATTTAATTAAAGAAAGAAAAAGTAGCATACTGATGACATTTCAAGTTGCATTGCGCGAGTGGTTAACTGAAGATGCGCTTGTTTTTGGCTATCTATTAAAAGTGCTATTAGCCAGCTTGCTTGCGATGTGGTTATCGCTAAGATTCGAGCTAGATCAGCCACGCACAGCAATGTTGACAGTAGCAATTGTGATGCAGTCCCGTTCTGGCATGGTATTCGCAAAAAGCTATTACCGCCTGTTGGGCACGTTAGCCGGAGTTATAGTATCACTTATTCTCGTCGCATTATTTGCACAAGAGCGCGTGCTATTTTTACTCAGCATGGCACTGTGGATAGGTTTATGTACCGCAGGCTCCATGGTTTACCGTAATCATCAATCTTATGGATTTGTATTGGCAGGTTATACCCTATGCATCGTTGGCCTACCTGCAACTATCAGCCCAGAACTCACCTTTAATATTGCTACTACCCGAATTTCGGAGATTATCATAGGCCTGATATGTGCAACTATGATTAGTGATTTGGTTTTTCCACAACGGCTATGGAGCGACATTCAAGATAAGCTAAGACAGCGTTTTAGTGACTTTTCTGATTTATTACGCACTACCGCACAAAACTCAACCTCTACTAAAAACTCAAAACAAGTTCTATTAAGATTCATAAGTGACATTTATAGCCTAGAGTCTTTTCGTGCCTCCTCTATCATGGAAAATGACCGAGCTAATCGTAGTCACTTACGTATTAACGAGATGAATAACGAGTTCATGGCTGTGGCAACTACTTTCCATGCTCTAGAAGAGCTCATGCGCCGTCAAGAAAGCAATGGTCACCCTGAAGTGGGCACTTTATTAACCACAATGCTTCAACAGTTAAGCAAAGCAATTACACTTGATGGGAATAACGCACGTAATGAGCAGGAGGCGGCACTTGTTGCAAGTCAACTAAAGAGTCTTAGCAACTTATTTACTCAAAGTGCTGCCATTAATAGAGTACAGTTACCACAAGGTCTAAGTGCTCGCGAACTCCTAGACTTTGAAACTGGAGCAGAGTTAATGCAGCGCCTCGCGCATGAGTTGCATACGTATGCCACTACTTACTCATCTATAAGTTATAGTGCAAATAAATCAGATTCGAGCGGCACACGCACACCACCAAAATTAGAAACGCACTTTGACCCGATAGTAGTTGCCATGGCTGGTGTACGAGGGACTTTAACACTAGGTATTATGACAGCTTTGTGGCTACTCACTGACTGGCGCTCTGGGATTGAAGCCATCACTATTGGCGTAATTACCAGTACGCTTTTTGCAACATTACCCTCACCTAGCAAAACCATTATGCAATTTATGACGGGGGCAATTATAGGCACTATCTCAGCTTATATTTGTAATTTTCATTTGCTCATTCAAGCACAAGGATTTTGGATGTTAGCCTTAGCAGTTACGCCAACTATCATCTTTTCTAGTTGGTTAACAACCAAACCTTCAATTGCGGCAGTTGGCTCCGGAATTTTTATCGTATTTTTAATGCATATCGGTTTTAACAGTACATACAGCGCTAACCCAGTTACTTTTATTAACGACTCTATTGCAGATTTATTAGCAGTACTGGTTTCTGGCGTGATGTATAGCCTCATTGATATTAATAGTAGTCAGTGGTCTAGGCGGCGTGTTGCAACAGCTTTGCGTCGATTAGTAATTACTGCATGCCGAAGTCCATTAGTAATGAGGCGGACCCAGTTAGAAAACGCCGCCTTCGATTTAGTTCAGCGTGCTGGTAGCACGCAAGATATTGCTGAAAAGCGAGACAAACTGGTAATTGACTGGCTACTGTCTACGCTTGAAATTGGTCATTCTGTAATTGCGCTACGAGAGCTTAAGCTTGAAATTGGCCAACCATACTTTTCTGAGCTCTTGTTTGCCAGTCTAGAGTCTATTGCGTTACTACATGAGCTACCCTGCGAAGCGCGGCGCATAAAAGCTTTGCAGGCCATCGACAATGCCATTGAAAATCTCTCGCCAGAAATTACGTCTGTTATTGCTATACCTGCAGTAACGTACGATTTTAGGCGTCAGGCGCTTCCTATGTTGCACTTTATTCATAGCGTATTATTGGATAAAAAATCTGTTTTTTTTCACTCAGGAGGAAACAAGCAATGCCGCGTGAAATAGCACTTCTAGATACACTAGTGCCCACCCTGTTATTTGGCTTTTTAGCCGCTAGTTTGGGCTCGCTTATTATAGACTGGTTATTCACGCGCTATCACTTATACGGCTATATTTGGTATCCCTCACTGTTTAGATTAGCAGCATTTTCTTGCATGTTCACCTTGAGTGGACTTTGGATTTATTAATAGGAGTGAAAATGAACGACCTTAACAGAAAACTAACTCGTCTATCAATTACGCTAACACTCTTAATTACCGCTATTGTTCTTAGTCATATGCTCTGGATACGTTACATGGATTCACCATGGACACGTGACGGCAGAGTAAGAGCTGATATTGTTAATATCGCACCCGATGTAAACGGTTTAGTCACTTCAGTAGCCGTACGTGATAATCAATTCGTACATCGCGGTGACGTACTATTTACAGTAGACACGGAACATTATAAGACTGCTGTGACCCAAACAAAAGCTTTAGTTGAGCAGAGTAAAGTGAGACTTACTATGAAACGAGCTCAAGCCAAACGACGGGCTGAAGTTGACGACCAGGTCATCTCACAAGAAAGCCGTGAAGATAGCTCACTGATAGCCACTAGTGCCAAAGCTGAATATGAAGCTGCTTTAGCTGAATTAGACTTAGCAAAATTGAATTTAGCACGTACCGTTGTTCGCTCGCCTGTTGATGGCTGGGTATCAAACCTACTAGTGCGCCCTGGCGATTTTGCCCAGATAGGTGTACCTAAACTAGCCGTGATAGACCAGCGCTCATTCTGGGTTTATGGCTATTTTGAAGAACACAAGCTCGCATTAATGCGGTTAAGTGATCCTGTTGAAATAAGGTTAATTAGTTCTAACCAAGTATTAAAAGGTCACGTTGAAAGCTTTGCACGCGGCATCACTGACCGTGACAATCCTACAGATGTGAGATTACTGGCAAATGTTAATCCGAGCTTTAATTGGGTAAGGCTATCGCAGCGAGTACCTGTCAGAATTACACTTGATGAAATACCTAAAAATATGATTTTAGTGGCAGGAATGACGTGTACAGTTATTGTACATCCGAGAGGCTAATGTATTAGGCTAAAAAATGATGGGTAAAGCACACCTTGCTCAACAGCCATCTAAGTTCTATTTATGCTCATATTATTTAACTCTCGTAAACTTAGCCATTGGCCTCTGTTACTCGCGAGTTAAATATACATCGAAGTAGCATCTAGCTTAATCACAGAAATAGAGTACACGGCTTTTATTTACTGGTAAAGGCCAAGAAGCTAAGCTAGCGTCGTTTCTATACAAGGCGATGAAAAAGTAATATAGCAGCCTCAATATCAATCTAGAAACACCTTCTCGTTTTGATACTAAGACTACAAACAGTCAAGCTTGTCAGAGTAAATAATCAGAATGCTATAGTCACTTGTAACGTTGAGTGATACAACTTTACTAAAAACTGTATGTTAGAATAAAAATGCCCACATCACTGTTGGCATTCTTTAAACTTAAAACAAAGTTAGGCTTTAGTTAACTTTTTTATCATGCACAATAGACTCTAGTAAAGCTCGTAAATCTTTAGAAACCTCAGGATGCTTTAGCCCTAGCCTAATAGTTGCTTCAAGGTAGCCAAATTTAGAGCCACAATCGTAGCGCACGCCATCAAATCGATACGCTAATATTTGCTCTTCAGTAAGTAAGGCTGAAATGCCATCGGTTAATTGTATCTCGCCACCGGCTCCAGCTTTAACGCTATCTAAGTGATGAAAAATCCTATTGGTAAGAATATAGCGTCCCACTACTGCCAATGTTGAAGGTGCGTCTTTGGGATCAGGTTTTTCTATAATAGCTGAAATCTGCTCAATATTTTTGTTAAGTGGCGTAGTTGCAACAATGCCGTAGCTCTTGGTTTGATCAGCAGGCACATTTTCAACGCCTAATAACGAGCAGCGATAGTAATCGTAAGCTTCAGCCATTTGCTTCATGACAGGCGTTTTACCATCGAGTAGATCGTCTGCTAAAATTACGGCAAAAGCATCGTCGTTAACCACCGGCTTAGCTAAACGCACCGCATGACCCAAACCTAATGCCTGTGTTTGGCGAATATATATACAGTTAACATTTTTAGGAACAATATTTTGTACAATTTTGAGCAACTCATTTTTGCCGTTACGCTCAAGCTCATTCTCTAACTCATAAGCCATGTCAAAATGGTCTGATATAGACCGTTTATTTCTACCTGTAATAAAAATTAAATCAGTAATTCCCGCTGCAACAGCTTCTTCAACTGCATATTGAATCAATGGCTTATCTACAATGGGTAACATTTCTTTAGGGTTTGCTTTTGTCGCCGGTAAAAAACGTGTACCTAAACCGGCAACCGGGAATACTGCTTTTGTAACTTTTTTCATTATGACCAATCATCTAACAAGTTATCAACTTACTAATTATATTCACATACAACAATACTAGCTATACCAAACTTTAAACTGATTTTATGCAATAAAATTAATTGTTAAAACCTCATTTTTGTTAATAACAACTGATATTTAAGCTATAGAAATATATAGTAATATAGCTTAAATATCTTTGCAGCTTTAAATTGCGAACAGCGTATACTTTTAGTGTAACCAATCCATCATTACGGAGAAAAGTTTGAGAACTATCATCAATCAAGAGATTGAGAAATCAATCAATACTTTCACAAGTGTTTTAAACAATGAAAAATTACTCGCTCAGGTTGAAACTTGTGTAGATGAAATTTGTTTAGCTTTAGGTAACAAAAATAAGGTACTGCTTGCAGGTAATGGTGGCAGTGCCGCAGATGCACAACACATTGCAGGTGAGCTTGTTTGCCGATTTAATTATGACAGGCCTGGTTTAGCTGCTTTTGCACTTACGGTAGATAGTTCTGTGTTAACAGCAATTGGTAATGACTATGGCTACGAAAAGCTATTTTCCCGCCAAATACAAGCTGTGGGGGTCTCTGGTGATATATTTTGGGCATATTCGACATCAGGAAAGTCACCTAATATCATAGCTGCAATGGAAGCTGCAAAAGAGTTAGGTTTAAAAGTGATTGGCTTTACAGGTAAAAATGGCTGGATTAGACCAGAGTTAGTGAATTTTTCCATAGAAATTCCATCGGCAGATACACCTAAAGTTCAAGAGGCACATTTGCTACTTGGTCATATTATTTGTGGTTTAGTAGAGAGTAAGATGTATCCTCGCAATAAGTCTTAGTCAAAAATAACCGTTTCATTAGCTACAAACTAATAAAATAGTAGCTGATAAATGTAAGGAGGAGGTTTAATAATACAAAACCACTATCTAGTAAGTGCTGCTAATAAAGGCTCACAAGCGATTTATAGAGGCTTGTGAGGTAGGGATTATAATTATGGTACCGGTCTTTTTACACAATATTTAATGGTTGGAAAGACTTTACTAAGTCATCAATAGCTTTAATTTGCGTCAAAAATGCTTCTAACTGATTAATAGGCAAGGCACTTGGACCATCACATTTAGCCTCTTTAGGATTGGGGTGGGACTCTAGGAACAAACCTGCTAAACCTACTGCCATACCTGCACGCGCTAAATCTACCACTTGCTCACGCCTACCGCCTGAAGCTACTCCTAGCGCCTCGCGCTGCTGTAGTGCGTGTGTAACATCAAATATAATAGGCGTACCCGGGCAGAATTTTTTCATTACACCAAAGCCCAACATATCTACTACCAAGTTGTCGTAACCAAATGCACTTCCACGTTCGCATAAAATCACTTGATCGTTACCTGCCTCTTTAAATTTTTCAACAATATTAAGCATTTGATGCGGGCTTAAAAACTGTGGTTTTTTCACATTCACAGGCTTACCAGTTTTTGCCAGTGCGATAACTAAGTCAGTTTGACGTGCTAAAAATGCGGGCAACTGTAAAATATCAACTACCTCTGCTACTGGTGCTGCTTGCCAGGTTTCATGTACATCAGTAATCAAAGGTACGCCAAACTCAGCCTTAACCGCTTGGAATATCTTTAAACCCTCTTCCATACCTGGACCACGATGTGAGTTGATTGAAGAGCGGTTCGCTTTATCAAATGAAGCTTTAAACACGAGTGGTATATTCAACTTTTGAGTTACATCAACATAGTGCTCACAAGCCTTTAACGTACTATTTGTATCTTCAAGTACATTGATACCTCCAAAAAGTACGAAGTTTTTTTGATTATCTAGAGTAATGTCCTTGGTTAACTGCACGGTTTGCTTCCTTATAAATATCTAATATTCTTAAATTTAAAACTTAATGTATTGTGATTAGCTTGATTTTATTTGATTGATTAAGTTGAGTTTTCATTATTTAGCGACATTGCGTTACAAGCTTTAATGCACCTTCGCCCTGCGAACTTAAGTTGTACTCACTCTTCTTGCTCTTATAGTTCACATTATATGCGAGAGCTCTACAGAATAATTTAGTATCTACTGAGCTGAAGTGAGTTCGACCTATATTAATTGCACAAGAAGCTCATTACTCGATCATCTATTGAATGAGGGGAACAGTCTGCTAACGCTTATGTTTAGCGTCTGAATTTTGAGAGGCTTATAGTTAACAGTTATATGTATCTATCCTTAAGCTAAAAATACCCTATACATAAGTTTAAGCTTTCGAATATTTATGCTTACCTAACTCCTCCTAACTAAAATACCCAATAGTGATCTATCAGTAAAGCAGCAAAAAGCAGTGTGAGATAAGCGATTGAGTATTTAAATGTTTTTTTAGCTAATGCATCAGAGTAGCGATAATAAAGACTAATTACATAGACCATAAATATCGCATCCAGAATAACTACTGAAATTAAGTAAAGTAATCCACTCATCCCTAGCCCGTAAGGCATGAACGATACTGCAACTAGGATAATGGTATATAGCAAAATATGTAATAGGGTAAATGATTCGCCGTGCGTCACTGGCAACATAGGCATACCTACTTTTGCATATTCTTCGCGCCTATATAATGCTAACGCCCAAAAGTGCGGTGGCGTCCATGCAAATATAATCAAAAACATAATCAATGACTCTGGCGAGACCGTATTATTAACAGCCGCCCAGCCTAATATCGGTGGCATTGCACCAGATGCACCACCAATGACAATATTCATCGGTGTAGCTGGCTTTAGAAAAACAGTATAAATGACCGCATAGCCTACAAATGTTGCGAAAGTTAACCACATGGTAAGAGGGTTAACATAAAGATACAGAATAGCTAAACCTGTGCCACCTAGTATAGTTGCGAATATCGTGGTTTGCGTTGAAGATACTTTCCCTGTAGGCAAGGCACGTGCACGAGTACGCGCCATAACCGCATCAATTTTATGCTCAATCAGGCAGTTAAAGGCGGCGGCGGCACCTGACGCAAATGCAATTCCAATAGTCGTTGCAATTAATAATGGCCAATACATAGACAGCTCTGCAGGTTTAGCAAGATACATACCTATAATGGCTGTAAATACAATAAGCGAGGTAACTCTTGGTTTACATAACGAGAGAAAGCTTTTAACGCTTAGCCTTACACTTTGCATGGTACTGACATTATTACTTACTTTACTTTCTCGCTTGCTTTCATCTAACTCAATTACCATTGATTGACCTCTACTTTTTGAATCCCGTTATTTTGGAGTTCATTATCACTAAAATAATGACTAATAAGCCTGCTGTAAAATTGTGAGCAACCGCTAATACTAATGGTAAATGTAATAATAAGTTGGCAATACCTAATGAAATCTGAATACAAAGCACTATCAATAAAACTATACCTAAGCGTTTCATCTGCCAGTACTTTAAGAGATTAAGTGCAAGTAAACCCAAGTAAACAAAAGTGATTAAAGCACCTAATCTATGCATCCATTGTATAGCCGTGATGGATGCCAGTGTTAACGCGCCACCATTAACACTCTGACCAAGGTCTCTGACCATATGGAACGCATCTTTAAAGTCCATTTCCGGAATAAATACACCGTGACATGTAGGAAAGTCAGTACAGGCTAAAGCGGCGTAATTTGTACTAGTCCAGCCACCTAAGAAAATTTGTATAAATAATATTAACAGTCCGATACGTATTGCGGCTCTTAGTCGAGCTGAAGTGATTATAGTGGCAGAATAATGCCCCCAATGCCTATGTGCTAGCCAAGTGAGAATTGCTAGCGTGGACATTCCCCCTAGCAAATGCGAGCTAACGATAGCAGGCTTTAGTAGCATCGTCACGGTCCACATGCCTAGTGCGGCCTGAAATACAATCAGTACGAGTAAGAAGCTCGGCGTCCAAGGTGAGCATTTAATTTTTTTCTTAGCAGCCCAGCCAAGTGTAAAAATAGCGAATACGATTAAACCTAAGCTCCCCGCAAAGTAGCGGTGTATCATTTCACGCCATGCTTTGCCTATCACTATCATATTGCTTGGATAAGCGCTTTGCGCGCTCACAATAGCGGCTTCACTTTGCGGCACAGTGAGTGTGCCATAACAGCCGGGCCAGTCTGGGCAACCTAAACCAGCATCTGTTAACCTGACGTATGCTCCTAAGACAACTACAACTAAAGCAAGTACTGTCCCTATTAATACTAGAGCCCTTAGCCATTTAAAGCTTTTTGATCCTCCGAACATAGCTAACCCGCCCAAGAATATCTTAATAAACGAGTAATATCTTTACGCATATCGGCCAAAGGGAAACTAGCTGGATAGCTCATCATCAGATATCCAAGTGAGTCTACTAAATAGATTCGATTACTAGTCATTGGATTTTCTGCATTCACTTGAAACTCTTGAGCCAGACTAGCTACGTTAATTTCAGGTTTATTAATGACAATTAAGTCAGGGTAGTCGTGTTTAATTTTTGCCACATCTTGCGTATTGGTAATTAACACGCGTTGCGCGCGCTCAATATCTTTGTAAAGCGACACATGTAATTGGCGTAAATCGTGCAGTTTATCCAAGCAAGTTTGCTTACATTGATCTGCCACATAAACAATACTCCATTTAGTTCTCCAAAACTGATCTGATAACATTAAACTTTGATCGTCTAGGGGTTCTTTTGCATTATTGATTAAGCGCGGCGGGTTAACCAACTCACCTAAACTTTTGCCATTAGGTTTCCAGTTGAGTTGGTACATCAATATCACCACGATGACAGGCACCACAAAAAACACCACCATCAACATAAATACCTTACGGCCTTTAATTTGCATTTCTAATTCAGTTAATTGCTTTTCACTCTGCATGTATCACTCGGATAGTAAAGTTGATAATTAATTAATAATAGTATTTAGTCAGAGTTAGTTGTCAACTTATCTATACTCTAAGCACACTACTTTCTGGTCCTGCTTTAGTCGTACTCATATAGAAAAATATTAATAGTGCGGCAAATGCAAAACCGAACCATTGATAGGCATAGCTAAGATTGTTAGTAATTCGCTCAGTTGGAATCTGCCAATTTCGTACAAAACCTCCCGCGTTACTATCTTGATCTAACTTTATAACCAACTCCGAAACGACTAATGGCACATTACGTTTATATTTTTCCATATCCATGTTTTGCCAAACTTGTTGCCATGACTGACTGCCTAACTTTGTACTGACCGTAGGTGAGCTACCTGAACTCTCCAGAGTAAAAATCTTTTTACTAGGTACCCATATTTGACCTGTTAGTGTTTGTTTACCTGCGGGGGTACTAAAAACAGGTAACTCTGCATGCGTATCCTTAGCCAATATCCAACCACGATTGACCAGCACATATTCATTAATATTATCAATTTTTAATGGTGTAATTACATCATAACCCACCCTATCGCCCTCGACTTGATTGTCTAGTAAAAACTGGTATTTTGTATCGTACACACCCTGCACTGTCACCTTTTTATACTTCCAATCATCAATACTTGTGGCCTTACCATCGATTAGGCCTACCGGAAACTTCAGCGCTGTACTTAGCTTTGCCCGATCGTAAGCTTTGTGTATAGCCTGCTTTTGCTGCGCTTTACTGTATTGCCATAAACCAAGTCTAATAAATAATGGAATACATATCAAAGTGACGGCAACACCCACTAAAGTTGGCTGAAAAATATAGTGCTGCATTCTGAATTGCAATTGTTTCATCTGAGTCTCATAATACTTATTTAAAGATCAATTGGACAAAACTATGTTAATAAAAATCATTGTTGTGTTAACTTTAATTGTCATCGTTGGTAGCTTATTTTCTGCTCTTTACTTTTTATCTAAGGACAAGACTGGTGGTGATAGAACTGTTAAAGCACTAACTGTTCGAATTGGTCTATCAATTTTATTATTTATACTTTTATTAATTGCTAGTAGATTTGGTCTAATTGGTCACTCACTCTAAACCAAAATACAAAGTAAATAAAAAGGGCGATGCTGTAGCATCGCCCTTTTTATTTAGATGGCTTATAACCAGTATACGAAAATAAACAAGCCCAGCCAAACTACGTCTACAAAGTGCCAGTACCAAGCAACACCTTCAAATCCAAAATGATGCTCAGGTGTAAAGTGACCCTTCATGCAGCGAATCAAGATCACAGTTAGCATAATGGTACCCAGCATCACGTGAAAGCCGTGGAAGCCAGTTAACATAAAGAAACTAGCTCCATATGCACCTGACTTCAATGTTAAGCCCATTTCAGTATAAGCTTCATGGTATTCCATTGCTTGACATGCTAGAAAAGCTACACCAAGCACTACGGTTAACGCCATACCAATAATTAATTGCTTGCGATCACTCTTAATCAAGCCCCAATGTGCCCAAGTAATTGTTGCTCCAGATGTTAATAATAGAGCGGTATTAATAGCTGGTAAGCCCCACGCTTGCATTGGGTGCAGTACACTCGGCTTATACTCCGTTCCGAGCACCACACCACCGGGGCCCGATGTGGGCCAAGCACCCAGAAAGTCCTTGTATGGTGTAATGTCTAAGTCATAGCCAGCTAAGTCAGGTATTGAAATAACGCGCATATAAAACAATGCCCCAAAGAACGCTGCAAAGAACGCAACTTCAGAACAAATGAAAACAATCATACCAATACGAAATGATTTATCTTCCCAATTCTTAAACTTACCAGTAACATTTTCAGTGATGACTGACCCCATCCATTTAAACACCATAGCTAGAATAAGAAATGCGCCTAGTATCATCATCCATTTACCAGGTGTTTGCAAATATGCTAACTCTTTACTTCTATCTGTCGCTATGCTGAAAATAAAGCCTGATGCTAGTGATAGCAGCCCTAAAGATATAATAGACGGATAAACGCTGCCATGAGGGACATAATAATGATTGTTAGAATGTGCTGCCATGCAATAACTCCTATGCATTTTTTATAAATGTTTTAAATTCATAATGGCTTACTAACGGCCATTTTCTCACTTGAAACTACTTATACTCATTACTAAATCTATTTTCTGTTGCTCACTGCAGGAAAAAATGAATACGATAAAGTCATATCAGATATATCTCTTGGCAGTTCAGGACTTACAAAAAATCTTAAAGGCATTTCCTTCTCTTCACCTGGCTTGAGTGATTGCCTTACAAAACAAAAACATTCAATTTTTTTAAGGTTAGCGGCTGCAATACCGGGTGTAATGCTTGGTATTGCTTGACCAACTATAACTTCATTTGTAGTGTTTTTTGCTACAAATAACACTGTTTCTATCTGCCCAGGATGTAGCCTGATACTAGTCTGCTTAGGATAAAAATTCCAACCTAAACCTGGCATCACATTTGAAGTAAACTGTACATTTACCCATCTCGTATCATCAACTTTAGCTTTAGTTACTAATGAAGCAGAGTTTTGTGTCTTGCCATTTAAACCAGTTAAACTACATAAAACGTCATACAAAGGTACTAAAGCAAATGCAAATAATAAAGACCCAACAACCAACCATAATAGCTTACGCACTAGTTTTTTGTTTTTTAAATCTAACTGCTCTTTAGCCGTTAAACTTTCAGATGTGTTCGCTTTAGATCTTTCGATTAATGCCATACTGAGAACATAGACACCACATACCAAATCAAAGCAATGCCTCCTAAAATTAATGCAATCTTTTTATTGCTACGTTTAGTTCGTGCCGCTTGCTCGCTCATGGATTATCCGAGTCATATTATTACCAAATAGCTAAATTCAGTTTTCATGAGCTTAGCTGCTAAATTTATTTAATTACTGGTTGCTCAGTAAAACTATGATAGGGTGGTGGTGAAGGTAATGTCCATTCCAAACCTTTTGCACCCTCCCATACTTTATCAGTCGCTTTTTTGCCGCCTCTGGCACAACTTACAATGTTATAAACAAATAGTAATTGTGAAAAACCTAGTGTAAATGCAGCAATTGATGAAATCATATTAAACTCAGCAAACTGCAATGCATAGTCTGGGATACGGCGTGGCATACCTGCCAAACCCAAGAAGAACTGAGGAATAAAAGTCATATTGAATGAAATTGCAGTGAGCCAAAAATGTAGTTTACCTAATTTTTCACTATACATATGACCAGTCATTTTTGGTAACCAGTAATAGGTGCCCGCCATAATACCCATAATACCGCCAGCAAAAAGCGTATAGTGGAAGTGAGCTACTACAAAATAACTATTATGATATTGTGCATCAGCAGCTACATCGGCCAACACTAAACCTGTTAAACCACCAATACCGAATAAAATAATCCAGCCTACTGTAAATAACATAGGTGTTTCAAAGCTCATTGAGCCTCTCCACATTGTTTTAATCCAACAGAAGAACAACACAGCTAATGGTAGCGAAATTGCCATTGTGCTATACATAAAATAAAGTAAAGCGGGTACAGGCATACCAGCGCTGAAGAAGTGATGCGCCCAAACAACCACGGATAAAGCACCAATGCCCCATAATGAATATACTTGAGCCTTGTAACCATACATAGGCTTACGTGAAAATGTCTCTAGAATTTGTGGAATAAAACCCCAAACAGGCAATAACACAATATAAACTTCAGGGTGACCAAAGAACCAGAATAAGTGCTGAAACATGACTGGATCACCGCCGCCGGCAGCATCAAAGAAGTGCGTGCCAAAGTGGCGATCAGTTAGTAACATAGTCACACCGCCAGCTAAAACAGGAATAGTTGCAATCAACAAGAATGCTGTAATTAACCAGCCCCATACAAACATAGGCATCTTCATTAATGTCATGCCAGGAGCACGCATATTAAATATAGTCACAATCACATTGATTGAGCCAAGTACAGAAGAAATACCTAATAGGTGAACTGCAAAAATCGCAAAATCAACACCAATGCCACCTTGCACAGATAACGGTGGGTAGAATGTCCAACCTGTCGCTAAAGCACCATCACCAATACCAAATAACGCAAGCGTAAATGGTAAGGTTAAAAGAATTGCTGAAGGTGGAAGTAACCAGAAACCCCAGTTATTCAAACGTGGTAAAGCCATATCGGGCGCACCTATTTGTAGTGGGATCATCCAGTTTGCAAATCCTGTTGCTGCTGGCATTAATGCTGCAAAAATCATAATAAGTGCATGTACACCAATCAACTGATTGAAAAACTCTGGATTCATCAGTTGTAAACCAGGTTTGAATAGTTCTGCACGAATACCTAAAATCATCGCACCACCAATAAAGAACATAATCAGTGAAAACGTTAAGTACATCGTGCCGATGTCCTTATGGTTCGTGGTCGTTAGCCAACGCATAATCCCTGTTGGATGTTCAGCATGATCATCGTGATGCGCTACTGTTGTGCTACTCATTGCTTTCTCCTTGTTACTAAACTAAGAAACTAATAGTCATGCTTAAAACTTAATGGCTAGTTTAACTACTGTCGTGCGGCTTTTACTTGTGAGGGCTGTAATACATCACCAACACTATTACCCAAAGCATTGCGTTCATAGGTAATGACTGATGCAATCTCGGTATCGTTCAATAATGCTTTCCATGATGGCATGACATTTTTACCATTTAAAACCCGGTCCAAATGGCTGTCTTTTAAATATTTACCATCTGCACCAAAAATTGGCGAGGCTACAATTTTACTACCTGTTAACGCTGGGAATGCCGGTGGAAGACCTGCACCATTTACTTGGTGACAAACAGCGCAGTTTTTCTCATATACACCCTTACCATCTGCTACTAAATCTTCTTTAGTCCACTTTTTGTCTGCTCCTGCAGAGGCTTTAGCCAACTCATCTTTCTTAGTAGCAATCCAAGTTTTATACTCATCTGCTTGCATCGCATCCACTACTATTGGCATGTAGCCATGGCCTTTGCCACATAGCTCCTTACATTGGCCACGATAAGTACCTTCTTTTTCAACTTGAACCCAAGTTTCACGGAGAAATCCTGGCACAGCAACACGTGAAGAACCAAACTGCGGAACCCACCAGTTATGCAACACGTCTGTAGATGTAATCAGAATGCGTACTTTCTTACCAACGGGCAGCACTAAGTGATTATCTACCTCAAGTAAATAATGCTCATCTTTTTTGCCATCGAAACCCTTATCCGTTTGCTCTTTAGGTGTAGATAAGTTACTTACAAACTTAACCCCTTTAGCATCACCATCTAAATACTCATATTGCCAACGCCATTGTGAACCAGTAATTTTGATCACCATATCCGCTTTTTCACGTGTATTCTCCATCATCACTACACTATGATAAGCAGGAATACCCATAATAACGAAGTCTATTAATAGAAGAATTGCGAATGGTATCAGCGTCCAAAAAATCTCGACTGCTGTAGATGGTGCTTTATCAGCAACTGCTTTAAAACCCTTACTTTTGCGATGCGCAAAAATAGAGTAGATCATAATAGCTAATACAAATACAAAAATAGCCATCGAAATTAGCATGAACTTATTATGCACATGTAGAGTATCTAATGCCATAGGAGTAGCTGGCGTAGGGAAGTTCCATGAATAATCAGCAAAAACACTAAGTGGAAACAATATTGTAGAAATACCTAAACTAACTTTTCTAAAGACCTGCATTAAACATGCTCCAAAACTAATTAATCAATATTTTTTAATTTTTGTTTGAGCTCATGTGCTAACAAAGCACGTTGCTCATCACTCATAAAGTGTTTACCGAACTCAACTTCCTTTCCATGCGAGCGAATAAAAAGCCCACTTTTACCAATCACGCCACCTACACTAGCAACCTCGCGCAAGCTGACTTGCGCCCAATGTCTTTGAAAAATCGTTGTAGTAACTTCCCTATAGTCTCTTTTTTCTACAACGACTCTGTCACCTTCTATCGTAATGCTTTCAAAATCGCTTGAATGTAAATAGATATAATGAAAAGCATACGCAAATGCCAGCATCTCCAAACCAGCAAAAGGCAATACTAACCAAGCACCTATACGAGCAAAACTTAGGCCTACTACTAAAATCACGCCTGCCAATACTAGTAGGAGTTTGACCCCAGCTCTAGGCGTAAGTGAGTTATTGTGTTTAGCAATGATTTTATAGCCCGAATCAGTTATTGCCATAGACTGCCCCTACCTAGAAAACTTATTTAGTTAAATTTTCCTACACGTCTTTAAGATGCTGTAATTTGACGCATATCAAAAGTATCATAAAAAACAATGGTGCTCAAGCAAATTGTTACACTTATGTAACAACTTAGCAATACCGCAACAATAATCATGGAAGTATTAAGTTAATTGAATCGCGAGTGCAGAGGGATAAAATAAACAGTTAGGGTAAACATATAGCTACTAATTCACACTTTGAGCATATAAACTCAATATGTTAATTTAGGTAAAGAGGAAGCGGGCAAAAAAAATGACCTACAAAAATGTAAGTCATTGTTTTATCTGGTGCCCGGGGCCGGAATCGAACCGGCACGCATTGCTGCGCGGGATTTTGAGTCCCGTGCGTCTACCAATTCCGCCACCCGGGCATCTAGGAATATACATTACTGTATAATTGCAACGGTCAACATTATAGCAAGCTATAGCATTTATGAGAACAGAAGATTTCAACTTTAATTTACCTGATGCATTAATTGCGCAATACCCAACTGCAGATAGAGCAGCCAGCCGTATGTTGCATCTAGATAGTAGTCAAGGGGAACTAGCCGATAAGATGTTTATCAATTTACCCGAGCACCTACAAGCTGGTGATTTATTAGTATTTAATGATACGCGTGTAATCAAGGCACGCTTATTTGGCGTGAAGCATACAGGTGGCAATGTTGAAGTAATGATTGAGCGTGTGATCAATCAACATACCGCATATGCACAAATTAGAGCATCCAGAGCGCCAAAGATTGGTACTCGATTAACTCTATCAAACGCATTTGATGTGGAGGTTACCGCGCGTCACGACGATTTATTTGAACTTCACTTTTTAAGTGAGTACTCTGTGCTGGACTTACTAGAGCAACATGGCGCTTTGCCTTTGCCACCTTATATATCACACGCCGTCACTAGTGACGACGAGGAGCGTTACCAAACAGTATTTAGTAAGCATCCAGGTGCAGTGGCTGCTCCAACCGCAGGCTTGCATTTTAACGATACTATTTTAGATATGCTTAAACAGAAGGGTGTGAACATTGCCTATATTACCTTGCATGTTGGCGCAGGTACTTTTCAGCCTGTGCGAGTAGAAAATATTAATGAGCATAAAATGCACAGTGAACTTTATAGTATTTCGCAAACAACAATTGATATGATTCACGCAGCCAGAAATAATGGCGCAAAAGTGACGGCTGTTGGTACAACTGCATTGCGAGCTCTAGAAAGTGCAGCTAGAGTAACTGAATTTAATTTCAAAGGCGACTTAATTGCGGGTAATGGCGATACTGATATATTCATTACTCCAGGTTATCAATTTAGAGTAGTAGATCGACTATTTACCAATTTTCATTTACCTAAAAGCACACTACTCATGCTAGTGTCTGCGTTTGCAGGAGTTAGTAATATAAAAAGAGCCTATGAACATGCCATCAAAGAGCATTACCGCTTTTTTAGTTATGGTGATGCCATGCTAATTGAGAAGCACCCCTCGGCATAAGTTTTAATTAAACCAATGAGAACAAGAAGCTGATTAGGCTCGGCCACAACTTAAACCTAAACGTTAAATATTAAGTTCTAAAAGAAAGAGTGATTATGCGCACTTCTATAGCGATAGTATCCATTGCCTTCATTACAATGCTGCAAACCACACAAGCAGCAATTTTCCCTCAAGCGCAGGTTGGCATTAAAATCCCATTAACACAAAAACCAAGTACGCGTCCCATGACTGTGGCTTATATTCCTAGTTTAAAACGTTACTATATTGCTGATGGCGGGCTAGCCCCGATGGGTAGCGATACAGAAGCACCAGCTTCTAAATCTCAAATTCATGCTTATAATGAGAGCGGTAAGTATATTAACTCTGCAAATCCTGGCTATGATAATCGCTCAATCTATTACAACTCAAACTCTAACAAGCTAGAAACGATTACTTATAATATCTCAAGCTTCGGTGGCTTTTCGCCAAACACAGGTATATTTTCAATTGATTTGACTGAAACAGGTGAAGTAAAAGACACTTCTTCTGATATATTTGGTTTTAACCCTGCCTTTGGTGACGCTAATACTATGCCCAGCTATAGCGCAGAAAGAAACTTATATTATGCAAAGCAAGGGCGCAGTAATAAAGTACGGGTAGTAGATCTGAAGTCTAGAGAACAAATCAGTGAAATTAATTTAGACTTAGTTAAAGCTGGCGTTGCATTTGATGATATAAGCGATTTTTTTGTAGCTTATACTGGCACTAAAGGTGAGGAGTTAGAGTTACTGGATATCGACCACAAAGCCGTATTAGTTTTCGATTTAACCGGCAAGTTTATAGGTAAAAGTGAGTTACCAAAAGACTTGAAATTACGCTCACAGAATCATCTAAACGGCGCAGGTTATGCTAACGGTATGTTGTTTGTCTACCATGAGTCTGAAGGTGAGTTTGGTACATATTATGGTTTTAAGATACAGGAAGCCAACTAAGTAAAAAACTAATCAGGCTGTTAAAACAAGAAACTACTACTAAAGATGGTTTTCTTGACTCGACTTAAGCTGTTAAGTCAGGCTTTTAGTCTTAATACTTATCCAGTATTCCCATTAACTTACTATACAGTATAGTTAACCCATACCAACGTAGTTGATACAGATACACTTAGCAAAGCCACTACTAAAAATACCTGTGCCACATCTAAAATAACAATACTTAGCGCTAATACAGTTGGTTCCGATAGACCCTTCTCATTACTATTAAGAAAAGATACTCAGCAATCTAGATATTTTTTTGCGTGTAACTCCAGTTTTTAGTTGAATAGCCCCAATTTTTACGCCAAGCAGCAAGTACTAGATTTGGGTACTGAGGCTTACCTAAACTGCCGTTATATCGGCCTAGAGCACGGTATAAATCACCGTGTTCAATATCAATATAATGCCTTAGAATCGTGCAGCCATAGCGTAAGTTGGTACGTAAAAGGAATAGGTTATGATCTGTTGCACCAATGCTGCGTGACCAAAATGGCATCACCTGCATAAATCCACGTGCGCCAACTGGAGATAATGCGTACTTTTTAAACCCACTTTCTACTTGAATCAAACCCAATACCATTTGCGGATCTAGCCCTGCACGGGTTGCCTCATAGTGAACGGTACGAAGTAAATCTTCACGATAACTGGTATTAGGAATGCGTTTTTGCAAACGTCTTGACATCTCATTTAGCCAGGCTTCACCTTCTTCTGGACTAGTAAAAGTTAGTGCTGGTACGGCTTTATCGCTAATGCTGCGCTGCATCATCGCTTTTACGCTATTCGACAATGGCTCTTCAATCTGTGCTCCAGCATAGCTATTGATTGAAGCCAAGGCTCCAATCAATGTCAGAAAGCAGATTTGAATTTTTTTAAACATATTTAATTATAGTGCCACTTTTTGCATAAACTCAACTATATTATCCAGCGAAACTATCTGCGTTTCTGCATCAGTTCTACCTTTATACTCTACTGTGCTATCTGCTAAGCCTCGCTCACCAATCACTAAGCGATGTGGGACTCCCATTAAGTCTGCCTCAGCAAACATCACGCCTGGACGCTCACCTCTATCATCAAGCATAGACTCAATACCAGCCGTATTCAAATCAGTATATAGCTTATTCGCTGCTGCTGAAACCGCCTCCGATTTATCATAGCCAATCGGACAAATCGTCACGGTGAATGGCGCCATACTTTTCGGGAAGATAATTCCACGTGCATCGTTACCCTGCTCAATCGCTGCACCGACAATACGTGAAACGCCGATCCCATAACACCCCATTTCCATCACTTGCGTTTGACCACTTTCGTCAAGATAAGTCGCTTTCATCGCTTCAGAATACTTAGTGCGCAACTGAAATATATGTCCAACTTCAATACCGCGGCAAATTGACAAGATACCTTTACCATCTGGGCTTACGTCACCTTCAACCACATTTCTGATATCTGCAACTAAACTTGGCTCCGGCAAATCGCGTCCAAAATTAACGCCACATAGATGATATTTTGGTTTATTAGCACCACAAACAAAATCACTCATCACAGCTACTGTTCTATCTGCAATCACACGCACATGCGCCTCAACACCTACTGGACCAATAAAGCCTGGTGGGCATTTTAAATTCTCGCGCACCTCTTCTTCAGTGGCGAATCTGAAATCATGCAAGCCTGGCAATTTACTCACTTTAATTTCATTCATGTGGTGATCTCCACGAATAAGCAATAAGTTAAACTGTGTCTTGCCCCCCTCAAGTGTTGCGATTAAGGCCACGGCTTTAATCGTGCGCTCTAAGCCTATATTAAGTAATACAGCCACCTCCTCACAAGAGGTTTGCTTAGGCGTTTCAACCTCCTTCATCACTTCTGTTGCAGCGCCGCGTACATTCGGCGTAACGGCTTCGGCCAACTCTACGTTGGCTGCGTAATCTGACGTATCACAATATGCCAAGCCATCTTCGCCTGAGTCAGCGAGAACGTGAAACTCATGAGAGCCATCACCGCCTATAGCCCCAGTATCGGCTTTTACAGCGCGAAACTTTAGGCCTAAACGATTAAACACATTGCTATAGGCTTGATACATATTGGTATAAGTAGCTTCTAAAGAGGCAAAGTCAGTATGGAAAGAATAAGCATCTTTCATCATAAACTCGCGCGCACGCATCACGCCAAAACGTGGGCGAATCTCATCACGAAACTTAGTTTGAATTTGGTAGAAATTAAGGGGTAGTTGTTTATAGCTACGCACCTCAGAGCGTGCGATGTCGGTAATCACTTCTTCATGTGTTGGACCAAAACAAAACTCACGTGAATGTCTATCGGTAATCTTTAGCATTTGTGGACCAAACACTGACCAGCGTCCTGTTTCATCCCATAACTCACGAGGTTGAACTGCTGGCATTAACAACTCTAAGGCACCTGCTTTATTCATTTCGTCGCGTACGATGGTTTCAACTTTACGCAGTACACGAAGACCTAGTGGCATCCAGCTATATAAGCCAGATCCCAAACGTTTAATCAGCCCAGCACGTACCATTAAAATATGGCTTGGTAGCTCGGCATCGTTTGGAGCTTCTTTTTGAGTGCTGAAGAAAAATTGTGAGGCGCGCATAGTGTTATCTAATCGGAGCAAAAATTAAAGACCGAATTTTACATTTAATCAGTCATTTAGTCAGTAACTGTTATGGTGCATTCGCATGCTGTCACATTATTACAAAAGTCTAGTGATTACGCATGGGACTGTCTGCGGGAGTATAGCCAGATTTCCAAAGCTCAAACGGCACTATCGTGGCGGGTACGCCATTATCGTAAAACCAGCTATCTACTGCAAAACGCTTGCCTGTAGCCTTTTCGTGCATCACAGCCGTGGTATGCGGCCAGCCATTAAAAAAGAAACCTCTTGTACGCATATCTTCTGCTTCATGCAGTTTAATTAAACCGTAGTGTTGCATCAAATGCATATAAGTTGTGGTGTTAATCGCCTCATCATTGCAATCTAACTGATTAGGAAACTTTGAGTTATTAAAAGTCCCTGCACGATCGGCTAGTGTACCCACTTTAGCACCAACTATCACTTCTAACACACCTACCGCATCAGCAATTTGTTGACGTTCAAGTACGGCATCATCTGTTTTAGGCGCAAAAGTAGTCACCACTTGAGACCACTCCTGTGTGTTAATGAAAATATGTCTGACTTCAGCACAACCTCCGCCAAAACAAACATCTAAACCATCTAAAGCTGGCACCTCGTGATAAATTTTTGATATATCAGAGATTGCGGCGGCCGTATTTAACGACGTTAACGATAAGTAAATTACACTAAATAACAATAGGCGCATTACTTAGCTCGTTAGTGTTTTCTGAGTCTAAGGGAAAATGCCGATCTAAATGTTCAGTTATTTTTGCAACACCATGTAAAACACCAAGCTCAAAATCGCCGCGTTTGAAGTGCTTTTCCATTTCGCGACTGATTTGTTCCCACCCCTCATTACCTACATGGTAATGAATGCCTCGGTCAGCGACAATTTCGAAATCATGGTCAGCTAATAACAAGTAAATTAACACACCATTATTTTGCGCGGTATCCCACACATGAAATTTTGAGAAAATCTCGATGGCGCGTTTTTTAGCAGATACCTTTCTAACGATATCAAACGCATGCAAATTCGACTCAACCACGAAACAAATTTCACCAAAGTGATATTTCTCACTAGCCGCAATAGCGCTTTCAATACGTAACATAGATTCTTTTGGAAAGTACTGCTTAACAACACCAGGCCAAATAAACAAATGCTTAGCTAATCGCTTTAATTGCTTAAATGACATCACCAGTCTCCCGACGCACCACCACCACTAAAACCTCCACCACCGCCACTAAAGCTATCATTACTGCTACCAAATCCTCCACCATAACTACCACTGGAGTACGTTCCATCTCCGCGAGTACCATCGAAGAGATAGGGCATAACTAAGGTAAATAAAAATGCCATGATAGCTACAAAAATTGACATCCCTAGTGTGCCTAAAATAAACCAAGATATACCACCAATAATACCTGCTGTAGCACCCGCACCAAAAAGTCGACCTAAAATCGAACTAAGAAAGGCGCCCACTACTATGCACCCGATAACAAAAAGCGCAAGACTATTATCAAAGCTCATGTTGGTATGGCGGACTTCAGGTGATGGCTCCAGCTTCTCTCCTGAAGTTAAATCCATCAGTTTATCAACAGCATTATTGACCCCCCCATAAAAATCACCTTGCTTGAAACTTGGAGACATCACCTCACTAATAATGCGCTTCGCTATTAAATCAGGAATTGCACCTTCTAGGCCTTGACCAACTTCAATCCGCACTTTATGGTCATTCTTTGCTACTAAGACGAGGATGCCATCATCTTGCTTTTCGCGACCTAATTTCCAAGTATCGACCACCCGAATACTATACTGCTCAATCTCTTCTGGCCTGGTGCTAGGTACAATTAATACGGTGATTTGACTACCTTTTGCCAACTCAAAGGCTTTGAGTTTTGCTTCTAATTGACTTTGCTGATCCGTCGTAAGGGTTTGCGTTAAATCTGTGACACGTGATTTCAACGCTGGAATAGCAATAAGCTCAGCATTCAGATTGCACGTTGCAAATAACAGCATTGTGCAAACTGCAAATAAACTCACTTTAATATGAGTAATCACTTACTGCTCACTTAGAAATAATAGCTTAGTTACCAGTGCTATTTTTTATAGCCAAAATCAACGGTTGGTGCAATTGAGATGGCCTTCTCATTTTCAACGGTGAATGATGGTTTGGTTTTATAGCCAAACATCATCGCTGTTAGATTCTGTGGGAATGAGCGTATCGCAGTGTTGTAAACTTTAATCGTTTCTATATAACGATTACGTGCCACTGTAATGCGGTTTTCAGTACCCTCAAGCTGAGCTTGCAAATCCCTAAAACCTTGATCGGCTTTTAAATTTGGGTAGTTTTCAGAAACTGCCATTAAACGTGATAGAGCACTCGTTAACTGGCCTTGTGCTGCTTGAAATTTGGCAAATGCCTCCGGGTCATTCAACACCTCTGGCGTGACTTGCATGCTACCGACTTTTGAACGCGCATCTGCCACTTGTGTCAGCACGTCTTTTTCATGCTCTGCATAGCCTTTCACTACATTGACCAAGTTAGGCACTAGGTCTGCGCGACGTTGATACTGATTAAGCACTTCTGACCAACTGGCTTTTGACTCTTCATCTAGCGATTGAAAATTGTTGTAGCCACAGCCACTTAGACTCAACAAAAGCAAAACCACAAATAGTTTGAAATAAATTTTTTGCATGTTCACTCCTTAATGTATAAATCAAGTTTAAAGATTCATTGCACTGACATTAATCATGCCAAGATACACTCTACTCCACTGAGATGACACCTTATATTCTACATTTCAAGATATTACAATTCTAATCGCTTTAATTATTTGTAACTTTTAAGTCTTGTAAAGTTTGCAATCCCTCACATAAATCACGCCAGACTTTTGCTTTATCTGCAGGATTTTGTAATAGGTGCTGCAAACCATAGGTAGCGATTAAAGCAACACCATACAGTTCATGCGGAGTGCTACGTAACTTAGCGATAGGCTCGGCAGACTGCAATATCATTTGCGCGACGGCTTCGCCCATCACTAATAGCAATTGGGTTTGCATACCGCTAATAGACGTAAAAATATCAGAGGAAGTTTCAGCTGCCTTAGTTTTGATCCGTAGTGCTTTGCATATATTTTGAAATAATTGCAACTCGTCCGCACTCATTACTGCATTCGGCAGTACAAATAAACACTTGCCATCCTCACTCATAATATGGGTGAAAGATGCTTGCTCGATAACAGCCGGCGTCAGTATCTCTAGAGACTCGTCTAGACTTACTGATAACTCTTCTACAGCCACGTTTACCAATTTTACTGGTAGCTTGGATTTTAACTCGGCGTCTTGTTTGGTTATAACCCGACTTACATCATTTACGACCTTCACTTCAGAGACTAGCGCGCGCGACTGCCAAACTGGCAGCAGCTCTAACTCTCTCATCATATCTTCGCGCGTCATCATAAGCTTACCTTCTAGAGACTCATCAAAGTGGGCATTAAAGCGCTAAACCCATTAAAACTGCATCTTCACGACCGTTCGCAGCTGGGTAATATCCACGACGAATCGCCATTTCATTAAACCCCATATTTTCATACAAAGTGATGGCAGAGATATTACTTGGGCGTACTTCCAAAAACATATTGGCCATTTGATTATTTTTGGCGATGCTCACCATCTGCTCTAAAAGCGTTCGCCCTAAACCCTGTTTTTGGTAAGACTTTGCTATGCTCAAGTTAAGCAAATGCGCTTCATCCAACACCAGCATCATCAGTGAATATCCAATAATCCGCTCGTTTAACATCATGACCCAAGCACTATAACCAGAATTCAATGAGTCGCTAAAATTGCCACGCGTCCATGGATAAGGATAAATCTGTGGCTCAATCACCATAATGCTATCTAAATCATCCATTTGCATAGGGCGAAATTGATATTGTGTTTTTAGCACTGCGCTCATAAGCGCAAGCCTTGCTCACGCTCAGCGGTTTTAAGGGCTACGCGGTTACGGATATAGATAGGTATAGCTTCGCTTGCTGATTTTGTTTCGCCTTTCGCAAATATCGGCAAAGCGAGTTTAAGTATCGCAGAAGCAGTGGGCAACAACTGCGGCTGTGTCGCTCGCAACTGCTTTGTATAAGCAGCACTTAACTGCTCAGCATAAGTCTGCCAACCACTACCTGCTCCCACCCAATCTGCACCCTTAATGGTGGGCACGGCAGCTGGTTTATATAGACCAGGTTCAATAATGCATTGCCATGCATCGTTCATTTTTTCATACGCTGCGTGATATATCTCACCCATGCGAGCATCCAAGCAAGCAAGCACTTTGTTTGCTCCGCTCGCTTCGGCCAATGCTAATAGTGTGCACACACTAACTACTGGCAAGTTAGCACCAAAACCTATACCTTGCGCTACACCTGCTGCAATACGCACACCGGTGAATGAGCCTGGCCCTGCTCCAAAAGCTATGCCTTGCAGATCACTTAACTGTAAGTTTGTCGAATCCAGCAAGGCTTGTATCTGTGGCAATATAATTTGCGAATGCGTTTGACCCGCATTGCAGTCATAGCGAAACGTTTCCTTATCTTTTAACAAGGCTAGCGATAGGTATTCGGTTGAAGTATCAAAAGCTAATATATTCACTTTAAAGTTAATGCCCGTTGTTGTCAGACGCTATTTTGCCACGCATCTGCTTAATTTGCCCGCGTTGTGTTTTACTTTCTAATCGCCGTTGTTTCGAACCGTAACTTGGTCGCGTTGCGTATCGGGTAGGTTTTAGCTGGTTTGCAGCGTTAACAATCTCATGCAAGCGCGCAACAGCATCTTTCTTATTCGCTTCTTGCGTACGATATTGCTGCGCTTTTAGCACCAAGACACCTTCCGCTGTGATACGGTTATCTTTCAAATGCGTCAAACGCTCTTTGAGCCAATCGCTCAGCGTTGAAGCTTGAATATCAAAACGCAAATGAATCGCGCTCGATACTTTATTAACATTCTGCCCACCCGCTCCTTGCGCACGGATTGCACTAAGTTCATACTCGGTTTCGGGAATTAGAATCATCGCTTAAGCTTTAAACTATTTTAGGTGGATTACAAAGGTGTCGTTATGACAATTAAAGCCTATCTGTAGGCGTCACATTGTACACAAGCTAAGCCACGTAATCGCTTAGAAAACATTATAATCTGCTATACATGAATCAACACGATATGAATTAACACCCCATGAAAGACCATTTCAATCGTTTCCCGATAATCGATGCTTTTAAAGCCATTGCCTCTCAGTTAATTGTTTTACATCATCTTGCTGCTTATGGTCCAATTTCAGACGCAGTACAGCAAGTAGCACCATCGCTCATTACCTGGCTTTATGACTACGCACGAATGGCAGTACAGATATTTTTTGTCATTGGCGGCTATCTTGCGGCACGCTCTGTACTCAATACTGGCAACAGCATTCGCCATCTAGCAGTAAACTTGACTAAGCGATATTTAAGATTAGTAATTCCATTCTTTTTCGCGCTCATACTCGCCATCCTTTGCGCCGTGATTGCACGTAATATTGTAGATCATGCATTTATTCCGGATTTTCCTAAGCTCACTCAGTTTTTGTCGCACGTATTGTTACTACAAGGTGTGCTGGATTTCGACTCACTGTTAGCAGGTGCATGGTTCATTGCGGTGGATTTTCAGCTGTTCTTTGTGATGCTTTGTATTAACTGGCTTGGTGGAAAGGCAGCTAACTCTAAAAAGGCCACTCTTATTATCATCACACTAACTGCTGCCACTTCTTTATTCTGGTTTAATCGTCACGCGAGTTATGACGACTGGGCTATTTATTTCTTTGGTGCGTATGGCATGGGTGCAATCGCCTATTACGCAGGTCAACGCGAGCACTCAAACGCATGGCTTTGGTTAAATCTTTCAATGGCTATGACTGCTATTTTGATTGACTTTAGGTTGCGAATTTTGATTGCCGCACTGACCGCACTTGCGCTATTTTTTACCCGAAACGCGCAAATCAAAAACCATCAAAAACAACAAAAATTTATTCATTATTTAGGCTCAATTTCCTACGCTCTATTTCTCGTGCATTTCTCGGTTTTAATGCTGACTAATGCCATTTTTAGTTGGCTAAACCTTACAGAGTCATGGCTAGCTTGCATTTTCATGCTTCTCACATGGGCTATCAGTTTAATATTGGCAGACTTATTTCATCACAAAATTGAAAAGCCAACGGCCTGGTATTTGAAACTAAAAACACAGAAAAAATAAAGCCCAACCATTGCTGACTAAACTTTAATCTGCATTAAAACAAACTGTTTTAATTGAGGTATCTATATAAGCTGTCCATTTTGATAGTCTGCAATCGCCTGATCGATTTCTTCGCGTGTATTCATCACAAATGGGCCATATTGAACAATAGGCTCTAATAATGGTTTTGCTGCTAGGAGTAAAAATGAAGTAGGCGTTTCAACTGCGCTGACCTCAACAAAGTCACCAACAGAGAGTATACCCACAGATTGTGGTCCCAATAAGTGCTGCCCAGCTTTAGCACCAATCCGTACTTTACCTTCATAGGGATACACAAACGCATTATGCCCTTCTGCAATTGACTGACTAAAGTTTTCACCCGCAGACAGGTGTACATCTAAAAATAATAGCTCAGTCGTTAAGCCTTGAATTGGCCCGGCCACAGCTTGACCCTCTAGCACAGCCATACCTGCAATCACTTTAACGCTACCTGCATTTGCCAAATGTACTAAAGGAATCTCATCAGGCTGAATATCTAAATAACTCGCCGGCTTCATCTTTTCATGCGCAGGCAGGTTTATCCAAAGCTGGAAACCATGCATCCGACCACTTTCTTGTTGTGGAATTTCTGAGTGAATGATGCCTCTACCTGCAGTCATCCACTGCGCGCCGCCACTTTTTAGGTTGCCTTGATTACCCAGATGATCTTGATGCAACATATGACCATCTAACATATAAGTCACAGTTTCAAAGCCACGATGCGGATGGTTAGGAAAGCCAGCAATGTAATCATCTACGTTTTCAGAGGAGAATTCATCTAGCATTAAAAATGGATCTAATCGTGTAAAACCAGACTGTCCAAGGCTACGACGTAATTTAACACCACCGCCATCCGACGTTGGAATAGCTTGAATTACTCGCTGCAATTGTCTTGCTATAACTTGCTGACTCTGCATATTAAATCCCATACTCTGCGGCTTAAATTAGCCGACTATCCGCAACCCAGCTTTTTGCTACCTATTGCTTTATCGCCTCAACCGGCAAAGTAATCGTCACTTCATCACCTACGTTAGGTACATTCTTACCCATATTAAAATCTGTGCGTTTAACTACTACAGTCGCATTTGCACCGCAGGCATCTTTTTTCAAAGCTGGATGCGGCATACACATGAATGAAGTAATAGTAAGTGTTACGGGCTTGCTAATGCCTTTAATCGTCAGCGTGCCGTCAATTGAAGTAGGCTTATCACCCTCAAAATTCATTTTATTAGACACAAATGTTGCCGTTGGAAATTTTGCTGTATTTAGGAAGTCCTCAGATTGAATGTGCTCATTAAATAAAGCGAAACCTGTATTCACTGAGGTCGTATCGATGCTTACGTCTGCTGAGCCAGTTTTAGCCACACGATCAATTACGACTTTACCTGTCGCTTTATCAAAACTGCTTAATTGCGTTGAATAACCCAAGTGGTTATATGAAAAGCGCGGCATACTGTGCTTGCTGTCAAGCACATAGGTTTCAGGCGCCGCAATAGCTGTAGTAGAAATAGTGGCGGCAATAGCTAACAAAATAAAGCGTTTCATAAGACTTACTCCAAAATGAATAGTGTTAAAAATAAATAATGAATAAACTTCTAGTAGGCTATTAGATACTTTAACAAAGAGATGTAAAAGTATAATAATCTGCTATAAACTATCAGTTAATTAGATAGGTTAACTCAAATGTCTCCCGATATCACCCTAGAACAATGGCGTACTTTGATTAGTATCGTAGATGCTGGCGGTTATGCTCAAGCAGCAGAAGTCATGTATAAAAGCCAGTCGGCTGTCACCTATGCGGTACAGAAGATAGAGTCTATGCTTGGTGTTAAAGTTTTTGAGATTCAAGGCCGTAAAGCTATACTGACACCCACAGGTCAAATGCTATATCGCCGCGCTTTAGCACTCGTCAATGAAGCCAGCGAACTTGAACAAGCTGCGCATGCCTTATCTGCAGGCTGGGAAGCTAGAATTAACATTACTGCAGAAATACTACTCCCGCCACAATTACTATTAACCTGTATGCAGAAGTTTGGCTTAGAGAGCCCGCATACACGTATAGAACTTATAGAATCAGTGCTAGGTGGTACCTTTGAAGCTTTACTCAAAGGCGAAGCCGATATCGCTATCTCTGCGCAACTACCTCCAGGCTTTTTAGGTGATTTGCTAACGCGCATTAAAATAACTGCGGTAGCCCATACTGACCATCCTCTTCATCATTTAGAACACACGCTAACTTATAAAGATCTCAGGGCTTATCGTCATCTAGTAGTGCGAGATTCCGGTAAGAGTCACGGGAAAAGCCCTGTAATTGTTGATGTTGATCAACGTTGGACCGTCAGTCAAATCGCCACCTCAATCCAAGCCGTATCGATGGGCTTTGGCTTTGCATGGTTACCCGAAGAGCATATCAAGCAGGAACTTGAAACCGGCTTACTTAAACCACTAAAGTTACTTGAAGGTGGCACTCGTGAAGTGCCGCTATATCTAGTGATAGCTAATCCAGATTTTGCAGGACCAGGCATTAAACGCTTAGCAGAAATTATTAAGAAACTAGTTAGGGAGATAGAGAGTAATAAAAGCAGATAATCACCTACTAAAATTGACTCTTTGGAGTGATTTAGAGTGAAGATATTTAGATTTTTTATAACTTCAATAACAAGTATTAGCGATGTTAATCCTACTAAGCACTTTATTTATTGTAATCCTTGTACTAATTTAAGCATGTTTTCTATGTCTTATTCCAAGCTTCAAAGTGAACTTAACTCTGCATAATATACATGCCAAGTAAGCACGTACCATCAGCCTATTACTAAAGCTGTATAAAATTATGGCCAATATTCTAGGACAATGTCAACTCAGCTTACTATGGTCTTTATATAAACATAAATGATAATGATAAAGCTTACATTGAGTATAAAAAGTGGCACTAAGTTACAAGTTAAAACAAGTTTATCACTGATCTGACCTACCGTTATTACTTAGTGTCGCTTTAGCCTATGCGCTACTCGCTAGAGTAGCATTGGGGTATTTTTCTACCAATGGCGTTGTCTCTATGGTATGGCCGTCTAGCGGCTTAGCACTAGCCGCACTCATACTTGGTAAGGAAAGATACTGGCCTAGTATTTTCATAGGCGCACTCGCCGGTAACGTCATGCAAGGCAGTCCAATTGGCTTATCTATGGTAATTGCCTTTGGTAACTCATTAGAAGCACTTAGCTGCTTCTGGATACTGTCACACATAAAACGATTCAAACCCGCACTCCAACACCCACACGACTTTTTATTACTGTCTGCAACAGGTGCGTTAGGCTCTGTAGTCAGCGCAACAATTGGAGTCAGCGCGTTAGTATTAAGTGGAGTTGTTACGAAGTCTGTAGCTTGGCATAATTTTTTAAATTGGTGGCAAGGTGATGTGTTAGGTATATTACTCGTGACACCACTAATTTTAATCTGGTGCCAAGTACCGCACGACTGGATAAAACGTAAACGCATCACAAAGGCAACCATTTGCTTCGGACTCGCGTTTCTTGCTGGTCAAGTGGTCTTTTTAGGCTGGTTCCAAGGTTTTCTTGGCATAACCGCTAGAGGTTACTGGATATTTCTATTTGTCGCATGGGCCGCTGTGCGCTTTGGCCGCCACGGCGTATTACTCGTACTAATCATGACAGCCATACAAACGCTGTTAGGGATGGTATTAGCTGCGGGAGGCGCAATAAATAATCAAGCACCTGTTGGACTACTTAACTTTTGGCTGTATATGTTGGTATTAACGATTGTTGGTATATTAATCGCCCTAGTAATTGATAAAGTTAAGTCAACAGAGTCGTTGTTATTGCAAAAAAATACTCTTTTCAGCAAAGTATCTCAACGTGTACCCGGTGTGATTTATCAATTCAAATTATATCCAGATGGCAGATCCTGCTTTCCCTTCGCAAGTGAAGCCATGCAAGATATGTTAGGAACTTCACAGCAACAAGCTCAAGAGGATGCTACAACTGCATTTTCAACCATTCATTACGAAGATTATGATTACGTTATAGATTCGATTCAAGAGTCAGCTCGTACCTTACTGTTATGGCAATGTGAATTCCGAGTGGTATTACCAGAACATGGAGTGTAATGGAGAAGAGGCGAGTCACAACCTGAAAAAATGCAAGATGGCAGTATCCTCTGGCATGGTTTTATTACCGATATTACCGAACGCAAACAAGCTGACGAAAGAATTAAACGTCTTTCAAAATTGTATAAGGCAATTAGTGAAATCAATCTGGCCATTGTCCGCATGGAGCAACAGTCTGAGTTATTTCCACTAGTGTGCAGATGTGCTGTTGAGTTTGGCGGTATGAAAATCGCCTGGGTTGGGCAGTTGGACAATGCCGATGACATGATTTTACCCGTTGCCAGTTATGGAGACACGACAGGATACTTAAACAATCTAAAAGTCTCGTCAAAAGTAGAGGTTCTTGAGGGTAGAAGCACAACAGGCACTGCTTTGAGAGAAAATAGACCCATCATTATCAACGACTTCATGACCAATCCGATGACTGCGCCATGGGTTAATAATGCTATCGCTATTGGCTGGGCTTCGGCTGCAGCATTTCCAATACAGCGTAATGGCAAAAAATTTGCCGTGCTTACTGTTTGCCATGAATATGCGAATGCTTTTGATTTAGAGGCTATTGCCCTACTAGAAAATATGTCAAAAGATATTTCTTTTGCTATTGATAACTTCGACAGAGAGATGCAGCGTATGGCTAGTGATGAGTCTCTCAGAATCGCTGCTTCAGTTTTCGATACCAGTAGCGAAGGTATTCTGATTACTGATACAGACAACTCAATCATCGCCATTAATCCAGCTTTCACGAAAATTACTGGTTATAGTCTTGATGATGTCATTGGTAGAAACCCAAAAATGTTGAGTTCCGGGCGCCATGATGGGGCATTTTTTAAGAACATGTGGCATGAAATTAATATGACAGGCCAATGGCAAGGAGACATTTGGGATAAACGAAAAAATGGCGAAGTTTATCCAAAGAAATTAACAATTAATACTGTGTATAACGAAGATGGTGTTGTACAAAGACATATCGCAATGTTTACAGATATTACACAGAAAACAGAGGCTGAGCAGCTTATTTGGAAACAGGCTAATTTCGACTTTTTAACTGGTCTGCCTAACCGTCAAATGTTTCACGACCGCCTTAACCAAGAGATCAAGAAAACCAATCGAAACAACCTAAAGCTAGCGCTGCTCTTTATTGACTTAGACCGTTTCAAAGAAGTTAATGACAACTTTGGTCATGATGTAGGCGACGCAATGCTCAAGGAAGCATCTATACGGTTAAGTCATTCTGTACGCGAAACCGATACCCTATCACGCCTTGGCGGTGACGAATTCACAATTATTCTTGGCCAGCTTGATGATCTCAGCATCGTAGAACGCGTGGTTCAAAATATTCTTAATAAGATGTCAGAGGTTTTTTATCTCGGTAATGAAACGGCCTATATTTCAGCTAGCGTCGGTATTGCGTTTTATCCGGATGATGCTACTGCCAATGAAACGCTCTTAACAAGTGCCGATCAAGCGATGTACGCAGCTAAGCAAATGAGGCGTAATCGCCACCATTACTTCACACAAGCCATGCAGAAGTCTACTCAAAACCGTATGCGGTTAACGAATGAGTTACGCGATGCACGAGACTCAGGGCAACTTAGACTTTTTTACCAGCCAATTATAGAACTTGCCAGTAACGCTATTCACAAAGCTGAAGCATTAATTCGCTGGCAACACCCAATACGCGGTCAGATTAGTCCTGCTGAGTTTATCCCCATTGCTGAAGAGACCGGCCTAATCAACAGTATTGGTGAATGGGTATTTCATGAAGCCATGCAGCAGGCAGGCATATGGCGTGCAGCATATCACCCTGAATTTCAAATTAGTATTAATAAATCTCCAGTTCAGTTTCGCGACGACAGCTTAAAGTATGTTGCGTGGCCAGATCAATTGAAAGCACTCGGCCTATCAGGTCAAAGTATCGTTGTAGAGATTACTGAAGGAATGTTAATGGATGCCAGTGACCTAATCACGAGTAAACTACTCACTTTTCGTGATGCAGGCGTTCAGGTTGCTCTTGATGATTTCGGTACTGGTTACTCATCACTTTCTTATCTAAAGAAATTTGACATTGATTATTTAAAAATAGATCAATCATTCACCCGTAATCTATCTTCCACATCATCAGACATGGCACTTTGCGAGGCAATTATAGTGATGGCACACAAACTAGGCATCAAAGTAATCGCAGAAGGCGTTGAAACGACAGAGCAACGAGATCTCCTCATTGCAGCTAATTGCGATTATGCACAGGGTTACTTATTCTCTAGACCAGTTCCTCCAGAAGAATTTGAAAGATTTTTGACTAAGAGTTAAAGCAGCTTATTTTTAGACAAAAACATAGCGATATTATTACAACGCTTTGTAATACAGAGTTTAGGGGGTGCTAAGCAGTAATAAAAGTTTCTTTAGTTCGCAATAGACGGATTACGATACGAACAATAACACCTCTACTATGATCGGTGTTTATTTGACTGCAATTAACTATTAATATCGACTTTTTAGCTTGCACTGACAGATGGTATCTGTATTCAACAGATATATACCCGCGAACTAGAGTACTCTCAGATAGTAAATAATAGCTCTTACATGACTTACAACTCCCCAATTAACGTTTAAAACGCAACACGAATGGATATAGAGCTAATGGAAAGCTTTACAGTTTGAGGAGATATGTAGTTTAGTAAATCAAAAAGAGTCATTGGTAGGGCGTGCGAGGATCGAACTCGCGACAAACGGATTAAGAGTCCGCTGCTCTACCAGCTGAGCTAACACCCCAAAAAACTTCTTAAATACTGGTAAGCATTATACCAAGAATAGGAGTTTTTCGTTTATATAATATGTTAACGGTACAAGACGTTAACAAAAAAGCCTAGTCATTTCTGACTAGGCTTTGAATTGGTAGGGCGTGCGGGGATCGAACCCACGACAAACGGATTAAAAGTCCGCTGCTCTACCAGCTGAGCTAACGCCCCATTGTGTAACTAACTACTTAATGGGCAATCCTGTGTTTCTGGTATTTTCCAGCGACGCTTTACTATTAATAAAGCATCACTTACGAAAGGGCGCAATTATGCTAGAAACTTAGTGGTTGGTCAATGCTAAATTAGCAATTTATTTAAACTTTCCATATTATTAATGTTGACCATGCTATGAACCGTGCAGAATATATATTTAGAGTAAATACCACTCAATATTTTCTGTAGTTTTTAACGCATACCAGGCATTTTTCCACCCATCAAATTGCCCATACTACGCATTATTTTAGCCATACCGCCTTTTGAGAACATTTTCATCATCTTTTGCGTTTCTTCAAACTGTTTAAGCAATCGGTTGACTTCTTGCACTTGTACACCGGAGCCGTCTGCAATACGCTTCTTACGCGTTGCCTTTATCAACTCCGGCTTACGACGCTCGAGCGCTGTCATGCTATTAATAATACCCTCTATGCGACGAATTGACTTATCTGCGTCATCAGGGTTCATCTTGTTTGCCAGGCTAGCCATTTGTGCGGGCATTTTGTCCATTAGCGCTCCCATTCCACCCATTTTACGCATTTGCGACATCTGCGCTTTAAAATCATCTAAATCAAAGTTTTTGCCAGACTTAACTTTATCAGCGAGTTTTTGCGCCTCAGCCATATCAACATTTTTATGTGCTTGCTCAATTAAACTCAGTACATCACCCATGCCTAGCACGCGTGACGCCATACGTTCTGGATGGAATGGTTCTAACCCATCGACCTTTTCACTTACGCCGACGAATTTAATTGGCTTGCCAGTAATGTGACGTACAGATAATGCCGCACCGCCGCGTGAATCACCATCTAACTTAGTGAGTATTACCCCTGTCAGTGGTAAAGTGTCGCCAAAAGCTTTTGCAGTGTTAACGGCATCTTGACCTTGCATAGCGTCGACCACAAACAGTGTTTCAATCGGATTAAGTAATGTATGCAACGCTTTGATTTCCGCCATCATTGCTTCATCAATACCTAAGCGGCCAGCGGTATCAAAAATTATGACATCGTAATAACCACGCTTAGCATAATCTAAAGCCGAGCTAGCAATATCTGCTGGCTTTTGAGTGGCATTACTATCAAAGCAATCTACATCTAATTGCTTAGCCAGCGTTTTAAGCTGCTCTATCGCAGCAGGACGATACACATCAGCACTGGCAAGTAGTACTTTCTTTTTTTGTTCTTTTAATAACTTGGCAAGCTTGGCTGAGGTAGTAGTTTTACCTGAACCTTGCAAACCAGCCATCAAAATAATTGCTGGGGCAACCGCAGCTAAGTTCAAGCTGACATTTGCCTTACCCATTAATTGGGTTAGTTCATCATGTACGACCTGAATAACTGCCTGACCTGGCGTTAGACTTTTTAAGACTTCTTGACCCTGAGCACGTACTTTAACTTGTGCGATAAACTCCTTTACAACGGGTAAGGCAACATCGGCTTCAAGTAGTGCCATACGTACTTCACGCATCGCATCTGCTATATTTTCTTCGGTAAGCCTAGCTTGACCACGTAAAGTTTTGATGACGCCCTGCAGGCGATCGGTTAGATTTTCTAGCATTGTATTCTCTTACAGATCATTAGATACTCGATTTTACATCAACCTATTATATTTACAGCATATTTGCGCCATAATTACATTATGCAAAAATTAATTCCATATCTAGTCGTTTTCGTTATTTATATCGCGGTAGCTGTGGACTTCTGGCGCGGTGCTAAAGCAACAACTAACTCGCAATCTCTAAAGCTACACTCTGCCATGATAACACTAGGGTTAATTATTCATGCATGGCTGCTGTATCAAGTGATTTTTGAGAACCACTTCAATTTAGGCTTTTTTAATATGCTTTCAGCGATTGCTTGGTTGACGGTATTAATTTATTGGCTGGCTGATTTAAAACACCAGCTGACTAGTTTGCAGGCTTTCGTTTTACCACCCGCAGCTATTTTGGCGATTTTGCCTGCCACCAACGTAGCAAATCATTTCATGCCTCTAGCCGAGTCACCCTTATTTTTAACGCATATTGCAATTGCTTTGCTGGCTTATAGCTTATTTACATTCGCCACATTTCACGCACTACTGATGACAGTTGCCGAGCGCTCTCTGCATAATAAACCTACGTTAATCAAACTACCAAACTTTCCACCACTGATGGTAATGGAAACCTTGCTATTCAGAATTATCACATTAGGTTTTGTGTTACTAACAGTCACACTCATTAGCGGCATACTGTTTTCTGAGCAAATTTTTGGAAAACCGTTGCAGTTTAATCACAAAACCATATTTTCTATTGCTAGCTGGATTATTTATGGCGCGCTTTTATATGGACGCTACCAATATGGTTGGCGTGGTCTAAAAGCTATACGTTGGACATTAACAGGCTTTATGTTGTTAGTATTGGCTTATGTAGGCAGTAAGTTCATACTTGAAATAGTGCTTGGTAGATAACAAGCTGGTTTGAAACTAATCACGCAAGCTAATGACAGGCCAAGCTTGCTCTTTTGCATACTTAGTTAATATTTCATCTGCATCTACTGCAACAGGATTAGTGACTAACTTCATTAAGGGTAAATCATTGTGCGAATCACTATAAAAATAGCTGACCTCGTAATCGCTTAGTCTAGCAGCGCGCGCTTCTAACCACAGATTTAGGCGAATCACCTTACCTTCTTTGTATGTTGGCACACCCTTCACACCACCGGTATATTCACCATTAACCATTTCGGGGTCGCTAGCAAGTAGATGCTCAATGCCATAAGCAGTTGCGATAGGTTTCGTCACAAAACTATTAGTTGCGGTAATGACCACACATAGATCACCAGCAGCCTTATGTTCATCCACTAATATCTGTGCCTTTTTCGTCATCATAGGCCGAATCACTTTATCCATGTATTTCACATGTAATTCATCTAAGAACTTTTTAGAGTGCTCTGAAAGCGGCTTTAATTGAAATGCTAAGAACTCAGTAATATCCAAACATCCATTTTTATAATCTTGATAAAACTGCTCGTTACGAGCTTGATGAGTTTTTGCATCAAGCAAACCTTCACTTATCAAAAATAAGCTCCAGTTATAGTCGCTATCGCCTGCAAGCAAAGTGTTGTCTAAATCGAATAGTGCTAAATTTTGTTTCATATTAAAAGTCTTTTTAAAAATCTTTGTAAGTTAAGTTTTATAAGCTAAAACTGATCAAACCTCTTTGCCGCTTTCCAATTTACTGCTTACAGAGCTACCACTTTCAGAAAGAACCAAAAATACACCAACTAGAATTATCGCCAACGCAATATACTCATTAGTGGTGACATGCTCGTTTGCAAACCAGATACCAACAACAAATGCCACTACAGGGTTAACAAACGTATTGCTACTCGCTACTAGCGGACGCACGGTTCTAAGTAAATATTGATAAGCACTATAAGCAACAATAGAGCCCAAGACTACTAAAAATAGCATTGCACCCCAAGACTTAGTACTAATATGTTGTGGCCAGCTTTCACCTTGAAATATGCTCACACACAAGAGAGTCACGCCACCAACTAGCATTTGTGCCGCACTAGCCATCAAGCCTATTGGCATATCCATGTGCTTACTCCATACTGAGCCAAATGACCAGCTGGCTGCAGCAAATATCAGAAGCATCGCACTCACCAACTCACCATGCAGGTTACCACCAACGTTTAGTAGCACAATACCAACTAAACCAATAGCGATACCTAGCCATTCTTTATAGGTAATTTGGTGCCCCCAAACGGACGAGAAAATCGCCATCCAGATTGGCACGGTAGCAATAGAAAGTGCTGCAACACTAGATGAAATTATCTGCTGTACATAGCACACCGTACCATTGCCAAGTGCAGGCAGCAAAATGCCAACTGCAGTTGCACCTAGCCATTGCCGCTTATTAGGGTTAGGTGCACCCAAAATACGCATCACTATATATAAAATCGAGCCTGCAGTCGCAAAACGTATACCCGCCATCAAAAATGGGGGGAAGCTTTCTATACCAAAGCGAATAGCAAGATAAGTTGAGCCCCATATGAAATAGGTACAGAACAACGCTAAAGCTATCAGCAAACCTTGATTTTTATTTTTCATTGAAGATGATATTCAAGAATGTGTCTGGAAATGTGCCTGAACTGGTCCTACTACATATAGGGTCAGTTCAGGTAACAACTCAACTCCGCAATATTGCAATGACTATACTTGCGGATGCGCACGCTCAGACTTAGACTGAATCTTATTCAACGCATTCAAATACGCTTTTACCGATGCAACCACAATATCAGTATCTGCGCCCTGTCCATTAACAATACGACCTCCTTTAGAAAGACGCACAGTCACCTCTCCCTGCGCATCGGTGCCACTGGTGATATTGTTGACCGAATAAAGCTGCAACTCAGCGTCACTATTAACAATTGTCTCAATCGCCTTGAAAGCAGCGTCTACAGGTCCACCGCCATTGGCTTCAGCACGTGTTTCAACACCGTTTTCTGAGATGGTAATAATGGCATGTGGCACTTCACCAGTAATAGATGACACCTGTAAATATACCAACTTGAAACTTTCCATTGCCTCAGAAACAAACTCATCACTTACTAAGGCATGTAAGTCCTCATCAAAAATCTCAGATTTTTTATCAGCTAAATCTTTGAATTTTGCAAACGCTGCATTCAACAAATCATCTGTTGCTAACTCAATGCCAAGCTCTTTCAAGCGAGTTCTAAATGCATTACGACCTGACAATTTACCCAAAGTTAATTTATTAGCATTCCAGCCTACGTCTTCTGCACGCATAATTTCGTAAGTTTCGCGATGTTTTAATACGCCATCTTGATGAATACCAGATTCATGTGCAAAAGCATTTGCGCCTACTATCGCTTTGTTTGGCTGGACTGGGTAGCCAGTAATAGTAGACACCAATTTACTAGTTGTGACAATTTGCGTGGCATCGACACTAGTAGCTAAATTAAAAATGTCGCTGCGAGTTTTAATCGCCATCACGACCTCTTCTAAACTGGCGTTACCTGCACGCTCACCCAAGCCGTTAATCGTACACTCCACTTGGCGTGCACCGCTCATCACTGCGGCCAATGAGTTAGCCACAGCCATACCCAAGTCGTTATGGCAGTGCGTAGACCATGTCACCTTATCGCTATTCTTTACGCGCTTTATTAAGGTCGCCATACGCTCGCCCCACGGTGCGGGAATTGAATAACCGACGGTGTCTGGTACATTGATAGTCGTTGCGCCAGCCTCAATGACTGCATCAAACACACGGACTAAAAAGTCCATATCGGAACGCACGGCATCTTCAGCTGAGAACTCTACATCTTTTGTGTATTCCAACGCCCATTTAACAGCCTGCACTGCACGCTCGACCACTTGGTCTTCCGTCATGCGTAATTTGTTTTCCATGTGAATTTTACTGGTAGCAATAAACGTATGAATACGACCGCTAGCCGCATGTTTAATCGCCTCACCTGCACGTCGCACATCATTTTCACTCGCACGAGCCAATGAACAAACCGTTGAGTTTTTAATGATTTTGGCGATTTCTGAAATTGATTCAAAATCACCCGGGCTTGCAGCGGCAAAGCCTGCCTCAATCACGTTGACACCTAATTTTTCAAGTTGACGTGCAATACGAATTTTTTCTTCTTTGGTCATCGCAGCGCCTGGGCTTTGTTCGCCATCGCGCAAAGTGGTGTCAAAAATAATAATTTGATCTTGTTTAGCTGCTTGATTCGTCGCTGTATTCATAGTCATTACCTATCTTTTATTCTGTTTAATTGTTACGCTATCCAACTCAAATGCATTGAGCACAGATAATAGCATTTCGCTACGATTATTACGCAACGGCATTTAATACAAAGGAGTGGGGGTATTGTTTGCGCGCTAGCGCAGTTTTTTGCTACGTAGCGCAGCAGTACGTAACGCAAGAAGCTTACGTAATAACAATGCACTAGCAATAACGCTAGTTACATATGTAACTGATGAAATATGTGAAATAAACATAGTGATAGAAATATAGTATTTTTTATAAAGTTGCGCAAGTGTTTAATTTTACGAACTCAAATTTAAATCGCCACACACTCTGAAAAGCCCAGGAGTCGTAAAGTTAAGACTTACTCAGGCTTAACTTTCTCAAGCTTTCCCTGTATCCACATAATATAGCCTGACAGCGCATAAGAGGCCATTACAAATAGCAAGACCTCCGGAGGGCTGTATGAAATCAGCACAATCGCCAGCATAATGGCTAAAATCACAAAAAACGGCACGCTTTCTTTTAGATTAATATCTTTGCCGCTGTAATAACGCAAATCACTTACCATAGAGAGGCCGGCAAATATAGTCAGGCCCCAAGCCATCCATTTCCATTGTAGTACCCCAAAAAATACATCGCGGCCACTCACACCGTACTCGTATGAAACCCAGACAAACCCAGCCAACAATGCCGCTGCACCAGGGCTAGGTAAGCCTTGGAAATAGCGTTTATCTTGATGTTCGTCATCTAACTTAGTGTTAAACCTGGCTAGGCGCAGAGCAGCGCAAGCACAATAAGTAAAAGCAGCAAGCCAGCCCAATTTACCTAACGGTTTTAGTGCCCATATATATAGTATGAGTGCGGGAGCAACACCAAAAGACACCATATCTGAAAGACTATCATATTCTGCACCAAAGGCGCTCTGAGTATTGGTCATGCGAGCAACACGGCCATCTAAACCATCTAGCACCATCGCAACAAATATCGCAATTGCAGCAAGCTCAAAACGACCACTCATCGCTTGAACGATGGCAAAAAAACCTGAAAATAATGCGGCTGAGGTAAACAGATTTGGCAACAAATAGATGCCACGTTGACGCAAACTAGCGCTATCGCTCTCTCCACGCTTCGTTTTTTCGTTAGATTTAATCTTGTCGTTAGGTTCAGTCATGCTTGAACAATCATTTAAAATTAAGGTGAACTAGTATATCAAACACTTGTTGAAGTAAACAATTTACTTAGGTAATACAAAGCGTAAAGTAGTATCGTACTAAGTGAGAGAGTATTGGCACGGCAAAACCAATCAAGCCGACTCTATCTTAACTTATATTACCGTAACGCTAAGTTACGTTTATTAAGACAAAAATTAGTATAGCAAGGGCTTGTGATAAAATCGCGGTTTCTTAAAAGACGATTCGAAATATAGCCTTACCATGCAATTTACCTTACACAAACAAGACGGTCTTGCCCGCCGTGGTACTGTCCACCTAGCGCATGGCGATGTGCAAACACCAGCCTTCATGCCGGTGGGTACTTATGGCACGGTTAAAGCAATGTCGCCACTAGAGCTTAAAGAAATTGATGCACACATCATTTTAGGTAACACTTTTCACCTATGGTTACGCCCTGGGTTAGAAGTAATTGCAGCGCACGGTGGCTTACATAAGTTTATGGGCTGGAATGGGCCAGTACTGACTGACTCAGGTGGTTTTCAAGTGTTCAGCTTGGGAGCGATGCGTAAAATCTCCGAAGAAGGTGTGAAATTTAAAAGTCCAATCAATGGCGACACATGCTTTTTAACACCAGAGGAATCTATGCGTATTCAAAAAGTGCTGAATAGCGACATTGTGATGATTTTTGACGAGTGCACGCCTTTTCCAGCAACATTAAAAGAGGCTAACGACTCAATGCAACTAAGTTTGCGCTGGGCTAAACGCAGTAAAGACGCACATCGAGGCAATAGCAATGCACTATTTGGTATTATTCAAGGCGGCATGTACGAAGAGTTACGCGACGTATCGTTGGCAGGTTTAACTGAAATTGATTTTGACGGCTTTGCCATTGGCGGCTTATCGGTCGGTGAACCAAAAGAAGATATGCTACGTATATTAGCGCATACCGCGCCCAAAATGCCACGAAACAAACCGCGCTATCTTATGGGTGTAGGCACCCCAGAAGACTTAGTCGCAGCGGTTTCGCAAGGTATCGATATGTTCGACTGCGTCATGCCAACACGCAATGCCCGTAACGGCTGGTTATTTACTCAATATGGTGACGTGAAAATCAAAAATACTCGCTATAAAACTGATATCCAGCCCTTAGATGCTGATTGCACTTGCTATACTTGCCAAAATTTTAGCCGCGCTTATTTGCACCATTTACACAAAATAGGCGAAATTTTAGGCGCACGCTTAAACACTATACACAATCTGCATTACTATCAGGTACTGATGCAAAGTATGCGCAGTGCAATTGAAGCTGGCACATTTGAAACTTTTAAAGCAGAGTTTGTCATTAAGCGTGCGCAGCTAAGCTCTTAAAAAAACTACCCTGCAACCATGCTCGATGTTGGACGCAGACTGGAGCATTTCACTCATTAAATGCTTATGTCATTAAGGTACTTGCAGCAAACTAAAAACAGAAGAGTCTGTCCTAAAGTGACGAGTCTGCAATAAATAACAGTCTGTGTTAAAATCCGAAGCTAATTTTTTACAATATCCAGTTCATTTTAAAGTGAGTTTAACGTGTTTATTTCAAATGCATACGCAGCAGGTGCTGCTACAGGTGGCGATTTAATGAGTTTTCTCCCACTCATCGTTATTTTTGTATTATTTTTCTTCATGATCATTCGGCCGCAAATGAAAGCCGCCAAAGCACAACGCGAAATGATTACCGCTTTGCAAAAAGGCGATGAGGTGGTGACTAGTGGTGGCATTGTGGGTAAGGTGACTAAGGTTACCGAGTCTTTTATAAACCTTGAAATTGCAACAGACACTGAGATTACCGTGCAAAAACAAGCGATACAAAGCGCACTACCTAAAGGCACGATTAAGAGCATTTAAACGCTATTGATTGAGTCTTTTCGATACTACAACGTTATTAATTAGAGCCAGACTATGAACCGCTATCCAATGTGGAAGAACATCCTTGTTGCAGTCATGATTTTGATTGGACTGATTTACACGATTCCAAACTTCTTTGGTGAGTCTCCGGCCGTACAAATCACTCCTGCTAAAAGTACTACTAAACTCGACTCAGCTTTACTGAGTAAAGTTGAGGATATCTTTAGGCAAGAGAAGATTGAATATGACGGCGTGTATCTGGACGCGCGTGGTGTAAAAGCACGCTTTAAGAACACTGATACGCAAATCCGTGCTAAAGATGTGTTGCAGGCAAACTTAGGTACGGATTACACAGTAGCGTTAAATTTACTCTCTCGCTCGCCAAACTGGTTACGTAGTTTGGGTGCAAAACCTATGTACTTAGGTTTGGATTTACGCGGTGGCGTACACTTCTTAATGCAAGTAGATATGAAAGCAGCATTAAGTAAAGCTGCTGAGCGCTTTGTAGGAGACTTCAAAATCGCATTGCGTAAGGAGCGCATTTCTTATGTCGGTGTGTCACGCGAGGGTGAAGCTGTGCAAATTCGCTTCAATAATGCAGACGAGTTGGCAAAAGCACGGATAGTGATCGCCAAAGAGTATCCTAACCTAACATTAGAAGAACTGACTATAGGCGAAGAAAAAATTCTAAAAGCTTCACTTAATTTAGTTGAGCAGAAATCAATTCAAGACTTTGCGATTAAACAAAATATCCAAACACTACATAATCGTATCAACGAGTTAGGCGTAGCAGAGCCTATCATTCAACAACAAGGTGCTGACCGTGTTGTAGTTCAACTGCCAGGCGTACAAGATACTGCGAAAGCGAAAGAGATTTTAGGTCGTACGGCGACACTGGAAATTCGCATGGTTGATGAAGAAAAAAGTGATGCAATCACCCTAGAAAAGGCAGAGAAAGGTCAAGCGCCTATAGGTGATGATGTCTTTAAAAATCGTGATGGTCGTGCAGTATTGGTTAAAAAGAACGTAGTACTAACAGGTGATTACATTACTGATGCAGGCCCTGGCGTAGATGGCCAATCTGGCAGGTCTACAGTAAATGTTACTTTGGACGCACGTGGCGCACGTATTTTTCAACAAGTGACACGTGAAAACGTAGGCAAACGCATGGCGATATTGCTTATTGAAAAAGGCAGCACTGAAGTAATTACTGCACCCACTATTAACGAAGAAATCGGTGGAGGTCGTGTGCAGATTTCTGGTATGGCAAATACGCAAGAGGCCACTGACATTGCGCTATTATTGCGTGCCGGTGCGCTCGCCGCACCTATGGATATCGTTGAAGAACGCACGGTCGGCCCCAGTATGGGACAAGACAACATCAATCGTGGTATCCATTCAACCTTATGGGGCTTTGCAGCAATTGCGGTGATGATGATGATTTACTACGTAGCTTTTGGTGCAGTGTCTGTGACCGCGCTAGCGATCAACTTGCTATTATTAGTTGCAATACTCTCGATGTTACAAGCTACGCTTACCCTTCCAGGCTTAGCCGCGATCGCCCTAGCCCTAGGCATGGCAATTGATGCTAACGTGTTGATTAACGAACGCGTTCGTGAAGAACTACGTAATGGCAACACACCACAAGCTAGTATTCATGCAGGTTACGAGCGCGCTTGGGATACTATTTTAGACTCAAACGTAACGACGCTAATAGCCGGTTTAGCCTTATTCATGTTCGGTACAGGCCCAATTAAGGGTTTTGCAGTAGTGCATGTTTTAGGCATTTTAACCTCTATGTTTAGTGCAGTACTGGTGTCACGCGCACTAGTAAACTTGATTTATGGTTATCGTCGTAAACTTACTAAATTGTCAATTGGTCAAATTTATAAAGGCTAAAGCTAACATTGTCTAGTACTTGTAGGTCGGATATTAAGTCAGCTTTTAGGATTAAACTCCAATCTATAGTCAAATAAGACCTCAGATTAACAAGTCTAAACATTAAGAGTAAAAAATATGGAATTATTTAGAATCAAAAAAGACATTCCCTTTATGAGTTATGGTCGCTTAACGACCGCAATTTCATTAGTGACATTCATTTTAGCTGTTGTGTTTTTAACAACTCGTGGCTTAAACTTTGGAGTAGATTTCACCGGTGGTACCGTAATGGAGGTGAATTATCCACAGGCAGCGAATCTAGAAAGTGTTCGTAAAGCGGTTGATAGCATAGGCTTGAAAGAAGCCACCGTGCAGAATTTCGGCTCAAGCCATGATGTTTTGATTCGTTTACCTGTTAAAATAGGTGTTTCGGTAGCTAAGCTTTCAGAGGAAGTAAAAGTAGCATTAATCGCAGCAGATGCTGCAGCTGAAGTTCGCCGCGTAGAGGCCGTGGGGGCTCAAGTAGGTGATGAGCTTTATGAAAACGGTGGTTTAGCGCTATTTTTCGTAAGCTTAGGTATCATGCTTTATCTATGGTTACGTTTTGAGTGGCGTTTTGCAGTGGCAGCGATTATCGCTAACATGCATGACGTGGTAATCATCTTAGGCTTCTTTGCATTCTTTCAATGGGAATTCAATCTAACGGTACTAGCTGCGATACTAGCCGTTCTGGGCTATTCAGTGAATGAATCTGTAGTGGTATTTGACCGAGTGCGTGAGAACTTTCGCAAAATGCGTAAAGCTAGTGTGGTGCAAGTGATTGATAATGCAATTACTCGCACTATGTCACGTACTATTATTACGCATACCATGACGCAAACCATGGTTGGCTCAATGCTGTTATTCGGCGGAGAGGTATTGCATAACTTCGCATTAGCACTAACCATTGGTATTTTATTCGGTATTTATTCTTCAGTATTAGTCGCCTGCCCAATCGCTATGTGGTTAGGTGTTAATCGTGCTAACTTAATTGGTGATGTAGAGAAAAAAGAAGGTGGAAAGAAAGAGGTCGTGGCTGAGCCAAGCCCTTCTGAATTTGCATCCTAACTCTCACACAAACCTCAAATAAATCAATCAAGTGCAGATAAATTGCACTTGATTTCTTATCCCCCTGCCGTATACACTCTCTTTATCTTACATCTCATCAATTAGACCCCATTGGATAATATTTCCTTAAGCTCGCAGTTTAGCATTCTGATATTGCTACTGTTATGTACTGCTTTTTTCTCAATCTCAGAAACTAGCCTTATGTCAGTCAATCGTTATCGGATGAAACATTTGGCACGACAAGGCCATCGCGGCGCACGCTTAGCTAGCATATTACTATCGAAAACTGACAAACTATTAGGCGTCATTCTATTAGGCAACACGCTATGCATTGTCGGCTCATCTGCCTTAGAAGTAGTTATTAGCCACCAGTTATTTGGGGAAGGCGAATATGTGCTCGCAGCCGGCTCACTTGCGCTGACATTCATCATTTTAGTGTTCAGTGAAATATCGCCCAAAGTGATTGCCGCAGCCCATCCTGAAAAATTTGCCTTTGCCTGTAGCTATTTGCTTTACCCTTTGCTCTGGTTATTTAACCCTATCGTTTCATTCGTGAATCTTTTTGTTAAAGGCTTTATGTATTTATTGGGCATGAAAGCCAATTTTGCAGAAGCCCACCATGCTGTCACTACTGAAGAGTTACGCAGCATCGTAACTGATGCGGGTCACTTCATTCCTAAAAAGCACAGGTCAATTTTATTAAATCTATTTGATTTAGAAAAAATTACCGTCGACGACGTCATGACCGCTCATACCCTAGTAGAAAGTATCGATTTTGACGCACCGCTTGATGAGATTATGCAGCAGATTTCAAATAGCCAACACACACGTCTGCCCGTTCGACAAGGTGAACAAGAGGAAATCATTGGCATACTGCATCTGCGTAAAGTGATATCGCAATTGCGTACGCACCATGAAAGTGATGATTTTGATAAAGAGGCCTTACGCGAAGTGATTGCCGAGCCTTACTTTGTACCTTCAGGTACTCCGCTTTATACGCAAATTCAGCAATTTCAGGAAAAACAACAACGCGTAGCACTGGTTGTAGATGAATATGGCGAGTTTAAAGGCTTAGTGACCTTAGAGGATATTTTAGAGGAAATGATAGGCGACTTTACAACGCAGTCCCCATCCCGCTTAGGCAGCTACCGCAAAGATGAAGACGGTGGCTGGATAGTAGATGGTAGTAGTGCATTACGCGACCTGAATAAGAAGTTAAATTTAAATCTACCACTTGAAGGTCCCCGCACCCTTAACGGGCTCATTCTAGAGTATTTTGAAGATATTCCAGAGTTTAATACCAGTTTTAAAGTTGGCACGCACGTAATAGAAATCATTCAAACTCAAGATCGTATTGTTAAAAGCGTTAAAATCTACCCTTAGTAGTCGCTCTACCTTACTCAGCTCTACATAGTGATCACTAGCTCTGTTTACCTTAAGGTTAGCTAAAACTTAACAGCCCCATTAAATACGTATGCTTGCAATCAGGTACTATTTTGCACACTTATTCCCCATAATGAATTTTATTTAATGATTTAAGATAACCCTATTGAAATTGGGCTTGAAATTTCTGTAGTTTGGCTCAAAATAGGCTCATATGACTCAGCTACAGAAAAGTGTAAAACCCTTTGAAAATGATGTTGCACTTAAACCTGAAGTGGCAAAGCCTAAGCTGCCACCCATGTTTAATGTTTTATTACTAAACGACGACTATACGCCTATGGAGTTTGTCGTTGAATGCATAGAACGTTTTTTTAACAAAAGCCGTGAACAAGCGACGCAGATTATGCTCAAAGTACATACAGAGGGTTTAGCAGTGTGTGGGGTATACCCACAAGATATTGCAGAAACTAAAATGAACCAAGTCCTAAGTTATGCAAAAGATCAGCAGCATCCTTTACAATGTGTAACAGAACCAGCTTAGCGTAAGCATTTACATTAAATATTGATAAGTAAGTGAGCGCGAACCAGTGTTAAAGCTACAAGATTAAAATACGGAATTTAATTTAGAGGGTTATGAAATGATTGCTCAAGAGTTAGAAGTAAGCCTTCACATGGCATTTATGGACGCTAGACAAAAGCGTCACGAGCTCATTACCGTTGAGCACTTGCTACTTGCCATGATAGATAACCCAACCGCAGCCGAAGTGATGCGAGCATGCGGTGCGAAATTAGAGATATTACGCACCGTGCTAAGCCAATATATTGAAGAGCACACACCAACAGTAGGTGGGCAAGAGGACGTTGATACGCAACCTACCTTAGGCTTCCAACGCGTGATTCAACGTGCAATGCTGCATGTACAGTCCTCAGGTAAAAAAGAAGTAACTGGTGCCAACGTGTTGGTCGCAATTTTTGGTGAAAAAGACTCTCATGCTGTATTCTTCTTACATCAACAAGGAGTAACACGTTTAGATGTCGTGAACTTCATTTCACATGGCGTATCAAAAGTTGGCGAAAGTACAAAATCTGAAGGCGTTGACACAGAGTCTGATGTCGAGGCTTCGCCAGCTGGCGCACTCGAAAACTACACACTCAATTTAAACGCTCAAGTTGCTGCGGGCAAAATTGATCCTCTTATTGGTCGCGGTCCAGAACTTGAACGTGTTGTGCAAACGCTGTGTCGTCGCCGTAAAAACAACCCATTGTTAGTAGGTGAGGCTGGTGTTGGTAAAACTGCGATTGCTGAGGGCTTAGCGCGTCGTATCGTAGAAAAAGATATTCCTGAAGTACTGGCGAATGCCACAGTTTACTCTCTGGACATGGGCTCATTGCTGGCGGGTACGAAATATCGCGGTGACTTTGAGCAGCGTTTAAAGGCGGTAATGAAGCAGCTTGCTGAAAACCCAAATGCGATTTTGTTTATTGACGAAATCCATACTTTGATAGGTGCGGGTTCTGCCAGTGGTGGAACTTTGGATGCCAGTAACTTGTTAAAACCAGCATTATCAAACGGCACGCTCAAGTGCATAGGTGCAACAACTTACCAAGAGTATCGTGGTATTTTTGAGAAAGATCATGCGCTATCACGCCGCTTTCAAAAGATAGACGTAACTGAGCCTAGCGTGGCTGAAACCATCGAGATTCTAAAGGGCTTGAAATCAAAATTTGAAGAACATCATAGCGTGAAATACTCAGCTTCTGCACTAACAACAGCTGCAGAACTCTCAGCTAAGTACATTAATGACCGCCATTTGCCAGATAAAGCAATTGACGTGATTGATGAAGCAGGCGCTGCCCAGCGCATTTTGCCAAAATCTAAACAGAAAAAAGTGATTGGCAACAAAGAGATTGAAGACATTATTGCCAAAATTGCACGTATTCCGCCTAAAAACATTTCGGCAGACGATAGAAGTACGCTCAAAACACTTGAGCGTGATTTAAAAGCTGTGGTATTTGGTCAGGACAAAGCCATTGAAGCGCTCTCTTCAGCCGTTAAAATGGCACGAAGTGGCTTGGGCGGCAACAACAAACCTGTTGGTAGCTTCTTATTCAGCGGCCCGACTGGTGTGGGTAAAACAGAAGTAGCTAAACAGTTAGCTTATATTATGGGCATTGAGCTCATTCGCTTTGACATGAGCGAATACATGGAGCGACACGCGGTTTCTCGTTTAATTGGCGCACCTCCGGGCTATGTGGGTTTTGAGCAAGGCGGCTTGATGACCGAGGCAATTACTAAGCACCCATACTGCGTATTGTTATTGGACGAAATTGAAAAAGCGCATCCTGATATTTTCAACATTCTGTTGCAAGTGATGGATCACGGCTCACTCACTGATAACAACGGGCGCAAAGCGGACTTTAGAAATGTCACGATTATCATGACAACTAACGCAGGCGCGGAAAGCATGTCTAAATCCAGCATGGGCTTTACGAATGCGAAACAATTCGGTGATGAGCAAGCAGATATTAAACGCTTATTTTCCCCTGAGTTCCGCAACCGCTTGGATGCAACCGTTTCATTCGCACCATTGTCACAAGAAATTATCATTCGCGTTGTTGATAAGTTCTTGATTCAGCTAGAAGATCAGTTACACGACAAAAAGGTAGAGGTTACTTTTAGTGATGAATTGAAAGCTTACTTGGGCAAAAAAGGCTTTGACCCATTGATGGGTGCACGACCAATGTCTAGACTAATTCAAGACACCATTCGCAAAGCCCTGGCTGATGAGTTGCTGTTCGGCAAACTTGCAAATGGCGGCAGCGTGCATGTGGATATTGATAGCAAAGATGAAATTAAACTGGTGTTTGCTGACGATAAAGCCCCTTCAGAAAGCGCTTTAGCTGAAGTTTAACTGACTGCTTTTTTACTCTAAATTAACAGCCAACTTACTCAAAGTAAGTTGGCTGTTTTTCCATAATGCTGACAAATAGTTCAGACTCAACTAAACCTTTAAGCCAGGCTCGCAATTTAGGGTATGAGGCTACTTCAAACCAAGCCGCATCGACCGCAGCAAATTGCCGCACAAATGGAAAGATAGCAATGTCCGCCAAACTTAATGAATCACCGAATAAATAGTGATTTGTTTCTAGAAGCTTTTCTAGCTTTTGCAAAAACACTTCGCCATCAACTCTGTGCTGAACTTGCGCTTTATCTGGGGAGCGTTCGGGATATTTATAAGCATCTAAGGCACGTTTAAACGCACTATCATTTTCAGAAATTAGCTCTAGAATAGATGCTCTGGAGGCCGTATGGATATTGGTCTGCAGAGCATGTTCTTTTAATACCCATTGCATAATTTCTAAACTTTGTTCAATCACACTTCCATCTGCCTGCACCAGCACAGGTACTGTGCCTTTTGGCGAAACTTGCAGCATATGAGCAGGTTTTTCACGTAATGAGATTTCGCGAATTTCAACGTCAACATTTGCTAACTTAAGCGCCATGCGAGCGCGCATAGCGTAGGGGCAACGACGATACGAATATAAAATTGGTAGCGTCATGAAAACTTACACTAACCTAGTGATTTACAAATATCATGTACAAGCTTCGGCCCCTTATAAATCAAGCCACTATAAACTTGCACAAGGTCTGCCCCAGCTGCGATTTTTTCAACCGCATCCGCTCCACTTAAAATACCGCCCACACCAATAATCGGCACAGCACCCTGCAAACGTTGCGATAACTGCTGAATCACTAAAGTCGACTTTTCACGCACCGGCGCACCAGATAAACCACCTGTTTCTTCTGCGTGCTCCATGCCCTGCACCGTGTCACGAGCCAAGGTAGTATTGGTTGCAATCACACCATCAATTTTATGCTCCATCAACAAATCAGCAATTTCATTAATTTGCTCTAGCTCTAAGTCTGGCGCTATCTTTAAGGCTACTGGCACATATTTGCCATGTTGATTTGCTAGCTTAGTTTGCTCTAATTTAAGCGTCGCCAATAAGTGCGATAGCGCCTCTTTTTCTTGCAGAGCACGTAAATTTTTAGTGTTAGGTGATGAAATGTTCACCGTAATATAGCTCGCATACGCATACACTTTACGCATGCAAATTAAATAATCATCCACCGCATTTTCAATCGGCGTATCAAAGTTTTTACCGATATTAATGCCCAACACGCCTTTGAATTTAGCAGCTTTTACATTCTCAATTAAATTATCCACGCCCAAATTATTAAAACCAAAACGGTTCACAATCCCCTGCGCTTCTCTCACGCGGAATAAACGTGGTTTAGGGTTGCCGGGTTGTGAGCGTGGCGTGACCGTACCCACCTCAATAAAACCAAAGCCTAACGCCGCCATACCATCAATCACCGCGGCATTTTTATCCAAACCCGCAGCTAAGCCAACAGGGCTAGGGAAGGTTATCCCCATCACTTGTCGAGGACGACAAACTGGTGCTGCTGGATATAGCTTTAAAGCGCCTAAGCACTCGGCAATTTTTAAGCTTTTTAAAGTAAAGTCGTGAGAGGCTTCAGCATCAAACTGAAACAAAAGAGGGCTTGTGATTGAGTATAGATTCATAACGTGATTTTACTTCATTCTGGCAGTTAGCCAAAATTAAGAGAGGCAAGATACTTGTCGGGGGTAGCCTTTTCTTTGGTCTCTTTCTTTTGGCTAAGCAAAAGAAAGAGACTCGTCAGTCGCGCTAAAGCGACAATGGTTGCTTCTAAACTTGCTATTGGTTAAGGTGCTGGAGCAGTAACTTAACCAAATGAATTTAAATAATTTTATGAAAAACTTATACAATCAAATTATTAATATAGAGACCCATGGGTCTCTATATTAACTGTTAGATATGGACTTAATTATGAAACCTGAAACCATATCCATGATGGCCGCAGCAATCTCGGCATTAGCTGCCGTCTTTTCAATTTACATGTACAGGTCTCAAGGGAAGGGATTTATTTGGGCAAAAGATCCTAAAGTCCAATTGGGTATATTGCCCGATCAAACTATGCAACTAATCGTAGAAATTCCTCTATATAATTTTGGCCTTGGCAACCTTCGATTTTTGTCATTAAAAGCCAAGCGCATACACCTTAAAAATAATTCCATCGAAAATTATAAACTTGATATGGATGAGGCTTATTTTCCACCAGGAGTATCAATAATTTCATATAAAACCCCAGTTCATGTTGAGCCTGGCGATGAAGCCGCAGCGAAAAAAGGAAATTATATTGAAATTTTTGATCCCTCCAAAATTACCACTGCAGATGCCGCCACAATACAAGAATCAATAAATAAAAAAGTTGAGGCTGTAGGGGAAGTGCTGTTTGTCTTGCATTGTGTATACAAAGATGGAAGCTGGTTTGGCTTGAGTAAGAAATCCACAACTATTGCCATGTCTTTAAATAAGCTCGACTTAAACTATATTTCGGTTGCAAGGCGCAAAGAACTTAAAGAGTTGTTTAGCTAACTATATATCTAACTTTACATTCGAGCGGGGCTCGCCCAGAGGCGGGCGAGCCCCTCAGCTTTACGTTAACTCAACGCCACTTCCACCAAGTTATCACTAAACGTAGTCGAGTGCCCCATATCCCCAAACTCCGCGGAACTAATACAGTTCACCGTGCCATTATTGAGTTGGCGCCAATACCCAAGTGTTGCCACAACAATACCAGCATTCACATCATCTGAAATTTTCGCTACACCTGCAAACTCTCCGCGCCCATTAAACACTTTCACCACGTCACCGGTTTTAATATTACGTGCTGTGGCATCTAGCTGATTAATTAACACGAACTGCTCTCCTTGGCCTTTAATTTTCTCTTCTACATTGGCGTAACAAGAGTTTAAAAAGCCGTGGCTCTTGGGCGAAATTATATTCAGCGGATATTTCTCGGCTAATTCTGGATTGGTGTCTGGCGTTTCGCGTGATTTAACATAGTCTGGCAATGGATCTAAATCTTCAAGCGGCTGGAATCCTTCGTACATTTGGCGGAAGGGCCCTGCCACAAAGTTTTTAGCGCCTTCTGCCATCAATTGACATTTGCCACTAGGGGTTGGGAACTCGCCTTTGGCATGGCGCGCACGCGTATCTTTATCGCCAAAGGCTTTTAAGCGGGCAAAGCCGTGTTTGCGTAGATAATCTAAATCAATGCCATCGCAGGTAGGTGAGTTCCAATCCACGTAGTTTTCTAGGCACTCGGTATCGTTCCACTTAAAGTTATCTTCTTCATAGCCCATCAATTTGGCTAAACGTCTAAAGATTTCATTATTGGGGATTGCTTCGCCTGGTGGGTCTATACACTTTTCATTGTAAGTGAGGTATAAATGTCCCCATGACAGTACCATATCTTCCATCTCTGCTCCCATAGCGGCTGGCAGCACAATATCGGCATAAGCGGCAGTGTCTGACATAAAGTGCTCTGCCACCACTAAGAATAAATCTTCATTTGCCAAGCCTTTGGCAATTTTGTCAGTTTCAGGGGCTTGGGTGAGTGGATTGGTGTTCCACACCATCATCGATTTAATGGGTGTTTTTAGATTAAGCTCACCTGTGAGCGCACGACCTAATTGCAGGTTATTCACCACAGGCGTGCCTTCTGGGATGAAATCTGGACGTGAAATCACATCAAACTTGTAAGGATGCTCCCACACTGGGAACTGCAGCGCACCACCGCCAACATGGCGCCAAGCACCAATCAGCGCAGGCAAACAACTTACCGCGCGAATCGCTTGGCTACCGCCGTAATTGCGCTCTAGCGCAACCCCTAAACGAATAGCCGCTGGTGGCGTTGTTGCATATTCACGAGCGAACTTGCGAATATCTTCGGCTGGAATCCCTGTAATTTCAGCCGCCCACTCTGGTGTTCTTGTTTTAGCGCGCTCAGCGAGCTCTTTGTAACCTAAGGTGTAGTTATCGACATAATCTTGGTCGACTAAACCTTCGCTAATAATCACATTCATCATTGCCATAGCCAAAGCACCGTCTGTGCCTGGTTTTGGCGCAATGTGCCAATCGGCTTCTTTAGCGGTTTTTGATGCGTAAGAATCAACCACAACCACTTTAGCGCCACGTTTTTGCGCCTCGTGAATAATGTGCCAGTGATGTAAATTGGTAGAAACAGAATTACATGCCCAAATCACGATGTATTTAGAGTGGGCAAAGCTTTCAGGATCAACACCAGCAGTTGGGCCAACCGTCAGTAACCACGCTGTACAAGAGCCTTCACCACAAAATGTTCGCTCGCAAACCGTCGCACCCATGCGGTTAAAGAGTGCATCACCACCATTTAAACCATGCACCAAGCCTTGGTTACCCAAATAACTGTTCGGCATAATAGCGTGCGGGCCGTCTTCAGCTATAATTTTTTTCCACTTAGTCGAGATTTCTGTCAGCGCTTCACCCCAAGTAATGCGCTTGAATTGCTTGCAGCCTTTAGGGCCTGTGCGCTTGAGCGGATAGAGCAATCTATCTGGATGATAATGGCGCTTTTCATAATCTTTAAGTTTGACGCACAAACCGCCGCGTGTCATGGGATGGTCTTTATTACCTGTAACAGAGATAAGCTTGTTATCTTTAACGGTATAGACCATGCTGCAAGTGTCTGGACAATCGTGTGGGCAGCCACCATAAAACGTTTTAAACCCTTGACTCCCATCCATGCTAGCCTCCTTCACCAGATATTACTGATTATGTAAACAGCTTTTTAGTTAATATATACTTATCAGTATAGCAATGCAATACATGCCCGATGCTATTGAATTGTCGCTTACTTTTAATCAGTAGATAGGTCAATTAAGCGTGGTAGTTGGTGTAGAATCAACTAAAGCCTTAACCAATAGCGTTTGTAAATTAACTTTTTAGGATAAGAAAGCTATGCATATATATCGCCACAAACTGCCTATTCGTATCATCCATTGGATAAATGTAATCTGCTTTATTGTGTTGTTTATGACAGGGCTAAATATCTTTAACGCACACTCAGCGCTTAATATTGGTAAGTCTTCTTATAATGGTCAAACACCTGTATTTGAAATAAAATCACGACAAAATAGTAAAGGCGAGCTCATTGGCGTGACTAATATTCTGGGCTACGAATTTAATACAACAGGCTTTCTTGGCGCTTCAGCAGGACCCGATGGCAAAATGATTAAGCGCGGATTCCCTACTTGGCTTACCATTCCTAGTCCAAAATGACTGGCTATGGCGAGACATTGGCATTTTTTCTTTGCTTGGTTGTTCGTGATTAATGGCGTCTGTTATTTAGCGTACTCCATCACAAGTAAACACGTTCAACACGACTTACTGCTCAACAAGAAAGACCTAGCTTCTTTTTGGCAATCTGTTAAAGACCACGCCCGGTTTAAGCACCCAACAGGAGAGGATGCGATCCCCTATAATGTACTGCAAAAAATGGCTTACCTGAGTGTGATTTTTATTTTGCTACCACTTATCATTTTAATGGGCATGGCAATGTCACCTTTTCTAAACTCTCTCACCTCTGGTTGGGTCGACTTATTTGGTGGTCGACAAACAGCACGCACTATTCACTTTATTATTGCGTGGTTGCTGGTTGGCTTTGTATTTATTCATGTGTTTGAGGTGATCATCACAGGGTTTTGGAATGATATTCGCTCGATGATTACTGGCCAGTACTGCATCGATACCTCTCATCAGAAAGGTAATTAATCATGCCCCAATATGGCAAAAGACGCTTCTTTAAACACATAGTGTTAGGCGTAAGTGCCGCAGTACTTAGTGGTTGCGATAAACTTTCTAACTCGAAAACGTTTACTAGACTACTCCAAACGGGCGAAAATTTTAGCAAAAATGCACGATGGCTTTTAGATAACTCTATATCAATGGCGCAAGAGTTTAGCGAGGCTGATTTATCACTGAGTTTTAGAAGCAATGGTACGTCTATGCCCAACAGTGCAGAATACGTCGAATTGGTAAAAAGCAATTTTATAGGCTGGGCTTTGGATGTGAATGGCTTAGTGGAAAAGCCACTTAAATTATCACTGGCCGAAATTCAAGCATTACCAAGACGCACGCAAATTACCAGACATGATTGTGTTGAAGGCTGGAGTGCTATCGGTAAATGGACTGGAACGCCTCTACATGAGATTTTGGCATTAGCTAAACCATTAAGCAAAGCGCAATATGTTGTGTTTTACTGTGCAGATCCAATGAACGACGATGGTACAGATAAATACTATGAAAGTATTGATATGATAGATGCGCGACATGCGCAAACCATGCTTGCCTACAAACTGAATGACGAAACTTTACCCGTTAAGAGTGGCGCTCCTATTAGATTGCGTGTTGAGCGCCAGCTTGGTTATAAGCAAGCTAAATACATTATGCGCATTGAGCTCGTTGAAAAACTTGATCATATCGCACAAGGAAAAGGTGGTTATTGGGAAGACTCCGCTGGCTATGAGTGGTATGCAGGCATCTAAATTAACTTAAATATTATGCAAAATAAAAAAAGTAACTCATTACAACTATTAGGCGGTCTAACACCAGAGACATTCCTAGCAGACTATTGGCAAAAAAAGCCTTTATTAATTAAAAAGGCTATCCCTGATTTTACAGGATTTTTGAGTCCCGATGAGCTTGCAGGCTTGGCTTGCGAGGATGCTGTGCAATCACGCATTGTTAAATATAAAAAAGGTAAATGGCATGCAGATCACGGGCCTTTTAATGAATACGATTTTGCAAATTTACCTGAAAAGCCAACAGCAGATAATAATTGGACCCTACTCGTGCAAAGTGTGAACCATCACTTACCAGAAGGCACTGCATTATTGCAGCAGTTTAACTTTATTCCACATGCAAGACTTGATGACTTAATGGTGAGCTACGCGCCAGATGGCGGCGGTGTGGGTCCGCACTTTGATAGTTATGATGTATTTCTATTACAAGGCCAAGGCAAGCGTCTATGGCGTATCAGTGAACAAACCGATTTAAGCTTAGTTGAAAATGCACCACTACGTATTTTGCAAAATTTTGACACTTCACAAGAGTGGTTACTTGAAGCGGGTGACATGCTTTATTTACCACCTCAACTTGCACATTGGGGCATTGCAGTGTCAGATGGCGCTACTGATTGCATGACCTATTCAATTGGTTTTAGGGCGCCTAAAAACCAAGAGCTTGCCACTGAGTTTTTGGGCTTTATGCAAGATCAGTTGAATCAAGACAAGCTTATACTAAACGATATATATCAAGATGCAGATCTAGAATTACAAGACCATGCTGCTGAAGTCGGCAAAGAAATGATTGCTAAAGTCAGTGCTAATTTACAAAAAATTAAATGGTCAGATGAACTAATTGGTGAGTTTCTAGGAACTTATCTTTCTGAGCCTAAAGCCAACGTGGTGTTTGAACCGAATAGAAAAATATCTATGCGTCACTTTACCGAGAAACTAGCAAAAATCGGCATCACATTGGATTTAAAAAGCAAAATGCTGTTTTCCGCGGATAGCTTCTACCTAAATGGCGAAGTCTGCAAATGGACTGGTGAGCCTGCACGCACACTCACCCAGCTAGCAGACCAGCGTTGTATTGTAGCTAGCAACATTCAAGATGTATTATTGCTACAGCAGCTTTATGATTGGTATATTGCGGGTTACCTGAGGTTTGACCCTTTATAAGATACTCAAACTAAATCATTTAAATCATATGACGACTAACCAAGTAAGTAGCGAACTTATCCCAGGTCAGATCATAACTGGCGAATATCTTTATGCCGAAGCAATTAATCTTATTCTAACTAATGCAGAGCACGAGTTATTGATTTTCGATCAAGATCTGAGTCACGGAGGTTTTGCCGATAAACAAAAGTATGAGCTGCTACAGCAGTTCTTAAATAAAAACCCAAGTAATCAATTAACAATTATTTTACAAAACATAGGGTTTTTTCAAAACAAATGCCCACGGCTACAAAACTTACTCACAATTTATGGTCACAAAATGACTGTATACGAAACCAATCAATCAGCAAAACATGTAAAAGACTGCTTTATATTAGCTGACAACAAACATTACGTTAAACGCATTCATATTGACCAAGCGCGTTTTAAGTATGGCTTGGATGAGCTTGCAACCACAAGTTTACTCAATACGAGATTTAAAGAGTTACTTGAGGTAACGCAAGGCACGGTGACTATTTCAAAGTTAGGTTTATGAAACAACACAACACTTCCAAAAATAAAAGGTCACGAAAGCTTTCACTCATGGCCGGTTTATTGACGCTCATACTTTTTTCACTTAATGCGCTAGCTGCAACCGAGTTTAAGATTATTGACTTACAACATCATTTTGCAGAAGATATTTTACCTATCATTCAGCCACTAGTCGGTAACGATGGCACCGTAATCGGCATGCAGAATCACTTAATTATTCGTGCAAGCCAAGAAAAAATAATCGAAATAGAGAAAATAATTTCCACATTCGATGTAGAACGTCAAAACTTGAAAATTACTATCAGCTATCAAAATAACTTACAAACTAACAATAATAACGTTTTCGTGAGTGGTCGCAAACGTTTAGGCAACGTCACTATAGGAGCGAATAAATATCCAAGAGACTCAGCTGAAGATATTCAACTGGATATTGAAAACAATCAAAGTAGCACACGCAACGATAGCAACCAGTTCATTAACGTGCTGGATGGTGAGCGCGCGTTTATTCTAATTGGGCATTCTGTACCATATACTCAAGAGTGGGTCACGCTAACGCGGCGCTATGCAAGTATTAAACAGACTACAGAGTTTGTGAACATTAATACTGGATTCTCTATAAAACCCCATAATATTAACGATCAAATTGAATTAGAAGTTACACCAAGAATTTCGCAACTCAATCAAAATAAATACATAGACTTTGAAGAGCTCAGCACTATTATCAGAGTGAATCGTGGTGAATGGCTTGATTTAAGTGGTGCTATGCAGCAAAAAGATGAGGTCAGTCGTACCATTTTAAGTAGTCGAAGTGGTAATCAATCTCAGAGCAGTACACTGTCTATCCGCGTGGAATAGGCTAAAATTAATATAAATTTATTAATTATCGTGAAAATAATACACTTTGATAGAAATTTTATCGTTTTCTTCTTCAAAGGCACTGGTTTTTTAAAAAAAAACTGGTAAAATTTGTGTCACTCGGTATAGCTAATTAGGTAAAACTTTTAAGCGGTTATCGAAAAAGTTTTTTTAACTAGTTATAAACCTTAAGGAATAAAAAATGACACGTTCTATTTTACTTGCTGCATTATTGGCTCTTGCTCTAACCGCTTGTGGTGAAAAAGCTGCTGAAGCTCCTGCTCCTGAAGCTGCTCCTGCTGCTGAAATGGCACCTGCTGCTGCACCAGCTGCTGAGGCTGCACCAGCTGCTGAAGCTGCTCCTGCACCAGCTGCTGAAGCTGCACCAGCTGCTGAAGCCGCTCCTGCCGCTCCTGCTGAAGCTGCTAAGTAATTAGCCTTTAGTCAGAAGTAACGAAAGCCGACCTTGAGTCGGCTTTTTTTGCGTCTATTATCTTTAGATAAGGCTATATTGTGTTAAGTAATTACTCGCCAATCAAAGCCTTCTAGCTGACCTGCTATTCCAATCCAATCATGCTCGCAACTAAGCACATTTGCCAAGCTAGCTTTAGCGAGCGCTGGTGTATTATTTTTTGCACTTAAATGAGCAGCCAAAATATGTTGCAACTTACTGTTATCTAATTTTGATAATAAGTTTGCTGAATCATGATTCTCAAGATGGCCTAAATCACCACTAACGCGCTTCTTTAGTGCCCAACTATATGGTCCCGTTTGCAACATACTGGCGTCATGATTACACTCTAGTACTAGTGCCTCACAACCATTTAACTTTTCAGTGATATGCGGTGTTGTGCGACCAACATCTGTGAGTACGCCTAGCTTATGATTACCATCAGAAAAAACGCACTGCATTGGCTCACGCGCATCATGCGGTACGGGATATGGCTGAACATGGATATCACCCACAGAAAACTCACTATGGCTATCAACAACGTTTAATTGAAGACCATGTTTTATGGGAATATATCTACTAGACATTTTAAGTGTGCCATAGGTGAGCCACACTGGAATTTTGTACTTAGCGGCAAATTTAAACGCGCCACCGGCGTGATCATCGTGTTCATGCGTAATGATGATACCGGCTAAATCTTCCGGCTGAAGATTTAAGCGTGCCAACCTAGTAAGTGTTTCCTTAATACTAAACCCACAATCCAACATGAGTTTAGTTTGATTGATTTCTACAACCAGCGCATTGCCAGCACTGCCGCTACCTAGCGAGGCAAAACGCATCGTAACTTCTCAGTTTTTTTTATCTAAGCTAGTATTAGACAAGTTACTTTAGCTGCTCGTACATCAGTGCAATGATACGGTTTGCTGTAGTCGTTTTAACACGCCCGCCGTCTTTATCAACCACTGTCACTGTAGTACCATCTTTTTCACTATCGGCAACTTTGATGCGATATTGTTTTTCTGGATTAGTTTTTTGTTTATCGTCGCTGCCCCAGAACTTTAGTTTTTCAACCATGCTCTTTTCTTCTTTGACCTCTTTCTTAGCTCCAGAAGCCTCTTTGCTCTCATCATCACCCCAGAACTTCAAGGTTTCGAATAGGCCTTTCTTTTTCTTTGGCGTATCGTCTATATCTACATCGGCATAACGTACAAAGAATATACCATTTGAACGATCCTTATCCTCGATCACAAAGCCAACTCTGTCTAGAGCTAAACCAACTCGACGCCATGCACGGTCAAATGCATCATTTAATATTAATGTTGCACTACCATCTGGCTCCTTCACAACATCAGCACGTTTTGGTATGGTCGATTGAGCTAATATAGCTTTAGACTTTTGATCTTCAACGCCAAGCTTGACCATTAGGCGTCGTAATAACTCTGCATCTAACTCAGCATCTCTGGCATCAGCAGTCACCGTAGATTTTACATCTGCTCTATACCCAGTATCTATTTCACCTAGCTGTGTTTTCACACGATTTTTACCATCGTCTGGAGCACCATTTACTGAGCGATGCGTCATGTAAATTTCAGTCGTATTGGCTTCGTCACCACGATCTAAACGCGTACGAAACTTTTTCTTATCTGCCGAGCCGGATAGTTTATCTAACCACTTATCAAACTTTTCTCCTATATTGCCTGACTCATCCTTTTTAATAGCGTCAGCATCAATCCACTCAGTTTCCATTACACCAATTTGTGGGTCTTCTGAACGCACAGCAAAGCCTTGGTCTATCCAGAACTCGCGTATAACAGGCCATACTTTTTCAGCAGTAGCATTAACGACCAACCAGCGCTGCGCACCAGCTCTTTCCAACCTTACTCCATCGGGATTCGTTAACACCTTCTCAACACCAGCCTCTTGACTATCTTGTGCTTGGCTATAAGATGAATAACTAGTATTGCCAGGAATTGAATACGCGTCACTAATTGGACTAGCGGTTAAATCTGGCGGCACCTCTAATGGTTTAGATCGACTTGCACCTTTATAATCTGATTCGTTATTAATAAATGGAATAGAGTCGCAACCGACTAAAGCGGCAGTGAGCAGCATATAAATGACAGTACGCTGGATATGCATTTGTTTCATTCAGACCTCTTGAGAAAACGATTGTGCTTTATAAAAAATACTACTTATAAAATATCCGCTGGTTTGCATGCGCTACGCAATACCTCATGATATTGCGCGGACAGATGTACCATAGGTAAGCGAATACCCGTTTTAATTAAACCCATTTGCGTCAATACCCATTTAACGGGCATTGGGTTAGCTTCAACAAATAGCTTTTGATGTAACTGAAATAACTTCGCGTTAATTTCACGCGCGCTAATCACATCGCCCGCGATGGCTGCCACACACATTTCATGCATTAACTTTGGGGCTACGTTACCAGTCACTGTAATCACCCCTTTACCACCAAGCAACATTAAAGACATGGCGGTCGCATCATCACCACTTAACACAGCAAAGTCTTTTGGAGCACGTAATATCAAATCGGTTCCACGCTCTATGCCGCCTGTGGCATCTTTAATACCAATAATATTTTTATGGGTAGCTAAACGTAGCGTTGTATCATTAGTAATATCACAACCCGTGCGACCTGGTACGTTATAGAGAATTTGGGGAATATCCACAGCGTTGGCAATAGCCATAAAATGCTGATACAAGCCCTCTTGTGTAGGCTTGTTGTAATAAGGTGCGACTAGCAAGCAAGCATCTACGCCTAACTCTTTGGCTTTTCGCGTGAGTTCGATGGCCTCTTTTGTTGAGTTTGCACCAGTTCCTGCGATGACTGGTACTCGACCACTCGCTTGGCTCACTGCCGTTTTTATTAATAAACAATGCTCATCAAAATCTACCGTAGGTGACTCACCTGTCGTGCCTACGATGACGATACCATCGGTACCTTGATCAATATGAAAATCAATCAGCGCATTCAATGTGCTTATATCTAAACGCCCATCCTCGAACATTGGCGTAACGATAGCAACTAAACTACCTTGCAGCATAGCAAACCCAAACTATTTGTAATTCAGTATTTTAACTTAAAAGCTCAGGAAATAAACAGCTTCTATATGTAAACTTATTCACCCGCTAATTTGCTGATTGCCAATAGATATTCGATATAGTTATATCCGTATAACCATAGATACTTTGCTAAGCGCAAAACTTAGCTCTATATTAGGCGTCTTATTGCTATAAGTGCTATTTGAGCCAGTCTTTTGGGGTGTGAGAGCAAGCTTAAACACGGTATAATTAGCACTAACTTATTGACACTATTTAATTAATCAGTATTGCACAGAAACACATATGGCTATTAACTTCCACCATTACATTATGATTTTAATTGGTACAGTGCTTGTAAACAACATTGTGCTAGTTAAAATTCTAGGGCTTTGCCCTTTTATGGGCGTTTCTAAAAAACTAGAAGCGTCAATTGGTATGGCTGGCGCGACTGCATTCGTCTTGAGTATAGGCTCTATGACAAGCTGGGGTGTTAATCAGTATCTACTTGAGCCAAATAATTTGCAGTATCTGCGTACGCTCTCGTTTATTGTCATTATTGCTAGCGTAGTACAATTGACAGAAATGATTATGGAAAAGAATTTTCCTCCGCTTTATCAGGGCTTAGGAATATTTTTACCTTTAATTACCACTAACTGTGCCGTACTAGGCATTCCACTACTGAATGCGCAAGCCAGCCATAGCTTTCTCGAGTCCTTACTATTTGGCATGGGCGGTGCGATTGGGTTTTCACTTGTACTCATTTTATTTGCATCCATGCGTGAAAGACTAGAAGCTGCCGATGTGCCAGTTGTTTTAAAAGGCTCTGCAATTGCCATGGTGACCGCAGCGCTGATGAGTTTGGCTTTTATGGGCTTTGCTGGTCTAGACAAGTATTAAGTACTAAAAAGCATCAATATGTTAATTTCACTCTACATCATGCTCGGGCTTGCTTTGATACTAGGCACTTTATTAGGTATAGCCGCTTTACTATTCAAGGTAGAAGGCGATCCGCTAGTGGCACGCATTGACGCTATTCTGCCGCAAACTCAGTGTGGGCAATGTGGCTACCCAGGTTGTAAGCCTTATGCAATAGCAATCGCATCTGGTGAGGCTGACATTAACCAGTGTCCACCAGGAGGAGATGCTGGCGCACATGCATTAGCCGATTTAATGGGCGTGGAATACAAGCCAATTAATGCGGCCAATGGTGTAGAAAAACCAAAAGCAGTAGCCTTTATCGATGAGAGCATATGTATCGGCTGTACTTTATGCATACAAGCCTGCCCTGTAGATGCAATTTTAGGTGCAGCTAAACACATGCACACCATTATCGCTTCTGAATGCACGGGTTGTGAATTATGCTTAGCTCCTTGTCCAGTCGACTGTATTTCGATGATACCAATTACTGAGAATCCAGATAACTGGAAATGGAAATACCCAGTTATACCGATCACAGCGGTACCTTTTGAGACGAGCAGCTCCAATTAAACCGTAAATTAAATACTAAAAAATACTAATAAACTTAAGCATGAATGCAATTATTAACTTTGCGAGCAATTTAATTCGAGGCGTCTCTAGCAACAAAGACGTTTTTAAATTCAATGGCGGTGTGCATCCGTACGACCATAAAGCAGAATCAACTACACTGCCTATTGCTCAACTTGCTATCCCTGAAAAGCTCATACTGCCTCTACGCCAACACGTAGGTTATATTCCTAAGGTTTTGGTGCAAGTAGGTAACTTTGTATTAAAAGGTCAAATGCTAGCCAAAGCAGAAGGTACGGTATCTGCTGCAATTCATGCACCAACCTCTGGCACAATTACTGCTATTAACCAGCAAGTTATTCCTCATCCATCTGGCTTACCTGATATGTGCATCACGCTAACGCCTGACGGTAAAGATACCTGGATGCAATTGCAGGCAATAGACTGGAAAAATACTGACAAAAAGACGTTAATAGGCAGTTTGCGCTCTTCGGGTATTGTAGGCCTAGGTGGAGCAACCTTCCCTACACATATTAAATTGCACACTAATGGTAAGTCTAATATACACACCCTAATAATCAACGCAGCAGAATGCGAGCCTTATATCACTTGCGATGATATGCTAATGCGCGAACGTGCAGATCAAGTCATTAAAGGGATCGAAATCGTACAGTATTTGCTAGGTGCAGAGAAGTGCATTATTGGCATTGAAGATAATAAACCTCAAGCAGCTAGCGCAATGACCATGGCCTGCGTAGGTAAAGATATACAGATAAAAGTTGTTCCTACGCTTTATCCGAGTGGCGATGCACGGCGCTTGATTCACTTACTACTTGATATTGAAATTCCAAATGACAAGCGCTCGACTGACATTGGTATACAGGTATTTAATATTGCCACAGTACTAGCTGTTTATCGTTACTTCGAATTCGGTGAGCCTTCTATTGCCCGCATAGTAACAATGACAGGTAATGTAGCTCAACCGCAAAATTTTGAAGTATTATTTGGTACACCACTGCAATCACTCATAGCCGCAGCTGGTGGTGCCAACCCTGACACTACGCATTACATCATGGGTGGTCCTATGATGGGGTTTGATTTACCTAGCGAACAAGTGCCTATTACTAAAGCAGCAAATTGTATTATTGCTGCCACAGCAGATTTATTTGCTGCGCCACCACCGGCAATGCCTTGCATACGTTGCGCTCGTTGCGCAGAAGCTTGTCCAGTTAACTTACAACCTCAAGAGCTGTATTGGTTTTCAAAAGCAAATAATTTCGAAAAAGCGCGCGACTACAATCTATTTGACTGCATAGAGTGTGGTTGCTGCACTTATGTATGTCCGAGCAATATTCCATTAGTACAATATTATCGCTATGCAAAAAGTGAAATAATTGCTTTGGATAAAGCTAAAGAATCCGCCGATTTAGCACGCGAACGCAATGATTTTAGATTGGTCAGGATTGAACGTGAGAAGTTAGAGCGTGCGCAAAAACATGCAGAGCGTGCGCAAGCTGGCAAAACAGAAACCAAACTTGCGGAAGCCACTAAAGAAAAGCCCCCAGAAAAACTGGGAACTGCGGCGAATACTGAGGTAACTACTGACAAGCAAGCCGCTATTGCTGCGGCGATTGCTCGTGCTAAAGCACAAAAATTAGCCTCAGCAAATGTAGCAGAATTACCAGTAGAAAATATTGCAACCTCTGCAACTACTAAACCACCAGAAGTTGAAGTCGCAGAGCTGAAAGCAAAACAAGAAAAGCAAGCACTAATCGCCGCGGCCATAGAACGCGCAAAAGCCCAAAAATTAGTAGCAGCACAAGCTGGCGTAACACCTAAAAATGTAGAAAACGTCAGTGCAGCAGTTCAGGCAGAAATTAATGAAATTGATGCACTACGCGAAAAAGTAAAGCTGGCTGCAAATACTAAAAAGCCTGAATAATCAAAAGCCAGAATTAATAGGATAATCATTTGAACCGCTCACCCTATATCACTGACGCATCAACCGTTAGTATGATTATGCTTAAAGTGCTAGTAGCACTAGTGCCAGGCATTATCGCTTATACATGGATTTACGGTGGTGGTATTTTAGTGTCTCTTGCCATTGCAACTACAACGGCTTTAGCCGCAGAGGCCTTGTTACTTAAAGCTCGCCAACGTCCAGTCAAACCCTACCTAACGGATATGAGTGCCGTAGTAACCGCATGGTTGCTAGCCTTAGCATTACCGCCGTTAGCGCCTTGGTGGTTAATTGTTATAGGAACATTTTTTGCTATTGCTATTGCAAAACAACTATACGGCGGTTTAGGCTATAACCCATTCAACCCTGCAATGGTCGGTTATGCTGTATTACTAATTTCTTTTCCATTGATTATGACTAAGTGGCCAGCACCTTTACTATTAGCAGAACATCCACTTAGCTTTATGGAACAGCTAAAGTTTATTTTTAGTCACGTGCTGCCAAATGATATTAAGGTTGACGCTATTACTTCAGCTACACCGCTCGATTATCTAAAGACGCAATTGATGCTTAAGCATGAAGTAGCGAGCATTAGAGAGGCACCTATATTTGGACATTTTGGCGCAACAGGTGGGGAAATAGTGACTAGCGCCTACTTGCTTGGCGGTTTATACTTAATACAACAACGCATTATTAGCTGGCACTTACCTACTGCATTTTTAGCGGCTTTAGCAGTAGTTTCATTAGCGTTTTATGCTATCAGTCCTGCTCACTATGCCAACCCATTATTTCACTTAATGAGTGGCGCATCTATACTATGTGCATTTTTCATTATTACTGACCCAGTCAGCGGTCCAACTACTCCTCGTGGCAAGCTTTACTTTGCAGCAGGTGTTGGCATACTCACCTACTTAATACGCGTATATGGTGGTTACCCAGACGGCGTAGCATTTGCGGTATTGTTAATGAATATGTGTGTACCACTTATTGACTCACTGACACAACCTCGCGTCTTCGGTCATAAAAAATAGTTATGAGCAACAATATGCAAGAAACCATATTTAAACATGCCGCAAAAACGGCCATCACTTTGGTGGCGTTTGCCTTTGTTGGTACATCAATGCTTGCTTACGTGTTTAATATTACTCGTGCGCCTATCGAAGCTAGTGAAAAAGAGGCTCGACTGGCGCTATTTAAAGAAATATTGCCTGAAAGTACGTACGATAATGATCTGTTAAAAGACAGTGTGGAAATTGCGCCTAATGAGCAATTAGGCAACCGCCAATCTATAGTGGCTAACATCGCAAAACTCAATAACAAAACGGCTGGTGTGATACTAGAAGCGATTGCACACGATGGCTATAGCGGCGACATCAAGCTATTGATTGCGGTACGAGCAGACGGCTCAATTAGCGGTGTGCGCGTGTTAGCACATAAAGAAACACCAGGATTAGGCGATTATATTGATATTGCACATGGTAACTGGATAAAACTATTCAATGACGAATCGGTCAATAAAACAACGGCTGCACAATGGCAAGTAAAAAAAGATGGTGGTAAATTTGACTATATGGTTGGCGCAACCATTACACCACGGGCCGTAGTGAAAGCAATTTATAAGGCATTACAGTTTTATAATGCAAATAAAACAACACTTTTTGCAGTTGCTGAAATTGCGCCAAAAGTTGAATAAGGGATGAGCCATGAGCAGCCTCTATAAAGAAATTACCAGCAATGGTCTTTGGAAGCAAAATACTGGAGTTGTTCAGCTATTGGGCTTATGCCCAACATTAGCCGTGACCACTAGCGCTGTGAATGGATTAAGTTTAGGTTTTGCCACAGCATTAGTCATGGCCGCCGCTAATGGCTCTGTGTCGCCTGTACGTCGGTTTATACCTAACGAGATCCGCGTACCTGTATTTATTTTAGTAATCGCTGCATTGGTAACTGTCATTGACTTATCAATTAACGGCTTCGCTCACTCATTGCACAAAGTACTAGGTATCTTTATTCCACTCATTGTGGTGAACTGCATTGTGCTTGCTAGAGTGGAGTCATTTGCTGCTAAAAATGCGCCTGTGCCATCAATACTCGATGGCTTTATGATGGGTTTAGGATTAACTTTAGTACTGGGTTTACTAGGCGCTATGCGTGAGCTTGTAGGCAAAGGTACTATATTATCTGGCTTAGACTTAGTCTTTAGCAGCATGCCTAAACAGCTATACATCATTCCTGACTACCATGGTTTTTTATTAGCTGTATTGCCACCAGGTGCATTTCTAGGCTTAGGAATACTTATTGCGCTACGTAATTGGATAGAAATTAGAAAAACAAACAAATCTAGCAGGCTTGCACAGAACCTTAAGCCTGCATTAAGTCATTAATATTTATGGTCATTAACATTTATGAATGAGCAAAAACGCTGTGAAATCTTTAAGCGCCTTAGTATAGCCATCCCTAACCCATCGACAGAGCTTAAACATAACAGCACATTTGAACTCTTAATTGCAGTCATTTTATCAGCTCAAGCAACTGATAAGGGCGTGAACCTTGCTACTGATAAGTTATTTATCGTCGCTAATACTCCAGAAAGTATTCTAGCTTTAGGTATAGGGGGTTTAGAGCATTATATTAAAACCATAGGCCTATATCATGCAAAGGCAAAAAACGTCCTAGCTACTTGTCAAATACTAATTACACAGCACAATTCGCAAGTGCCAAATAATCGAAAAGCCTTAGAGGCTTTACCCGGCGTTGGCAGAAAGACTGCTAATGTAATCTTGAATACTGCATTTGGCGAACCTACTATTGCAGTAGATACGCATTTATTCAGGCTAGGTAATCGTATTAAACTAGCAACGGGTAAAACTGTTTTAGAGGTCGAAATGAAATATCTAAAAACGATACCCAAAGAATTTATGCGAAATGCGCATCATTTACTCATCTTGCATGGACGTTATGTTTGCACTGCACGCAAACCAAAATGCGGTGAATGTTGTATTCAAGATTTATGTGAGTATCGTGCTAAAGAATATGCTACTTACCCTGCATTACCTCCAAGTCGGCCATGAAAGTTGCAACTAGTTTAGTACTCGGTAATAGAGCTAGTCCTACCTTGGTTACCGATGCCATTTATACTGCAATGTTAAAGGCAGATATTACTGTTGCATCAAGCGTAATACTGCTACTTACCTCTGAATTCGCAAGTGATCCACAACCCGCTATTACTGCCGCTGCAAAAGCGGCGAACTGTACTCAGATATTCGGCTGCTCAGCTACCGGTATATTTACAGAAGAAGACTGGGTATTAGATTCCCCAGCCGCTGCTGTCATGGTATTTGGTGGCGATGTGAACATACAAACCGCAAAGCATCATCAGCCAGAGCAAGCATTATTAACTATCAGTGCGCCAAATGCGATGAACAGCACTTGGCTAAATGATAGCAATATGCGCTATGGCGGCATATCTGGTGACGCTGTTGGACATGGACCTTTCTCAGTCTGGCAAAATGCCAAAGGTGGAAATACAGGGAAGGTAGACGCCTTCATCGCAGGGGTAAAGTTAGCAACTAAAGCTTCTCACGGCATTAGAATACTCACCAAGCCCAAACAAATTCAACAGACAAATGATTTTGATATTACGCTATTAGACAATAAGTTACCGCAAACCACCTTACAAAAGGCTTGGTATTCGCACGGAAAAACTAGTGCCCCAATCCCGCTGCACTTAATAATGGCTATCTATGCCGACAGTGCGGAAGCGATTAATCATGGTGAGTTTAGCCAAACTAACCTAATCAGTATTGACGAAAATACCGGCAGCATTACCTTAGCAAAGCCGCTTAACACTGGGCAGTTTTTAAGTTGGGGCTTACGCGACCCAATAATTGCCGAAGCCGATCTATTATTGACAGTGCAACAACTGGCTCAGGAGCTAGACACAGCACCAGCATTTGGGCTATTGTTTTCTTGTTTAGGTCGCGGACCTTTTAATGATGGCATAGATCATGACCTACAGGTGATTACCCAGCAATTACCCAATATGCCATTGTTAGGGTTTTATGGTAACGGTGAAATTGCGAATATTGCAGGCCAAAACCAACTTCTATCATACTCCGCCGTACTCAGCTTATTTGCAGAAGACAATGACTCTTAATTTAAGAGCCTATCTATTTGAAAGATGTAAATTTTTTAAAACAGTCTATTTCAAAGCCACATATATAATTTATGAGCATATACAATCCTACCCGTAATCAAGCTCGCCAATTTCTGTTTGATGCCTGGTCTAAATTCAAGCAGCAATTAAGCCTGACCGATTTAGAAAAAATCGCGGTAGAAGTTATACAAATGCATCCTGAATACCATGTAGTATTCGACTCACCTGAGCGTTTTATGCACCAACAATACTTTCCTGAAATGGGCGAAACCAATCCATTTTTACATATCACCTTACATTTATCCGTAATAGAACAAATTAGTATTAATCAACCTATAGGCATTACGCAGATTTATGATAAATTACGTCAGCAGCATCACGATACTCACCTTGCGTATCATGACTTAATCGATTGCCTGGCCGAAACTATCTGGCAATCACAGCGGAATAATCGAACTTTAGATTCTGAACATTATCTGAATTTACTAAGACAAAGATCAGGGCTAGCTTAATGAGTAAAAGTGTCAACGACTGGCTAAATGACCACGGCGACTATCTATATCGCTTTGCATTAGCGAGACTACGCGACCCTCATCAGGCTGAAGACGCAGTACAAGAAACCATGCTAGCTGCTATTAAAAGCGATAGTTTTGAAGGTGACTCTTCCGCCAGAACTTGGTTGACAGGCATACTCAAACATAAAATCATTGATTTGCAACGTAAACAAATTCGTGAGCAGCCCCTTTCTGACTTAATAGATTTAGATGCATCAGACACTAGTATAGATGACTTTTTTGATAAAAGTGGTCATTGGCTGGAGAAACCTCAAACCTTAGATATGCCAGATAATGCGCTTGAACAAAAACAATTTCTTAGCATACTAAGTGACTGCATAGATAGGCTACCAGCAAAATTAGCAACTATCTTTATAATGCGTGATGTACATGAGGTTAATAATGAAAATATTTGTAAGGAGCTTAATATTACCGCGACGAATGCTTGGGTGATACTGTATAGAGCTCGAATGGGGTTAAGGAAGTGCCTGGAAATAAACTGGACTTTCGGTTAGTAATATGGATATCGTAAAATGAAATTAATGCTTACCTGTAAACAAGCTAGTCAAATTATCTCGCAGTCATTGGACAACCCATTGTCACGGTCAGATCGCATGAAATTGAAATTTCATCTTTTTATTTGTGGTGCTTGTGCGCGCTTTAATCAGCAATTACGTATAATTAAAAACGCAATTCATCGCATGAAACTTGATACTGAAAATGACACCTCCGTACAACTTACCGTAGATGCTAAAAATAGAATCAATCAGACAATTGATTCTAACCACCATTAAACACTTACTTAAGTTTTATCATTTAATTTTTTTAAAGGATCAATCATGAACAACACACAAAAAACCATCGCTCTTGCACTTAGCGGCGCATTCGCTTTATCAGTTGCCACAACCTCAATGGCTGCAGCACAAAATCCGTTTGCAGTAAAAACATTATCAGCTGGTTATCAAGTAGCTGATGCCGACACCAAAATGAAAGATGGCAAATGCGGCACTGGTAAATGTGGTGCAAACAAAAAAGCAGCGATGAAAAAAACTGAAACTGAAAAAGCCAAAGAAGGCTCATGTAGTGCGGAAAAAATGAAAGATGGTTCTTGTAGTGCTGAAATGAAAGCGGCTGCAGAAAAAGCGCATGAAGGCTCTTGCAGCGCTGAAAAAATGAAGGATGGTAGTTGCAGTGCGGAGATGAAAAATAAGGCTAAATAATATTAATTAATCATTTGATGGAACATCACTGTTTTAGCAATTAATATAGTTATGCTTCATCAAACTAACTGCAAAATTAATGGCGTGGGTTTGGGCTTAAAGCGAGAGCTTATTCCCCAAATCCAAGCTGCTTTCGGCAATAATACTATTGCCAATCTGAATTTCGTTGAGATCGCACCAGAAAACTGGATAGGTATTGGTGGTAAAGCGAAGCGGCAACTCGATTGGTTTGCTGAACGCTATCCTATAGTTTGTCATGGTTTATGCCTGTCGCTTGGTGGCTTAGCGCCACTCAACACAGACTTCTTAAACCAAGTGCAGCGATTTCTACAGCAATACAATATTCCACTCTATACTGAACATTTAAGCTACTCTACTGACGGCTACCAAGGTCAGCAAGGTTATCTATATGACCTGTTACCAATCCCGTTCACTGAAGAAGCAGTGCATTACGTTGCTAAACGTATACGCCAAACCCAAGACATTCTTGGACAACGCATCGCTATAGAAAACGCTTCTTTTTATATGCAAGCGCCAATCTCTAGCATGGATGAGTTAACTTTTATCAACGCTGTATTAACTGAGGCTGACTGCTTACTACATTTAGATATCAATAACATTTACGTGAACAGTGTTAATTTTGCCCATGATATTGGCAAGGGTCTAGAGTACGATCCAATTAAAACTGCACATAAGTTCTTACGAGGTATTCCAGGTGAACGTATCGTGTATGCACACATGGCTGGTCATTATCAGCAAGCACGGAATTTACTGATTGATACCCACGGAGCTGATGTGATAGACCCCGTATGGGCGTTGCTTGAGGAAGCTTACCAACTATTTGGTGTATTCCCTACTTGTTTAGAGCGTGACAATAACATTCCGCCTTTGGCTGAGTTGATGTGTGAAATTAACAAAATTGCTGGCTATCAACGGCATACTAAATCATCACTAGATAATGGCTAAGAACATACCTAGTTTTCAACAGTATCAACAAGCATTCACCGCGCATATTCGCGATCCGTACAATCAACCTAGACCAAAAAATGTCAAGGCCAAGGGTATGGATGTGTACAAGGAAATTGTATTCAACAACTTATTTGCATCAGTTTCAGCTTGCTTTCCAGTTACGCAGAAGGTCATCGGCAAGCGCGCATGGCTCAAATTAATCCGCAGCTTCTTTCGTGATCACTCCTCATCAACGCCTATTTTCAGAAAGATTCCTGAGGAGTTTCTTGCATACTTATCGAACATGGATATGCTTACACTAAATAGTTTTCCACCCTATCTAAAAAGCCTTTGTCATTACGAGTGGGTTGAGTTGCTAGTTTCAACCATGATGGATGAAAAAGATAAACGTGACTTCAAGGTAGTAAGCGATTTACGCATGCGTCAACCTATATTTGTGCCCACTATGCAGCTACTCAATTATGAGTATGCTGTACACAGAATATCCCTACGTTACAAGCCTAAAGAGAAAGTGAACACACAGCTTTTAGTCTATCGAAATGATGAGCTTGAAGTCAAGTTTATTGAGGTCAATAGTATCACTTATAAATTAATTGAAATATTAAGACAGGGTAAAATGAGCTGCGAGCAAGCGCTCACTATACTTGCGAAAGAGATAAGCCAAGAAAATACCGAAAGTATAATTCAATTTGGCTTAGATATATTGGAAGACTTAAGAAGCCAAGGGGTGATTGTTGGCGTATATTGAAATTGTAGCTTACCAAAAATTCAAAGTCTAATTAGTCAAAATTAGCGTGTTGTATTTGCCGCTCCTCTAGCGTAATCAGCAAGCTTTTCTGTGCTTCTTGACCCATATCCCACCATGCTTTGATTTCATCGATAGTGCGGTAACAGCCGTGACATAAACCGCTGTCCTCATTCATTGCACAAACTCCTATGCAAGGTGATTTAACTTCTGCTTGTATATAGTCAGACATAACTCTAATGTTCTCTTGTAGGTGGTTAACTTAATATGCCATGGCATTGTTTATATTTTTTGCCAGAACCACATGGGCATGGCTCGTTACGGCCAACCTTTATACCCTCACGTATGACTGGCTGATCGTTAGCTAGTAATGCTTCAGGCTCATCTGGATTTGCCAAAGCTTGGTCATAATCTGCGTGCTGGTAATGAACATTCTCTAATTCCATTGGCTTTTCAACGAGCCCAACATCTGCTTCAGTTCTCACCTGAACGAGCATAGTCACTTTAGTAACCTCACTTTTTACTGTATTTAGTAGACTCTCGAACAACACAAATGCTTCACGTTTATACTCTTGCTTAGGGTTTTTTTGTGCATATGAGCGCAAATGAATACCTTGGCGTAAATGATCTAGTGCAGCCAAGTGCTCACGCCAATGGTTATCTAAACTTTGTAACATCACAGAACGCTCAAACTGGCGCATTACTTCAGGGCTAGCTTGTTGCTCCTTCTCAATGTATGCATTATTAGCCAGATCAATCACTCGCTCACGTAGTGTTTCTTCATGTAAATCCGGATTTTCTTCTAACATTTTTTGTAATGGAATATCTAAATTTGCCTCGGCTTTGAGTTCTCTTTCTAGGCTTTGTATATCCCATTGCTCTTCAACGCTATTTGGTGGGATGTGGGTTGCAATCATGTTCGTAAGCACATCTTCACGCATTGCTTTAATGGTATCAGCAACGTTAGCAGCCTCTAACAACTCATTGCGTTGCTCGTAGATTACCTTTCGCTGATCATTTGCCACATCGTCGTATTCAAGCAGTTGCTTGCGAATATCGAAATTACGACCTTCGACTTTACGTTGTGCGTTCTCAATTGCACGCGTAACCCACGGATGCTCAATAGCCTCGCCATCAGGCATATTTAGCTTTTCCATAATTGCTGAAACACGATCAGAGGCGAAAATACGTAGTAGTTGATCTTCTAGTGAAAGATAAAAGCGACTGGAACCCGCATCACCTTGACGACCAGAGCGACCGCGTAACTGATTATCTACACGACGTGACTCATGACGCTCTGTACCTGCAATATGTAAACCTCCCGCAGCCAGTACTGCTTCATGGCGTTTTTGCCACTCGGCTTTAAGTTTAGCAATTCGCGATTCTTTTTCAGTATCACTTAGTCCTGCATCATGTTTAATGGCTTCTATATCCGCCTCAGGGTTACCGCCTAAAACAATATCAGTACCACGACCAGCCATATTAGTAGCAATAGTAATCACACCGGCACGACCTGCTTGAGCAATAATATGCGCCTCACGCTCATGTTGCTTCGCATTTAAAACTTGATGCTCTAGCTTTTCAGCGTTTAATAGCTTAGAAATAAGCTCCGAGTTTTCAATAGATGTTGTACCCACCAACACTGGCTGGCCTCGGCTTTGACATTCTTTAATATCTAAAATAACTGCAGCATACTTTTCATGTGCTGTACGATACACTTTATCCATATTGTCTTTACGCAACATAGGACGGTGCGTTGGGATCACTACTGTTTCTAACGCATAAATCTGATTGAATTCGTAAGCCTCAGTATCTGCAGTACCCGTCATACCGGAAAGTTTGCTATACATACGAAAGTAATTTTGAAATGTGATAGAAGCGAGCGTTTGATTTTCTTTTTGAATCTCAACGCCTTCTTTAGCTTCAACCGCCTGATGCAAACCGTCTGACCAGCGACGTCCTGGCATCATACGCCCGTTGATTTCATCCACAATCGTAATTTCACCATCACGAACTACATAATGTTGATCTCTATGGTAAAGATTACGAGCGCGCAGTGACGCATATAAATGATGTACTAAGGTAATGTTAGAAGCTTCATACAGGCTTGAACCTTCAGCGAGTAAACCACTTTCTGTCAGAAGCTTTTCAGCGTGCTCGTGTCCCTCTTCAGACATAACCACATTTTGACCCTTTTCATCAACCCAGAAATCTCCAGCGCCCTCTTCTTCAGTTTGAGCAACCAACTTAGCTGCAACAACATTAATTTGATTGTAAAGCGCAATACTGTCATCCGCCTGCCCTGAAATAATCAGCGGTGTACGCGCCTCATCGATTAATATTGAGTCGACTTCATCAATCAAAGCGTAATTTAATCCACGTTGAACACGCTCCTCACGACTGTGCACCATGTTATCTCGAAGATAATCGAAACCATACTCGTTATTAGTGCCATACGTAATATCTGCTGCGTATGCTTGGCGCTTTAAATCAGTCGGCATCTGCGATAGGTTGATGCCAATTGTTAGACCTAAAAAGTTATAAAGTTTGCCCATCCACTCGGCATCACGCTTAGCTAAATAGTCATTCACCGTCACCACATGCACACCCTTACCAGTCAAGGCATTGAGGTAAACAGGTAATGTCGCACATAACGTTTTACCCTCACCTGTACGCATCTCGCCGATTTTGCCTGCATTGAGCACCATACCGCCTATCATTTGCACATCAAAATGACGCATACCGAGCACACGCTTACCACCTTCACGCACCACTGCAAAAGCCTCTGGCATTAACTGCTCTAAGGTCTCGCCATTAGCATAACGCTGTTTAAACTCTTCAGTTTTAGCTCTTAACGCCTCATCTGATAGAGTCTGTATTGCTGGCTCTAGCGCGTTAATTTGCTGTACTTTTTGCGCATATTGCTTAACCAACCTATCATTACGGCTACCAAATAATTTTTTGAACAACGTGGATATCATGAAATGAGTGACTTTCGACTTGAGAGGATAAATGCTTTTTTAATGGAGGATAGTTTTTGTAAACTACACCGCGAAGTGCAGAGTTTTTTATTTTAGATATTAGGTTGTTTCATTAACCGTTAGTTGTGTCATATATGGGGCTTATACTTATAAATTCAATTACTAGCTTTAAGATATTTTCTAGGGTCCAATGCATTACCATTTAATCTGATTTCATAATGTAAATGTGCTCCAGTGGAGCGCCCTGTACTTCCAACCAAAGCCACCACTTGACCTTTTTCTACCCGATCACCAACTTTTACCATCAGTTTTGAGGCGTGGGCATAACGTGTTTCTAAACCTGACCCGTGGTCAATTTTTACAATGTTACCATAATCTACGGTACGCTCTGCAGTTGTGACTATGCCTCCGGCTGCCGCATAGATTGGCGTACCAGTAGCTGCAGAAAAATCTAAGCCTTCATGAAACGCTTTATTGCCATTAAATGGGTCAATACGCCAGCCATAACTAGATGAGTTAAATGCGGCATTGACTGGGCTACTATTAGGTAACATATCCTTCAATACACCTTGCTGCAACAACCTAGCCTCTATACCGCTTAAATAATCCGTATCAAAGTCAATTTTAGCCATGGTTTCGCTGATCTCTTGCTGTAAGTCTAATTCAGTTATTGGCGCGTTAAGCACCAACGGACCGCCACGACTAGCTGGGTCAACCTTGCCTGCATTGATGCCGGAATCTAGGCTTACTGGCATTGCCTTTTCTGGTACAGGTTTTTTTTCACCCGCCAACTTGGCAAGGCGTTCGCTTTGCGCATCCAGGCGCATTATGCGTGCCTGCAACTCACCAAGCTGCAATGCGTAGGCATCTAGATGTTTTTGTGGATTATTTATACCGAGTGCAAGCTTAAGCTTTGTAGGGATTAATGATTTATCTGCTTGTTGCAAGCTAGACTCCTGTGGCACAATTAGGAGCAGCATAATGACTACTGGTAAAGACATCAGCAGTAACACTATCAAGCCTAAATGTAGTGTTGATAATGTTTTGGCTTTCGCCATGTTATTTGAGACAAAAATGATACTCATAGCCACCCTAATTACCACTTCAGTTACTTTTATCAATCACCGTCATGCGCCAGTTTAACTCTTTACTCAAACAACCTGAGCTGACCGCACTAAATGCGCGCAGCATAGAAGCCCAAGTCGCTCAAGAAATTTGGAAAGCGGTTGCACCAGACAACTTGGCGCAATTTAGCCATGCAAGTAGCATTAAAAATAAACAATTTAATTTATTTGCTGACAATAGTGCAATCGCAGCAAAAATTAAGCTTTTTATACCTAGCCTGTTGATTAAGCTAGAAAACCAAGGGTGTGAAGTTACTTCAATTCAGGTGAAAGTGCAAGTAAAATCTGGCTCCCCACCTAAAACGAAGCGCATCAAAAAGCTTAGCTCTATTGCAGCTATAGAGTTAAACCAACTTTCAGAGAAGCTATCTGGAACGCCGCTCGGTGAAGCCCTGGCAAGGCTAGCTACAAAAGCTAAGTAATATAAGGCTCAATTTTTCTAGAGCTTTCACTCACTCCTTACTGTCGTAAAACAGCCAGTAACTATCCGCAAACCTATAGGTTGTTAGCGGCTCAGAATAATGTAATAATGATCTACTGTTACAAATTATTTACATTTACAATGTAAATTGTAGCATCAGGTTTAGTAGGGTCTTTGGCACTTAATCTTAAGTTTATATTTGTTTTAAGTTAGCGGGTTATAAAAATTTAGATAAGGAGAAGTCATGTTAGCACCTCTATTTATTGCCATTAGCGCCGCTATTCTGGCCGTGTTATATGGCGTAGTAATGAGTAAATGGATTAGTAATTTACCAGCAGGTAATGCCCGCATGCAAGAAATTGCAAGCGCGATTCAACAGGGGGCAGCGGCATATCTGGCTCGCCAATATAAAACCATCACCGTTGTCGGCATTATTTTAGCTACTTTAATTGGTGTGTTTCTAAATATTACCACTGCAATCGGTTTTGTTATTGGTGCTATTTTATCTGGTGCTTGCGGCTTCATCGGTATGAATGTGTCAGTAAAAGCTAATGTACGCACAGCACAAGCAGCTACTGGTGGCATCACGCCTGCATTAGACGTAGCATTTAAAGGCGGTGCTATCACAGGCATGCTAGTAGTTGGTTTAGGGCTATTAGGCGTAGCAGGCTTCTACTGGTATTTAGGTGGCGAAGCTGCAACAGACTTGAACCCACTCATTGGTTTAGCTTTTGGCTCATCCCTTATCTCTATATTCGCACGTCTTGGTGGCGGTATCTTTACTAAGGGCGCTGATGTTGGTGCAGACTTAGTAGGAAAAGTTGAAGCAGGCATCCCTGAGGATGACCCCCGTAACCCAGCTGTAATCGCCGATAACGTAGGTGATAACGTGGGTGATTGTGCAGGCATGGCAGCCGACCTGTTTGAGACTTACGCCGTGACGCTAATCGCTACTATGGTGCTAGGGGGTCTATTGCTTACTAATGCTGGTGCTAACGGTGCGCTTTACCCATTGATGTTGGCTGCAGTTTCTATTGTAGCCTCTATCGTTGGCTGCTTCTTTGTTAAAGCCACACCCGATATGAAAAACGTAATGCCTGCTTTATATAAAGGCTTAGCCGTAGCAGGCGTTCTATCTCTGGCCGCATTTTACTTCGTGACTATGAAAATGTTCCCTGAAGGCTTGATCGCTGGCGACTTGACTATCTCAGCTAACCAATTATTTGGCGCTTGCGCAGTTGGTTTAGCCCTCACCGCAGCATTAGTGTGGATTACCGAGTATTACACAGGTACCGATTACGCACCAGTTAAACACATTGCACAAGCTTCGACCACTGGTCATGCGACTAATATCATTGCCGGCATTGGTATTTCAATGAAGTCGACTGCTTGGCCAGTACTTTCAGTTTGTGTGGCCATTTTGATATCACATCACTTAGGTGGCTTGTACGGCATTGCAATTGCAGCAACCTCTATGCTCAGCATGGCAGGTATCGTAGTGGCACTAGATGCTTATGGTCCTATCACAGACAATGCGGGGGGTATTGCTGAAATGGCAGGCTTACCAGCTGAAGTTCGTAATGTGACAGACCCACTAGATGCCGTTGGCAATACCACCAAAGCTGTGACTAAAGGCTATGCAATTGGCTCTGCTGGTTTAGCTGCATTGGTGTTATTTGCTGATTACACACACAAGCTACAAGGTGCAGGTATCGACGTTAAGTTTGACCTAAGCGACCCAATGGTAATTATTGGTTTGTTTATTGGCGGCTTAATTCCATTCTTATTCGCCGCGATGGCGATGGAAGCAGTTGGTCGTGCAGCTGGCGCCGTAGTTGAAGAAGTACGCCGCCAGTTCCGCGACATCAAAGGTATTATGCAAGGCACTGCTAAACCAGAATACGGTAAAGCCGTTGATATGCTTACCACGGCCGCAATTAAAGAAATGATGATGCCGTCACTATTACCAGTAGCAGTACCAGTGGCCGTAGGCTTATTACTTGGCCCAGTGGCATTAGGTGGTCTACTGATGGGTACAATTGTGACTGGCTTATTTGTTGCGATTTCGATGTGTACTGGTGGTGGCGCTTGGGACAATGCTAAAAAATTCATCGAAGATGGTAATCACGGCGGCAAAGGGTCCGAGGCACACAAAGCCGCTGTGACCGGAGATACCGTTGGTGACCCTTATAAAGATACAGCAGGTCCTGCAGTAAACCCATTAATTAAGATCATCAATATTGTAGCTTTACTGATTGTGCCCTTGTTACAAATATAGACTCATTAATACATTGCATAAATAAAAAGGCGGCTTCGGTCGCCTTCTTTATGGACTAAGATAAAATACTAACCTAACAAGTAAACTGAAAGAAAGTTGATCCAAAAATGTATTCACGGAAAAATACAACTCTCAAAGGCTTGTTGATAATGCATACACCCTCATCACTGTTAAGTTAGGAAACCACTTGAGACACTCTGAATTTCATCGATCACACAACATTGGGTGGCTACGGGCAGCAGTTTTAGGTGCAAATGACGGCATTATCTCAACCTCTAGCTTGATTATTGGCATTGCAACCGCGCATGCTACCCACCATAATATTTTACTCACAGGGATGGCTGGCTTAGTTTCTGGCTCTATGGCGATGGCAGCAGGCGAGTATGTTTCTGTGAGCTCTCAGGCAGATACTGAAACTTCAGACTTAGCACGCGAACAGGAGGAACTTACAAGCCAACCTGAACATGAGCTAGAAGAGCTCACAGGCATTTATATACAGCGCGGCTTGACAAAAAGGCTCGCTAAACAAGTAGCGGCTCAGCTCACAGCACACGACGCGCTTGCAGCGCACGCTAGAGATGAGCTTGGTATTATAGAAGCCATGACTGCACGCCCCATACAAGCCGCATTGGCATCTGCAGGTACATTTGCGGTTGGTGCTGCATTACCTTTACTCATCACATTCTTTGTATCTACTGCAAATATTGTGCCTTTTGTTGCAGCAACATCGTTGATATTCCTAGCTTTACTTGGAGGTTTAGCAGCAAAAGTTGGTGGCGCTAACCTTTGGATAGGTACTGGACGCGTTGCGCTTTGGGGTGCATTAGCAATGCTAGCTACAGCTAGCGTTGGCAGCCTGTTTGGTGTTGTAGTTACTTAATTGGCTACGAAGCAGAACAAATAAAAAAAGCAGCTTTCGCTGCTTTTTTTATTTACTTAAAAACCTAACTCAACTCTTAAAACGCGGGTTTAACCATCGCGTTATTGTAATTGGCTACGCCATCTAGAATCTCTTTTTTCGCTTGGTCAATATCGCCCCAGCCATTGATTTTTACCCACTTACCTTTGTCTAAATCTTTATAGTGTTCAAAAAAGTGTGAAATCATATTCAAACGCCAATCAGAAACGTCAGTATGTGCCTTCAAATGACCATACAAACCACATACTTTTTCAACTGGCACAGCTAATACTTTAGCGTCTAAACCAGCCTCATCTTCCATTAACAACACACCTAACGGACGACAACGCACAACCACACCAGGAATTAAAGGTACTGGTGTCATCACCAACACATCTACAGGGTCGCCATCATCAGCAAGCGTATGTGGCACATAACCGTAATTGGTAGGGTATTGCATAGCAGTACCCATAAAGCGATCTACAAAAATCGCGCCACTGTCTTTATCAACTTCATACTTAACTGGATCACCTTGCATCGGGATTTCAATGATGACATTGAAGTCATTTGGTACGTCTTTGCCGGTTGGCACATTATTTAACGACATTGCTTTTTCCTAGATAATAAAATGTATTGGTTAATTTTCTGGATATAATTTTGAGCCGCAATTATAGCAAGCAGATGAACCGTCGTATCAAAGGCTTGTAACTAAATTATAACTTTAGCCGGTTCTCGGCAGCTTTGAATGATCTCTTTAGGAGTGAAGAGTAGCGCGATATACAACAGAAGTGGAATGATGATGACATCATCTAACTGACCTAATACCGGAATAAAGTCTGGAATCAAATCAAATGGTAATAACAAATATCCTATTGCTAACCATAAGCACACCTTTGCAGGTAATGGTGTTTCTGGGTGCTTAAGTACTAAGCGATACACCTCAAACTCCTGCTTGAGGTGTTTAGTTAATGACTTTAGCTTTTCAAACATACTTCATTACTTAACCACTCAATCAGCAACAAGTTGGTGACCTGTTAAGCGCTCAAACGCTTCCATGTACTTTTCACTGGTTTTTTGTGCAACATCTGTTGGTAATGCAGGTGCAGGTGCAACTTTATTCCAACCTGTACTTTCTAACCAATCACGTACAAATTGTTTATCGTAGCTTGGTGGATTGCTACCGACAACATAGCTATCGGCAGGCCAGAAGCGTGATGAATCTGGTGTCAACACTTCGTCCATCACATGTAATACGCCATTGCTATCTAAACCAAATTCAAACTTAGTATCGGCTATGATAATACCACGAGTCAACGCGTACTCCGCAGCTTGCTGATAGAGCGCAATGGCAGCTTTCGCAACTTGCTCTGCCATATCACTGCCGATCAAATCTGCACATTGTTGCAAGCTAATATTTTCATCATGCTCGCCTACAGCTGCTTTGCTGGATGGCGTAAAAATTGGCTTAGGTAGTTTAGAGGCTTCCTGCAGTCCATCTGGTAACTCAATGCCACACACCGTTCCTTTAGTTTTGTACTCTTTCCAGCCGCTACCTACTAAATAACCACGTACAATTGCTTCAATAGGTAAAGCTTTTAACTTTTTTACAACTACCGCACGAGAGCCAAGCTGCGCTTGCTCTGCAGGACTACTCACCACAGACCTCGGATCAATACCCGTTAAATGATTCGGCACAACATTCTTAAGCTTTTCAAACCAGAAATTGGCCATCTGCGTCAGCATCGCACCCTTATTAGTAATGCCAGTCGGTAATATCACATCAAAAGCTGACAGCCGATCAGTGCTGACCAACAACATAGTATTAGCATCAATATCATAAATATCGCGTACTTTACCTTGATGTATACGTTTAAGACTTTGAATGGAGGTTTCTAATAAAGGTTTATTCATATTGATTTACTTATATGGGTTTGTTTATACAGCTTATTAATAAAGTCGAGTTGAGTAATGTGGCAGAAGTATATTTATCCTATTATAAACTTTATCTATATAAACTTGAGTGGCAAATTAGCTAACTCAACTAACTCGTTTTGATTAAAGCTCCTACTACTTATCGAACTGGCTCATTTCATTAGGCCTGTTTATTCTCACCAATTCTCACTATTTTGAGTGTATTTGTTCCACCCGGGCTACCAATCGGCTCACCAAATGTAAGTAAAACTAAATCACCCATTTCAACTGCTTTTTGTTGCAGCAAGACTTGTTCCATTTCCCGCAGAATTTCGTCTCTATTTTTAGTGCCTTGCTCAATAGGAAATGGATAAACACCCCGATGTAGGGTCAGTTTTCTACGTGCATATTTATCAGGTGAGAGTGCATAAATTGGCATCTCAGAATCCGCACGAGAAAGCCATTGCGCAGCATTTCCAGATTGAGTAAGTGCAGCAATCGCTTTAACCTTTAAGTGCTGCGCTGTATAAATTGCAGCGGCGGCTATCGCTTCATCAGTCTTAAGAAGTACTTGCTGCACTCTGCGAGCATGAGGTTGAATATAATATTCTTTTTCAGCCTCCATCACTACGCGATGCACGGCCTGCACGCTTTCTAATGGATATTGCCCTGCCGCTGTTTCAGCCGATAACATTACTGCATCTGTGCCGTCTAATACGGCATTAGCCACATCAGATACTTCAGCACGCGTTGGTATCGGGCTACTAATCATAGATTCCATCATTTGCGTAGCAGTAATCACTAATTTGTTTTGCTCTCGTGCCATGCGTATCATACGCTTTTGCAAGCCTGGAATCGCTGCGTCACCAACCTCCACGCCTAAGTCGCCGCGTGCAACCATAATTGCATCTGAAGCATCAATAATAGACTCTAAATTATCAATCGCCTCGGCACGCTCTATTTTGGCAACAATGCTGGCTTTACCACCGGCTTGCTGTACCAAAACGCGAGCGAGTTCAACATCTAAAGCGGTTCTTGGAAATGACAAGGCGATATAATCTGCCTCTAATGCAACAGCCGTTAAAATATCTTCACGATCTTTTTCTGTAAGCGCTTCGGCCGACAAGCCGCCGCCAAGACGATTAATACCCTTATTGTTACTTAACACACCGCCACTCATTACTAGACAATGAATCTGATTACCTTTTACTCGATCTACTTGCATGGTAATACGGCCATCATCCAGTAACAGAACAACTCCCTCTGCAACTTCTTGTGGTAGCGTTTTGTAATCTAAACCGACATGATCCTGATTGCCTAATTGACAATCAGAATCTAGTATAAATATGTCTCCGGTTTTTAACGTTATTTTACCTAACTCAAACTTACCAATACGTATTTTTGGACCCTGTAAATCGCACAGTACACCAATCGGTCGGCTTAATTTCAAAGCAATGGCACGTACCATTTCAGCTCTATTAATATGCTCCTCTGCGCTACCATGTGAGAAGTTTAATCTCACTACGTTAACCCCAGCCATAATCATGCGTGCCAGCATTTCCTCACTACTAGAGGATGGGCCTAGTGTTGCAACAATTTTTGTTTTACGTAATGTCAATGTAATGCCTTTTAACTCTATATAACTATAAGTATAAGCTTAAAATCCAAGTAAAAATGGGGCTTATCGCCCCATTTTTTGCATGACTAATTTGAGAAAAGTTAAGCTGAGGCTCTTCGCTCAAGTATCTCTACGGCTGGTAACTTCTTACCTTCTAAAAACTCTAAAAATGCACCACCTGCTGTAGAGATGTAATCGACTTTATCTTCAATACCATATTTTTGTATCGCAGCAATCGTGTCACCGCCGCCTGCTAATGTAAAGGCTTTCGTATTTGCAATGGCATGAGCAATCGTTTTTGTACCTTCACCAAATTGGTCAAACTCAAAAACACCTACGGGTCCATTCCAAACTACAGTACCTGCATTTTTAATGATCTCTGCAATTTCATTAGCAGATTTCGCGCCAATATCAAAAATCATATCATCGGCAGCCACATCAGCCGCATCTTTCTTGACTGCGGGCTCATTCGCATCAAATTTCTTACCACAGACGACGTCTACCGCAATAGGTACCGCCGCTCCTCTTTGGTTCATTTTGTCCATTAAGGTGCGGGCCACTGGCACTAAATCATCCTCACAAAGCGACTTACCGACTTCATTTCCAGCAGCTTTCAAGAAAGTATTAGCGATACCACCCCCTACCACCATTTGATCGACCTTTTCTGACAAACTCTCCAGCACGGTCAATTTAGTTGAGACTTTACTTCCCCCGACGATGGCTACCATTGGACGTGCAGGACTAAGCAGCGCTTTTGTTAAAGCCTCTAACTCATTCACTAGCAAAATACCTCCAACGGCGACTGGAGCAAACTTAGCCACCCCATGTGTTGAGGCCTCTGCACGATGCGCTGTACCAAATGCATCCATGACAAATATGTCACAAAGTTTGGCATATTTTTGTGACAGTTCGTCGTTATTTTTTTTCTCACCCTTATTAAACCTGCAATTTTCTAATACAGTTAACTCACCTGCAACGGCTTCAAAGCCACCATCTACCCAATCTTTAACTAAGCGTACTGGTTTACCCAATTTAGCCGAAATCACATCTACCACTGGTTTCAATGAGTTTTCTTCTGAATAAACACCTTCTTCAGGGCGACCTAAGTGCGATGTCACCATCACTTTTGCGCCAGCTTTAAGCGCATACTCAATCGTTGCCATTGATGCCATAATACGTGCGTCAGAAGTGACCTTGCCATCGGTGACTGGTACATTCAGGTCTGCGCGTATTAAAACGCGTTTTCCATTCAAATCTAAATCTGTCATTTTAATTATATTCATACCCTGAAATCCTCTAAGCTCTACTTATTACACGCGGTTATCTATGGCTACACAAAGCTATTTCTTAATACTACTTTTATGATTTTATCCAATAAAACTCAACTTTATCTTTATCGCCTAGCGCTTTTTCTATAATCGCAGCTAAATCTAAATCCGCACCACGCGCTTTAAGCATTTCTAAAGCATCACGATTGACCAAATAATCTTGGTCATCTATATATTCTGCAGCTAATTCATCATTCAGAAACTTTAATTGGGCGTAGCTAATCTGACCTAACCAACGATTATTGCTTTTATCTTTCAGCGTAACCATCTATTTCCTTACTTTAAAATTTATAGTCAAATCGAAATAGTGTGAAATTAGCCTATTGCTAATGACATTAACTAACACTCACTATTTAGCAATATATTGCACTAAGCGCATTAAATTACAGGTATAACCATACTCATTGTCATACCAAGCCACAATCTTCACAAAGGTAGGGTCTAACAATATGCCAGCTTCAGCATCGAATACTGAAGGGCAAGTTTCACCACGGAAATCAGTAGAAACCACTTTTTCATTAGTGTAGCCAAGCACACCTTTTAACTCGCCCTCAGAAGCCGTTTTCATGGCTTGGCAAATTGCTTCGTAAGTTGCATCATTGTTCAATTCGCAAGTTAAATCAACCACTGAAACATCTGATGTAGGTACGCGGAAAGCCATGCCTGTAAGTTTTTTATTCAATGCAGGAATCACTTTACCAACCGCTTTAGCCGCGCCCGTGCTCGACGGGATAATATTTTCTAAAATACCACGACCACCGCGCCAATCTTTATTAGAAGGACCATCCACCGTTTTTTGTGTTGCTGTTGCGGCATGAATTGTTGTCATCAAACCACGTTTAATACCAAAAGCATCGTTTAAAACTTTAACCACTGGCGCTAGACCGTTTGTTGTGCATGAGGCGGCTGAAACAATCGCCTCACCTTTATACTCTTGGTGATTCACTCCATATACAAACATGGGGGTGTCATCTTTACCTGGAGCAGATTGCACTACCTTTTTAGCACCTGCATCGATATGTTTTTGACAAGTTTCTTGTGTTAAGAAGAAGCCAGTACATTCAATCACGATATCAGCCTGAACCTCCGCCCATTTTAAGTTTGCTGGATCTTTTTCAGCAGTCAAGCGTATTGTTTTGCCATTCACTATTAAATGATTACCACTAACAGTCACGTCACCTTTAAATCGACCGTGCACAGAGTCATATTTGAGCATATAAGCTAGGTAATCTGGCTCCAGCAAATCATTAATTGCGACCACTTCAATATCAGTGAAGTCTTTGATTGCCGCACGAAACACCATGCGACCGATACGACCGAAACCATTAATTGCTACACGAATTGCCATGATAATTCCTAATTTTGATGTCAATAATCACCATGTAAACTAAAGTAAAATGATTAAATGACGTAAAGAAATACTAAACTTATAAAAAAATAGGGCACCCCACAAGTGAGGTGCCCTATTAAACTTAGCTGCTAGTTAAATTGCAGCGCTTAAAATTACAGCACCTAAAATTACAGTACCGATTTAACCGTAGCGACTACATTTTCAACTGTAAAGCCAAAATGCTTCATCAGTACACCACCAGGTGCTGACTCACCGAATGTATCGATACCAACAACGGCGCCTTCTAAACCTACATATTTACGCCAGAAATCTGTTACACCAGCTTCAACAGCCACGCGTTTAACACCTGGAGTTAGTACGCTGTCTTTGTAAGCCTTATCTTGACGGTCAAATACGTTGGTTGACGGCATTGAAACTACACGTACTTTAGTACCAGCAGCATTCAACTCAGCAGCCGCTTTAACCGCTAATTCAAGTTCAGAACCGTTAGCGATAATAATCACTTGCGCACCAGCCACGTCAGACAATACATAACCACCTTTACGCATTAAAGCGAACTGTTCAGCATCGTGTTTCATGCCTGGCACGTTTTGACGACTCAGTACTAAGCTAGACGGACCAGTTTTGCGTTCAACCGCAGCAACCCAAGCTACAGCGGTTTCTGTTGAAGAGCCTGGACGCCATACATCCATATTTGGGATCAGGCGTAAACCAGCTGTGTTTTCGATTGGTTGATGTGTTGGACCATCTTCACCTTGACCGATAGAGTCGTGTGTTAACACTGCGATTGAACGTTGTTTCATCAATGCAGCCATGCGCAATGCACTCTTCGCATAGTCAGAGAACATATGGAATGTACCGCCGAATGGCACTAAACCACCGTGTAATGCCATACCGTTCATGATTGCGAACATGCCGAATTCACGTACACCGTATGAAATGTAGTTACCTGGTTTTTTAGCATCAACGTGTACAAAGCTACCTGTTGACGTTAAGTTAGAGCCAGTTAAGTCAGCTGAACCGCCTAAGAACTCTGGTAACAATGGCGCTAATGCACCGATAACGTTTTGTGATGCTTTACGCGTTGCAACGCCTTCAGCTTTTTCGTTTGTAGCTGCGATGATTGCATCTGTTGCCTCTTTCCAGTTAGCTGGTAAGTCACCTGCCATGCGGCGTGTGTATTCAGCAGCTTCAGCTGGGAATGCTTTTGCATAAGCAGCAAATTTATCATTCCATGAAGATTCGGCAGCAGCACCTTTAGCTGTAGCATCCCAACCCGCGTATACATCTGCAGGGATCACAAATGGCTCGTGGTTCCAACCAATGTTCGCACGTGTAGCTGCAACTTCTTCCAAACCTAATGCAGAGCCATGGCAATCATGTGAACCTGATTTGTTTGGTGAACCCATACCAATCACTGTTTTACAGCAGATTAGTGATGGTTTGTCTGTTACTTTTTTTGCTGCTGCAATTGCAGCGCCGATCGCAGCAACGTCATGACCATCTACTGACTGAACGTGCCAGCCGTATGATTCAAAACGTTTAGCTGTATCGTCTGTGTACCAACCTTCAATGTGACCGTCGATAGAAATGCCGTTGTCATCCCAGAATGCAGTTAATTTGCCTAAGCCCCAAGTACCAGCTAGCGCACAAGCTTCGTGAGAAACGCCTTCCATCATACAACCATCGCCCAAGAACACGTATGTGCTGTGGTCGACGATTTCGTGGCCTGGTTTGTTGAATTGATTAGCTAATAACTTTTCAGCCATTGCGAAACCAACACCGTTTGCAATACCTTGGCCTAGTGGACCTGTGGTTGTTTCAACGCCTGGTGCATAACCGTACTCTGGGTGACCAGCACATTTTGAATGTAATTGACGGAATGTTTTAATTTCATCCATTGGCAATGCATAACCTGTTAGGTGTAGCAGTGAGTAGATCAACATTGAACCGTGGCCATTTGAAAGTACGAAGCGATCGCGATTTGACCAGTTTGGATTTTTTGGGTTATGGCTTAAATGGTGATTCCAGAGCTCTTCTGCAATTTCTGCCATGCCCATAGGCGCGCCTGGGTGACCAGAGTTAGCCTTTTGTACCGCATCCATAGATAACGCACGGATGGCGTTGGCTAGGTCTTTACGTGTTGCCATAGATTTCTCCCTAATGATTAACTTGTAGTTTTACGATTCGAATCTGACTAGCTTATTACTTGAATATCACTGCAAGTCTTATAGAAAATCGAATAAAACCTTGATTGAATTCTTTAAAAAATCAGCCTAATGCACTGCTTTTTAGTAAAAGTGAAATTATTGCTTAATTACCCTTTTTCGGCAAGGGCTTAGGCTATATTTGGCGCGTAGAAAATAATATTTATTTGTTACATTAATTACGAGCATACAGAATAAAGCCAGCAAATAAGCTGGCTTTATAAGTTGAAACTAGTTTTAGAAAGTCAAATCATCCATTTGACTACCTATCATTGTACGTAGACTATCGCTACAAAAGTTTAGCAGCCCATTCCTGCGCACTAATTTCTTTATCGCCTGAGGTATCTTTATGTGCAAAAATGATTCGATGATAAGCTAAAAATTCTGCTCTTGTAACCTTATGGTCAACATCAGTATCCATCGTTCCCATCATTTTCATTGAGCGTAACTCTCGGCTATAACCCCCAGTTGCAAGGTCAAGCTTAGAGTGCTTAACTGGTCCAGCCCATTCTTTTGCATCAACTGACCCGTCTTTATCTTTATCAAGCTCGTCGAAAATACTGTTGTAATAAGCATCAGCCTCTGCAGCAGTCACTATGTGATCACCATTGGCGTCTAACATTTTCATCATATCCATTTTGCTAAACTCACGTGCATAACCACCCGTACCTAACATTGCATCCGCAGCAAAAGCTGGCGCACAGATAATACCTGCTGAAAATAATGTGACTGCCCCTAATATTACGTTTTTAATTTGAATGTTCATCTTAATATCTCCTGAATAGTTACTATTAAAAAAAGAATTTTGCTAGCAACTCTTAGTCTGGTAATGCATCATTTTCCTTACATTTAATTATTAATTTTTCAAAATTCCTTAAACCTAAAGCTAATTTAGCTCTTAAGTGTTGCTTATTACATTAAACTACCCTGATGAAATCTATACGTCATTTACTTTTAATTGTTATCGCAAGCGCGACTTTCTTTGCCTTATTCGCTACTCAGGTTAACGCCAAACAAAATGACTCCAACGTCTTACTGGCGAAAATTTATCAGCCGGGTACGGATGTGCAGCAATACTTAGTCAGTGAAAAGTTTGATGGAGTGCGTGCAGTGTGGGATGGCAGCACCTTTCATACTCGCACAAATCATGTGATTGCGGCGCCAGCATGGTTCACTAAAAATCTGCCTAGAACACCGTTAGACGGCGAGCTATGGCTTGGACACGGCAAGTTCGAGGCGCTTTCTGGTGCGGTGAGAAAGGACGTGCCAATTGACGAAGAGTGGCGCGGTATTAGCTATATGGTATTTGAATTACCTAACGCAACGGGCACATTTAATGAGCGTGCTAAACGCATTGTTGACATCGTCAAGCAAGCAAGCATCCCACAGTTAAAAGCTGTTAAGCAATATCGCATAAATGATGAGGCAACGCTTAACAAGCGATTAAAACAAATAGTTGCGCAAGGTGGTGAAGGCCTCATGCTGCATCGTGCTGATGCAGCATACATCACAGGTCGTAGCGACGCTTTACTCAAAGTTAAACTATTATTAGATGCAGAAGCTACGGTTATCGCTTACACGCCAGGTCGAGGTAAAAACACTGGCAAACTCGGCGCACTAGTAGTCGAAACACCCGAAGGTGTGCACTTTAAACTTGGCACTGGCTTTACCGACGCACAACGCACAGACCCGCCAAAGATTGGCAGTACGGTCACCTACACTTATCGTGATATAAGCAGAACTGGCAAGCCAAAATTTGCAAGTTTTTTACGTGTACGGAATGAGCAATAAAGCTTGATTAGCAACTCTCTAGCCTAATCAGCCCAAATCTAAATCACACTTATTTGCCCGCCGCTACTCATAGATTGCAGTACAGCTTCTATCACCTTGCAGTTAGCCTTCGCGTCAGCAAAGCTTAAATGTGGTGTTTTATTATTCAACACACAATCACTGAAATGCTCAATTTCTAAGGTAAAGTGATTACTTGGCGCAAAGCGTTCTTCTGCATATTTACCATCTTCCAACGCCCATGAAATAACCGGCACGTCGTTCTGAAAAACCCAAGCAGCGTGACACTTTACCCAACCTTTGGTACCGATGATTTCATATTCGGATTTACGACTACGCTCAAAGCTGATATCAAAATGACCAAACCTGGCACGTCCTTCACCGTCATTGCCAAAATCCAGCACACCGCTGGCAACAATATCTGCACCGACTTCATTTAGCTTGGCGTGTGCAATCACGCTTTTAGGCTCTAAACCAAAAGCCCAGCGTAGAGAATGTATCGCGTATGGTCCAATATCCCACATCGCGCCGCCACCTTCTTCAACACCGCTAGCAATGCGATACATACGCGCTGGTCGCATGAGAAACGAATAAGAAGCACGGCATGACAACACATCGCCTATCAAACCAGACTCAACTATCTCTTTAACGCGCACATGTTGTGGATGAAAGCGATACATAAAACCCTCCATCACTTTCACATTGTTTTTAATTGCAGCAGCTTCAATCGCATCAATATCCGTAACAGTCAATGCCATCGGCTTTTCTATCAACACATGCTTACCTGCATTGATGGCTTTAAGCGCCCATTCTGCATGTTCGTTATTCGCCATTGGGCAGTAAATAGCATCGACGTTCTTATCTGCAATTAAAGCAGCCATGTCGTCATAACAAGTAACGTCTGTATGGCATGGCGCATACTTATCTAGTGTAGCCTTTGCCGCGCCCGCGCGACGACTTGCAATAGCGACCAACTCTGCATTGGACGCTTCGATAATCGCAGGAAGCAAGCGTTCATTAACACGTGCCGCACCTAGAATTCCCCATTTCAATTTACTCATAAATCACTCCATTTAATGCTGCATCCAATACTAGCGATTTGCTCTTTAGGACCTATTCCCGTCTCAGCAATTTGCCTCATGGCATAAAATAAATCACGCGTACTATTGAGCGCAGCTTCTTTGCGGCTTTCATCGAAGCGGCCACGATACTGCAGCTCGCCTTTATTATTGAATCCAAAGAAATCTGGCGTACACACCGCATCATAAGCTTTGGCTACCGATTGAGTTTTATCTAACAGATATGGAAATGAAAACTCCATTTTATGCGCAACTATTTGCATATTTTCGAAGCTATCTTCTAAATAATCCGTTGGGTCATTAGACATAATCGCCACCGTGTTAACACCTAGCATTTTCAGTTCAAGCACATCATTAACTAGTCTGGGAAGAATAGCCTTTACATAAGGGCAATGATTACAAATAAACATGACTAACAAGCCACTCTTACCCATGATTAAATCGCGTGAAATCATATTGCCATCAACATTCTGTAAGTTAAAGTCTGGCGCTTGCCAGCCAAAGTCACATACAGGTGGATTTAAACTAGCCATAAAAAAACGCTTTCAACATAGTTAGAATATATAAGCTTTATGATACGTTATTCCAGTGCAAGCGTGAATCTAGTAGCAGATTTAAAATCAAAGCTGATTTCTAACTGCGTTGAAATGACGGGTATTACTTTTTCAATATAGAATGACGGTTATGAGTAATTTACGATTTTTCAGCACTGAAAATTTGGCCATAGGCGCAACTATCAAACTATCAGAGAGTGCCGCTACCCACGCCACGCGCGCGCTTCGCTTAAGTGTAGGTGATCATATTCACTTATTTAATGGCGATGGTTTTAACTACGCTTGCGACCTGATTGCAGTTAAAAAAAGTGAAGTGATTGCCAAGGTTAATACTAGCCAAGCATGTGATACAGAGTCGCCACTCAACATTACTTTATTGCAGGGCATCTCTAGTGGTGATCGCATGGATTACTCTATTCAAAAAGCGGTAGAGCTAGGCGTTAAACAAATACAACCAATCGCTACAGAGCGCAGTGTGGTTAAGCTTTCTGCTGAACGTGCAGAAAAGCGATTAGAGCATTGGCAAAATATAGTCATTTCCGCTTGTGAGCAATGTAATCGCGCAATCATCCCTCAGGTATTCGCGCCAAAAACTTTAGCTAATTGGTTATCAGCTAGCTCAGCACCAACCTCCATCGCAACTCGAGTTTTGCTTAATCCGATAGGAGCAAAACGCTTAGCTGAGTTAGAAAAACCTAGTAGCGATATTCAATTACTCATCGGTGCAGAGGGTGGCTTAACCCAAGCGGAAATTAATTTAGCGCTCTCACATAACTTCCAATCAGTCACTCTTGGCCCGAGAATCTTACGCACAGAAACAGCGGGCCCCACCGCCATTGCAGCACTGCAATCACTTTGGGGAGATTTTTAGCAAGGTCTGAGGCTAGACTTTAAAATATCTAGAGAGCCTCATAAATAAATTTGCATTAATTACATAAATATTTTATATTATTGTATTAATTACAAATTTAAGTTCCGCTAAATCACTATCATGTCCATTGGAAACTCAATACGCGTTCGGCGCAAGTCGCTGCATATCACCCTGCAAACCCTCGCCAATCAAGTTGGGGCTGATGCTGGTAATTTGTCACGTATTGAGCGTGGTGAATTAGGTATTAACGAGAATACGCTACGCAAGGTTGCCGAGGCGCTTAACTGCACACCAGCTTACTTATACGCACAAAGCGATATGCCGAAAACAGCAGCATCCGTGCGAGAGCGTCGACAGCCCTATCTCACCACTTTATCGCAAGTGTCTAACAAAAGTAGTACATCCAGTATTAAAGACTTCGTGCAGTGGTTTAGGTCTGTTGCACCTTACATACACGCCTTTGGTGGTCGAACTTTTGTGATTGCATTTGGCGGCGAGGTTGTTGATGAAAAACAGTTTGTTGCGCTTTCACATGATTTAAACTTACTCGCTAGCTTAGAGGTAAGGCTAGTATTAGTGCATGGCAGCCGCCCTCAAATTGAAAAGCGCCTACGCCGCGATAAGCTTTCAACCAAGTTTGTTAACGGCCTGCGCGTAACGGATGATGCAGCAATGGAAGCTGTAAAAGAAGCTAACGGTGTTATACGTGTTGAAATTGAAGTATTGCTATCCATGGGCTTAGTAAACTCACCGATGGCAGGCTCAGATATTCGTGTGGCAAGTGGCAACTTTGTCACCGCAATGCCTATGGGTGTGCGTGATGGTGTTGATTTACAGCATACAGGTGAGGTACGTCGAGTCGATGCGATTGGAATACAAAAACGTCTTGATGACAATGAGCTAGTACTACTGTCTCCACTAGGATACTCCCCCACCGGCGAAGCGTTTAACTTAAGTTTAGAGGATGTAGCCGTAAGCACCGCAGTAGCACTGGATGCTGACAAGCTAATTTTCTTAATGGATTCTGAAGGAGTTCATAATCTACGTGGCGAACTATTACGTGAAATGACTGCAGAAAAAGCTAAAAACCTGCTGCGCAATGTGACAGACAACGAGCAAGCTATCAATACTTCTGAAGATATTAATTACTACTTGCCTGCAGCAGTTAGAGCTTGCGAGCATGGCGTGGCACGTACCCATCTGATTTCTCGCCACATTGATGGCGCGATTATTCAAGAACTATTCACACTTGACGGTATTGGCACCATGGTGACCGAGCTTAGCTTAGAAAGAATGCGCCAAGCCAGTATTGGCGACGTGGGCGGCATATTAAAGTTGATTGAGCCGCTCGAAGCCGAAGGCTTTTTAGTTCGACGTGGGCGTGAACATATTGAAATGGAGATTGAGCATTTTTATGTAATGGAGCACGACAATCGTATTATTGGTTGCGCCGCTTTGTATCCATTTAATGCTGAGCTTACAGCTGAGTTCGCCTGCTTGGCGATTGACCCCGTTTATAGAGGCGCCGGCCGTGGTGACAAGTTATTTTATTACTGCGCCAACCAAGCCAAAGAGTTGGGCTTCAAAAGCTTATTTTGCCTCACTACGCGTACCGAGCATTGGTTTTTAGAGCGTGGATTTACAGAGCAAAATGTAGAGAAACTACCTGTTGAAAAGCAGAAACTTTATAACTATCAGCGTAAATCTAAGGTGTTTAGCAAAACCTTATAAGCAAATTTTTAGATACAATGGCACAACTCGCATTTACTAAATTTAAGTTCTTGGAAAATATATGTTAAGCCAAACAACTGCAGCAAAAAAAGCACGTACACTTGCCGAAGCTCTGCCTTATATCAAGCGATTTTTTGATAAAACTATCGTCATCAAATACGGCGGAAACGCTATGACAGATGAGCATCTTAAAGAGTGCTTTGCACAAGATGTTGTGCTGCTAAAGCTCGTAGGCATGAATCCTGTAGTTGTACATGGTGGCGGCCCGCAAATCAATGAAATGTTGGATAAACTCGGGAAGAAAGGTGAGTTCATCCAAGGCATGCGCGTGACTGATGCAGAAACTATGGATGTGGTTGAGATGGTGCTTGGCGGCCAAGTGAACAAAGAAATCGTGAACTTGATTAACCGCCATGGTGGCAAAGCCGTTGGACTGACAGGTCAAGATGGTAACTTCATTCATGCGCACAAGCTGCTAATGGAAGACATAAACGACCCAACTAAAATGATAGACGTTGGTCAGGTTGGTGAAATAAGTGCAATTGATCCTAGCATCATCAACTTCTTAGATAAGGGTGACTTTATCCCAGTGGTTGCGCCAATCGGCGTAGGTGTAGATGGTGAAACGTATAATATCAATGCTGACGTAGTCGCCGGTAAATTAGCTGAAATTTTAGGCGCTGAAAAATTAATTCTGCTTACTAATACACCTGGCGTTTTGGATAAAAGTGGTGAGTTATTAACCGGATTAACCCCTAAGCAAATTGATGACCTAGTGGCCGATGGTACGCTCTCTGGTGGTATGCTACCTAAAATCAGCTCTGCCTTAGATGCAGCGCGTAGCGGCGTAAAAACAGTACACATCATTGACGGTCGCGTAGAGCATGCTCTACTACTTGAGGTATTGACGGACGAAGGCGTGGGCACACTAATTAAGGCCAAGTAAATTGAGTGTAAACTGTAGTGCCAGAAGCGAGAGTACAAAAGTCTGGATTTTCGACTTAGATGATACCCTGCATAATGCATCTGCACACATTTTCCCCGTGATGAATCAAATCATGACGGCATATATCATGAATCATCTCAATATAGACGAAACAGCTGCGCATCAGTTACGCCAATACTACTGGCGCATTTATGGTGCCACGCTTAAAGGCTTGATACGTCATCATGGAACTAGCCCGCATCACTTTCTTGAAGAAACACACAAGCTTCTAGATTTGCCCGAAATGGTGCTTGAAGTAAAGCGCTTGCGTCACATGTTGCAAGGCCTTTCAGGACGTAAGTTAGTATTCACTAATGCGCCTAAAAGCTATGCCATACGTGTGCTCAACATTCTAGGCATTAGTGATTGTTTTGAGTTGATATTTAGTGTGGAGTCAACTAAATTCCATGCGAAGCCCTCTGTACGCGCCTTTCAAATGCTACTCAAAGCTATTAAGGTAAAGGCCAGTGACTGTATCATGCTAGAAGATAGCTTACCCGCATTGATGACAGCAAAACGACTAGGTATAAGAACAATTTGGGTGACAAAAAAGCTAAAAAAACCAAGTTTTGTAGATTATCGATTAAGTGAAGTGTTAGCACTTACTCACCTTAAGTTATAATTTCCAAAGTTGATAAGAAATTTTAATGAAATTACTTTTAGGGGAAAAAGATGGCAGGGGAACGTAAGCAGCAGATTTTAGAAACGCTCGCCAAAATGCTAGAGGCACCAAGACGTGAAAAAATAACAACCGCATCACTCGCAGCAAAACTTGAAGTGAGCGAGGCAGCACTTTACCGCCACTTTGCTAATAAAGCCCAAATGTTTGAAGGTTTAATTTCATTTATCGAAGAAACAGTTTTCAGTTTAATAAATAAAATCAGCATTGAAGAAACAGATGGCTTAAGGCAAATTCAGCGTGCAATAACCATGCTACTCGTTTTCTCCGAAAAAAATCCAGGCATGACTCGAGTGCTAATTGGCGATGCTTTAGTCAACGAAGATGAGAAACTTCAAATACGCATTAACCAGCTTTATGACAGAATTGAAGCTACACTTAAACAAAGTCTACGCATCGCTGAGGCACAAAGTGGTAGTAAGAGTGATGTAGAGGCAAAAGCTAACTTAATTATTTGCTATATCATTGGCCGCTGGCAACAGTTTGCTAAAAGTGGCTTTAAACGCAAACCAACTGAGTATGCTCAACAACAAATTACTGCACTTATTAATTAATTTAATTAAACAATATCTATAACACTGGGGACTTAAATTGCAAGGCACGATATTTGGATTTACAGAAGCACAAATTAGCCAATTTGGTATGAATTATGCCGTGACTGGCCTAATGATATTAATGATGATCATAGTCGCAAAGCTCGCTTGGGACTCAAAAGCAGGTAAGTTTGGTGGAGCTGCGCTATTTATTGGTCTAACGCTAGGTGTTGCAGGGTTTGTTATCAAGCTACTTATTGAGCACTTTTTGGGAATATAAGCATACTAGCATTGCAACGCTTGCTTTACAGCTCTGAGCCTTGCTTCAAATACAGCCGTTTTTATTCTTTCTGACTCTGAATATGCGCTTGCAATAGCTCCTGCATCTATACTAGATGCAGCCATTAGCACTTTAAGCATTAAATCTGCAGCTGGCGTTGTACAAGCTTCAAAACCAGTTCGTCCACGTGAGTCCGCCTCACAAGCTTTTAAAAAATCTTTAAATCTAGCGGGCTGGCGCATCGCATCCAACTGGGCCAGAAACTCTAACAGGGTACTTGGCTTCATTTGAGGTGCTTGGTGTAACTTGCCATGGAACTTAGCCACAATATGACCGAGCTCTTTGCAATCATTAGGTACGCGTAAGCGTATGCATAGCTCTTTAAGCAAGCTGACGCTGCGTTCTTCATGACCAATATGCCGAGGTAATATATTTGCTGGCGTAGTGCCTTTACCTAAATCATGCATCAAGGCGGCAAAACGCACTGGCAAACTAAAATTCTGCTTGGCAGCGTAATCTATCACCATCATCACGTGTATGCCTGTGTCAACCTCAGGGTGGTGTTGTGGAGGTTGCGGCACACCCCATAACCTATCTAACTCTGGCAAGACTTTTTTGAGTGCGCCACAAGCGCGCAACACATCAAACATACGGCTTGGTTTTGCTTCCATCAAGCCCTTAGCAAGCTCTTGCCACACACGTTCTGCCACTAAAGCATCCACTTCGCCGGCGCTTACCATGTCCTGCATTAACTGATTAGTTTCTGGTGCTACGATAAAGTCTGCGAATCTAGCTGAAAGTCTAGCTATGCGCAGTATTCGTACAGGATCTTCAGCAAAGGCAGGACTTACATGACGCAAGGTTTTAGACTGAATATCTGCTAAACCGTGATATGGATCAATTAATTGGCCGTCTACAGACTTTGCTATCGCGTTAATGGTTAAATCACGTCGTGCTAAATCCTCTTCTAAGGTAACGTCTGTTGAAGCATGAACTGCAAAGCCTTTATAGCCTTTTGCAGTTTTTCGTTCAGTGCGCGCTAATGCATACTCATCATGCGTTTTTGGGTGCAAAAAAACAGGAAAGTCTTTACCTACAGGTTTATAGCCGGCGGCTTCCATTTCTTCTGGCGTGCTGCCGACTACTACATAGTCTTTATCTTTGACAGGCAGGTCCAATAACTCATCGCGTACTGCGCCACCAACCAGATAAATCTGCATGACGTTACCTATTTACCTAGCGGCAGTGCGACGAAAGCGATTGTAAGCACCGCGCGGCGTTTGATCGACTAGATACTCTGGAATAACCGTTTCCATTGCGGTAGGTGTGATATTAAAAATAGTTGGAAACGCTTGCTCACTCACACTATCAACCTCCATAGAATGCACGTTGTCACGTGACATTAACTTAACTGGCATTAACTCCATAATAAATGCTTGTGTGTATGAGAGCATATCGCATAGGCCAATAATGGGTCGCCTTACTTGCAAGGCGTTCATCACTGATTTAACCGACTCGCGGAACGTATACACTGTTGGCCCAGCCAATTCGTAAACTTGTCCATAAGTTGCGCCATTAGCAATACTCGCAACAAAACAACTAGCGACGTCCTCTACCCATACTGGCTGAAGCTTGGCATCTGGTTTAGCCAATATGACAACAGGTAAAATCTTGATAAGTGTTGCAAATAAATTGATAAAGCCATCGCCACGACCAAAAATAACAGAAGGCTTAAAAATTGTGATATTTAATCGATTTTGGAGTTCAAGCAAAGCATCTTCTCCAGCGCCTTTAGAACGCAAATACTGACTAGGCGCATTTTGATCTGCACACAAGCTACTCATGTGAATCAAACGTTTAATGTTTAAGTCTATGCAGATTTTTGCTAATAGCACAGGGAGTTGATGATGAATAGCACTAAAAGTTGAATGGCGATTTTGATGTAAAATACCCAGCAAGTTAATCACAACATCTGCACCTCTTAAAGCTGAGCTCAGTGAATGGTAGTCGTTGATATTGCACTCCTCCACCTGAACATTAGGTAACAAAAATAAGTGCTTGGCCGACTCTCTACGGCGTGTTAGTACCTTCACCGAGTAGCCAGCGGCATCGAGTTTAGCCACAATAGCACTCCCAACAAAACCTGATCCGCCTAATACATACACTTCTTTTAATTGATCTGTTGTTTTAAACATAGGCGCTCCTAAGTTAGTACTTTTAAAAATCCCATGTATCTTGCTTTCATTACTGGTCGTCATCTGCGCTGGTGTCTTCTGGTTTACCGGTACCGGGAATGATGCCTAAACGTGCCTTCAATGTCTGAATTTTTACACTTTTATTCTCGCTGACTAAGCGTGGTGCATAAATCTGTGCATTAGCCATTACTTTTTGCACGTAATTTCTAGTCTCCGCAAATGGAATACTTTCAATATAAATAGCCGCCTCCATAGGCTGAGTCGCCATCCAACGCTTAGCACGAGTAGGACCAGCATTATAGCCTGCAGTCGCCATCACAGCTTGCCCTCCCATTAAATCTAGAATGTAGCGCATATAATAAGTGCCAAACTCAATATTGGTACTTAGGTCGTGAATCATATTATTGCTATAACCCTCTTTACCCACGCGCTTAGCTACCCATTTTGCCGTAGCTGGCATTAGTTGCATTAGGCCTACCGCGCCCACACCAGATTTTGCGTAGTGCATGAAGCGGCTCTCTTGGCGCGTAATGCCATACACCCAAGCCTCATCTAAACTCACCTCGTTGGCTGACTTACGAAATAAATCTCGGTAGGGTGTTGGATAACGTAAGTTAAAATTATGTGTTTGCTTGGTGTTATCTGCAGTGCTAATCGCAACGTCATACCACTTCTGGCGCATCGCATACTCTGCTGCAGCTAATAACTGCTTATCATCATATTGCCTTGTCACCCAAAGCCACTCTGCCTTTGCTTCCCAACGCATATCCAAACGCTGTAACTCTAATGCGCGTTTAACTTCTGGCTGGTTCGCGATCTCAGTGACCTCATTATCTGCCACTTTATACTCTATGGCTTGGCTGCTCATCAAACTTTCTAGCTCTTCCGCTGCAAGCCAACCGTAGTAATGGCGCTCAGTTGACAGCTTGCTAAATATAATGTTCGACTCAACGTAATCGCCCGTCTCTCTGAGTGCTCTCGCTTTCCAATAACGCCAAGCACCTTCTTCTTGCTGTTTAGCTTGCATAGTAGAAATGGCTTTTAGTACCGTAGCCCACTTTTGAGCACGCAAGGCAGCACGGACTTCCCACGCCAACTGCTCTTTATCTAAGGTACTATTTTCTGTCAAAGCATAAAATTCAAGTGCTTGTGGATTATGTCCTCGCGCGGCATGATAAGCGATACGACCCCAGCCAAAAGCGCGATTATCAGCATCAAATAGACTTTGCGCTTTATTGTAAGTACTAATTGCCGCATCTAAATTACTTCGTGCCAAACGGTCTAGTGCGTAAAGATTCACTTCTGCGCCAAAGCGTGTTTTAAAAGAAACAATCTTTTGATCCAGTATAAGCTGTGGTGCCTGATAGGCTTTATCGAGTAACTTAAGCATAGTCGACTCTACATTTGGCAAACGCGTGATTACGCTTTTTGCTAAGCTCAATTTGCCATCTTGTAATGCAAGCCTAAATCTTGCCCAAATATCATCACTACTTAACGCACCTGACTTTTGTAGCGCATCAAATAATTGATTACAATTGCTTGGCAAGTCAGCACTTGTCATCCATAAAGCTCTAGCCTGGCTTGTTATCTCAGCATCAGCTAACTTGGTATGACCAAGCATTGCATAGCATTGCACGGTAATATCTTCGCGATTAAAATTGTTGAGCTCCTCAAAAAAAGGCCCCCAGTTTTCATTTTTAGCTAGCCTTTTGAGCCATTCACCACGAACTCGATCGGTGAATGGCATATCTATATACTTAATTAGAAAATTCTGAACCTCTTCATCTCTAGCTTGATCCATATTAAGCAGCATCAACCAGTAATCCGCATATGGAGCCAATATGTATTGCTGAATATTTAACTGTGCGACATCCTCTGCTAATGCGACGGTATTCTTTGCTGTATAAGAATCTCTCGCATGTTGAAACAAAGCTTCATCTGACAGGGCGAACGCCCGATTTGAAAGTGTGATGATTACTAACGCTAGTAAAAGGCGAATAAATATCATGGTACGCCCCTTGTTTGAGTGTGATATTACTTGCAATACTAGTTCGATATTAGGTGTATTAATAAACTGGCGCAGCAAACAATCGCAGCTCTTGCATCGGGAAAGTTTCTGGTGCATCTTCTTGTTTTTCAAATGTCGCATATTCCCATGCAGTTTCATCTTGCATGAGGGCGCGTAACAATTGGTTATTGAGCGCATGACCTGATTTATAGGCATAAAAAGCGCCTAAAATTGGATGTCCCAACATATATAAATCGCCAATTGCATCTAGTACTTTATGTTTTGCAAACTCGTCATCATAACGCAAGCCATCCGCATTAATCACGCGATATTCATCTAAAACAATGGCGTTATCTAAACTACCGCCACGCGCTAAACCATTAGAACGTAAGTATTCAACTTCGTGCATAAAACCAAATGTACGAGCACGACTAATTTCTTTAATGTATGAGTCTTCAGCAAAATCAATTTTTACCTGACTTCCTGAGTTTTCAAATACGGGGTGATTAAAGTTGATGGTGAAATCGACCTTGAAACCATGGTACGGCTCAAAGCGTACCCATTTATCACCATCAATCACTTCGACTGTTTTTTTAACACGAATAAATTTTTTTGCCGCGTCTTGTTCAACAACGCCGGCTTCTTGTAATAAATATACAAATGGGCCTGAGCTACCATCCATAATCGGTATTTCAGAGGCATCTACTTCGATATAAACATTGTCCACACCTAAACCGGCAAGTGCGGACATAACATGTTCAACTGTTGCAACGCGCGCGCCATTAGCCTCTAACGCAGAGCACAAACGTGTGTCATGCACGGCATTAGGAGTTGCTAAGATTTCATTGGGCTGAGGCAGATCAACCCGTTTGAAAACAATACCAGTATCAGCTGCAGCTGGGCGCAGGGTAAGAGTAACCTTTTCGCCGTTATGTAGACCGACGCCAGTGGCGCTAATTATTTTTTTTAATGTACGTTGCTTTAACATCAATATTCCTAATTTCTAAAACTCCAAGTTCTCAACCTTGCTTAAAGCTCAAGCCGACATTGCTTTAAAAGCAATTTTTGCCTTAGCAATCAAGCAAATAGTAGCATATTTTATGCGGTTTTTCTAAGGTGTATTAAGCACTAGAACGCATAGCACTCGCTACCTAAGATGCCAACTTATTGTTTTATTAAATAGTATTATTTAGCTATTAGTCCGCTTGTTTGCGTAAAAACGCAGGAATATCATACTCTTCAACACCTGACATTTTCATCGCCTCTACTTGCGCGCGGCGGTTATTTGAGCTGAACACTTGTGGTGTATCATCCTCATCAACACTACCACCCACAAACATTGGTTGGTTAGTCGTACCATTACGTAGCACCTCTTGTGTCATCATGCGAAGCTCTGGCTTTTGCTGACGACGTTGCGCACCTGTTAAACCAGTCGCTACCATCGTGACGCGCAAACCATCACCCATAGCTTCATCAAACACATTACCTACAATCACAGTTGCATCATCCGCTGTAAACGCTTTGATGGTATTCATCACATCATAGTACTCTTTCATTTTGAAAGAAGCAGATGTAGTGATGTTCACTAAAACGCCACGTGCATTAGCAAGGTTGACATCTTCAAGCAATGGGCTTGCAACTGCTTGTTCAGCCGCAATACGCGCACGATCTGGACCAGTTGCAATTGCTGAGCCCATCATCGCCATTCCCATTTCAGACATTACTGTGCGTACATCTGCAAAGTCAACGTTCACTAAACCTGGGCAATTGATGATTTCTGCAATACCAGAAACCGCGTTATGCAACACATCATTAGCTGCTTTAAAAGCATCTAAGAATGGGACATCTTCGCCTAACACCTCCATTAACTTCTCGTTAGGAATCACTATCAGTGAGTCTACATATTTCGACAACTCTTCTAAGCCCTCAGTTGCAACTTTAGTGCGTTTACCTTCAAATGCGAAAGGTTTAGTCACTACAGCGACAGTCAAAATTCCCATTTCTTTTGCAATTTGTGCAATCACTGGCGCTGCACCGGTACCCGTACCACCACCCATACCAGCTGTGATAAACAGCATGTCTGCACCATCGATTAACTCCGCAATTGCATCACGGTCCTCAAAAGCCGCGTCGCGACCAATTTCTGGTCTAGCGCCCGCACCTAATCCCTTAGTCATCGCCACGCCCATTTGCAATACTGTTTTTGCTTGGCTCTTTTTCAAAGCTTGCATATCAGTATTTGCACAAATAAACTCAACGCCACCAACGCTTTTTTCTATCATGTGTGCTACTGCATTACCACCGCAACCACCTACACCAATTACCTTAATAACGGCTTCTTGAGCATTTTTTTCCATAATTTCAAACATTTAATATCTCCTCTTTTTAATGTACATCTGCCTGTTTCTTACAAATTAACTACATACTTCTGCCTGAACTACTTATCTCACTTCTTACTACTTAAAAATTACCTTGAAACCAGCTTTTCATTTTTTCTAACATTATTCCAAATGTACTGGATTCCATTTGCCCACTAATATGTCTTTCTAACTGCTGCTTACCCATTAACACCAAACCAACGCCTGTGGCATACCGAGGATTACTAACGACTTCTGATAAGCCACCGACATAGCGTGGAAGACCCATACGTACCGGCATGTGGAATATTTCTTCGCCTAGCTCGACCATACCTTTCATCATTGCTGAACCTCCAGTAATCACAATGCCTGAAGCAATCATTTCCTCCATTCCGCTACGGCGTAACTCATTAAGTACTAACTCGTATAACTCAACGATGCGTGGCTCTAACACCTCAGCCAATGTTTGTACTGATAACTGGCGCGGCTCGCGACCATCAACACCTGGCACTTCAACAATTTCACGTGGGTCAGCCAGTTGACGTAAAGCACAGCCATGCTTTACTTTAATGTCTTCTGCTGACTGTGTTGGCGTACGGAAAGCAACTGCCACATCATTAGTCATTTGATCGCCAGCGATAGGCACCACTGCTGTGTGGCGAATGGCGCCTTGTTTGAATACCGCAATATCCGTTGTACCACCGCCAATATCGACCAGACAAACACCTAACTCTTTTTCATCTTCAGTTAATACGGCAAGGCTAGAAGCAAGCGGTTGCAATATCAAATCACTCACTTCAATGCCGCAACGCTTGATACATTTCACAATATTTTGTGCAGCCGCTACGGCGCCAGTCACAATGTGCACTTTTACCTCTAGCTTCATGCCGCTCATGCCTAAAGGCTCACGCACATCTTCTTGACCATCAATAATGAACTCTTGCGTAAGTATGTGCAGAATTTGCTGATCTGCTGGTAAAGCAATCGCACGCGCAGTTTCAATCACTCGATCCACGTCCATTTGTGAAACTTCTGCATCCTTAATTTTCACCATGCCATGTGAATTCAAACTTTTAATATGGCTACCCGCAATGCCAGTATAGACATTGTTTATTTTGCAATCTGCCATCAACTCAGCCTCTTCAAGCGCGCGCTGAATGGACTGCATGGTCGATTCAATATTCACTACCACACCTTTTTTCAGACCGCGTGAAATATGCTGACCTAGCCCGATTACCTTTACCGTGCCTTCTGGTTGCAGTTCAGCAACTATGGCAACAATTTTTGATGTGCCTATATCGAGGCCAACAATTAAGTTCTTATCTTCTTTTACTCTACTCATAGCTTGCTCCCTCCGTACTTATCGCACGGTTATGTCTGTTGCTTAATAATGTTAGTTGGCTTAGTTTTGTCAGGATTCAAAGTACTGGGTTTCGAAATGTTAGGTTTCGAAGTACTTGGTTTTAAAGTTGTTGTATCCAACCCCTTATTTTCTATGACCGGTTTCACTTGACCATCTACTTTCATTTGCACTGGTTTACGCACAGCAAACCCATTTGGATAACGTAAATCGGCATAGGTTACTTTCATATTCAGCCCTGCAATAGTACGGCTATAAACATTGACAAACTTCTCTAATCTCGGCTGCATTTCTATACGACCAAGCTCAACCACCATGCCATCTGTTGTTGTAACCTCCCAAGCGCGTCTTGGCGTAAGTGCTAAATTAGCAATTTCTAAGTTAGCCTTTTTCAATATTTTGCTAAATTCTCCATACTGTGAAGCCACTTCAATCACCCCGTCGCCTGGGCCGTAAAACACGGGCAGATCACTGCCTGAAGCTGCGTGAAATAACTCACCGTGGGTATTCACTAGTGCAATAGTTCCCCAGCGCGCCAATGCTTGATGCTCTTCAATCATCACTTCCAAAGTATCGGGCCAGCGGCGACGCAAACTTACGTTGCGTGCCCAAGGTAACTTTTCAAAAGCATTACGCGCTTTCACCAAATCTAATGTAAAGAAATTACCTTTTAGATGCTTAGCGACAATTAGCTTAACTTGCTCACGATTCACGTGGCTAAGCTCACCATCAACCCTTACTTCACGCAATGGAAAAATAGGCAAATGCACCACGGCAAAGAGCGCCGCATAGAGCATCAGCACCACGCTCAAAGCAAAGAGCAGGCTAGCAATCCAATTTAGCAATGTAGGTTTATCCCACATCCGCAAGCTCCAAAATACGTACCACTAACTGCTCAAAACTTATGCCCGCCGCCTTTGCCGCCATTGGCACCAAACTGTGGTCTGTCATCCCTGGGCTAGTATTAACTTCTAAGAAGTAATGGTTTCCCACATCATCCATTAAGAAATCTACGCGACCCCAACCGCGACAGCCTATCGCTCTAAATGCCTGCAAAGCCTCTTGCTGAATTTGCGCCTCTTTCTCAGTACTTAATCCGCAAGGACATAAATACTCAGTATCGTTGCGCAGATATTTCGCTTCAAAATCATAAAACTCGTTTTTTGGCACAATGCGAATAATCGGTAGTGCTTGATAACCACCTTTTCCATCACCAATAATGCCCACGGTATATTCGCCACCATTAATGAACTTTTCAGCAATCACTAATGGATCTGCTGCGGCAGCAATTTTATAAGCTGCTTCTAATCCACCCACTTGTTTTACTTTGCTGATGCCTAGACTAGAACCTTCATTAGCAGGCTTCACAAACAGCGGCAAACCTAAATTTTTCTCGATGGCAGCAAAATCACTTGTCGCTGTCACCAACTCAAAGTCTGGGGTGATGACATTCATCGCACACCACAGTAGTTTGGTACGCCACTTGTCCATACCGATGGCTGAAGACATAACACCACTGCCGGTATATGGGATGTGCAACATCTCAAGTGCGCCTTGTATGCAGCCGTCCTCGCCAAAACGACCATGCAAGTTAATAAATACACGGTCAAATTCTTCTAAGTCATGCAATGGTTGATCGCGCGGGTCAAAGCCATGCGCATCAACCCCTTGTGCTTGAAGGGCAGCTAATACCGCACCGCCACTTTTTAAAGACACTTCGCGCTCACCTGATTTTCCACCAAGCAATACGGCTACTTTTCCGAATTTCTTGCTTAAACTGCTGTCATTCATACCTTAAATTCCCCAATGACTTTTACTTCTTGTTGCAATGCCACGCCTTGTTTCTCTAACACGGTTTCGCGCATATGTTGAATCAACAACTCAATATCTAGTGCGTTCGCATCGCCAATATTCACGATAAAATTAGCGTGTTTTTCTGAAACCTGCGCACCGCCGATGATGTAACCCTTCAAACCACTGGCTTCTATCAATCTTGCAGCGTAATCCCCTTGTGGGTTTCTAAATGTTGAGCCCGCGCTTGGTAGGTTAAGCGGCTGCGAAGCTAACCTTGTCGCTAATAGATCCTTAATCTTCTTCGCTGACTCATGCGCGTCACCTGCTTTTAATGCCAACCAAGCCGCAATAAACCACTCGTCTGCCACAGGCATATCGATATGGCGATAACTTGCAATAAATTCTGCCGCAGCACGTTTATTTAACTCACCTTGCTTATTAATCGTAGTCACGCTGTTCACGACATTCCAAGTTTCAGTACCATAGCAACCTGCATTCATTGCCAACGCACCGCCCAAAGTACCTGGAATACCAGCAAAGAACTCTGCACCTTGCTTAGTTTCTCTCGCACAAAACTTAGCTAGCTTGCCACAAGTCACGCCAGCCTCGGCATACACCAAGTCGCCATCCATTTTCAAGCCAGTCAACACGTTGTGCATAATAATGACAGTGCCGCGCACGCCGCCATCTCGCACCAATAAGTTGGAGCCTAAACCAACAAAGTAAATCGCTTGTTTCGCATCTATACTTCTTAAAAATGCCTGTAAATCCTCTAAGTCAGCTGGAATATAAAGTTGGTCTGCCTTACCCCCTACACGCCAGCTGGTATAGCGAGCCATAGGCTCGTTTAATAGCAACTTTCCTGTATATTGTTGAGTATCAACCATCATTATCTCTAACACACTTCGACCTCTAAAACACTCGCGGCCAAGGCTCTAGTTTTTTCTGCAACTTGTCCTATCGAGCCAGCGCCCATTACGATGACCACATCGTTGGCTTGCGCCATGTTTAGAATTACTTTGGGTAACTCATCTGTAGTCTCTACAAATAGCGGTTCGACCTTACCTGCAACGCGTATTGAGCGTATCAAAGAGCGTGTGTCTGCAGCTACGATAGGTGCCTCACCTGCTGAGTAAACCTCTGTGAGCAACACTACATCGGTACTTGAAAGTACTTTTACAAAATCTTCAAAGCAGTCACGTGTACGCGTATAACGATGCGGCTGAAATGCCATCACTAATCGGCGGTTTGGAAAAGCTGCGCGTGCCGCGGCGATTACTGCCTGCATCTCAACTGGATGATGTCCGTAATCATCAATCAAGGTAAACGCGCCACCACCTTTAACTTTAACCTCGCCGTAACGCTCAAAACGCCTGCCCACGCCTTTGAACTCTTTTAACGCTTTGATAATAGCCGCATCAGGCACATTCAGCTCGCTAGCAATCGCAATCGCCGCAAGCGCATTAAGTACATAATGGTTGCCTGGCAGGTTCAAGGTCACATCAAACTCAGTCACCACACCATTAATGCGTTGCGCTGTGAAATGCATTTTTCCGTCATCCGCACGCACATTAATAGCTCGCACACGTGCATCCTCACTAAAACCATACGTCATCACTGGCTTAGTCACACGAGGCAAAATTTCCCGAACATTGGCATCGTCTATGCAGACCACCGCCATACCCCAAAATGGTAATTGCTGTAAAAATTCTACAAATGCACTTTTTAACTTATCAAAGCTGTGCTCATAAGTATCCATGTGATCTTGGTCAATATTGGTCACCACCGCCATTACCGGCGTGAGGTGCAAAAATGAAGCATCTGATTCATCCGCTTCAGCCACGATATATTCGCCTGTACCTAATTTAGCGTTGGCATTAGCAGCTTCTAACTTTCCACCAATCACAAAAGTTGGATCCATACCCGCCTCTGCCAAAATACTTGCAATCAGGCTAGTCGTGGTAGTTTTACCATGTGTACCAGCTACTGCAATGCCTTGTCTAAAACGCATTAACTCGGCCAGCATCAGTGCACGTGGCACCACTGGAATATTTTTTGTACGAGCAGCTTTTACTTCTGGATTTTCCTCATTCACTGCACTTGAAACTACAACAACGTCTGCATTACCAAGGTTTACTGCGGCATGCCCTTGAAATACTGTTGCGCCAAAATCAGTGAGTCTTTTGGTCGTTGCATTCACCGCTAAATCAGATCCAGTTACCGTGAAATCTAAGTTAATCAATACCTCGGCAATACCACTCATGCCTGAGCCGCCAATACCAACAAAATGTATGTTTTTTACCTTATGTTTCATGTTTTACGCTAAAGCGCTACCTCCATACAAATTTTCGCTACACTGGTAGTCGCTTCTGGCTTGCCTAATTCACGCGCTTTCATCGCCATATCCAAACACTTTTCGCGACTTAAATCTTTTAGCAATTTCACTACTTTTTGCACGTTAAACTCCGTTTGCGGCACTAAAACTGCAGCACCGGCATCAGATAAATATCGTGCGTTAGAGGTTTGATGATCATCCACAGCATGTGGGAATGGTACTAATATACTTGCCACGCCCGCGGCAGAAAGTTCTGCGACCGTCAGCGCACCCGAGCGGCAAATCACCACATCTGCCCATGCGTACATGTCAGCCATGTTGTTGATAAAAGCTCTAGCATCGGCACTTACACCAGAGGCCTGATAGTTGGCTTGTAATGTTGCAATATGTTTTTCACCCGCCTGATGCACTACTTGTGGACGATTGCCCATAGAAATTTCAGCAAGTGCTTTTGGTATAACCTCATTTAAAGCTTGAGCACCTAAACTGCCACCGACTACGAGCAGATTTAAAACCCCAGTATTTGCTTTCATTCTATTTTTAGGTGCTGCAACTTGAGTAATGTCTGCGCGTACAGGGTTACCTACCAGCTGAGCCCTGCCAGTATTTATTTCTTTAGCAAAAGCACTCGGAAATGCTGCCAGCACGCGTGTTGCAAACACTGCTAATACTTTATTAGTTAAGCCAGCAATTGAGTTTTGCTCATGTATCACCAATGGCTTGCCTAATAATTTAGCCATCAAACCGCCTGGAAACGCAGCAAAGCCACCCATACCCAACACCACGTTGGGCTGATATTGACGAATAGCTGCAACACTTTGCATAAACGCTTTGGCTAACTTCACTGGCAACAACATCCAGCCCATTAAGCCCTTACCACGCACACCACGCATAGTAACCACAGACTTTTCATAGCCTTTATTTTCAATCAAGCGATTTTCCATGCCGCCTTCTGTGCAAAGCCACACGATGTTCCAGCCTTGGCTTTTCAAATAGTCTGCCACAGCCATTGCAGGGTAAACATGACCGCCTGTGCCACCTGCCATCACCATTAATGTTTTTGCCGGCGTACTCATGCTGGTAGGCCTTTCTGCAGGCGACGGTTTTCAAAATCAATCCTAAGCATGATGGCCATCGCGATACAATTAGCCAATATGCCGCTGCCGCCAAACGAGAGTAGCGGTAAGGTCAAACCTTTTGTTGGCAACAACCCCATATTCACGCCCATATTGATGATGCCTTGCACACCCATCCAAACACCTATGCCTTGCGACAGTAGCGCCGCAAAATAACGCTCATTAGCAATAGACTCCTTGGCGATACCGAATGAGCGAACGACTATCCATGAAAACAACGCAATCACGCCTAACACACCAGCAAAACCCAACTCTTCAGCAATCACTGCTAATAAAAAGTCAGTATGCGCTTCTGGTAGATAGAGTAACTTCTCGACGCTAGCGCCTAAGCCCACACCAAACCATTCTCCACGGCCAAATGCAATTAGTGCATGCGAGAGTTGGTAGCCTTTACCATACGGGTCCGCCCACGGATCCATAAAACCGATGACGCGCTCTAGGCGATACGGTGAGCTCCAAATTAAGAAGACAAAGCCGACAACCAGCAATACCAACAAGCCCGCAAAAATACGTCCGTTGATGCCACCTAGCCATAAAATGGAAATTGAAATAGCCGCGATGACTGCAAACGCACCAAAGTCGGGCTCACGTAACAGCAAACCACCCACCACTAGCATCACTATTAACATTGGAAAGAAACCATGTCTAAAACTATCCATCACAGCCGCTTTACGCACGGTATAGTCAGCAACGTACATAGCTGCAAAGAGCTTCATAAACTCAGAGGGTTGCGGGTTAATCACAAACAAACGCAACCAGCGGCGACTCCCGCCCGCTTTTAAGCCTATGCCAGGAATCAACACTAGTATCAGTAACGCCAAACCAATCAAAAATAGATAGGGCGCCATTTTTTGCCACCATGTGATAGGCACGTTGAATGCCACAAATGCCGCACTGAGCGCTACCACCATAAAAATAGCCTGATGCACCAAATAGTAACTACTGTTATAACCCACACCTTTGTCGGCTTCAGCAATGGCAATTGAAGCTGAGTACACCATGACTAAACCAATGCCTAATAAGCAAAGCACAACCCACAGCAAACCTTGGTCATAGATTGGGGAGTTGATGCGATCGCGATTGAGCATTGCAGTAATCATGCTAGCTCCTTCAAGCGATTTACCGTCGCGACAAACACTTCTGCACGATGCACGTAGTTTTTAAACATATCAAAACTTGCACAGGCAGGTGACAGCAACACAGCCTCCCCCGCTTTAGCTAATTTTTTGGCAATATTCACCGCTTCAGGCAAATCCGCAGCTTGATAAAGCGGAATACCTGTAGGAATCAATACTGCCTCAATCAAATGCGCATCGCGACCAATCAGCACAACTGCGCTTGCACTCTCTACTACAGCAGCGGCCAGTGGCGCAAAGTCTTGGCCTTTGCCGTCACCACCGGCAATTAATACTACTTTTTGCGCTAAGCCAGTGAGTGCCGCGCAAGTTGCACCGACGTTGGTACCTTTTGAATCATCGTAATAGTTTACGTTATCAATATTAGCAACCCACTCAACGCGGTGCGGCAAACCTTTAAAGTTGTAAAGTGTTTGAATAATGGCGGCGTAATCAATACCAATTCCACGACAAAGTGCAACCGCAGCCAAGGCATTAGCCGCGTTATGCAGGCCAACAATTTTCAGATCTTGCAAGTTGATAAGCTCTTTATCATCTTCGCAAAGCCATGTATCGCTATCTACCTGCTTTAAACCGTATGAAATTTCTTCACTGCTATTGTTGCCGTCATCCAAGCCAAATGTCACCTGAGCTAGTTTGGGGCGCGCCATCATCATGCTCCACGCATCATCGCGATTAAGTACTTGCAGCTTAGCATTGTAGAAAATTCGCGCTTTCGCAATGGCGTAATCTTGAAAGCTTGCATATCTATCCATATGGTCTTCGGATAAATTCAGCATAGTTGCGGCGTCAATTTGTAAGTTGCTGGTTGTTTCCAACTGAAAACTAGAAAGCTCGAGCACGTAGACATCAGGCGTTTCCATCATTAATGCCTCTAGCACTGGCAAACCGATATTGCCAGCTACTATGGTTTTCAAACCAGCAGCTTTACAGATTTCACCTACCAAAGTCGTGACTGTTGTTTTGCCATTTGCACCGGTAATTGCAAGCACTTTGGCGCTTGTGGAGCGATACTGAGCGAACAATTCAACATCGCCCACCACACTCACGCCGCGTAGAATAGCCGCTTGAATTTCCGGATCACTCAATGGCACACCTGGGCTTACTACAATTAAATCAACACCAGCAAAACTAGCTGCTTTAAATGCGCCTGTATAGATACTCACCTGAGGTAACTCAGCCTTTAAAGCAACTAAACCTGGAGGATGCTCACGCGTATCAGCCACAGACAAACGTGCTCCTTGCGCGGCAAGCCAGCGTACAGAAGATAGGCCTGTTTCTCCAAGGCCTAGCACTAATACTTTTTTATCTTTTAAGGCAATTTTCATGTTGATTTATTTAATAACTTACCTATCTCAACTTCAAACTAGCTAAACCAATCAACACCAACATCATGCTGATTATCCAAAAGCGCACGACGACTTGTGTTTCTTTCCAGCCTTTTTCTTCGTAGTGGTGATGCAATGGCGCCATCAGGAAAATGCGGCGTCCTACGCCATATTTTTTCTTGGTATATTTGAAATACATCACTTGCATCGCCACCGAGAACGTTTCCACCACAAACACACCACCCATAATGAATAAGATAACCTCTTGGCGAACAATCACTGCAACAATACCTAATGCCGCACCTAGTGCCAGCGCACCTACATCACCCATAAACACCTCGGCTGGGTAAGCGTTAAACCACAAGAATCCCAGGCCAGCGCCAGCCATGGCTGCACAAAACACCATCAACTCACCTGCGCCCGCAACGTACGGCACACCTAGGTATTTTGAGAAATACAAATGCCCTGCTACATAGGCAAAAATCCCTAATGCACTTGCCACCATTACTGTTGGTAGAATAGCTAGGCCGTCTAAGCCATCGGTTAAATTCACCGCATTGCTGCTACCTACTACTACCAAATAGGTCAGCACGACAAAGCCTACCGCACTTAATGGGAACGCTAGATGCTTAAAAAATGGAACGATAAGTGTAGTTTCCACAGGCGTTGTAGAGGTTTTGTATAAAAATACTGCTACCGCTACACCAATCAAGCTTTGCCAAAAATATTTCGCTTTTGCAGATAAACCTTTTGGGTTTTTGTATACCACTTTACGGTAATCATCCACCCAACCAATTGCGCCAAAGCCTAGTGTTGTCGCTAACACAACCCACACAAAACGGTTACTTAAGTCTGCCCAGAGGATGGTAGAGATTGCAATTGCAACCAGTATCAAGGCGCCACCCATGGTTGGGGTGCCAGTTTTAATCAGATGCGTTTGCGGACCATCATCACGCACCGCTTGACCGACCTTGTACTCAGTCAGCTTGCGTATCATGCTTGGCCCAACGATAAATGAAATCGCTAAAGCCGTTAATGTAGCTAACACTGCTCGTAAAGTGATGTAATTGAACACATGAAACCCACGGACATCGTGCGACAACCATTGTGCTAAAGTCAGTAACATTTAGTGCTCCCCTCCGTTTTTTGCTGCGCTTGCATTTGCCTTACTCGTTAACTCTGCAGTGGCTGCCGCGCTGCTATTTTTTAACACAACTTCATTCACAACTCGCTCCATTGCCATATATCGCGAGCCTTTTACCAGCACATTTGTGCCTTGCTTCATTTGTTTCAGCAAGTCTTTAGCTAAGACTTGTGGCGTAGAATAATGCTTAGCGCCTGCACCAAAAGCTTTAGCGGTTTCAATACTCATCTCACCTAATACCAACAAGCTTTTTAAACCACTGGCCTTAGCGTAACTACCAATCTCTGCATGCATTTCTACCGCGTTATCACCAAGCTCACCCATATCACCAAGTACCAATATTTTTTCTCCTGGCATCGCCATCAACACATCAATTGCCACTTTCATAGACATCGGGTTTGCGTTATAGGTATCATCAATGACTAAAGCACCGTTTAATCCCGGCCTTTGTTGTAAGCGGCCTTTTACACCTGCATAACTCTCCAGCCCTGTTGTAATTGCCTGAAGTGACGCTCCCATCGCAAGAGCCGCAGCAGTTGCCGCGAGCGCGTTCATTACATTATGTAAACCTGGTGTTGGTAAACTTATTTTTATCGCGCCCTGAGGCGTGGTGATTTCAATGTCACTCGCACTAGCGTGCAATTGATATTGCGCAGTAACATCTGCTGTACTTTTAAGCCCAAAGGTCATGATTTTGTGCTGACTAGCTAAGCTCAGCCATAGCTGTGCAAACACATCATCCGTATTAATCACCGCTGTGCCACCTGTAGCCAAACCTTCAAATATTTCGCCTTTTGCTCTCGCAATTGCCTCAAATGAGCCAAGTTCACCTATGTGTGCATTACCTGCGTTATTAATCAATGCAACTGTTGGCTTGCCAATTTTAGATAAATAGCTGATTTCACCCGTATGGTTCATACCCATTTCAGCCACAGCATAACGATGTTGGGCATTCAATTTAAGCAAGGTGAGCGGCAAACCAATGTGGTTGTTTAAGTTACCCACGGTGGCTAATACTTCATCCGCCTGCTCGCACTCAGCTCTTAAAATTGAGGCCAACATTTCTTTTACCGTGGTTTTACCGTTACTGCCCGTTATCGCGGCAAGTGGAATATCAAATTTATTGCGCCAGTATGCCGCCAATTCGCCTAATGATTGGCAAGTGTCATCGACTAATATTGCAGGCTTAACATTAAGATTTTTATCAGATACCAATACAGCAGCTGCACCCTGAGCGATGGCTTGTGCAGCAAAGCTATGCCCATCAAAGTTGTTACCTTTCAAAGCAACGAATAGCTGACCTTTGGTTATGTTGCGGCTATCTGTACCCACACTGGTAAACGCCACATCTGCGCCCAACAATGCTGCTTGCATGGCTTTTGCAGCTTCGGATAGCAACATCATATTGCAACTCCGTTTCTTAATTTTTCCTGATATTGCTTAAGCGCAGCTTGGGCAACCAGCGCATCATCAAACGGCTGTTTCACACCTGCAACTTCCTGATAGTTTTCATGCCCCTTACCCGCCACTAAAACAATATCGCCTGCATTTGCACCCAAAATCGCCGCGCGTATTGCAGAAGCACGATCACTATCAATCACATAACCAGCCCTCATCTCATTGACGATGGCAGCAATAATGGCGGTTGGATTTTCACTGCGTGGGTTATCTGAAGTCACAAACACTTGATCGGCAAGCTTACTCGCGATGTTACCCATTAACGGACGTTTACCCGCATCGCGGTCACCACCACAGCCAAATACACAGATTAACTTGGCAGATTTTGTAGATAAATTGACTTGCTCTTTTAGCGTGCTTAATACTTTATCTAAGGCATCTGGTGTATGCGCATAATCAATCACCACTAAAGGTAACTCACCACCACCAAATTGCTGCATGCGCCCGAGTACAGGCTTGATTTTTGCGATAGCTTCTAGCGCATCTGGCAAACTTATCTTAAGTGCCAATAATGTTGCCAGCACCGCCAGTACGTTATATGCATTAAAGCGGCCAAGCACCGGTGTGCTTAGTAGGCCGTAACCTTGCGGCGTATTCACTTGCATAGTCAAACCTGCATCATGCAATTTCAACTCACTGCCGAGTACATCTGCGCTTGTTAAGCCATATGTCAAACATGGCTTAGCTTGTGCATTCAGCACGCTTACCAATGACTGCCCAAACGCATCATCAGTATTGACTACTGCTGTACTTAAACTTTCCCAAGCAAACAGTTTCTGCTTAGTCGAGGCGTACGCTTCCATGGTTTGGTGGTAATCCAAATGGTCACGGCTTAAATTCGTAAGCACAGCAACATCGAATGCCATACCATTCACACGCCCCTGATCCAAACCATGCGATGAAACTTCCATAGCAACTGCATCAGCTTGCTGATTAACGTAATTTGCCAACATTGCTTGCAGTAATATCGCATCTGGCGTGGTATTAGCGGCCTCAGTTTGAGCGCCTAAGAAACCATTGCCTATCGTACCGAGTACTGCTGTTTTCTTACCTAACAATGTCAAGCACTGCGCAATCCATTGGCTCACCGAAGTTTTACCATTCGTGCCAGTCACACCTATCACGGTTAACTTTCTGGATGGATTTTGATAGAACTCTGCTGCAATAATGCCTACTTGTTGTTTTAAGTCTTGCACAGCAAGATTACTAACATGCCAATCAGCATTCCAAGTAAAGTCTTTCTGCTCCCAAACCACAGCCGCAGCTCCAGCCTGCACGGCTTGGGTAATATATTGACGACCATCACTATACGAGCCAGGATAAGCTAAAAACAGCGAGCCTGCTTGTACCTTCCTACTATCAGCTGTGATAGAAGTAAATGATTGATTTAAAGAGGAGAGAATACTCACATACCCTCCTTAGCATCTTCAGCGTTACTTTCGAGCACTATATTATTATCTGGCGCATCTTGCGGCACAGCAAACAAACGTAGAGTGTCCGCCATAATGCTACTGAATACTGGGGCAGCCACCGTACCACCATAATAAGAACCGTTACTCGGCTCGTCTATCATCACAGCAATAATGAAGCGTGGCTTAGATGCGGGTGCCAGCCCAACAAATGAGGCTACGTATTTTTTCTCTTCGTAACCATGTGTACCCACTTTATGTGCTGTACCCGTTTTACCACCAACACGGTAGCCCAGCACCTGTGCTTTCACCGCTGTGCCACCGGGCTGCACAACTAACTCCAACATATCTTTGACGCTATTTGCTGTAGCTGCAGAAAATACTTGCTGACCTATTGGCGCTTCGTTAATCTTAAGTAATGATATTGGACGCAACTCACCTTCATTAGCGAATACAGTATATAACCTAGCCAGCTGCAATAAAGTCAGACTGATGCCATGTCCAAAAGACATTGTTGCCATTTCGATAGGGCGCCATGTTTTATAAGGACGCAATCTACCAGTCGCTTCACCAGGAAAACCTACGCCCTCTACATGCCCTAAGCCAAGTTCGTTGTAGATATTCCACATAAACTGCTTGTCTAAAGTGAGCGCAATTTTAGAGGCACCTACGTTTGAAGATTTTTGTATCACTTGAGCAACAGTTAAAACCCCTTCTACATGTGCATCATGAATAGTAGCGGGTCCTATACTTAAAGTACCTGGCGCAGTTTGAATTCTAGTATCTGGTGTATATTGTCCGGATTCAAGTGCGGCAGCCGCCGTAACTGGCTTCAACGTTGAGCCTGGCTCAAATGTATCAACAATCGCTCGACTACGGGTCTTACCTTTGATATTCACTGGGTTATTCGGGTTATAAGTTGGTACATTCGCCATCGCCAACACTTCACCCGTTTTAGCATCCAATACTATGGCTGCACCAGCCGTAGCCTTATTCATCTCGACTGCCCTAGCCAACTCACGATAAGCAATATACTGAATTCTAAGATCTAATGCTAAAGAAACATCACGCCCATCTTGCGGCACTTTTACAGCTTGTAAATCTTCAATAATATGGCCCGACCTATCTTTAATTACGCGGCGATTACCATCTACGCCTGATAACGGACCATTCATAGCCAACTCGAACCCCTCTAACCCTCTATCACCCCCGCCTTTATCTCCCGGGCCAGTAAAGCCAACCATGTGTGCAGTCACATCACCTGCCGGGTAATAACGCTTATACTCACGCTGCAGCTCGATTCCAGGAATACCAAGCTTCATTACTTTTGCCGCTAATTCAGGAGATATACGGCGCTTTAAATAAATAAACTCACGCTCACTATTGGCTAACCTCCTCTTAACTTCATCAGGTTTTAAGTTTAACAATGCTGCAATCTGTTTTGTTTGAGCGCTATCAATCACCACATCTGGTGGGCTAGCCCATACAGACTCCACTGGCGTACTGATAGCCAACAACTCGCCATTTCTATCTGTTATTTTTCCACGTTGAGAGGTTAAAATAAGATTTCGGCTATAGCGCGCATCTCCTTTTTCTTGTAAAAACTTTTTATGAATACCTTGCAAATAAACACTACGCCCTAGCAAGGCCACAAATCCCAACAGTATCGCAATCAACAATATGCGACGGCGCCATGCTGGCAACTTAACTACGATAGGTGTAGCGATTGGTGATTGATTAAGTGGGCGGAAAGCCATTATGGCCTCACTCCATTTGGCAAAGTTTGCTCCACTATATTTGACTGTATAACTGTTGACTGCAAAGCATCTGTTTGCATATTTGCTGTTGAAATCACCTGTACACGCTTAGCGTCTGGCACTTGCATTTGCATTTTTTGCGATGCGATTTGCTCAATACGCGAATGCATCGCCCAAGTACTTTGCTCGAGCTGTAACTGACCATACTCTTGTTCAGTTTGTTTTGCAGACTGATTCGCGCGCTCTAATTCAATGTAAAGATTGCGCGCTTTATGCTGTGAATTCACTAGCCCTAAAGCAGAGAAAATTAACGCAAAAAACAAAATGAAATTTAAACGTGTCATGCTACGCTAGTTCTTTCAGCTACACGCAATACCGCGCTTCGTGAGCGTGGATTGGCTTTAACTTCTTTTTCACTTGGCTTAATGGCTTTACCCACACCTTGTAATTTTGGTTGTGGCAAATCTGCCGCACGTACTGGAAAGTTAGCAGGCAAGTCATCGCGATTTGCTTGATCGCGTATGAACTGCTTCACAATACGATCTTCTAGTGAGTGAAAGCTAATCACCGCTAATCGACCTTGCGGCATTAACAATGCCAAACATTGCGGCATCGTTAGCGATAACTCCTCAAGCTCTTGATTGATGAAAATCCGTAAAGCTTGAAATGTACGCGTTGCGGGGTTCTGCCCAGGCTCAAACCGCGTGACTGCCCCTGCCACGACCTTGGCAAGCTGCCCTGTAGTGGTGATGGCGCGCCCGTCATTGCGCTCCGCAATAATCGCCCTTGCAATCTGCTTAGCAAACCGTTCTTCACCATAATTTTTTATAACCTCCCTTAAATGCTGCTCTGTTGCATTGGCCAAATAATCTGCCGCTGTTTGCCCGTTACTTTGATCCATGCGCATATCCAGCGGCGCATCGTACCTAAAACTAAAACCTCGACTTGCATCATCAATTTGTGGTGATGAAATACCTAAATCCAGTAAAATACCGTCTACTTTTGAAACACCCATTTTGTCCAGTTCGGACTGCATACCTGCAAAATGGCTATGCACCATACTAAAGCGTGGATCTGTAACCTCTTTGCTTGATTCAACTGCTTTTAAATCACGGTCAAACGCAATCAAACGACCATTTACGCCAAGTTTCTCTAATATTTTTCCGGAATGTCCTCCACGACCAAATGTGCCGTCCACATAAATACCATCAGCTTTAATGGCTAGCGCCTGTACAGCCTCTTCAAGCAGTACTGTGATATGAGAGTTTGGATTTGTAGTTATTTCAGACACTTCTACTTGCTGCTTTTCTAAATTTACAGCATCTTTTGCGGACGCTTTTTTTGGGGTCAATAATGCTTTGGTGGGCGCGCTGTTCACGCCCTTAGTCACAGCGAGAATCCCTCTAGTTCTGACGGCATAGAAAAGTTATTATCCTGCATTACTTGTGCAAGCTGCGCACGCCAAGCTTCCATATTCCACAATTCAAAATGGCTACCTTGACCAACCAGCATTACTTCTTTATCTAAACCGGCGAAATCGCGCAGCACTGGCGATACCAACATACGGCCCGCGCTATCCATAGACACGTCTTCTGCATATCCAACCAACAAACGCTGTAAAGCACTTGACTGCTTATCAAATGATGAAAGCGCCATCATCTTCGCTTGAATCGGCTCCCAAGCTGGTTGTGGATATAACAACAAGCAACGATGCGGATGCGCGGTCAACACCAAATTACCGGCACATTGAAGCTGCAAAGCCTCTCTATGCTTAGTTGGCACTGCTAACCTGCCTTTAGTATCCAAACTTAATGATGTCGCGCCGCGAAACATATTTAAATAATTAATCCACAATGGCCGCCACAAAATATGGCAAAAAATATGATGAATAAAGTGAGGCGCCTCTAACGCCCTTAACCTCAGCAAAGACAGGTTTGAGTAAAAATCTCCACAAAACCCCACTTTTCCCCACTAAGATGAACTATAGATAAAAAAATAGGCCAATGCAAGCCCTTTTTTACTATTTTTTCTTTATTTCTCAATGACTTAGCGCATTTTCATGCCAAAAATAATATCGTTATAAATTAAGTACATACGAAATTAATTGAATGTAGATTATAAGAATAATCATGAAAGCGATTGAATTGTAATTAACAGGTAAATTATCTGTTAAATTTACTGTAGGAATAATGTAATTTAAAGGGTTGAAGCTGACCGATAAGCCGGGTTCTGTAGGCCTTATTACTAAGGCTGACAGTCATTCATCTAGGCGCACAATTACTTGTACGCTCAAGCAACCTACCCGCTAGCAGCGCGAACCACGCCTTATTACCCTAGGGTAAAGTGCTAGCCTATTTGGTCTTGCTGCGGATGGAGGTTACCGCGTTTCACCGTAACTGAATACGCTCGTCTCTGTGGCCCTATTCCGCGCCTTATACTTAGTAAACTAAGCTTTCAACGTACGGCCGTTAGCCGTCATCCCGCTCTATGCAGCCCGGACTTTCCTCCCCTCATTTACATGAGCGGCGACTGTCTAGCCAGCTTCTGCAATATTTTAACATGCCTCGCGGTGCAATCCTTAAACAATCTAGATGACGTTATAATTTATCAACTCAATTACTATTGTATTTAATCATGCTATTAGAAAAAGTCGGACAACTTCATGCTTCATGGCAGGCGGTCATTGCTGATGAGTTTGATAAACCCTATATGCAAGCGCTTCATGCTTTCTTAAAGCAAGAAAAAGCAGCAGGTAAAACCATCCTCCCACCCAGCCCATTAATTTTTAATGCATTTAATCACACGCATTTTGACAAAGTACGCGTAGTTATTATCGGACAAGATCCATATCATGGCATAGGGCAAGCACATGGCTTAAGCTTTTCAGTGCCCGAGGGCGTAGCTTTACCGCCTTCACTGATGAATATTTATAAAGAAATTGAAACAGATTTAGGCGTTAAAATGAGTAAGAAAGGTGATCTGACGACATGGGCAAATCAGGGCGTATTGTTACTTAACGCAACACTGACCGTTGAAATGGCAAATGCAGGCTCACACCAAAAGCGCGGATGGGAAACATTTACCGATGCCGCAATTGCTGCTTTAAACACTCACCGAGAAGGATTAGTGTTTGTGTTATGGGGCAGCTATGCGCAGAAAAAAGGAGAAATGATAGACCAAAAAAAACACTTAGTACTTAAGTCAACTCACCCCTCGCCTTTATCAGCGCACCGTGGTTTTTTTGGCAACCATCAGTTTTCTAAGATTAACGAATACTTAAACAAGCATGGGCAAACTCCAATTGAGTGGAGGCTTTAACTCGACTACACAATAGGTCGATACAACCTAAGGTATTTAGCACGGTGCTCAAAAAAACAACCTCTTTCTTTATTAGTTAAATAAGTCTCCAATCGAGGTCTTGCCCTGCTCTTAACGGCACTAACACATCAACATCATCAAACGGCAAATTCTCTGGTACTTTCCAACTACCTTTCGCTAAAGTAATCTGCGTTTTATTTCGTGGCAAACCATAAAAATCTGCACCATAAAAACTCGCAAAACCTTCCAACTTATCCAAAGCGCCTACTGATTCAAACGCCTCCGCATAAAGCTCAATCGCGGTATGTGCTGTATACATACCGGCACATCCGCAGGCTGCTTCTTTAGTGTGTTTAGCGTGTGGGGCACTATCGGTACCTAAAAAGAATTTAGAGTTGCCAGAAGTTGCAGCCTTTATCAAAGCCACACGATGCTCTTCGCGCTTTAATATCGGTAAACAGTAATGATGTGGCTGTATGCCGCCTTTAAACATGTCATTACGGTTCATCAATAAGTGGTGCGCGGTAATAGTTGCAGCGACATTGCTTGACGCGTTCATCACAAAGTCTGCTGCATCTTTAGTGGTGATATGCTCGAACACGACTTTTAACGCAGAATATTTTTTTAGCAGCGGAATCATATGGCGCTCAATGAATACACGCTCTCTATCAAACACATCCACATCAGCATCTGTGACTTCCGCATGTGTTAACAGCGGAAGACCAAGCTTTTCCATCGTTTCTAATGCGCTTGCACATTTATCTAAACTAGTCACGCCTGAGTCGCTATTAGTAGTTGCACCGGCTGGGTAAAGCTTTGCGCCGTGAATAATTCCGCTAGCTTTTGCTTTTATTATCTCTTCCGCCGTCGTATTGTCAGTCAAATACAAAGTCATCAGTGGTTCAAACTCCGCGCCTGTAGGTAGTGCATCTACAATACGCTGACGATAAGCAGTAGCTAACTCAGTCGTCGTGACTGGTGGGCGTAAGTTAGGCATGACGATAGCGCGGGCAAATTGGCGAGCCGTGTCTGGCAACACTGCTTTTAAGGCTGTGCCATCGCGTAAATGTAAGTGCCAATCGTCTGGACGGGTAAGAGTAAGTGAGTTTAGAGTAGTCATAACTGAAGGCTTTAACCAGTTGATTTAATTTATTTAAGTATTTTCTTTTAACTTTAATGCAGATTCGTACAACACATTTTTCTTTTCATGCGTGATTTCAGTAGCAAGCTTTACAGCCTGCTTAAGCGGCAAGTCGGCAAGTAACAACCTCAATACCCTCGTCGTTTCTTCTGAAATCTCTTTCACTTCCTTCACCACAGCGGCTTCCACCAATAATACAAACTCACCACGCTGTTGATTGGTATCAGCCTGCAACCAAGTGCTAGCCTCACCTGCTGTGCAAGTATAAAACGTTTCAAAAGTTTTAGTGAGCTCACGAGCGAAGGTCAAACGACGCTCATTGCCAAGCACATTTGCAAGGTCTTCCACACACTCCACGATGCGATGCGGCGCTTCGTAGAACACTAAAGTCACCATTTGTGACTTTAAACTTTCCAATACTTTACGCCGCGCCGCGCCGCTGGCAGGTAAAAAGCCGTGAAAGTGAAAACCATTTTGTGTAATGCCAGAAGCTGATAATGCCGCAATGACTGCACTCGCCCCCGGAATAGGTACCACTTTAACACCCGCCTTGCGTACTAAATCCACCACCACCGCACCAGGATCACTAATACCAGGCGTACCTGCATCAGTCACTAAGGCTATACTTTCACCCGCTTGCAGTTGTGTCAGTAGCCTTTCTGCCGACTGATGTTCGTTATGCTCATGCACGGCGATCAACTTTTTGCTAATACCAAAATGTGATAGTAAGCCTGAGGTGTGCCGAGTATCTTCAGCGGCAATCGTATCTACTATTTTAAGTGTCTCTAAGCCACGTATGGTCATATCGCCCAAGTTGCCTATAGGTGTTGCAACCACATATAATGTACCTATACTCATGCTAACCAACCGTTTAATCTAAAATCGTTCATACTAGAAGTTTACAGCTTTAGCTAATATCTCGCCTATGAAATTAAGCAAAAACAATGCAGGACTTGAAGCAGAAAAATTAGCTGCAACTTTTTTGATGAATCATGGCCTTAAATTTGTGGCGCAAAACTATCACTGCAGATACGGTGAAATTGACTTAATTATGAGAGATACTAAAACCCTAGTATTTATTGAGGTTAGGTTAAGATCGAATAGTCAGTTTGGCAGCGCTGGCGCCAGCATTACCCCACAAAAACAGCAAAAGCTTATTCTGACTGCGCAACACTATTTACAACAACATGGCGACGTCCAATGTCGATTCGACGCCATTTTAATGGATAAAGCCGATGCGAATCACATAGAATGGGTTCGTAATGCATTTGACGCATAATAGGCGTATCATTCGCGAAAATGCTACTTTAAAACGGCTGAAGTAAAAGAACATTAAAACTTAAGAGTATAAGTTAAAAATTATCCTAGGGGTTAACTAAAGCAGTTATCCAAAATAACATCAAGGAGCAATCTATGAAGCCAAACATCAACAAACAAAACATGCTAAAACTAATCCTATCTGTAGCACTAATTTCACAAATCACTGCCTGCGTACCAGTTGTTGTTGGCGGCGCAGCAGCTACTGGTGCGATGGCAGCAGATAGACGCACCTCTGGCATTTATGTAGAGGATGAAAATATCGAACTTAAAGCCGTTAAAAAGATGGAAACCAACTTAGGTGAAGACGCTCATGTAAATGTGACCAGTTACAACCGTAATGTGCTATTAACCGGTGAAGTACCTGTAGCTGAGTCTAGATCTAAAGCTGAGAGTTTGGTTAGAGAAGTTACTAACATACGCTCCATCACAAACGAAATTACTGTTGGGAGCAAATCATCCATAGGTTCACGTAGCAACGATACCTATATCACGTCAAAAATTAAGGCGCAATTTGTGACTGAAAACAAATTTCCAGCCAACTATGTAAAAGTAGTCACCGAAAATGGTGTGGTTTACTTATTAGGTATCGTCACTAATAAAGAGGCCGATGATGCGGTAGAAATCGCTCGTAATACCGATGGCGTGGCTAAAGTTGTTAAGGTATTTGAGTACATGCAGTAAAAGAAGCTTCTGCGCCTTGAGCATTCCATAAGCTCAAGGCCGCCCAATTAAGTTGAAAATGTTATAATATGCGTCACAGATGATGCAGTACAACTCCAAAACATAGCAACCAATTGGTAAAAATAAATGACGACACGACCCACCATGACACAGGCAAATAGCGAAATTATTATCGAAGGCAATACGCGCGCAGGTAAACCTTTTCGCCCTAGCGACTGGGTAGACCGTATGTGTAGCACCTATGCTACTTTTGGTGAAGATCGTAAACTAAAATACTCACCATACTTAAAACCAAAAGTAGTAAACGGCGTACGCTGCTTAGCCGTAGATTTAAAGTTAAAAACCGTCAACCCTGAAGGTTATGCTCAGTTGATGCACTTTGCTGATGAAAATCAACTTAATGTTTTAGACGCTGAAGGCAATAGCATCGCGGTGCCACACTAGCTAAATACGCTAGCACTTACCAGATAAGTGCCGCTCACTTGGCAATACCAATAATCTTTTCAATATATTGTTTAGTAATTAAGCCACGTTTAATTTTAACCAGCTCACCCTGCGGGTTATAAATAAACGTGGTCGGCAACACATCAGCCGTTCCGATTTGCGCAGCAACCTCGTTGTCACCCAGAACAATTGGATATGAAATCAACATATCATCTACGTAATCAGCAACCTCTTTAGTACTTTTATAATCGAAAACAACGCCTAATACCATCAAGTCTTTTTTCTTACGGTTATCATAAATATTAATTAAATCCGGCATTTCTTCTAGGCATGATGGACACCAAGTCGCCCAATAGTTAACGAGTACCCATTTGCCTTTGTAGGCTGCCAATTTGTGTTTAACACCAGTCATATCTTTTAGCTCAAAAGAAGCCCGTGTATCCTCCGCAGCCCCCACTAGTGAGTGAGTTATTATCAGCAGTAAAAATGAAAGGCTAAGTAAAAATTGACGCATTGAAAACTTTCTAAAATACTTATGGTAAAAATTAAATAATCTATCTATTCAGCTGCTAATTTAGCATCATTTAGATGAGTGTCATTTTGCTAGTGTAAATGTAAACATTATCATACAATCATAAAACCGTACTAGGCCTATAAGAAGCAAAATATGGCATTAAATCTTAATATTCCTACGCTTAAAGATAATCCAATTATTATTGCTGAAACTCGTCCACAGAAAATCAGTCAGTCATTGCTAGATTACATTGCCAAGAATCCGCTAGATATAGCCTCTCACTTATCGAGTGAACTAGAAATACTGAATCGCCAAAAAATCTCGCCAACCAGTAGAATGCAAGCACTAGATGCGTATCGCCCACTACTGATTAATACCGTGCATATGCTTTCTAAAGATTACAGTAACGCAGCATTACCGTTACACGACAAAGCCAAATTAGCTGCTGCTGCGACTGAGTCACTATGGTTAGAGTTAGGTTACGGCTACAAACTCGTATTGGTCGACTTGCAAAACCAATTGATCAAACTAGGTACCGATAAAAGCTCAGCAAATGCCATACAGCGAGCCATGCATGCGGTTGCAGAACACGCACTGACTTACTATCAAACGTACTTAACTCCGCCTGAGCACATCTGGAGTGATTTACATCAACTCTATTTTTGTGCCATTAAACTTGGTATACAAAACTTTAAAGTAGATGAAGAGATAACCGTCGCCGGCTCAACGGCAATAATAGCCAATACTGTTGAAAACACCTATAAACATGCATTATTGATGTCTCTTGCGGACCCCCGGCATTTAACACAAAAAGATATGCGCTTAGTAGCTGAGTATCTGGCATTTCATGTTGAAAATGCAAAAGTATCTATCGTAGCACCTATAGAAATTACTAATAGCTGCTTTATCGTCAATCTATCTTCAAACAAGCCACCAGTTCCATACAGTAAGCAAAAAGTCGCACCTAATCCTGATAGCGACATTCTTTTGCAAACCTTAGATTTAGTCATTGGCATACACCAAGATTTAAACTCTTTGCGAAATAATCAGCTATCTATAAGTGGCGGTATACCAGTAAATGCAAATCGTGGTGAATATATCGATCTGTTAACTTACCTCATTAAACACTGGGGTCTAACACAGAAACGTATTTTTAACCGCACGAAGTCTGAAGGAGAAATTGAAGTTGTGACTGGTATTCCTGCCATACACTATTTCTCTAGCTCAAATGTAGAGCAAGCGGTCAATACTAAGGTTAACAAGCTCCATCCTAACGCAAATACACTCGAGCCCTCACGCTGGCACATTATTAATATAAGTGCAATTGGCATGTCAGTTAGACGCCATGCTAGTGCTGAAAAAAATATACGTATTGGCGGACTATTGGGCTTTAAAGCTAAAAATGAGCAACGCTGGTCTATTGGATTGGTACGTTGGGCAGCTTGCGGTAGTAGAGATAAATTAGACATTGGAGTGCAACTTATTGCACCTCACGCGCAAAGTGCAATCGCTTATATAGACAAAACAGGCAGTGAAGAGATGGTATTATTGCTACCTGAACTAGCTGCAGTAAAAATGCCTGCGACTATTATTGTACGAGTCGGTGTATATCAACCTGCGCGGCAACTATTAATCAAATACAATAGCAGTACACACGTGATTATGCTCACTAAAATTGTAGAGCGCTCACATCACTTTGAACGTATACAGTATAGTTTTGTTAATTAGTAAAACTGCCAGCAATGGAAGCAGTACAGTACCTGCACATCATTTAATATTACAGAAATTTACTTTTAACTATATCTTTCGCATTTTGCACTTCACTAAAACAGTTTTTTTCGTTACGATACGTAATTAATTTTTTAAAGGCATTAACCAATTAGAGGTTTTCCATGAGCGAACATATTACACACCTTAACGACGCAAGTTTTGAGCAAGACGTACTACAATCGCAACTCCCTGTTTTGGTTGACTACTGGGCCGAGTGGTGTGGTCCTTGCAAGATGATTGCACCTATCCTAGATGAAATTTCCAAAGAGTATGCCGGACGTCTTAAAGTAGGAAAGCTTAATATTGACGACAATCAACTAACGCCGCCAAAATATGGCATTCGCGGTATTCCAACACTCATGCTGTTTAAAAATGGTAATGTAGAAGCAACAAAAGTGGGGGCACTATCAAAATCTCAATTAACTGCATTCATTGACAGCAACATATAAACCATTTACGCTATATCCGTCATTATAAATGCTTGATTTCCGACCCCTTATAAATCAAGCATTTTTTGAAATTACCCTTTAATTTAAATCCGTAGTTCTCAATCCTGCACCACACAACTCTTGTTTTAGCGAGCCTTCATGCACTTATCTGACCTTAAGCATTTACCCGTTACAGAACTAGTAGAGATGGCTATCTCCGATGAAATTGATAATGCTAGCCGAATGCGCAAGCAAGATTTGATTTTCGCCATTCTGAAACATAAAGCGAAGAAGGGTGAAAGCATTTTTGGCGATGGTACGCTTGAAGTGCTACAAGATGGCTTCGGATTTTTGCGTTCACCAGACACATCTTATTTAGCAGGCCCAGACGATATTTACGTATCACCTTCACAAATTCGCAGATTTAATCTACACACAGGCGACAGTATACAAGGTGAAATCCGCATTCCAAAAGATGGTGAGCGTTACTTTGCACTAGTTAAGGTAGACCTAGTCAACGGTGAAGCACCTGAAAACACTAAACATAAAATTTTATTTGAAAACTTAACGCCGCTATTCCCCACCATCCCACTTACATTAGAGCGCGATATTAAAGGTGTCGAGAATATCACTAGCCGTGTAATTGACATGATTGCACCAATCGGTCGCGGTCAACGTGGCTTACTGGTAGCCAGTCCAAAAAGTGGTAAAACTGTGATGATGCAGAACATAGCACATGCAATTACTGCCAATCACCCAGATGTAGTTTTAATCGTACTGTTGATCGATGAACGCCCAGAAGAGGTAACAGAAATGACACGTTCGGTACGAGGCGAAGTGGTAGCTTCAACCTTTGATGAACCTGCGACACGTCACGTACAAGTCGCTGAAATGGTACTTGAAAAAGCTAAGCGACTAGTTGAACATAAAAAAGATGTAGTCATTCTACTAGACTCTATTACACGTTTAGCACGTGCTTACAATACCGTTATCCCATCATCAGGCAAAGTACTCACTGGCGGGGTGGATGCTAATGCATTACAACGCCCAAAACGCTTCTTTGGTGCTGCACGTAATGTTGAAGAAGGCGGCTCATTAACCATTATCGCCACAGCCCTTGTGGATACAGGCTCTCGTATGGATGATGTCATTTATGAAGAGTTTAAGGGAACAGGTAATATGGAAATCCATCTTGACCGTAAGATGGCTGAGAAACGTCAATACCCTGCGATCAATGTCAATAAATCTGGTACGCGTCGCGAAGAGCTTCTTATCGAAAAAGATGTGCTACAGAAAATTTGGGTACTTCGCAAACTCCTCTATCCGATGGACGATCTAGAAGCAATGGAGTTCTTGTTGGACAAAATCAAAGCCACGAAAAACAATGCCGACTTTTTTGACAGCATGCGCCGTGGCTAAATAAACTATGGTTGTTAAGACCATAGTTTGCTAGGATTTATCAGCTTAATTAACGCATAACCTTGCGCACTAACTAGAATGCAAATATAATGCGCGGCTACAGCAAAACTGTATCTTTATACAGCAATTTGCACTTACTAACGAATTACTAAATAGTGCCGTATCTTTCGGCAACACATATTGAGGCTATATTATGAAAGATGGAATCCATCCAGAATACCGCGACGTTGTTTTTCAAGACATCGGTGCAGACTTTAGTTTTATCACACGCTCCACTATCGCAGCGCGCGACACAATCAAGTGGACTGATGGCAAAGAATATCCATTAGTTAAAATCGAAGTATCATCAAAATCACACCCATTCTACACAGGTAAACAAATGATTTTAGATACTGCTGGTCGTGTTGATAAATTCCGTAAAAAATACGGTATGTAATCGATTTTGCAATTAAGATTGCAAATATCAAGGCAGCTCAGGCTGCCTTTTTTATTTTTTGCTTAAGACACGATACTGAAGATGTGGTTACATTTAATTCAATAGAGTTTCTTGCTGCGTGCCGCAATCGGTTAAAATAAACACTTAAGATTAACAAAAGCAAACTTAGCAGCTTAACATTATGCGCTTTCAACTGGATCATGACTGGCAAGGCAATATGTCTACACCCCGTGCACGCGTAGGTGACGGGGCAAAAACACAGTTATTACTATTATTATGCGCAATCTGGATTATATTAGGTTTAGTCGGCCATACACCATGGAAACCATTAGAGTCTAGTAGCATCAATATTGTCAAAAATATTTTAGATGGTGGCAGCTTGCTGACCCCCTTAGTCAGTGGTGAGTCTTTCCCTTCAAATCAACCTCTATACTACTTAAGCGCTGCTGCTAGTGCTAAGTTATTAACACCACTATTGAGTATTCATGACGGTGCCAGGCTATTTAACACTATTTGGCTAGCCATATTATTGCTCATGGTTGGGATGACAGGCCGAGAGCTGTGGGCCCACGGGGTCGGACGTCACGCCACATTCATTATGATAGGCACGGTAGGTTTAATCATCAGCGCGCACAGTTTGAGTGCTGAGATAGCAAGCCTAACATGCTTGGCAACCGGCTTTTACGCATTAGCACTATCTAAGCGCCGCCCTTGGCGTGCAAGCGGCCTGTTAGGGGTCGCACTTGGCATAGGTTTTTTAAGCTTTGGCGTGATGCCTGTACTTATTTTACTAAGCACCTCGCTTATATTGCCCTTATCATTCAAAATTTGGCGCACAAAAAGTTTTGCTAAGTTTTTGAGTCTAGCTACTTTTATTGCTGCACCAGTAATCTTAACTTGGATTTTTTTACTGCAATATTACTATCCATCTATGTTATTAAGCTGGTGGAATTTTAACCTGAATAACTTTAATCAATTCAATCATCTATATTTTTTGCGTATTTTAATTTGGTATGCTTGGCCTGCTCTACCGTTAGCACTATTAGGCTTATGGCACTATCGTCAACAGCTGCTTAGCAAACCTAAGTTTCAACTAATGCTAAGTTTTTTTATTTGCAGTTTGTTTTTTTTAGGTTTAGGTGCCAACTCTAAAGACATTAATGCGCTACCTTTACTTTTACCACTCGTAGCATTAGGCGCGGGCAGTGTAGAGCACCTAAAACGAGGCGCAGCTGCGGCCCTAAATTGGTTCGGCGTGATGTTGTTTGGTTTAATTGGCGTACTTATTTGGCTAGGCTGGCTGGCTATGCTGAGTGGTCATCCAGCCAAAATTAAAGAACGTATGCAGTTCTTGTCAGGTGCGTATGAAACTCACTTTAACTGGCTATCGTTCCTTATCGCCCTAGCCATTACAGCTATATGGATGCTAGTTTGTATGCGTGCTAAACAAACCAATAAGTCTACAGTGACCAATTGGGCGCTAGGTATGACCTTCGGTTGGGGTTTATTAATGACACTTTGGCTACCCCTAATAGACTCAGCAAAAAGTTACCAAACTGTATTTTTAAGTATGAATGAAGCACTACCAAGAACCTATAACTGCATGAACAGTCTGGATGTAGGGCAACCGCAGAGTCTATTACTTAATTATTACACCAATATTCAATTGCAGGCTTTTGAAACTACAAAGCAGTTAACTTGTGACTTTTACTTATTACAAGACGTAAAAGGCGTAGGGAAAATGCAGCCTGGGCAAGAGTGGAAACAGATTTGGAGTGGGAAACGTGCTGCCGATAGAAAAGAAGGATTTAGGTTATTTCAGCGCGTAAAGTAGTTTAATAACACTTACTCATCAAACTATTCAAGCATTATATGTGCTTTGATTGCACTCTGCACTTGAGCATGTATGCCAGTACCACTTTGCTGATTAACATACTCAGCAATTTGTTTACGCATCGACAATGCCCAAAACTTATTGATATGCTCTGCAATATCTTTTTGAGCGTTACTTTGGTTTGGGTATGACTCGTAAAAATCACCAATTTGATTTGCCATTGAAATTAAGCGCTGAATATCCATGTTTAAACTTTTCTCTAATCTTACTTATCCATAATATTGTCGGCATGACTATAAATAACATAACGACTTTCTCTTGCAAAACCAACTAATGTTAAGCCGCTCTGCTCAGCCACACGTACTGCTAAACCGGTAGGTGCAGAAACCGCAACTAACATACTCACACCAGCGCTAGCGGTTTTTTGCACCATTTCAAAGCTTGCACGACTGGTGGTGATAATAAAACCAGCTCTATCGAGATCATGCTTTGCTAACGCGCCTATCAGTTTATCTAGCGCGTTATGTCTGCCCACATCTTCACGTACCAAACTCACTGTGCCATCGGGCTGCACATATGCACTAGCATGGGTTGCGCCTGTTTGTTGCTGTAACCTTTGTTGCGCCTGTATTGCTTGTAAGCCAATGACTATGGCTTTTCTATTATATCTACGCTGTACATTTAATGGCGCTGGATAACGCATCGCTTGCGCTAAATTTTCAGCCCCACATAATCCACACCCCGTTTTGCCGGCTAAAGTACGACGTCGTTCTTTAAGCTGCATAAAACGCTCACTAGCAATTTCACAGTGCAACTCTATACCGTTACTTTGCACCTGCACTTCGATGCCATAAAGCTCGCTAGCATTCTGCACGATGCCTTCACTAAGTGAGAAGCCAAGTGCAAAATCCTCTAAATCCTGTGCAGTTGCTAACATCACTGCATGCGAAACACCATTGTAAATCAGCGCCACTGGTGTTTCTTCGGCTAAACAATCTTGTGCGTTTTTCAAAGCACCATCACGCCATTGCGTTACATTAAATGTGCTTAATGGCACATCTAAAACTTTCATTTCAATCAATTTTTGCGGCTTCTAAGTCTTTACCAGCAAATGCTAATTGCGCCTCACTAAAGGTTTTGTAATGTTGCTGCCAGTCAGAAAGCTGGTTCACGCGTGTTACTTGTACAGCTGTGACCTTGAACTCAGGACAGTTCGTTGCCCAATCTGAATTTTCCGTCGTAATGACGTTTGCGCCAGACTCTGGATGGTGAAACGTGGTATAAATAACTCCAGGTTGTACACGCTCAGTAATTTTTACACGCAATACAGTTTCACCTGCTCGGCTCGCTATACCTACCCAATCACCTTCGTTAATGCCTCGCTCCGCAGCATCGTGTGGGTGAATTTCCACAATATCTTCGCTGTGCCAAGCCACGTTTTTAGTACGGCGTGTCTGTGCACCTACGTTGTATTGCGAAAGAATACGACCTGTTGTTAGAATCAGCGGAAACTTAGGGGTTACTTTTTCAGAGGTTGCTACATATTGCGTCAAGAAAAACTTACCTTTACCGCGCACAAATTTGTCAATATGCATGGTTGGCGTACCTAATGGCTGCTCGTCATTGCAAGGCCACTGTATGCTTCCCAACTCATCTAGTTTTTGGAAGCTTACACCTTTAAACGTTGGTGTTAAGCTTGCCACTTCATCCATAATCTCAGAGGCGTGTTTATACTCCATAGGGTATCCAAGCGCATTTGAAAACTTAGCGGTCACCTCCCAATCTTCCATACCGTTCTTTGGTGTCATCACGCGGCGTACTGGCGAGATACGGCGCTCAGCATTGGTAAACGTACCGCTCTTTTCTAAGAATGAAGCTCCTGGAAAGAATATATGCGCGAACATTGCAGTTTCATTTAAGAACAAATCTTGCACAATGACACACTCCATACTCTCAAGCGCATGCGTGACGTGTTGTGTATTAGGGTCAGACTGCACAATATCTTCACCAACGCAGTAAATCGCTTTAAAATTGCCTTCAATCGCGCTATCTAGCATATTAGGAATACGCAAACCAGGATCATTACTTAGAGGGCGACCCCAAGCACCTTCAAATAACGTACGAGTAGCTTCATCTGATACATGACGATAACCTGGATATTCATGCGGCATAGAACCCATATCACATGAACCCTGTACATTATTTTGACCACGTAATGGATTAACGCCTACACCTTCACGACCAATATTAGCAGTCGCCATGGCTAAATTTGCAATACCCATTACCATGGTAGAGCCTTGGCTATGCTCGGTAACGCCCAAACCATAATAAATTGCAGCATTGCCGCCGGTAGCATATAACCGTGCTGCTGCACGTAACTCTTCAACTGGCACACCCATTGCCAAGCCTAATACTTCAGGTGAATTTTGTGGAAGCGCTACAAAATCACGCCACTCTATAAATGAATCCCATTCGCAACGCTCTTTTACAAATTCCTCATTAACCAAACCTTCAGTCACAATCACATGGGCAATGGCAGAAATTAATGCCACGTTAGTACCAGGTTGCAACTTGAGGTGATAATCTGCTTTAACATGAGGAGAGTTCACCAAATCAATCGTACGTGGATCAGCAATAATTAACTTTGCACCTTCGCGCAAACGACGTTTCATTTGTGAAGCAAATACTGGGTGACCGTCGGTAGGGTTTGCACCAATTATAAAAATTACGTCTGACTGCATCACAGAGTCAAAGGTTTGCGTACCGGCTGATTCGCCTATTGTTTGCTTTAATCCATAACCTGTTGGGCTATGGCAAACACGTGCGCAAGTATCAACGTTGTTGACACCAAATACAGCGCGTACTAACTTTTGTACTACATAAACTTCCTCATTGGTACAGCGTGACGATGTAATCCCGCCCACAGAAGCTTTGCCATATTTGGCCTGAATACGAGTGATTTCACTGGCCGCATAACTAAATGCTTCATCCCAGCTTACTTGCTGCCACTCATCGTGAATATTTTTACGTATCATTGGTGTAGTGATGCGGTCTTTATGCGTTGCATAGCCCCATGCAAAACGACCTTTTACACATGAATGCCCATGGTTTGCACCACCATTCTTATTAGGTACCATGCGAATGACTTCTTCGCCCTTCATTTCGGCATCAAATGAACAGCCAACGCCACAATAAGCACAAGTAGTGGTCACGCTATGCTCAGGCACGCCATGATCAATCACAGTTTTTTCAATCAATGTTGCCGTTGGACAAGCTTGCACACAAGCACCACAAGACACACATTCTGAGTTCATAAAATCAGTCACGCCAGCGGCAACCTTTGATTCAAAGCCACGGCCTGATATCGTTAATGCATACGTACCTTGCGTTTCTTCACAAGCGCGTACACAGCGTGAGCAGACGATACATTTACTTGGGTCAAAGGTGAAATAAGGGTTGCTTTCATCTTTTTCAGCTTTCAGGTGGTTTTCACCTTCGTAACCATAACGCACTTCACGTAAACCAACTGCACCAGCCATATCTTGCAATTCACAATCACCATTAGTCGCACATGTTAAGCAGTCTAACGGATGGTCTGAAATATAAAGTTCCATTGTACCGCGACGGATATCCGCCAGTTTAGGCGTTTGCGTATGTACTTTTAAGCCTTCAGCTACAGGTGTAGTACATGAGGCTGGATAGCCACGACGACCTTCAATCTCTACCACGCACAACCGACATGAGCCAAAAGGCTCTAAGCTGTCAGTTGCACATAGTTTAGGCACGTTAATACCCGCCATAATTGACGCGCGCATAATAGACGTACCTTCGGGCACAGTGATTTCCCTATCATCAATCATTAACGTTATTTGAACGTCTGAATTACTCGCAGGTGTACCATAATCTAATTGATCATCGTAGTTGGTGCGGCTATGCTCATGTTGATGATGTGTATTGCTGTATTTAATGTCGTCCATTTTTATGCTCCTGCCTATTTTGTAGATCGGTTTTCAAGCCAGCGCATCAGGCTAAAGCCCAACTTACTTAACTATTCCGAAATCCTCAGGGAAATGATTCATTGCGCTCAACACTGGATATGGCGTCATGCCACCTAATGCACATAGCGAACCGTTTAACATAGTGTCACTTAAGTCGCGCACTAACTTAATATTTTTAAGCGTATCTGGCGTTGGTTTATTTTTAGCGGCGATTATTTTATCTACCACCTCAGCACCACGGATTGAGCCGATGCGGCATGGCGTGCATTTTCCGCATGACTCAATTGCGCAGAACTCGAATGCATAACGCGCCATTTTCGCCATATCGACTGTATCATCAAACGCGACAATACCACCGTGACCTAAAACTGCCCAAATATTGCTAAAGGCTTCATAATCTATAGGTGTATCAAACTGGCTTTCTGGCAAAAATGCGCCTAATGGTCCACCAACTTGCACTGCCCGAATTGGCTTACCGCTTGCTGAACCGCCACCGTAATCATACAGCAACTCACGCAAGGTAATACCAAATGCAAGCTCAACCAGTCCGCCATGTTTTAAGTTACCTGCCAACTGAATAGGTAAGGTACCCCGTGAACGGCCCATGCCGTAATCCGCATAATACTGCGCACCTTTATCTAAAATGATTGGCACCGTCGCAAGCGAAATAACATTATTTACAACAGTAGGTTTGCCAAACAGGCCTTCAATCGCTGGCAATGGCGGTTTAAATCGCACTAGACCACGCTTACCTTCCAAACTTTCAAGCAATGAGGTTTCTTCACCACACACATAAGCACCAGCTGCGCGGCGAACTTCTAAGTTAAAAGTATGCGTTGAACCACAAATGTTTTTGCCTAAATAGCCAGCTGACTCGGCCTTAGTAATCGCCTCATTCAATACTTTAAGCGCATGTGGGTACTCACTACGCAAATAAATGTAACCCTGTGTTGCGCCTACTGCAACACCCGCAATCGTCATACCTTCTATCAGTACAAACGGGTCATCTTCCATAATCATACGGTCTGAGAATGTACCTGAGTCGCCCTCATCCGCATTACATACAATGTATTTTTGATCTGCTTGACAACCCAACACGGTATTCCATTTAATGCCAGTTGGGAAAGCTGCACCACCACGGCCACGTAAGCCTGAGTCTGTGATGGCTTTAACAATTTCTGCGCCTGATAATGTCAGAGCCTTCTTAAGTCCTTTATAGCCATCATGAGCAATGTAATCATCTAAAGAAACTGGGTCGGTAATGCCAACGCGCGCGAATGTTAAACGCTGTTGCTTTTTCAACCAATCAATCTCCTCAGTTAAACCTAAACTCAAAGGGTGAGGGCTTGTAAATGACGACAAGGCGTTTAAAAAGTCTGCGTCAAATAACGAAGGTACATCTTTAGCTTTAACAGGGCCGTAAGCAACGCGACCTTGGTCTGTTGCTACCTCAACCATTGTTTCTAGCCAATAAAGACCCCGAGAGCCGTTACGGATAATTGATATTTCTAAACCACGCTTTTTTGCCTCTAGAGCAATCGCATCAGCTACTTTTTCGGCTCCCATAGAAAGCGCACTAGAATCACGGGGGATATATACTTTAACTGCCATATTAAGCCCTTGCCTCCGCAATTAATGTATCTAAATCTTCAGCAGAAACACGCCCATATATTTCTTCATCTATCATAATATTGGGTGAAAGTGCGCAATTACCAAGGCAATACACAGCCTCTAGAGTAATCGCATCATCAGAAGTCGTTTGATGATAATCCACATTCAAACACTTTTTAGCATGCGCTTCTAGCGCTTCAGAACCCATAGATTGACAGGATTCGGCACGACAAATTTGCATCACATGGCGACCTGGTCTATGCGTACGAAAATGATGATAAAAAGTCACCACCCCATGCACTTCGGCTACAGACAAGCCCAACGCTCTACCAATCTGAGAATAAGAAGACTCTGGCACATATCCAATATCATCCTGAATGGCGTGCAGCAACGGCATGAGCGCACCTGGCGTAGCTTGATGCTCACTAATCAATGCACCTAATTTAGCATCTAAATCTTGTTCTGTTTCTAAATCCTGCAACTTATTCTCTCCAAAACATCTAATATTATATTCATATACGCGTTAGTATAATACACTTGTTAAATCGTTACCAATTCGACAAGCAATGGCTAAAAAAGTGCTTAACTCTTCAAAAATGCTTACTCAAATACCGAAACAAAAACTAATAGACCAATTTGGTCGTACAGTAGATTACATTCGCCTATCTCTTACAGACCGCTGTGATTTTCGCTGCGTGTACTGCATGTCAGAAAACATGACTTTTTTACCACGCGATGAGGTGTTAAGTCTTGAAGAGTGCGCTCGACTCGTTAAAATATTCGTCGAACTAGGCGTAAGCAAGGTACGTATTACAGGCGGGGAGCCTCTAGTACGTAAAAATGCATTATGGTTCTTTGAAGAGGTTGGCAAACTTAATGGGCTTGATGAGTTAGTGCTCACTACCAACGGGAGCCAGCTAAGTAAGCAAGCTCAAGATTTAAAAAATGCAGGAGTAAAACGCATTAACATTAGTGTAGACAGCCTCAATGCAGAACGCTTTAAGAAGATTACGCGCACGGGTGACCTAGATAAAGTATTACGTGGCATACAAGCAGCTAAACAAGTTGGTTTCGAAAATATCAAATTAAACACTGTGCTCATGCGCGGTGTGAATGATGACGAAACTCTATCATTGGTGAAATTTGCAATCGATGAAGCAGTCGATATTTCCTTCATTGAGGAAATGCCTTTAGGCGAAGTAAACCACACAAGAGAGTCAACATTTTGCAGTAATGAAGACACTCTTAAAATACTCCAAAGTAAGTACCCGCTTATCGCTAGCACAGAAACGACTGGCGGCCCCGCTCGTTATTGGCGAGTGGCTGATACCAACACCAAGATCGGCTTTATTTCACCACACAGCCATAACTTTTGCGAAAACTGCAACCGTGTGCGTATTACTTGCAAAGGCGAGCTTTACTTATGCTTAGGGCAAGAGGATAAAGTGGATTTAATGCCGCTATTACGTGCAAACCTAAATGATGACCAAACAATCATTAATGCAATTTTAAATAGCATGGCAATTAAACCTAAAGGTCATGACTTTGACTTACGTCGTGCAGAACCTGCGGTGATTCGTTTTATGTCACATACGGGCGGTTAACCTTACTTCAGCAACGTACTTTTAAAAGCTTACCATGCCTATTTCAGCAATCATCCTCGCAGGCGGCCGTGCTACTCGCATGAACGGAGCCGACAAAGGCTTGGTGCTTTTACAAAATAAACCGCTTATTCAACACGTCATAGAACGTTTGGTACCACAAGTTGATGAAATACTCATCAATGCCAATCGAGAGCTTGTCCAATATCAAGCTTTGGACTATAAAGTCCTGCAAGACGAAGCGAAAGATTTCTTAGGTCCGTTAGCTGGGTTTAGCTTGGGTATGCAACACGCCAAGAATGATTATGTACTTACATTACCTTGCGACTCTCCATTACTGCCAGCTGATCTAGCGCAACGCCTGATGACCGCTTTAGTCGAACACAAGGCCGAGATTGCCGTTGCAACTAGTGACGGTAGCACTCATCCTGTATTTTGTTTGTGCAAAAAAATCACTTTGCCATCTCTTACCACTTATTTACAACAAGGTGAGCATCGAGTGAGCACTTGGCAAAAGGGCCAGCAATACATTGAGGTAAATTTTAATGATTGCAGCGAAGCCTTCACTAACTTAAATACGTTTGAGGATTTAGCCGCATTAGAACTGAAATTAAGTAAAAAATAATTAATTATTCAAAATGAGCTTTAAAAATGGTAACCACATCATTATCTGAAATTATTTCCACTCCTAGCTGCATGGATGACTATGATCCAAACTCCATGCCTGTAGCTAAGGCGCGGCAATTCATCAAGCAGTTTTTAAACCCGCTTACCACAACTGAAGTTTTGCCGATTCGCGAGAGTTTAGGTCGCATACTGGCCGCGGATATATTGTCGCCAGCCAACGTACCCAATTACGATAACTCCGCCATGGATGGTTATGCATTCAATTCCGCAGATATTAGTCAGTCTACCGAGTTAAAAGTAATAGGATCTGCTTTTGCTGGCAAAGCATTTATTGACAGCATTCAATCTGGAGAATGCGTACGGATTATGACAGGCGGCATGATGCCCAAAGGCTCAGATACAGTCATCATGCAAGAACGGGTAAAAGTTGAAGGTGACTTAATTCGCTTTACAGAGATGCCAAAACCTAGAGCAAACGTACGTTATGCGGGTGAAGACTTGCAACTAGGCAAGATTGTGCTAGCTGCAGGTCATATGATGCGTCCGGCTGATTTAGGTTTAATCGCCTCACTTGGAGTTGGCGAAGTGAGTGTATATCGCCGGCTGAAGGTGGCTTTCTTCTCTACAGGTGATGAGTTAGCTAGTATTGGTAATCCCTTGCAAGAAGGTCAGGTATATGACAGCAACCGATATACAATTTATGGCATGCTAAGTCGGCTCGGTGTTGAAGCTATAGATTTAGGCGCAATTGTTGATGATTTTGATTTGCTTGAAAAGACGCTATTAAGTGCGGCAAAACAAGCCGATGTAGTCATTACTAGTGGCGGTGTTTCTGTTGGCCAGGCAGATTATATGAAGCAGCTACTTACTAAACATGGGCAAGTAATGTTTTGGAAAGTCGCTATGAAACCAGGGCGTCCTTTAGCTTATGGGAAAGTCCAAATTACCAATGATAAGCATGCGCACTACTTCGGCTTGCCAGGTAACCCTGTTGCTGTAATGGTAACATTTTATCAATTTGTACGTGAGGCCATGCTTATATTAATGGGGCAAGTAAATCCTGCAGCATTACCAACGTTTAATGTAATGTGTACCGAAAGCATTAAAAAACAAACAGGTCGCACTGAATTTCAGCGCGGAATATTATTTGCAGATATCGATGGATTGTGGAAGGTTAAACCAACAGGAGCGCAAGGGTCGGCGATTTTAAGTTCCATGTCATTAGCAAACTGTTTTATTATTCTTGATGAGTCAGTTGGTAACTTGGATGTAGGCGCCTTAGTACAAGTGCAAGTCTTAGACGGGCTAATTTAATTGCTTTTAAAATCCATTGCTAGCTTGTTGTGTAGTTTTCAGTTAATTCAAAGCGTATTACTAAGCTCTTTATCTACTCTTTACTCGACTATTTCTTTACTCAACTATTTGGAACACTTGCGTCTTTGAACATCGCCGTCAATCACAGTCAATCTAGTGCAATCCAGGCTAACAACGGCACGCTTATACGGGCAGCTATCTGCTCAATCTTGCTACATATTTTACTCGCACTTATTATTCCCAATGTTAAGTTTGAGGCCATTAAAAAACCAACTTTACTAACTGTAGAGTTAAGTAAAAAGCCTGAGCCACCACCTGTTGCTGTGCCGGAACCTGCCAAAGCTGAGCCGATTAAATCCAAAATAGAGCCTAAGCCTGAGTCCAAACCCACCACCAAGCCTTTAGCAATACCAACTGTGGTAGAACATGAACCTACGTCAGCTAATACGCCACCGCCAACTGTGACCCATCAAGCAGAAATTATTTCAGTCGCACCTCAGATCGAAGTGGCGCCATCTCCCATGCCGTCTACGCCTATAGCAACTCTAGAACAGCAGAAGCCTATAGTACCAAGTCAGGAAAGTATTAATGAAGCCAACATTAGTTATGGCAAGACACTTTGGGGTGCGATTAGTAAACATAAGCTATACCCTCGCATTGCACAAATGCGAGGCTGGCAAGGTGAAGCTATTGTTGAGTTGCAACTAGATAACAACGGGAAACTTAAATCAAAAAAAATTATACAATCAAGCGGTTTTGATAGTTTGGATAAGCAAGCGTTAGAAATGGTTGAAAAAGCTGCTCCATTCCCATCGCTACCAGAGGCTTTGCGCAGTAGTAACGTTAGATTCAAAGTTCCTATACCATTTAAGCTTGAAGAACAGTAATTTTCAAGATTTATCACCATTAACTTACTAGCATAATGAAGAAAAACAAATCTCTAAAAGACTTACTGTTAATCCATGAGCTAGCATTTATTTTACTCATTATGTTGGCTGCAACAGCGGGTGCTATCGGCATTCACTTATGGGAGAAATCTAGCCAGGAGGCTAGCAGAATAAGCTCGCTTGTTACTGAGGTACAACAAACACGTGGAGATTTATATCGTCAAATGAAAGAGCTATTTGACGCCTATTTTTTAGATGAGTCAGACGCGCGTGCAGAGTATGACAACTTTACTGTAACTGTTGAAGCGCATTTTTCGCGGTTAAAAAAAATCACTGTGAGCGAAGCTGAAAATGCTGCTATCAATGATTTATACGAGAATTACAAAAAATTCGTTATTGAAACTCCCATACTATTTGATCAATACCGAACAACTAAAAGCGACTCTGTAAAACACGTATTGAATACCGAAATTGAAACTGGCTTATTTAAACGTTATGAGGAAATACTCGCGCGCACTGAAAGTTTACTCAGTCAAAAACAAATTGAGCTGGATAATCAGCTTAAAGCAAGTAAGCGCACAGCTGTAATCTTATTGATTATTCCTTTAGTACTTGCAATATTCCTGCTTTTATTTTCACGAATATTTCTTAAGCGTGCCATTGTAAAGCCGCTGGATAATGTATTAAAGGCTACCTCTGAAATTAGCGCCGGCAACCTTACACACAAGGCTCTAGAAGTAGATATTTTAGAGTTAGCCGCAGTATCAAATGCCATTAATGAAATGGCAGATAAGTTAGCTATAAGCCAAGAAGCACTAGTGCGAACTGAGAAGCAAGCAGCGCAAGGCCTATTAGTACCGATGCTGGCGCATAATATCCGTAATCCATTAGCGAGCATACGCGCGACTGCTCAGGTGATGGACGACCCAGAACATGATATTGAAACGCGCCTATCATTACGTGGCATTATTGATACAGTAGATAGATTAGAGCGCTGGACAGGTGCCCTACTGGCGTATTTATTACCCCTAAAACCACGACCAGAAAATACGAGTTTACAAGAAATCGTCAATGGTGCATTAACGCCGCTACAACAAAAAATAAGAGAGAAATCAATTCAGATTATTCTACCAAATTGGCCAAAAACAAGTGTCATATACACTGATCAGCACCTGCTTGAGCAAGTAGTTTATAACTTAATATTAAATGCGATTGATGCTTCAAGTAAAAATAGCATTATTGAAGTAGCGCTAAAAGTAGCACCGACAAAATACACATTATCATTACTAGACCAAGGTTGTGGCATGCCCTTTACTCCAGACCCTAGAGCCGTAAGTGCGCCGACCAATAAAAGATTTGGTACAGGTATTGGCATCCCGTTCGCTTTTAAAGTATGTGATGTGTTATCAGGTGAGTTAAGATTCGAGGCCCGCCACAAAGGTGGCACAGCTATCTCAATTTTACTGCCTAAAGCGCTGAGCTCAATCAATTAAACCCATAATTAACACTCATTTGGCTAAAATCTAAAACCCATAATATTTAATTATCAACTCACAGTTAAATATTAATAATTATTTACGTATCCTATTGCCTATTTTGGGCTTTTTATCAACAATGGAGGTAGACAAAATGACCAACACTTTAATACTTAACAAAACAGTTCCAGATTTCCAGTTACCTGCTACCAGCGGTGTAACTTTTCAGTTATCCCAGTTACTTGGTAAAAATCTAATCATCTACTTTTACCCCAAAGACTCAACTCCAGGCTGCACCACTCAAGGCATTCAATTTAGAGAAGCGTATGCAGATTTTCAAAATCTGAATACCGAGATTTTTGGAATTTCTAGAGATAGCTTAAAGTCGCATGAGAATTTTAAAGCTAAATTCAGCTTTCCCTTCGAACTACTAGCAGATACCGAAGAGCTTGCTTGTTCAATATTTGGTGTCATGAAAATGAAGAATATGTATGGCAAACAAGTGCGCGGTGTTGAACGCAGCACGTTTATTATCGATAAAGATGGTAGGCTTATCAAAGAATGGCGCGGCGTTAAGGCAGATGGTCATGCCGCAGAGGTTCTTAATTTCATTAAAACTATTTAATATCAACTTACTCGATTAAATCTCTTATAAACTCATTTAACACTCACAATTAGAAAGAATGTAATGGCAAAAAAATCGCTGAATGCTACCAAGCTTTTTGTACTTGATACCAACGTATTAATACATGATCCTTCTAGCTTGTTTCGCTTTGAAGAACACGACATTTTTCTGCCTATGGTAACGTTAGAAGAACTAGATAACAATAAAAAAGGCCTCACTGAAGTTGCCCGTAACGCCCGTCAGGCAAGTCGTAATTTAGAAGAAATTGTAGGCACAGACTTAACTAATCTTGAGCTTGGCTGTTCGCTAAACGTAAACGGCAATCGTCATCTAACTGGGCGTTTATTTGTACAAACACTACAAGTAACAACTGAGCTACCAGGGCTTGCAGGTCTAAAAGCAGATAATCAAATTCTAGCCGTCGTGCTTGATTTGCAAAAAAGTCAGCCAAATCGTCAGGTTATTCTAGTCAGTAAAGACATCAATATCCGCATTAAAGCCCGTGCAATGGGTATGCCTGCGGAGGATTACTTTAACGATAAAGTGCTTGAAGATAGCGACCTTTTATATAGCGGTATAAAAGAACTACCTGCTGACTTCTGGGAAAATCACAGTAAAGCAATGGAGTCATGGCAAGAAGCTGGCCGCATGTTCTACCGCATTAGTGGCCCTTTATGTAAAACGTTTCTAGTTAATGAGTTTGTCTATTACGAATATGAGAAACCATTCCACGCCTTGGTACGCAGTGTAGATGGTAACAGCACAGTATTAGAAGTAGTTAAAGATCATATGCAACCTAAGCATAATGTTTGGGGCATTAATGCACGCAATCGCGAACAAAATTTCGCTCTTAATTTATTAATGGATCCAGAAGTAGATTTTGTAAGCTTATTAGGTCAGGCTGGTACAGGTAAAACGTTGCTCACGTTGGCATCTGCACTCACACAAGTTCTTGATAAAAAGATCTACTCTGAAATCATTATGACGCGTGTCACAGTTTCTGTTGGTGAAGATATTGGCTTTCTACCAGGCACGGAAGAAGAGAAAATGGGTCCTTGGATGGGAGCGTTAGATGATAATTTAGAGGTGCTCAATAAAAGTGATGAAGATGCAGGTGAGTGGGGGCGTGCTGCAACACAAGATTTAATTCGTAGCCGAATCAAGGTGAAATCACTCAACTTCATGCGTGGGCGTACATTCATGAATAAGTTCTTAATCATCGATGAAGCACAAAATTTAACCCCTAAACAGATGAAAACACTGATTACCCGTGCAGGTCCAGGCACTAAAGTAGTTTGCCTAGGTAACATCGCGCAAATCGACACTCCATACTTAACTGAAGGTAGCTCAGGTCTAACCTACGTAGTTGATCGATTTAAGGGCTGGAGCCACAATGGCCATATTACACTGCAGCGCGGCGAACGCTCACGTTTAGCAGATTTTGCTACTGAAGTTTTATAGCTCTATTGATAAATTAATCATGACTTGCTCGCCTGCCGCTGATTGTGCTTTAGCTCCGCTAGGTAAAGCCAATAAGTCGAAGTCTAAAAGTCAGCATTGATTTAGAAATGGAATGATATGACCAAAGGTTTTTATACCCTATTAATCGCTCAATTCTTATCTGCCATAGCAGATAACGCATTGCTATTTGCTTCTATTGCCTTACTTTCCAAACTCAACGCACCAGAATGGCATGAACCCTTACTACGTGAATTCTTTGTGATTGCATACATAGTATTAGCGCCATTTGTAGGGCCATTTGCTGATGCCCTACCTAAGGGTAAAGTTATGTTTTTAAGTAATGGTATAAAGTTCTTAGGTTGCTCACTAGCTTTATTTGGTTTGCCTCCTTTATATGTATACGCTATTGTAGGTATCGGTGCCGCAGCTTACTCGCCAGCTAAATACGGTATATTGACAGAAATGTTACCTCACTTTCAGCTCATTAAAGCCAATGCTTGGATGGAAGGCACCACGGTAACTGCAATTATCTTAGGTCCTGTATTTGGCTCAAGTATTTCAGCTCACGACCCATACTTCGGTATCGCTATTATTACCTTAATATACTTACTGGCGGCTGGGTTCAATCATTACATTCCCAAAGTGCCCATCGATCACAAAATGCCAAAGCGTGACTTAATCTCGCTTCTAAAAGATTTCTGGCATGCTTTTACAACTCTTTGGCGAGACCCACAAGGTCAAGTATCTTTGGCTGTGACCACTTTATTTTGGGGGGCTGGCGCTACCTTACAGTTTGTAGTGCTACGCTGGGCAGGCCTAAAACTAGGCTTAGATGAGCAATCGGCAACAAAACTTATCGCTATTCTAGCTGTTGGCATTGCTATAGGTTCAGTTGGCGCCTCTATGTTTGTTAAGTTAGAAAATGCCGTAAAAGTATTACCAGCAGGCATACTCATGGGTATCTTAGTCATAGGCATGATACTAGTTGAGTCACCAGAGGTCGCTGCGGTCGTTTTGTTTTGCATTGGTGTTCTAGCAGGTTATTTCTTAGTGCCGCTAAACTCTTTGCTACAACATAGGGGACATACTTTACTCGGTGCAGGACATTCCATTGCGGTACAAAATTTCAATGAAAATATCGGTATCCTTGTATTGTTAGGTATCTATACTTTAATGGTGCATGAAAACTTACCGATTGACATCATCATCATCATTTTCGGCGCATTTGTAAGCATTAGCATGGCTGTTATTTATAAACTGTACTTAAAACATATCAAAGAAAAATGCTAGTTTAGCTACTCGTGGCAAGTTTTTAATCAATAAAAAGTTGCTATAACGGCCTTTTTTTATTGATTAAAATACTTAATGAAGCTTCACCTGCGATTCAGATCGCCTGCTAATAATACGGGCCAGTGTTTGCAATGCCATACTCCAAAAACCATGTAAGGCCATCAAATGCATTTTATAGAGTGACTGATACATCAATCTGGCAAATAAGCCTTCGATAAATAAACTGCTACCAAAAAGTGAACCCATTAAATTACCAACCGTTGTATAGTTACCTAAGTTGACCAAAGACCCATAGTCCCTATAGGTAAATTCTGGCAGTTCAGTTTTACCCGCCATACGACATTCGACTGACTTAATCAGCATCGATGCCTGCTGATGTGCTGCTTGAGCGCGCGGTGGTACGTTCTCATCTGTATGGCCAATCCAAGGGCAAGCTGCACAATCACCAAACGCAAAAATACTCTCATCTAAAGTTGTCTGTAATGTTCGTTTCACTACTAGCTGATTGATGCGGTTTGTCTCTAAGCCATCAATTTCACGCAAAAAGTCTGGCGCTTTAATTCCTGCGGCCCACACCACTAACACAGACGGAATAAAACGACCGCTATGGGTATGCACGCCCTTATCTGTCACTTCTGTAACCCGCTCACCTTTGTAAAGATGTACACGTAGTTTACTCAGCTCTAACTCAACTGACTTAGATAACCTAGATGGAAGCGCGGGCAACACACGCGTATTAGCCTCAATCAATGAAATTTGTATATCACGGTCTGGATCAATTTTATCTAAGCCGTAGGCCGCTAGTTCGCGAGTCGTATTATGTAGCTCGGCTGATAGCTCAACACCTGTAGCTCCAGCCCCTACAATAACCACCTCTAACTGCCCCGCATGCACTGGCGCAATCTGCGTTTGCGCGCGTACAAGTGCGTTGTGTAAACGCCTATGAAACTTTTCAGCTTGATCTTGAGTATCTAAGGCTATTGAATACTCACTCGCTCCTTTAATGCCAAAATCATTCGTTGTGCTGCCGACCGCAATAATCAAGGTGTCGTACTGCACGGTACGACGCGGAATAACCTCTTCGCCCTCCTCGTCAAAATAGGGCGAAATAGATATCTCACGCTTTGCCCTATCGAGGTTATCCATACTGCCTAAGCGGAACTTGAAGTGATGCCAGTGGGCTTGTGCAAGGTAATTTAACTCGTGCTTGTCAGGATCCATACTCCCCGCTGCAATTTCATGCAATAACGGTTTCCAAACATGAGTTTTGGTTTTATCGATAAGCGTAATCATAATCTTACCTCTACGCCCAAGAGAATCACCAAGCTTGGTTGCCAGCTCTAAGCCTCCCGCCCCACCGCCTACAATAACGACATGATGCAAGTTATTTTGACTTTTATTTTCCACAATCACTCCAATCAGTACTTAATATCAAAAGCTTCAAATAAAAACGCGCCTGCTGAATAACAGCAAGCGCGCTACTAAGTCACCTAAGTAACTACTCGTTACCTGTCAAACCAGTACCCATACTACGAACCCAAGCTTGTACTTTCAATACTTCATCAGGAGTAATGCCATTCTTAGGGTCGGTAAGATCCATCAAACCTATGCCTTTAGCTCCCATACCACCATTTGTACCATGCCATATTGTTTCAAACATGCCTTTATTCGTCGCATCTTTAGGGTAACGGAAAGTAGGACCTACTAGACCGGGACCAGTTTGGCCTTTTGCCTCTGGACCATGACATTGTGTACATGAGTAAAGACCAAAGATTTTTTTACCCTTGGCGATTGCATCAGCATTATTAATATATATGTTCTTACCTGTTGCTAAAAATTCTTTTGCTGCTGGAGTATCGAACAGTTTTTCATCAATGACTAAAGGCTTAGCTTCTTGAGTGTCAACAAAATTAATCGCAGGGCCACGTACTTCAGTTGGAGCTGTTGCAACAGCACTAATGGAAGCCTTTTTATCACAAGCACTTACTGTTATTAACACTAAAATTAATACTAAACGAAATGCACTATTACCCATTCCTAATCTCCTGACTCTAAATGATGAGTTCTGACTACTAGGCTTAATATTAACAAGCTTTAATTTTGAACGACTAGTACATAGTTTTAGCTGTGACTAGTTTAATCCGAAGTATAAAAAACGGCTGCTAAAATTATACAGCAGCCGTTTAAGTTATTGCTGCACTACGCTTTTATAAAGCCTAGATGTAAGCATTTAATTTTATTGAATTACTTAAGCCAGTCTTTTTCGCCATCACCTCTGTAGACAGTGCGAATATAGGCGACAGCTTTTAATATTTCATCCGTTGATAAACCATCACCAACATGATCTGCTTGCTGACTATGCCAAACCGGCATCAAACCACCTGAGATGCCTGGTGTACCAGCGGAGATAGTTTCAAACATGCCTTTATCAGTAGAGTCTTTAGCATAAACCCATTTAGTATCAAAAGCACCTGTACCTCCATTTTTAACTAATGAGGGCGCCATTAGGCCACCTAAATTACCACCGTGACATCCTGTACAGCCGTTATATGTCATCACTTTTCTACCCGCTTTAGCTGCTTCAGCATCTGCTGCGAACTTTTTCGTATATGGATTTTTGCAAGTTGCCAAAAACTCTTTAGCTTCTGGCGTATCGGTATCTACAGCTTTAACTGTAAGTGGGCTATTGTCTTTCGTTGAAACTAAATTACAAGCAGCGCTAGCTTGTGTTGTTGCAGTTAAACCTACAAAACCAAACATTGAAATTAATAACGCAGCTTTAACTGATTTAAAACCTAACATATCATCTCCTTATTGTAATGAATTTTGCTACTATCATTTCAGCAAACGCATTACTGAACGTGTTTTCATCTAACGTACTTATTATTTAAGTGGTTGACATTTTAATTAGTACGTCAGTAATTACTATCGCCATTGCTTAGTTACATAAAAACGGCTGCCGCGATTATACAGTAGCCTCTGAATTTATTACAGCCTAGTCAGTTCCCTGACTAGCGAAGCGAGTACCATTAAAAATCACTGCATCCAATCTTTCTCGCCATCGCCTTTATACTCCGTGCGGATATAGGCAATGATTTTTAAAATTTCATCTGTAGATAAGCCATCACCTACATGATCTGGCTGATGTACATGCCAAACAGGCATTAAACCTCCAGAAATGCCTGGCGTACCTCCAGAGATTGTTTCAAACATGCCTTTATCGGTAGAGTTTTTAGCATAGACCCATTTTGTGTCATACGCTCCCTGTCCACCCTGTTTATTTAGTGCTGGAGCCATAACTCCCTCTAACTTACCCCCATGGCAACCAGAGCAGCCGTTATACCCAAATAGCTTTTTCCCACCAGCTTTAATTAAGGCTGGATTTGCTGCATAAGTTTTTGTGTATGGGTTAATACAAGTGTCTAAAAATGACTTCGCTTCCGGTGTATCGGTATCTACACTCTTAACTGCAAGTGGTGTGCTATCCTTCGTTGAAATCAACTTACAGGCGGCACTAGCTTGAGTCGTTGCAGTTAAGACAGCAAAACCAAGCATTGGTATTAATAAAGCAACTTTAATTGATTTAAAGGCAAACATACTATCTCCCTGATTGAATATAAATACTATTTAGTGTCCATAAGCACATTGTTATATCTGTACGCTTAGCATATAAAACTGCTTGGCTTAACGCTCAACTAAGTAATTAAAAACCTTATTTCAACTCTTGGTTATCTTCTACCTTCTTAAAGCTTGCTCCGTACTTTTTATATGAGTTCATCAAGCTATCACCTTCAACTACTGGCACGTGTGGAACTCCATAACTATCCAAAATCTTCATGATTTTATCTTGATTTCGATCTAAAGCACCTTGAATCATTGCCATACGTTCTTTGTCTTTTTTACGTACCCCAACTGAAATATTCCAGTACTCTTTACCTTTAGCATTTTGTGTTTCATATTCAGGAACAGGTACAACCATCATAGGGACTTTTGATTGCTTTGCATAATAACCACCAATTGGACCCCAAGCAATCGCGATATCAATGTCACCTTTAGCCAAATCATCAATCATAAAACTAGCAGGTAAATTTAAATCACGCTGCATACGATATGGGCGAGCGTTACTTATTAGTCCATACGCATCCATGGGGATAGTTGCAGGACTATGATCAACTACACCAATAAAGCCTTTATGCAGATCTGGCGATGACCAGTCAGTAATATTATAGTTACTATCTTTACGCCAAACATAGACATTACCTGTACGATAGTATGGCTTAGATGTTCTCATCATGTCGTCATCTGAGACCGTACCAATCACCACATCGCAACGGTTAGCTCCTAAGGTATTTCTGAAAAATCCTTGACGACTATATGCGTAAGTGTAGGTTAATTTTTTTCCTAGATCATTAGCTAACAATTCTGCAATCTTATCTTCAAATCCTTGCTTTTTAATATCTGAATATGGCAAATTTTCTGGATCTGCACATACTTTAAACTCTGACTCATCTACCACACGTCTAACTTCACCTATGCGGCCTTCATCAGGACTAAGTGTTGGGATATCGGGATCTGCTGCATAACTGATGTTTGCTGAAATGGCTAACAGTAACGTCAAGCCCAATTGCTTCTTAATATGCTTCAACATTATTTATTCCTTAATTTACAAATATGCAGTTTATTAATAACCACTCTATCAAATAGAGTACTTGACTGATAAAAAGTTCTTGTCTTCTAACCCCTGCATAAATAGCCTGCTAAACAACTAAGTATCGTAACTAGTTTGCAACTTTATAAGAAGCTTATATTAATAATATATAAATACTGGTTCTGATTTTTCGTATTAGATATAAAAAAACACCCCGACAAGTCGGAGTGTTTTAGTACTACATTTAAGCTAACTTTTATACCTAGTTATAGTTTGATCTTTCGACTAAATTATAAGCTAAATACGTTCAATGCACCGCCACCAGGAGCCGCATTGTAGTGTGTTAATTCAGCATAACCACCAGCAGCACCTAACGCGTCTGTTGGGTTAGTCATACCAAGGTTCATCGCTACGCCAGCCCAACCACCGATACCTGATAACGTACCAACGTATTGCTTACCTTTATGACCGTATGTGAACGCATTACCGATCACACCAGAACCCACTTGGAACTTCCAAAGCTCTTTACCTGATTGTGCATCAACAGCCTTGAACCAACGATCAAGAGTTCCATAGAACACCAAGTTTGAAGCAGTCGTTAAAGCACCACCCCAAGCAGAGAACTTCTCTTTGTTATACCAAACTTTTTTGTTGGTCATTGGATCATAAGCACCGAAGCCACCCATCACACCATCTGGACCAGCAAACATAGTTAATGTAGCCCCAACCCATGGTTGGCCTGCCACATATTTAGATTCAACTGGCTCGTATGTCATACATACATGGTTCAATGGTGAGTAAATTAAACCTGTTTTTGGTGAGTAAGCCGCTGGCTGTTGATCTTTAGTACCTAATGCAGCTGGGCAAACACCTTTAGCATTGTAGTCTTGGTGAGTTGAAGCTGTAGCTAGCTTTTTAGGCACGCCAGTTTTCATATCAATACTAGAAGCCCAGTTTACGAATGGATGTACTTTTTCAGCTGCAATCAATGTACCGTTTGCAGCATTCCATGTGTATGCAAAGCCGTTACGGTCATGGTGCCATGCGTATGTTTTACCTCCTTTGTCGAACAAGATTACCTCGTTAATACCATCGTAATCCCACTCATCGTGCGGAGTCATTTGCATACCCCATTTTGCAACGCCGGTGTCTAGGTCACGTGCAAATACAGTCATAGACCATTTATTATCACCTGGACGTACATCTGGATTCCAAACTGATGGATTACCTGTTCCGTAGTAAACTAAGTTTGTACGTGCATCATACGGCCACCAACCCCATACAGACCCACCACCGTGTTGCCAACCATCTTTAACTGCCTGTGGTTTCAACCAAGTGCGAGTACCAAGATCCTTTTCACCAATTTTGATTTGATCATTTGGCAATGCCGTAAATGAACCGCCTTGTTTGTTACCGCCATTCACATCTTGGTATACAGACAGTGCGCTGTATTGTGGATTTTCTTTATTAAAGTCTGCGCCAATTAACACGTCTGAATCAGGACCTGTTGACCATGCTTTCCATGCTAATGAGCCATCTTTGATATTGTAAGCGGCTAAGAAACAACGCACACCGAACTCAGCACCAGAGCAACCCGTCAATACTTTATCTTTACGAACTTGCGGAGCATTAGTATTAGTAGCGCCAACTTTTGGATCATTGACTAATACTGACCATACTTTAGCACCAGTTTTAGCATCTAAAGCAACCAGGTTACCGTCATTTTGTTGCAAATAGATTTTACCGTCGCCATAGCCCAAACCACGTGATACGTTATCGCAGCATAGTACAGCTTGCACGGATGGATCTTGTTTTGGAAAGTATGACCATACAATTTTTTGATTGTCGTTTAAGTCAAGCGCATAAACGTTATTTGGGAATGCTGTATGCACATACATCATATTGCCCACAACCACTGGAGAACCTTCGTGACCACGGTTTACACCAGTAGCAAATGTCCATGCTGCTTTAAGGTTTTTAACATTGCCTTTATTTACTTGAGCTAAAGCACTATGTCCTTGGTTCATATAGCCACCACGTGGATCAGCCCAGTTATTTGCGTTTGCAATTGCTGCTTCTTGGTCTGCTGCTGCTGATGCAATCATTGGCATTGCCGCTGAAAGTCCTGCAACCAAACCTAGTGCTAATTTGATCTTGTTGATTTTCATATTAATCTCCAAAGTTGAACTACTAAGGTTTTATAAATAACGTCTTTTACTTGTTAAATTTTTGATGTTATCTCTAATTTTCCAGCAACTAATTGACACTATTTCTCATCACATTCTTATGTGTGTACAGCACTATATTCCAGTCACACACGAATTGCAATATATTTGTTACAATTTACTTACAATTAGTTATACATTCCTTAAAATAAGTATTTAGCCTTAGTCTGGATAATGTTAATATTAGATAAAATCATTTAAAATCAATTAGAAAGCACTATTTCTGTTATGCAAAATAAAGCTTACAACTTGTATCCTGAGGTTAATAATGTTGATAAATTTACTTTAAAAGTAGGAAATCTTCATGATATCTACTATGAAACTTGTGGAAATCCAAAAGGCAGCCCAGTCGTTTTTTTGCATGGCGGCCCTGGTAGTGGATGTAACCCTACACAACGTCGTTTTTTTGATCCCGCATACTATCTCATTGTCTTAATCGACCAGCGTGGTTGCGGTAGAAGTACACCACAAGGTGAGATTGAGCAAAACACCACGGATGATTTGGTAAGCGATATTGATACAATACGTGTAACGCTAAAGATCGATAAGTGGCTAGTATTTGGCGGCTCATGGGGCAGTACTTTGGCTTTGGCTTACGCCCTAGCACATACAGATAGAGTGTCAGGCTTAATACTTCGTGGCATTTTCTTAAGTCGCCCGTCTGAACTTAACTGGTTTTTAGGGCAAGTACAAGCATTCTTTCCAGAGCCGTGGGAATCTTTATGTGCATACTTACCCACTAATAAGAGGAATAACCCTATAGAAGCATACGAACAGCTTGTTTTCTCAGATGATGCAAAAATTAGTATTCCAGCAGCCATACACTGGAATACATTTGAAGGTTGTATTATGAGCTTATTACCTAGGCCAGCTACGCCAAGTAATGAGATTAATGGGGAGATTGAACTTGCTCGAGCTAGAGTGCAGATACATTACATACAGAATAACTGCTTTGTCGGTAAGCGCGATTTACTGGCTGAAGCAAAAGCAAAACTGAGACATATTCCAACAGATATCGTTCAAGGCCGTTATGATATGGTGTGCCCACCAATAACTGCTTGGGAGCTTAGTCTAGCCATGCCGCACGCTGGTTTGCATATGGTTGAAGATGCTGGACACTCAGCAATGGAAACTGGTATCACCTCAGCTTTAGTATCCGCAACTGAAAAATTCAAACTACTAAATACGTAGCGTGCGTACTGAGTCAATAATGAACAAAGCTAGCAATACCAAACAGCAGTCTAGCCTACAGAACGCCATTAATATGCCACTTGAGGCATACGATAAGCAGCGTTACAATACACCGCTGTTTGTCTTACATGAAATGCTGGGAGCCTTTCATCGACACAATGTATTAGGTCTATCCGCTTCACTATCATTTTATGCGATATTTGCGTTAATTCCTCTAGTGTTACTTTTATTCTTCCTACTCAGTCATTTAGTCTTTACTTCAGATTATGCGGTAGTTAAGCTCGCAATTATTACAGGAAACTTAGTACCGAAGCTCAGCAGTGCAATTATGCTGGAAGTCTACAACACCGCACAACAAAAAGCTGCTTGGGGTGCTGCAGGGCTTTTTGTACTGCTTTGGACAGTAACACCATTAGCAAGTGCCATGCGTACCAGCTTTTACACCATCGCCACATTGGTTGAAGCGCCATCTTATATTCGACGCAAGCTAAAAGACATCATTGCCGTTATCGGTATATTAGTCCTATTCTTTCTGTTTACCTTTGCGGGTCTTGTATTGGAAAAAGTGATCGCCTTTTTAGGTGCAAATCACCATCTCTTTCAATACGATATAATTACTACATTAACCTCGCTAACACTTACCACGCTGCTGATTGCCGCCTTCTACTATGCATTTTTCCCTGTTCGGCTAAACCTAAAACATATTTTAATTGGCGCTCTGTTTACAGCAGTGCTATGGTTACTAACGCGACCAGCTTTCACTTTATTCTTATCTCTCAATGAATCTTATAGCTCGGTATTCGGCAGTATGAAGAATCTATTCATTTCGATTACTTGGCTATATTTTAATTTTTCAGTATTTTTGCTCGGTACAGAGCTTATTGCTACATTGCGCAAAAAAGATGTGCTCATATTAAAAGGTTTATTCACAGACAATCAGCAAGAGCCTCAATCCAAATCTCAGCTGAATTACTTAGAAAAGTTAATGCAACGCTATGGCAGAAGCTATCAGCAAGGTGAGCATATCTTCAATCAAGGTGATCTAACCCACAATCTACATTACTTAGTGAACGGCCAAGTTAAATTACTGAAAGACGGCAGACTCTTACGCACCATAGAGGCCGGTGAATACTTTGGTGAAATGGCAATCCTCACAAATACACCTTTCATTGCGGACGCAATAGTGAGCTCGAAGCAAGCCAATGTTATTCTCATATATCCTGATAATATTGAAACTCTACTTTTAGACGAGCCTAAGGTAGCTATGAAGTTTTTACGCCAAATGGCAACTAGATTACAGACACAGAGTAGTGTCGACCTAAGCTAGCTAATTTTGCTCTAAAATAGTCTTAACTATCAATTAGCGACACCACTCTCAATTATGGCAAAATCAGCCTCACCATTCGCCCCACAACCTAGCCAGCTAGAAATGCAGTCTGTATTGAGCTTTTTCAATACAGGCAAACTTGCAGTAGCAGAATCTATGGCTAAAAAACTGCTTGCTCGCTACCCAAATACTTTTATTCTCTACCAAATATTAGCAATTTCTCAAGACGGCTTATCCAAGCTTGATGACGCTGTCAAAAGCTACTCCAAGGCGTTAACCATACAACCAAATACGCCAGACTTGCATTTTAACCTAGGCATTACTTTAACTAAACTCAATCGATTTAAAGAGGCAGAAGTCAGTTATTGTAAAGCCATTGCATTAGAAGTGGGCTTTTTTGAAGCGCATGGTAACTTAGGTACAGTGCTGCAAAAGCAGGGACGACTTGACGAGGCTGTAACATGCTATCGCAAAGCGCTTAGTATTCACGAGGACCCAAAAGGTCACTTTAATCTAGGTACTGCACTTAGAGATAAAGGCGTGTTAGACGAAGCCATTAGCCAGTTTAAGCAGGCTATTAAAATGTTTCCCAACTATGCTGATGCGCACAATTATCTTGGTGAGTGTTATCGCGATCAAGGTAATATGGAAGATGCTATTAAGTGTTACTTTGACACATTAGCGCTCAATCAAAATCATACTGGTGCAAACTACAATATGGGCGAGTTTTTATATCTAGCAGGACGCTTTGACGAGGCTGTTGATTATTTGGAACGCTCAAAGCTAGACGACTGGCAAGAGCGCGCGCTTTATTGCACCTACAAAGCCGAACATTTTGACTCATTTAAAGCCAAGCTAGACCGGATTGTTCATACCCATAAAAAACACAATGCACCTTTCCTACAAACCTTATCTACACATTATGCGGTAAACTTTGGTACAGAAGATCGATATAATTTCTGTAAGAACGGTTTTGATTTTATTTACCAGCACAGCATTACAGAACTGGCCAAGCCAGGAAGCCAACTATTAAAAGACCTGCTAAACGACATTAACAACACTGCAATCGAAGTGCGTGCCCAGGGCATGATTATCAACGGCAAACAATCCGCAGGTAATCTTTTCAAACGGCCTGAAGCCTCTTTTAGAAAGCTAGGTGAAATTGTTAAACAGGAGTTTCTCAATTATAAAAATAGATTCTCAGGCGCAGACTGTGAACTCATTCAATCCTTTCCAAAAGAGTTGGAGTTTACCAGCTCTTGGTATGTGCGACTGAAAAATGGCGGCTATTTAGAAAGACACATTCATGAAGTTGGCTGGATAAGTGGTGCCGTATACCTTGCTTTACCAAAAGACAAAAAAGACCCGACAGAAGGCTGCTTTGAATATGGCTTACATGGTGATAATTACCCACAAAAGCACAATAATTTCCCAGTAGGTATTGTTAGCCCTAACGTGGGCGATATCGTATTATTTCCATCATCGTTATTTCACCGCACGATTCCGTTCAGCTCTAATGAAGAGCGCATCTGCATTGCGTTTGATTTAAAGCCAGAAGGGAATATTTTTATTAAATCCAGCTATTAAGTTTTAACAATAATATGTCGATATTAAATACACAAAATGTGTCAATATAAGTTACATTCCTGTCTTAGATTGAACACTTTACGTCTACAATATAACTGTAGAGCAGTACAAAATTTAAAGTAATTAAATAATATTGCCATCATAATAGTGCTTACACTATTGATTTATTTGAACTATTTTACTTTCATTTTACAACTTAACCACTCCCATAAGAATGGCTTAAATATTGCTCCTCTTAATAAATAAAAGTAATCTTTAGTTAGTTTTAGGATAACTATTAGTGATAAACATACAATCATTTGACGACTCTTCTGTGCTAATTGTTGATGATCAATCAACCAGCCGAGCGATACTTGCGCAAGTAGTAAAGAGCATCAACCCCAAGATCACCGTCGCTGAAAAGAGCAGTCCTGAGCAAGCACTAGAGTGGGCGCAAGAACATGTTGCAGATCTAGTATTTGTAGACTATTTAATGCCCGAAATGAACGGAATCGAGTTTGTACGCCTACTTAAGAACTTTCCGGGGTATGCAGCAGTGCCAGTAATGATGATTACTATTAAAAAAGATGTCGAAACTCGCTACAGTGCTTTAGATGCTGGAGTCACGGATTTTATCAATAAGCCTATTGATATGCACGAATGTATAGCACGTAGTAAAAATTTACTAACAATGCATATACAACATATCGCCCTACAGAACAGAAGCATTCTACTTGAAACTTTGGTCGCCGAAGCCACTACAGACATTAGAGCGCGTGAAAAAGAAACCTTAATGAGACTCGCACGCGCAGGCGAGCACAAAGATTATGACACTGCTTTACATTTACAGCGCATGTCTCTATACAGTAGAGCGCTAGCCAACGCTATTGGGTTAGATGAAGATGAGGCTGAAATTATTGAACTTGCTGCACCCTTACATGATATTGGTAAAATCGGAACACCAGACATTATTTTGCTAAAAAAAGGCCCTTTCAACGAGGAAGAGCTGCAAATTATGCGTAAACATCCTTATATAGGATTTAAGATTTTAGAAGACAGCCCATCTAAATACCTACAGAAAGGTGGCGAAATCGCTCTATCGCATCATGAGCGCTATGATGGATCAGGTTATCCAAACGGTCTTAAAGGCGAAGATATCCCACTTTCTGCAAGGATTGTAGCGATTGCAGATGTATTCGACGCATTGACTAGTAACCGACCATATAAAAAAGCATGGGGGTTTGAGCAAGCCTATCAATACATATGTGATGAAAGTGGTAAACACTTTGACCCAAAATTAGTGAACGCTATGATTAAAGCAAGAGCTGTTTTCGAAAAAATTTATTCTGAGAATTCAAGCTCTTCAGAATTACTATAATCTTTGAAATAAAATGAGCGTTAGTAGTATCAGAAGTGCCCGAAAATTTAGGCAAACAGTTTTACTCATTGATGACCAATCGACTGTATTGGATATTCATACAGCAATTTTGAAATCTCTAAAAATGGATCTCAAAATTGTAAAAATGACCGACCCAGTTGAGGCCTTAGAATGGATGCAAAATAAACAAGTGGATTTGATTATTACCGACTTCCGTATGCATCAAATGGATGGTATACAGTTTGTACAGACAATTAAGAGTGCCTGTAATGAGCTATGCCATTTTATTATTGTCGTCACTGCGATTAAAGATCAGTCTACTCATTTAGAGCTTATTACAGCCGGCGCTTCGGCATGCTTGACTAAGCCAGCACAAACACAAGAGCTCGCTAACATTGCACATTCTCTACTAGAGAAAAGTAGAGATCACTATAACAGCACTCTATTAGACTTAAAGTAGAAATATGCTGAAATCTTTTAAAAATTGGTATAAAAACTCTGCCGCGCATTGCGACCCGCTAGAGCTTGAGCAAGCAAATATTAGAATTCCTGCAGCCATTATAATTCTCACCCTCGTCACGTATAGCTACTTTACTCGAGCATTAGGTCACCCGGATTTTGTTGCGTTTAAAATTTTATTTATATACGCAATATTATCTTTGTTACTAATTACCACCATTCTAAAAAATAAATTAAACTCAACCTCCCGAAGGCTGGCTGGCGCTTGGTTAGATATAGGTGCTGTCTCAGTATTCATGTCACTTACCGCAGATATAGGCGTAATGCTTGTAGCCGTATATCTTTGGGTCATTTTCGGTAATGGATTTAGATATGGGAAAAAGTACCTCTATCATGCGCAAGCACTTAGCATTATTGGTTTTCTATTTGCAACAAATCTAAGCTCATATTGGGAAACCCATAAAACCATAGGTTATAGCCTAATAGCAATGCTTATTGTGCTACCACTTTATGTAGCAAAACTTATTACGCGGCTACATGAAGCAAAGGATAAGGTCGAAATAGAACGCCAAAAAGCAGCTGATGCAAGCATGGCTAAAACTCAATTTGTCGCCAATATGAGTCATGAAATCCGTACACCACTCAACGGCATTATCGGCATTAGTACGTTGCTTAAAACCACATCGCTGAATGCTGACCAGCAAGACTTGCTCAAAACACTGGAAGGTTCATCCAAGCTATTACTTTCATTACTTAATAATGTACTAGACTTCACTAAAATTGAAGAGCGTAAGTTCACAGTCGAGAAAATTGCATTCTCGCCTAAGGAGGCGGTATATGAAACTATGGAAATCTTCCAAACTCATGCTAAGGCAAAAGGCATTCAATTAGGAGCTAGCGTCTCCGATTCGCTAACTATGTTAAACGGTGATGCTTTTGTATTGAGACAAGTGTTAGCTAACTTGCTGGGTAATGCTATTAAATTCACGCACAAGGGTAGTGTCACGATATCAGCAGTGGTATTACAAGACGACGACTCTAAATCAACCGTTCGTTTTGAAGTGGCTGATACTGGGATTGGCATCCCCGCAGATAAGCAAAGCAAGGTGTTTGAAAGCTTTACCCAAGCAGATGCCTCTACAACACGTAAGTTTGGTGGTAGTGGTTTAGGACTAACTATTGCTAAACATATGGTTGAAGAGATGGGAGGCTCACTTTGCTTTCAAAGTACAGCAGGGGTTGGTAGTCACTTTTGGTTTGTTCTTTCGCTAGAGAAAACTAAGCAATTAGGTTCTCCTGCAACTAGTACTAATCAACAAGTATCTAGCCAAACAGAATTGGGTGTTGAGAAGCCAGCAATAGCTGTCATTGAGTCTATAGCCAAAGGGCAAGTAAATAGCTTTTCAAAAGTTCTAAAAATTTTAGTATGTGAAGATGAGGCCACTAACCAAAAAATAATTACACGCCTTCTTTCCTTACCAGGGCATCAAGTTGACATTGTCAATAATAGCGATGAAATGCTAGATAGCTTAGAACACAATAAGTTTGACCTAGTAATTACAGATTTAAATATGTCTGGTATGAATGGTGCTGATGCGCTAAAGCTTTATCGGTTTACTCAACCAAACGACCACACTACACGCTTTATACTATTTACCGCAGATGCAACTTTATCCGCTAGAGAGATGGCTAGTGACGCAGGTTTTGATGCTTTTTTAACTAAACCAATCGATGCTGCCACCTTATTTAGCACGATAGAACGCATACTTAACCTGGCCCCAAACACTGCAACACAGTGGATGAATAATGCACTTAATAGTCCAATAAATAGTAATCAGATATTAGATAACAATAATACAACCTTACTTGACTTAACAACGTTAAAAGAGCTCGAAAAAATTGGTGCCAGTGATGATCTGTTTATGCACAGACTGCTAAGAAACTATTTAGCAGACTCTGCTAAACAGCTTACTAAAATTGAAACAGCTGTTAAACAAAAACAGTTTGGTGCATTACAGGATTACTGTCATGCACTCAAGGGTAATAGCTTAAGTGTAGGCGCTATGCAGTTAGCGGCAACAGTTGATGCTGTTGGTAAGTTAAACGCATCAACCCACGCCACTCGTATAGTTGAAATGCTAGATCTCCTTAGTAAAGATTTCTCTCTACTTACTGTTGCCACAGAAGATTACTTAAAAAGTCCAGAGGTGGCCATAACTAAACAGTTATCTTAAGCAGACTGCTTTTCATGAATATGTAAAACGTCTGAACTTACTTTGCTATTTTGCGCGCGAACCAAACGGTCCATTACTTTTAAGTTTCGTTCATCCAATCTAAGTGCAGCACCCACCCATATCTCAGTAATGTCATTTAACTCGTCAACAGTAAGTGGATTCACACGTTGCTTAGCTCGGTTGATAGCTTGGAAAGAGTTTAGAGAACGATGGTTTTTCTTAATCCAATGAGTGAGCGCATACTCACCTTGCCCATCCTCTGCAAGTACGTCTACCACGCCCATCTGATAAAGCTCCTCTCCTGTATAGATCTTACCAGAGCGCACCATTTTTTCGGCGACAGACATTCCAACTTTGCGAGATAAAAAGCTAAGCGCCCCCATTCCAGGAAATAAATTAAAAAGCACTTCTGGTAAACCCATCACAGCACTTTTTTCAGCAATTAAAACATGTGAAGATAACGCTGATTCAAATCCGCCGCCCATTGCTTGCCCTTGGACTAGTGCAATCGTAGTAATAGGTGCGCGCATATTATAAAAAGTCCATAGATTTTCGACGCAGAGCTTTGCGTACTCGAGTAAATGCTCTCTATCTTGCGCTTGTATTAACGACCGAAATACTGATAAATCACCGCCTAGATTAAATACACCCTCAACACTTGATGCCAAAACTAAATAATTCACTTGCTCTGAAATGCCTTGTGAAAATATTTTTCCACTTGTATTTTGCAAATAAGTGTGATGTTGCAGTAAGTCATTTAGACAAACTTTGTTAAAACATGGGCGTGGCGCAGGGTTCATAATTGACCACATCACGCCAAATTCACTGTCAAAGCGTATGTCGATTTGCTGAAAATTTGCAATGCTAAATTTATTAAAATCTACAATAGTGTTCATGCTAAACCCCTTAAGTTATTATCGTTGAGAATTAAAAACTAACGTTTACGACTATAGGCTCAAAAAATTACTCACTCAAGTGAATGATTTTTGAATTAAATAATAACTCACTATATTTGTTGGGGAATTACAACAAAATATTTTAACGATAGTTTGTAATAAATCTGTATCAAAAAGTATCTTGATATGTTATTTTTAGCTTACGATCAACTCTAAAAGCCCAAAATTATGAAAAAAATATTACTATCTTTTATGGTTTTTTCTATGCCAGTAGTCACGCAAGCTGCCGGCTTTGCATTAATTGAGCAAAGCGCTAGTGGGTTAGGAAACGCTTTTGCAGGTGGTGGAGCAGTAGCCGAAGATGCTAGTACGATATTTTTCAACCCTGCCGGGATGATGTATATTCAAGGAACGCAACTAACTGGTGCAATTCATTTGATTAAACCTAGTCTTGAGTTTAATAATAATGGCTCTGTTGCTGCGGCTGGCGCAGGGCCATTTCCAAGTAGGCCTTTGGGTGGAGATGGTAGCAATGCAGGTGATTTAACTTTTGTACCTAATTTTTACTATAAAAGAGATTTAACTGACACTATAAAATTCGGTTTAGGAGTTAACGCTCCTTTTGGCCTTAAAACTGAATATGACTCAAATTGGATGGGGCGTTTTCAGGCGATTAAATCCGAACTTAAAACGGTTAATATTAACCCAGCAATTGCATTCAAACTAAATGATCAATGGTCAATTGGCGCAGGGGTTTCTGCCATGCGGGCTCAAGCTGAATTGACAAGTGCGGTGAACTTAGTTGCGTCTGAGAGAGCATCCAAAGTAAAAGGCGATGATTGGGGGTTTGGCTTTAATCTTGGCGCCATTTACCAAGCCACTCAAGATACTCGATTGAGTATTGCCTATCGATCAAAAGTCGAGCAGCACTTGGATGGAGATGTTAGGTTCTCGACCTCTGATAGCACAACACCAAATGGTGATATTACTGCAAACATTACATTGCCAGAAATGCTTGCTGTTAGCGCATTTAGCCAACTCAATGACAAGTGGGATTTAATGGGCGATCTAACGTGGACTCGTTGGAGTCAATTTCAAGAGTTAAGTATTTACCGTAGTAGTGGCACACTATTAGCTAAAACAACGGAAAACTGGGACAATACGCTACGTTACTCTATTGGCGCTAATTACCACTATAACGAAGCAATTACATTACGCACCGGCTTAGCTTATGACCAAGAAGCAATTAACAATCAATATCGCACAGCCAGAATCCCAGGTAACGATAGAAAGTGGCTTTCACTAGGAGCTGGTTGGCAAATGACCCCGACTTCTAAACTAGATGTTGGATACGCTCATTTGTTTATTAACGATGCCTCAGTCTCTGATAAACAAAATACGTCTGCTTTAGGTAGAAAAGGCGACTTAATTGGAAGCTATGACGGCAGTGTTGATATTCTGAGCTTGCAATACACACATAACTTTTAATTACAGTAATCAATAATAAGGCTCGCTCTTAAACGCCTAGGATCTGATTATAAAGTGATAAATATGTACTAATGAATTACTAACAATTGCAAAAAACAAACCTGATAATGACGAAGTTAACGATGACATTATCACTAATAGTGTAGTCGGCTATAACCTTAGCCTATGTATCGGAAGTTTAGTTTAGCTGATTTGGTTATGACTTTCTGGAGCTCATCAAGTGGCAGGTTAATATGGGTTGAGTATATTTTCAACATAATAACCTGACTAGTACTTACCTAATCTTAGATCTGTTAAATCATTTTTTTTAACAAGTCTCTAGTTGCTTCATTTAATTGAGTTGTGAACTCTAGAAGCTTAGGTGCTATTATAGAGCTCGAATCAATCTGCCTAAGAGCCGTATCTCTAACTATATCTTTCAACTGCCAACCAATTTCATAAGTAGTTAACTCTAGCTCTGCTCTTATCACTTGATCATTTAAAGTACCATACCAAATGTCATCCTCTAAATAATGTGTGATTCCAGATGCATGTAGTGTTTGTTTAAGTTTTACTAGTCTAGAGTGCAAGTTGCTTGCAACATCACTCATCTTGCAGTCATTATCATCTTCAATAAGCCCTTGAATTTTTAGCTCCATTTCATTCAATATCTGGAATGACTCTTTAAGCATATCCTGTGTAAAGTTAATGTTAGACTCACTACGAATACTTATGTTTGTATCAATTAGCTTATTAAAAGCATTCAGTGGTAATGCAGGGTAGTCTCTGGTTGACAGTTTTAATACAACCAATACACTCTGAACCTCTTTTCCTGGTTTAAGAATTCCTGCAATAGCTTCTGCAAGTATTAACACTTGTCCAATCAGACTACACTCATTCGCATCTACGAACTTTGGGTAACCTTTACCATTACACCTCTCATGATGCTCGAGCACCGCTGCGGAAACCTCACTAGGGTAATTCATATACGTTTTAATAATAGAGCTACCCAAAATTGGGTGAACCATGACCTTACGCCAGCCTTCTTCTGTAAGCTTTTCCTCATCTGGTATAGAAGCATATATCTGCCCTATATCATGCAAAATACAGGCTATACTTAAGTTCTTCATATCATATTCGCTTAACTCCATTTTTCTGCCAATGGCTCTTGCTACCAATGTCACTAGTATCAAGTGATTGATATTTTTTGGCTTTGTATCCCTTATTACTGAAAGTAATAAGGAAGCCAAGGGCTCTAAATTTAGATACTTGAGCTCATTTGCCTCTATCTCCAGGTTAATCTTGAGTAGCTTTATAATAGGAATAGATTTTATTGATATTAAAGCCTGAGTAGTTAAATCGTTACTAGTCACGGAGGCTTCAGATTGGATTGATGTTTCAATAGGTTTCTTTAATATTCTGTCTAATAATTGTTCTCTAATTTTTGGTGTGATTTTGTAGCCTTTAGCTAATAACTTGTTATTAGCGCTGTCATAAATATCCTCTACAACATGAAAGTTTGAGTTTTTCGAAGCTGAAATTATATTCTCAAGAATGTCACTCTTAGAGCTCATTATGTGCTTATTCATTTATGCCTTTACTTTTTCTTCTTCTCAAATTTCTGTAGACGCTATGTTAGGCCGTAGTTCTGACAACTATGCTCTACCTATGTAAAACGGGCAACTGGAAATAAACTCCTACCACAGATTAGCAGGCTAATCAAATTATGCCAAGGGGCAGCGAATCAAGTTTCTACTTTTCATATAAAATTGACTCGCAAATTTAGCTCTGAGTAAGTTAAAGTCTAGTTTGGACTAAGCTCTCAACTAGCTACTAATAGCGTTTAGTTAAGCTTGAGAATAGATGAATAAGTGAATACTACTAGGTAAGTATTGCCTTAAAAGTGATTAGTATTTTCATTACCATTATGCTATTGAAGACTGTTCTGACGATAAAAGAGCATATCAGTAGAGGATATCCTGAATTTTGTGTAAACATTGGTTAACTACTGCGGGTGCATTCTGTCCTCGAACTTGTATGGTAAAGCTGCTTAACGCAGGTTTCCAATCTCTCAGTGGCATAGACTCCTCTTTTCTTGAGACACCTCTCTTATTCAGGCAATTCTCACCCCAAGCCACAGTTATGAAAACTAATGGAATCAGCCAACAGCAAAATAATCTTTCTGGTTTAAACTTGCTTCAGATTTAGTGGAGTAGACATTACTACTTAATTTAATTGTATTTCTAGTTAGTTTAAAAGTGCTTACCACATCACTCAGACTCAACGACTGCTCAGCCAAAGATTCAGCTGCAGCTGCAGCCTCTTCAACTAAAGCGGAATTTTGTTGAGTCATCTCATCGATTTGGTTAATCGCCTCATTCACTTGTCTAATCCCAGCACTTTGCTCGGTAGTGGCATATGCTATTGCTTCTATAACCTCGCTTACCTTTTGTACCGAATTGACAATTTCGGTCATAGTTTTACCTGCAACTTGAACTTGAGTCGTACCAACATAAGTTTGATTAACCGATGTACTTATGAGAGACTTTATTTCTTTTGCTGCTTCGGCTGAACGTAGTGCTAGACTTCTAACTTCGCCTGCAACAACTGCGAATCCTCGGCCTTGTTGCCCCGCCCTAGCAGCTTCAACGGCTGCATTCAAAGCTAATATATTCGTCTGAAAAGCGATGCTATCAATAACACTAGTAATATCACCAATTTTCTTAGCGCTTTCATTTAAGCTAGACATCATATGAATGATTTTTTCTACTGATTGATAGCCATTTGTAGCAACTTGTGAGGCTTCGCTTGCCAGAAGTATTGCTTGCTTAGCGTTGTTAGAGTTCTCGCTCACTTTAGAGGTTAACTCATCGATATTCACAGTCGTTTCATCTAAGCTAGATGCTTGTTTTTCTGTTCTTATAGACAGATCATTATTACCATTTGATATTTCTTGCGCAGCAGTATTAATGGCATAAATTGCATCTTTAACCACTAAAATTGGTTCAACAATAATATCTAAAGTTGTATTCACGCCCTCAATAATTTTACGAAAATCACCACGGTGTCTTTCTATGTTGGCACGTACCTCAATCTCCCCATTTTCGGCTGACCGTGAAAGCATAACGGCATCTTCACTTAACATTTGCAGATTTGATCTGACTTGCTCTATTGCTTGATTGATAAATGCTTTTTTACCAGGGAACTGCTCTAAATGTTGACTAAAATCACCTTCACCAAATGCCTCGACTACCTGAATCACCTTTTTATTGAGGTCTATATGACCGGCAACCATATTATTGACACCTTTGGCCACTTCTTTATAGGCACCGTTAAACCTGTTCGTATCAATTTTGGCGTCAATATCACCTAAATCATGTGAACGACTCATCATACTCATATCGAAGATCAAGCTTTGTATATTGTGGCGTACACTTTCTATGGTAGATTTTATTTCAGCTTTCTTACCGGGTAAGCTTTCAATTTGAACACTAAAATCTCCATCGCCAAAGGCTCTTACCACTGCCATCGCTTTGTCGCTGACTTCGAGATATCCTTTAACCATGCTATTTAAACCTAAAGCCATTTCTTTATAAGCACCATTGAACTTATCTTCGTTAATAAATACATCATTGTTACCAACTTCATGCGCTTTACTCATAAAGTTCATATCTACAATAAAGTCTTTAATATTTGACCTGACTTTTTCAATAGTGACATTAATATAAGCCTGCTCACCAGGAAACTTAGCCAACGGCGCATCAAAATTACCTTTTCCAAACGCATCAGCAACCGATACAACTTCTTTTGTTGAGTTAACATGCATTTTTACCATGCGATTAATACCTCTGGCCATATCGCCATAACTACCTTTAAATCGTTTGTCATCAATAATTACATCTACATCACCAGATTCGTGATGACCGCTCACCTTATTTAACTCTTGAACGATTTCTTTTAAAGTGTCCTGTAATGACTTTATTGAATAAGCAACGCTGGTACTATCATTTTTGCTTAATATAATAGGGCTAGAAAGGTTTCCATTTGCGAACTCCTTGGCTAACTCTGTTAACTGTAGTGGCTCCAACCCTAATTGAAGTTTTAGCGACTTAAATACGAAATATGATATTAAAAACAATAAGCCTAAAGAGATGGCGGCAACAATCATTGAAAATCTCTCTGAGGCACTTTTTTCAAACGCAGCCTTTTCCATACCTTCTTTAGCCAACTTTTCGTTGTAAATGATTTCTGATTGAATGGCGTCTTGTAAGCTATCCAAAGCAGGCATGAGCTCACTTTTTAGTATCTGTTCGACTTGGATATGGTTTTTCTGTTGCGCTAGTTCAAATGCATATGTTCGAACCTTCTCATAATTAGACAACTCACTTTTAATTAAGGTGAGCCTTCTCTGCTCATCTTCATTTTGAATGCAACTTACTCCACCACATGCATCTTTACTTAATTTTTCTATGGATATCTGTAACTTTTCTTTTGCGTCGTCTATCTCGAGCTGTAACTCCATCATGCTATCCTCATCAGAGGCTATCATATGTACTAGTGATCGTTGTATTACTGCATTGAGGTTTTTGTTGATTTCAAAAAATTGGATATAGGTTGGCGTTGTTTTTACAACAGATTCGGTAGATGAATCAAAAACACGCTTTATTTGAAGCTTGGAAACTTCACCTAAGACTGTCAACCCAAGCATAGCCACTATGCAAATTAGTGACAATTGTTGATAAACAGAAAGCTTTTTCATTTAGATTTATTCCTTGATAGATATTCAACAGCACTGATTAAGTTGTTGAACACTTAACGGGTCTAAATCTTCATAATTGATGGCATATTAAATTCTTCACAAAAAGTTCATATTCAGCAACACCGGTAGTAAGCGCATAATAAAAACTGGCTAAGTTTAAGGATTCTCTATAGGTCGAGAATGCACATCTCGATATAAAATAAGAAAGTTAATAGTCTGCTTATAGAGCTTGGTGGAGTCATCCCGACAACAGATTTTGAGAAGATGTACACTAAACATCTATTAACGGGATGTTGCACAAGAACTACAAAGCTAACCCTATCGTGTAGCTCCGCATTTAAGACCACAGCCTAAATGAAAGTAAATCATTATTTAATATTTTGTGGTAATAGAAATTAACCAATCCGGTGATGCTTTTACAATTAAGGCCTCGAATTGTTTATCTAATCCAGAAATAATTAGTAAGCCTATCAGCAATAAAACGATTCCTAGGATGCGCTTACCCACTCTACCTGCGGTAAATAACTTACCTCTGACATTCATCATCACTTGCCTTGAGAGTGAGCCTAGTATTATTAACGGTAAGCCAGCGCCAAGTCCAAATAATGCCATCACCAATGTCACATAAAACAAATTAGCACCTTGACTTGCTAGAGTGATGGTTGCTCCTAGAATGGGACCTACACATGGACTCCATACTATGCCTAATAATAATCCCAATGTAAATTGACCAGATAATGAGTCTGTAGATATTTTGCTTAATAAAGTATTGCCTGATCCACTAATACCTGCAGTAACACTTGCAAATTTCTCTTGCAATGTTCCAGAAAGCAATACGACACCAAATATCATTAAAAGTGAGGCCGCAATCGCTCTAAAAACCTCTTGGTCAAGGCCAATCGAAGCACCAATTGTGGCGATAAATACGCCAACAAGCGTGAATGAAATTGACAATCCAAGGGCTAATGCATAAGGGCCATATTTGTGCGTATTAAGCGCAGTCCCCACAATAATGGGGACAAGTGGTAAAACACATGGAGATAATATGGACAACACACCAGCTAGAAAACTCAGTCCATAAGTACCAAAATGTGCAATCATTATCGCAGTCCTTTAATTTATCTAGAGAGCTTTCTGAATTAATTTCTCTATGCTTGCTGGTGAAGTATCTCCAGTACTACGGCCCATTTCTTTTGGTCCTTTATAAACTATTAACGTACTTTGCTTACTCACGTTAAGTATTTTTAAAGCATCTTTTTGGCTATCAAAATCTACACGTAAAACCTGAATGGATTGATACTCACTCTTCTTAAGTATTAGGTCAACAACTGGTGCTTGTGCACGACAAGTGGGACACCACGGCGCATGTACTTCAATCAGTATAGATTTATTATCTTTTTGTAGTTGATTAAAATCGGATTGGGTGAAAGCCGCAGGTTCAGCAAATACTGTTCCAGTAAAAATAAGGCTAGATGCTAACAGTAAGGATTTAAGTAGACTTTTCATAAAGAACTCCAGTTATTTTAATGTGGTCATTAGTCGCTCATAAAGTTATTCCCTTACAACTTTTCTGTAAAAACTTTTGTGTAAAACTATTTATGATAAAAATAAAGATTTTTGTAAGGGATTACAGACTACTACGACTAAGCGTTGCGTGACACATGATGAATCTATTTTGTGTTAATACACGTATTTAGATCGTCTGCCTTTCTATAAGTTTACTTTAATTATAGATGGTGGAATTTTATAATAATCTCGGAAGGAAATATCATGTCTATTAAAACAAATCATGGCCGTCGCGGCGCACTATTAGCGATCGGCGCAGCCGCTCTTGTCTTAGCAGGCTGTGCAGCAACTGGTGCAAACACCAATACTGCAGCTAGCGGTACTGTAGGTTCATGTGTAGGCGTAAACTCTTGTAAGGGCACTAGCGATTGCAAAACTGCAGGAAATTCATGTAAAGGTCAAAATGCGTGTAAAACAGCAACAAACGCATGTAAAGGCCAAGGTTCGTGCAAGTCTGCAGCAAATGTATGTAAAGGCCAAAATGCGTGTAAAGGTCATGGGCACTTAGCATTAACAGGTGCTGATTGTGATGCAAAAGGCGGTCATTTGATTTAGTAGTTAAGCAGAGCATGGTAATGGCAACATACCCATGCTCAATTTTAATATTGATGGAATGACTTTCTTACTGAGATTAACATGCGCAACAATTTACCATTATTAGGTTTTGGTCTTGGTTTACGGGCTGAGCATTACAATGAGATTTTAAACTCAAAACCCAATGTAGACTGGTTTGAAGTGTTATCTGAAAACTATATGATTCCGGGTGGCTTACCGCTTAATTTTTTAGACCGCATTCGTGCGGATTATCCTGTAGCGATGCATGGCGTGTCTCTCTCTATTGGTTCAACCGCACCCCTTGACCAAACCTATTTAAGCGATTTAAAAAAGCTAGCTGATAGAGTTCAACCTGCTTGGATTTCTGATCACCTATGCTGGACTGGCGTACACGGTCAAAATATTCATGATTTACTGCCATTGCCCTACACAGAAGAGACAGCCAAACATGTAGTTGAGCGCGTCAAGGTTATACAAGATTATCTAGGTCGCCAGATTCTATTGGAAAACGTTTCTAGCTATGCTAGCTATGTAAATTCCTATATGAGCGAATGGGAGTTTATATCGCTTATTTGCGAGCAAACAGATTGCCTACTACTGCTAGATATCAACAACATTTACGTTAGTAGCTACAATCACAATTTTGATGCTAAAGGCTTTATAGACGGCATACCTCCACATCGCGTACAACAAATTCATTTAGCTGGACACCAAAATAATGGTGACTATATTATTGATACACACGATGCTCCAATAATAAACTCCGTATGGGATTTATACGGCTACTCAGTTTCTAAACTAGGTAATGTTACTACTATGATAGAGCGCGATGACAACATACCAGAGTTAGAAGTGCTAGTACAAGAGCTACAAATCGCGCGTAACCTATCAGCTAATACACTTAAGGCCGCAGCATGAGCAACTTTAATGTAAGCCAATTAGCCAAACTACAAGCAGATTTTCAAGCTTACTTATTAAGTAATGAAGAAAACTCAAGCTTTATAAAAGCCGTGATCGACGACGATAAAGTTGGCGCAAAAAAACGTTTGAATATTTATCACGAAGCTTATCGGCTACGAATTATAGAAGCACTTTCCACTGTTTATCCCCAGTTAAAGGCTTTATTAGGCGATGTGCTATTTAATAGAGTTGCTCGCGAATATATAACTGCCTATCCTTCGACCTACCGTAATTTACGTTGGTATGGCGATAAAATGCGTGAGCATTTAATTGCCACGCTAGCACAACACCCTATCGCAGCGGAAATGGCAGACTTTGAATGGACCTTATCACTTGCCTTTGACGCAGAAGATGTACCTGAGTTAGGCCTAGAAGACCTCGCTACTATTCCACCAGAAAACTGGGATGCGTTATGCTTTAAATTCCAACCAGCCCTCAAAATTGTCCGTACCTATTGGAACACCATATCTGTATGGCAATCGTTAGAAGTAAATGAAACGCCAGCAAAACCAGCAATAGAAAACAAATATCAATCATGGCTTATTTGGCGTAAAAACTTCAACTCACAATTCAGATTAATCTCAGAGATGGAGGCTATTGCACTTAATATGGCAATAATGGGTGCAACTTTTGGTGAAATCTGTGTCAACCTAGAGCTTAAGATGGGTGAGACTCAGGCTGTGACAACCGCGGCTCGCTATCTTTCAGGCTGGTTAGAGGAAGGGTTAATTTCTAAAGTGATATTAATTAAATTGGTGGGTTGATACATTTTTTATATCAACTGAATGGTAAAACTAGCTGCTAACTTAGGTTACTTTAAGTATAGACATAAACCGATCACTCCTCTAACTGCAGAAGAGTCGCACACAAACTACCAATTAGACGTCCCACACTAGTAGACGTCTAATTAACCTTCGTAATGACTGCCTAACATCCTAAGTATCTAAACACTGCAGATACATTTAGTGTTTTTATTATAGACTTCCGATAATTAGCAGACTAGTTCAGAAGGCTTACATAGAAAAATACTACTTACCCCTGTATGCTTTCAGAAGCCTGCCCACAATATCCTTTAAGAATATCAGGTAAATCAGTAGGACATACCCCACACAGTTTATTACCGGGGACTGCATAATCTATAAACTTAGGGTAAGGTAGATTAAGTTTATCCATAATCTCTATGAACTCTTCAAGAGTTTTACCAAAACCTAGCCTTGGATTTCTTATCTTTTCCTGACTAATGGTAGAAACAAAACGGCTCTGATAGTCATGACCTGGATATACAAGATAGTCATCTGGTAAATTAAACAGTTTTTTATGAACGCTATGGAATAGTTGCTCTGAGCTCCCATGTTGAAAGTCTGTTCTTCCACAGCCATCAATTAATAGAGAGTCACCAGTAAATACTCGATTATTAACAACATAGGAAAAATGGCCTAGTGTATGGCCTGGAGTATGAAGTGAGTTCAATTGAATACTACCTATAGTTAGCGGCTTATCTTCTTCAAGATATATATCAGCGCACGGTAAATGATCCGTGATTGGATTGGCTATTTTGCTGCCCAAGTGTTTCTTTAACTCCAGAGCGCTGGTGATGTGGTCCGCGTGTATATGCGTGTCGATTGCATATTCTAGGGTCAACCCATATTTTTTTAACTCCGACAAATCTCTTTCTAGCGTTGCGACTACAGGGTCTATTAAGATTGCCTTGCCCGTCTCTTCGCAACCAATAAGGTAAGTATAAGTACTAGATAAGGGCTCGAATAACTGTCTAAAAATCATAACAAATACTCCTAAGGGTTGAAATATTATATAATTTAATATACTATATAAAAGTATATTGAAAAGCAAGTATTATAAATATGAGTTTAATTTATGAGTGAAACTGATATCTCTATTGATTTTGAATTGATGCGCGGAAAAGCAATATATGTCAGTAGCTTTCTTAAGACCTTAGCAAATCCGGATCGCCTAATACTTTTATGCCAGCTCAGTCAAGGTGAAATGTGCGTTAGTGAGTTAGAAAGGTCAGCAGCAATCAAGCAGCCAACACTTTCACAGCAGCTAAGCATATTAAGGGCAGAGAGTATTGTAAAAACAAGACGTGATGGCAAGCAGGTTTATTACAGTGTTGCCAGCCAAGAAGCTTTAGTAATACTGCAACTTCTTTATGAGCAATTTTGTAAAGAGAGCAGGAGGGAGACTTGATTAACTTGAATGAAACAACCCTCATCCACTCACTAATTGGTGGAGTAGTCATCGGTATAGCTGTGTCTATCCTAATACTTCTTAATGGGAGGGTAGCCGGTATAAGCGGAATTCTTGGGGGTGTAGTGAAACCTAAGGATGGGAATTTTTACTGGCGAATTGCATTTATTCTGGGATTGGTAATTTCACCGAGTGTTTATTCACTATTTCATATACTACCCAAAGTTAGTAGTACAGCTAATCACTTGGAAATCCTTGTCGCAGGGCTATTAGTCGGACTGGGAACTAGGTTTGGCTCAGGATGTACAAGTGGACATGGGGTATGTGGAGTAGCGAGACTTTCAACTCGATCTATAGTCGCAACTATTTGCTTTATGTTGGCTGGAACTTTTACAGTATTTATGACGCACCATCTAATTTAAGCTCCCATGACATTAATTTACTCTTTACTCTCTGGTTTATTGTTTGGAATAGGCTTGATCATTTCCGGTATGGCAAATCCAGCAAAGGTAATCGGATTTTTAGATATCACCGGCACATGGGACTCGTCATTGGGTTTCGTTATGCTGGGAGCTGTTTCAGTTGCGTTCTTCGCATTTAAAGTTGCTCAAAACAAGTCACACACTTACACCGGTCAACCTCTATTACTTCCCAAATTGCAAACTATAGATTTAAGTCTAATACTAGGATCAATAACATTTGGTGTCGGTTGGGGATTAGCAGGTTATTGCCCTGGACCGGCATTAGCCTCAATACTGACCGGATATTTAGAGCCAGCCCTATTTGTAATAGCAATGATCGCGGGAATGGCTATATACGAAATTTTGCAAAGAATTAAAAGTACCTAAATTAAATAATAATTTTTAAACTGATTCTATATTAGCCCAGTTGTAGGATCACTGTATGAACTGATAGATCCATTAGAAAGTCGCTCTCTACATTAGCACTAGAAACTGACATAAAGATATATTTCAACAATAAAAAACAGGCGTTTACAGAAATAAAATCTCTCTCCTGCCATAACGAAAAAACGACCTAGAGATTTCTCTCTAAGTCGTCTTAAATGGTGGCCCCCCTGTGAGTCGAACACAGCACCAACGGATTATGAGTACAAGTGAGTGGTCACTATCAAGCTACAAAGTTGAAGAATTGTAAGTGATTTTTTGGGGTAGATTTTGATGTACTCGACAATCCGAACCTATGCCGAACCTTTTTGTACAAAGTAGCAATCAGCTATTACCTAAAAATCATTCAAAACAATCAGTTGTGACAACTTTCGCCCGAACTGAACCCGAACTAGCCTTGAAACATGGGTGTGCATACAAGTTGGCATCATAATATTCTGCCGAGTAGCCTTCTTTCTTTAATGAGTTCTATGCCTCATGCAAAGATTCCACTTCGTTTTCTCAAGCTGTTGATAACGCATTAATTGTAAAAGACGAGTATTTCGGTGATTTGCATTTGTAGCATTTTTGATTACAGTAGCGACATGCTGCAATTGCATTACAAGGAATCGCGCCATGGCAGTTTCTCGTGAAAAACTCTATGATGAAATATGGACTGAACCCATCACCAAAGTATCAAAACGATATGGGGTTTCAGATAGCTACCTGATTAGAATTCTAAAAAACCTGAATATCCCGAGACCTCCTAGAGGCTATTGGGCAATGGTGGCTGCGGGTATTCACCCTGAAAAACCTACACTTCCCCCAGCAAATCTAGGTGATCCAATCTCTTGGTCCCGCGATGGGCAAACTGAGTTTGAAACAAGTACGCTCAATGAGAAGAAAGCTAAACCATCAAAACGCAAGCTACGTGGCGCCACTCACGGACTGGTGCGCGATGCTTACGAGCATTTTAAAAATTTACGTGAGACTGACCATCCCTATCTCAAGCCATATAAAAAACTAACAATTGATCTGATTGTTTCTCAAGACACACTTGAACGTGGGTTTAGTGTAGCGAGCCAACTTTACTTGCTGCTAGAGGATGCTGGAAATCGCGTTCGTATTGCACCCAGTGATCAGCGTATATATAGGGCTGAAGTTGAAGAGCGTGAAGATACCAAATCTAATCGCCATTATTGGGGAATGTGGCAACCAGCCCGCTCTACAATTGTTTATATTCAAGAGGTCATCATCGGACTGACAATCTTTGAGATCAGTGAAGCAGTTGAGGTCGGTTATTTGGATGGTAAATATATCCCCATCAACACCTATCTAAAAAATCCGCTCATCAAACAAAAATCGGCTTTTTCGTGGACCACATCACGAAATATGCCTTCAGGTAGATTATGTATTCAAGCTTACTCAGCACATCCGGGGACTAAATGGCGCAAACAATGGAGAGAGTCAAAGCCAGGTGAGTTTTCAAAAACGCTTAAATCAATAGTAAATGAACTATGTAATTCTGTAACTGAAATATCACGTCTGACAGAAATTGCTAAACAAGAGGCAGAAGAGCGGCAACGTCGATGGGAGATTCAATGTGAAAAAAATCGTATAGAGACTGAGGAAAGAATACGTGCTAAAAAGATGAAAGATAGTAAGGATGAACTCTTAACTATTATAGCGTTATGGGCTGAAGCAAAACGGATTGATGAATTTTTTAAAGATGCGCTGAACGTTGCAAGTGAGCTATCCCAAGATAACTGTGAATCAATTAAAACAAGATTGATAGAGGCCAGAAAATTGTTAGGCACTACAGATGCTCTTGAGAGATTGAAGGAGTGGAAATCGCCGAGTGAGGGCTAAAAAGCAGTTTCATTCAAACACTGCCTAAACAAAATCGGCAATTAAACAGATTGCTACTTATCAAATCATTGGTGATGGATTAACCTATCAATCATCGGGAGATTCCATTTCCTTTTCTCAAGTCTGTTGGTAACGTATTGCTTGTAGGAGATGGGGTCTTTTGGTGATTTGGATTGGTGACGTTTTTGATTACAGTAATGGCAAGCTACCACGATATTACTTTCATGATCTTTGCCACCATCTTGTTTCGCCTTCAGGTGCTCAGCAGTACACTGAAATATCTTAGCTTGCTTAGTAGTAATTTTGTATTTCTTTGCAAATGCTTGAGGGTGCTCCAACCACATCGGTAATTCACAATAGATACAGCGACCTTGTTGAAGATTGAAAGCTTTGAAACGGGATTTGATTAAGGTTGTCGGCATAGCGAGCTCCAATAAATTAAGGGAACCCCACTTGCCTAACATTGAGGACAAACTGGGAACCAGTCGACAGAATCGTATCTGGCCAAAACAGTACGCAAAAAATATGACGCACTGATTAAATAATATGGTTATTTCTTAAGTATTGCAATAGCCACTTTCAAGACAAATACTTTACTAATCTAGAAGCTCTTACTCTTGAAGTAAATTTTACCAAGCATAAAGCCACATAATGGCGCGTTCTAAACTGACGGATTGACCTACTACTGCCCCGACCAAAAAAAATCACGTATGGCGCAAAAGGGGTAGCGAGGTGGGCCGATTTTGCACCCACCCTCCCCCTCAAAATTACCCTTCGACGGTCACTTCCAACGATTCATTTTTCATTGCACGTTGTGTAATGGCTGAAGCATTATCACTAGCGTCATTCAGCGTCTTCATTGATAAATGGCTATACCGTTGAGTCACTGAAGGATCACTGTGGCCTAATATCTGCTGAACGATATATAGGCTTGATCCTGAATTTATGAGGTTTGAGGCCGCCTGGTGCCGAAGATCATGTAATCTAAGGTGTGGAAGCTCTGCTTCTGATCTCAATCTCTCCCAGACTTTAGCGATATTGACATAAGGTTTCTTGGTTTTCTTATTAATAAATAGGTGCGTATACACTCCTTCAGTGTCTAATTGATTAAGTACATCTAATGCTGTGTCATTTAAAGGTACAGGACGCATACGCTTTGATTTTGAATTGCTAGCTGGAATACGCCAAACACGTTTATCTTTATCCACTTGTGACCATGTAGCTGACAATGCTTCGTTCAAACGGCAACCTGTTGCAAGTAAAAACATAGCGATTAAACAGACTGAACGACTTGAATCAGTCCTGAGCACTTCTAGTAACCTCGCCAGTTGTGCATCATCCATATATCGTTCTATTTTGTTATCTTCTGCAAACATGTGAATACGACTTGCCGGGTTCTTATCCAGCATTTCCCATTCCACAGCCAGATTCAACATATGACGGATCAGCTTGATATGATGGTTTGCTGTTGCGGCAGCCAACCCACTATCCAGTAAAGCCGAATGAAAGTTTTGTATCTGCAAGCGAGTTACCTGATTCAACCGTTTTGCACCAAACACTTCTTTAATGCGTAAACGATACAACTCTTCATCACGGTCCCAGCTGCGTTTTCTTTGCTTAACGTATGGTAAGTAATGATCATTGAACAGGGTATCAAAAGTAATAACAGCTTTGCTGGCTTTTTCTTCAGCACGCGGATCTGCACCTAGGCCAATTTCCACTTTTAACTCTTTCACTTTACGACGTGCATCATTAAGACTGATGTCGACAGTACGGCCAATTTTTTGGTGGCAGGACTTTCCGTTTGAGTCTTTGTAACGTAGATAATAAGTACCATATCCATTGCTAGCGCTTCTTACCTCAACGTACAAACCAGTACGCTCATCGCTCACAAACTCTGTACGAAGAACACCAGCCGGGCATATTAATTGGTTATCAATAAACTGCTGGGTTAACTTTACAATTGCCATGAAAATCTCCTTAAATTAATATCGTGTGGAAAGCCGCAACCAAGTGACTACGGCTTGATGTGTTATTTATTTCAGTTGATAGCGTTTAGTCGGGCTACGTTTGTATTGAATGAATTCAAACGGGAAGCGGCCTTGATCAACCATGTGGGCAAAGCATCTACCTGCCAGTCTTTTACTGTAAGCTGTGCCTAAAATCAGCCAGAACTCTTCACCACAAAGCATTCGTAAGGTGTAAAGTTTGCCGGACTTTACTGCACGCATACCGTCTTCAATCTGCTGCTCAATAAGCTTATAAAATGCTGTGGGGGCGTTGTAGCCACCAATTAACTCTGTGACTACTTGATGTTGCGCAGAAGGTTTATTACTTAAATTTTGTGTCTGTACTTGTGTCATTTTTAACTCCAATTAATTTGTATGTTTGTGATGTCGGTTTACTAAAAATTTTGCTACCACCTGCTACCACTCCGAATCCCGATATACCGCAAGCTTTTCCAGTCGGGGTAGGAGGTGGTAGCAACTTCAGCCTCGCAATTTAGAACTCATCGTCCAGTGTTGCTTTAGGTGCCAATAAAGGTGCCCAACCCTCTTTTTTAAAAGGGATACGCCATTTGTATTGCCCTTGTATTTTTTTAGATTCACCAACAAACTCTCGCAGCACAGATGCGCATTCCTTGCTTTGCGTGTTAGTAGGATTTTTAATATCAAGCTTTTGTAATAGCTGTGTAGGGGTAAGCGCTGGCAGGCCACTGTCATTGACGTAATCAAGGTCCAAGGCTTCGAGAATGCGCTCACGGATTGCACTCACGTTACGATGCTCTTTGTTATGTAGCTCAAGTAACTGCTCTTCCTCACGTGTGAGCCACCATTGCGCGTCATTCTGAAAATCAACCGCAAGCTGCGCAAACAACTGCTGCATGTCGATGCCATGTTGGTAGTTGATAGATGTGACAGGTATCGTCCACCAACGACTGTTCCCTGTAGAGTCCACCAGAAAATCATGCTCATTGACGGTGGCACAAAATACGGTGCGGCGTGGATACTCGGAATCAGTCCTGCCATAGGGTCGGCGTACTTTGTCACGATCAGCAGTCAGAAAGCCTTTTAAGCGTGCAATGTCTTTTTTAAAGCTAGAGTCTAGTTCGCCAATCTCAACGATCCAGTGACATACGGCAGTGATGATGGAGTCTTTGTTGCCAGCATCAAGATGATGATCTAGCTTAAGTACACCTTCTCGCAAAATAGCGTCCGGCACTAATGCACTGATCCATGAAGTTTTACCGATAGATTGAGGGCCTTGTAACGTAAGTACACCTCGGGCCTTGAAGCCGCTAGGCTTGAGTACGGCAGCAACTGCACTTAATAACCAGCGATACATCAATTGATTTTTGAGTGTTTCAGGAAAGCCAGCACGTTCTACTAGAGTGGCATAAAAAACATTAAGACGATCTACTCCATCCCATGGCTTACTGACAATCCAGTCTGCAACCGGATTAAATTGGTTCTTATCAGCGATTACACCAATCAAGTTCATAATCTGACCAGTCGCCATATCATTAAGATTAGCCAAACTATAGATATGAGTTATCGCTACGTTATCGGCATTATCTGGTGTCCCGTTTACGCCCGGAATTGTGATATAAACCTTTTTGCTGATGACGTTATATCGAATGATGATGCCATACGCCATCAATAGATATCTGATATTTGCGTATGTGCCTGGCTTCTGGTTATCGATCTTCCGTGGTAGATTCGGAAAACTTAGCAGGTCTAAAGGCTTTGCATTCTCAATATTTGAAACACCACTTTGTTGCGCATCAGGTCTTACTAAAGGTTTGCTCTCAGATAGTGTTGCTGCGGTTGATGTATTGACTGAAGGTTGTGGTTGAATTAAGTGTGACTTAGTTTCAGGTTGATTGACGTGAGGTGTATTTATTTCAACAACTTTTTCACTGCTGATTGCTGAAAATGATTCATCGATAGAAGCTGGTTTAATTGCCTCCCACAATGCTGCACTATCTAATGCTTTTGGTGCTGATCTGTTCATATTTACTCTCCATATTTGCGCGGTGTTGGCCGCGTGGAAAGCATTTGAACAGCTATTTTTTGCTACTTCGAATTAGTCTTGGGTTAGTCTGGGGAGCCTTGGCTTAGTCTTGGTTTAATCTGTGTTTTCTCCAATATCGAATGCGCTCGCCTAGTGCATCTTTAGAAGTAATTTGTAGATTTTTATCCTCATTTAGCCATTTAACACCTTCATCGAAAACATCAATAATGATGCTATTTTTCTCACCCACAAGAGCACGTAACTCTGCTAGGACTTTTGCCGTTTTAGCTGTGGGATTGACCCTAAGAATGTCATCCAACACTATACTTAATGCATTATCGCGCTGCGATTTTCTCAGCGTATCACTTAGAGCGGTTTGCGGCTGTGAGATGATATCTATGATTGTTTCCGGCATATCGATGATATTAACTTGATACTTTTTAGCCCAATCATCAAGACTATCGAGCTTAATGTAGATTAGGTCCAAACCTTCCGGATCTTTTTCAACATGATCGATTTTGAGCTGCGAGAGATTATCTTTGTCGAGTTCTTTTCTAATTTCTGATTTATAAAAATGTGCTTTCTTAATAAGCTCTGCACAATCCTCAATCGCAATGTATTTTTGATCAATGATATCGCTAAGTTCATCTTTCTGATGAGTCCCATCTGGCGCATCTGCAAAAGCATCAGCCGCATCAAAAAGCTCTAGGCGAGCTCTTTCTTTTAGTTGATCCAGATGTTCATCAAGGGTATAAACCAAACGACTTATATGTGGCAACATATCAGGAAGGATGCCACGTTCATCTACTTTAATTCTTTCAAGGCGCTCAGGGCCTTGCATCCAACCAAGCATTTTGGCTACGCACTCATCAATCGGATATGCAACACGGGAGTCGATAATTGTGGCATCGGTTGGATTAATCATAATAATTGCCAATACTGTTTTTAGTTTTGTTATTCAAAGTTTATAGGAAAATCATTTATACAGATCAAGCTTGGTGAAGAGTTTATAAAAACTGCCTCCCCTCCACCAACCTAATTCACACCATGCTGCAACGAGGAAAGTTACTTAATAACAGAATGTGGTTTGTGATACTGGATATTACCCACTGAGTCTGTCTGATAAATTTTTCCGTCTTTGATTTGATATTGCTGTTTGTGGTACTGCTTATTGCCAACCGAATCCGTCTCAATGATACGACCGTCTTTTTGAATAACCGCAGATGGCTTGTGATATTGCGTATTTCCAGCCGAGTCTTGTTGATAGATCCTGGCCTCCTCAGCTGATACATTCAATACAAGTAATAACAAAGCACTGACAGCTAAAGTCTTATGTAAATATTTACTGTTCATCATTGCCCTTTCTATTTAATCGATAGCGCCAAGAATCTTTGATGCTTCTGGATGTAGCAGCATGTACTCGCGTAACCAGTGACAATGATTAGCGCATATTTCAGCAAAAGCCTGATTACTACTAAATGACAAATGACTGTAAGCGTACAGGCAAGCCGTGATTCCTAATGCATCCGCTGATAGCGTTCCTTCATAGCCATTTTCACAGCTGACTAGATACAACTGATCTGAGCAAGGTGCCATATAAAAGCCACCGTTGCTTAATGCGTAAAACTCCCAGTAAGCGCCATTGTATTCATGTGCAATATTGCCAGCAATTGAATAAACAGCAGGCTCGATATTAAGCGGAAAACGAATACCAAATAAATCAGCAGTATGTTGAATACGTTGTTTGTCACTAACTGGCTGACAGGTAATAGTTGATAGTGTCATGAATGACTCCTTAAGATTTTATTTAGGTGCTACCCCTCCCCCCACTAGCAGCAGACGTGCAAAATCCTCCGCATAGTGCCGGATCGTTTTTTTGGACTACTGCGTTTTGGTGGTGGGTGGGGGTGGGTGGATTAGAGAAAAACGTCTGAGCGTTGCACTCAGTTATTAGGGGTTGGATTGGTCGCTTCGATATGCTCAGTGACTCTTGCCTGCACCCATAAATGCTTGGGTACATAATAGACAGGACCGCCCGCATTGTTCCAGCACAGCAGAAAGATGACCCATTGCGCATTACCTGAAGCCTCGTTTAGATAGTTGCAGGCATCCCACAACATTTCTACATCAGTGACGTTAGGCCAGTTACCACCATGCGCTTCAGCCCATACAAAGTCGCAGCCATGAATTTGCAGTAAGTCATCTTCAGTTTCACAGATATAGACTTGGCCACCGAGATATTCACCATAATCTTGAGCTGCTTCGGGTTGCTGCATCAGCCAATCAATCTCTGCTTGGGTAATTTCTAATGGATTGCTCACTGATGGATGTGGGTTTTGGCAAAGACCTAACATGACTGCCGCTTGATCCTGCAATAACCTGAAACTAATCTTTTGCTGTGAGTAGTACTGATAGGCTTCATTGAAGTGATGGATCTTGATCATTTACGTCTCCTGATTGGTGTGTGATGAACGCGAATTGTTGAGCGATGGCATTGGCTAAGACTTCATCGGATAAATCCCATGCAAGTACAGTTTCAACGGCTTCGAGGTAATGTTGGTGGTACATAATGTTTAGTCCTTTTGAATTTGTGACGGTTGATAAAATGAATTGCGATTGCTGCGAGTGAGATAAAACTGAGGGGAAAGGCTAAAAATACGAGGATGAATAAAACGATGCCAAACTTTCGGGTGGTCTCGAAAAGCAGGCACACAAAAGTAATCACAGTTAATGTGATGAATTCCATAGGAAGCTCCGGATTGATTAAAAATTAAGTAAGAATTTGGAATTTGGGTCGGTATAAGCTCGGTATAACCGGTTTGCTTCATTGCGAAGCTGAAAGACCCTTGTCTAGCTTGGAGTTATGGCTGGGTGATTTTTTAGAGCAGCGGACTTCTACTACATCGGAGTAACTGTTTGGATTTATCGATTACTGCTTGTTTAATAGCGATTTGATTGTGCGTTGTTCACGCTTTACTTCTTTAGGAGTTAGTTCTTTAGGTACTTTCTTTTTATTTAAAGCTGCTGAAGTTTTGTATTCACTCGGAATATCTTTGACTATTAAATTTACCCCCGAATCGATGAGTGCCTTCATGTCAGTCATGAACAATTCGTTATCCACTATTTCATAACCACGAATTTTGCCTTCTAAGCTACGAACGATGCCTTCGCTCTTCATTGCTGCCATCAGAAAAGCTGGTGTGTTGATCGACCTGCCCTTTAGTAAATTTAATAGTGGAAATGAAGCTAGAGGTTTGCGCGCAACTTCTAAGGTCGCCAGCATAGATTTTAATGAAACCCACTCTGGGCTGAATAATCCACCGCCAGTATTTGCCGTTACCCGAAAATAGATATCATGTGCTGGATTACAACCGACGTGATAAGCAAGTTTGGCTCGTCCTGAGTTGGTCGGACACGTTGCAATTTTTAGAACGCGCATTGATGAATGGATGCTGTTCATTGTTGTTTCTGACATGGTGCTTCTCCTGTATGAAAATAAATTAAATAGGTACTTCATATAAGATGGCTAAAATTACGCAAACTTAGACGAAAAAAAGCCCGCTGACCAATGAAGGGCAACGGGCGGGTAATTCAAAATGGACTGTCAAATTTCTATAGCAGTTATCTTTATCTAATTAGCAATTTTCCTTCTAGCATTTCTCATTAGCCAAATAATTCCTATTGAGACAAAAATCATTAGAATTGCAAAGAAGGTCAGTCTCATACTATAGATATCACCATTTATAAAATATTTCCCCAAATTAACAATACCTATAAAACTCCAAAAAACAGTGTAAACAGTCAGCAAATTGGTGATGATTTTTACGGCTGGGCGCGGCATTAAAAGATAGAAACCACTCACACATAAAGTTAAGAGCAAAAGATTATTTTGATTAGTGTCATTGCCGAATAATTTTGATAATGCAACTACAAAACAATACGAATTGAAAATAACCATTAGCACAAAGAAAACAATTCTACTGAAAATCTTGTCAAATCTTTTCCACCAAATTTGAGGGATTGTAAATTTTTTAAGGAAGCTATCTAAACCTTTCCACCAACTTTGAAAGATTGAACCTGAAGTGCTTACTACTGATTTAGCAGTTGTATTTACTTGGTGAATTTTCGCTTCGATTGCTGCTTTTTCATCCTCCTCTTCTTGCTTGGTCTGCTTTATCTTACTTGTAGAAAAAAGAACAATGCCTGCAATAAACCCTATACCTCCAAGTATCAGCATATTAGTCTGCTCGCTCTGCAGTCCAATGTTATGGACATAACCATACCCAGTTGAAACTGTTGTATCCATGGTCATAGCCATGTATATCATCACTGCCGAAAATGCTAATAACATTCTTGATATTGTTTTGACGTTCATTTGTTACCTCTCATAAAAATAAATTGATTCTTGTTATTCAATTGATGTGGTGCATTTGTTTTTTGAATCCTCCTAAACGTTAATGGGTATCTTATCCCGTGGTTCTAAATACGGCAAACTTATAGCATGAATGTGTGGCTAAAAAATCACCATCATTCTCTGGGAACACTGCTCTTGTTGGGTTGGGCGCGGCTATTCGTGCAGCAAGAAAAGCAAAAGGTCTGTCTCAAGAAGCTCTAGCTGAGCTGGCTGATATTGATCGTTCTTACATGGGTGGGATTGAAAGAGGCGAACACAACATAGCAATTATGAATCTTTTGAAAATAGCCAATGCTCTTGGAATAAAAACATCTTCACTTTTAGATGATGCTGGAAACTAACCACCATCTTTTAAACAAGTATTTAACAAGTAATAAACCCGGCAAAATATATTAAGTAATTGAAATTATTATATAAATAATATTTTTAGATATTTTTTTATTTATATATTGTATTTTTTGTTTGACATGCCATAACTCATTAACCTATGATGCCCTAATCAACTTACTGATAGGGATATATGGCTGCCGATAAATTTGACTTTGAACATACTGCTGACTCCATTGGCCAAATTGCCAACTTTCTTCAAAGCTTGGGAGCTGAGAAAGCGGTAGCTAAAATCTTGCCGCGTAATGCTAACGATAAAAATCAAGTATATTTCGCCAGCCATTACACACCACTCCACAGTATGTTTGATTTGACTCTGGCGGAACGAGGGTTCAGTTCCAGCGAGAAAGAGAGATCTAAGCCAGGAAGTGCAATACCTGAAGCTGTTTTCAATAACTTTCATTGGGTGAAACCTGATGGGAGTCAAATAAGAGCAAAGAACGTAAAAGCGATTGTGTATACGCAGTACCCGGAAGCTCGGTTGAGCGGTTTCCAAACTGTAAACAACACCATGCCTCAATCGCTTTCAGTGAGTTTTACAAAAGATCATCCGGAATGTAAGAGGTTACTCGTTCTCGGACGCCTTCCGACCGGTGCCTGTGTGGCAATGATCTATATTAATATTTCCGATGCATTAGAAGCTGAAATCCAACAACTTCCTGCTTTTGAAGGCTCGAGAGTTTGTAAGCTGATTACGATTGAACAGAACTATGCAACTAGGCTTGCTGAGCAGCTATCCCTCATAGTCTCTCGTAAGTTAAAAGGCTGCCGTTTAAATGCATACGGAAACACTATCCCATTTACCGGAACGCAAGTATGTGGATATACACTGGAGCATGCGCTAGATATCAAACCAAATTCTGGTATGGATGGTGACTTGTACGGTATTGAGCTTAAAACACATACACAGGTCAAAGTGACTCTTTTTACTCCTGAGCCAGATTTCGGTCTTTACACTGAAAGCTTTGAAAAATTCATGTTTACCTATGGCTATCAGAATGATGATGAATGGCGGCTCACAGGAATTCATCGTGCAAATATCCGATGCGCTAAAAGCGGCCTGACATTAATGGTACGTGAATATAAGGTAGTAGAGCCAGAAAAAGGCAAGTTTGACTGGGAGAGAGACGCAGAAGGAAATAAGGTTGCTTACCCCTACAATCCTAATACCCCTTTGACGCCAAAGATGGAAGGTGTTGAAGTTGTGTTAATAGATGATGAAAATAACATAGCTGCAGGATGGAGCTTGACACGTCTTATGAATAACTGGGGTGCAAAACATAATGAAGCTGTCTACATTTCAGCGTCAAAATCTGACAATACTAATGCAGATCAGGTAGCAGAAGGTTATGCATACGAAGTTACATTTGAACCTAGAGTCATTTGGTGCAAAGAGACGTCAGCAGAAAGGCTGTTAAAAGCAATTAATGATGGATGGATTTTTCTAGATCCTGCACCTAAGTTTGTGCCGTCAGACCCATCCAAAAACAAACGAAGAGCGCAATGGCGTGTAAATGATATTACTAAAACCGTACATGCCTTATACGAGCATATTGAAGTAAAGGACTTGTCATTAACAAACTGAAAAGGCTAACTCTACTTTATTAGTTGCTAATAATTGTCAGGCTTGGTGGGCTTGTTTGATTAAAAGAGGTTAAGCATGCGGAAATGCGTCTGATAATCTCTGAGGCACCAATACCAGATGGTCGGGTAGTACATTCCCACACCAAAATTACATGCCACCCTAGCTTGGTGAGTTGGGTTATATTGACAAGGTCGCGATCTTGATTCTGCTTAATTTTGACAGACCAGAAATCTTGCCGGGTTTTAGGCAGCTTGAAATATTTACAGTCATGTCCGTGCCAGAAGCAGCCATGAATAAAAATTACGGTACGGTACTTCTGAAAAACAATATCGGGCTTCCCTGACAGCCCTGCTTTGTGTAGCCTGTACCTGAAACCAGCAGCGAAAAGTGCCTTGCGAACTAATATTTCTGGCTTTGTATCCTTTGAACGGATAGCTCGCATATTTTTAGAGCGAACATCGGGGTTGTGTACATCGACCATATTCAGGTTTGTTTCTTTGCTTTGGCCTTGAGTATATGTGGTTTCATTAACTTTGCTACGGCAGAGAAAACGGGCACCACTACGCTGTTACCAAACTGCTTGTATGCTTGGGTATCAGAAACAGGAATTCGAAATTCACTACCTGTGGCATGATCGTAACCCATCAGGCGTGCGCACTCTCTGGGAGTCAAACGCCTTGGTCTGTTTTGGAGGTTATCGTCATGCCCAAACTCTTTACTTGGGTCGAATCCACGATCAATAAGAATCTCAGAGCCATCCTTATAGTATCTTGCTGATAGTGTTCTGGTGGTATTTTCTGCACCAACAAGACCATAACCAAATCCATTGCCTTTGGCTTTGTGCTTGATTGAGTAATTAAATAGATACTCCCAAAGCCTGGGTGTCAGAATATATTTTGGATCTACGTTGCTCTCAAGAATGTCACCAAGTTTAGGCTTCTTGTCAGGATATAGCTTCTTGATATTTTCCAGTGAGAATCCTTCATGTACTTCAAGGTCTTTTCTGAATCCAACAAGAACAATACGTTCGCGATGCTGTGGAACAAAGTGCTTACCGTCTATTACCTTGGGATCAGAAGAGCCGATTGCATTCATATCTGCAACCCAGTATCCGAGTTCATCAAGGGTTTCCATAATCACTTTAAATGTACGTCCTTTGTCATGACTTTTCAGGTTCTTAACGTTCTCAAGCAAGAAAGCAGAAGGTTTTTTAACCTCTAAGATTTTTGCAACATCAAAGAAAAGCGTACCTTGAGTTTTGCATTCAAAGCCGTGTGAACGGCCAAGAGCATTCTTTTTTGATACACCAGCAATGGAAAAAGGCTGGCATGGGAAACCTGCAAGTAAAACATCATGGTCAGGTATAAGCTTGTGAATATTTGAAGCAACTTGATTCTCGGTGACATTTTCTTTATTGCTTAATGTAACCTCGCGTATATCCTCGTTGAAAACGTGATCAGGTCCAGCGTAATGGTTAGCTTTGTATGTTCTTACTGCTGGCTTGTTCCATTCACTAGTAAAAATACATTGGCCTCCAGCCTCTTCAAATCCTTTACGGATTCCACCTATCCCAGCAAACAAATCAATGAATTTGAAGTCGTAGTTTGGATGGTTAGCTGGTGCTTTGGGGAACAGGGACTGAAGGGATTCATACTCATAATGGCTTAATTTAGGAGATGCTTTGCCCTTGAGCCAGCGATTAATAGTTTCCCTGCACCATGTACCGGGAGATATGCTATTAAGGTATTCGCCAATAAATTTTTGATCGTAAATTTCTAGCAAACTATGGATAAGGGTCAAATCATCTTGTGCGGATTTCATATTAAACTCTGGGTAAATCGTGTGACGAATTATCACTCAAAACACACAAAAAAGCTTGTTTTTTTTAAATTTCTTACAAACGATACTCATAAGAAATATTAGGCATATTTAGTTAAATAAATTAATCAAGTTTTTACTAGTTTCTAAGATTGTAAGAATCAGCTAAACTTGTGTAAGAATTTATTTACGCTTCATCTCGATGATTATTAACAAAAAAATAATTTAGCTTTAAGATAGATTTTGGATAAAGGGAGCAGTAAATGGCAGAGAATAATAAAAATATCTTCATTAGCCATATACATGAAGATGACCATCGTCTTGACCCTCTAAAAACTCTTTTAGGCATCTCAGGAATGCAAGTTCGAGATGCATCCATCAATAGCGCAAATCCAAATAACGCGAATGACGAGAATTACATCAAATATGGAATTCTTAAGCCCCGCATAGAATGGTCCTCAGTATTAGTCGTACTGATTTCCCCGGAAACTAAAAACAGTGATTATGTTCAATGGGAAATTGAGTGTGCTGCCGCAATGGGGAAAAGAATTGTAGGCGTATGGGATCATGGGGAATCTGAATGCGATATTCCTGAGGCATTAGACCGCTATGCAGATGCAATAGTAGGTTGGCAAGGAGACAGGGTTAAAGAGGCAATTGAGGGGAAAATTAACAACCATGAACGACCAGACGGCAGTGTAGTAGATCCCCGTGAAACAAGACGTTATTGTTGTTAAAGTATGGCGCTTTTTTCTTATGTAGTAGCGCGAGATTACGGGTTTGCGCCAAATCCTTTCGGCAATTATTGCACTTTAGCAACTTGTAAACCTGACATCAGGGGGCAAGCAAATGTTGGGGATTGGGTCGTTGGTATAGCTTCCAGGTCCGATAGTCTAGTACCTCGCCTTGTATATGTAATGCGTGTGGACGAAGTGCACACATACAATACTTATTGGTCAGATGCTAGATTTCAATATAAAAAGCCTTCACGTGTGGGAGCCGTCAAACATCTTTTTGGCGATAACATTTACCACCAAGACATTCATGGCAATTGGGTTCAGATTGATTCACATCACAGTCTGGATGATGGAAACCCAAATGTCCTGAATATTGCAAATGATACAAAGTCTCAAGGTGTATTAGTAAGCCAACATTTTGCATATTGGGGCAGCAATGCCCTTGAAATACCAGATGACTTTTTAGATTTCAATGGTGAAACCTTACTAATAAAACGAGGATATCGTAGGCATTTTAGTGAGGAATTCATAAACCATTTTATTCAGTGGTTTGAAAGTCTTGATTTAGAGGGCTTCCACGGTGCGCCGTATAGATGGCAAAGGAGGACGGCACAATGGAGTCGACCAAGAAAATGACAGCCCAACAAACAACTCCTCTTCAAAGTGCCAACCCTTCATTCGAAAAAAATACAGGGCATATAGAGATTGAAAAAAAACAGCCATCTGATATAGCTTCTATCGGAGCCACCTCAAACAAAAACACCCTTATCAAATTTGATCTTTCGAAACAACTTGATATTTCATTTCAAGCTGACGGCTGGTTTACAACTGGATTAGGCATTTTAATTATAGCTATAATTGTTGTTCGTCTATGGTTGGGAAAATCAGGAAAGCTTCAAGATTTTGAATTAGATGAAGCAGAATTTGGGCTGGGCGATCAAAAATTTAAATTAAAAATTAACGACGACGATAGGCAAATAGCTTACAAAATTTGGGTAGAGCTTAGCACTCGCAAAATTGGCTTACCAATTGATCTCGAACATGATGTTATTACTGAGGTATATGACTCATGGCATACATTCTTCTCCGTGACTAGGGAGTTAATTAAAGATGTCCCTGTACGAAAGTATCGTAGAGATTCTACAGAAAAAATTGTTCGACTTTCTATTGAGGTTTTGAATGAAGGTTTACGACCGCATTTAACCAGATGGCAAGCTCGATTCCGCCGCTGGTACGAACGAGCATCTGGAGAAACAGATTTTGTAAAAATCTCGCCGCAGGAAATACAACAGCAATTTCCTCATTTCCAAGAATTGGCCGATGATATGAAAATAGTAAATGATAGGCTTATAGCTTACAGAAAAAGAATGCATCAGCTTATTAAACAATAATCAAAGTAATCGCAATTTCGATGTGTTTTTTTATATGGAGATGCAATGGTTAAACAAAAAATAATACAGCTTACATTAAGCGATTATCAGCGAAGAGCCTGTGCATCTAATCAATTTAGTGGAAAAGAAACAGCAATTGATCAACTCCTATTCGGGTTGTTTGGAGAAATAGGTTCAGCGCTCTCTCTTGTAAAAAAATCCCATAGAGACCTTCAGACTGCCGACTTAGTAGGTATTGGTGAAGAGTTAGGTGATGCTTTATGGTATTTGACTACAACCATCTCGGAATATGGTTCTAATTTAAATGATGTTGGAATTACATCTCTAGCTAAACTACAAAAACATTTTGGCGTTAATCGTGATGCGCATGAACAAAATCTTACTTTTGTTCAATTTGATGGGTTAGTTGACTTCTGTCGAAGTAAGCTCAAGCATGAGAATATGTTAAATCAGCTTAGGCAGATAGGAATTAATTGTGGTCGCTTAATGGAAGGTGAAGAAAATAATTTAACCACAAGCCAACACCTTGATCAGCTCAGTACTATTCTTGCAGATATTGTTATTGTAGGAGCACATTTCGAACAAAGTTTTGCAAGCATTGCAGAAAACAATTTAATTAAAATCGAATCACGGTGGCCACCTGATGGAGTAGCTCATATCCCTTTATTCGATGAGCATCGAACTTTGCTTGAAAAATTCCCCAGAAATTTTTCAATGAAGTTTATTCAATTGAGCAATCCTTCTGGTAAACCCTATGTAATTCAGCAAATGAACGGGGTTAATATCGGTGATAGGTTGACTGATAACAGAACACAAGCTGACGGCTATAGATTTCATGATGTTTTTCACTTATCTTACTTAGTACATCTTGGGTGGTCTCCTGTAATAAGAGCTTTATTAAAACTTAAACGTAAAAGTGATAGTGACATTGACGAGAACGAGGATGGTGCTAGAGCTATAATTATTGAGGAGGGTATTGCCACATGGATTTTTAACCATGCCCATCGTAGAGATTATTTCGAGAATATCCAAACAGGCCGCTTAGATTACAACATCTTGAAACAAGTTGCGGATATGGTGGAAGGGTACGAGGTTGCGGCGTGCCCTATGTGGCAATGGGAGAAGGCTATTTTAGATGGCTTTGAGATTTTCCGGAAACTAAATGAAATCGGAGGGGGTAGTGTACATGTAGACATTAACCAAAGAACGTTAGCATTCGAACCGTTTACATCTTAGAATACTCGCCACTAAGTTTTATCATCCCCAAAATGAATCCCAATACTTTCGTTACTGCATTATCAGAAATTGAACTGAAGGACGTATTCAATCCATACCGTCACCTCTGCCATACACATGATCTACAAGATGCTCCTGAAGTACGTAGAAAAAATCTGGAACTTTATCTACAAGTACTTGAACAACTAGAGGTTGATACAATATGGATGGGCCGAGATCTTGGATATAGAGGAGGACGACGCACTGGATTAGCCCTAACGGATGAATATCATCTTTCCCACATGGGTTTAGCGTATCCCGGTGTTATTGCAGAAAGAGCTACGAAAGGACCAGCGGTATCTGAACGCACTGCATCTGAAATATGGGGGATACTAACTAAATTATCACACCCACCACTCTTATGGAATGTTTTTCCTTTTCATCCGCATGAGCTTGGTAGCGAATTCAGCAACCGCAAGTTCTCAAAAATTGAACTAGACACTGTGACAGAGCTTAATCATCAACTTATTTCCTGGCTTGGCATAAAGCGCATCATTTGTTTAGGCCGTGATGCAGCTGTATATGCAACCAAATTTGGCATTGATGTCGAGTGTGTTCGCCATCCTAGTTATGGTGGTGTTAAAGAATTTAGAGTCGGGATGCATAAAATATATGCTAAAGACTTTCACCAAGTAAAGCTTCATGACCAACTATTTGTATAATCATTACACATAAAAATACTCAATAGTCGTTCTAACTGTCCAAAGTATTTACTCTGCGTTTAAAATAAAGCGACTTAGAGATTTCTTTCTAAGTCTTATTAAACAGTGAACCTTGTGTGCCTAACTAGCACGAAGAACAATCAAAAGAAGAAAAACATCATCATATCAACTCAATAAGTCTGTGCTAAATTAACAAGTAAGGGTGGAACAAATTTAAACAATCCGACAACTTAGCTAATCTTTTTAAATGTAGAAGGAAAAGCTAAAACTGTACTCCCTTCAATAGTAGATGATTGATTATTGGGTATCGAGATAGGTCTAAGACGAGCAAATTGTACAACATTATTTTTGCCTTCAAAATGACCTTCTGGAAAGCTTACCAACATTTCTATATCACGAACCGCGAGACCAAGGTGTCTAGGAATTGATTCTAGTGGCATTATGTTTTCATCAACAAGTAGATCTATTGTGCGACGAAGTAATCGAGGTTCTTCAGGACAACGATCATCATCGTTAGGTTCTGCCTTGGCTCCCCAACGCGCTGAGCGGCGTTTAAAAAGCAACTGAGCTCCATCTTCATCAATAATTTTGAGAGCTTTTAACCTCATTATTATTGCAGCCACGGATACTCCCCATCTACGTTTTAGAAGCAACAAATCATCAAGTGTTGCAGGTGTTCTAATTTCGTTAGCGAAGGTCTCTGCAGGCAGAAGAAATGCTCCTGCAAAATAATGTGCTTGTTGCTCTAGTAGTTTATGGCGGTCTCTTTCAGTAGGGCGTGGGATATGGCGATGCAAAATCAAATGTCCTAGCTCATGCGCCAAATCAAACCTGCTACGATAAGCATTATCTTTATCAGCAGATAACAAAACTAAAGGCCTCTCCAGAACCTCACTCCAAGCAGACAAACCCTCAATCTGAGCAATTCCTGTTTCTTCGCGGATTAAAATAACTCCTGCACCTTCAACTGCTAAAGCCAAATCTTGTATGGCATTCCTACCGATACGCCATAAATCACGACATTCACATGCAGCTAGTTCTATTTCTTCCGGAGTTATTTCTTCGGGATCAACAAATTTGCGAGTTGGTAGATTTAAAGTTGGATATTCAACAAACTCTGCTAATGCAACGGCAATATCTTGAGCCCACTCCATACGAGCTTCTAACATTTCACGTGCAGCAACATGCGCTGAAGCATTACTACGAAATAGTGGTAGTGATACTTTTGCTATCGGTGGTCTTATAAACCATTCGGGCATTACATTCACTACACTGGCCAATCTATCTAGAGTATCTTTTTCTGGGGATTGTGAACCTGCTCGCCATTTACTTAATGTTGCTGGCGAAACTCCTACAAGAGAAGCTAGCTGAGCCTGCGTTAATCTACGGGCAGCTAAAATCTGACTTAGGCGCCCATTTTGAAATCCCTGTATGCCACCGCGACTCATAAAGTTGAACCGTTTTTATCTTCTTTGCTGATACTGATTTTGAGTTTTGGCTTGGCAAGGTCGTCTTGAACTACAGGTACTTGTTCATATCTTTGTAAAAATGCACTTACAGACTCTCGGAAAAGCCAACCACGCATTTCTCGATCAGGTACAGCTATATGGATGGATGTAGGGAGTTCAGGCTGAATATGCATTGAGCCGGAAAAGCAGGATACAAAGAACGTAACTATCTCAGCGGGTGGTTCATAGTTATTAAATAACTCTGGTTGTACTAAAGGTTCGATTGCTTTGTTCGCAATTGACATCTGGCGTCTAGTTTTACTTCTTCGTCCATTAACCCAAATCCCTTCAGGTATGTTGAATCTGGCTAAAGTGATAATACCAACACGCCCAGTGATGATTCCATTACCCTTAATAGGTGATGGGGAAGCTCCGCCTACTGATAGCGCTCTGTGAAACGACTCATTCATATGGAAGTGACGCATTTGCCCTACAACGTGAGGAAGATGCCCTTCATTCATACCAGATGCTGCGCCCAACGCACGTTGAGATCCTATTTCAAGCCCCTCTTCAATCCCCATAAGGAGCTCGCGTGAGATATTTCTCATCAGAAGATCAGGTATTGTATCAACAGGTTTAGCCACTAAAAATGTCATTTGATAGTCCCATAATAGATTTCGCTTAACGGGATAATACACCTAAAATGTTTCGCTTACAACCTATTTATCAAATGTGCAGTTTAATTTTAGACACAACTGTTCAAATTTAAAATATATCATAATGAACATGGCATACACGTAATTTCACTCAACAGATTCTATACCTGCTTTTCATAGAACTCAAATTAGAGATAAGCGGATTAAAGACCTAGTATCCTCAGCATAAAGAAAAACGACCTAGGGACTTCTCTCTAGGTCGTATTAATTTTTGGTGGCCCCTCTGTGAGTCGAACACAGTACCAACGGATTCTGGTTTGTGACGGTTTCCCGCCTCCCTGGACTATGCCTTCACCATAACAACCGTACGATTGCATTAGGTGGGTGCCGTCTAGTCTCTACACGTTCAACAAGCATTTCTACTTGAAGCTTCGCTCGGCATTGCCTTGTGCATTTCTGCCGTCAGGTTTCACCGAATTTGACACCATCCCATATACAGTTTCCACGTATATGGCACATCTACATATGAGTCCGCTGCTCTAACCAAGCATGAGCTAAGGGGCCTTAACTTTTAACCGTGAGCATTCTAACATCTACTCACTTCTATTTTTCTGAAAACACCAAATTTATGGCTCTTCGGTATAACTAAATTACTTTTACTACCATATGCACCTAAGCGCATGAAAACTATCCAGAAACCCGCAAGCCACTTTAGAAGAGCATCGGATTATGAGTCCGCTGCTCTAACCAAGCATGAGCTAGGGGGCCAAAACTTTAAAGACGCTATTCTAAACTAAGAACTGATGTCAAGACCAGTTAATCTTGCCCAGTTTCTAAGAAACTACGCAGTCTTTCTGAACGAGTTGGATGTCTTAACTTACGTAGAGCTTTAGCTTCAATTTGGCGAATACGTTCACGAGTTACATCGAACTGTTTGCCGACCTCTTCCAAGGTATGGTCTGTATTCATTTCAATACCAAAGCGCATACGCAATACTTTTGCTTCGCGTGGTGTGAGTGACTCAAGAACCTCACTGGTAGCATCGCGTAAGCTTGCATAAATTGCAGCATCTACTGGTGCTAACGTTTGGCCATCTTCAATAAAGTCACCTAAGTGCGAGTCTTCATCATCGCCAATCGGCGTCTCCATTGAAATTGGTTCTTTACTGATTTTTAAGATTTTACGAATCTTATCTTCAGGCATCTCCATTTTCTCTGCAAGCAGCGCAGGGTCTGGCTCTACACCTGTTTCCTGTAAAATCTGACGGCTGATACGATTCATTTTGTTAATCGTTTCAATCATGTGCACAGGAATACGAATAGTACGCGCTTGATCCGCGATAGAGCGTGTAATCGCTTGACGAATCCACCATGTTGCATAGGTTGAGAACTTGAAGCCACGACGGTATTCGAACTTATCAACGGCTTTCATCAAGCCGATGTTTCCTTCTTGGATTAGATCCAGAAATTGTAAGCCGCGGTTAGTGTATTTTTTAGCAATCGAGATCACCAAACGCAGATTAGCTTCGATCATTTCGCGCTTAGCACGACGTGCGCGGGCTTCGCCAGTCGTCATTTGCTTATTGATTTCTTTTAGCTCTTTGATTGGGATGCCTACATTAGCCTCTAGGTCAATCAGACGTTGCTGCTGGTCTAAAATCGAGTGGTTATAACGCATTAACTTCTCAACGTAAGGTTTGTCCGCTTTTAACTCTTCAGCCAACCAGGCTAGATTACTCTCATTACCTGGAAATGATTTAATGAAGTACAACCTAGGCATACCTGATTTCTCTACACAGAAGTCAAGCACTTTACGCTCGTGACTACGAATAGTCTCAACTAAATCACGCACTTGATCGCATAGGCCTTCGACTTGCTTTGGTGAGAATCGGAATGCAGTTAACTCAACCAAAATTTCTGACAATAATGCTTGATACTCTGAATCTTGAGAGCCTCTTACAGGTAGTATCTCCGTCATTTTTTTATTTGCTGCGCGAACTATAGCAAAACGACTAACAACCTCTTCTTTAAGCTTTGCAAGCGCCTCTGCTGATATAGCCGCAGCTTTAGCACCATCCTCATCCTCGCTGTCCTCGACATCTTCATCATCATCTTCTTCGTTTTCTGCAGCCTCAATCACCACATCTGCAACCGCACCTACATCAGAATCAATCAAGCCATCTACTAAATCATCAACACTTAACTCATCGCTTTCAACTTTATCAACTAACGCTAATAGGGCTGCAATGGTCGTTGGACAAGCTGCAATCGCTTGCACCATGTGTTTAAGCCCGTCTTCAATGCGACGTGCAATTTCAATTTCACTTTCTCGGGTAAGCAAATCCACTGTACCCATTTCACGCATATACATACGCACAGGGTCGGTCGTACGACCAAAGTCTGAATCTACTGTGGCAAGCGCTTGCTCGGCCTCTTCGACCGCATCTTCATCGGTCACTGCCGGCGGTGCATCAGACATTAGCAATACTTCAGCATCAGGCGCTTCTTCGTACACCTGAATACCCATATCGTTAATCATGCCGATAATGCCGTCGATTTGCTCAGAATTTTGTACATCATCTGGAAGATGGTCGTTGATTTCAGCATAGGTTAAGTAGCCGCGCTCTTTACCTAAGACAATGAGAGACTTTAAACGTGAGCGGCGCTCTTCAGCACTAGCTTCTTGAAGCTCAGGACTTACAAACTCTATTTTACTTTTTTCTGCTAACTGCTCACTTTTCTTTGGTCGTGCCATGTACTCACCTCTAATTTATGCAATTACCATGTTTTTGTTTTAAAATAGGCATGGTGAATGTAATTTCTGTAACCCTCAATTATAGCAGAAAATAACACTATTATGACTTACAGACACTGCTAATAATTCAACGTTATACCAATTAAAGTGGCTAGCAAAACTTACCCTTTAATTTTACTCCCCAAGCTTTTAAGTAAGTTTCTCTCATCGTCTGTCAAGGCGCTTAAAGGTTTTTCACTGACCTGTGCCAGCAATGCACTTTCATTTTTCTGCAAATAAAGCTGCTTTAATTGCTGTCTAGCACCAGACATCGCTTGTGCCAAATCCAGTGTTTCATCCAGCACATTAAGCTCTTTCTTAATATCAGCGATGACGTTCGCAGCAACCTTATTTTCCAATTCACGCATAATCACCACTGGCTTAGAATGAGGATGCATAAGGCAAGTTTCAATAGTTTGCCGCAACAATATTTCATCATCAGAGCTCCCTGCTAACCATAACAGGTCCGCTTTATCTACAAGTGCTGGCTGCATAATCATGGTTAAACAAAACTGGTGATACAGTGAATGAGTCGTACGTGTAAGCTTTGGTCTAGCTTGCACTGGCGCCTTGCTTAGATTAGGCAACTTAAGCAAACTTTGCATTTCATCTATGGATAACTGCGCTAACTCCGCCACTTTTTTTCGCAAATACATTGCACTACGTGGTGCTTTGATTTGTTGCATGATTGGTTCAGCTTCGTTCAAAAAACGCACTTTATCCTCTTGGCTTTGCAAAGGATTACCTTCACTCAAATGCTTCAAAATATACTGTGAGAGTGGAATTGCAGTTTTAATTTCCGCCTCAAACTTCTCCTTACCAAACTCACGGACATAGGAGTCAGGATCATGCTCTTGGGGTAGAAATAAGAATGATAACTTCAAGCCATCCGTAAGCGCAGGTAAAGCATTCATCGCAGCACGCCAAGCTGCAGTTAAACCCGCTTTATCACCATCAAAACAAAACACTACCTCATCAGCTTGCCGCATTAACTTGGTAATATGAAATGGCGTAGTAGCCGTACCCAACGCAGCCACGGCGTACTCAATACCGTATTGGGCTAAAGCAACGACATCCATATACCCCTCAACCACTAATGCGCGACCTGCATCGCGTATGGCTCGGCGCGCTAGAAACAAACCATAAAGCTCATGACCTTTTTGAAACAACGGCGTTTCTGGTGAATTGTAGTATTTGGGGGTATCTTCCGGATTAATGACGCGCCCACCGAAACCAATCACTTGACCTTTTTGGTCATGAATCGGAAACATAATACGGTCACGAAATCGGTCGTAACGACGCCCTTGATCGTTCTCAACCACCAAGCCCGCAACACTCAAAGCTTCGTTGTCATAGTTAGGAAAAACAGTTTGTAAGTTTTGCCAACCCACAGGTGCATAACCTACTTGAAACTTAGCCGCCACTTGGCCGCTCAGTCCTCGCGCTTTTAGATACTCAATTGCTCGAGGGGACTTTTTAAGTTCAGCTTTATAGTATTGGGCAGCTTGCTGCAAAAGCTCTTGTAAACCCAACACCACCTTATGCTCAGGTTTATTAATATCTCGCGCTTCCTGTGGTACAGCCATCCCAACCATTCGAGCTAAGTCATTGATCGCTTCGACAAAACTTAAACCTTGGTATTCCATTAAAAAGCCAACGGCTGTGCCGTGGGCGCCGCAACCAAAACAATGATAAAATTGCTTAGTCGGACTGACAGTAAAGCTAGGCGACTTTTCGTTATGGAAAGGACAACATGCAGAGTAATTTGTACCAGCTTTTTTCAAAGGCGTACTTTTATCAATCACGTCGACAATATCAACGCGATTTAATAACTCTTGAATAAAGCTCTCTGGAATCAAAGTATTCTGCTTTTATAAGGTGTTAATAAAAGGTTTTAGCTAATTTTAGCTTAATTCAGCATGGTCGTTTCTACTATTAGAAATAGCCAAAAACAAAAAAGGAGCTATCCGCTCCTTTAATATTGTTACTTACTGCTTACGGCTTAAGCTAATCGAGCTTTAATCAGACTTGATATTTTTCCCATATCAGCCTTACCAGCAATAAGTGGCTTAATTGCAGCCATCACCTTGCTCATATCTTTAACACCAGCAGCCCCCGTATCGGTCACTACTTGATCTAAAATACTTAGAATTTCAGCCTCAGTCAGCTGTTGTGGCAAATACTCTTGCAATACGCTCACTTCGTATTTTTCAACATCAGCTAAATCTGTTCTATTGGCAGATTCGAATGCAGCAATTGAGTCGCGGCGTTGTTTGAGCATTTTTTCAATCGCGGCAATCACATCAGCATCACTTAGCTCTATGCGCTCATCAACCTCACGCTGTTTAATTACTGCTTGCAATAAGCGAATAGCGCCTAAACGCGCGCTATCTTTAGCGCGCATTGCAGTTTTCATGTCTTCGGTGATTTGTAACTTAAGGCTCATCTGAACTTATGCACCATTGATGTAAGTATCGAACTTAGCTTGATAATCCGCCATATGCTCAGTGAGTGCAATCTTGTATTGATTAACAAAGTACTCTAAAGCGACGGCTTTTTCAGCTTCAAAATTTTCTTTAGTGCCACATTGATTGGCGATCAAAAACGTATTGAACCGCGCAGACGCAAATAAAAAGCTCGCATTAACCACACTAACATCATCGCTTGCCGCTTGTTCATTGGCAAAGCCAATGAACTTGTCAGTCAAGCTCCAAAACAACTCGTCTGGTGCTATTTGAGCATTATTTGAGTCGACCATTACTAAAAACTAGTAAAGTTTAGCTGGAAGTGTTTGTTTTAATAAACGACGGTATTGACGTTTAACTGCAGCTGCAGCTTTACGTTTACGTTCCCAAGTTGGTTTTTCGTAGAACTCGCGAGCGCGAAGATCATTCAACAAACCTGTTTTTTCGATTAGGCGTTTAAAACGGCGAAGGGCAACGTCAAACGGCTCATTTTCTTTTACGCGTACACTAGACATTCAATCTCTCTTATAACAACAATTTAATAAGGTTATACTCAAATTTCTAACAAGCGCTCATGCGCTTCTAGATTAGAAACTGAGAAAAGCCGACCATTTTAATCGCATAATTGTTTTTATTCAATTACTTTTATGCATTTACCATTAGTTTTGTACATTTATGGTTGAAATGCGCAATAATTCCACCTTTGCAATCTTTAAAGTAAATAATTAGATGTCAGAATTTCTCATATGATAGTCTTAGGTGTGGAATCATCCTGCGATGAAACAGGGTTGGCATTATACGATACTGAACTAGGTTTGCTTTCACATGCACTTCACTCACAAGTTGAAATGCATGCTGAATATGGCGGTGTAGTACCTGAGCTTGCCTCGCGCGACCATATTCGCCGCGTGTTACCTCTCACTGAAAGTGTACTTAAAACTGCCAATAAAACACTGCGGGATATCGACGCAATTGCTTATACACAAGGCCCAGGCTTATCTGGCGCCTTATTGGTGGGTACTAGCTTTGCTGAATCGCTCGCGTTTAGCTTACAAATTCCTACGATTAATGTGCATCATCTAGAAGGGCATTTACTGGCACCCTTGCTGGAAAGTAATCCACCCGCATTTCCATTTGTGGCGCTACTCGTTTCTGGCGGCCACAGTCAGCTCATGCGCGTAAATGGCATTGGTGAATATGAATTACTTGGCGACACCTTAGATGATGCCGCTGGCGAAGCTTTTGATAAGACGGCTAAGTTGTTAGGTTTAGGCTACCCAGGTGGCCCTGCGCTATCCAAATTGGCGCAAAGCGGTAAGCCGCGCTTTAAATTACCTCGCCCATTATTAAATAGTGGTGATTTAAATTTTAGTTTTAGCGGCTTAAAAACGGCAGTGTTAACACTGGTGAGTCAGCACCAGCCCTTAGACGTTACATGCACTGCGGATATTGCTTGGGAGTTTCAAGAAGCGGTCACTGAAATATTAACGTTGAAGTGCATGACGGCTTTACGTGAAACAGGCTTAGATAATTTAGTCGTTTCGGGCGGTGTAGGCGCGAACTCCAAACTACGCGAAAAATTAAATGCCGCGACCAAACGTAAACTATGCAAAGTCAGTTATCCGCGTTTAGAGTTTTGTACCGATAATGGTGCAATGATTGCCTTTGCAGGCGCTATGCGCTTGAGAGCCATGCAAGGCAAAGGTAATAAGAGCTACGGCTTTAGCGTACGTCCACGCTGGGATTTAGCAGAGTTACAAAAACCTATTATTTAGATACAGTTTACTTTTTCTTACCAAAGCCAGACTCAGTACCTGCCAACAGCTTCTGAATATTGCTTCTATGGCGCCAAATCAGCATTACCGCCATAACAGCTACCGTAATCACGTAATCTTTATACGCAGACAGTAAAAACCACGCATACGCTGGCGCTAACGCAGCTGCAATAATCGCAGCCAGTGATGAATAACGCGAAACCGCAAATACCACAATCCATGTGACCACAGCCGCTAAACCGAGTAATGGCGAAATAGCTAACATCACACCCAGCGCAGTAGCCACGCCCTTGCCACCTTTGAATTTATAAAAAATCGGATACAAATGTCCAAAAAATACAGCCAACCCCACTGAAGCGACTACCCACATCAACATATCAAATTGCAATGCCAACCAAACAGGCAGCCAACCTTTTAGCACATCACCCAATAAAGTAAGCGCAGCAGCCAATTTCTTACCACTACGCAATACATTTGTCGCCCCCGGGTTACCAGAACCGACAGTACGCGGATCAGGCAAGCCAAATAGCTTGCTCACGACAATACCAAATGCAACAGAACCTAATAGATACGCAGCCACAATCCAAACCACTGGAATCAACGTGACTGGTACAAACCCTAATTCATTCATTTAAACTCTCTTAGCCATGATGCTCACTAAAGCGAACATACAAACAAATAATCGATCAAGCAACTTTTAATCACACAATTTTTAATCACAACTATATATTGTAGTTTAATATTCAAAATATTACTGGATTCTGGAGACTACAGGAATCACAACAAGAGAGTAAAGCCGATGGACATCATATTTTTAGAACAAATTAAAGTACAAACTAAACTAGGCGTACCTGAGTGGGAACGCATGATGCCACAAACCATTATTCTAGACGTTGAAATTGGCTACGACCTAAGCAATGCCTGCAAAAGCGACGCCATTGCCGACACCGTAGACTACGGCGCAGTGGTTAGCCGCATACATGAAGCCCTCACTGAACACAGCTTTAAATTGGTAGAAGCGCTAGCCGAGCATGTTTGCCAATTAATTATGAAAGAGTTTGGCGCGCTAAGTGTGAAAGTTAAAGTGGCTAAGCCAGCGATTTTGCCGGGGTTGAAGGCGTTGGGGGTGGTGATTGAAAGAAAATTGAATTAATTAGAAATGCCACGTTTATTTAAATATATGCCTGAGAAATACTTAAACGGCTTTTTAAAAAATGGTGAATTGCTATTTCGTTCTTTATCGTACTTTCAAGATTATGAAGATAAAAGCCGAGGAGATGAGTTTGAAGGAGTAAAACTGTACAAGCCAACATCAGGTTTAGAGATTACTAAATCTGAGACTGGTGAAAAAATTTTGCTACCAGAAGCTGCTTTTAAATCACATATAAATACCGATGATATTTTTATATTTTGCGTCAGCAATAAACTAAGTGATGAACTGGCGGCAGACTTTAAAAGCAATGTATGTGTTGAGATAACCAACATTGCGAAATTTATAACTGGCATTCGCGGAGCTTTATCGATACGCCCAAGCATTAAAGACAAACAACTTATTTTTGGTGAGATTACTTACTACTCAAGTAATATCCCACCAATTATTGATTGGGCATTGCCAGAAAAAATTGTTCTATCGAAGCTTGATTACTATCAAAATCAAAGTGAATACAGATTTGCTTTTGCAATCAATAATGCTTGGCATATGAGCAATACAAAACAAACTATTAGTTTCGGTTGTAATCAAAGTAATCAAATCAGGGGCAATTATCCTGAAAAAAAATTAAAAATTGGAAATATATCAAAATTCTGCAAAATTCATAGATTCAATACTTCTTAACTTATCCAACCCCTTACAACGACGCCGAGCAACGCAGACATAAAGGGTGTTTTCAGCAAGCGGCTGTTTGAGCCGAAGGCGAGTTTCCGATTGCTACCCTTTGTGTTGAGTAGCGCAGGGAAGGCGAAGCCCGTGGTGTTGGGGTGCCGTTTTCTTGGGTTACTTTCTTTTCAGGCAGTTAAAAGAAAGTGACTAGCTGTCGGGCTACCCCCGACCCTGTTCAAATGACCTGCCCTGCAGCCCAATATCCATGCGCCTTCCAGTGCATCTCCTTTAAGTAAACTTACCTCTAGGGTGATGTTCCTCATGCAGTTTTTTAAGCCGCTCGCGCGCCACATGCGTATAAATCTGTGTAGTTGAAATATCCGAATGCCCTAATAGCATTTGTACCACGCGCAAATCTGCACCATGATTTAACAAGTGTGTGGCAAAGGCGTGACGCAAAACGTGCGGCGACATATGTTTGGTAATACCCGCTAACAAAGCATAGCGCTTAATCAAGTACCAAAAGGCTTGACGTGTCATGGCCTCACCTCGGTTTGTAACAAACAGCGCATCGCATAATCGCTTTTGTAAAATTGCCGAACGCGCATCGCTTAAGTAACGAGTAATCCAATCAACCGCTTCTTCGCCCATAGGCACTAAGCGCGTTTTACTACCCTTGCCTGTAATCCGCACAACGCCGTCACTCAGGCTGACTTCGGTCACTTTGATACCCACCAACTCGGATACACGTAATCCGCAGGCGTAGAGCAGCTCTAACATCGCCTTATCGCGCAATCCTGTTGGCTCTGCAATGTTAGGCGCATTGAGTAAGGCAATAACGTCCTCTTCGTTCAAGCTTTTAGGCAAACTGCGTGGTAATTTAGGTGATTGAATTTGAATGGTCGGATCTAGGCTGATTTTGTTATCGCGCATTAAGTAACGATAAAATCTGCGCATACTGGCAATCAATCGACTAATGCTACGCGGCTGACTTTGCGGAAACTTAACCGCCAAATACTGCTGAATATCAGCCTGGCCTACGGTAAGTAACTGCTTGTTTTGTGGCATGAGCCAAAGCGCGAATGAGGTTAAATCTAAGCGGTAGCTTTCTAAGGTGTTTTTAGACAAACCATCTTCTAGCCATAAGTGGTCAATGAAAGTATCAAGCTGTGCTGTGTCTTGCGTTGATAGCGTGCACTCACTCATACATAGAGCTCTTTACACCTTCATGTGCTAACAGCCAGCGTTTAATGACTAAGCCATTTTCCTTGCCCCGCATAAACCCACCTATTCCACCCTGAGCGACAACACGATGACATGGAATGAGTAAAGGTATACTGTTTGCACCACAGGCATTTGCTACGGCGCGTGGCCCTGAGCCAATTTGGCTAGCGATCTGCCCATAGCTTGCTACTTGCCCCAGGGGAATGGCAGAAATTGCCTGCCAAACACGTTGCTGAAAGGCAGTGCCTTGCTGCTGATAGAGTGAGACATTAAATTGAGTATTGGCTTGTTTTAGGTACTGCTCTATCTGCTCGCTAGCTTGCTTCACTACCGCATTTTTTATCACTGCTGGGTGATAAAACTGCATGTTTTCTTGCGAAGGTCTCTCAAGTAACAAATCTATCACGAGTTGATTAGCTTGCATGGCAATGGCTACCACACCAAAAGGTGCATCTATAAGAGCTTCGTATTGAGCGATCATCGTATTATGTTAAACCAATATGATACAGATGCAAGCGAAAAAGCATGGGTGAAAATCTATGCGTATAAATCCATAGAGAAAAATAGACGTAAAAAAACCCCAAAATGACTTTCGACGTTGGGGTTTCTGCTTTTTCAGTAAGAAGGCTTACTAGAAAGACTTGGAGCTTAAGCGCTTTCTGCCGGAGCCATCACTTCTTTTTCACGAGTGAATAGTTTTTCTTTAATACGTGCAGATTTACCTGAACGCTCACGTAGGTAGTAAAGTTTCGCACGGCGAACATCACCACGACGTTTTACTTCAATGCTAGCGATGAGTGGTGAGTAAGTTTGGAATGTACGCTCAACACCTTCACCTGAAGAGATTTTACGTACGATGAATGATGAATTTAAACCACGGTTACGTTTAGCGATCACAACGCCTTCGTATGACTGCACACGTTTACGTGTACCTTCAACTACGTTCACGCCGACTACTACGGTGTCGCCTGGGGCAAAAGATGGAATGGTTTTGCCTAAACGGGCAATTTCTTCCTGCTCTAACATTTTAATAATATCTGCCATTTTACTTATCCACTTGGTTTCCCTAGTGGTTCCTTTTAATTATAAAGAGGCTTGTACCTGCTCTTAAGATTCGTTATCCAACTCTTTAAGCAGCCGTGCTTCTTCTTTCGTCAACGGCCTTGCAGCCAATAAATCGGGACGTTGATCCCGAGTCCTTTTTAGCGACATTTTCAAACGCCACTGTTTAATTTTCGCGTGATTACCTGATAATAATATTTCAGGAACCTTCACACCTTTATATTCTTCTGGCCTTGTGTAGTGAGGGCAATCTAATAAGCCATCTACGAAAGAGTCTTCAACCGCGGAATCACTATCACCTAAAGCACCGGGTAGTTGCCTTACAATCGCATCTATTAGCGTCATGGCAGGTATCTCCCCACCACTTAATACATAGTCGCCAATCGAGATTTCCTCATCTACTTGGGCATCTATGAGTCGCTGATCAACACCTTCATAACGACTTGTCAACAACACTAAACCTTGTTTCTTACTTAACTGCATGACTTTTTCATGCGTCAGCGGTTTACCCACTGGTGAAAGGTGGATAACCCAACTTTCTATATTCTCTTCAGCCTGTTTTAATCTCGCTGAGCTAATCGCTTGCTCAAGTGGCTCAACCAGCATCACCATACCAGGACCGCCGCCATAAGGTCTATCGTCTACGGTTTTATGATTATCGGCAGTGAAGTCGCGCGGACTCCAAAAGCACACATCATAAATACCTTGCAGCTTCGCTCTACTAGTAATGCCATACTTTGTAATGGCATCAAACATTTCGGGAAACAGTGTTACAACATCAAACTTGAACGCCATGATTAAAAATCTGCGTCCCAATCCACCAACATAGTTTTAGCGGCTGAGTCCACCTCAAGCACAACCGAATCAATAAACGGTATTAACCTTTCTTGCAGTTTCTCTTTTGCTACATTTTTATCTACAGCGGCAGCTTTAGCTTTTTCAGACTTATCTACTAAGGGCTTAACTACCAGCACATCATTTGCACCAGTTTCAAACACTTCAGTAATCAAACCAAAATCGATGCCTTGCTTATTCTTAACGTGTATGCCGATTAAATCAGACCAGTAGTACTCGTTTTCTTCTGGCTCAGGCAGCGCATCTCTTGGTACTGCGATCTGCTTACCTTTGCAAGCGAATGCAGCGTCACGGTCATCAATACCTTCGAGCTTAACCACTAAAACGTCGTTGTGAATTTTAGCGGTTTCAACCACCATTTCACGCCAGTCGTTGCCTTTGCCTAGCCACCAAGCATCGTAATCAAGCAGGCCGTCAAACGACTCTGTGTCCGGCACTATTTTTAGCCAACCAAAAACGCCGTAGGGCGCAACAACGCGCCCCATGACTACCATTTTGCTATCGGTCAAAACACTCACTGCTTAATTAACCACTCTGCGACACTTATCATCAAAGTGTTCGCCATTTAAGTGATTAGTATTACTCAGCTGCTGGTGTTTCAGCAGGAGCTTCTTCAACTGCGGCAGCAGCTTCTGCTTCGGCAGCCTTAGCCGCGTCTGCAGCTTCTTTTGCAGCAGCAGCTTCCTCGGCAGCTTTTGCATCGGCTTCAGCTTTAGCAGCATCTGCAGCAGCTTTTACTTTTGCAGCTTCAGCAGCAGCAATTTTTGCTTTAGCAGCATCAGCTTTTGCAACATCTTTTGCTTTAGCAGCAATTGCGTACTCTGGGCCTTTAGCGTGGAATTTAACCAAACGTGCAACTGTATCTGAAAGTTGTGCGCCATTGCTTTGCCAGAATGTAACGCGCTCTTGATCTACACGAAGCGCTTCTGCACCAGCTTTTGCTGATGGGTTGTAAAAACCAACACGCTCAATGAAGCGGCCATCACGACGATTGCGTGAATCTGCAACTACCACATTGTAGAAAGGAGTTTTTTTCGCGCCACCACGAGCTAAACGAATAATAACCATAATCTTTGTTCTCTTTTTAGAAAATTTTAAAGCAGAAAGGCGCGGATTTTACGTTATTAATGATGAGTTTGGCAAGTAGTTTGTGCATTAAATCCATAATTAATCTTTGTTTAAAATCTACATTCTAAAACTATGCTGCTTCTACATAGCCTTTCGCACCACTTAACCATGCTTTTTATAGCGTGTTGGGTCTACTAAACCAGCTGCAGCAAAACCCTCTCGTCTTAAGCGGCACGAATCACACAATCCGCATGCCTCGCCGTGGCTATCTGCTTGATAGCACGATACTGTCATTGCGTAATCCACGCCTAGTTCAGTACCTAAAGTGACAATCTGTGCCTTTGTCATATCAATCAGCGGCGCATGTATCGTAATAGCATGACCCTCAACTGCGCTTTTAGTCGCTAAATTTGCCATCCCTTGAAACGCTTTGACATACTCACTACGACAATCTGGATAGCCTGAGTAGTCCAAAGCGTTCACACCAATAAAAATATCCTGACTTTCTAAAACTTCGGCCCAAGCCAAAGCAAGCGACAACATAATGGTGTTGCGTGCGGGAACGTAAGTCACTGGAATACCCGCTGTTTGACTTTCCGGTACAGCGATCGCCTCATCGGTTAATGCCGAGCCGCCAAACAAAGATAAATCTAAATTAGCGGTTTTATGTGCTACTGCGCCTATAGTACTGGCAACGTTTTTAGCTGCATGCAGTTCGGCAATATGGCGTTGATGATAGTCCAAGCTTAAGCAATAGCATTCAAATCCTTGAGATTTTGCGATCGCTAGGCAGGTAGCAGAGTCTAGTCCTCCAGAAAGAAGTACAACCGCATTCTTTTTTGTTTTATTTTCCATCTTGAAATCCATGCCAAAGCTCTAAGTTAAACCCCAGGCTTTTCTCCCCATAAAACTTTATGCAGTTGCACTTGCATACGCACTGGTAACTGATCAGCCAGCACCCACTCTGCTAGCTCGGTAGGGTTAAGTTGGCTATAGACTGGTGAAAATAATACGGGACATTTTTCAGTAATTTTATGCGTACTTAATAGCTCTTTCGCCCACTGATAATCCTCTCGACTACACAATACAAACTTCACTTCGTCCGAGCTTTTTAAATAGTCTAAATTACTCCAGACATTATTTTTGAGCTCGCCAGAATCCGGTGTTTTGACATCGAGTATGACAGAAACACGCTTATCCACAGGACTAATATCAATCGCACCGCCTGTTTCCAGTGAGACGCTATAGCCTGCGTCGCATAAACCTTTTAGCAACACATGGCAATCTTTTTGCGCTAAGGGTTCACCACCTGTTACTGTGACATATTTTGTGCCAAACTCAGCGACCTTAGCCAAAATATCAGCAATCTCAGCATTACTGCCACCACTAAATGCATATGCCGTATCGCAATAAACACAGCGCATTGGGCAGCCTGTCAGACGTACAAATACTGTGGGTAATCCTGCGCGTGAGGACTCACCTTGAATAGAGTAAAAAATTTCGTGAATCTTAAGTTTCATTAAGTGCCGAACATGTCAGAGATGCTGATTACCTACAAAAATAGCGCCAACTCGAATTGGCGCCGTTGTAACTTAAATATGGATTACTTAAATTGAGCTATGTAAATGCTTTAACGATAGGGTTTATTTAAGTAGCTACTAAATTAAGTAGCTGTTACCCAAATAAAAGCTACTTAATAGCCTCCAATGCTTTCAAACGTTTCTGCGCAGTTGGAGTGACTTCGCTATTTGGAAACTGAGCAATTAAGTCACGTAAGGTTTTTTTCGCGCCTGGTACTAATCCTAGCTGAATCTGGCTATTAGCCATATTTAACATCGAGTCTGGTACTTTCGGGCTTTCCGGATGTAAACCTATTACTTTTTGTTGTGTAGCAATTGCAGATTTATAGTTTTTCAATGCAAACTGGGAGTAACCTAACCCATAAGTAGCTTCTGCTGCCAGCGCACTATTTGGATAGTCTTTTAAAAACTTATCGTAGGCATTGAACGCATCTTTATGCTTAGACTCTTTAGATAAACCATTAGCCAGCTCTAGCAATTGATACTCTTGTGTATTTTTTGCCGGTACTGAGGTCATAGCTGTAGTTGACTGTGTTGCTGGCACGTCACTCGAACTAGCCGGGAGAGTTGAAGTGCCTTCTAGCTTACGTAGGCGCGCATCGGTATCGCCATACAAATCTTTTTGGCGCTGCTGAGTCGCGTCTACATTATGATTTGCCACCTCTAACTCACCTTTAAGCCGTGCTACCTCCTGCTTTAAAGACTCAAGCTGATTCTGCATCTCCATCAAGCCACCGCCCTTGGTGATGGCTTCTATGGCTTGCAAACGCTGCTCAAAGTTCTTTTTTACATTCGCTAGCTCAGTCTGATTCGCCTGATCCTGACTATTCATTGTCGCTTCCACTTCTAGAATCTTTTTGCGCGCTTCTTTGTCGTCAAACAAAGCCGCATGGCCGTATATTGCAAATAGCTGCGCAGACAACAACACACTAGCCAGTATCAGTTTTTTCATCATGCTTTTTAAGTCCTAAGTAGCTCTCTGTCAGTAAATGGCTTTACGATTACTCGTTTTCGTAAACTACATCTACACGGCGGTTTTGTTTTGAACATGCATCGTCTACACAACCTTCTGTAGCTTTTTCTTCTCCAAAACTTACAGTTTCAATTTGTGTATCTTTCACACCAAGTAAGTTAAGTGAGTTTTTCACTGCAACTGAACGGCGTTGACCTAGTGACAGGTTGTACTCACGAGTACCACGCTCATCAGTATTACCCTGTAAAATTACTTTTGCTGAAGTATGTGCAAGCAAATATTTAGCGTGCGCCTCAATTAATGGGCGGAACTCCGCTTTAACTGCATCGCTATCAAAATCAAAATAAACATTACGCTTAGATAAGATATTATTTGGGTCCTTTAGTGGGTTATTACCTGAGTCGATTGCATTGCCATCAATCGCCACTTCTTTAACGGTAGAGGTGTCTGCACCTGAGTTATTTTCTGTAGATTTAGCCGACTGCGCTGGGCTTTTATCTACTACAGCTACGGGAGCAGTGTTCATTGGCGTACTTTTACAAGCACTTAATACTAATGCAAACAATAAACTGCCTAGTAACTTGGTATTCCATGTTGATTTGTTCATATTACTCTCCTCTAAAAGTCATACTTTATAAAATATATTAAAACTTAAAACCTTATTATTGCTACTACCGTATTACCACTATTTTTACTGAAACTATCGAATAAAACACCTATTAATTAACAGTCATTATTTAATTAACGGCCCCCAAGCTGGCTCACGAATATCGCCACCAGATTCATTTAGTTTTTGCTTAACGCGACCATCGGCCGACACTGCAGCTAAAGCGCCATGTCCGTTTGAACGTGTTGCATAAAGAATCACTCGACCATTTGGTGCAAAACTTGGTGACTCATCTTGCGATCCATCGCTTAACAATTGCACTTGCCCTGTTGTTAGGTCTTGTAATGCCACTCGAAACTTACCGCCATCATTTCGTATCATCGCAAGTGACTTCCCATCTGGTGAGAAACGTGGGCTAACGTTATACGCACCTTCAAAAGTAATACGTTGTGGATCACCACCAGTAGCAGAAACTTTGTAAATTTGTGGCTTACCACCACGGTCTGAAGTAAAGTATATCCACTTAGCGTCCGATGACCAAGTTGGCTCAGTATCTATCGCATTTCCTTTTGTAATACGACTCAAGCCAGAGCCATCGACATTGATAGTGTACACCTGAGAGTTAGCGCCATAAGTGAGTACAATTGCTAATTTACTACCATCTGGTGACCATGCAGGTGCGCTATTATTCCCTTTAAAACTAGCCAATACAGTGCGCTGACCACTTAAGGATTGTACGTAAACAATCGGCTTTTTCTTCTCAAAAGACACATAGGCAATTTTACTGCCTTCTGGTGACCAGGCTGGTGAAATAATAGGCTCTTTTGATGACACCATTGTTAGTGGATTTGCACCATCGGCATCGGCTACCTTAAGCATGTAGCGGTCATTAACCTTGGTGATATAAGCGATGCGGCTGGCGAAGATACCCGATTCTCCAGTCAGCTTCTGATAAATCACATCTGCAATTTTATGTGCGGTTGTTCTTAGTTGATTAGGTGCAATAGTGTACTGCATACCAGTTAACTGCGTTTGCTTAAGTACGTCTGCCAACTGAAATGTGACCTTCAAACGATTATTCGGCAGTGTCTCAACCACACCTACCGCCATGGCCTGGGCTTGCAGGTTCGCCCACTCAGAATACTTGATTTGCATAATATCGGTAGGTTTATTCACCACACCACCAGTTTCTAAAACGCGAAATAAACCACTGCGTTTCAAATCTGCAGCGATAATATTGCTGATATTGTCTGCGCTACTACCACTTTGCAGAAAAGGTACAATTGCAATTGGCACTTGCTGAGCGCTACCGCCGCTAATTTCAATTTCTAAGGCCGCACTAGCTAACGATGGAATAAACAGACCTGCAGAAACTACAGCGAAATTAAGAATCGTAATACATTGCAATCTTAAAAAACTTAATTTTAAAAATCTTAATTTGGTAAATATATATATGGGCATAGGCTATAGTTTTACGTCCTTTAATTAATCATTTATTAAAATTTAAGATTTGGAGCTCAGAAGCACCAACTAAGTTCGCCTTGAATTTTCATCTAGGCTTATTTTGACGCCAGTAGCATTTTGACGCCACACGATTTACACTTTGTTACATTCGAGCACGCTTTTATACCGCTATGGGAATCAACTTAACTATTTGGCAGAAACTTTAAGTTCAAGCTTCTAAACTGTGAGAAAAGTGATGGATCACGAGGCAAAGGTAAGGGCTCAGATGCAATAATTGCTCGTTCCACTGCTTCATCACAGGCGGCACTGCCACTTGATTTAACTAACTTAGGGCTACCACTCAACTCACCCGTTGGTAACAATCCTATATCAAATCTAAGCTCCGGACTGCCTTCGCCACACAGCGTTTTATTAACATTACCTTTAATTTTTGCCTGAATTTTATTTTTGAACTCACCTACGATACCTGCATTAGCTGAGGCTTTGGATGATAAAGCTTGTTGATCGCCAGCTATTTTTGCCTCAGCCAATATTTCCTGTTTCATTTTAATTAAAGCACCATTTTGCTTATTCACTTTTACAACAGGCCTCGCATTATCCTTAAGCGCTTCTAACCTTAGTGCATCAAACTGCTTCTTTTGTTCTAATGCTTTCTCTTTCTTAAGTTTATCTTCAGCTTTTTTCAACGCTAATGCTTTTTTCTTTTTCTCTAAGGCAATATCTACTTGCGCATCCTCTTTTGGCTTTTCTTCTACAATCGGCTTAGGCTCGGGTGGCTTAACATCTTCTTTAACGACAGGTTTTGGTGCAGGCTGTGCAACTGGCTCAGGTGCTGGTGTAGCTTGATTTGGGAGACTATCCCACAGTTCGACCTCAGTCGCATCTAAAGCAGTGTGTGCAGCCTTCCAATTAAACGAGATTAGCAATGCGGCAAGTAAAACCACATGCACGGCTATCGCAAGCCCGCCAGCTTTCCAAGAAACTTCTTTTTCGTAGGCTCTAATCATTTTAATAAACTGGTCATATCCAGTGACCTTATTTCGCGGGTGCTAACAATAGTCCAACTTTATCCACTTTATTCTGCTTGAGTAGATCCATCACACCGATCACATCATCGTATTTAACATTTTTATCTGCGGCAATAACCACCGAGCGCTCTGGCGTTTTTGTAAGCGCTTGGCGTACAGCCAGCAACAACTCATCGCGTAGCATAGGTTTACTGTCAAACTCTATTTTGTGATTAAGCTTAACGGTAAGAACCAAAGGGGGCACTTGCGGCTGCTTTAATCCTTGCCCGACTTTAGGCAAATCAACTACACCTGGATTAGTCATAGGCGCGGTGACCATAAAAATCACCAGCAGCACTAAAGTCACATCAATGTAAGGCACGACATTGATTTGATTCATCACGCGACGCTTGCGAGTACGCGCCATGACTTAGCTCTTTCTTTGCAGAATATTAGTGAACTCTTCCATAAAGCTTTCGTAACGCACAGAAAGTCTATCGACTGAACTTGCAAAACGATTATAGGCAATAACCGCTGGAATTGCCGCAAACAAGCCTATCGCAGTTGCTACCAAAGCTTCTGCAATACCAGGTGCAACTTGGCTAAGGGTTGCTTGTGCTACGCTAGATAAGCCTCTAAACGCATTCATAATACCCCACACCGTGCCGAATAAGCCAATATAGGGGCTTACAGAGCCAACTGAGGCTAAAAATGGTAGATGTGCATCAAGGTCATCCAACTCGCGATTATAGGCAGCACGCATCGCTCGGCGAGAACCTTCCATCACATCAGAAACGTCCATAGTCGTTTGTTGTTTATGGCGTACGTATTCTCTAAACCCCCCTTCAAATATGCTTGCCATGCCTTGTGGCTTGCGACGACCTGAGGCAAGACCTTCAAATAGTTTATTCAAATCACCGCCTGACCAAAATGCCTTTTCAAAGTCTTCAGCATTAGTCTCAGCTTGTTTAATCGTTGCCAACTTTATAAAAATATACCACCAAGAAAATAATGAGGTGCCAATTAGCACCAACAACACCATTTGCACAGGCAAGCTGGCACCAGCCACTAGCGAAAAAATAGACATATCATTGGCCGCGCTTATACTCATAACTTATCCACCTTATTAATTCATTTCTCGTAAATTCATTGCTTGTATTTTAAGCATATCTAGTTTCATTGCTGTAGGAATGGCTACCGGCTTAAAAGTTTCAGCATCAACAAATGCCGCTTTAATATGAGCATGAATCAACTCGACACCGTTACAGCTAATGATTTGTGCCATCTCTATGCTGCCACGTCCAACATTTGCTAGCTCACAACGTACTTCTAGCATGTCATTAAAACGTGCAGGCTTTTTAAAGTTAATCGACAAACTATGCACCACTATAATTACACCAAACTCATTTTTGACCGTAGTTTGTTCATATCCCATACTCCGAAGCCACTCAGTACGAGCACGCTCCATAAAATTTAAGTAGTTTGAGTGGTAAACTACACCACCTGCATCAGTATCTTCGTAGTACACACGGATTGGCCAGCTAAATCGACGACTATTCATGCTTACTCTTGCCACGTTTCATTATTTAAGTGCTTGGGCATGGGCAGCTCAAAATGCTGATACGCTTGCTGAGTAGCAATACGTCCACGTGGTGTGCGCATTAAGTAGCCTTGTTGAATCAAGTAAGGCTCTAGCACATCTTCAATCGTATCGCGCTCTTCACCGATGGCTGCAGCCAAATTGTCTAAACCAACAGGACCGCCGCCGAACTTCTCTATTACTGCTAGCAAGAGCTTTCTATCCATCACGTCAAAACCCAATTTATCGACATCCAGCATTTTCAACGCTGCATCAGCGATTTCTGATGACACAATACTATTAGCTTTCACTTGGGCATAATCACGCACACGACGTAGTAGTCTATTAGCAATACGCGGTGTACCACGTGAACGGCGAGCGATTTCAAGCGAACCAGTATCTGCCATTTCAACCTCAAGTAAGCCAGCAGAACGATGAACAATTCTAGCTAACTCTTCCGAGGTGTAAAACTCTAACCTAGAAACAATGCCAAAACGGTCACGCAATGGATTAGTCAGCATGCCTGCACGAGTGGTGGCACCTATTAAGGTAAATGGTGGCAAATCCAAACGTACACTACGCGCAGCAGGACCTTCGCCTATCATAATATCTAGTCGGTAATCTTCCATCGCAGGATATAAAATCTCTTCAACCACTGGTGAGAGTCGATGAATCTCATCAATGAATAACACATCGTTGGGCTCTAAGTTAGTCAATAATGCTGCTAAGTCACCAGCGCGCTCTAACACTGGACCTGAGGTTTGACGCATATTTACGCCCATTTCTTTAGCAATAATGTGCGCTAGGGTGGTTTTACCTAATCCTGGTGGTCCAAACAGCAATACATGATCTAAAGCCTCGCTGCGACCACGCGCGGCATTAATAAAAATTTCCAATTGACTACGTGCTTTTTCTTGCCCAACATATTCGTCTAAAAGCTTAGGACGTAAAGCGCGCTCTAAAGCTTCCTCGCGGGGACTTTCAGCATCTGGGGCAATCAAGCGATCAGTTTCTATCATAAATTCATCTTGTTATTTGAGTTGTGGCGCTAAGGCACCATTAAAACACGGGCCTATTCATTGTGCATGCATTTTAGCGTAACGTTCAATCAACCCATTGACCGTAACAGGCGCCCCTAAATATAGCCCCTGCCCATAGTGTACGCCTATGCTTTTCAATTCACTTAATATGTCTTCATTTTCGACAAATTCAGCCACTGTTTTAATATTCATGGCTTCCGCCACACTACTTATCGAACGAACCATAGCGTGGTCGATTTTATTAATGTGCATTTCCTTAACAAAAGTACCATCAATTTTCAGATAATCCACGTCAAAATTTTTCAAATAGGTAAATGATGACATACCACTACCGAAATCATCTAAGGCAAAACTGCAACCAAGCTTTCGTAGCGCACTAAATAGGAGGATAGTGTTTTTTAGATTCACAATCGCTGCAGTTTCGGTAATTTCAAAACATATAGATTGAGGCGGAATTGAATATTTAATAAACATATCTTGTATAAAGCTCAGTAAACTTTTATCGCCTAATGAAGTACCAGATAAGTTAATTGAAAATATATAGTTACACTTTTCCGCATTAATCTTTAATAGTTTTTGATAAGCTAAGAAAACATTTCTAATGACCCATCTATCGATATTTGGCATCAAGTGATAGCGCTCTGCTGATGGTATAAATGTAGTTGGGAGTATAATTTTTCCATCAAGATCGACTTTTCTCAACAAAATTTCATAATGAGAAATTTCTGTAATTTGTGAGCTAAGCGGTACAATGGGTTGGCAATACAACATAAATTGCTCATCATCAATTTCATCCGTGATATCTGATATGGACTCCACTGCGCTTCGACGTTGCACCACCTCAATATCGCCCGCATTAAATAAGAAACTTTGGTTTCGCCCTGCTGACTTTGCTGAATAACAGGCAGAGTCAGCAGCATGAATAATCTCACTGACACTCTCAAAGCCTTGATTAATCACAACCAAGCCTATACTTACTCCAATATTAAATATTTTATCATCATGAATAAAACGATAGTCACGAACTATTTTGAGTAATGCGTTATTAATTTGATTAGCATCTGCCAAAGAGCAGTTCTCTAATAGTAAGCCAAACTCATCCCCGCCTAAACGGGCTAAAGTATCTCTATCCCGTATTTTATTTGCTAGTAAGACACTTATTTGCTTTAACAGCTCATCTCCTGCAGAGTGTCCGCAAGTATCATTCACTAATTTGAACTGATCTAAGTCTAAGTAGCAAAAAATATGTTGAGCATTATTTTCATATACACTTTTAAGAGAACGCTCAAGCCGCACTTCAAACTCGCGACGGTTAATCAAACCTGTTAAATCATCGTGCTGAGCTTGGTAACGCAGCATTGAAGTAGCATCATTTATTTTATCTTGCATGCCATCATATGCACTCTTAAGGCTACTAGACATCGAATTAAAACCTTTTTGCAAGGTTTTTAGTTCCCCACTAGAGTCCTCTATAATCATATGTGAGAATACACCTTCACTAATACGATTAACGGCATTCGCGATTTCTTGAATAGGTTTAGTGATATGTCGACCAAGCTTCCATGCTAATAATCCACTTAGCACTAGGCCAAAAATAGCCGTAAAGAAAATCTTTACTATTAAATCTTGCTTAATATTTTGTAGTGTCTGATTACTCAACTCTACATACACTTGCCCAATTCTCTCTGGAGAATAGGACTTTTTCAACTCCAACTCTTTACTGCTTAAATTAGAAAAATCATCTATTTCAACCAAACTTCGATAAATTGGAAATGTAAAAATAATGCCTTTATCTTGTGTAATTTGCTGCAGACCTTCTTTGGTCACTTTAGTCAGTATTGCTCTAGGCAGCTCATGACCACTTAATGCTAGCGTCAAGCCTTGAGGATCTGTCACCATTACAGTTCTTAAGTCTTGCTCATTAGAAAGCGCTTGCTGTACTAACCTTTGTAGTACTTGACTATTGCCAGAGATCACACCATATTCAGCTGCGGGAGCTAGCTGAGAAGCTATGACTTTGCCGCGATCTTCAAGCGATTGATCTAACACACTAAAAATATTGGTGATTGCATACCCGACTAAAATAATAACGAATAATAGAGCAGGTATCGTACCCAGAAATATAACACGCGATTTGATGCCGAGATTTTTCATTTTATATCGCCTCTGGTGCGTCAGACTCTAGCATTTTTTTTAAAACTTCATCTTCATCCATTAAAGGAATATTAAGTGAGCGTGCAACTTGATAGTTCAACATGATAGAAAAGTATTTTGGCAATTGCGGTGGTGGCAAATCGCTAGGCGCAGGACGCGATTTAATCGCAATTTCTGCAGCCTGTTTTGCTAGCTGTTTACTCGTACTATAAACTGCAGCTAAAGCACCTGCACGCACATAGGATTGGGAATATCCAAAAATTGGCTTTTTGTAACGATAGCTCGTTAATAAAATTGGTTGTGCTGTTTCACGACTATAAATTGCAGGGTCTGGAATCGCTAAAATAGCATCGACTGTATCTAAGAGTTTTTTTAACTGCGGAATTAAGTCAGCCTCTTGATTAACTTTTTCTTCCTGAATATTAAGGCTACGCTTTTCACCCTCTTCCTGCACATACTCGGTATATTGTGCAGAGGTAGTACTCAATAAAACGCCTATTTTTTGTGCTTCGGGTAGAACACATTTAATTAGGGACATTTGCCGCGCAAAAGGCTGGTCTAATACAATCGCACTAAAACTTCCTAAATCACGTCGACTTTTTGCCATCACACTATTGAAGGCGGGTAATGGCGTAAACACTCCTAATACCGGAGTTGACCGCTTCAACCGACTAGCAGCCTCAAGCGCTTTTACGCCTAGTGCAATCACTAACTCACTATTTTCAGCTACCACTAGTTTTTCTTTATCGGACAGCGTGATCACATTCACTCTGAGATTAGCTTGCTTATTCTTTATAAGCTCAGCACTGAATTGGTCAATAAACTCTAAGTTAGCGGGAGTTTGTACGCTCATTACAATCGTCACACCAGTATAGGCGTGTGCAACAAATGGCACAAAAAGACCCAGTACTAGCATTACGCATGCAATCACACTACTCAAGCAGACTTTACTATTTAGCCTCAATAACAAAATTGATATCTCAACCATTCAAACCATAATTCAACTGCATTAAAAATTTAACCTTACATTAAGCCGGGCACGTCGTTTGAGTGTATTGTAATCTGCAAACTCTTGGTAATGTTCGTTAAACAAGTTTTCAGCAACGATAGAAGCTTCGCCACTAATATGTTCTGTATTAAATTTACGTGCCAGTCGAATATCGGATCTTCTTGCTAAACCGACATAACCACCATCGCCTAAAGCGGTCACTTCACTGGTTTGATAATAGGCATAACTCACATCCCATTGAGGACTAAAACGATGAGTTAACAAGCCGCTGAAAGTGTGACGTGGCATGGACATACTAATATCTCTAGCAGTTTCATCTTCGTTTGCAGAAATATCTACATAAGCGTAATTAAGTAAAAGGTTGGTATTATCGGTTAGCTTCCACTTAGCTTGCGTTTCAAAGCCATTGACTAACACATCTCCGCCATTTTCGCCGCTTCTTGGTCTACCACTTAAGTTTACCATGCCTGGAGGGCTCATAAAGCCTTCTATTTTTGGCGACCGAATATAATCACTGATCTCATCATTAAATACTTTTGCATCTAATGAAAGTCTTCCAAAATCGCCTAAATAACCAATTTCTCTTGAAACTATCCTTTCTGGATTCACGTTACCCGCATTTTGAAAGGTATACACAACTCCAGTTGGCTCCGGAGATGGAGGTATTAAGGGGATTAAAACTTTTGCATTAAACTTTTCTTCTACATAGTTTGGTGTACGTAGTGCTGTTGAAACGCCTAATCTAACTGTTTGGCTAGGCGTTAATTTAAAGTTTAAACTTGCTCTAGGTGAAAAGTCGGTATCAGTAAAACTGTTATGTTCTACCATCCCGCCAATATTGAATAATACTTTATCGATCACTCTCCACTCAGCATGTCCAAACAAACGCTGCAAATTAAATTGATCAGTTTCTTTAGTGCCTAACCAGTAGGGTGCATAAACCTCATCTAGCCTTGCACTTGCCCCCCAAACCACACGTAAACTTTTAACAGGTGAAAACGTATGCTGTGCCTCTATATCATAGCGTTCAGTATTAATATCATTATTGATACTAACCTGATCATCGCGAAATTTTGCAACAAAAGCAGCGGCTGCAAGTGGTGAAAATCCATCGCTGATAAGCAGATTAGCTGCATTCGTACGTAAGTTAGTTGAAGTAAAGTTATCATTTGATCGGTCGGTGCTATGATAAGCCTGTAACTTAAAGTCACTATCCGCGCTAATACTGTGCTGCCAGCGTATAAGCTCAAAATGGTTATACATTTCACGTTCTCTAGGTACAAATAAGACAGAATCTTTTTCTGCATTACCATCTTCGCGGATACCGTTTGCTACACCAAATTCAAGCTCTAGATTATTGGTATCGTTAATTTGATAATCTGCCTGCGCATTTAACAAGCGTGTACGCTTAAAATCGTCCCGATTATCTAAACCTCTATCCTCTCGGTAACCTGTGGTAACACGGTAACTTAAATCTTTTAACCTGCCGCCAAACCTATAAAATGCCTCGTTACGATCACTCCCATGTGAAACGGCCACTCTACTCCCGTTAACTTCACTCGGGTGTTGCGTTAAAATATTAATCACACCGAAATATGAATTTGCACCATAACTTGCGGCATTCGGGCCTCGCGTTACTTCAATACGCTCAATATCAGCCACGGCTATTGGTAACTCACTCCACTTCACTCCACCAAATACCGGAGTATATACAGAACGTCCATTAATCATTACTTGCATCGTGCCAGCATAAGACGTAGCCATACCATGGTAACTCACTACCGTATTAGTGTTATAAATAAAGCCAGCATTCGTTCCCACATAAAAACCAGGCACTAAACGAAATATTTCTGGAAGCTCAACAATCCCTGATGCACGTATAGTTTCGCGATCAATCACTGTCACAGCAGAAGGTGCATCAGCGATAGATTGTGACAGCCTCGATACTGTAAGTACGCGAGGAATATCTCCAATATAGTCATCTTCAGTGACTTCTTGTATAGGCTTTTCTTCAGCTACAGAAACTGGGCTAGAACTTATACAGAGTACAAAGCTCAATGTAAGGAAACCTTTATTAATCACGCCACTAATCATTAGCTTCCACCGAATTTTTAATAAACATTAGTAAAAATATACGACTCATCTTCACTCTAAAGTCTCTAGTAGCCTCTTGTTTTGCAAGGCCATCCAATGCAATAAAAGCGTAAATCCTACCGCAAGTAATGTTGGTCCGAGAAAAATACCAATGAACCCAAACGTTAAAGCGCCGCCAAGCACACCAAAGACTATGAGTAATAAGGGCAGGTGTGAAGAATGACTAATAAGTATAGGCTTGACGACATTATCTACCGTGCTTATGGCTAATAAGCCATATAGCACTAGGAATATTGCCCAACTATGTTCGCCTTGACTATAAAGCCAAAGTGAGGCCCCTCCCCAGATTAGAGGTGGCCCTACGGGTACCGCTGATAAAAAGAACGTAGCACATGCTAGTAATAGCGGCGCTGGCGCACCTGCTAAAAAAAATCCAAGCATAGCCACTATAGATTGTGCCAGTGCAGTGCCAAATATCCCTAGCATAACGCCCTTCACGGTATTACATGAAAGAGTAAGCATCTCTTCGCCGAGTTCACCACCTAGTCTGCGCACAATAGTAATAAGACCTTGAGCAATTTTTGTACCATCTCGATAGAAGAAAAATGCCACAAAAGCAACCAAGAGCAATTGTAGTAACCCACCAGCCACCAATTGCACCGCACGTAAAGCAAAGATTCGCATAGGTTCATAATACTGCCGTAATAGCTTCATCAACTCTTCATGGCTAGTAGTTGCTCGCTCCCATGAGCGACTAATTTGCTCACCTAGAATAGGTAGGTTACGCACCCAATCAGGGACTTTGGGTTGCAGATTTTGTAAACCAGCACCTAACTCATTAAATAATTGATCTGAGGAGTCGGCTAAATTCATAGCCAGGTATGCCATAGGCAGTATCAATGCGATCAGCAATAACAAGGTCATTATCAAAGCCGCCCAGGTATCTCGTTTACCTAAACCTAACCACAATCGGTGATAAAATGGCCAAGTAAATAAGCAAAATATGGCGGCAAATAAAGCTGCTGCCATAAAAGGCTGTAATACATAGATACAACCTATCGTTAACAAAGTGATTAGCGATATTCGTGCGACTTGGTTAGCGTTAATCATTGAGGTCATGCCTTAAATTTTACATTCAATTACTCGGCTGCCAAAATCTCGCAGACTTAATTCAAACTGTCTGTTCTACCACTTTATTTCGATAAGGATTTCAATGCTAATTTAATACCTTCTGCCACCGTGGATTCTACTGGCAACAGTTTCACTGCTACTAATGCCTCTCGCTCATTATACCCAAGTGAAAGCAACGCATTCAGCACGTCACTGCTAGCTGATTTTGGCTGATTACTACTACTTAAGTTTAACCCGGCAACCGTAAATTTATCTTTTAGCTCTAATAGTAAACGCTCGGCTGTTTTCTTGCCCACACCCGGTACGCGCGTGAGCATAGTGGTGTCTTGCATGGTAACCGCTTGTACTAAATCATCAATGGACAAACCACTTAAAATCGAAAGTGCTGATTTTGCGCCTATACCATTCACTTTAAGTAGTTGCCTAAAAGTGGCGCGCTCTTGGTCACTGCCAAAGCCGTACAACAACTGTGCATCTTCACGCACCACAAAATGCGTGAGCATCACTACTTTTTCACCTAGGGCTGGTAGATTATAAAAGGTACTCATCGGCACCTCACATTCATAACCCACGCCATTGCAATCGACTAACACCAACGGTGGCGTTTTTTCTAACAAAATTCCGTTTAATCTTCCTATCATAGCATCGTCCAAATTATTATTAGTATTAACAATCGTGTCTATTTAACCGCGTTAAACAAAAAAGTTAAATGTCATCAAACTAACCGTCCGCCTCGTACTCGATAGCCAGCGGTAGCCAACCTACCCAAACCCTGCCCGCCATGCGCATGACAGATAGCACAAGCCAAAGCGTCAGCCGAATCTGGTTTAGGAGTCGCAGGTAAGTTGAGTAAACGTTTTACCATTTCTTGCACTTGCTCTTTTTGTGCATGGCCGTTGCCGACTACTGCTTGTTTGACTTGTAGGGCTGTGTATTCAGCTACTGTCAAATTTCTGATAACTGCCGCACTAATGGCTGCGCCTCGGGCTTGACCTAATAACAAAGTTGATTGCGGATTAATATTAACAAACACTTTCTCGATCGCCACTTGATTAGGCTGATAAGTATCAATCACCTCAAATAAGCCGTCTAAGATGATTTTTAAGCGAGCTGGTAGCTCCTCTCTATCATCTTCACCTTCAACCTTATTCTTTTTACCACTAGCAGTTTTAATGGTACCACTTGAAATGTAGGTGACTTTCTCGCCCTCTTTTTCGATAACCCCAAAGCCCGTTAAACGCAGGCCAGGATCGATGCCTAAGATTCTGACATTACTCACAATATTCAAAAGTCAATTGCATCAAGCTATACTATGAAAACTACACATGGAAAGCTACACAAGCTGTACATGACTTGAATGAAAAAAGACGTTAAGCAGTTCATTTTAGTCTTCAATGACGGCTGAGGTATAGACATCTTGTACATCATCTAAATCATCCAAGGCGTCTAAAATCTTTTGCATTTTCACAGCATCATCACCTGTAAACACCGTTTCCATGTTTGGCTTCATAGTCACTTCTGCCATCACCGCTTTTAAGCCTGCGGCTTCCATGGCTTCTTTAATCATCATAAAATCATTAGCGGGCGTGATGACCTCTATACTACCATCCTCATCCGTCAGTACATCTTCTGCACCGGCTTCTAGCGCAACTTCCATGACTTTATCTTCATCTGTACCTGGCTCATAAATTAAACTGCCACAGTGTTTAAACATAAATACGACACTGCCATCTGTACCTAAATTGCCACCGTGTTTACTTAATGCATGGCGTACATCCATCACCGCACGTTGCTTATTATCAGTTAAGCAGTCGATAATGATTGCCGCACCATTAATGCCATAGCCTTCGTAACGAATTTCTTCGTAGTTCACACCTTCTAACTCACCCGTACCTTTTTTAATAGCACGAGTGATATTATCTGCAGGCATGTTCTCTTCTTTAGCCTCTGCCACCGCCGCACGTAGACGTGGGTTCATATTCACATCACCACCGCTCATACGCGCTGCTACGGTTATTTCTTTAATAATTTTAGTGAAAATTTTTCCGCGTTTTGCGTCTTGACGACCTTTGCGGTGTTGAATATTTGCCCACTTACTATGACCAGCCATATTACTAACCCTTAATACTTGAAAAATAATCGAATTTTAACACAAGCTTACGTTGCAGCTCACTCTTGTCCTTGTGCAGGGTCGATCTGCGTATGCTTGCTTATACTGATACCAGAAATAGTCATTAGTGATAATGCAATGAACACCATGCCAACTAACTCATAAGCATTTGGTACCTCGTTTAATTGCACCCAAGCAGCGATCACTCCAATCACAGGTGCCAACATACTGGCCATGCTTGCCACACCCGCCTGTAAGCGTTGAAGCGCATATAGCCACAATACCCACGCTAAGCATCCACTTAAAAAAATATTAAACAGCACAGCAAAAATAAAAGTCGGGGTCCACTGCATAGGTGGAGCCGGCAAAATAAAAGCAATCGCAACAATAGGAATTGACCCTAGAAACATTGGCCAAGCAGTGATGTTTAACAGATCCAAATAGGGCGCACGTCGATGTAATTTCTTTGAAACTATGGCTGAAATAGCCCATGAAATACCTGAGGAAACTGCTAGAAACATGCTAAAACCATCTGACTTAATATGCAGAGGATCGAAAATAAGCACCATACCAAATAGTGCAAACAATACCGCTAGCCATTGCCACCCCTGAATCTTCTCGCCTAATATTGGCCAAGCAAACAACATAACCCAAAATGGCATCGTGTAAGTTAATACCGCAGTTTTCCCCGCTCCGCCTTCTACTAGCGCCCAAATCAGCACACCTGTAAATCCACATGACTGCAAAAGCCCTAGCACTAACATAGTAGGAAACTCTTTAAGGGCTAATGGTCTTTTAGTCACAAAAATCAGTATAAATAACACAATAGAACCAAAGAAAGTGCGTATCGCAGCAAACTGAAAAGGACTAGCAAACTGTATTGCCTGCTTCATCACGACCCAGTTATACCCCCAAATAACTGTGAGTATAAAAAGTGCCATAAACGCTTTAATGATAAGCTTTTTATCTTGCTTAGTCTTAGTTTTTGCTCGCATGAATGTTTTTTTACAGAATTAGATGATTTTGAATTTGCTTACATCATTATAAGGTGTATATTTTTATGCTAGTACTAAATGTGAGGAGAACAACATGAAAACATTACAAAAATTGCTCGACAATAAAAAACACAAGACCGTTATTTCGATCGCTCCACATCGCCCTGTTTATGACGCTTTAGTTGTGCTTGCGGAGTATAAAATAGGCGCATTAGTAGTACTTGATGGCGACAAGCTAGTTGGAGTTTTCTCCGAACGTGATTATGCACGCGAAATTATTCTTAAAGGCAAGTCTTCAAAAACTACACCTATTAGTGAAGTCATGTCATCTAATGTACTCACTGTGAAACCTCACGATACAGTAGAGCAAGCCATGAGTATTATGTCCGAAAAGCATATTCGCCATTTGCCTGTGCTAGAAGGCGACAAAGTTATTGGCATGCTATCGATTGGTGACCTAGTAAAAGAGACTATTGAATATCAACAAATGCTTATCAAACAGCTTGAAAGCTATATTACTGGCTAATTTTTAGTTATTTTATGATTAATTTAAATTGTCATTAGCGCCACTTAATAATGTCTTTTAGCCTAGCAAGTGGTATCTGACAACTTACCTGAAACCATTTGTTTCAATAAATTTTTCTTTTGCAGTTTGGACATAAGCACAACTGCAACTATATGCAATACGACTAAGCCCTGTAATATATTAGACAAAGCGATGTGTAAGTCGATAGGCCAGTCTTCACCCCAGTAAGCATCTGTGCGACTTAACCAACCAGTCAATGCTAGCCCTGCAATTAATGTCCAAATGAGATAAACGGCTAGCTGCCCAAGTGCGTTATGCCCAATATGGGTTGTAAATACTCGTATGCGCATCTCATGAATATGGTGCTTAATACTTGCAACATTAGGTATGTAAAACCTTGAAGAAGCTACTTTACTTAGCCATAGCCCATAGCTGACTCTTGCAAGTACTATAGCTAGACAAAAGTATCCAATCAACCGATGCCAAAAACCAGACTCATTAAAAAAATTAACGAGTACAAAAAGTGCTATCAGCCAATGCGTGATGCGTACAAAAGCCGTCCAGACTATAGCCTGTGTTTTAATTTCAGGAGCACTCATCTATTTAAGCTAAATGAATGCTTAGTCTTTAAGACCTTCAGCCTTAATAATTGCTAATGTTTTTGTATCAAAATAAATTTCTACTTTTTTACCCTCTTTATTTCTGCCGTACATTTCATAGCAGTTACCATCTACTTTGAACTTTTTGATAGTGTAGCCTTCATCTGTTAACGCTTTTTTTAAAGTCTCTTCAGCTGCCCATTCTGATTTTGGGTAAACAGGACAGTCCGCCGAAGCGAATGCTTGCAGTGGCAGTAAACTAATTAGTGCTAATATAAAACGCATGACTTCTTCCTGAGTTAAGTTTTAATGGTGTTATGTGTTAAGAGCTTGATTTGAAGCAGATGGCATCGAGCAAGCCTCTAAGTATCAGCCCACATACGAATCAAATTATGATAATTACCGGTTAACCTAATCACTGCAGTATTATCACCCACTTGCTGTCGCAACGTCACAATTGCCGCATCCATATCAAACAGTAAGGCTCTTTGTGCGTCGTCTCGTATCATGCTTTGTATCCAAAAAAAGCAAGCGATGCGCGCACCGCTTGTCACCGGACGCACATGATGCAAACTAGTACCTGGGTAAAGCACCATATCACCTGCTGCTAATTTAACGCTCTGGTGCCCGTAGGTATCCTCTATCACCAACTCCCCGCCTTCATAACTATCCGGCTCAGTGAGGAATAGCGTGCAAGAAATATCAGTACGCACATGCATACCACTAATGGCATGGGTACGCACGGCATTATCTATATGCGCACCAAAGTCCATGCCAACTCGATACTGGTTAAATAATGGCGGATAGATTTTTTTAGGCAAAGCCGCTGAAAAAAACAGTGCGTGACGACTTAACGCTCTAAGTACGATTTCACGCGCTGCTTCAGCATCTGCTGATGCTTCTGGCAACTGAATATTACGTTTAGCTTGTGCCGATTGTGTACCCGCAGTAACCTTGCCATCTGTCCACTCGGCTTTAGCCATGAGCGCTTGCAGCTTTGCAAGTTCATCAGCATTTAATACTTGGGGTACGCGCAACAACATTTTTTATGTCCTAAAGTCAGAGATGGTTAAAATTTGTACTCTGTTGTAATAATGGCTGTTCTTCCGTTACCAGGCACAACAAAACCACCATTATCGTAAAGCGCATCGTAATATTCCTTATTAAATAGATTTTTTACATTTAACTGCATACCCCAACGATTGGCATCATAGGATAACATCGCGTCGTAACGTGAATATCCTGGTGCTGTATTGGGTCCGCGAGTGAACAATGTGTTAGCGTTAGTAGAGTTAGGCGCCGCGTTAGAGCTATAGCCATAACGCTCTCCTTTCATTTCAACACCGCCACCAACTTTCCAATTTGGTAAAAACTCATACGTTGTCCAAAGATTGAATGTTGCACGTGGTGTATTACGCGCACGCATCCCACTGTATCGCGGATCAGTACCCGGCGCTTCGTCTAGAATCTTGGCATCCATGAATGCCACTCCAGAAAACACTTCCCACTTGTCTGTGACTTCACCTGCAACCTCAAACTCTAAACCATTAGTGCGGCGTTTTTTACTTAAGATTGAATTAGCTGGGGATGCTTCCAAATCTTGATTCCGCTCCCAGTTTTTATCAGCACGGTACAACGCAGTTCGTAATGATAAATCACCATCTAAGAACAACCATTTTGCACCCAATTCATAAGTTTGACTGGTTTCAGGCTTGTTACTCGAAGTCGATATTTGATACAAATCTGCTGTTGGACTAAATGAATCACTATAACTCACATAATAATGGCTCGCTTTGGTCGGCTCCCATGACAGTCCTGTACGATAACTTGTTTCGGAGTATTTCAATTCCGACGTAGTAATAGCGCCACCTCCATTAGGTGCTCTTTTATAGTCTGCACTCAAATGATCTCTACGCAACCCAACCAATAGCTTCCAATCAGGCACAAACTCAACAGAATCTTGAGCAAAGGCGGCAATACTATCGCTGTTAAATTTATTTAAACCTGCGTTATTCAAAGCAACTACATTAGATTTGTAAAATTGTTGTGTAGCGGTACCAAAGTTAAAAAGATTAGCCCTGTATGAGTTTTCATGAAAAAACTCTACCCCTGTTAATAACTCATGCTTCATACCAAACAAATCTAACTCAGTGTTAATGTCTGACTGCACAGTAGTCGTATCGTAATCAAGTTTGCGATTTTTATTATCCCCTACGCCCACTGGGGCTGGGGCTGCATAAGTTGTGGCGCCTCCAGGCCCCGTAATCCAATAAGCGCGCTCATAGGAAGCTTCACGCACGGTGGTGCGCCATTGAGTCTTGTCAGAAAATTTATGCGTAAATGCAGCAGTACTTACTCTCGTGTCACTATCATCAAAATTTGAATCACTGCCCCAGAATGCATTAACGCCAAAATCTGTTCTTGGTTTTTGATCCTTAAAGCGCAAACCGAACTCTGGCACATCACGTGTTTGTGTATAGGTGTGGTTAAGGAACAACTCATCTTCGGTACCGATACCAAAACCAGCACTTAAAGCGATGCCCTTACGATCAACACTTGGTCGGTCGCCGTTAGATTCATTTTTACGTGTTCCTTCTTCTTCTCTATCCATGATATTGACGCGTATAGCCACCGTATCACTTAACTTCTTGTTCAAATCCGCGTCAAATCGTTGATATCCATAAGTACCAAAACCAGCTTTTAACGTATTCTCATCTTGCAACTTGGCTGTTTTACTTACTTGGTTAATCACACCGCCCGCTTGGCCGCGACCAAATAACATTGCCGCAGAGCCGCGCAATACATCCACCTGTTCAAGATTAAAAGTCTCGCGGTTGTATTGGGCCGTGTCACGAACACCATCCAAATAAATATCACCAAATGTGTAGAATCCACGTAAATTAAAATTATCCCCTGTTCGACCACCTTCAGCCGCATTAAAAGTTAAGCCTGCAACGTTCTGTAAAGCCTCCTTTAAAGACCCAACTTGTTGATCCTGCATCAACTGATTAGTAACCGTAGTAATCGCTTGTGGAATATCGTGTGGATCTTGCAGCACTTTGCCTACCCGTGTTTTAGTCGCTTGGTAGCCATCCGCTTTTGATTCAACTTTAGCATTTACTGTCACTTCGCTGAGCTCTGCTGGAGCTACTTCCGATTTATTGACAGTGCTTGGCACTGCTTTTTCTTGGGTTATTGTATCTTCCGCTATACTTACCATTGGATAAGCTGAAGCTATAGCAAGTACAAGGACATTTATTGCCAGCCTAGGCATTTTTTTTGATTTCATGATCTTTCCTTAAAGTTAAACTTGGCTGGCTTGCAGAGCTGCTGGCTGGCTAATGAGTGTATTAATGATATTTTTACTAAATGATGAACGTTAGAGCTAATAAGTTAGTTTTTTGGTTCACTAACAAAACCTAGTTTTGTCACACCGGCGCTTTGCGCATCGGCCATCACTTCTGCCAATACCTGATAACGTGTTTCTTTATCTGCACGAATATTCAACTCTGGTTGTGGTTTTTTATCTGTAATTTCTTGCAACTTAACTTTCAACTCACCTTGCACTAAAGGTGCATCATTCCAATACATCTTGCCTGTGGCATCAATCGACACTGAAATCACTTCAGGCTTCTCAGGCAATGGCTGACTACTCGCTTGCGGTAAATCAATTTTCACAGCATGCGTCAACAAAGGTGCCGTAATAATAAAGATGACTAAGAGTACTAACATCACATCCACTAACGGCGTGGTATTGATTTCTGACATTGGCACTGTGTGTGAAGCAGAGCCCACACCGCTTCCTGAACCTATCATGCTGGCACCCCTGTAATGTGAGACCGCTCTTTAGTTTCTACTGTGGCATTTACATCTTCATGGTTAACGTTAATCACTGCACCTGTTGTAAGCAATGTATGCAGCATATATCCAAAGCTCTCAAGGTCGGCAGCTAGTAATCTATTACTACGCACCAATGCGTTATAAGCTAGTACTGCCGGTATTGCTACGGCCAATCCTAATGCCGTCATAATCAATGCCTCACCTACAGGACCAGCCACTTTATCAAGCGTTGCCTGCCCGCTCTGACTAATACTGGCAAGCGCATGATAAATGCCCCACACCGTTCCAAATAACCCTACAAATGGTGACACACTACCTACAGACGCTAGTACGCTAAGACCATTTTCCATCTTGGTATTTTCTTCTGCAATACTCCGATTCAAAGCACGCGCTATAAATTCATCCTGCGCTATTTTTTCGCTATTTTTTGATGCATGTGTTTTGTGGTGTTCAGTTGCTGCAATTGCATTTTTTGCTAAATTAGCCAGCGCTGTTTTTTTGCTCTGCTTAATCGCGGCCGCTAGACTTGGTGCGTTCCAAAAATGCTGCGTATAGACTTTAAATTCTTTGCGCACTCTCCAGGCTAGCAGACCTTTTGAAACGATTAAGTACCAACTTGCCACAGACATTGCGAGCAAAATTAATGCCACCCCGATTGATACGGTACCACCCGCTGTGATAAACGCTAAACTATTAAACTCATACCCGTTTTGCATTTCTGTTTCCTTTTTAAATCTCTATTGAATTTGTTTAGTAGAACTTTATTTATATTAGTTAGTTATTAAGTGAGAATTTTACTGGCACCAAAACATATGCGCTGACTGGCTGATTACTACGTTTAGCTGGAATAAAACTCCACTTTTTCACTGCTTCTAGTGCCGCCTTATCTAGCTTTTCAAAGCCGCTACTCGTAGCTAACACCACCGTTTCTGCGGTTCCATTTTCAGCAACTAGCACCTTAAGTAATACACGCCCTTGTTGACCCAACCTTCTAGCCATATTGGGATAATCAGGTGCAGGGTTATTCAAATAAGCTGCGCCAAAGCGAGGTGGTTCCACTACCGGCTCAGCAGCTGGTTGCGGTGTCTCTATTACTTCAGATGCTTTGGCAACCACTATTGGCTCGGCTGGTATAGGTGGGGACTCTGTCACCTCTGGCTGCACAATCTCTTGCGTAGCGGCAGCAGATGCAGGGGCTGACTGCACATTTTCAATAACAGACTTTTGCTTCTTAACAACAGACTGTGGTGGCGTTGTTATTAAAGGTATAACTTTAGGCTCTAGCGCAGGACTTGCCACTAAGCTCACTAGCATAGGTGCTTGCAAATCTTTAATGACGGGTAAAGTAGCCTTCGCATTTATTAGCGCCAATACTGCAATGACGTGAGCGCATACTACTAACGCCAACACTCCGTAAGGCATTGCCACCTTCTTAGAATCACTAATGCGTCCAATCTGAACAGATGTTAATTCTTTTACTTTCCAGTTATAAATACTGCTCACATCGTCCTGACTTTGATAGTTATTACGCTGCTCATCATACGAAGATTCCTGACCTTCAAATTTCAAGCTTCGATCTGCATTATTACTTACTAGGGTTAAGGTGCGCATATTTTGATTTTCATTTTCTATTGCAAAATACTCTAACTACTTAGTTAAAATTAGCTTGCCTTGATTAGTCAATCGCAAACGATAATCTTCACCTGCATGCTTAATGACTAATTCGCGAGCACCAGAAAATAACTCTTCACTCGTCATCGCGCGATTGCTAATAACATTTTTAGACATTTCTTTATTTAGGCGATCAAGCTTCAATTGACTGAGTATTTCTTTCTTCATTTAAACAATTTTGACCATCACTTGAATGTAAACATAAATGATAACAATTATCATTTATAAACACAATCCCATTTTTCCACATCATATTCAATATAAATTAGAGCTTCCTTGTATTACCTACACAAATCATACTTTTCTTGTACTGATAACCTCATCATTGTTGCAGCCTCATCCATTATTAGCTGAACAACCCTAGTAATGACACTTGTCTGTAAGCTAACTCCGTCAATTTCCAGATCGCTCATCACGGTATTCAAAAAATCTAATGGAGCGGCCTTACTTATGTAGATAAGAGCAATTCTGAATACTGATACTTAACTATCATTGTTTACATGCTTAGCAATAATCACTCACTACCACTCTTGCTTAAGTAAATGTAACTTGCCTTGCATGGTCAGCTTAGCTATTACTTTATGTAGCGTATCGCTCAATATAAAAAATTATAGGCCTCCAGCCTAAGTGAGGCGCCACTAGCGCTAACTCCATCATGACTTTTGTTTGTTATTGAGCTCCTTGCGCTCTTGATTGCCGATCAATTTTTCTTAGCTAATGATTAACTGTTTTTATGCTTTACTTTCTGCTTAACATTTTAATATTTAATGATAATCATTATCATTTATAACGTCAAGATTTATTTCATTATTATGTATAGCCCCAATGAGTTAACTTAAGTAATCGGGGCTCGTAATAAAGCTAAAATATTGATTAAGCATAAAAAGAACGTGAGTTTTTAAAGTCATTTATTACTAGAATTTAACTACACCTAAATATACTTTGACACCATTGCATTATCTAGATCAGCCGCGTGAATAGGTACGCGAACATAGTATCCGCTACCTGAAGCCTCTTGAATACTCTCACCATTTTTATTAAACATCCGATCAACTATTAGCTCTCGGTTACCTGTTGGGTGGATAATTTGCAGGCGATCTCCTACCGCAAACTTATTGCGCGCTTCAATATCAGCTAAGCCTTTTTCAGCATCATAAGCTACCACATCGCCAACGTATAAGCTGCGATTAGAGCTTGAATAACCTTGCTTGTAATTTTGATGTTCAGCCGTATGATGGCGTTGATAGAAACCATCTGTATAGCCACGATTTGCCAGGTTTTCTAAATCGCTCACCAAACTCCAGTCAAATGCTTGACCTGCAACAGCATTATCCACTGCCTTGCGGTAACTTTGGCAGGTACGTGCTACGTAATATCGTGACTTGGTACGACCCTCGATCTTCAGTGAGTCTATGCCTATTTTAACCAAGCGATCTACATGCTCAATCGCACGTAGATCTTTGCTATTCATAATATAAGTCCCGTGCTCATCTTCTAAAATTGGTAGCAGCTCACCTGGGCGACCCTTTTCCTCGATGAGATACGCCTTATCTGCCAATGGATGGCGTGGTAAACTCCCACAACCAGATAGGCTAGATTTTTCCATTTCAGCTTTGAAATCAAACTCACTCAAACGTATCACACCTGCTGCATCTTCAGCCGCCTCGTGCACTTTATAATCCCAACGACAGCTATTAGTACAAGTACCTTGATTAGGGTCACGGTGATTGAAGTAACCAGAAAGCAAACAACGGCCAGAATAGGCGATACACAAGGCGCCATGTACGAACACTTCTAACTCCATATCTGGACAAAGCTGGCGTATCTCTTCAATTTCATCTAAAGACAACTCACGCGACAAAATCACACGCGTTAAACCCATACTTTGCCAGAACTTCACTGTGGCAAAATTCACTGTGTTAGCTTGTACAGAAAGATGCACTGGCGTCTCAGGCCACTTTTCACGTACCATTTGAATTAATCCAGGATCAGACATAATCAGCGCATCTGGCTGCATGGCAATCACTGGCGCCATGTCCGCCATATAAGTTTTAACTTTAGCGTTGTGCGGGGAGATATTACTAGCCACAAAAAATTTCTTAGCCCGTGCGTGCGCCTCTTTAATACCAATCTCAAGATTCGCTAATGTGAAATCGTTATTACGGGCACGCAAACTATAACGCGGCTGTCCTGCATAAACAGCATCTGCGCCATAATCATATGCAGTGCGCATACGGTCTAAATCACCCGCTGGGGCTAATAACTCAGGAAATTTCATTTCACTACCAACTCAGTCATGCATTCCAAGCAAAACGCTCAGAAAATTGCTCGCAGAATAACAAATAGTTCGCTAGAGTGGTTTGATATAAATCAGCTACTCGCCAATAATTTTAACTAAAACACGCTTCTTTCTACGCCCATCAAATTCGCCGTAAAAAATCTGTTCCCAAGGACCAAAGTCCAAACGGCCCTCAGTAACCGCCACTACAACTTCACGCCCCATCAACTGGCGTTTCATGTGTGCATCAGCATTATCCTCACCAGTGTCATTGTGGCGATAACTACTCACTGGTTCATGTGGAGCTAACTTCTCTAGCCATTGCGTATAGTCATGGTGCAAACCACGCTCATCATCGTTAATAAAAACACTGGCGGTAATATGCATAGCATTAATCAATACCAAACCCTCTTTCACACCACTCTCACGCAAGCATTCATTTACTTGCTCGGTAATGCGAATAAACGCTACGCGAGTTGGTGGGTTAAACCATAGTTCTTTACGATAGCTTTTCATTACTGTCTCCTGAGTTGATTGCGCACTATTTTAGCATTTCAAAGAATACTAAACCCAATAAAAAAAGGCCTCCAATTGGAAGCCTTTTTTTGACAGCAGATTAAGTTAACCTTTTACATCGACCTGTTGTACAAAAGTTTTACCTTCATTATCAGTTGCCATCACATCCAACTTACCGGCGACATCTGGCACAAAATTGAATTTAAAATAAGGGTCTTCCGACGTACCTACGCCCACATCTATGGTTAATATTGGTTTCCCGTTATAAGAAAATTCGGTTTTTTGAATATAAAACGCTGGTATATAACCTTGAGAAACTAGTTCGCGTTGTAAGCCTGTACGCATAGGGTGTTTTATATTAAAAGTAGTTGAAGTAACACCACCTATTACTGCAGGCTCATCGACTTTAAATTTAATTTTACCTGCACTGGCGCGTATCGCGGCCTCATTGCCTTCTATCGTCCCTCCACAGCCACCGGCAGCACGAATTTCGCGAGAGGCAAGATACAACTTACCATTTGCATCTTCACCTACTAAACGTACAAATGCATCTGTTTCAAAACGAATACGTGTAGATAGCTGAAAATTACCAAGTGCATCAGTTAAGTGGTATGTTGCCGTCAACGGGATCGGGTTAGCGTCGACAAACGCATACAACTTGGTGATTTTCACACCATTTGCTGAGGCGTTATCTATACTATAAGTCACGGGTACTTGCGCTCCACTTTCAGCGCGACGCGGTGCATCAATTTTAATAAAGCTAACTTCCTGCATATCTCGTTTTGCAAAAAAAGCCTCTTTCATTACTGGCCATAGCTTAGGATCAGACTCAGCAAAAGCAGAAATGCTAGACATTAATAAAGTAACGCTTACTAGTGCATTCCATAATGTATTATTTAATTTCGTCATTTTCCACGCTCACGGTTTTGTTATGCTAAATTTAATATACGCAAAATTGGCTAATTACCAAGATTACTAAGTACGACTAAGGAATAATATTTTAGTTTTATTCGAGCACCGGTGTGTGGTGCTAGTCACATAATATACATTCACCAAATTACCTATTATAGATTGCGAAACTCTTCAAAGTTAAGTTCAACTCCATTACCTGCAGGGTCTTTAAGATTAATTTGCCTCACACCATTCATTAACACTCGAGTAGTGTATGGCACTTGATGCGTCTTTAGATGTGCCATAGTAGCAGGCATATCAGTGCAAGTAAACGAAACGTGATCATATGTACCGTTCACATGTAAATCTGGCGCCCCAACACCCTTGTTATATTCGGCGATATGCACCACATCGTTATCGCCAATATACAACCAAAAACCGTAACTAGTTGTCGCTGTGCGTGGACCAAGCTTTAAACCAATAATGTCACAATAAAAATCACGTAACACATGCATCATGTCACGATTCGCACTAAGGTTAATATGATTAATTGCGGTAACTGGCATGACATTAATTCACTTTCGGCCAAGTATTAAGCTTAATCCAAAACTTAATCACCTTCAAACTCACATAGTGCGAACAGCTTATAGCCTTTGTCTTGTAGGCGTTGGCGTCCACCTAAGTTGATAAGGTCGATAATGACGGCACACTCTACCAGTTCACCACCCAACCTCTCGATGAGAGCAGCAGCAGAAAGCGCTGTGCCACCCGTAGCAATAATATCGTCCACCAGCAATACACGCTCACCTTTTTCGATCGCGTCCACATGAATCTCGACGCGATCACTGCCATACTCTAGCTCGTAATCGTGACCCAGCGTTTCAGCAGGTAATTTACCACCTTTGCGAATCGGCACAAAACCAACACCAAGCCTATATGCTAGAGGAGTGCCCACCATGAAGCCGCGCGACTCGATACCAACCACTTTATCGATGCGTTGGTTTTCATAGCGTTTAAACAATTCATCTACCGTAACTTTCAATCCTAATGGGTCTTTAAGTAAGGTGGTAATATCGCGAAACTGCACGCCGTGTTTTGGATAGTGCGGAATCGTACGAATTAAGGATTTGATAGTCATTGATTGGGATCCAATCTCTAAGTCATTCAGGCCTGTTTAGAAAAATGAAACTCGTCTCACAGAGTGCTATGCCGCGGCTAGCACGAAGGTTGATATAATTAATCTCAGTAATTAGCATGTTACATAAATTTTCGGCGTTTAAATACTTTTTCATCTTAAGTATCTAAGGAAAATCACTCGCTATTTTTTGTTTTAACTCAAAATGCTTATGCCAATAAAGCTCTATGCCAACAGGGTCCTCTGACTTAATTACATGCGCAGTTTCAGTACGTTCAGGTAACTAAACTCTAAACTCACGCGCACGCCGTTCAAACGAACGGCTTCCACGAACAAACAATACATGCTTTTCAAGAGTATTACTGTCGTCAAAATGTCCTTGTAACTCATTTGGAACAAAATCCACCTCAGCGACTAGCATCACCCTAACGTACCCAAATCTTACCTATCCTATCAGCAGTTGTTATTCCTGCCTCTTGAAAAGCCGTTCTACACCTAATGCAATACCGCCACTCGAGGCTGAGGCTCTTTTAATTTCTGCAAGAATGTGGTCTTTGTTCATTTTATGCTGTTGGTGTTTGTGTACGCACACGAATATGCAGCTCACGAAGCTGCTTTTCATCCACGTCGTTAGGCGCATTGGTCATTAAGCACTGTGCACGCTGTGTTTTCGGGAATGCTATCACGTCACGGATAGACTCCGCGCCGGCCATTAATGTTACCAAACGGTCTAAACCAAAGGCCAAGCCACCGTGCGGAGGCGCACCGTATTGCAAAGCATCGAGCAAGAAGCCGAATTTCTCTTGCGCTTCTTCTTTACTAATTTTTAGTGCATCGAACACTTTGGATTGTACGTCTTGTTTGTGGATACGCACTGAACCACCACCTACTTCCCAGCCGTTTAATACCATGTCGTAAGCTTTCGATAAGCATGCGCCGGGATTAGAAACCAGCATTTCTTCGTGGCCATCTTTTGGGGCAGTGAACGGGTGATGTAACGCCGCCCAACGATCGTTTTCTTCATCATGTTCGAACATAGGGAAGTCTACCACCCAAAGCGGTGCCCAAGCGCGGCCATCTACATGGCCTTTGTCGTGGCCAACTTTCAAGCGCAGCGCCCCTAAAGATTCGTTCACCACTTTCAATTTATCAGCGCCAAAGAACACAATGTCACCATTTTGCGCGCCAGTGCGGTCGATAATGGCTTGCAGAGCAGTCACATGAATATTCTTAACGATAGGGCTTTGTAGACCTTCTTCATTCAGTTTTGTTACGTCATTAATCTTGATATACGCCAAACCTTTAGCGCCATAAATTTTAACGAACTCTGTGTATGCATCAATTTCGCTACGAGCGATGGTCGCGCCACCTGGCACACGTAATGCCGCAACACGACCACCGGCCATATTCGCCGCGCCGGCGAACACTTTGAAATCCACGTCTTTCATGACGTCGGATAACTCGGTAATTTCTAAAGTCACGCGCATGTCTGGCTTGTCTGAACCATATTTGTTCATCGCCTCGCTGAAAGGCATGCGTGGGAATTTCTCTGGCAACTCAACACCTTGAACTTTCTTAAGCATCTGACGGATCATCTCCTCAACGATGTCCATGATTTGATTTTCGGTCATGAACGATGTTTCGATATCCACCTGCGTGAATTCTGGCTGACGGTCAGCACGTAAATCTTCATCGCGGAAGCATTTTGTGATTTGGAAATAACGGTCAAAACCTGACACCATCAATAACTGTTTAAACAATTGGGGTGATTGCGGCAATGCAAAGAACTGACCAGCGTGAACACGGCTAGGCACCAAGTAATCACGCGCACCTTCTGGGGTTGAGCGTGTGAGCATCGGTGTTTCAACTTCAATAAAGCCATTTACGTCTAAATAGTCGCGTAAAGTTTTAGAAACACGATAGCGCAACATCATGTTTTTTTGCATCGTTGGGCGACGCAAATCAATGTAACGGTGTTCTAGGCGCACGGTTTCAGTAAGATTTTCATCATCTAGTTGGAACGGTGGCGTGAGTGAAGCATTGAGAATTTCAATCTCAGTCGCAATCATTTCAACTTCACCAGTTGCTAAGTTAGCATTGATTGCGCCTTCTGGGCGCGCATTGACGACACAAGTCACTTTAAGCACATATTCACTACGCACTGATTCAGCGATAGTAAATGCTGCTTGTGCATCAGGGTTAACAACGACTTGTGCTAAACCTTCACGATCACGCAAGTCTATAAATATCACGCCTCCATGGTCACGGCGACGATGTGCCCAACCGCATAAAATAACTGTTTGGCCAATGTGTTCTCGGTTTAGATGTCCGCAGTAATGTGTACGCATAATGTTCAGTTCTTGTTAAATAGTCGATTAATTAAATGGTTTTTATTACTTTTAAGTCAATCTAGTTTAGATTTTCTTGGTTTTAACTTTGAGAGGTGGTGCAACTACACCCATACTAATAATATATTTCAGCGCTTCATCTACGCTCATATCAAGCTCAATAATATCTGCACGTGGCATCATTAAAAAATATCCGCCCGTTGGGTTGGGGGTTGTAGGAACATAAACACTGACAAAATCGCCTTGCAAGTGATTCACGATATCCCCACCAGGTTGACCTGTGATAAAGGCGATTGTCCAAGTGTCTTGTCGTGGAAATTGTACTAACACCGTATGACGAAAAGCATTGCCAGAGTCTGAAAATAACGTATCCGATACTTGCTTCACACTGGCATAGATTGATTTTACAAAAGGCACGCGAGAAAGCATTGTCTCCCATAAATTAATCAATTGCTTACCAAAAAAGTTGGTCGCTACCATGCCTGTGAAAAGAATAATCACCACGGTAAGTACTGCACCTATACCGGCTACCTCATGGCCTAGTAATGCTTTTGGACGCCAGCTCATCGGCAACAGAAGTAAGCTTTGATCCATGATGCCAATGACACTAGATAGCACCCATACTGTAATAAACAGCGGTACTAACACCAGTAAGCCAGTAATAAAATATTTTTTCATACGTTTAGTAAATCAAGCAGCTAGTTTTGCTTAGTGGCAGGCGCAGCCAGTATTGCAAGCAGCTGGCGTAGTTAGCACTTCAGATTTTTGTTCGGTCGGCATCTCGCTTTTAGTTGCTGGCGCAGCGCTATTACCATTTTTAAAATCGGTAGCATACCAACCACTACCGCTTAACTGAAAACTAGGGGCAGATAACTGCTTGCTAAAAGTTTCAGCGCCACATGATGGGCAAGCTTCATTACTCGCCGCGCTAATTTTGCGCATGACCTCAGCCTTATGGCCGCAACTTGTACATTGATAATCATAAATAGGCATAAATACCTCATTAAACAGTTAGATAACCGCGAATTATACCTTACTTGATAACTTAATTTTACGACTTAGCTAATTGCAATCACCAAAAAAATAAACGTTAATTGCCATGTGTTATCACTCAAGTGCTGACGATGCTATGGGGATAAAAGGATATATCGCGATCAGCAGCACTTTAACAAAGAAGCTGATTAAACTAATGTTACGAATATCCTAGCTAAATAACCTTCAAATATGACTCTTTAAAGCATAGCCTTTTTAATTTTATATTCATCTCATATTTTGAGTTATTAACTTTTAATACAAAACTTAAGTGGGCTTATACGCAGATTGAGTGAGTACAGGCGAGTCTTAACAGATTTCAGTAATAACTATTTTAGCGAGCTATTTCAATAGCTTTAACTTATTAAGCTGGACTATTATCTACAGGCCATATCATTGCTTCAGAGAATTTAATTGAGCATTTTCTGCTAGATACGGTCTATCCATTTTTGTGAGCTACGATATAATCTATTCGTAAATTGCTAAAGTGTAGTATCTAACTAATGAGTTTACTGATAATGGATATAAAAACTATATATATGCCTTTTTCTAATATTGAATTGCAAGAACAATCTTGGAAAGACAGCGCACTAGGTGCTATCAGTTATAGTGAGTCTACTCTAGACATAGAAGTCGTAGAGCAATCTGGAATCCCAACTATACGGTTACAGGCACCTATTTTACAAGGCGACGACGCCCCTACCGAGATATGGCTAAGTAGCCTAGCTTTGTCATTAGGTAAGCCATTAAGTAATGGCTCTAAAAACGCAATTAAATATCGATTTTGTGACGAACTATTATTTGGTGCCATTTCTGTGCCAGAGCACGACTCATTACAAGATGCTACAGAGTCTGCCTATAAGCAGATATTTGCAATGATAAAAGAGATAGATTATCCATATATTTATCGGTTCTGGAATTACATGGCTGATATTAATGGTATAAGTCATCAGCTAGAGCGTTATCGCCAGTTTAATGTAGGGCGAAAGAATGCGTTTTTAGCATATAGCGCAAGCTTAGATAATCAGCTACCCGCTGCTTGCGCTTTAGGTTTAGCAAGCGGCCCCTTGACTATTGCCTTCCTGTTGGGTCGTCAAGCAGCTATTTCAGTAGAAAACCCACGCCAAGTCAGTGCTTATGAATATCCTGAGGAGTACGGGCCGTGTACACCAAGTTTTTCACGCGCGACTTTACTGCATACTCTACAAAATGAAGTATTGTTTATATCGGGCACTGCAAGCATCGTAGGGCATTTAACAATGTACCCATTAGACGTGGTCGCACAAACCACGGAAACATTAGAGAATCTGGATGCTGTCATTGCCGAAGCTAATCGCACATTAGGCGAGCAAAAGTTTGATTTGCATAATATCTACTTTAGGGTCTATATCCGTTATGCATCAGATTTACCTTTAGTACGAAATGAAATGGAGCGATATATGGGTGGCGCAATCAAAGCTGTTTTTATACAAGCTGACATATGTCGCAAGGAACTTTTATTGGAAATTGAAGCAACAGCAGGTCCTATGGTAGAGATCACACGCGCGCAATGAGCATAAAATCTACACAAGATGTATTTCTGATCATCTATGACTATTTTGTATTGTATATAGGATTACTTTGGCTAGGTATATTAAGCCTTTGTTGGACGCTAGTCGCAACCGTACTCTACCCACTCTTACCTTCGCATTATGCAACCCATCTAGGTCGATATGTCATCATGATATCTTTTCGTGCTTATCTCGCCAGTTTGAGCATGTCGCGTCGCTGTAAGTTTGATTTAACAGAGCTTGATACACTGAGAGATGAAGCGCCACTGATTATTGCACCGAATCACCCTTGCTTACTTGATGCCGTAATGATTATTTCACGTTTACCTAACGTGGCTTGTGTCATGAAAGCTGAACTGGTGAATAATCTATTTTTAGGTGCAGGCGCACGATTAGCACGTTATATTTGCAACGAACCAATACGTAGCATGATAGAACAGGCCAGTAACGATCTCGAAAACGGGAGCCACTTGCTACTGTTTCCAGAAGGCACGCGCACTATTAGTAAACCAGTAAACCCTTTAAAAGGCAGTATCGCACTGATAGCAAAGCAAGCAAAAGTGCCAGTACAAACAGTTCTGATTGAGACAAACTCACCCTACTTAAGTAAAGGTTGGCCTCTGTTCCGTAAACCTAAACTACCGATAAACTACAAAGTTAGGCTAGGTAAGCGTTTTAATCCACCAGTGGATACGCATCACTTTATCGCAGAGCTTGAAGACTACTTTTCGCAAGCGCTAGCGTCATCGTCTTATCATCTGGCTACTGAAAACTCTACTTGTCTTACCAATGCTCAGCCGAGTAACGAATCAGATGAGTTAAAACCAAAGGAATCAGCTTCCTCATGAAAGCGATGTCTTCTAGTCATATCGTCCTTCTTCCTAGCTATAATCCCGGCAAAAGAGTGTATGAAACTGTACGTTCAGCACGTCAAAACTGGAACCCGGTATGGGTAATAATAGACGGTAGCACTGATGGCTCTGAAGCTATCTTACAAGCAATGGCTTTAGAAGATATTGGTTTGCGTGTCATTCATTTATTAAAAAATCAAGGTAAGGGTGCAGCAGTTTTGCATGGCTTACACCTAGCCTTTGCAGAAGGTTACACACATGTGTTAACGATGGACTCTGATGGTCAACATCCAGCAGAGCTGATTTCTACATTCATGACAGAGTCAATGAAGCATCCAAGCGCGATGATATTAGGTAAACCTATATTCGATGCTAATGCTCCTAATATTCGAGTGCAAGGAAGAAAGCTCTCAAACTGGTGGGCGAATGTTGAAACTTTATGGGCAGGAATCGGCGACTCATTATTTGGTTTCCGTGTTTATCCCATTTCCCCGTTGATAAAAGTAATGCGCTTTCAACCATGGATGCGCCATTTTGATTTTGACCCTGAAGCTGTAATAAGGTTAAGCTGGCGTGGCGTTAAAGTGATTAACCTACCTGCGCCAGTGCGTTATTTTAGTATAGATGAAGATGGTGTATCGCACTTTCGCTATCTACGCGACAACATATTACTCACATGGATGCATACACGACTATTTATTGGTTTTTTACTACGTTTGCCACTATTATTGGCAAGACGGTTACTAAATAGCTAATAAGATTAAATCATGCCGCCATTGATAGAGATAATCTGCCCTGTGATGTAAGTAGCCTGATTTGAAACCAGAAAGCTTACCAAATCTGCCACTTCCGTTGGCGTACCAGCGCGCTTCATTGGCACCATATTAGCAATTGTTTGTGCGTCAAATGCTACCTCACTCATAGCTGTGTCTATAATCCCCGGCGCTATTGCATTAACAGTAATGCCTCTACTGGCAACTTCTAACGACAAAGATTTAGTTGCAGCATTAAGCGCACCCTTTGCTGCTGAGTAATTGGTCTGACCACGATTTCCGGTGAGCGATGCAATAGATGAGACATTGACGATACGCCCCCAGCGACTGCGTATCATCGGCATCATTAATGCTTGCGTCACGTTAAAAAAACCATGCACTGATACATCAATTACCTTATGCCATTGGTCTGACCGCATACCTGGAAAAACTGCATCATCATGGATGCCAGCATTGTTAACTAGAATCTGGATGGGTTCATTTTCTACTAATGGGCTTAGTACAGCATGCACCGTAGCGCTGTCAGTCACATCGAACTGTAGAACTTCCGCGCTAGCCCCAGTAGCACAGATATCAACTGCTAGTTGCTGAGCAGAAGCGGCGCTTTGGTTTGCATGGATATACACATGGTAGCCATCCGACGCGAGGCGTCGACTGATTGCGGAGCCTATACCTCCGCTACCACCCGTAATTAATGCCCTTTTCATAGCTTACCTTTATGTAAATTCATCATTCAATGACTAATGCATTCGCATCTAAAACTATAGCAGCTCGACCTTCAAGTAATAGTTTATCATCCGCAGACACCGTAAATTGATAGAGCATATTACTTTCATTCGCCATAATACAAATAGCAGTGATCAACAAATTTGAAACGATATCATCCAATCGCGTCACGAACATAGTGGCACCACGCACGCTAACTAAATAGCCTACTTTAGGTGCTTCACTATTAGTAGGTGCCAACAAAGCACCGTGTACAGCCATCGCTTGAGCTGCATATTCAATACCGCATGAGACGCCTAACTTTCCATAAGCACGCAAAGGGTTATCAAGTTTAAAATGACTATCAGCAAGACAAGTAATTTTTTCTTGATTCCATGACTGCACACTGCTCAATAAACACATGCTACCTTGATGCGGGATATGATTCTCTATCCAAGCACGATCTAGTATTGGACTCAGCGGCTGGTGCATCATATGCTCACCTCGATTGCTAAGCGCATATCATCAAAATAATCTAACACCACACGACGGCTCTGCTGTTGGGCAAAAGCTTGCAATAAAGGTAAACCACGTGCTGCAGGAATCGCCATACGTAAGGCCTCTAACGCAACATCATCAAATCGATCTGCTTGGTCGTTAGTTAGGCTCACTTTAATTTTTGCAAAAGTTTTTTTACTTGCTTGTGGCGCAAGAATTAAAGCAATACCGCAATTGTCAGGGATAGGCCGGTTAGTGAACATAGGTTCAGGATAAGGAGTATCGCTTGCCATTAATATACACCGTGTACCGTCAACTACTACCTGTGTTAATGCATCCAATAAACCCGCGCCAAAACTGGCATCAAACGCACAGAGCACAGATGAAGTTGCCATGGTTCCAGTCGCAATGCTCCAGTAGCCTGCGGCGGCGTTATGCACAGAGTTGTGAAAACGTGTAGGTGAGATTTGTCGGTCTTCAGAAGCCAACATTTCGCAAATAGTATGACAGTTGAAACCGTCACCGTTAGAAAATGAGAATACACTAGCTAAATTTTCTTCTTGCAGCCCAGCTGTAGCGATCGCCTCTAAAGAAGTCGCCAAGGTTAACTTAACTATATCACTAGCCCGTCGGCGTTCTGCTATTGGTAATAACTCAGGTGCTGGAATCACTGTTTTTGATGGCTGGTAATGCTGTAAACCAGTTAATATAGCCTGACTACTTAACCAACTTGTCAAGCCTGGGCCTAATAAACCGACGCCCTCAATATAGGCTTGCATATAAGTAGATTTAGTACTCATTAGGCATGCCTTTCATTTTGCGCAAGCCCAAACACCAGGCTGCAATTAGTCCCACCAAAACCAAATGAGTTACTCATCACGTAGGATAAAGATTGAGAGTGACTTTCTAACTGATAATTTAGATTAAGTAATGGGTCAATCTCACTGGTATTAAGTCCACCGACAATAAATCCATTCTGTAAAGCTAGGCCGCAAATCACCGCCTCCACCGCACCTGCGGCGCCTAAAGTATGACCCGTAGCCCCTTTGCTAGAGCTACATGGTGTCATATTGTTGCCAAATACTGCATTAACTGCCTTCGCTTCTGCTGCATCATTACTTAAAGTTGCCGTGCCATGCAAATTAATATAACCGATATCACTTGGTACCAAGCCCGCACTTTGCAAGGCTTGTTGCATGGCCATGCGCGCACCTAAGCCCTCTGGATGTGGTGAAGACATATGATAAGCATCGCTTGACTCTCCTATACCTAGAAGTAGCACACCATCTGACTGTATACGGGAGGGAACTTTTTCTAGCAAGGCAAAAGCTGCTGCCTCACCAATGGAAATACCGTCACGTGCTATGTCATATGGTCGACACGCTTGCGTGGAGAGCAACCCTAATGAATTAAACCCATACAAAGTAGTTAGACACAACGAGTCAACTCCCCCTACTACGGCAGCGTCAATTAAGCCGGCTTCAATCATACGACGTGCTACACTGAATACCTTAGCGCTGGAAGAGCAGGCAGAGGATACGACTACAGCAGGGCCAGTAAGTTTGAAATATTGTCGTGTAAAATCTGCTACAGAGTAAGTGTTTTGAGTTTTACTATAAACAAAATTGGCCGGTAGCGCCCCAGTAGCAGGATCGCGATAACGAAAAGCCAACTCTGTTTCAAAAATACCCGAAGTACTAGTACCAATAAACACACCAATACGGCTATATCCATATTTCTCTGCCGCAAATTTAACCGCATCATCAAATCCATCTTGCTTTAATCCTAACTTTGCTAAACGGTTATTACGGCAGTTATAGTCTGTCATATCTGCCGTCATTTCCACCTCATTGACACTATTTACTTCGCCAATATAGGTATTCAAATCTACCGTTTCAAAGTCGCATATTTTTAAGTTTTTTTGGCTTTGCTGTAATGCATTCAATGTCTGTTGTAACCCTTGCCCAATACAGCTGGTTGCTGTGAAATGTGATAATAATAAAGGTTTCAATGGTGCTCCTTTAACGCTTTGAGTATATGCAAAAAGTGATACCTCATTTAATTTTGTTATATGTGCTGTTTATGATTTGAGTCTATTAGAGCTGCATCACTAAGTGTGACCCAATGCAAATTTTTCTTTTTGGCTTCCTCTAGTAAGGTAGGGAGTACTGCCAGAATAATCGGAATATTGGATTTTGTAGTGGCAGCATTGCCGTCGTGTAACAATAAGATAGCGCCTGGACGTAAGCCTGTTAACAGTTTCTTGATCACTTTTTCTGCACTCCTAGTTTGCGTATCAAAGCCACGCACTGTCCAGCTAACCAATTTCAAATCTAAACGATTTAAAACTGGCTCTAAAAAAGGATTACGTAATCCTGCTGGAGCGCGAAAAAACTTTGGACGTATGCCTGTTACATCAAAAAGTGTTTTCTGTGCTGCCTCAATTTCACGAGCAAACCCGTTTAGCCCAAGCAGAGAGAAGTAATGTCTATGTTGCTGACTATGGTTTTCTATCATATGACCGCGTCGTACAATTTCACGACTTAGCTCAGGATACTGCATTACATTCTTACCAATACAAAAAAATGTAGCTTTCACTTGATAAAGTTCCAATATATCTAAAACTTGTGTCGTTACTAATGGGTCTGGGCCATCGTCAATAGTAAGTGCAATTTCATCTCGATTAGCCGCTGTAATGGGTAATTGCGTCCAGTTTGATCCAAGCCAATGACTTCGTGGCCACAAACCTACAGCCGCAATTAACAAGTGATTAAAGATAAATAGAAGTAATATCCACTTCCATAAGCTTGGCGTGACTAATAGTCCAAGCAGCAATAGTAAGTGTAAAGCTACAGACAGCTTAAGCAGCATTGTTGAATGCCATAATGATTGAGCCGTTTTATTCATGAACCGTTTTAATGAATCGTTTGTCCAGAAAGCTTTGCCGTAATTAAACCCACAGTTAACTCACCTTATTGCAGCGCGCTTACTAAAGCCTAGCTCGTTAAAGTCCTCTAGTAGTTGATATGCGCTAGATATTGATATCGTGAGCTTATCATCCTGTTGACCAAGCCGCGTTAGGTGGCTGAAATAGCGCGTCAAACTACTCCTTTATAAAGTGATGCCTTACGAGCGAATACTGCAGAGAATATTAGCGCGAATATAACTCCAGGCGCTACAGTGATTCCCAGAGCCTGTAATACCGGCACACTAGAAAATGCCAACAAACCAAAGCCTAGTACTGTAGCTACATTAGCAAGTAAAAGTGATGCATAAGTATGTGGTGAAATTGACTGTACATTTTGATTAATTGGCTGATTAAAGAATAGTGCGTAGTTAGAACCGATTGCTACAATTAGCAATAAGCCAATCAAGTGCAATATAGTTAACAACTGCCCTGACAAAGCTAAGCATGCAGTGACTGTCAGAACAGACGCTACTAGTGGAGCGATGATAGCAAGTACGCGCCTAGGTGAGCGCAATGCAAACAATAGTAATATTACAATCGCAGCCAAGCCTATAAGCGATAGCATAATGGCCTCATGCACATAAGACAAATATAGTCGATTGGACTCAGTTTTCATATCTACAAATAATGCATTTGGAACCCGTGCTTGACTCAAAGCTTTACGTATTTGGTTTGCATCAATATAGCCAGTTGTTGGCGCAGTCAAGGGTATTAGTGTAGTCCAACGTCTACCTTGCTGCAGCAACATAGCATCGACTGCCATTGCCATTGAGGTGCCATCTAAATTACTTCGCTGCAGCAAAGGTTTAGTGCGGGTTGCTTCTATATCTTGCAAAAATGGTGTAAATACTTTGGCACGAATTGGTAGGTCTTTAATGGCAGTTTCTAAGTTTACTTTTAATTCATCAGTTTTAGGCAGACTGTCTAATCGTGTCTGCTGAGTATGTAAGCTTGGTAGGTAGTGGCTAGCGCTGTCAAATGCAGTGAGTTGACCTGCTTTGACCAGTGCTTGTAATGCAATTGAAACTTGTTCAGAAGCCATCAGAACGGACTCCTGACTATTGTCAGAAATAACAACTAAATAGCGTACATCAGGTGCGCCCAAGCCAGCTCGCAAACGTGTATCAAGTGCCTGATCTGCAGCTGACACAGGACTTAGCGCAGCAAGCTCACTACTCCATAAATGATCATGGTGTTGATATACTACAATACTTGATGCAACAATAAGACCTATAGCTGGCCATCTTAAACGCGAAGCTAAACATGCGTAATTTGATAGCTTTAATCCTTCATGAGTTAAGTTTCGAATTTTAAAGTCTGTGGGTAGTAAATGCGGCAGAACATAACGCGTCATGGTCGCAGCCGCAATCAGTCCTGCTGTTGAGTATAAACCAAGCTGCGCTAATCCGGGAAAGCCTGATAACATCAATGCAGCAAAACCAAACACAGATGTCAGCACACCAAGCCTTATAGTTGGCCATACGTGCAATATCCATTGTCGATGACTTTCCTTACCCCTTACATTAACCGCATAATTAGTTTGTATAAATAAGTAGATAGAATAATCTACAGCTTCACCAATCAGGGCTGTACCAAAGCCTAACGTAATGCCATGCACGACACCAAAACCCAGGCTAACAGATGCAATGCCGGCTAATATGCCGGTAGCCACTGGCAAAAACCCGAGTAGCAATGCAGGCAATGAACGATAAACTGATAACAATAAAATAGCGATCAGCACTGTGCTGACAATAAATATTAACCGCACTTGGCTTTTAATATCATCACGTGACACAACCGAGAATACGCCCGGGCCAGTCATTAAGAGTTTTGGCTTATTTTCATTCACCAGAGGCATAATAGCTTGATCAAAAGCTTCCTGAATTTTTTGCATCGCCTGTTTCTGCGCGTCTGTATCAGAACCTACGGCTCGAGTTTGTATCAGCATAAGAGCTGTCTTACCATCACGTGATACCCAAGCGCCATCAAACATCTGCGGACGATTTTGTGTATTCATTTGCTCCAGTAATTGCAGCATTTCACCGGTTGGGTCATGCGGAAGTAGCGACTTAAACAGTAAACCAGTAGACGAAGCAAGCTGATCAATGCTGTCACTAATAGCCGAATGTAGCCCATCTACATTAAAATGCGCAGGTGTGATAGCTAGGCTCAATAAGTAGCGATTATCAAATAGATAGCGACGGTCATATTCACTACTGATAGGCTCGCCATTATTAACAGTGACAAATATAGGGTTACTACGTAAAGTTTGTGCGACCTCTTTAGAGAGTTTTGCGCGACTGCTTGCATCAGCCCCTTCAATTCCAACCAATATTAGTCTGGACGCTACGCCGCTTTTAATCTGATCTATGAGTAATTGCTGTTCAGTGGTAGGGTTGCTGGGCAAAAAAGCGGACAAGTCAGCTGTAAAGTGGCTGCGGCTAATAATAAGCACACTCACGACTAACATCAGCAACCAAATGACGATTGCGCTAAGACGTTGTTGTAATCCAGTTAAACTCATAAGATGGGCAGCTTAAGAAATGTACCTATTCTAAATCTGGCAGTGGTGTAATTGTCATCTGTGAGCTGTCACCGTCCACTTGTAAAACGTTTATGCTCTGCAACGCACTGCCTGAACCTGCGATACTTATCTTTGCAACCAGCTTTTTCATTTTATCTTCTATGGGTATTAAAGTGAGATTCCAACTTTGCTCACTACCTGCCATATTCAAATGATAGTTGCGCTCTAATGCCTTCCTATCGCCAGCTAAAGTAGCTCTAATACTATCAATAAACACAGCGACTTCAGGATAGTTATGCAAGGCTAATACAAGCTTCTTGCTGCGTTGCTCAACTATCAATTTATCCTTATCCAATAGCATGCTTTCAGCCTTAGGTTTAAGCGTGCGCTTTTCTAAATGGTCTGGTGCGCTGTAAAATAGCTCTCCAGATGACTCCATGGGCTTTTCAAGTATAGCGATCGATTTCTTTTCAGAGAAGCTTGCATGACTGGAGTGGATAGTCGCTAAAGACTGCATCAGTTGATCAATACCCCAACCACTTTCCGCTAAAGCAAGAGATGCCACTAACAGCATACTCAGCAATAGTAAGCTGCGTAATACACATTGCAAAACTTTCTCGCGTATGGGCTTCATAGCATTCATAAGATTTTTTTCGTCTCTTTACTTAATCTTTCATCTAACTTTTCATTCAAATATGCTGGCGCAGATTGCCAATAATCAAAAAAGTTAAACCAGTTATACGGTGCTAAACGCGTGTAATAGTTCAGTAACTCTGCGTAACGCAAAATTGCTATTTCTACAGCTTTGCTACGCTCTCCCTTAGGGATATTAGAGAAGTCTGCCAAGGTCTCAAAATGTATCTGGTAACGGTTGCCACCCATATATAAACCTACCATAAACACGACTGGGCGACGTAATAACGCCGCCATACGAAAAGGACCTGTTGGCAGTGCAGCACTCGCCCCAAGCAAATCTATTCTGGTCATAGGTTCATCGCCCAATGTACGGTCTGATAACATACCAACCAGCATGCCTTCGTCGAGTCGCTGCTGCACTTGCAACATAGAGTCAATGTGCCCCAAGGCAATTACGTCCATAGAAGCTTCTGGATTGATTGCACTTAACATAGTATTGATTTTTTGCGCGTTATCTTTGTGCATAACCATCGCAACACGTAAACCCGGAACTTGGTGTCCTATCGCACGCATGACTTCAAAACTACCTAGATGTGCGCCCATTAAAAATACGCCTTTACCTTCATCTATCTGTGGGTTGATATTTTCTTTACCTTGTATATCAATATCAAATAAATCATCACTATGACTAATTAAGTAAATACGATCATGTATGGTGGCTGCAAAGCAAAAAAAATGCCGATATAAGTCTATCCAAGTAACTGGGCGTCCCAGTGCCCGTGGTAGATAGCTAAGAGAGGCGCGCCGGCTGTCGGGGGAAAAAAGTATAAAATAAGTCGTGATTAAATGTAGTACCAAACGAGAAGCTCTGCGACCTAGTCGCAGTGATATCCAAGACATGAGACGCAACATCAGCATATTGCTACGCTCTTGTCGTCTAAGCCAAATTGCAGACTTTAAAGGAGTAGGCTCTATATGGTCTTTATTATTAATTACGGTCATGTTAAGTATCGACAGTCATTTGTACTGCAACAAGATTACCAGTAACAATTTTACGTTGCCCTTCTAATACATCAAATTTTAGTGAGCCATTTGCAAGTTGCTCATGCTCAATCATCACTACTTCGTTAGGTTTTAATGGGCTTAGGAATTTGACAGAGCTTATTTTCCAAGCGGTTTCGGTTAAGCCAGTATCCATAAAAATAGCGTGCATCACTTCATCCAATAACACTACACCAGGCACAATGGGCACCCCAGGAAAGTGTCCCGCTAAGGCAGGGTGATTAACAGGAAACGCAAATTGGGTACGTTTTTTCATGGTGACTCTTGGCTTTGTGCATAGCTAAAATCTTTATTTATTGAAGCCTCGAAAAGCTTCTTTAGTTCCTCTCTCGGCAATTTACCTGTAGCGTTTCGTGGCAAATTTTCTAAAAATAATAATGGACGAGGCAAAAAAACAGGGTCAATTTTTGTACGCAATATAGCTAACAACTGAGTAGCTGTTAAATTTGGTGCAACAACACATGCACTTAGGCGAGTGACATGATCATGTGATAGTTCATCTGGCATGAAAAAAGCGCCATCGATTACGCCATCTATTGTATTCAGATGATGATTAAGATTAGTCAGTGAGCTGCGTTTACCTGCAATATTGATTAAGTCCTGTGTACGCCCATGTAGTAAAAAGAAGCCTGGTTTTGTTAACGCTATGATGTCATTGAGCACTGTTGCAACTTCTACATGACCACCTTCAGCTAATACTTGCTCGCTACCATGCGGAGTTAATTTTATCTGTGGCAGTAATTGCCAAGAGTCGCCATCAGTGGTGCGGCGGGTTGCTATTTGTCCTGTTTCTGTACTACCGTATATCTCGATTAGCGGTGCTTTAAGGATAGATTCTACCTTAGTAGCTAAGGCGTAACTCAAAGGAGCAGTTGCTGATAGCAGTAGTGCAGGGCCAGCTACCTTTAGCTCAGAATCTAATAACAATCTTAAATGCAAGGGGGTAGAAGCTAAAATACGCGGTGCAGGTATAGATTGCATCTCACTGCAAATATCCGCGGAATAAAATGGTTGTGCGCTACTTAGGGCATTGCCAGTTTGCCAAGGTAGCAGTACTGTAGATTCAAAACCATACATATGCTGTGGTGGGATAGTGCCGACAATACTGTACTCATTGCTTGCAGACAATCCGAGGCGTTTTGCCTGAGCCTGAACATTCTGCACTAACGATCCCCATCTTTTAAGATGAGGGTTAGGTTGACCAGTAGAACCCGAGGTAAAGACAATTGCGACTAATTGTTGTGCATTAACTCGTGGTACTGAAAATTTTGCAGCATGATGTTTAGGCATCGTTGGGTAGTGGAGTCGCGGCAGTGCAATATCACAATCATCATTGTCATATAGACAAAACACGTCAGGAGAGAATGTTTGTAGTTGACGTAACATTTCTGGCGTGTGTGTTGGAGGTAACACACTCACTTTGTTACTAATAATAGCTGCAGCTAAACCCACGCTAAAATGATAACGATCCTTGCATACATTCAGTATATGTTTGCTAGTTGGTAGTAACTCTGCTAGATGGTTAACGTCAGCAAGAAACTCTTCAACAGAAATCCTTATGCCTTTACGCCATGCGATAGTTTTGTCAAAAGAAGTATGAGTGATAAGTGGTAAAGTTTGCATAAAGGTCACACTAAGACCTATCGTACGTGTGTAGATTGATTCAGATAAGCTTTTACGGCATCAAGTGCATGACCTACAGGCAAATTTGTTAACAAGCGTCGGCGCAACAAGAACTCACATATAAACATAAGTGCTACGAGTGGTAACGTTAAAAAGTTGACGAAAAGTGACCATGTCGTTAGTGGCGTCAGAAAAAAAAGTAATGTTGAAGTAACACTGATTGCTGCAAAAAATACTACCCAAGCCATAGTCACTCTACGAGCATAGATTTCGTGCTCTACTGGTAGTGGGCCTTGATTGATTATTTCAGCAAAATGTACGCATAAGGGTTTACAGCCTGGTAACAATGTCCGCCCAAAAGTCATCATCAAGGCCAACATTAACCCGACATCTAACATCCAGAACACAAGCCCGGTATGCCGCTTTATGGTGGACCATAAAAACCATGAAATACAAGTTAGTATTAGCAGTATGCTTAAGCTAAATAACTGCGAGCCGCTTTTCCATGTATAGCTAAACACAAGTATGAATATTGGTATTAAAGCTAATACCGCAGCCAGAGGGCTTGAGCCATCGTATGTGTTAACGTAATGGACTAACATAGCATAAGTCACAACACACACCATTAAGCCTAATGCACGTACAATTTTAATGAGCTTAGGCATATCCTCTACTTAAATCTCAGCGTGTTTTATGTATAGCAACATATTCTGTAAGGCTTCGTAATGAACTAAAAATTTGGTGATTGTTTTCATTATCAGCTTTAAGCTGTAAGCCATAGCGTTTTGAGGTGACTAGAGCAACCTCAAGAATATCAATAGAGTCTAATCCAAGCCCTTCGCCATACAATGGTGCGTCTGGTTCGATTTCACTTGCCAAGGTATCTAGATTTAATGCTTCTATCATTAACTCAGCAATTTCAAGTTGTAAAGCCGTGTGATTTTCAATCATAATTATCTTTTTAAAAGAGACTCAACCCACTTAAAATAAGTATTTAAAAGTACTTAATAAGTGAATTAATAATATATTGTATTGGACTGCTAAAAAAAACCAAACTTTTACAGCTCTATCATACAAAAGTTCTAAAAACCGCCTGAAACAAAGAGCGTTTAGATTAAGTTAATAGGCATCCGTCAGAATGGAATATCATCTTCAAAATCATCAAAGCCTGAGCCGCTAGTAGCTGCTTTTGCAGTTGACTTTGCCTGTTTTGCTGATGACTGATTAGTATTTGATGGTGCTTGATCGTAATCGCTACTACCACTACTTTGATCCATACCTCCGTCGTAGCTAGCATTTGAGCCTACACCATCACGCCCGCCTAGCATTTGCATTTGGTCTGCAATAATCTCTGTCGTATAGCGATCTTGACCTTCTTTAGTCTGCCATTTACGTGTTTGCAAGCGACCTTCAACGTACACCGGACGACCTTTTTTAAGATATTCACCTGCGATTTCTGCAAGCTTTCTATACATCACAATATTGTGCCATTCTGTACGCTCTTGCTTAGCGCCAGACTTATCTTTCCAACTATCGGTAGTTGCAATGCTAAAGTTACAAACTGCTTCACCATTTGGCATAAACCTTACTTCAGGATCTCGGCCTAAATTACCTACTAAGATGACTTTATTTACTGATGCCATTTTTATCCCCTCAACAATTGATGTACTTGTGTTTGCAACTGGGTCTCATCCTCATGTTGCGATTTATCTACTTTTAATATTACGGTGCGCTCTTGCGGCAAGACCACGGCCTCTATTACGCCTGTTAATGCTAATAACTTGTCTTTTAACAGCTCAGCTACGTCTGTTGTTAACTCGGGCGCATTCTCATCTAAGCTGTACATTTTAGTTTTTACTGCAAGCGGCGCTTGCATTGAATATGCCAATATTAGCCACAAGAACATCATCACGCTACAGAAAATAAATACACTAGCAAAACCTACTTTATGTGACAAATAGCCGCCTAATGCACCACCGACAAAGACACCTAAGGACTGCGAAGTATTATAAACGCCTATCGCCGTTCCTTTAGCCGCAGCCGGAGCAATTTTGCTAATGATTGATGGCAGTGAAGCTTCAAGCACATTAAATGCAATAAAGTATAGTGTAAGTGAAAGCACTATGCCCCAAAATAGCTGAATGGAAGCGGAGAACATTAGTTGTGCAATCAACATAGTAGCAATTGCGCCGACAAAAACCTGCTTCATTTTGGCTTTCTTTTCAGCGTAAATAATTGCCGGTAACATAAATACGAATGAGGCGATTAACACAGGCAAATAAATCATCCAATGCTGGTTTTCATGCATACCACTTGACTTAACAAGGGCGAATGGTACAACAACAAACATCGCCATTTGTGCAGCATGAAGTGCAAAAATACCATAATTTAAACGTAATAATTGTTTGTTTTTCAGAACGTCTTTTAGCTTGGCTGGCGCAGCACTGGCATCTGAATGGTAGTGGCTATGCAAAGGTTCTGGTACCACAAACCTCATTACCGCAATGGCGGCTAAACTTAAAAGCGCCGTCATCGCAAATATGCCTGGGACGCCTATCCATTGATTAAGTAATGGCCCTATCACTAGTGAGATAGCAAAGGCCATACCGATAGTGCCGCCTATGGTTGCCATGGCCTTAGTGCGATTTTCATCTCGTGTTAGATCTGCCAATAAAGCAGTTACAGCGGCAGAGACAGCACCTGCGCCTTGTATAGCACGGCCTAAAATCACGCCTTCTATATTCATCGCTAATGCTGCGACCATGCTACCTATTGCAAAAATAGCTAAGCCTAGGTAAATCATGGGTTTGCGACCGAACTTATCCGAAGCCATACCAAATGGTAATTGAAACAATGCTTGTGTTAAACCATATGCACCAAGCGCTAAACCTATTTGTAAACCGTTTGGTTTGGGTAGAAAACTGTTTGAAGCGTAAATTGCAAAAATCGGCAATATAGAAAACATGCCAAACATACGTAAGCCGTAAATCGCCGCTAAACTTACAGTAGCACGGACTTCTAAAGGGGTCATTTTATCTACTGGTAAATCTACTGAACTCACTGTATCTAGCGCATTAACGCTTGATGAGTAAGTTTCTGAAGTAAGCTCAGTCGACTTAACAGCATCTACTGCAATACCTGCAAAAAGATCTTGCGTTTGATTGCTTGAATGATTCTTGGGTGTAGACATAGAAAAACTAAAGGCCTAAAAATGTAGCTAAATACGTAAAAGTATGTATATTAGCAGGTTGCCCTAATTTTCGTAAAAGCATTATGGAATTCATCAAAATACGTGGTGCGCGAACGCACAATCTTAAAAACATTTCATTAGACATTCCACGCAATCAGCTGGTCGTCATTACGGGTTTATCTGGCTCAGGCAAGTCTTCACTTGCTTTTGATACGCTGTATGCAGAAGGTCAGCGTCGTTATGTAGAGTCGCTGTCAGCTTATGCACGTCAATTTTTAGCGCGTATGGATAAACCTGATGTTGATTTGATTGAAGGCTTATCACCTGCGATTTCTATTGAGCAAAAATCCACCTCACACAATCCACGTTCAACCGTTGGTACAGTCACAGAGATTCACGACTACCTGCGTTTACTCTACGCGCGCGCAGGTGACCCAGAATGCCCTGAACATGGCATTAAGCTAGAGGCACAAACCGTGAGCCAAATGGTAGATGGCGTATTAGCGCTTCCTGAAGATACCAAGCTGATGATTTTAGCGCCTGTAGTGAGTAATCGTAAGGGAGAGCAGCTCGATTTATTTGAGGAGCTTAAAGCACAAGGATTTGTGCGCTTGCGTATTGATGGCAAAATCTATGAAATTGACGCTTTACCGCAACTCACCAAAACCACAAAACACACGATAGAAGTAGTCATAGACCGCATCAAAGTCAAACAAGACATGAAGCAGCGTGTTGCTGAGTCGTTTGAAACCGCATTGCGTTTAGCCCAAGGCAAAGCCATTGCCGTTGAGATGGATACCGAGAAAGAACATCTATTCTCAGCCAAATTTTCATGCCCTGTATGTGACTACTCACTTGCTGAATTAGAACCTCGCTTATTCTCATTCAACAACCCTATGGGCGCTTGCCCGAAATGTGATGGTTTAGGTAGTATCAACTTTTTTGACCCAAAACGCGTAGTGGCATTTCCACACTTATCACTTGCTGCCGGCGCAATTAAAGGCTGGGATAAACGCAATCAGTTTTACTTTCAAATGCTCGCCTGCATCGCTACACATTACAACTTCAACCTTGATACCGCATTTGAAAAATTACCTGAATATATACAAAAAATATTGCTTAACGGTAGCGGCAAAGATGTGATGCCATTTAAATACCTGAACGAGCGCGGTGTTTTCTTTGAAAAAACCCATGCGTTCGAGGGAATTTTAAACAACTTACAACGCCGATATCATGAAACCGACTCGCAGACAGTACGTGAAGAGCTCGCAAAGTACTTAAACTCACAAAGCTGCCCTGAATGCGCTGGTACGCGTTTACGCAAAGAAGCCCGCCATGTAAAAGTAGGTAATAAAAATATTCATGAGGTCTGTGAAGTACCTCTTAAGTTAGCGCTTACTTTCTTTGAGTCTATTGAGTTAACCGGGTCAAAACTTGCTATTGCCGATAAAATTGTTAAAGAGATTAGCAATCGCTTAAAGTTTTTAACTAACGTTGGTTTGGAATACCTATCACTTTCACGCTCAGCCGAAACGCTATCTGGCGGTGAAGCACAACGTATTCGCCTAGCTTCACAAATCGGCAGCGGCTTAACAGGTGTGATGTACGTGTTAGATGAGCCTTCAATCGGTTTACATCAACGCGACAATGACAGATTATTAGAAACACTCAAGCGCCTACGTGATATTGGTAATAGCGTAATTGTGGTAGAGCATGACCATGATGCGATTTTAACTGCAGATTACGTAGTTGATATTGGGCCAGGTGCAGGTGAGCATGGCGGCAGAATTGTGGCTGAAGGCACGCCTACAGAAGTGCTAGCTAATCCAAACTCACTTACAGGGCAGTACTTAAGCGGTAAAAAACAAATCATTTATAACAAAAAACGCACAGCAGCAGATCCAGCACGCTGGTTAAAACTAAGCAATGCAACTGGTAATAATCTAAAAGATGTCACCTTAAAGCTACCAGTAGGTTTACTAAGCTGCATTACCGGTGTTTCTGGTAGTGGAAAATCTACCTTGATTAACGATACCTTATATCGTGTGGTTTCACAGCACTTATACGGTAGCAGTACAGAACCAGCGCCATATAACGAAATTGATGGCTTGGCATTTTTCGATAAAGTGGTTGATGTAGACCAAAGCCCGATTGGACGCACGCCTCGCTCTAATCCTGCAACCTACACTGGACTATTCACGCCTATTCGCGACTTATTTGCAGGCGTGCCAGAAAGCCGTGTCCGCGGCTACGGACCAGGCCGTTACTCATTCAACGTTAAAGGCGGGCGCTGTGAAGCTTGCCAGGGTGACGGAGTATTACGCGTAGAAATGCATTTTTTACCAGACGTTTACGTGCCTTGCGATGTCTGTAAAGGCCATCGCTATAACCGCGAAACTTTAGAGATTCAATTCAAAGGTAAAAATATCCACGAAGTATTGGAAATGACCGTTGAGCAAGCGCATAGCTTCTTTAACGCACAACCAGTTATTTCGCGCAAATTAAAAACGCTGCTAGACGTAGGATTAGGCTATATCACACTCGGACAAAGCGCTACAACCTTATCTGGTGGTGAAGCCCAACGCGTTAAGCTAGCGCTAGAGCTCAGCAAACGTGACACTGGTCGCACGCTATATATTCTGGATGAACCAACCACTGGTTTACACTTTGCTGATATTCAATTACTGCTAGATGTAATTCATCGCCTACGTGACGCCGGTAACACCATCGTGATTATTGAACATAATCTAGACGTGATTAAAACTGCGGACTGGATAGTTGACATGGGGCCTGAAGGTGGCGATGGTGGTGGTACAGTGATTGCACAGGGCACACCAGAGCAAGTAGCTTTGAGCACTGAGAGCTATACGGCTAAATACCTCAGGATCATGTTGTAAAAATCTACTTGTAGTTTAAATAGGAAATTATGATGAAAGTACCAAAAAAATACACAGGGCTGCTATTTGCCTTCGTGATGTCTTTACTCATGGCTTTTATCATGTCTGGCGTGTTAACTGCCTTATTTGCAGGTATTGGCACACAGTTTTTTTCACACTGGATGAATGCATTTATTCACGCTTGGCCTGCGGCGTTTCCGTCCGTATTACTTGTTGCGCCTATCGTTAAGAAAATCGTCGCTAGCTTAACAGAGTAAGTAAAGCTAAGTTTATAGTGCTACAAATCGATATTCATTAAGCTTGCGATCATAGCTCTAATATTAAGGCACTTCTGAATAGCGCATTCTTGCTTGTATAGTTGCTGTTTTGCGGCTTAGGTAAGAGGTTGATTTATGCGCATCGTAATAGCGCGGATTAGGAATCATCGCGGCTAATTTTGCTGCTTGCGCACTACTCAATTTTGCTGCGCTGGTTTTATAATAATGCCTCGATGCAGCCTCTGCACCAAACACACCATTACCCCATTCAATGACGTTCAAATAAATTTCTAAAATACGACGTTTACTCAACACATTTTCTAACATCACCGTAATAAGCGCCTCCTCCCCTTTACGCCAAGGTGTCCGCTTAGTGGATAAAAATAAATTCTTAGCAAGTTGCTGGCTGATAGTTGAACCACCTGCAACAATTTTTCCTTTTTTTAGATTCTTTGCATATGCTTTCTCTATACCCTCCCAATCAAAACCTTCGTGATCTACGAACTTGGCATCTTCACTAGCAACGACCGCACGCTTGAGATTACTTGAGATTCTGGAGTAATCCACCCACTGATACTTCAACTCTGCATCGGGTTTTTCTTCTTGTATGATCTCTAAACGATCCACCATAAAAGCACTAGACGATGGGTTGAATTTTACCCACCAGCAAATATGCAAAAAAATCCAAAGTTGATACAGAAAAAGTAGCATAAAAAATAATACAAAGCCGCGAGTGAGATAACCACCAAAACCTAACGGCCCAGCATTAGGCTTGTTATTTAACATCCAGTTTTTCATTATTTTGTATTTCTTCTATACTTAGACCGATTAAGCTAAACCTCTAATTTGCTGAATCACGCTTTGCGTTTCAGGCCTAACCCCACGCCAAATAAAGAATGCTTCCGCAGCCTGCTCAACTAGCATCCCTAGGCCGTCTGCTACTTGTGCGCCACTCTCACGCGCTTGTTTCATAAAAGGCGTTTCATGACCATACATCATGTCGTAAGCCAAACAGTCTTTGGCAAAAATAGTATTAGGGATAGGTAGTGTGGTATCGGTTAAACCTGTTGAGGTGGCATTGATTATAATATCGAATTGCTGGTCTTTTAGATCATCAAAAGTACAAGCTACCGCTTGCCAAGCTTTATCGTGTGATTTCTCAACTACTCGCTGCGCTTTTTCAAAAGTTCTATTTGTTACTACTAGCTTTGCGGGCTTTTGCAGCAATAGTAATTGGAAAACACCTTCGGCTGCACCGCCTGCGCCTAATAATAGAAGACGCTTTCCTTCAATATTAGAGGCAAGGTTCTGTGTAATATCTCGCACTAGACCGGCACCATCAGTATTATGGCCAATAATTCCTATGTCAGAAAAAATCATCGTGTTAACAGCGCCAGCTAAATCTACCTGCGGTGCAAAACTTGTACTAAGCTGAAACGCCTCAAACTTAAAAGGCACCGTGACATTTACGCCTTTATATCCTTTAACAACTAAATCTCGAACTGTAGCCTCAAAACCATCCAAAGGCGCTAAAACTCGCTCATAGCTAATATCCTGATTAGTTTGCTTGGCAAAAGCTTCATGTATCAACGGAGATTTACTATGGGCAATCGGATTACCTATCACGGCATATTTATCAGCCATTACTTAGTTAGTCCAAGGCAGACCCGCGTGCTTCCAGCCGTTAATCAAGGTGCGTTGCTTAAGCTCGTTTGCTTCTCCCTCAAAGCCTTCTAACATATTGTAAGCTTTATCAAAACCGAGTTGCTTAGCGACTACTGCTGCATTATGAGAACGACCACCTGTACGGCACATAAATATCACGGTCAAGTTTTTATCAACTTTATCAGTAAGCTGGTTGGTAAAGTCTTGGTTTTTAACCATACCAGGGTAAGTTGCCCACTCTATATTCGTAGCATTTGGTACTCGGCCAACTAGCTCTAGCTCTGCTTGCGTACGCACATCTACCAAGATAGCCTCAGGATTTCCTTGTAGTAGCTCGAATGCCTCGCGTGGAGTTAACCCACCTGCATATGGGAAGCTGTTATCACTAGCACGCTTTTGTGCTAGCTGTAGAATTACATCTAAATTGCTCATCTTAATCACCTTATAAAAATGTTTTGCTGTTAACTGTTTTATGTCAAAAACTTTGCGCCTTATCAAACTTCAAGAACTTTACATCCAAAATTTTTAGTAACAATTTCTGTTAAGTATATCCGTAAAATCGTAAAAATATTCACGCACAAATACAACAAGTGTTGTGCACTATTAATGTGCATTAATTATACAAGTTGCACATATTTGGTGCTTTGTTTTAGATTGGATTTTAACACTTCTTTAAAAAAGCCGCTGTTTGGTCTTTTCAGAATGGCACGTTTCCTGCTAATCTACCGAGTTGAATTATTTTATTTTTTGTATTGTAAGTTTAATCCCCACACCACCAATAGGAGACTCTGATGTCAGTGGCTAATGTAATGAAAATGGTAAAAGAAAACGACATTAAGTTTGTCGATTTTCGTTTTACTGATACTCGCGGTAAAGAACAACACGTAACTGTGCCTGTTTCACATTTTAACGAAGATAAATTTACTGAAGGCCACGCATTTGACGGTTCTTCAATCGCTGGTTGGAAAGGTATTCAAGCCTCAGATATGCAATTAATGCCAGATGCATCTACTGCCAATATTGATCCATTCATGGACGAGCCAACACTTGTATTGACTTGTGATGTAGTTGATCCAACAGATGGTAAAGGTTACGAGCGTGACCCACGCAGCCTAGCTAAACGTGCTGAAGCTTACTTGAAATCTACTGGCCTAGGTGACACTGCTTACTTCGGTCCAGAACCAGAGTTCTTCATTTTTGACAGCATTCAGTGGGATGTTGCAATGAGTGGCTGTTCAGTGCGCATCAACTCAGAAGAAGGCGCATGGGCATCTGGCGAGAAATTTGAAGGCGGCAACACTGGCCATCGTCCAGGTGTTAAAGGCGGCTACTTCCCAGTACCTCCAGTCGACTCATTGCACGATATTCGTTCAGCAATGTGTATGACGCTTGAAGCGATGGGCGTGCCTGTTGAAGTGCACCATCATGAAGTTGCAACTGCTGGTCAATGTGAAATCGGCACTAAGTTCAGCACTTTAACGCAGCGCGCTGACTGGACTCAAATTCAAAAATACGTCATTTTGAACACTGCTCACGCTTACGGCAAAACTGCTACATTCATGCCAAAACCATTCGCAGGCGATAACGGTTCAGGTATGCACGTTCACCAATCAGTTTGGAAAGATGGCAAAAACTTATTCGCAGGTAATGGCTATGCTGGTTTGAGCGAATTCGCTTTGTACTACATCGGCGGTATCATCAAACATGCTAAAGCATTGAATGCAATTACTAACCCAGGTACAAACTCATACAAACGTTTGGTTCCACACTTTGAAGCACCAGTTAAATTAGCCTACTCTGCTAAAAACCGTTCAGCTTCAATTCGTATTCCATTTGTACATGGTGAAAAAGCACGCCGCGTAGAGGCTCGCTTCCCAGATCCTATCGCTAACCCATACTTAGCCTTCTCTGCATTGCTAATGGCTGGTCTAGATGGCGTTCAAAACAAGATTCACCCAGGTGAACCAGCAACTAAAGACTTATACCATCTACCTGCAGAAGAAGATGCGAAGATCCCAACAGTATGTGCTTCATTAGAAGAAGCATTAGCTGCTTTGGATGCAGACCGTGAGTTCTTAACTAAGGGTGGCGTATTCACTAACGACTGGATTGATGCGTACATTGCATTAAAAATGGACGAAGTAAATAAAGTACGCATGACTCCACACCCAGTTGAGTTTGGCTTGTACTACTCATGCTAAGTTAAACGCCTACTAGGTTAGCTTTTAACTAGTAACTTAATTACTGGCAGTTAAAAAGGGGGCAATTTTTGCCCCCTTTCTCATTTATAAACCAGGTCAACCTTAAGCCATACATAGGCGTTTTTTAAGCACATTGCCTAACTTGGTTAACTCTACTAAACTATCATTATGAAAAAAATTCTGTCTATAGCCTCACTCGTTGTTATCGCATGTTCTAATAGCGCGATTGCTGAAATTTACAAGCGCGTAGACGCAGATGGACGTATCACTTACTCAAACATTAAAACAAAAGGGGCAACACGCTTAGAGTTTGATCCTGATGTAAATACGATTGTAAATGACCGCTCTAAAAGCTCAGCTAACTCATCTTCAAGTAATAAGCGTACAGCCACGCCTGAAAGCTTTCCAAGAGTAGATAAACAAATGCAGAATCAACGAGATGGTAAACGCCAAGAGATTCTGCAAAATGAGCTTGACTCTGAAAAGGCAGCGCTAGACGAGGCCAAAAAAGCCTATGCCGAAGGTGAAGCTAAACCTGAAATATACAAATCTGTTAATGGTGCAACCATGCGCAACGTACCTAAATTTCAAGAGAAAATGAAGGGTTTGCAAGCCGATGTTGATAGCCATGAAAACAACATTAAGCTACTGCAAAAAGAGCTAGATACCCTACATTAAATCAGCTAGTAGTTAGCCTTTTTAGCGCCATTGACTACCCGTTAAAATTAAAGAGTGACCATCTTGCAAAGTTGGTCTATCTTTTGCTTAGTCGTAGTATCATCATTGAAAAGTCGTTTAGATAAACACTAATTTCAATATAACTATGATTTAATTTTAATGGTTTAAATTTAATGGTTCAACCAACACCCAATCACTTTTCTGGCTTAGAACATCTAGCAACCGCCATCATACTGTTAGACGAAAATCGTCGCGTGGTTTATGTCAATCCTGGTGCAGAAATTATTTTTGCTTTTAGCGCAACTCATGTGACTAGCATGTTGATCAGCGATGTATTTCCTGATTGTGAAATTTTAATGTCCGCCATTAAAAACGCTATCCAGCAACAAAGCCCATTTCGCGAACATGAATTTACCATCACCACTAATAGGCATAATTCGTTTGCGGTCACCTGTACAGCTACGCCTATCGACTCCCCTAATGCATGCTTAATACTTGAGTTTCAGCAAATGGATGCGCAACTACGCATTGCACGTGAAGAGCGTATGCTTATACAGCAGCAAGCCAATGCAGAACTACTACGTAATCTTGCACATGAAATTCGCAATCCACTTGGTGGATTACGCGGCGCGGCGCAATTACTAGAGCACGAGCTACCATCGCCCAGCCTACGAGAGTATACGCAAGTGATTATTAAAGAGGCTGACCGTTTGCAGTCACTAATGGATAGATTACTGATACCGCATCGCGCACCCAAGTATCAACCAACTAATATTCATGAAGTACTGGAGCGTGTGCGTAGCTTACTCTTAGCCGAAACACCCAAAACTGTGCTGATTAAACGCGACTATGATTTAAGTCTACCTGAACTCATTGGTGACCGCGAGAAGCTCATACAAGCGGTACTTAATATCGCACGAAATGCCGTGCAGGCCATGCAATCACATCATACGGTTGGCAGCCAAATAACCTTTAGAACACGTGCAGAGCGCCAAGTCACATTGGCAAGAAAGCGCTATCGTGTTGCTATTAAGTTAGAAATCACCGATAACGGTCCGGGCATACCAGCAGATATTCGCGACCGTATTTTTTATCCGCTAGTATCAGGCAGTGAAGGTGGCTCTGGTTTAGGCTTAACCCTTGCACAAACATTTATTACCCAACACCACGGCATGATTGAATGTGAAAGCACTCCAGGCAAGACTTGCTTTACGATTCTATTACCAATTGAAACGACAGCTATTAAGCCTGCTATTGTTAAACAGTAACATAACGCAATTAAGTTAAACTTTAGAGTATTGAGGTAACAATGAAACCAATCTGGATCATCGATGACGATAAATCTATACGCTGGGTGTTTGAGAAGGCACTTGCTCGCACTGACTTAGAATTTAAAACTTTTTCTAATGTAGCTGAAGCACTTAATGCCCTTGAGCGTGACCAGCCACAAGTCGTGGTGAGTGACATTCGTATGCCGAATGGTTCAGGTTTAGACTTTCTAGGTGAAATTAAACAAAAATTTCCTGATATTCCAGTCATTATTATGACAGCTTATTCTGACTTAGAAAGTGCAGTAGCGGCATTCCAAGGCGGCGCATTTGAATACCTAGCCAAACCATTTGATGTTGACCAAGCAATTGATGTGATTAAGCGCGCAGTGGACGAAAGCACAAGACAAGCACCTGAGAGCATTGCAATTGAAGCAACACCTGAGATTATTGGGCAAGCACCTGCTATGCAAGAGGTGTTTAGAGCCATAGGCCGATTAAGTAGGTCGCACGCAACAGTATTAATCAATGGTGAGTCTGGCAGTGGTAAAGAGCTTGTAGCTAGAGCCTTGCATCGTCATAGCCCAAGAGGTGATAAACCATTTATTGCCATTAACACTGCAGCTATTCCAAAAGACTTGCTTGAATCTGAACTATTTGGTCACGAACGTGGTGCGTTTACAGGTGCACAAGCCGCCAGACGTGGCAGATTCGAGCAAGCCGATACTGGCACACTATTTTTAGATGAAATTGGCGACATGCCGCCAGACTTACAAACACGACTTTTACGTGTATTAAGTGATGGTCAGTTCTATCGTGTTGGTGGGCACCAACCGATTAAAGTCAATGTACGCATCATCGCTGCAACTCATCAAGACTTAGAGGAGCGCGTTAAAAGTGGTTTATTCCGTGAAGATTTGTTTCACCGTTTGAATGTTATACGCCTAAGACTACCCGCTTTAAGAGAGCGCCGCGAAGATATACCACTATTGATAAAACATTTCTTACAACACAGTGCAACAGAGTTAGGCGTAGAGACAAAACAGCCTTCAACAGCGGCATTAAAGTATCTAAGCGCAGTTAACTGGAGTGGTAATGTACGCCAATTAGAAAATGTATGCCACTGGCTTACAGTAATGGCACCCGGACAAAATATTGATATTGCAGACCTGCCACCAGAACTTAAAGAGGATAGTAGTAAATCAAGCGCTGCACTTTCATGGCAAGATGCGCTAGCAGCCGAAGTGATGGATGCGCTTATTAGAGACGAGCAAAATATACTAGAAACTCGCACTAATATATTTGAAAAAATATTAATTATAAAAGCGCTAGAGCATACGCATGGTCGACGTATTGAAGCCGCTAATCAATTAGGCATGGGACGAAATACACTTACACGTAAAATTCAAGAATTAGGAATAGATGAGTAATTTAGAAAGGACTTATATTCGGATTGCAATACCAAAAAACAAATGATGACTCACTCTGGCTTATCTTTTCTTATTTAACTACTCTTGAATTAAAGTCCTGAATTAAAGTTTTGAATTAACGTCTTGAATTAGAATCTTACGTTAAAAGTAATTTTCAAGGGCAGTGTACAAGCCAAAACTTAGAGTTGTGTACATATATACCTTTAAAACGGCAATAAAAAAACGGCACCCGAAGATGCCGTTTTTTTGATAGCTTTAAATCACAACAGGGTTAACCCTGCCTTATCCTAGAAGAATAAGATTGCGCCTAAAGAGATAGTTTTTGATTTACCATCTGTATCAGTACCAGCAGCTACGTTGTTTAACTCATTTTTAACATCTGAGTATTCAGCCACTAAGTTTACGTGTTTTGTAAGTGGGTGGTAAGCACCAACTGTCCACATTTTAACTTGACGATCATTAAATGCATCAACTGAGTTACCTTCAAGTTTTGACTTACCGTAGCTTAAACCAAGTTTAGTACCAACACCTGGCACTACGTATGTACCTTGAACGTACCAGTCACGTGAATCACGTGGGTTACCGTTAACATCAAAACCGTCATTTAGCATGAATGTTTGACCGATACCGTTACCATTGCTGTAGTAACCAACTAAGCCAAAACCGGCCATGTCTAATTTACCACCGATATCCCAAGCATCTGCACGGTCATCGCTAATTGTAGGGCTGTTAAACGCTACTTTTTGTGAGAAACCAGAAACCCAAACTTTACCAGCTACATCACCAGCCCACTCATAAGAAGCTTTAGCTTCGTATGCTGATTGGTTGCCACCACGGCCTGATGAAGTTCCACTAGCAACTGGTTTATTAGTTCCGGTAGTAGTATTTGTTGCATCCCAAGCTTGGGTTACACCAGCGGTAAAGCTGAAGCCATTCCAGTTTGGTGATGTGTAAGCAACTTGTGATTTCCAGTCTGCGTAGTTATAACCAGCACCAATACGACCTAATGTAGTATTGCCAACTGCACCAGCACCTTGGCCAACGCCTAGTAATGTCATGTCGTTTAAGATAGCATCTGAAGCGAAAATACCTAGGTCTTTACCAAGTTTGATAGAACCCCATGATTTATCACCGAATGTCATATACGCTTGACGGTTTTCATTACCTGAACCACCTGAAGCAGAGTGACTTGAAGCAGCACCTGGGTTGATGCTGATTAAGAAAGCAACATCTAAATCATTTTCACGTGTTTTACCTGAAACTGATAGAAAGTTAGGTAACAAACCTGTAGTAATGTTGTTTACTGAGCTGTCTGCGTTAGCTGTTTTGTTGTCGCCTGTTGTACGTGTAGATGTGTAGTAAGCGTTAACGTTACCACCAATATCTAGTGTCCAATCGCCAGCTGGAACCATGATGCCAGCTGAAGCGCTTGAAGCTGCCGCTAATAAAGCTGAAGCAACTGCTAATTTAATTGTGTTATTCATATGAATCTCCTAATTTATGTAACTCTATTTTTTTACTAAATATTCTCACCACTACCGAATCACTGTTGACTCGAAACCACGGTGAGAGAGTTTGTAAACTCACTCAATGAAAATTTCATCAAGAAGGTGAATGAGAGTATGCCTAAAGCCTTTAGGCTAAACAACTAATTATTGGTGTTTTTGTCACATTCGTTTACATTTGTTGCAAATATACAACATTTATATTGATGTGCTGTGAGTTTAAATACTCGTTACAGTCTAAGCTTTCATAAGATTAAGAGAAGAAGTTGTGTCATTTTTTAGTTTGAGTGTTTACGACAAGTTAAGGTTTTACGACTAAAATATCATCACTAATAGCATCACTATAAATACTCTTCAACCGTAAATAGTTTACGGTGCTCTCTAATTGCAAAGCGATCCGTCATACCTGCGATATAGTCTGCTACTGCACGCGCCTTATCAATTTCTGCCGATACCTGAAACTCGTCAGGTAACAAGCCACTATTTTCAAAAAAAGCTTCAAATAGCTCACGCACGATACGTGCTGCTTTTGCACTCATGCGATTAACTTTGTAATGATGATATAAATTTTTGCGTAAGAATTGTTTTAGCTTCTGATTTTGCTCTGAAACTTGGTTGCTAAAACCAATTAGTTGAGGTAGCTGGCGAATGTCAGTGATATTTTTAGATTGTGACTGTGCTATATTTTTCGCACTATGTGTGCATAAATCAACCACCAATGTGTTAATCATGCGGCGTACGGTTTCGTGTATTAATCGCTTTTGCTCTAACTTTGGATATTTAGCTTTGACTATAGTTAAGTTATTTGCGAATAATTCAACTTTTGCAAGTTGATCCAGAGTAATTAAACCAGATCGCAAGCCATCATCAATATCATGATTGTTATAGGCTATTTCATCAGCAAAGTTAGTCAGTTGCGCCTCTAAACTTGGGCTGGTTTTATCTAGAAAACGTTGTCCAACGTCGCCTAATAACTTGGCATTTTTAATTGAGCAATGTTTAAGTATACCCTCGCGTACTTCAAACGTGAGATTTAGACCATCAAACTCTGCATAGCGCTGCTCTAGTTTTTCAACCACTCTTAATGATTGTAGATTATGTTCAAAACCACCAAAGTCACGCATACAAGCATTTAACGCATCTTGCCCAGCATGACCAAATGGCGTATGACCTAAGTCGTGCGCTAACGCGATTGCTTCGGTTAAGTCTTCATGTAAATTGAGCGTGCGAGCGATGCCACGCGCCATTTGCGCAACCTCTAAACTATGCGTTAGCCGTGTACGAAATAAATCACCTTCATGATTTACAAAGACTTGCGTTTTATATTCCAAGCGGCGAAAGGCCGTAGAGTGGATAATGCGATCTCGGTCACGCTGAAAAGCATTCCGAGTTTCTGAGGCAGGCTCATCAAAATGACGCCCTATAGATTCCTCTGGATTTGCTGCATAAGGCGCAAGGTTATTCATTTCGGTTAATACTTTCCAGTTTTGGTATTACTTTCCGCAATATTAATGATCACCACTTAATGTAGGTGAGTCTTTAGTAGGTGAATCTTTAATATCTTAAATACTTCTATATTGCCAGCGTGGCTTTTAGCTTGTCTGCATCATAGTCACTGGTGATAATTGACTTACCAATTGCCTGTTGCAATACCAGCCTGATTTTGCCACTTTCCACTTTTTTATCTAATGACATTAAATCTAGATACTTTGCTGCTCCTAAGCTTGGTGGCACTATTGGTAAGTTTGCAGCTTCAAAGCTATTTTTAATTCTTGTCACTTCAGTCTCACTCAACCAACCCATGCGTTTTGATAAATCCGCCGCCATCACTGTGCCTGCTGCAACTGCTTCCCCGTGTAGCCAAACACCATAACCCATGGCATTTTCAATAGCGTGTCCAAAAGTATGGCCTAAGTTTAGTAAAGCGCGCTCTCCTTGCTCATGCTCGTCTTTTGCGACGACATCTGCTTTATTTTGGCATGAGCGGTAAATAGCATGGCTCAGTACTTGCTCATCTAGCTTCATCAAACCGAGCATATTAGTTTCAAGCCAATCAAAAAAGTTAGCATCGCGAATTAAGCCATACTTAATGACTTCAGCAACTCCTGCCGAAAACTCTCTTGGAGGCAGTGTTTGCAAGGTATCAATATCGGCCAACACTAGCTGTGGCTGATAAAAAGCACCAATCATATTTTTTCCCATCGGATGATTAATGCCAGTTTTACCACCTACAGATGAGTCTACTTGGGATAACAAGGTAGTTGGGACTTGAATAAAAGGCACACCACGTAGATAGGTAGCAGCCGCGTATCCTGTTAAGTCTCCTATCACTCCACCCCCAAGCGCTATTAATGTAGTGCTACGTTCGCAGCGATTTTTTAGTAGAGCATCGTAGATAACATTGAGCGTTTCTGAACTCTTATAGGCTTCTCCGTCTGGCAACACAATTGAGATGACTGTAACGCCTGCATTTTGAAGACTCACCCTCAATTTATCTAAATACAGTGGAGCAACAGTTGTATTAGTAACAATAGCAACATGTTTGCGTTTGAGGTGAGGTAATATTAAGCTTATATTAGAGAGCAAATTACGCCCGATATGTATTGGGTAACTTCGATTAGCCAGCTCTACTTTAAGTGTTTGCATTTTTATTTCTGATATTTAGGTAAATTTGAATTGAATATTAGCTTTTTGACGTCTATTTTATAACTTCTTTATCACTAGACTCTTTGATCAGCCGCTCGATATAACTGGTAATTTCATTTGCAGATTGTGCCCCAGTATCAACTATGCAGTCTGCTAATGCAGAATAAATTGGATCTCGCTCGATATAAAGTTGCTCTAGTTTCTGCTTAATATTACCTCCTTGGAGTAGGGGGCGAGACTTATCATTTCTAGTCCTTACCCATAAGTCATGGACGCTTGCCCGCAAATAAACAATTTTTCCATTACCTTTTAATAGCTCACGATTTTCAGGTAGTAAAACTGCTCCTCCACCAGTAGCCATCACTATATTTTCTAGCTGGCACAGATCTTCAAGTGCGGCTGTCTCACGCTTACGGAACCCATCTACGCCTTCTAATTCAAATATAAGCGGAATTTTAACGCCAGTTTTACGTTCAATTTCATGGTCAGAATCATAAAAAGCCATACTCAATTGCTTAGCGATTAAACGGCCAATTGTAGTTTTACCTGCCCCCATCAGACCTATAAAATAGATATTATTCAACTTACCAGCCATCACTGCCATCCATTATGCATAAAAAAGCCCATCACAAGCATGATGGGCATTTTAAGGTAATCTTACTAATCTGTCAGGTTAAGGTTTATATATTTCATATTAGAACCTATCTCCTATTCAAATTACTGTAAGTTTAAACTCTCATCCATAATTCTAGGAGTGATGAATATTAGCAACTCTTGTTTATCATTCTGGCTAGTTCTCTTTTTGAATAAGTTACCCAAAACAGGTAAGTCTCCAAAGAAAGGTACCTTCTCCACATCGTTACGAACTGTTTGCTCGAAAATACCGCCGAGTACTGCTGTTTCCCCGTTGCCGACTAATACCTGAGTATTAATGTTTTGTGTTTCGATTGAAGGCACGCCATTAAATACCTGCCCTACTCGATCTTTCTTAACATCAAGCTCCATGATAATTTTATCGTCCGGTGTAATTTGCGGTGTTACTTCCAGACTCAATACTGCTGACTTAAATGACACTGTTGCAGCACCGCTACTACTTGCTTCTAGGTAAGGAATCTCTGTACCTGCTGCAATTTTAGCTTTATGTTGATTTGCCGTTGTGACACGTGGGCTAGAAACAATCTTGCCTCGACCATCTGACTCCATAGCCGTTAACTCCATGTTAAGTAACAAGCCTGCAGCAGCGCTATAAATACTATAAGCCAGAGAGCCTGTTGCGTTTGCTACAGCTAAATTTGACATTAAGTCGGGCTGCCCATCAGAGCTAGTAAGTACTGAACCATTAGTCAGGTTAGTTTGTATTGCTCCGTTATGTGTACCTTGCGTTAAGGTTGTAGCTGTTAGAGCTGTTGGCCTGTTTCCTAATGAGCCACTTACCGTACTTGCTGTACTACCAACTTTTCCTGACTGAGTAATGCCAAGTCTAGCTCCTAAAGCCTTACTATACTTATCATCAGCAATCACTAGTCTAGACTCTATCATTACTTGCTTAACTGCTACATCAACTTTACTAATAATAGCTTGTACCTGCTCTAGATATTTAGGCGTATCTTGTACGAAAACAGTATTAGTACGTGGGTCTAATACTGCACTCCCTCGTTTAGATAAAATTTTCTGTTTTGGGTCACTTAATATATTTTTAAGCGACTCTGCTTTCATATATTTTAAAGTAAACACTTCCGTTCTTACTGCTTCTAATTCATCAATTTGTTGCACCGCTTCAAGGGCTTGTTTTTCTTTTGCAGCAACCTCTTCAGCTGGTGCCACTAGAATAACATTACCCGTTTTGCGCATCGAAAGGTTTTTACTTTGGGTAATAATATCTAAGGCCTGATCCCAAGGGACATCTTTTAAACGTAAGGTTAAATTACCGGTGACTGTATCACTTGTAATAATATTTAGACCTGTAAAGTCAGCAATGACTTGCAAAACTGAACGTACTTCAATATTTTGGAAATTTAACGAGAGCTTCTCGCCAGCGTAGCCAGGTTTAGAGCCTCGCACCAACTTATTGGGGTCTTCAACGACTTGGCGTACATCTATAATGAATTTCTTATCTGCTTGATAGGCTGATTGCTCCCAATTACCTTTGGGCTCAATCACCATTTGCCCATTTCTACCTTGTTTCATTGTGTCTACATAAATAACTGGCGTATTAAAATTAGTCACATTTAATCTACGCTGTAGATTTGCCGGAACATCTGTATTTAGGAAATCAACAACGATTGTTTTACCTTTTTGCTTAATATTAATACCAGCTGAAGCCGATGATAAATCTACAATAATACGGCCTTCACCATTTTTGCCACGCGCAAAATCAACATTATTAATTGCAAATTGTTGTTGGCCTAGTGTTGGCTCAGCAAACTTTGTTTCCGCACCGACATTTGCACCTACTTCATTAGCCTGTAGCATTATTGTTACATCATTACCGTTTATAGTAGTGTTGTAACCTACGCTCTTAGAGAGATTTAACACCATACGAGTACGCTCTTTAGCTTGCGCTAGCGTGATACTTTTAAGTGAGCCTTGGTCTGCCTGAATATTCGTTTTAGCAGTACCATTTGCGACCCCTGGGAAGTCTAAGGCTATACGTGCGGGACTATTCAACGTAAAACCAGCAGGAGTATTAGCAAGCGGTGCGGTTGTTTTGATATGGATAGCAACTCTACCACCAGGTAAAGATGAAAAATCCACACTTTCTATTTTATTTTTAAGGGCAGACTGCTCTTCAGCTAAAGATATACTTGAAACTATTGTTAACTCTAACAATAAAAAAATCTGTAGAAACTTGCTTACCCATGTATTGTTTTTCATTGTCTCACCCTAAATTCCTAATTACTTTAAATAGAGGCCTCTATTAAATTGCTAACTATTCTTGCAATGGCAAATTAGAAATTCGCTCTATCCAGTCCCCTGAAAGGTCGTCTTGCACAATCTCTTTTAGCTCAACTTCGCTATCAGTAATTTTTGTAACCATACCAAAATTCTGACCTACGTAATTACCCACTTTAACCTGCTGTACTCCGTTATCAGGTGTTAACAACAGGGCATAAGTGAGCTTTACTTTTGATAGCTGACCGACATACTTAATGCTTTCTAATGGATACGCTTCCATAGGCTCTTTAGGCCTATTCATATTGGGCTGTAAAACACTACCTTTATTTGATGCCTTACGTGAGCGAAATGGGTCGCTTAATTTACCATCGGCATTATATTGCAAAGCTAAGTATGGTTTTACTTCAGGCAGTGGTTTGATTCTAGGCCGCATATCTTTCGCAGCATTCTTAATAAAACTATCTAGATCATCGCCATTACTGCTACTACACGCAGCCAAGCTAAAACTTAGTAAACAAGTCGAAAAAGCTCTAAACCACACGCTACACATGGGCTCTCGTTTAAACTGTGAATTCACTGGATTCATCTACTTTTTCCACCTACTTTATTCTTTACGTCATTTTTTCTCTTAGCTGTTATTTCATCAGCATCTAGATATCTGTAGGTTCTAGCCGTTGCCTCCATAGTTAATACTGCGCCTGCGCTATTTGATTTAGCCTCTTTATTGGTGGTAACTGAGATGTCATTAAGTGTTACGATGCGTGACAATTTGGAAATATCTGTGGCAAATGCACCTAAATCATGATAAGTACCAAGTACTTTAATAGAGATAGGCATTTCTGCATAAAACTCCGCTTGTGTTTCTTGACCAGGCTTAAAAAGTTCAAACTCTAGACCTCGACCCAAACCAGCTTGATTAATATCCGTTAATAATCCATCCATTTGAGACTTATCGGGTAATTGCTTTAACAATGCTCCAAAGGTTTTTTCAATCTCCACCATTTGTTGCTTATAACCTGCTAAATTAACAGCTTGAGCTTGTTTATCAAGAAAAACCTTCCTCAACTCTTCTTCCTTTGCCTTTGCTGTGTCGAGAGAAGTGAAAGCATCTGTCCATAGAAAGTAGTAACCTAAAGCCAAAATAATCACAAATATAAACGCAAATAGCACGGCTTTAATTGATGCAGGTAAGCTACCTGCGTTATTAAAATCTATATTATTAAAGTCATCTAACTTCATGATTATATTTTACCTTTAGCTGGCTTTTCATCAGTTTCGACTTTAGGCGCTTTAATATTGACATTCAATGCAAAGGCATTTTGTTTCAACGTATTAACCATCACAGATTTAATTTCGACTAAACTAGGCAACTCCATCCAATTTGAGGTAGAAAGATTTCTCACTAAAGTAGCTACACGTGCATTAGTATCCGCCACGCCTTCGATTGAAATTACATTACCCTGCTGTTTAATACTTTTAAGGTACATTCCATCTGGTAACTGCCTACTAATTTCGTCTAGTACAATTACCGCCTGGCTGCGATTAGTTTGTAGATTTTCGACTACCTGTTTACGTTCTAGCGTAGTACTGATCTGATCTTTCAGGTCTTTAATATCAGCAATTTCTTTATCCAATTTCGCGATTGCAGCATCTAAGCGTGCATTACGCTCGGCCTGCGCATCTATTTTTGCATTAATATAGGTGTAGCCCAGAAAGATAATCATTGCAGCGGCAACCGCTGAAAGCAGCGCCATCAAGCCGAACTCTCGTTGACGTGCTTCACGTCTAATTTGACGATGTGGCAGTAAGTTTACACGTATCATGCTGCTATCCCTCTCATCGCAAGACCACATGCGATGAGTAGCGCAGGAGCATCAGTAGCTACCTGTTGTTGTTTAAGCCTAGTGCTAATTGCCATACTGTGGAATGGATTTGCAATAATTGTATGAACTTGTGTGCGATCTTGCACTACGACATCGATTGTCGGAATTGCTGCGCAACCACCTCCTAATACGATATGGTCTATGCGATTATATTGCGTAGAGCTTGTGAAAAACTGTAGCGCTCTTGCAACCTCCATAGCAAGCGTCTGCATAAAGGGCTGCAACACCTCGTTATCATAACTTTCAGGCAAGCCACCTTTACGCTTAGCAATTTCGGCTTCTTCTAATGATAAACCAAAGCGACGTTGAATTTCTTGCGTCAGTTGACCGCCACCGAAACTTTGCTCTCTGGTATAAACAGACTTATTATCGTGTAGCACATTAATATGCATCATCGATGCCCCTATGTCTACTATAAGTACAGTTTGTTCGCGACCAGCATTAGGAAGTTGGCTTGATACTAGGGAGTAAGCAGCCTCTGTTGCGTAATTTTCAACGTCCATAACAGTGACTTTAAGTCCCGCACCCTCGACTGCCGCAACGCGATCCTCTATTTTTTCTTTACGTGACGCAGCGATCAGCACCTCTACTTCGTCTGGGTTATTTGGAGCGGCACCGAGCACCTGAAAGTCAATATTTACCTCATCTAAAGAAAATGGAATATATTGATTAGCTTCAGCCTCAACTTGCGCCTCCATGTCTTCCTCACGAAGACCCGCCATCATTAACACTTTTTTACTAATTACTGCGGAAGCTGGTAGAGCCAAAGCCACGCGTTTCTCGCGTGACCCCAAAAGTTTCCATGCTTGCCTGATTGCATCAGCCACTTTTTCAAGATCGCCTACACCTCCGTCGGTCATAGCATCTTTCGCCAGAGGCGCACTAGAATAGCCATCAAGTCTATAGCCGCCACGACCGTCATCAGATAGCTCTACCATCTTAATAGAAGTAGAACTGATATCGACTCCTATCAGCGGCGGGGTCTTTTCTTTAAAAAAGTTGAATTTCAAACTGAAATTCCCTTTCTGGTTTCGTTAGTTACGTTCATTTCTAATAATTTACATTAAATCCTATCAACAACTTTAGGCCCTGTAAAGTAATTTATTTTATTGGTCAAATTTACTGTGGACTTAATTAACGCTTTATTTTATTGTTTATTAGCAAGCTGTGTCATAGCAATTTATAATAGTACTGATTCTAATCATTGATACCGTAAACTTCATGACTCCTACTAAATGGTGGCACTACGTTTTACTAACTATAGTCGTTAGCGGCTTATCCGCTATTGCTCTCGTCGCGATTGCTGCTGCAATTATTTACCCCTCACTCCCTTCACTTGATGCACTCACTAACTACCAACCCAAACTACCTTTGCGCGTCTATTCTGAAGATGGCTATTTAATCGGAGAATTTGGTGAAGAGCGTCGCGCATTTATTAATATCGACCAAGTTCCGCAAAACCTTAAAGATGCAGTGCTAGCAATTGAAGATCGCCGCTTTTTTCAGCACAATGGCATTGATACTACTGGCATTTTAAGAGCTATTAAAAACAATGTATCCGGTAGATCACACGAAGGTGCTAGCACCATCACAATGCAAGTGGCTAAAAACTTTTTTACGGTTCCTAATGGCAGACGTACACTTATTACCAAGATCAACGAAGCGCTACTAGCGCTTAAAATTGAACATAGTTTAAGCAAAGATAAAATACTTGAACTTTATATTAACCAGATTTATTTAGGTCAGCGCGCTTACGGCTTCGCCGCGGCTTCGCAAGTATATTATGGAAAACCTCTTGATAAGCTAAATCTTGCGGAGACAGCACTGCTAGCCGGATTGCCAAAGGCACCGTCTAACTACAATCCATTTACAAACTTAAAGCGCTCTACGGGACGCCAGCATGAAGTTTTGCATGACATGTTTCGCTATGGGTTTCTAAAAGAGAGTGATTATCAAGCTGCGCTTATGCAGCCATTGCGTATTAAGGCAACAAAACAAGCTCGCGACTTATCTGCTGATTATGTAGCCGAAAGCGTTAGAGACGTGCTATATGACCAATATCAAGATGAAATTTATAGTAGTGGCTTGAATGTTTACACCACTATTCTCAAAGCAAATCAAGAAGCAGCAAATGCCGCAGTACGTGAAGGTGTTTTAGATTACGATCTACGTCACGGCTATCGCGGGCCAGAAAAGATTATTGATATTACGTCATTACCTACACCTGAAAGTTCAGCTAAAAATAATAAGAATGCGCTAGACATAGCGCTTGATGACTTTGAAGTATTTAGCGGTTTTATTCCTGCAATCATAACCAATATCACACCTAAGTCTATTCAGGCGCATACCAAAGGTGGCGAAGATATCGTGGTTACTGATAAGGGCCTAGCCTTTGTAAGTAAGATGCTGTACGACAAAGACCCTTCTAAGCGTTTACTAAAAAAAGGTGCGGTCATACGCGTCATCAAAAGCAATGATACTTGGCGCATCGTGCAACTTCCTCAAGTTGAATCTGCATTAATCGCGCTTGATCCTGAGAATGGTGCAGTTCGTGCACTCGTCGGTGGTTTCGATTTTAATCAGAGTAAGTTTAATCATGTTACTCAGGCATGGCGTCAACCAGGCTCAAGCTTCAAGCCCTTCATTTACTCTGCAGCTTTAGAAAAAGGTTACACTCCAGCCACTATTGTTGAAGATGCGCCTTTAAACTTCTCCGCGGCTGAAACGGGTAATAAAGACTGGTCACCGCAAAACTATGAGAACTCATTTGAGGGGCCGATTAGTTTAAGAGAAGCATTAGCACACTCAATCAACACAGTTGCAATTCGCGTATTACAAGATATTGGCCCCGAATATGCGCAAAGTTATATTACCCGATTTGGTTTTGAAGCTAAAAAACATCCTGCCTATCTCACCATGGCGCTAGGTGCTGGCTCAGCAACACCATGGCAAATGGCAAGTGCTTATGCCGTATTTGCCAACGGCGGTTATCGCGTTAAACCAAATTTAATTTCTAAAATTGTAGATCAACATGGCAAAGTGATTTCTAAAACAGTTTTTGACCATGCCAGCAATGGCGCTCCGCGCGTGATTGATGGTCGTAATGCCTTTATCATGAACTCTATGATGCAAAGTGTAATACGTAATGGCACCGCCGCTAAAGCACTAATGCTAGGTCGCAGTGATATTGCAGGTAAAACGGGCACAACGAATGACCATATAGATGCTTGGTTTGCAGGTTATAGCCCCAAACAAGTCGCCATTACATGGGTAGGATTTGACTCACCAAGGCCCTTAGGTAGAGGGGAAACTGGGGCAGCAGCAGCCTTACCAATATGGATTAAATACATGGCGTCCGCGTTAAAAGGCACGCCCGAAATGGCAATGCGTATACCTGATGGTGTGATTACTATGAATATAGATCCTACTACTGGCACACAAGATGATGGTGGCATTTCTGAGTATTTTTATCACGAGAACCCACCACCACAAATAGAAGAACGTTCAATTTTTGATAATGGACAAAATTCAGATGGATTTAATACATCATTATCCAGCCAAACCCAGGCTCAACAGATGTTACAAGCAGAGTCTGCCGTAGTACCGGGTACTAAATCCATCACAACCTCTAAACCTGTATCTCCAACATCTAATAATCTAAATCAAAAGCAAGTTTCACCTCAAAATTCTGGCGCTAGTACTAGCCTACCCACTGTAAAGCCAAGCTCTAGCGAACCAAAACATCAGCCAAGTAATAAAGATTTACAGAGTACTGCAGCCAAACTTTTAAGTAGTCATTAAACCAACGTATGGCCAAAGAAAATCTTCAATTACGACAACTTATTGCTCAGTCAGCCGCCAGAATGATGGCAGAAGACGGTATTTCGGATTACGCCTATGCGAAGAAAAAAGCTGGACGGCAAGTAGGCGCATCCGATAACGATGTGCTGCCTACAAATGCAGAGGTTGAAGAAGAACTCAAACTCTATAACGCACTATTTTTAAGTGATGAGCAACCAGAAAACTTGCGCGAGCTACGTAAAAACGCGTTGTTTACCATGAAACTATTAGAAAAGTTTAACCCCCATTTAACAGGTTCAGTGTTGGACGGCACGGCTGGATTAGGCTCTGAAACACATATTCATTTGTTTGCAGACAGCTTAAAAGAAGTAGAAATGTTTCTGCTTAACCAAGACATTCCCTTTGAAACTAATGAAAAATCTTACCGCGTGCTCAACGATGGAAAACGCGATAAAAAAGGCGATCTCCGTAAAAAAGTACCTGTTTTTACACTTGAGATGTCAACAGGAGTGATTAAATTAAGCGTGTTTGAAGTGGATGAAATCAGAGTTGCAACCAAACGCGCCGCCGATGGAAGCAACGCAGGACGAGCAAACATTAATGAAGTAAAAGCCTTACTAAGTTAGCATCCACCACTTAACAATTAGTTGAGTCATTGTCCACACGGACTGTTTTAATATTGCTAGAAGGTATTTATATTAAGCGATATAGCTTTCGTTGCTAAGATTTAAAGCTGCCTAGATTCCCGCCTACGCGGGAATCTAGGCAGCTTTTGAACTTAAGTCCCCCTGCTACAGCGCCTGAGATTGCGCTGGTTTTGGGAGGATTTCGGCAAGCGGCTGTTTGAGCCAAATGATTTGATTGGCGAGTTTCCGATTGCCGTCACAAAATCAGCACAATCTCAGGAAACAAGCGGTAGGGGGTGTCATTTACTTTGGTTACTTTCTTTTGGACAAGCAAAAGAAAGTAACTCGCCTCGAGGCGAGAAGCGCACTTGCTTATTTTGAAAAAACTACCGTTGCATCCTCTACAAGGCTTTTCGTAATTGAGATATTCCAGCCGCGCATGGTTTTATGCCATCTTTTATGTTTCAAGAATAGTTCCCATGACAACTCTAATACTTTTTGCAGTTCAAACTCATTGCTAAAAAGTGCAATAATCACGTATTCAAACTTTTGAATTTCCATTTCAGTTGAATTAACATCATTCAAACCATAAAAGACACTTGTCAGATTGCCTGAAGTTGACTTAATGCTGTACCTCTCACCTTTTCTGCTTAAGGCATCTACATTTTGAGTGCCTGCAGGTGCAGCCTGAAGATTCGGGAAGGCTGGATTTTTCGAATAATGATAGATTGCAAGATACTCGCCTAAATCTCCAAGCAAGTTTTTCGTACGAATTATTTTTCTCTCCTTTAGCTCTGAAATCAATTCAGAGTAAAGTGAGATAATTTCCTGATTATTAAGGCTAGATAGTTTCAGAATCTAGGCCTTCAGCCACCGCGCCACATCCATCGCAAAATAAGTCAAAATCCCATCCGCCCCTGCGCGTTTAAACGCCAGCAAGCTTTCCATCACGCAAGCCTTTTCATCCAACCAGCTATTTTGCGCAGCTGCTTTCAACATGGCATATTCGCCACTCACTTGATAAGCAAACGTTGGTACGCCAAACTCATCTTTCACGCGGCGCACAATATCCAAATACGGCATACCTGGCTTCACCATCACCATATCTGCACCTTCAGAAATATCTAACGCCACCTCTTGCATCGCCTCGTCGCTATTGGCTGGGTCCATTTGATAAGTGTATTTATTACCTGAACCTAGATTGCCTGCAGAGCCTACTGCATCTCGAAATGGGCCGTAAAACGCAGATGCGTATTTAGCTGAATAAGCCAAAATTTTGGTGTGAATATTACGTGTACTTTCGAGCGCCTCGCGGATTTGACCAACACGACCATCCATCATGTCACTTGGCGCAACAATGTCAGCACCTGCATTGGCATGAGAAATCGCTTGCTTGACTAGTACTTCAATGGTTTCGTCATTCATCACGTAGCCAGTGTCATCAATCAAGCCATCTTGCCCGTGGGTAGTGAATGGATCTAAAGCCACGTCGGTCATCACACCGAGTTGTGGAAATACAGCTTTCAATGCCCTCACAGCGCGTTGTGCCAAGCCTTCTGGGTTGTAGGCTTCTGTAGCATCTAGGCTTTTGAATTGGCTATCCACCACTGGAAATAAAGCAATGAGCGGAATGCCTAATTCAACACACTCAGCCGCCGTTTTAAGTAGAACATCGATACTTTGGCGTTTAACACCCGGCATAGAAGCAACCTCTTCGGTGCGATTCTCGCCATCTAGTACAAACGCTGGATAGATTAAGTCATTCGCTGTTAGTACATTTTCACGCATTAAACGACGTGAGAAATCATCTTTACGCATACGGCGTGGGCGGGAGTATGGATAGCTCATTTGAATCACCTCAACTTGCTTGCTATTAAAATTTTATAAGGCAACTTACAGCCCAAATACTCTTGCTAGCTCTGCGCCTGGGTCTGGCTGGCGCATGAATGCCTCGCCTACTAGGAACGCATTAACATCGTTATCACGCATCAGTTTTACATCATCTGGCGTGAAAATACCTGACTCAGTGACCACAAAGCGGTCTTCTGGCAACACCTTTAATAAATCTAAAGTCGTTTGTAGTGTGACCTCAAAAGTGCGTAGATTACGGTTATTGATGCCGACCAATGGTGTGTCGAGTTGTAAGGCTAGTTTCAGCTCGGCTACATCGTGTACCTCCACTAACACCGCCATGCCTAGATCATGTGCGAGTTGCTCTAAAGCGCGCATTTGCTTGAGTTCAAGCGCTGCGACTATCAACAAAATACAATCTGCACCCATCGCACGTGCTTCAAACACTTGGTATGGGTCAATCATAAAGTCTTTGCGCAGCACTGGCAGTTTGCAAGCTTTACGCGCTTGTTTTAAATATTCGGCACTACCTTGAAAATATTCAACGTCAGTCAGTACTGACAAACACGCCGCGCCGCCTTTTTCATAGCTTTTTGCGATTTCAGCAGGGTTAAAATCTTCGCGAATAACGCCTTTTGAAGGGCTGGCCTTTTTGATTTCGGCGATGACAGCTGGTTTATTTGCCTCTACTTTTGCAAAAATATTGCCGACAAAATCGCGTGGGTCACCTTGCGCTTCAGCTTTCTTTTGCAATTGCTCTAAGCTGGTTTTAGCCTTGCTGGCAGCAACTTCTTGCTCTTTAGTTGCAATAATTTTCTTTAGGATATCACTCATATTTTTTTCCGTTGTGTTCTAACCAGCCTACTGCATGACTACCGCGTGGATCTTTGTGCGTCCAATGCACAGTGCCACCTTTTGGCGTGTAAATATACTCACCTTTAAAGCCGACAGTATCACCTACGTGAAGGTCATCCACACGAGGTGCTAAATCAATATTATGTGCGATTAAAATCGTAATATCGTCACTGATTTTTAGCAAAAACTTTTGGTGTCGCAAGCCGTTGGTATCATCCTTTAACACCTTCACCACAACGCCACTACCTTGTACTTGCGGTAAATTGCGATGTGCGCCATAGGCTTCAGCAATCGCGCCTGCATCCATAGTGGCAGCTGAAGTTACAGGTGTTAACTCTAGCTGTTGAGCGTTATTTGACCCGCGGCAAGCGGTAAAACTAAGCGCTAAGAATATGGCTAACAATATTAAAAAATGTTTTTTCATTACTTTAATCAAACGGCTTTCAGCGCATTTAGTTTAGCCAATGCAAGGCCACTATCAATCACATCTCGCGCTTTATTGATGCCACTTTGCAAGGTATCTGCCATATCAGAAACATAAATTGCAGCACCCGCATTGAGAAGCACGATGTCACGCGCTGCACCATGCTTACCGTTTAGCACATCTAAAATCATCGCTTTTGATTCTTCAGCATTTTGCACTTGTATGGTTTTTAAATCATGTGTTGGCATGTCAAACTGGTTTGGATTGATGATGTATTGGTTAACCGCACCATCTTTTAACTCAGCCACATACGTGTCGCCTGTGAATGAAATTTCATCCATGCCATCTGCACCATGCACGACCATTACGTGCGTGCTACCTAAACGTTGCAATACTTGTGCAAGTAACAGCGTAAGGTCTTGATGAAACACACCCATCACTTGCCGCTTTGCACCAGCGGGATTAGTCATTGGGCCGAGTAGGTTGAATAGCGTACGAATACCCATTTCACGGCGCACAGGTGCAGCATACTTCATCGCACTATGGTGGTTAGGGGCAAACATAAAACCAATACCAATATCATCCACGCACTTGGCTACTTGCTCAGGTAGCAAGTTAACATTGACTCCTAAAACCTCCAGCACATCAGCACTACCGCAAGTTGATGAAACTGATCGACCACCATGCTTAGCAACTTTTGCGCCCGCTGCAGCGGCAACGAAAGCACACACGGTAGATATGTTAAATGTTTGAATGGCGTCACCTCCGGTGCCACAAGTATCAATCAAGTGGCTCGTGTCGTTAATAGTGACTTTAATTGAAAGATCGCGCATCACTTTGGCGGCAGCGGCGATTTCATCAACCGTTTCACCTTTCATACGTAAACCCATCAACAAACTGGAAATTTGCACAGAAGTCAGTTCACCAGACATCATCATGCGCATGATTTCTAGCATTTGCGTATGCGTGAAGTGCTTACGATCCAGCAATTGCTGCAGCGCCTCCTTGAAGCTGATGTCGATTGCTTTTCCTTCGACCATCACTTTTCCTTTAGAAAATTGTCTAACAGTTCGTGACCATATTCCGTGAGGATAGATTCTGGGTGAAATTGCACACCTTCTACACGCAAGGTTTTATGACGCACGCCCATAATCTCGCCATCATCCGTCCATGCTGTAATTTCTAAGCAATCTGGTATGGTTTCCTTTTCAATTACAAGCGAATGGTAACGGGTTGCAGTATAAGGGTTTGGCAAATCTTTAAACACACCGGTATTTTTATGATGTATTAATGAGGTTTTACCATGCATCAAAGTTTTAGCCTTGATAATATGTCCGCCAAAAGCTTGGCCAATACTTTGATGACCTAAGCAAACGCCGAGTAACGGGACTTTTCCGGCGAACTCCTTAATGAGCGCTACACTAATCCCCGCCTCGTTTGGCGTGCATGGGCCTGGTGAAATAACGATATGGTCAGGCTTAAGTGACGCGACCTTCGCTAAATCAATTTCATCATTGCGATACACATGAACGTCTTGCCCTAACTCGCCCAAATACTGCACCAAGTTATAAGTGAAAGAGTCGTAGTTATCTATCATAAGTAACATATTAATTCCCTACTTTCGGTGCAGTGTTTACGTTTAAATCTAACCCTGCTTGCACTAACTCCGCTGCGCGTAAAACTGCTTTAGCCTTGTTTTGCGTTTCTTCCCACTCTGACTGTGGGACAGAGTCAGCCACAATGCCTGCGCCCGCTTGCACGTAGAGCATATTGTTTTTAATTACGCCCGTTCTAATGGCAATCGCCACATCCATATCACCATTAAAACCCAAATAACCTACTGCACCAGCATAAATGCCACGCTTGCTTGGTTCAAGCTCATCGATAATTTCCATTGCACGGACTTTTGGCGCACCGCTTACCGTTCCCGCTGGAAAGGTTGCTTTAATCACGTCAATCGCATCCATGCCGGCTTTGAGCTTACCTTCTACGTTGCTGACGATATGCATTACATGTGAGTAACGCTCAATCATCATATTATCGGTGACTTTTACGGAGCCAGTTTGCGCAACACGACCCACATCATTACGGCCTAAGTCCATCAGCTGCACATGTTCTGCACGCTCTTTAGGATCAGCCAATAACTCTACTGCCAGCGTCAAGTCTTGCTCACGAGTTTTACCACGAGGGCGTGTACCTGCAATCGGGCGAGCAGTCACAGTGCCATTTTCTAAGCGCACTAAAATCTCTGGAGAAGCACCTACCACATGATGGTCGCCCATATCGTAATAGAACATATAAGGTGATGGATTAAGACTGCGTAAGGCGCGATACAAACTGAGTGGCGGCGCTGTGAATTTTTGCGCCATACGTTGTGATAACACCACTTGCATGATGTCACCATCTAAAATGTATTGTTGTGCTTTTTTAACCGCTGCTTTGAAATTGTCTTCACCGAACTCTGAATTAACTACTGAAGTTTCTGATGGGCCTGATTCAGGAATTTTTGCGCTATTACGCAACATTTGAGCGAGTTCACTTAAGCGGGTTAACGCCGTTTCATAAGCATTGGCCTGCGCTGTATTCGCATAAACGATGAAATACAATTTACTACTTAGGTTATCTACAACAGCAATCTCTTCAGAAACCATCAATAGCACATCAGGAGCATTAATTGCGTCTGGTTTTTGCACACAAGCTAAACGCTTTTCAATATAGCGGACCGTTTCATAACCGAAATAGCCAGTTAAACCACCAGTAAAACGTGGTAAACCTTCATACGGCGGTGTTTTAAAACGCGCTTGGTAGCTTTTAACAAAGTCTAGTGGGTTGGTGTTTTCTACCGTTTCTACAGCTGTATTGCCTTCCATCACTTGAACTTGATTACCATTCGCTACAATGCGCGTTTTAGCAGGCAAGCCAATAATGGAGTAGCGACCAAAGCGTTCGCCGCCTTGCACGGACTCAAGCAAGTACGAAAAAGGTTGATTAGCTAATTTTAGATACAGCGATAAAGGCGTGTCTAAATCAGCAAAGGTTTCCAGCACGAGTGGAATACGATTGAACCCTTTTGCAGCTAAGGTATCGAATTCGGTTTTATTCATTGTGGTAAACATGATGTTAATCTTTCTAATAATTTTCTAATATTTGCGGCTTAATGCACACTATGGCTACATTTCACCTGTTGGTTGCTGGCAAGGTCGGCTCAGCTTCGCCAAGAGCCACGCCAACTTAGAAAATCATTTTTAACAGTCATCATATTTACTTCTGTTTCTAAAGTTATTAAAGCAATACTGTCACTAAATCTTGTGAGACTAGCTCGGTTAAGTCTGTAATCATTGCATCGACCCTAGACTCGTCAATTGGTCGTCCCTGATTGTAACCGTAAGGCACGGTGACAATAAAACAACCTGCCGCATGAGCGGCCGCAATATCAGTTTCTGAATCGCCAACTAACATCGTCTCAAAAATATGGACATCTAGCTTTTCACAGATATGTTGCAACTGCATAGGATCAGGTTTCTTTTTTGGCAAACTATCACCAGACACAACCATTTCGAAAAATTCTGCTAAGCCGCTTTTTTGTAACAACGGCAAGGTAAACTTTTCTGGTTTATTAGTCACACAGGCCAGTTTCAGGCCTTTGTCACGCAAGGCTTGTAAGCCCTCCACTACACCGATATACGGCTTACTATTGCTTACATTATTGGCATAATGAGAGAAGAATGACTTCTCCGCTTGAGCAAATAACGCTGCATCAGGCTCATCATTCAGTCGACTAATGTCTAGCTGGCTATTCAAGCAGCGCTTAATAAGCACAGCTGCGCCTTCGCCTATATAGCTTTCAACTTGCCTCTCGGGCAATGCTGGCCGATTTAAGTCAACTAGCATTAAGTTGATTGCCGATGATATCTCTGGTGCACTATCAACTAGCGTACCATCAAGATCCAGCATGATGGCTTTTACTTTAAACATGACTAGTCAACTTAAGTGCTAAGAATTTAAACAACACGATTTGTATCGACACTTGAGTTTTTAAACAGTGGCTAATGCAGCACGCATTTCGCCCACTACAGTGTTGTAACGGTTTTTATCGCTATCGCTACCTTTTGTGAAAATCGCGCTGCCCGCGACAAATGTATCAGCACCTGCACGCGCAATTTCAGCAATATTTTGTGCATTCACGCCACCATCAACTTCTAACCAAATTTGACGACCAGTTTTTTCATAGTAGGCATCAATTCTTGCGCGTGCTAATTTCAGCTTTTCTAACGTTTCTGGAATAAATTTTTGACCACCAAAACCGGGGTTCACGGACATCAGTAGAATCATATCGACTTTATCCATCACGTGGTCTAAATAGCTTAATGAAGTCGCTGGGTTAAATACTAAGCCAGATTTACAGCCTAAATCACGCACCATAGCAAGGCTACGGTCAATATGTTCAGAAGCTTCTGGGTGAAATGTAATGATGTTTGCGCCAGCTTTAGCGAAGTCAGGAATAATACGATCGACTGGTTTTACCATTAAATGTACATCAATCAATGCGCCGGCTTTTTGTGAAACTTCACGAATCGCATCACAAACCAAAGGACCAATCGTCAAGTTAGGCACGTAGTGATTATCCATTACATCAAAATGCACTAAATCTGTACCTGATGTAATCACATCTTCGATTTCTTGGCCTAATTTAGCGAAGTTTGCAGAAAGAATACTAGGGGCAATTCTAAAAGTTTTATCCATGACGAAAATCCAAAAGTCCAAAAAATTAAGTAATAAGTCGTTATTTTAACGCGATTTTACACTTTTTGGATATCAGCCTTGCTTAACATAAGCCAATACATCAAAATTACGCTTATGCAGCTATATGTAATCGGCGTCAATCACACGACCGCACCCGTTCAGATTCGAGAAAATGTCGCTTTTACTAGTGAACATCTAGGAAGTGCCCTGCGCGAACTCACCTCGTACGATGCAACTGAAGCAGCAATTCTATCAACATGTAACCGTACAGAGCTCTATTGCAGCGCAGAAAACCCTGAAAAACCGCTGCAATGGCTTTCGCACTACCATAAGTTAGATAGCTCCAGCATTCAGCCTTACATTTACACGCTACCCAATGATGAAGCAGTGAAACACGCATTTAGAGTCGCCTCTGGACTAGATAGCATGGTGTTAGGCGAAGCACAGATTTTAGGGCAATTTAAGCAGTCCGTTAAAATTGCTCAAGACGCAGGCACACTAGGTACATTGTTGCACAAACTCTTTCAACGCACTTTTGAAGTGGCAAAAGAAGTACGCACCAATACAGACATTGGGACAAACTCTATCTCAATGTCTGCTGCTGCCGTCAAGCTCGCCCAACGTATTTTTGGCGATATTAGCCAACAAAAAGTGTTGTTTATAGGCGCAGGCGAAATGATAGAGCTATGCGCTGATCATTTCGCCGCACAAAAACCCAAGAGCATGATGGTAGCCAATCGTACCTTAGAGCGCGGCACCGCTTTGGCAGAAAAGATTTCTTCGCAAGGCGTTAAGACACAGGCAATTCTGCTAAATGATCTGCCAGAACGCTTTGCCGAGTTTGATATTGTGATTACCAGTACCGCCAGTCAATTACCTATTGTAGGCTTAGGCATGGTAGAAAGCGCGATTAAAGCCCGTCGCCATCGTCCAATTTTCATGGTCGACTTAGCCGTGCCGCGCGACATTGAAGCTGAGGTTGCGCAGCTCGACGACGTATTTTTATATACTGTCGACGATCTAGCTCAAGTGGTGACAGATGGCATGGCAAACCGCCAAGAAGCTGCAGTAGATGCTGAAGTGATAGTGACTGCACGCGTTGAAAATTTTATGCAGTGGATGAAAAAGCGTAATGCCGTGCCAACCATCAAAGCATTGCGTGACCAAGCAGAAGCCACTCGCCGAGTAGAGTTAGAGAAAGCACTCAAACTCATTCAACGAGGCGAAAGTGCAGAGAAGGTATTAGAAACATTAAGCAATGCGCTCACTAACAAATTCCTGCACGCACCAAGCCATGCTTTGAATCGAGCGCATGGCGATGAACACAACAAACTGGAAGATGTCATTAAACAGCTTTATCTAACTAAAAATTAGCCAATAAAACATTAATCTCAATATCAAGTACTCACTAAGGCTAGCTAATCCCTACCGTACTCAGAATGACAGAGATTGCAGCATTTAGGGTTAAAATACCCCAAATTTAAATCCACCATAAAACATATTACAAAGAATCACCCTATGAAACCTAGCATGATTAGAAAGCTCGCCACATTGAGCGAACGTTTAGAAGAAATTAATCGCCTCATGAGTTCTGAGGGCGTGACTAATAATATGGATAATTATAGAAAACTCACCCAAGAACATGCTGAAATCACGCCCATCGTTGAGCAGTATCATCTGTATGAGCAAGCTGAGGCCGATATAGCCGAAGCACAAAAAATGTTGAGCGACCCTGACATGAAGGAGTTTGCGCAAGAAGAAATTGAAGCTGGAAAAGAAAAATCAGAACAAGTTGAAAAAGCACTGCAGTTGCTACTTTTGCCAAAAGATCCTAATGACGATAAAAATCTATTTTTGGAAATTCGTGCAGGTACAGGTGGCGATGAATCTGGCTTGTTTTGTGGCGACCTATTTAGAATGTACTCAAGGTATGCTGAAAAGCAAAAGTGGAAAGTCGAAATTATGTCCGCTAACGAAAGTGAAGTAGGCGGCTACAAAGAAATTATTGTCAAAATTGAAGGCTACGGTGCGTACTCCAAACTCAAGTTTGAGTCAGGTGGGCACCGCGTACAACGTGTACCAGATACCGAAACACAAGGTCGCATTCATACCAGTGCCTGCACGGTAGCCGTACTACCAGAAGCAGACGAAGTCAGTGATGTAGTCATTAACCCCGCCGATATTCGGATTGACACCTACCGTGCCAGTGGTGCGGGTGGTCAGCACATTAACAAAACCGACTCTGCTGTGCGCATTACTCATGCGCCTACAGGCATTGTAGTGGAATGCCAAGAGGGTCGCAGTCAGCATGCTAATAAGGCTCAGGCCATGGCCGTACTCGCGGCACGCATTAAAGCCAAACAAGTCGATGAACAAAACAGCAAAATTGCCAGCGAACGTAAAAGCTTAATTGGTTCAGGTGACCGCTCAGAGCGCATCCGCACCTACAATTACCCGCAAGGTCGCATTACCGACCATCGCATCAACCTTACTCTATATAAGATTGATGCGATTACCGAAGGTGATATGGACGAGCTAATTGGTGCGCTCGCAGCTGAACACCAAGCAGATTTATTGGCTAGTTTGGGTGAGGATAACCTGTAATATTACTTGCATGTTTGTAAAGGCTATTCGTTATAGGTACGCAATTCAAATGAACATGATATGGCAAAAAGTAAATCTTCTGACTTTTACCAGTATATTGATGACTTATAAATATCCAAAGGCTGGCGATAAAATTATCACCAATGACTAATTTACCTACCATCAAACTCGCGCTTACTTCTGCCGCTGCGCAATTAAGCAATGAAGAAGCGACATTAGAAGCGCAACTACTTTTACAACACGTACTAAATGTTAACCGCGCATGGCTCATCGCACATGCTGATGATGTTCTTCAAGCCAATAGTCACGCCATGTTGGAAACGCTACTTAAAAGAAGATTAAGCGGCGAGCCAATTGCTTATATTTTAGGCATTCGTGAATTCTATGGCTTAGATTTAATGGTCACACCCGACACATTGATTCCGCGGTCGGATACTGAAACACTGGTAGAAGTAGCGCTGGATAAAATGCCTGACAATGCTTTTAATGTTTTAGATCTTGGCACTGGCTCTGGTGCAATTGCTTTAGCAATTGCTAAAAGTTGCCCACAAGCCAGCATTACCGCGGTTGACGCCTCCGAAGCCGCTTTAGACCTGGCAAAAAAGAATGCGCAAAGTCTTAACGTACCCAACGTGCAATTTATGTTAAGCAATTGGTTTGATACATTTTCAACTGAAAAATTTGACTTTATAGTAAGTAACCCTCCCTACATCGAACAAGATGACATGCACCTTAAGCAAGGAGACTTACGCTTTGAACCGATGAGTGCGTTGGCTTCTGGCGCGGATGGTTTGGATGACATTCGCCAAATTATGAATAATTGTCTAACTCACCTAAAGCCGCAAGGCTGGCTGATGTTGGAGCATGGTTATAATCAAGCGGTACAGGTAGCTGACTTGATGGCGAAAACTGGTTTGGTGAACATCGTGACAATTAAAGATTTAGCTAACAATGACCGCGTTACTATTGGTAAAAACCCTTTAATTGTTAGTACGCATTGGGATTAAGCGCATATTTTTAGAAAAATTAATACAAACTCTTCAGCTGCACATAGTTATCGGCTGACGCCACTAAACCTGTGATTTCTTCTTGCGTTAGCGGACGGGTTTTCTTTGCGGGGCGACCCACATATAGATAGCCACTTTCCAATACTTTACCTTCTGGTACAAGACTACCCGCGGCAAGTAATACATGCTTTTGCACCACGGCCTTATCCATCACGATACTGCCCATACCAATCAAACAGGCGTTTTCAATGGTGCATCCGTGCAAGATTACGGCATGCCCTACCGTGACATTATCGCCGATGATTAAGGGTGAGCCTTGCGGATCAGCACTAGATTTATGATTCACATGTAACATGCTTAAATCTTGAATATTAGTGTTTTTGCCAATGCGTATAAAGTTCACATCGCCGCGTATTACGACCCCTGGCCAAACTGAACTATTTTCATCTATGCTCACGTCACCTATGATAGTGGCAGCTTCATGTATATAAGTACTTTTGGCAACTTGCGGTGCTTTATTCTGAAAAGTTTGGATGTTTTTGCACTCCATCATCACACCTCTTTGTTATAAGCTAGTTTCTACAAGCTAGCTTCCTTCAAGTAAATCACACGAACTAGTACGACGAACAGCCGTATTTAATTTACACATAGTATAATTAAAAAATGACTGAGAATAACTCTTTAGGCAACAACTCTGTAGGTATAGTTGCTCCACAAACTGCACATTTCAATACACCGCTCACGCTAAAAAGCGGCGCAGTATTGCCACAATTCGACCTTGTGTACGAAACTTATGGCACATTGAATGCAGATAAATCCAACGCAGTGTTAATCTGCCATGCACTTTCTGGCACGCATCACGTAGCTGGAAAGTATACTGAAAATGATAAATATGCAGGCTGGTGGGATAATTTAGTTGGTCCTAACAAGCCATTAGACACAAATAAATTTTTTGTCATTGGACTTAACAACCTTGGCGGCTGTCACGGCAGCACAGGCCCAGTCAGCGTGAATCCTGATACCAATCAGCAATGGGGATCTCAGTTCCCTATCGTAACAGTTGAAGATTGGGTTAAATCTCAAGCGTTATTAGCGGATTATTTAGGTATTGAGCAACTAGCTGCAGTCATTGGCGGCAGCCTTGGTGGTATGCAAGCACTGCAATGGACAATAGCTTACCCAGAGCGAGTGCGCCACGCTTTAGTCATTGCCTCTGCACCAAATCTCACCGCTCAAAATATAGCCTTCAACGAAGTGGCCCGCCAAGCTATTATCACAGATCCTGATTTTCATGGTGGCGATTATTACACACACAAGGTATTGCCACGCCGTGGCCTACGCATCGCGCGTATGCTTGGCCATATTACCTATTTGAGCGATGATGCGATGGGGGCTAAATTTGGTCGTAAACTTAAAGGCGAAATTAAATACAGCTTTGATGCTGAGTTTGAAATGGAATCCTACCTGCGATATCAAGGCGATAAGTTTGCGGGGGAATTTGATGCCAACACTTACCTACGCATGACTCGGGCTTTAGATTATTATGACCCTGCACTCAATTTCGATGGTGATTTAAGCGCCGCTTTAAATAAAGTCACTGCAAAATTCTTAGTGGTTTCCTTTACTAGTGATTGGCGCTTCTCACCTACGCGCTCACGTGAAATCGTAAAAGCACTGCTTGATAATGAACGTACAGTAAGTTATGCAGAAGTCACCGCTGCGCATGGCCATGATGCATTCTTAATGCCAGATGCGCATTATCACAATATTTTACGTGCTTATTTAAATAGTATTGAAGTAGGTACTCACCGTGAAAAATAATGTAAATATTACAAATTCAATACAAGAATTCAGACAGGATTTTGCGATTATCTCCGGTTGGATTAACTTTCGCTCAAAAGTACTCGATTTAGGGTGTGGTGATGGTGCACTATTACAATTTTTACGTAGTAGCTTAGAAGTAAAAGGCTACGGCGTAGAAAAAGACGATACTAACTGGCTGGCATGTATGAATAATGGCGTGAATGTCATTCAAATGGACTTAGAGGACGGGTTATCAGGTTTTGAAGACCAATCATTTGATACCGTCATCCTCTCGCAGACATTGCAAGCAATGCATAATACAGAAGAGATTGTGCTTGAAATGTTACGCGTTGGTCGCGAGGTGATTGTCACTTTTCCAAACTTTGGCTATTGGCGCAATCGCATACAAATTCTCTCGGGCAATATGCCTGTGTCTAAAATACTGCCGTATCAATGGTTTGATACACCTAATGTACATCTTTGCACGATTAATGATTTTGACCAATTTTGTAGAAATCACAAAATTTCAGTGTTAGAGCGTAAAGTGATTACTGATGGCAATCAAATAGATTTGATGCCTAACTTCTTAGGCAACTTGGCTATTTATCGCCTAAAAGCCAATTACCTGAAAGCCAATTAGTAGTGCAGCTAAACGCCGCTAAACCGAGCATCTGGCAATCAATTTTTACTAAAAGAATGTTAGCCTGCGTATTCTTGGGCTTTACTTCCGGCTTGCCTTTATATTTGCTACTACAACTACTACCTGCATGGTTACGATCTGAAGGTATGAACCTTAAAACCATTGCCGCATTCGCGTTTATACAACTACCATACTCGTGGAAGTTTATCTGGGCGCCGCTGATGGATCGATACAGCCTCATTGCACCACTCGGGCGTAGGCGCAGTTGGATGCTTATCACACAGGTCGCGCTTTTTATTGGCATACTTACTTATGGTTTCTATGAGCCAAAGTTCAACATCACCACTATTGCGGTTATCTCAACAATAATTGCGTTTTTTTCTGCTAGTCAAGATATTGTCATTGATGCGTTTCGCCGCGAAATTTTAAGCGATCATGAGTTAGGTTTAGGTAACAGCGTACACGTTAATGCTTACCGCGTTGCAGGGTTGGTGCCAGGCTCACTTGGGTTAATACTGGCAGATCATTTGCCTTGGTCAGCTGTATTTTGGATTGTTGCGCTGTTTATGCTGCCCGGTATTATCATGACTTTAATTATCGAAGAGTCTAACAAGCCTGCTTTGCCAAAAACACTATATGCTTCAGTGGTTGAGCCTTTTCATGAATTTATTACACGTCAAGGCTGGCAAAGCGCATTATTAATTTTGGCGTTTATTTTGCTCTATAAACTTGGTGACAGCATGGCGACTGCGCTTGCCACACCATTTTATTTAGATATGCATTTTACCAAAAGTGATATTGGTGCCATTGCAAAAGGCAGTGGCTTAGTTTTGCAAATTGTCGGCGCTTTTGCAGGCGGCTTATGGATGCTCAAACTAGGCATCAATCGAGCATTGTGGGTGTTTGGTATTGCTCAAGCGGTCACCATTTTAGGCTTTGCCTGGCTGGCACACGCAGGCCCTTTTGTTGCGATAGGCGCAGCTGAACGCAGCATGCTCGCCGTTGTGATCGGCGCAGAGGCCTTTGGCGTGGGCTTAGGCACAGCTGCTTACGTCGCCTATATGGCGCGCGAAACCAACCCCATTTACACCGCGACCCAACTCGCTTTATTTACCAGCTTATCCGCCGTACCGCGCTCAGTATTTAACGCCCTAACAGGCGGCATGGTAGAAAATTTAGGTTGGGAGAATTTCTTTTACGTCTGTACATTATTAGCCGTTCCGGGCATGGTACTTTTATTAAAAGTAGCGCCTTGGCATTCGGCTAATACAAATGATTAAAAACTCCTGCTTTGTCATCCTGACTTCCATTGAAATGATGGCATAGTAAAATTTTTGTAAGCCTATAGCAATCATTCCGACCAACTCCTATGCCCTCACAAAAGGAGTTAAATCATGCATCTGATCGCTAAAGTAGTACTCACTTTAAGCTTAGTTAACTTTACTGCACAATCTGCCTTCGCTGCAGAGTGCAGTGCCAAAAGTGGCATAGCGACAGTGCCCTTACTCGAGTTATACACCTCAGAAGGTTGTAGCAGCTGCCCGCCCGCAGATAGATGGTTAAGCAATTTAAAACCAGATGCTAAAAAAATCATCCCTCTCGCTTTTCATGTTGATTATTGGGATTACATAGGCTGGAAAGATAAACTCTCTAAAGCAGAATATAGCGACAGGCAACGTAAAACTGCTGCGCTCGCAGATGCAGGGTTTGTCTACACTCCGCAATTTGTATTAAACGGGCGTGACTTTAAAGGTGCGGACACCCCGCGCTTAAACCAAGCAGTTGCTGCCAGCCAAAAACTGGCCTCTCGCGCCAACTTAAGCCTAAATGCAATCACACAGGCAAATGGTGAAATCACACTCAAAGCCACTGCTCAAGCAGTTAACCCTGTTAATATTAACGATGTCGATATTTTTATAGCGCTATATGAAAGTAAGCTAGTCAGTCAAGTGAATGCCGGTGAAAACAGCGGTCGCGAACTAAAACATGATTATGTAGTGCGTGATTTATTAGGTGCTTATCAACTGAACAGTAAAAATGAGTTTACAAAGAGTTTCATCTTAAAACCAGAGTGGAAAGACAGGCAAGCGGGTGCAGTAATATTTGTGCAAAACTCAAAGAATGGTGAAGTTTTACAAAGTTTACAGTTGCCGTTTTGTAACTAAACTTGGAGCAATGATTAAGCTAACCAAAATAGGGCGTGAGTGAAAATTGATGTGGATTTAAGGCAAAATATAGCTCTACCATTAAATAGAACAACCTTGGGGAAGCGCTGAACACTCCCCAAAAGGCATTTTATTTATTTGTACCACAGTGTTCTCTTTGCAAGCAGCAACGCATTATCAAATATCCCACTAACCTTTTACCCTGTCACATTACCTGGGTTAAGTGCTGTCATCTATTCAAGTGCGACAATTTGTCACATTCTCAAGCACCTTTATTTACTCTATACTCGATCTACTAATTACTTATGCCATTAAATAGCAACGCAGTTAATATCTTAACTTATATGAATATAACGACTATGAATAAAATGATTTTTAAATGCTTTACAGCCGTAGCATTGAGCCTTCCAGCAATTGTTTATGCAAGCTGCGGAAGCGCTTTTTGTAATATGAACACGGACTGGGATATACAAAGCATCAGTAATAAGTCTAGTGTGCGTTTAGATTTACGTGCTGAATATATTAATCAAGATCAATTACGCAGTGCTACACATAAAACCAAAGCCGCAGGCGAGGTGGGTGAGCATGATGAGATTCGTACTATCAATCGTAACTATCTAGCTACTGTGGATTGGAGTATTAATGAAGACTGGGGCTTAACTCTTAAACTGCCATTCATAGACCGCTCTCATCAACATATTTTCAATGCAGATGATGGCTTAGGTGGTGTTGACCCAGAATTAGAAAAGTGGAATTTTTCAGGCTTAGGTGATATTCAGGCGATAGGACGCTATCGCTTTTATCATAATGCCGATAGCAATGCAGGTGTACGTTTTGGCCTTAAATTACCCACGGGAAGTATTCATAAAAGTAATGCAGAAGAAGATGCAGAACGCAGCCTTCAGCCTGGAACTGGTAGTTTAGATAGCGTATTAGGTGCTTACTACAACCACCATACCGGAAATTTAAATTGGTTTGCGCAAGGCACTTGGCAACAAACCGTGAATGAGCGAGATAACTTTAAAACAGGCCGTAAACTAAATGCTGATATAGGCTTAAGCTATAGCACCACACCAGATTTAAACCTAATGATACAGTTAAATGCGCAACATAAATCCCATGACACTGGCGCTAATGCCGAGCCCGCCGATTCGGGAGGTAGTACTTTAAGCCTGAGTCCGGGGCTAAGCTATCGCCTTACTGGTGACACCCATGTTTATGGGTTTATTCAAGCTCCTATTTACCAGTATGTAAGAGGAACGCAACTTACCAGCGACTGGTCTGTAGCACTGGGGATTAGCACATTATTCTAGTAAAACAACGACCCCTTTTTATTAAATGTACTAGTCTGCATATTCGATAATTAAGGGTGCGTGGTCACTAAAGCGCTCGGCTTTATAAATGCTAGCAGAAACGGCTTTTACCGCAATTGCTGGTGTAGTAATCTGATAATCAATACGCCAACCTACGTTTTTTGCCCACGCCTGCCCGCGATTGCTCCACCATGTATAGCATTCATCGGTAGTATTAGGGTGCAGACTTCTATACACATCTACCCAACCCACCTCATCAAACAATGTGGTTAACCATGCACGCTCCTCTGGCAAAAATCCTGAGTTTTTCTTGTTACCTTTATAGTTTTTAAGATCAGCTTCTTTATGTGCGATATTCCAGTCACCGCAAATAATGACCTCACGACCACTTTTAATTAGTGCCTGCATGTGCAGCATAAAGCGTGTCATGACACTAAATTTAAATGCTTGGCGCTCCTCTCCACTAGAGCCGCTTGGCAAGTACAGTGAAACCACGCTTAAATTACCAAATTGACACTCTAAGTAGCGGCCCTCGCTATCGATATCCTGCACGTCATCATTCGCGCCGCTTAAGCCCTCAATCACAGCATCTGGCTTAGTTTTACAATAAATACCTACGCCACTATAACCTTTTTTTTCTGCATAATGAAAATAGCCGTAATAACCAGCTGGGTTGAGCATTTCTGGTGTCATATCAGTTTGTTGGGCTTTAATTTCTTGCATGCAAACCACATCAGCACTTTGCGTTTGTAACCACGTTTGCACACCTTTATTTGTTGCAGAGCGTATGCCATTCAGGTTTAGCGATATAATCTTCAAAACTTAACTCCTTAATATAATTATCTAGAACATGAGCACGAAACACATAATTGAGCAGCCTGACCAATTCAGACAAGAGTTTATCGCATTTGCCATCAAAAAAGAGGTTTTACGCTTTGGCGAATTTACAACTAAAGCGGGTCGTCTAAGCCCGTATTTTTTTAATGCGGGTTTGTTTAATGATGGCGAAAGCTTAATGAAGCTCGGTGAGTTCTATGCAGCTGCCATTAATAACTCAGGCATAGAATTTGATATGTTATTTGGTCCAGCTTATAAGGGTATTACGCTAGCAGCAAGTATTGCCATTGCATTTGCCAAAAATGGTCGCAATGTGCCCTATGCATACAACCGTAAAGAAGCTAAAGACCATGGTGAGGGTGGTGTAATTGTTGGCAGCCCACTAAAAGGTCGGGTACTCATCATTGACGACGTTATTTCGGCAGGCACATCTGTGAGAGAATCTGTTGATCTAATCCGTCAGAATGGCGCAGCTGCATGTGGTGTAGCCATCGCTATAGATAGGCAAGAAAAGGGGCTAGGCGAGCTATCAGCAGTGCAAGAAGTGATTAAAAATAATGCTATACCAGTATGCGCAATCGCTAGTTTGAGTGATTTATTGACCTATCTAGCAAATCAAAATGATGTGGCACAAAATTTGCTGCTGGATAAAGTAAGGTCGTATCGACAAATGTATGGCGTTATTTGATTAATTTAAGGTTGACTTCTATACCTTCGAGTACATTTAAAAAATGGTGAAAATAAAGTATTAACTTTTAAAGTGAACCCGTCCGCTGAAATTAACTCACATTTTTCTAACAAGGCTAAACTTGGTCGCCCAAATTTAATCTTGTTTAGAATATTTTTTACTAGTGCATTGATATTTGCAACTTCATATCTCGCACATGCTGATGGCAACAAAATAGTCAAATGGAAGGACGCAAGTGGCGTCACCCATTATGGTGACAAAATGCCCCCGCAAGAATCTGGTCGTAGCAACAGCGTGCTAAACAACCATGGCATGGTGATTAAAACGAATGAGTCTTTTAACCCAAAAGATAACACCAAAGAAGCAGAAAAGCTTTCAGCAGAACAGCAAAGACAAGACAAGGCCTTATTAGCCTCTTATTCATCTGTAGAAGAAATTGATATGGCTGAAAAGCGTAACTTAAAAAGTGACGAAACGGCTTTGCTCACGTTAAGTCAGAATCAAGAAGAGGCTAAAAAAATGTTGGCCAATATTTATGCAAAATTTTTTGGTAAGAAAATGCCAAGTCAAGCCACAGAAGATGCTAAAAACTATCAAACTCAAATTACAAAGACAAAGTCACAAATTGTTGACGTGCAAAATAGTATCACTCAAACGAAAACTCGTTTTAATCAATATAGATCTCGGTATGCTGAACTGAAGCCACAATAAAGTTTGCGTACAAATACGAATTCATAGGCAGTGAATAAAAAAGCCGCCTATATCCGAAGCTTTCTCTGCATTGACGGCAATTTACTTTATAAGCACTGAAATTTTTAACTTATAAATCTAGCTTAGTTTTTTCTTCAATATCTCATTAACCTGCGCTGGGTTAGCTTTGCCTTTAGAAGCTTTCATGGCTTGGCCAACTAGCGCATTAAACGCTTTTTCTTTTCCGGCTTTAAACTCTTCAACCATCGCTGTATTTGCAGCTAACACCTCGTCAATAATCGCTTCAATTGCGCCGCTGTCTGACTCTTGCTTTAAGCCTTTAGCTGCAATAATGTCATCAACGCTTCCTTCAGCATTCCACAGCGCCTCAAACACTAGTTTAGCTGCGTTGTTTGAGATTGTATTATCACCAATGCGTTTCAATAACTGCGCGAGTTGCTGCGCATTGATAGGTGTATCGCTAATACTCGTATCTGCTGCATTTAACTTGGCTGCCAGTACACCCATCACCCAGTTTGCGGCTTGTTTAGCATCAGCACCTGCATCGACAGTTGCAGTAAAATAATTAGCTAAATCTTGTGACGTAGTCAGCGCGTTTGCATCGTAGTTAGACAATCCATATTGTGTTTCAAACCTAGCTTTCATCGCTTCTGGCAGCTCTGGCATTTGCGCTTTCACCGCCTCTTTATCCTCTTCTGAAATGACCAATGGCAACAAATCTGGGTCTGGAAAATAGCGGTAATCGTTTGCTTCCTCTTTGCTACGCATAGCGCGTGTTTCGCCAGTATCTGGGTTAAACAACACCGTGGCTTGCTGTATCGTTCCACCGTCTTCCAGCGTTTCAATTTGCCAACGTGTTTCATACTCAATCGCTTGCTGCATGAACTTGAACGAGTTGAGATTTTTAATCTCACGACGCGTACCTAACTTCTCTGTGCCTTTGGGGCGAACGGATACGTTTACATCACAGCGGAAGCTACCTTCTTGCATATTGCCGTCGCAAATACCAATCCATTGCACTAGTTCGTGAAGCTTCTTCGCATAAGCTACAGCTTCAACCGCAGAGCGCATATCTGGCTCAGTCACGATTTCTAACAAAGGCGTACCTGCACGGTTTAAATCAATACCACTCATGCCCTCAACAGCACCATGCACAGATTTACCTGCATCTTCCTCCAAATGCGCGCGCGTGATATTCACCACTTTTTCATAAGCCGCATTTTTACCAGCCGCAGGTACTTGAATTGTAATCGCACCCTTGCCAACAACAGGTAACTCAAACTGACTGATTTGATAGCCTTTTGGTAAGTCAGGGTAAAAATAGTTTTTACGGGCAAACACAGAGCGTGGTGCAATATGAGCATTAATCGCCAAGCCGAACTTAATGGCGCACTGCACAGCCTCTTTATTCAACACAGGCAACACACCCGGCAAGGCGATGCTCACTTCACAAGCCTGCGTGTTTGGCTCAGCACCATACTTAATCGATGCACCTGAAAAAATCTTAGTATTTGTTTTTAGTTGGGTGTGAGTTTCTAACCCGATGACGACTTCCCATTCCATGCTTTACTCCAACCCTGCTGGCATACGTGTGTGCCAATCTGTCACTTGTTGATATTGGTGCGCTACATTCAACATACGCGCTTCATCAAAATAATTACCGATAATTTGTAAACCAACTGGCAACGATACGCCGTCGTCGCTTAGCGCAAAACCAGCAGGTATGCTCATACCTGGCAAACCAGCTAAATTGGTAGAGATGGTATAAATATCTTGCAGGTACATGGCGACTGGATCATCTACTTTCTCACCCGCTTTAAACGCGGTTGATGGCGCGGCTGGCCCCATAATCACATCACATTTTTTGAAAGCTTCGACAAAGTCTTGCGCAATCAAACGGCGAATTTGCTGAGCTTTTAAATAGTAAGCATCATAATACCCTGCGCTTAATACATAAGTGCCAATGAGAATGCGGCGTTTTACTTCCGCGCCAAAACCTTCAGCGCGGCTCTTGTTGTACATGTCCATCAAATCTGTGTATTCAGCAGCACGATGGCCATAACGCACACCATCGTAACGTGACAGGTTACTTGAAGCCTCAGCAGGTGCTAACACATAATAAACAGGAATCGACAAACCAGTATTAGGTAATGAAATATCTACAATTTCAGCGCCTAGCTTTTTATATTCTGCAATGGCAGCTTCAATCACTTTGCCTACGCTGGCATCTAAACCTTCTGAAAAATACTCTTTTGGTAGACCGACTTTTAGACCTTGCAGAGGTTTAGCTGAATTTGAGCTATATAGGTCACGCGTGTAGTCCTCTTTTTCACGATTCAAACTAGTAGAGTCACGCTCATCAAAACCAGCCATCACGTTCATCATCAGCGCACAATCTTCTGCACTTTTTGCCATCGGGCCTGCTTGGTCTAATGATGATGCAAAAGCAATCATGCCGTAGCGTGAAACTGTACCATAAGTAGGTTTTAACCCAGTAAAGCCACATAATGAAGCTGGTTGGCGAATGGAACCACCAGTGTCAGTACCTGTTGCGGCTGCGCAAAGTCTTGCAGCTACCGCCGCTGCGCTACCGCCACTACTACCACCTGGTACACGGTCAAGGCTCCATGGGTTTTTTACACCGCCGAAATAGGATGTTTCGTTTGAAGAACCCATTGCGAACTCATCCATATTGGTTTTGCCTAAATTCACCGCACCTACAGTATCAAACTGGGTGATAATATGAGCATCATAGGGCGCAATAAAATTAGTCAGCATTTTAGAACCACAAGTGGTCTGCCAGCCTTTTGCACAAAAAATGTCTTTTTGCGCAATGGGAATACCCGTTAACGGGACAACATTTCCTGCGGCGATGCGAGCGTCAGCTGCTTTAGCCTGCGCCAAAGCTTTGCTTTCATCTAGAGAAATATAGGCATTAATATTAGGGTTGTATTGCTGAATTCTATCCAGAAAAGTTTGTGTCAATTCAACACTAGAAATCTTCTTCGCATGGAGCATGTTGCCCAGCTGTTTTAGGCTGCTGTTAATCATATTCAAGTCTTATATTTAGGTGTTTACTCAATTACTTTAGGTACAAGGTACAAACCATCCACCACCGCTGGCTCCACTGAGCCATTGCCAAGAGCAGGAGCATTTTTCTGAAATTCTTCACGCAGATTAGTTTTAGTCACGATATCGTCACGCAAGCGCTGACTTAAATCTTGAGAATGTGACATCGGCTCAATACCCGTGGTATCTACTGCTTGCATCTGCTCTATGAGGCTAAGAATCCCTGTTAATTTAGTCAGAGTTGCCGCCGCATCACTTTCACTTACTTCAATACGTGCCAAATGCGCAACCTTTTTGATATCTTCAATGCTTAATGCCATGTTTCATTATTCCGAAATTTAGTTAGACCATTGCTATGTGCAAAACGAGTCATTTATTATGACTTCTCTCTGCAATTAAGTTGCAATCACATCTTAATTTTCAACTCAATATGCGGTATTATACCTGCAATTTATTGACGTCTTAATCGCACTCTAACATTTACTTAGCGTCCCAAATTATCGCCTTGCATCAAACCACAGGAAAAACACAATGTTCGGTTTTATAACTAGCTATTTTTCAAACGATCTTGCTATCGACTTAGGTACAGCAAACACGCTGATATACTCTCGCGGCAAAGGCATCGTTTTAGATGAACCTTCAGTGGTTGCCATTCGTTTAGAAGGCGGTCCGGGCGGCAAAAAAATCTTACTCGCCGTAGGCGCAGAAGCTAAGGGCATGCTGGGTCGTGCACCAGCAAATATTCAAGCAATTCGCCCAATGAAGGACGGCGTGATTGCAGATTTCACTATTACTGAGCAAATGCTCAAATACTTTATCCGCCGCGTGCATGATGCGCGTTGGTTTTCACCAAGCCCACGTATTATTATCTGTGTACCAGTCGGCTCTACTCAAGTAGAACGCCGCGCAATTAAGGAGTCTGCTGAGCGCGCTGGTGCTAAGCAGGTGTTTTTAATTGAAGAGCCAATGGCGGCCGCAATTGGTGCTGGTATGCCAGTTTCAGAAGCAACTGGCTCTATGGTGGTGGATATCGGTGGCGGTACAACTGAGGTGGGCGTTATTTCACTTGGTGGTATTGTTTATGCGAAGTCTGAACGTGTTGGTGGTGATAAATTCGACCAAGCGATTATTGACTATATTCGTCGCAATTACGGTATGCAAATTTCTGAGCCTACCGCTGAAAACATTAAGAAAACTATTGGCTCTGCCTTTCCTGGTTCAGCTGTTTTAGAAATGGAAGTTACGGGCCGTAACCTTGCAGAAGGCTTACCACGTAAATTCACTATATCTAGCAATGAGATTTTAGAGGCGTTGACTGAACCATTAAACGCAATTGTCGGCGCAGTAAAATCAGCTTTAGAACAAACACCGCCGGAGTTAGGCGCAGACATTGCCGAAAAAGGCATGGTATTAACAGGTGGTGGCGCTTTACTACGTGATTTAGACAGGCTACTAGTTGAAGAAACCGGTTTGCCCGTCATTGTCGCAGAAGACCCATTAACTTGCGTAGCACGTGGTTGTGGCCAAGCTTTAGAAGAGATGGATAAACTAGGTAGCATCTTTGCTTACGAATAGAAGAGGCTGAGCAGCCTGCGTGATGAAGTAAATTTAGGCCGTACTACACGGCCTAAATCACATAAGAAGTTATACTTTTACCTTAAAGAGAAATTGCATATCGCTTAACCAATGGCACGCCGCTTTAATCAAAAACTCGAGCAACAATCCGCCCCAGCATTTTTTGTGCATGGCCCGAGCCCTCTTGCACGTTTAGCTTTTTTCTCCGCACTTTCACTTGCATTAATGGCAGCAGATTCTCGTCTAGAATATCTAGCGAGCGTGCGTCAGAACCTACAGGCACTATTGCACCCCTTGCAATTATTAGCCAATGCCCCATCGCGGCTTTATCGTGATACCAGTGAGTACTTTTCAACTCATGAGTACCTTCTTAATGAGAATAGAAAGTTAAAAAAAAACGCCCTTAAGCAAGCCGTAGAACTACAAAAGCTCAGCACTCTTGAGCTAGAGAACGACAACCTTCGCCAACTATTACAAACCAATAAGTCCATCATTGAAACTAGTGTAGCAGCTGAAATTATGCACGTGGGACGTGACTTATTCACCAAAAAGATCATCGTAAACCGTGGTGCAACACATAACATAGCAGCAGGCGAAGCAGTCGTGGACGCAACCGGCGTAATCGGTCAAGTTACACGCATTTATCCTTTAAGCAGTGAGGTCACACTTATTACCGATAAGTCATTAGCCATTCCTATACAAGTAGAACGTAACGGTTTACGCGCTATTGCATTTGGGCACGGTCGCGACAACACCTTAGACCTACCTTATTTACCAACCAATGTGGACATTCAGCGTGGCGACAAATTAGTGACATCAGGCATAGATGGTGTTTACCCCGCAGGACTTGCTGTTGCAATAGTTTCACAGATTGAAATTACACCTGATTCACCATTCGCACGTATTATTTGTGTACCGACTGGCGGTGTAGAAAACCATAAACAAGTACTTTTAGTCAGCATTCCACATACGATAGAACCTGTTAAAACCGAGATTATCAGCACAGTTAAACTAGAGGCTAAAGCTAAAAATCCTGAGAGCAAAGTGATAGCAATTAAACCAACAGTAGCTAAACCTGGAGTTAGAGAGCCTACTGCAGTTAAAGCTGGACCTGAAAAGCCACAACTAATACCAGAAGTTAAGTCAATAATAACCACTCCGACAAACAACGTGAGCAAGCCACATGCCACCGAGTAAGCTCAAATCTATCTACTTATCGCTGGCTATAGCGTTCGTTTTTCTACTGCTACCTTGGTCTGGATTTGCACTGAAAATACGCCCAGACTTTATATTACTAGTCATTATTTTTTGGTTAATACGTGCCCCTAATCTGTGCAATGTAGGCACAGCCTGGTTTTTAGGTCTTTTTGTAGACTTAGCAACAGGCGGAATATTCGGACAATTTGCCTTGGCTTATACCATCACCGCTTTTTTTGCGGTAACTTACCAGCGCCGCTTGGTATTGTTTAACCATACACAGCAACTAATTTATGTATTTTTTCTACTGATGATTTCGCAAATCGTTCTGCTTATCATTAAAACCTTTTCTGGTGCAGAGGCTTTAGGTTGGGATTACTTCTTACCTAGCTTTCTTGGCGTTTTATTATGGAGAGTCGCTGTAGTTTTTGGTTTGAACACAGGCGGCCGCTCACGTGGTGCTTAATATGCTGATGACAGGCATTTAATTATGCGCGCAGAGCTTAAGAACTTTCAGCACGAGCAGTACTACTTTAAGCTGAGATTAGGCTTCACGGGCTTTGTTGTATTAGCATTATTTAGCCTGCTGGCGTTACGCTTTTCATATTTGCAAATCAAGCAATATAAACACTACCAAACACTAGCTGAAAACAATCGTATTTCACTCGTGCCAATTGTACCTAATCGTGGTTTGATTCTCGATAAGAATGGCGTTGTACTTGCCCACAATTTTTTCGTCTACACTTTAGAAATTACGCCATCCAAGGTAGATAATCTAGAAAAAACCATCTCTGAGATCAGTAAACTGGTCGAGGTCAGTTCATTAGACCGCAAGCGTTTCAATAAACTTAGAGAGGAAAGCCGTAACTTTGAAAGTGTACCAATTCGTACTCACTTAAATGAAGTTGAGGCCGCAAGTTTTGCAGTTAACCACTACAGATTCCCAGGGGTAGAAATCAAATCGCGACTATTTAGGCACTACCCGCTAGGCAAGCTAGGCGCACATATGGTTGGATATATAGGACGCATCAATGATAGCGATTTAGATAACCTTGAAAAAAAAGGCGACCTTTCCAACTATAAAGGCTCTGACCATGTGGGAAAAAGTGGCATAGAGCAGTCTTACGAACGCCAATTGCACGGCACTACAGGCTTCCAACAAGTAGAAATAGATGCCGATGGACGCGCCGTTAGAGTATTATCAAGCACACCACCTGTACCAGGCAGTAATCTTGTTTTAACAATTGATAGTAAAATCCAAGAGATTGCTGAAACGGCTTTTGGCGAACATCGTGGTGCATTAATCGCAATTAACCCAAAAACTGGTGAAGTACTAAGCTATGTCAGTCAGCCGACTTTTGACCCCAATATGTTTGTAGATGGTATTGATGTCGAGAATTGGAAATTACTCAATGACTCTTTAGATAAACCACTTATCAATAGGCCTATACGCGGCATCTATCCGCCAGGCTCTACTTTCAAGCCCTTTGTTGCAATGGCTGGACTGGAAAATGACAAGCGTACTCCTCCTTTTAGCATCAGCGATCCTGGTTACTTTACTTTAGCTAACAGTGTGCATAAATATAGAGACTGGAAACCCACGGGACATGGCATGGTAGATATGCAACGCGCTATCACCGTATCGTGCGATACTTTTTTCTATGGCTTAGCGTTAGAGTTAGGAATTGATAAGCTGGCAAGTTTTGTCAGTCATTTTAACTTTGGTAGGAAAACTGGCATAGACATTCAAGGTGAAAACGCAGGTCTATTACCAACGCCAGAATGGAAAATGCATCGCTATAAACAGCCTTGGTATCAAGGTGAAACCGTCATTATTGGCATTGGCCAAGGCTATACCTTAGTGACCCCCTTACAGTTAGCGCAAGCTACCGCAACATTAGCGAATAATGGTGTAGCAATGAAACCACATTTAGTCGCTAAAATTCAAAAGTCCATTAGCAATGAAACACAAACGCTACCACTTGTCATACAGGATACCATTCCACTAAAACCTGAGAATATTGATATTGTTAAACGCGGCATGATTGCGGTAACACAGCCTGGTGGTACCGCTGCCTCTGTGGGTGCAAATGCAGCGTATACCATTGCGGCAAAAACAGGTACAGCTCAAGTGATTGGCATCAAGCAGAATGCAAAATATAATGCTAGCAGTATTGATGAACGACATCGCGACCATGCTTTATTTATTGCCTACGCTCCAGCTGAAGATCCAACAATCGCGATTGCAGTCATTGTTGAAAATGGTAATCACGGCGGCACAACGGCGGGGCCAATCGCCAGAAAAGTGATGGATTACTACCTACTAGGCAAAATACCAGCACCTGAACAAGCTAAGGATGGCCAGAATACAATGGTAAAACCATCTAATAGCACACTAGGTACAGCAACTCAGCCTATGCCGGAAGAAGAACTGCATGATTAATCAACTGCTAAAGCAATTTGTTAAACACATCGACTCTTTCTTAATGGTCTGTCTATTTTTCACCTTAATAGTCGGTTTATTCGTGTTATATAGCGCCTCTGGGCAAAGCGTTACCCGTATATATGGGCAAGGAGTTAATATCGTGATTGCCTTGAGCTTTATGTGGGTGGCTGCTAATATTGCGCCAAATCAGCTAGAGCGTGCTGCACTTCCACTTTACGTTTTTGGTGTTTTACTTTTAATTGCAGTCGCATTATTTGGCTCGATTAGTCACGGAGCGCAGCGCTGGCTTAACCTAGGCTTTACTAAGATTCAGCCGTCTGAAATCATGCGCATTGCCATGCCAATGATGCTTGCTTGGTATTTTTCTAAGCAAGAAGGCAAGCCTAAAATGGCAGACTTTGCCATAGGTGGATTATTATTACTAGTACCAGTCGCCTTGATTATGAAACAGCCTGATTTAGGTACGGCATTGCTAATTACCGCATCAGGCTTTTATGTGTTATTTTTAGCCGGTTTAAGTTGGAAGTTACTACTAGGTAGCATAGTATTGTTTGCAGCATCGACCCCTATACTTTGGTCTATGCTGCATGACTATCAACGTAAGCGTATTGAAATTTTACTGGATCCTACACAAGACCCGCTAGGCGCTGGTTACCATACCATTCAAGCCATTATTGCGATTGGTTCTGGAGGCGCCGCTGGTAAAGGCTGGCTAAACGGTACACAAGCTCAGCTAGATTTTTTACCGGAACGCACAACCGACTTTATTTTTGCTGTTTTCGGTGAAGAATTCGGATTACTAGGTAATTTATTACTACTTTCACTATTTACCTTGATTATTTTACGTGGCTTAATCATTGCGTCGCAGGCGCAAAGTACTTTTGCAAGGCTATTAGCTGGTAGTATCACACTTACTTTTTTCACTTACGCTTTTGTAAATATGGGTATGGTAAGCGGAATTTTACCTGTGGTAGGCGTGCCATTACCATTAATTAGCTACGGCGGAACTTCTATGGTATCACTATGCCTTAGTCTAGGTATTCTAATGAGCATACATACCCACAAAAAATTGGTAGCTACTTAATGGATCTCAATATTTCAAATCGTCAATGGATACGCTCTTACTTATTATTACTGATTATTAGCGTACTATTAAGCGCTTGTGGACAGAATCCTCCACTCAAATCTGTCACTAAGGCACCTAAAGCAACTACTTCAACGAAACAAACACCAACTACACTTAACAACGTAACAAAAGTTGAACCTAAACCAGGCTCAGGCGGTTATTATTTAGATGATGGTCCAGGTGAGAATCCACCAGTAAATATAGACAGTATTCCAAGTGCGACATTAAAGTCGGAACAGATTTACGATCGTGCGAACAAGCCATATTTAGCATTAGGTCAACAATATGCGCCCATGACTAGCTATGTACCGTATAAAAAACAAGGAGTTGCTTCTTGGTATGGTAAGCGTTTCCACGGCAAAAAAACCTCTACTGGTGAAGTGTATGACATGTACTCCATGACTGCTGCTCATACCATTTTGCCAATTCCTAGCTATGCAAGAGTCACCAACGTCGCTAACGGCCGATCAGTTATCGTACGCATTAATGATAGGGGACCATTCAAGCGTGATCGACTTATCGACCTATCCTACGTTGCAGCTTATCAGTTACGCCTAATTAAGCAAGGTAGCGGCTTGGTTGAGGTGGAGGCGATAGATACCAGCCCAGAAGCTTTGAGTAAAGCTCCGACGGATCAATCAATACAAATAGCTGCCGCACCTCAAAGTACATTTCAAGACGTATTAGCTGAAAACTTAACACCAAGTAATGCTACGTATTCTGCACAACCTATCTCTATAGAGGCAACACCCACGGCAGCACCTATAATAGCGACTGCTGCTCTTAGCACACCGTACTCACAGTTTTATGTTCAGGCAGGCGCTTTTAAGAGTGAAGCCAATGGAGATCTACTACAGAAAAGAATCCAAAGTTTAGATCTGAACGAAAATGTAGCTGTAGCTAACGTGTATAATAACGGCCTGTACCGAGTAAAAATTGGGCCATATGCAAGTAAACCTGAAGCCGATGTTTCGGCGGCTAACATCCGTAGGCAATTAAACATCGCCACACACGTCACTAACTAATCAACAACATCAAAACATAAATTACATGCAAAAAATAACTTCTACTCCACTAAAAAGTCTTTTATATTCCTTTGCGCTTAATCTAGCAGTGCTAGCTACTTCTTCTACAGTACTAGCTGAAAGTGCACAAATTGCACCACCGCCAAATTTAGCAGTTAGATCCTATTTGCTTAAAGACTTTAATAGTAATTATGTAATCGCATCACAAAATAGCAGTATGCGCATCGAACCAGCCTCACTGACTAAAATTATGACAGCATACTTAGCCTTTAAAGCGCTTAAAAATGGACACCTAACTCTGACACAAACATTACCGGTCAGCGAGTTAGCGTGGAAAGTAGAAGGCTCGAAGATGTTTATTGAGCCTAATAAGCCTGTGACAGTCGATGAGCTTTTACATGGCACGATTATTCAATCTGGCAATGACTCCTCTATTGCGTTAGCTGAAGGTATTGCAGGTACTGAGCCACAGTTCGCGGATATGATGAACAAGGAGGCGGCACGATTAGGTATGAAAAATACGCACTACATGAATGCAACTGGCTTGCCAGATGCTCAACACTATACTACTGCTGACGACTTAGCAACACTGGCTACAGCACTGATACGCGACTTTCCTGATCAATATCAGCGCTTGTACTCAACTAAAGAATATACCTACAATAAAATCACACAGCCTAACCGCAATCGCTTATTGTGGTCAGACCCTAACGTAGATGGTATGAAAACTGGTCACACTGAAACTGCAGGTTTTTGTTTAATTGCATCAGCAAAGCGTGATGGTATTCGCCGCATTTCCGTGGTGCTAGGCGCACCAACAGACTCAGCACGAGCAACTGAAAGCCAAAAACTTCTTAATTATGGTTTCCAATACTTTGATTCAAAACTAATCTATAAACAAGGACAAAGTATTAATCAGCTTAAAGTATGGAAAGGTGCTGAAAATCAAGTAGCTTCAACCGTAGCTAATGATTTGTTTGTAACCATTCCAAAAGGTGACTATGCTAATGTTAAGGCCGTCACGTCTAGCACTCAACCATTGATTGCTCCCGTTAAAAAGGGCCAAGTAATAGGCAATGTAAAATTTATGCTTAATGGCAAAGTAATTGAAGAGCGCAGTTTAGTTGCCGCAAAGTCTATCGATGGTGCGGGAATTTTAGGGCGCGCTTGGGACTCGATTAAGCTGTTAATACAGTAAGTATTATTACAAATTTACCGGGCTAACTATCATGGCTGATATAGAACCTCACACCGCCTCTCCATTAATTGACTTCCCTAGTGACTTCCCAATTAAAGTCATGGGGAAGAACGAAAACCAATTTTCCGAAACCATTGTTTCGCTTATCCAAACAGTCGTACCAACATTCAACCCTAAGAATATTGAGTCAAGAGTGAGCTCTTCAGGCAAGTATACAAGCCTCACATGCACCGTGAATGTCGAATCGCAAGCTCAATTAGATGATGTTTATCGCTTGATCAGTGCTCACCCTTTAGTAAAATTTGCGCTTTAAAGTTAATACCTAACTTCTAAAGTAATTTCACCAGACTAAAACCAATGACTTTGCAGCAACCTCTCTTAATCAGACAACTAGGCTTGACTGATTTTGAAACTATCTGGCATGCTATGCAAAAGTTTACGGTAGATCGTACGGCAAACACACCTGATGAACTCTGGTTAACAGAGCATTCAGCAGTATATACGCTTGGGTTAAATCGTAAAAATGTACGCCTGCCTGTTCGCAATGATATCCCTGTAGTTCATACTGACCGAGGTGGAAAAATCACCTATCATGGACCTGGTCAGCTTATTATTTATGCGCTAATCGACCTGAAACGGGGCAATCTAAACATCCGTAAGTTAGTGAGCTTACTCGAAAACTCCGTCATAGAACTACTCAATAACTTTGGTAAACAAGCCACCTCAAAACCTGATGCTCCGGGTGTATATATTGAAGAAGACAAAATAGCCGCATTAGGATTACGCATCAAAAATAATTACTGTTATCATGGCTTAAGTTTAAATATAAACATGGACTTATCGCCATTCGATGCTATCGATCCATGTGGCTATGTAGGCTTAAAGGTTACACAAACTAAAAAGTTAGGCATTAATGCCAGTTTAGAAACTATCAGCGAGTTGTTAGTCAACATACTCATGAAGAATCTTGACTTACAAAATAATTGAGTAAATGGAAATACAAATGACTGGTATAAGAACATCAAAAATCGCTGGTGTTAAAGAGATTGATAGTGCTAAAACTTCACGCATTCCTATCAAAATTATTCCTATGCCTACACTGCGCAAACCTGAGTGGATACGCATGAAAGCTCCTGACTCAGCACGCTACCAAGAAATTAAAAAGATTTTACGAGAGAGTAATCTTCATACAGTATGTGAAGAAGCCAGCTGCCCAAACATCGGCGAATGCTTTAGTAGTGGTACTGCTACTTTTATGATTCTCGGTGATATTTGTACTCGCCGTTGCCCCTTTTGTGATGTAGCGCACGGTAAACCACTACCACCAGATGTGAATGAGCCGGAGAACTTAGCGCGTACGATTGCGCAAATGAAGCTTAAGTACGTAGTGATTACCAGTGTAGACCGCGACGATTTAAAAGACGGTGGCGCGCAACACTTTGTAGACTGTATAAAAGCAGTGCGTGCACAGTCGCCTAATATTAAAATTGAAATTCTCGTGCCTGATTTTCGTGGTCGCTTAGAGATTGCCATAGAAATTCTACGTCATGCTCCACCTGATGTGATGAATCACAATCTTGAGACCATTCCTCGCCTGTACAAGCAAGCAAGACCAGGCTCGGATTACCAAAACTCATTACAACTGTTAAAAACCTTTAGTGAAATGTATCCAGAGGTACCAACAAAATCAGGCCTAATGCTAGGCTTAGGTGAAACCGACGAAGAAATTTTAGCGGTTATGGAGGACCTACGTGCGCACAATGTCAGCATGCTGACCTTAGGTCAATACTTACAACCTAGCGTGCATCACTTGCCTGTCATGCGCTATGTAGAGCCCGCATCATTTGAAAAATTAAAAGAAAAAGCTGATGCAATGGGCTTTAATAATACGGCTAGTGGCCCCATGGTAAGAAGCAGCTACCACGCTGACGTTCAGGCACATGAAGTCATTTAAAAGCTAATTCAACAGTCTATGCTAACGTGGTGGTGACAGAGTAGCCTAAACTAGATACCGAAAAGAGATTCTATGGTTCCACACTTAACAACTGCGCTCAATGGTCCTTTACTAAGCTTAGAAAAAAGCATGCTCGATGCTATGCCAAAAATCGAGCATTGGTTTCGCTCGCAATGGCTAGAATATTCTTCCCCATTTTATGCCAGCGTAGATTTACGCAACTCCGGCTTCAAACTAGCTCCGGTAGATACTAACTTATTCCCTGGTGGCTTCAATAACCTCAACCCTGATTTCTTACCTTTAAGTGTTCAAGCCGCAACGGTGGCGGTTGAGAAGGTGTGTCCAGAAGCACATCGATTGCTGATTATTCCTGAAAATCATACACGCAACACTTACTACTTGCGCAATGTAGTTGAACTTGTGAATATCATGAAACAGGCGGGACTTGATGTAAGAGTCGGCTCTATCTCACCAGAGATTACTGGGCCTACCAAACTAGAAACCCATGATGGTCATACCTTACTATTAGAGCCCATTGTGCGGGTAGGCAATCGCATTAAACTAGTCAACAATGAGCTTGGCAACTTTGATAGCTGTGCGATTTTACTAAATAACGATCTGTCTGCCGGTATCCCTGCAATTCTTGAGAATCTTGAACAGAATTTAATTCCGCCATTACACGCAGGTTGGAATACGCGCCGTAAATCTCAACATTTTTCTGCATATAATCGTGTAGCCAGTGAATTCTCTGCCTTACTTGGTATTGATGAGTGGTTATTAAATCCATATTTTGATACTTGTGGTGAAATTGATTTCCATGCTCGTACTGGTGAAGAATGTCTAGCGCTTAAAGTGGAAGAGTTACTAGCAAAAATCAAAATCAAATATACACAATACGGTGTAACCCAAGAGCCGTTTGTGATTGTAAAAGCCGACGCGGGTACTTATGGTATGGGCATTATGACAGTGAAGTCACCCGATGATGTGCGCGATTTAAATCGCAAAGCACGCAATAAAATGTCTGTAGTAAAAGAAGGTTTACAAGTCTCAGAAGTGATTATTCAAGAAGGCGTGTATACCTTTGAGAGCATCAATGATGCAGTTGCGGAACCTGTGGTGTATATGATGGACCATTTTGTGATTGGTGGGTTCTACCGTGTACATACGGGTCGTGGCGTGGATGAAAATCTCAATGCGCCAGGCTCACACTTTGTACCATTAGCATTTGAAAAGCCTTGCAGCATGCCTGATTGCGCAGGCGCCCCAGATGCGACACCTAACCGCTTTTATGCATACGGCGTAGTGGCGCGTTTAGCCTTACTTGCCGCTGCAATTGAGCTACAAGAACAAGATCCGCTCAACCAATCAAGCATGTGACCATGAAATTCAACTTTATTCTTGATCCATTAGAAAACCTAAAAAGTGACAAAGACACCAGCCTAGCCATCATGCGCGAGGCGAGTAGGCGTGGGCATGAGTTATTTGTCAGCATGCAGCATGAGCTTTTTTTACGCGGTGCAACAGCAAGAGTTAGCGCAAAAAAATTCATTTGTATTGGACAAAGCTATACATTAGAAGAAGCAATCGAATATACACCAGCAGACTTCGATGGCATTATTATGCGTAAAGACCCACCATTTGATAATGAATATCTATACAGTACTTATTTACTTGAAATTGCAGCTAATCAGGGTGCCAAAGTATACAACGACCCTAGTGCAATTCGTAGTTGGAATGAAAAGCTATCGGTCACACGCTTTCCGCAATTTGCACCTGAGTTTTTGGTGACCGCCAATAATGATTTAATTAGAGAGTTTTTAAATTCTCACCAGGACATAGTCGTTAAACCACTTGATGGCATGGGTGGCAGCAGCGTATTCAGGCTAAATTTGACTGACCCTAATATCAGTGTGATATTAGAAACCATTACCGAATTCGGCAGCCGCACCATTATGGCACAGCGTTATTTACCAGCAATTTTGCAAGGCGACAAACGCATCATTGTGATTGATGGCGTTCCATTACCGTATGCATTAGCACGCATTCCTAAGGCTGGCGAAACACGCGGTAATTTGGCCGCAGGCGGCACCGGGGTCGCACAATTACTTAGCAAGCGTGATTTAGAAATTTCCACAACAGTAGGTAAAGTACTTAAAACTGAAGGGTTGTTTTTAGTAGGTTTAGACGTAATTGGTGAGCATTTAACTGAAATCAATGTCACTAGCCCCACAGGCATGGTAGAAATCGCCAAGCAAACCCGCCACTTAACTCAGCCATGCAATCCTGCCAGCATCATGTTGGATGCTCTAGAGCGGCATGCTGCATTCTAAATGCGCAAACTAACCATTATTATTACGTTAGTCATAGCCCTTGCATTTGGCGCTTATCTGCTATCGCGCGAAGAGCCACTTTACCACACACAGAGCTACGTTTTTGGTACCTTAGTAGACATTACTATCTATAATGAAGATGCAGATCGCGCACGCTCACTCTCTAACCAAGTATTGCAAAACTTCCAAAGCCTGCATAATCGCCTACACGCATGGAAACCAATCTATGAAGGTAAGCCGAGCGAGTTAGGCCAACTCAACTCATCGTTCGAGCACGGTCATAAAATAAAAAATATAAGTCCAGACTTAATTGCCATGTTGGCTGATGCCAAATTACTATCGGCTAAATCACATGGTTTATTTAATCCTACCATAGGTCATTTAATCGGCGCTTGGGGCTTCCAGCGCGATGAATTTAGTGAGGTGACTATTGACGATAAAAAAATTAAAGCGCTCGTCAAATCCAACCCTAGTATGAGCGACATCGTACTTGAAAGTAATACGGTTTATAGTAAGAATTCTACGGTGAAGCTTGATTTAGGTGGCTATGCAAAAGGCTACGCACTAGACCTTGCAGCCCAATATTTACGCAAACAACACGTGAAGAGTGCATTGATTAATATAGGTGGCAATATTATTGCGATAGGTACACATGGCGACAAGCCTTGGAGAGTAGGTATACAGCACCCTCGCGCACCCACTGCAATTGCCACCATCGATTTACCCGATGGCTGGGCGGTAGGAACTTCTGGCGACTACCAACGCTATTTCATGCAAAATGGTAAACGTTATTGCCATATCATAGACCCACGCACAGGATATCCAGCCCAGCATACTCAATCCGTGACGGTACTCGTGCCCCCACAACCAGCTAATCAAACGCAAGCGGGGGTGTTGTCGGACGTAGCATCAAAACCTATTTTTATAGAGTTACCACAAAACAGAAGTAAAGCCGCACAGGAGTTGGGGATCGAAAACTTTATGGTAATTGATGATCAAGCCAATGTCTTTGTTTCTAAGAATATGGTGAAAAAACTCAATTGGCTAAGCACCAATGCTAAATTCACCACGCTTCAATAACTCATTTTGCAAGTTGAGAGGCCTTACTCAAAAACTTCTGGCTGGCGATTGGTTAGTGCTAATTGCCAGCACTTTATGTGTCATTTATTTATTTCAAACATTATGGACTAATGAACATGCCGCTAAAGTACAAATCAGGCTAGGTGATAAAGTTTACGCAACCTATAGCCTAAACCAACAACGCGAAATTCATATACACGGGAAATTAGGTGATGTAGTGATCAGTATTGCGCAAGGCAAAGCGAGGTTTACAAAATCACTCTGTCATACGCAATACTGTGTGCACCAAGGCTGGTTAACACACGCAGGACAAGCCGCAATTTGCTTACCTAATCAAGTCAGCTTAGAGTTGCTTGGCGAAACTAAACCCTACGATACGCTAAACTATTAACCTTAGTAACGAGCTATTACGTTGAAAACTACTCAGATTCAAACCACTGAAGACGACCATCGCATTGCGAAACTTGCAGCAATCGCTATTGCTCTACATATGGTTGAAGCAGTTATTCCGTCACCACTACCTGGTGTAAAACCTGGTATCGCAAATATAATCACTTTATACGCGCTATATAAATACGGCTTTACCACAGCAGCTTGGGTAAGCATTCTGAGGGTATTTGCCAGCAGCTTATTGCTAGGACAGTTCTTATCTCCCACTTTCGCACTAAGCTTAAGCGGCACCCTGTTAAGTCTATGTGCTTTATGGCTAACAATGCACTTACCAAAAAAATGGTTTAGCTCAATATCGCTCAGTATATTTGCAGCCTTTGCGCATATTGCAGGCCAACTGATTATTGTGCGCCTATGGCTGATTCCTCATGCAGGTGTTGCGTATTTAATTCCAATTTTTGCTGCTGCAGCCTTAATCTTTGGTGTTATCAATGGCCTCATAACGGCTAAATTACTTATAAATAGAGCTACTTAATATAAACTAAAAGAGCAGTATCAGCGCTCTTTTAGTTACTCACAACATCGGTATTTACTCAATCAGCTCCCGCCATATAGCGCGCTTCCCTGAAAATCCAGAAGGGTTAGATCCGAACTCAATAGGTACTACTTTTGGTGTTGCATCATCAGCAGTAGTCACCGAGCCTACTGGTTTGCCGTTAATATAAACGATATTAATACCAACGGGTGGCGCATTAGTTATTGATGACACAATACCAGTACCAGTTGTACCATTTCCCCCACCATTTTTATAATTGAAGTAATTTACCCAACCATAGCCTCCAGGAGAGCATACCGCACTTGTTGGTACGGTTGTAGGAACTACTAAAGTGCCCGAAACTAACCTTCCCTGTACGTTCTGCCGCTCCGATCCTTCACCTGCTTTTGCAGTAGCTAAATCAACATACCAGCCGTTACCACTAGTGAAGTAGTTAGCCGTGCTGTTGACTGCTGTACGAGTTGCACCTGATGTACTTAAGATTTGTGGTGTCAAGTAGTTACGTGCATTATCAAAAAAGACCCCGGTATCCTTAATTGCATAAACTGTTTGTCGCTGGGTATCTGTAAGATCGCTACTTTCTAGATACTTGCCTGTGCCCACAAATACCACTCTATAACCACTCACTTTACCTAGTTCTAATCGTGAAGTGATAGGTTGAGCTACCCCGCTCCCATCTTTCAAGGTAGCTAGTAAAAATGGGTTACTAGCTGAGGTATCTGAGTTAATGTCAAAACGCCATAAGTTACCCAGCAAATCACCGCCGTAAGTATAAACAGTTTCATTGTTTTTACTCGGGTACTCTATAAATGAAGTAATTTTTGCTAGGCCGCTAGGCGTAGACACGCTACCTTGACCTGTTGCAATTTTACGAATAACTGAACCACTAGTCGCATCAAGCACATAAAGAAAACCCTTACCTGGGTTGCTACCAGTCGTATTGTTATAACCAGACGTTAATAACACCACCCATCGACCTAATGGATAAGTAGAGTCTGGCTTAAGCTTGGTAACAACAGGGTTACCAAAACTATAGCCTAAATCATTATCCTTACTAGTATCGAACTCCCACAGTAGTACTGGTGTATCTCCAGTAATATTCAATGCATAATAGCCTTTACCTCCACCATTTAAACCTCCAACTAAAATAGTCCTCCAATCAGTACTACTAGCACAAGTTGAAGTACACACATCCGAAACAGTTGTAGTGCCATTCACATAATTAGTATGCATAGTGGCATAGTTTTTATCTGCCAGTTTCCACATATTTGGAATTACCATACTAGGCACATATGCCCAACGTTCTACACCGTTTACTGCATTGAATGCATGCAACATGCCATCATTTGTCCCTATATACACAGTATCGGTTCTACTAGTCGTCTTAAAACCTGCATAGCTAGCTTCTAGATAGTCAAAACTAGGCTTACCAACAAACACTGGAGCAGACTCAAGTGCATCACCCATTACAGACTCACGGTAACGGAATACGCGATTTACAGCTGTATTGCTATCACTATCCTCAAAGCCTTTATCGCCACGTAGATAGTTAACTAGATTAGTTTCTTTAGCTATTGTTTGCTGTGTTGTTGGATCTAAAAACGCCCATTGGCTTAGATTCGCACTCAAGAAAGCACTTTCAAAATTAAGTTTTTGTGTAGGGCTTAGGTTAGAGTAAGAGAAGTCGAGAAGAGTACCTGATGCATTCATCATAATTGAACGAGTACCTGCACTGACCTGATTATGTAAGGTTCCTGAACAGGCTTTAGGTACTTCCACAGCACAGCTTGTTACCGGAATAGCCCCTGTACCCCAAGCACCCGGCGAGTTACAAGTGCTAGCACTCGGTGTAACACAGTAATAGTTTGCACCGCTATTAGGTGTCATAATCGTGCTAGGTAACGCGCAAGATGCGCTAACCACATCTTCTGCGCACCACGTAGCTGCATCGCTCACTGCTCCCGTAGTTAAGTCAATACTACGCGCCTCTATATTCCCAGCCCATTTAACCGTAGTATAGCTCGCCACATAAGCGGAATTATTACCAGCAACTGGATTTAATGTACTAGTTGCAGCGGCTGCACCAGCACCTATTTTCGCATTAATTTGAGTAAGTGCATTACTGAGACTCTGTGTTAACTCAGCCGGATCTTTAGCACTAAAATAAGCACCTTGACCATTTACAGCGGCATGCCAAAGGTCATCGATCCTCTCCTCATCAGTATTTGTAATTGGGTCTGGCCAAACAACAGTAGGTGTACCAAAACCATTTTTAAGATCATAAAAGTCGCCTGACGTTGCGGTTTTATAATCGTTAGTATATAGCAGCGTACCATTCACACCCAAACCTAGGGTAAAAGTAGTCATATGCTGCTTAATATTATTATCAGTACCGCTAACAAACACGTTATTTTCACAAACATCCAAGCCGAGTGCACCAGTGCAATTGCTTAAACTAGTATCGCGTAAATCAGTATCGTAGTAATACTTAGTTACGTCTGCTAAAGTATCACTAGCTATTGCTCCCTCGCGCATAGGAAGTGGGATAGACGAACCTGTGTCACGATTTCCAACAGCACTCCCATTTAAGTCGTAAGGTCCATAAGTAGCAGTTTCAATATTATTGTTCCAATAACCATCAGTTGAGAGAATTGTAAAGTTCTGCTGACAAGAGTACTGCATGGGATCGGCAGCACCAGTTAATTTGTGAGCAAAGATTCTACCTGTTTTAGATATTGCTCCGCGTAATGGGGTATAACTAGAAGGGTTCGAATTAAACATCTTGTCATACCACAACGCTTTATGTGCTGCATCGAAGGTGTCAATATGGAGAAAGTATTTACCATCAGTGGCTCCAGTATAGCTAATCGCATTAAATCCAACACGATAACGTGTGTCTATCGGGCTAAAAGCCAAACTAGCTGCAGTTTTCATAGCTTGCATACGCGTTTGGTAGTAAGTCCACCAGTTAGCAAAGTTTGTCATTTCTTCTGTATAACTACATCCAGCTGAACCTACAGTACCAGAGCAGTCCGTACGAGTAATAGCCTTAGGGTAACTGCTGCCTATTACAATATCAACACGAGAAAAGTGACCTGGATAGCTTGCATCTTGCGCTGGTGTTGGTGCAATATAAGGCTGACCAGCGCTTGCATTGGCTCCACCTGCTGGGCCAACGTTGTTGGTAATAGTCAGATTGCTATCAAATGTAAAGCCACCACTACAGGCTGAAGCCCCTGCAGGGGCAGATACCACGCAACTTAATGAAGTAGTCGGTGAGCCAACCTTACTACACGTTGTTGTATAGCCATTCAATGAAACATTTACATTTGTAAACATGGAGTCTAATCTAACAGAGGTGGTACCGCTATTCGACGACGTGAAGTTGTTGAAAATCTTAACAGTAGAACCACATACGTTATTTGTAATAGATTTATTTTTACCAACATCGGTAACTTTAAATGACCCATTAGTTGGTGCTACCGCTGCAGTTGGTGCGATGTAAGGTTGACCAGGGTTAGCAGCTACTGCTGGTGTAAAAAACTTAGTAGGGTAGCGTGGAATAGTAAAGCCCGATTTATGTATTACCTGACAAGATCCTACTGCAGGTATTGCGGCTATTGCATTAGCGTTAGTATTGCACCAACGTACTTTTACTGGATACTTAAAAGTAGCTGTTGCAGTAGTTTGACAGTTGCTTAATTTGACTGAATCGCAATACTCACCCGGTGTAATAGTGTAATAATGTGGTCCCCAAGCGCGTGCTGTGATAGTCGGTAAAAGTGGCGAACCCCCTACTACTGAACCGCTACCCGTAGACTTGACCGATGGATGAGAGGTCGCATAAACTTTTCCATTTATGGGAAAGCTACTGGTATTAGGCAGAATATAATTGTCGTTTCGAAGGCAATCCGTATAAGTATTATCAGTACACCACTCCACATCGGTATAACCTGTTACTAAGTTTGTAGAGCCTGTATCTTGTATATTGTATGCATCATTCTTAACAGAAGTCCAAGGACTTACCTGATTTGCTTTACTTGATCCATCTGCATTCATTGCGGGCTTATAGCGAATTGCAGGATTATAATAAATAGCATTAAAGTCGCTACTTTGATAGGGTGGTTGGTTAGGATAAGCCGGCGATGTGGTGAGGTTACTGGTTTGATTACAAGCCGCATTATATGAGCCAGAAGTGCTTTTACAGAGATTATCGCTGACCCAATCTGGCAAATAATTTGAAGCCATACTACCGGAGTCATCTAATGTAAACATTAGGTTGGGTAACACATTAGTTGTTGTCGCGGTTGCTAGTGGTACAGTAGCTAAATTAACTGTGGCTGAGTACGCCGAGATCGACTGCATAATACAGATGAGAAACGTAAGCGTTAAAAAATAGTTGTTTTGTAATTGACGCTTCATGATGAACTCCTAGTATACAAATGCCTGTGTGTAGCTTACTGTGTTTTTTGGCCCAATGACTTTAACGGTAACTCGGTACATTAAGCTGTCACTCGGTGCAGCATTCAGGCAGGTTCCAACCGGGCAATCACCATTTGAGTTGGGGTCCTCTCCTGGCGGTCCGAATAAGCAATGAGTGGAGTCTGATGGGCCACTATTTCTACACATACGTTGAACAACATAACTGATAGTATTGCCACTGCTGTCTGTGCCAGCATTTATCTCAGTACCAGTAGCCATTTTAGTGCTTGCATCTGCCAGCGCCTTGGCGTTACCTGTAGAGGTTGCATAATAGCCATCTATAGTACGATCATTATTGAGATTCGCTTGATTTGCAGTAATCCAAGTTAGCGCTGTCTCTACACCACTATCTGCAGACACTGTTGCGGATTGCCTAAAACCTAAATTTCCAGCAATTATTGTATTGGTATCCACGGAACGGATGAGTGCGACTGCGGCTAATGACATAATGACCAGCGCTATGAGCGCAAAAAAAAGCACAACGCCTTGCTGCTTATCTAAACAGTATTCATAAGTGCGCATTATATTTGAGCTCAATTTTAGATTCATGACTATTCCTAGTGCTACAGTGCGTCTTTTGACCAGATCATGCTACGTATTGGAATGATAGTTTCATATACTCTATAGCGATAATGCTGCCAATCCGGGTTATCTGCCCCATTTGCCGTTTTTGAAAGATCAATACTTGGTGCTGGTGATACTGGGAGCGTAGCAACCGTGGTTGCATCCCATGCACACAATCCTGTTGGATTAGCAGCAGTGGTAGAACTACAAACTGCGGTAACACTCTCCTTTTCTAGTAAACCATTCCTTGCGACGACCGCAATACGCACAGCTTTTATGCGATTACGATCAGCCACGGTGATGGTGGCAGGGCTCCATGTTGCGCCGGTAGCATCCACCCATGCCGTGATTTTATTATCATTCCCTGCGGTAGAAATACCATACTGCGCTTGCATGTTTACAATATCTGCTACATTAGGACTAACTGTAGAGCCAACATTACGTTCTAACTGATTGTTATTTATAGCATAAGTAATGGAGCTCCAATTCCCCATGCACGATATACTGGCACCTGATACAATGCCCGTACCATCTTTTAACTCAATATTCTTAGTAAGAGTTACACTGTTCACTGTGGTTAAAAAGCAAGAGCTGCCACTAGCAACAATAGCTACATCATCTTTCTGGCACCCCATATTATTATCTACGCCAACAGTTACAGCTGGTGGTGTGGCCGTCGGTGTAACAAGACCAATAATTACCGGCACACCACCTAATGGCGTAGTACCATAGCGTATAGTGACACTATCACTAGCCCCAGCACCAAGCCCACCATCCGTAATAGTTATCGGTGAGAGATTGTTAACTGGCGCGTCAACCCCGTCAATTTTCAAAGTACTGCATAGCAAAGGTGGATTTGTTTTAGCAAAAATAGGTAGGCCATAACCCGCTAGCTGTGCATCACGTTGTACATTATAAAGAGCGATATTGCCATTGGTCTGCGCGTCGGCTGTACCCATGGTAGTTCGTTTCTGGCCTTCAAAATCTGAAAACACCTGCATTACCACTAGTGTCACTATTAAACCAATCACGAGCCCCACTAAAAGCTCCACAAGACTAAAGCCTGTTTGAGCAGAGCTCGAGCGCAAAGGTGAGCTATTAAAAACCAATGGCATATCAAGCCCCTCCCATAACGCGCGCATTAGTGGTAACGTTATGTGCAGCCTCTCCAGGCAGTTGCCAAGTCACTACAATCAAAACTTGGCCTGGTCCTGGGATAGTAATAACACACTTACCGTTAGGTAGCGTTGGTAGGTCACTAGTAGAGGCAGTCACGTTGGCAGGATCAGCCCAAAGTTGCCCGAGTTTTTGTTGTGCAATATAGCTGGCATCAGCACGAAATTTTGATGCTGTAGTACTATCTATCATTGCTGCTTGTAGACCAACTAAAGCGAGAATTCCCATAGAAAAAATTACAATAGCAATCAGCGACTCTAGTAACGCTATACCTTGCTGACTATTTTGCATGGGCCTAGCTACAGGTGGACGAAGGGCCTTACTCAACATTAAACTCTCTCCAATACTCCACTAGCATTTACGTGGGTCAGATGCTGACAGGCTTGGATATGGATCACATAGTCGTGTGTTTCCCCCTACTCCAAGCGTGACTCGAAGCGGCCGATCTGCTGCAGATGCATTAGAGCTAACATCAATCTGCGTGAATGGAATAGGTGGATTATTGATTCCACCAAAACTATTAAATTCAACCGTATCTGAGGTTGCAGGTAAGGTCGCAATAATAATATCAACAGAAGAGCCGTCACTTACTGCACGTGTCTCTACAACACCTCCAACTAAGTCTGCACATTGAGCAGCCGTAACACAACTTACCCTCCATGCGGAGCTACCGCCATCTAGAGAGAATTGTACGGGCGTATTACGTTTAACTGCCTCTGCCCGCGCCTTCTGCAGCCCATTCTGGATAGACTCCGCCGCTGTACGTATTTTAGTATTTTGTATCCAAGTTTGGAAACTAGGAATACTAAGTGAAGCTAGTATTCCTAATAACGCAACCGTGACCATTAACTCAATCAAAGTAAAGCCGTTAGAGCTTATCAGACTATTATTTTTAACTGTCGCTAGCACGACGCGCCCTTACCAGTTAACCAGCAACCATTTCCGATAGTTCCATCATAAGTTGAATTCTTGGCATTGGCTTGATCAACATCAAAAGAGAAGTTAGACATATCACCAGTGCCTGTCGCTGTAATTTTGTATGTAGTGGCATCTGGAGCACCGCATGCATAAGTAAAGTATTTGCCAGCAGTAAGTGTCGTACATGGGCCACCAGCATACGTGCGATTATCTTGAAAAAACTGCTCCATTTTTACCCGGGCAGAAGCCAAGGTAGAAGTGGCCTCTGCTGCCTTCCCCTTCTTGACATAGTTCGTATAACTCGGTAGAGCAATAGATGCCAATACACCTATAATAGCAACCACAACCATAATTTCGATTAATGTAAAGCCTTTCTGACTTCCATTAATATTGTCTCGCAATTGACTGTACTTAACATTTATCAGGTTACACATTTTACCCCCCTTTTCACTTACCTCTATCATGCTCACAGGCCATATCGATGTCTAGTAATAGCCGATAATCGGTGAAGTAAGGGGGATAAACGGCGATTAATTGTTACTAAATCATTAAAACGACATCTAAAGTAAGGAGATATGCAAAATATCATGCAGCTAAGCTTTATGTTAGAATTCGGCGAATAAACCTAATTTTAACTGACTTGTTTTATTAGATGTCCATCGCTTTACTCTTGAGAGCTCCCGATTTATGAAAAAAAATGTGGTCCATATACTATCGCTTTTATCCGTATGCTTTGCACTATATGGTTGTGGCACTAAGGGTCCTTTGTATATTCCTGAAAAAGAGTACCCACAACCACTTCCCGCTAGCAAATAAGCACTTTACTTTAATCTAACTTGAATCGATAAGCCACACTGTGAACTCTTTTACACTTAAAAATAATACATTACACGTTGAAGACGTAGCGCTTACGAGTATTGCCGATGAGTTTAATACGCCTTGCTATGTTTACTCTAAATCTGCACTGATGCATGCATTTGAAAGCTTTAGCTCAGGGTTTAAGGACTGCAGTCATTTAGTATGTTTTGCAGTAAAGGCTAACCCTAGCTTAGCTATTTTAAATTTATTTGCTAAACTTGGCGCTGGCTTTGATATCGTTTCTGGTGGCGAACTTGCGCGCGTCTTAGCGGCAGGTGGCGATCCTAAAAAAATCGTATTTTCTGGAGTAGGGAAAACGGAAGCAGAAATGCAGGCCGCACTTAGCGCTGATATCTTTTGCTTCAATGTTGAATCTACCAGCGAATTACAGCGTTTAAACGATGTTGCAAATTTTATGGGTAAAGTTGCACCTATATCACTACGCGTAAACCCTAATGTAGATGCAAAGACACACCCTTATATTTCTACTGGTTTAAAAAATAATAAATTTGGTGTGGCTTACGAGGATGCGTTAGATATTTATTTACAAGCCGCCAAAATGAGTAACATCGCGATTCATGGCGTAGACTGTCATATCGGTTCCCAAATTACTGAACTATCACCATTTTTAGATGCTTTCGACCGCGTATTAGCACTGGTTGATGCATTGGCACAAAATGGCATTATTATTCAGCACATTGATGCGGGCGGCGGTATTGGTATTTGTTATAACGATGAAACGCCTCCTGAATTCACTGTATTTGCCTCAGCCATGCGCGCGAAGCTAGGTAATCGTAAAGTGAAGCTAGTTTTTGAACCTGGTCGCGCTCTAGTCGGTAATGCAGGGGTTTTGTTAACAAAGGTTGAGTACTTAAAACACACCGAGTCAAAAAACTTTGCAATCGTTGATGCTGCCATGAATGATTTAATGCGTCCAGCTTTATACGATGCATATCATAACATCCAAGCCGTTCAGTCAAGACAAGATGATACGAAAGCACTTACCTATGAAATCGTCGGGCCTGTGTGTGAAAGTGGTGATTTTCTAGGCCACGATAGAACACTCGCACTCGTTGAAGGCGACCTGCTCGCCATTATGTCAGCGGGCGCTTACGGCATGAGTATGTCTAGCAATTACAACACTAGGCCTCGCGCAGCTGAGGTAATGGTTGATGGCAACCAATGTCACTTAATTAGAAAGCGTGAACAAATTGCTGACTTATTTGCACTAGAGCAGTATCTACCATAAATCGAAGTGGCTGCTTATGTTGCGCTAGCTATTCTCTAGTAAAAACTTAAGTTGGCTGTTTTAAAATAAAAAAGCGAAGCATGAACTGCCTCGCTTTTTTGCTAATTAATACTTAATCAAAAATTACGGTTTTATTAGCATACAGCAGAATACGATTTTCAATGTGCCATCGTACAGCTTTAGATAATACTATACGTTCTAAGTCACGGCCTTTTTGAATCAAATCTTCAACTTGATCACGATGCGAAATACGGTCAATATCTTGCTCGATAATTGGACCTTCATCTAACACTTCAGTCACATAATGACCTGTTGCGCCTATCAACTTAACACCACGTTCGAATGCACGATGGTAGGGTCGCGCGCCGATGAACGCAGGCAAGAATGAGTGGTGAATATTAATGATTTGTTTAGGGTAACGCGCCACAAAATCTGGCGACAAAATTTGCATATAACGTGCTAACACGATTAAATCAATTTCATACTGATCAAACAAGGCAAACTGCTGCGCTTCCGCTACAGACTTATTGTCTTTTTTAACTTCAATGTAGTGAAAGTCAACACCATAAAATTTGGCTAAAGCTTCAGTGTCTCTATGGTTACTGATAATCAACGGAATATCACATAACAGCTCACCGTTCTTATGGCGGTGCAATAAGTCAGCTAAACAATGGTCATACTGCGACACCATAATGGCAACACGTAACGGTTTATTTGAGAGTTTTAGCTGCCACTCCATACCAAAACGTTTTGCAATCTCGGTGAAGTGCTGCTCGAAATCGGCTGGTAAGAGGCTAAAACCTGCTAAATCCCACTCAACGCGCATGAGAAAGAGATTATTCTCTGCATCCTGATGCTGATCAGCATGCAAAATATTGGCATCATGCTGATATAAAAAATCAGCAATGGCTGCAACGATCCCTTTGCTATCCGGGCAAGTAATTAATAGTGTTGCCGTATTTTTAGCGGCAGTGTTTTTTACAGCAATATTATTCATATATTAAGCATGCTTGAATTTTAAGCGCACCCTTATTTAGGTTAATATGTGCATTATACCTTAAGTGAATTTAATGATTAAAAAGTGTGTATGACAGATATCAATTCAAAAAATCAAACTTCAGCAGATATAGTGTTAGCAAACCCGCGTGGCTTTTGCGCGGGAGTTGATCGTGCGATTATTATTGTTGAACAAGCACTCGAAAAGTTTGGTGCGCCAATTTATGTGCGCCATGAAGTCGTCCACAATAAGTTTGTGGTGGATGAATTACGTGCTAAAGGCGCTGTGTTTGTTGAGGAGCTGGATGAAATTCCAACGGGTAGCACCGTCATTTTCAGCGCGCATGGCGTTTCAAAAACTGTTCGTACTGAGGCCGAGTCGCGTGGATTAAACGCTTTTGATGCCACATGTCCACTTGTTACTAAGGTGCATATTGAGGTTGCTAAAATGCGCGCTGCCAATATGGAAATTGTCATGATAGGCCATAAAGGTCATCCTGAGGTTGAAGGCACTATGGGACAAGTCGAAGACAGTGCTGGTATTTATTTAGTAGAAACGCCAGAAGATGTTGCCGATCTAACGGTTAAAAATCCATCAATGTTAGCTTATGTCACACAAACCACACTTTCCATTGACGATGCATCGTTAGTCATTAATGCGCTGAAAGCTAAGTTTCCAGAAATTAATGCGCCAAAAAGTGATGACATTTGCTATGCCACGCAAAATCGTCAAGATGCAGTCAAAATCATGGCTAAAGATTGTGATTTGGTGATTATTGTTGGCTCACCTAATAGCTCCAACTCAAACCGCTTACGCGAAGTAGCTGAAAATCAAGGGGTTGAGGCCTATATGATAGATAACGCCAGCTACTTAAAAGCAGAATGGCTTGTAGGCAAGAAAAGAATTGGTGTTTCAGCAGGCGCCTCTGCACCAGAGGTACTCGTCAATGAAGTGATTGCAAAACTACAGCAGCTAGGCGCAAGTAACGTACAAGAGTTACAAGGTGTGATTGAAAGCGTAGTATTTCAACTACCTAAAAACTTAACGCAAGCTCAAAAAACCTGATAACAGTCTAACGCAACAATCCGCTTTTATTAAATATGTTTAAAACTCCTGTCTCTGCTTTGGTGCTAATTCACACTAAAGATCTGCAAGTACTAATTATGGAGCGTGCTGATAAAGCAGGATACTGGCAATCTGTGACTGGCAGCCTAGAGCAAGGAGAAACGCCAAGACAAGCGGCAGTTCGTGAGGTGCAAGAAGAGACTGGCTTAAATGCAACACAGTATGATTTGCAAGATTGGCAGGTTTCAAATATATATGAGATTTATCCTCATTGGCGGCATCGCTATGCGCCAGATGTAACTCACAACACTGAACACTTATTTGGCCTAGAACTTCCTTGTCAGTTAGCTATCAAATTAGCACCCAATGAGCATTTACATTACGAATGGGTCGACTGGCGAGAAGCTGCAGCACGCGTTTTTTCGTGGACAAATGTAGACGCCTTAAGTAAATTAGGTGAACGACACGGCCTAAAGTTGTAAACTACCACCTTGAAGTAATGACTTATTAAGTAAAAAATCATGCAAACAGAAACTATCAGCACCGAGAGTAAAAGCATTCCTATTAAGTTTGAACGTTTTCAGGCAAGTGAAGATGCTGACTACCAACGCCGCATTATTGCCGCCAAAGAAAAATTAGATAAGCGCTTGGTGATTCTTGGTCATCATTACCAAAATGAAACCGTCTATCGCCATGCCGATTTTACCGGTGACTCACTAAAGCTATCACGTTATTGCGAAACTTTAGATGCGGAATATATCGTATTCCTAGGCGTGCATTTTATGGCAGAAGTGGCTGACATTCTAAGCCGCCCAGACCAGATTGCCATTCTTCCAGACCTTGCAGCAGGCTGCTCTATGGCAGATATGGCGAACCTCGCCAAAGTGGAACGTAGCTATCGCGAGCTAAGTAAAGTGCTGGATTTTGATGAAACGATTACACCCGTCACCTACATTAACTCAGCCGCAGACTTAAAAGCTTTTTGTGGTGAGCACGGTGGCATTGTTTGCACTAGCACCAATGCACCGAAGATATTGGAATGGAGCTTTAAACAGCGCGAAAAAGTATTGTTCTTTCCAGACCAAAATCTAGGCAGATGGTCAGGCTATAAAATGGGTATTCCACTCGATGAAATGCCAATTTGGGATCCTGACCAACCAATGGGCGGCTTAACCGAAGAGCAAATTAAAAAAGCGAAAATTTTGCTGTGGAAAGGACATTGCGCTGTGCACCAAATGTTCCGTTTGCAAAATATTACAAAGTTCCGCACAGAGCACCCCGATGGCATTGTAATTTCTCATCCTGAAGCGCCATTTGAGGTATGCCAAAACTCTGATTATGTAGGCTCAACTGAATATATTCTTAAAACAGTTTCTGACGCACCAGCCAATACTAAATGGCTGGTTGGTACTGAGTTAAACTTAGTGAATCGCTTAGCCGAAAAAATGAAACCGCAAGGTAAATTGGTGCAGTTTATGAGCCATGTGGTATGCGAATGTTCCACAATGGCTCGAATAGACCCACAGCACTTGGCTTGGGTACTTGAAAACCTAGTAAATGGTAATGTAGTCAATCAAATTAAGGTTCCCGCACATGAAGCTAAACTTGCTAAATTAACCCTTGATAGAATGTTGGCGGCTTCTTAGTGGCGGCCATGACTGAGTGCGCTTTATGCGTACCTAGCCCCCACGTCATACTCTGGCATGACGATTTCTGTCGTGTAGTATTACTAAATGATGCCGATTATCCTACCTATTGCCGCGTAGAGTTAATCGAACACATTAAGGAAATGACAGATTTAATGCCACTTCAGCGCGCGCGCATAATGAAGACCGTGTTTGCGGTAGAAACCGCGCTTAGAGAGATGTTTAATCCAGATAAAATCAACTTAGCTAGTTTAGGCAATAAAACACCGCATGTGCATTGGCATGTGGTTCCGCGGTTTGAAGATGATAAACACTTTCCAAACTCTCACTGGGGCGATGCAGTGCGTAGTGGCAACGCTGTCGTACTTGATGAGGTTATCGTTAAAAAATTAGCTGAGAAGGTAAGCGCACTCATCAAATGTGCATTAGATTCAAGCTCGGTTTAAATGCTAAATCGCCAAACGCTCCACCACTTTACCATTGATTAAATGACTTTCAATGATCTCGTCTATGTCATTATTATCCACAAAAGTGTACCAAATCGCTTGCGGGTAAATCACCAATAACGGTCCTTCATCACAGCGATCGAAACAACCAGCGCGGTTGACACGTACTTTGCTTTTACCACTTAAACCTAACTTTTTGACACGCGACTTCATGTGGTCAAATGCGGCTTCTGCTCCTTTATCCATGCAGCAAGCCGCCCCGCCAGCACGCTGATTGAGACAAAAAAATACGTGGTGTTCAAAATAGTTGGTCATTTTAAAATTTCTTTATTTTCAAAACATTACGAATACCTAATTAACTCTGCTTCAAAATTGCAGTAATCAAGAAAGAAAGCCTCATACGGTACGACTAGTACGGCAAGGTAAGTCTGATGCCAAGTATTGCAACTTTTAAGCAGAATTATTCAGTAGCTAGACTATCTTCTTTAGTAAACGTCCAAGTACGCGTAATACTCAAAATATCTACTTCATTGTGCATATCATCTGGAAATCTAGAGTACGGCGCTGCAAGCTCAACTATGCGTTTAGCGGCCTCATCTAACACCTTATGTCCGGAACTACGATTTATTTCAATCGACTCAATAGTGCCGTCAGCTTTAATCGACACGGTCAATTGCAATTGACCGTACATTTTCAGACTTTTAGCCGCTTCTGGATAATTTAGGTTACCTACTCTTTCTACTTTCTGACGCCATGACTCTACATAAAGCGCATCTCTGTATTTTTGCGCTCTTGCTCCTATAAATTTACGCTTTGGGCGTTTTTGATAATCATCTTGTTGTTTCGCAATCAGCGCTTCTAATCTATCCATTTCTATAGCGGCAGCGGTTAAGTCACTCACGTTTAACTTTTTATTTGGGTTTCCTTGATTGCCTATATCAGCTTCTTTGGCTGTGGCTTTTTGTACTGGCGTGGACTCTACTTTATTCGTCGATTGTAATTGCGTCATTAATTCTTTCGCTTGCTTCTCTAACTCCGCTACGTGCTTTTGCTCTTTTGTTTCTTCTGCAGTCATTTTTGCAGCTTTTTTACCAGACTTTACTTCAGCCATCGGCTTCAATGTAAATTCAGATTTTTGCTGCTTAATAGCGGGTAGTGCAGACTTCATTTTGCGATTTTGTTCAGTGTTACCACCACGATCTAAACTAGCTTGTGCCAGCACATCAGCTTTATCTGGTTTAGTGAGCGTTTTAGCATTCACTAACATGACTTCTAGTGTAGGTAATTTATCTTTGAATTTTTTAAGTTCAGGTTCGAAGTGAATACTTAATATTGCCGCATGTACCCACAAAGAAATCCAAATGGCAATTGTCATCACACTCATCGCTTTTATTTTAGAGACGAGTAGAGATACTGCCTTAACCTCTATTTCTTTAAGTTTACTTGCCAAGCTTATTCTGCCAATTTAATTCGAGAGCTTTGCTTGCAATGCTTCTAATATTTTTTGATGCACGCCACCAAAGCCGCCGTTACTCATAACCAATACATAGTCACCAGGTTTTGCGGCCTTAGTAATGGCCACTACCATCGCATTCAAATCTTCATATGCAGACGCTTTATCTTTGATGGTCGATAAAGCCTCAGCCGCATTCCAACCTAGATTTTCACCATAGCAAAACACTAAGTCAGCCTCTTCCAAACTGGCCGGTAAGGCACTCTTCATCACACCCAATTTCATCGTATTAGAGCGCGGCTCTAGCACAGCTAGTATTCGTGCTTTGCCCACTTTGCTGCGTAAACCTGCCACCGTAGTTTCAATCGCTGTTGGGTGATGTGCAAAATCATCATAAACGGTAATACCGTTCACCACACCTTTGATTTCCATACGGCGTTTCACATTTTTAAACTCACTCAATGCTTCAATGGCAATACAAGGTGCAACTCCTACATGACGCGCAGCAGCAATCACCGCGAGTGCATTCATTCGGTTATGCTCGCCTAGTATATCCCAGCTTAAATTGCCTTGACGCTCACCTTTAAAGACCACATCAAAACGACCTTGTGCATCGACATTTTGTATTTTCCAGCCGTCATTTGCTTTTAATTCATCCTTGCCAAAATATTCTAAGTTGCTCCAGCAGCCTTTATTGATCACGCGCTGTAAGCTTTCTTGCTTATTACTCACCACCAAACCTTGTTGCGGAACCGTACGTACCAAATGATGAAATTGTTTTTCAATCGCCGCTAAATCATCAAAAATATCAGCGTGGTCAAACTCAAGGTTATTCAGTACCGCTGTTCGTGGGCGGTAATGGACGAACTTAGAGCGTTTATCGAAAAAAGCCGTGTCATATTCATCGGCTTCAATGACAAAAAATGGTGAAACACTTTTTGAGTCCTGCTTAGGCGCTTGTGGAAGTCGCGCCGAAACGCCAAAGTTCTCGGGCACGCCGCCTATCAGAAAACCTGGCGCTAAACCTGCGTACTCCAGCACCCAAGCCAACATGGAACTGGTTGTGGTTTTACCGTGTGTACCTGCCACAGCAAGCACCCACTTACCTTGCAACACATTCTCCGCTAACCATTGTGGGCCGGAGATATAAGGCAAACCTAGATTTAAAATTTCCTCCATTAAGGGATTGCCACGTGAAACCACATTGCCAATCACATAAATATCAGGGTTAAGTTTGGTTTGTTCAGGCGAGAAACCTTCAATTAGCCCTATACCCTGTGCCTCAAGCTGCGTGCTCATGGGTGGATAAACATTAGCGTCACAGCCCGTAACGCGGTGTCCCGCTTGCTTTGCCAGCACCGCGATGCCGCCCATGAATGTGCCGCAAATACCTAAAATGTGAATGTGCATATTATTTATTTTCTTAATTCCAATTCGGCGCCAACCAGCGCTCTAAATATTCTTTAGGCAAGTTTCTACGTTTTGCCATATCTTCCAATTGGTCTATGCCTATTTTATCCACGCTAAAATATTTACTTTCTTTGTGCGCAAAATAAAAACCGGAAACGGCAGCGGCGGGCTGCATGGCGAATGATTCGGTAAGTGTCATACCGATTTCATCACATTGCAACAGCTTGAACATATCAGGTTTTACCGTATGGTCTGGGCAAGCTGGATAACCTGGCGCAGGTCGGATGCCTTGGTATTGCTCTTTAATAAGTGCATCGACACTTAATTTCTCCTCAGCCGCATAAGCCCAAAAGTCTGTACGAACACGTTCGTGCATATACTCAGCGAAAGCCTCGGCTAATCTATCCGCTAAGGATTTGAACATAATACCGCTATAGTCATCATGCGCATCAATGAAACGTTTTTCAATTTTCTCTACGCCTAAACCTGCGGTGACGGCGAATAAGCCAACATAGTCTGCAATACCTTTAGGTGCGACAAAATCACTTAAACATTGGTTGGGACGTGCTACACCATCAATCACAGGTTTGACGCTTTGCTGGCGCATGCCGTAATAAGTGAACGCCACTTGATTGCGTGTTTCATCTGTATAAATTTCAATATCATCGTCATTCACAGTATTAGCAGGCATAATGGCAATCACGCCATTTGCACTTAGCCAACGACCGTCGATGATTTTTTTCAACATCGCTTGCGCTTCGGCAAACACTTTGGTTGCGGCTTCACCCACTATTTTATCGCTTAAGATTGCAGGGTAACTACCAGCTAAATCCCAAGTTTGGAAAAAAGGCGCCCAATCGATGTATTTGGCAATGAGGCTTAAATCAATATTTTTAAATACGCGACGGCCAATGAACTTTGGTTTTACTGGCGCAAATTCACCTGTAAAACTTAAAGCCATTTTGTTTTTACGCGCATCAGCAAGCGTGAGCAAGGGCACGCCTTTTTTGTTGGCATGTTGATTACGTGCTTTTTCGTAATCTGCTTGAATCTCGGCTAGATAAGCGCCGCGCGTTTCTGGTGTAAGCAGATTTTGCATCACTGAAACTGAACGTGAAGCGTCAGGCACATAGACGATTGGGCCATCGTAATATGGTGCAATTTTCACCGCAGTATGTGCACGTGAGGTAGTCGCACCCCCAATTAATAACGGCATTTTCATATCTTTAAAATACGGGTCGCGTTGCATCTCTCTAGCAATATGCGTCATTTCTTCTAAGCTTGGGGTGATTAAACCGCTCAAGCCGATAATGTCAGCATTCTCGGCTTTTGCCATGGCTAAAATCTCAGCTGCTGGCACCATCACACCCATGTTAACCACTTCAAAGTTATTGCACTGCAACACCACAGAAACAATATTTTTACCGATATCATGTACGTCACCTTTTACTGTGGCGATGACCATTTTGCCTTTAGGCTTAGCGATGATACCTGTGCGTTCTTCGTATGCGGCTTTTTCAGCCTCAATAAACGGAATGAGGTGCGCTACTGCCTGCTTCATCACACGTGCAGATTTCACAACTTGTGGCAAGAACATTTTGCCTTGTCCAAATAAATCACCCACCACATTCATACCCGACATGAGCGGACCCTCAATCACGTGGATTGGGCGGCCGCCTGATTTTTCTATCGCAGCGCGTGCTTCTTCTGTGTCTTCAACAATAAACTCGGTAATGCCATGCACCATGGCGTGAGCTAGCCGTTTTTCTACGGACACAGGATTTTCTGATGTGCCGCGCCACTCAAGCGTTGCTGCTTCTTTTTTGCCGCCCGCTACCAAAGATCCTGCAATTTCAATCAAGCGCTCAGTCGGCGCGAGTAGATTATCAGTGTCAATAATGCGGTTAAGCACTACATCTTCTACGCGTTCTTTTAACTCTGGTGCAAGATCATCATAAACCCCCATCATGCCCGCGTTAACAATCCCCATAGTCATGCCCGCTTTAATGGCGTGGTATAAAAACACGGTATGAATTGCTTCGCGCGCAGGATCGTTGCCGCGGAAGCTAAAGCTTACGTTTGATACGCCACCTGAAATTTTGGCATGTGGCAGATTTTGCTTAATCCAACGCGTGGCTTCAATAAAATCAACTGCGTAATTATTGTGCTCTTCAATACCGGTAGCGATGGCAAAAATATTTGGGTCAAAAATGATGTCTTCTGGCGGGAAATCCATATCGACTAATAAGTCATAGGCGCGTTTACATATCTCAACTTTACGGGCGTAAGTATCGGCTTGGCCTTTCTCATCAAATGCCATCACAATGGCCGCTGCGCCATAACGACGGCAAAGTTTTGCTTGACGTAAAAACTCTGCCTCGCCTTCTTTCATCGAGATTGAATTCACAATAGACTTGCCTTGCACGCACTTCAAACCCGCTTCAATTACCGACCATTTACTGGAGTCGATCATAATCGGCACACGTGCGATATCAGGCTCACTGGCGATTAAATTTAAGAAGTGTGTCATGGCTTTTACGGCATCCAGCATACCTTCATCCATATTAATGTCGATGACTTGCGCGCCATTTTCTACTTGCTGACGCGCGACAGAAAGTGCCTCATCGTATTGTTCATTAATAATCATCCGTGCGAAGGCTTTACTGCCGGTCACATTGGTACGTTCGCCCACGTTAACAAATAAAGAGTCTTTATCGATAACAAACGGTTCTAACCCTGCAAGGCGTGTGTTTGCCGGTATAGTTGGCACTTGGCGCGCTGGTATGTCTTTAATTGCGTTATAGATAGCGTTGATATGATCCGGCGTGGTACCGCAGCAGCCACCCGCGATGTTTAAGAAGCCGCTGGTTGCGAACTCTTTCACCAAGCTTGAGGTGACATCTGGCGTTTCATCAAAGCCAGTATCAGACATGGGATTTGGCAGTCCTGCATTAGGATAAATACACACATAAGTTTCAGCTATTTGTGAAAGCTCTTCTACATAAGGGCGCATTAAAGTCGCACCCAAAGCACAATTTAATCCGATAGTAATTGGTTTTGCATGGCGTACTGAGTTCCAAAAAGCAGTAACAGTTTGTCCTGATAAAATACGACCAGAAGCATCGGTCACCGTACCTGAAATCATAATTGGCATTGTGTAACCAACTTCTTCAAAAAACGCATCAATAGCAAACAAAGCGGCCTTACAGTTAAGCGTATCGAATATAGTTTCGACCATTAATATATCTGAACCACCTTCAGCTAGTGCACGCGCCTGCTCCAAGTAAGCACTTACTAACTGATCAAAATTTACGTTTCGTGCGGCAGGGTCATTTACATCTGGCGAAATACTAGCAGTTCTAGGTGTAGGTCCAAGTGTACCTGCTACAAAGCGCGGTTTATCTGGTGTGCTGTATTTATCGCATGAAGCTTTAGCAAGCTTAGCCGCTTGCACATTCATCTCATACACAAGATGCGCCATATGATAATCATCTTGCGCTACGCTAGTTGCACCAAAGGTATTGGTTTCAATAATATCTGCACCTGCTGCAAGATATTTTTCATGAATCTCTTGAATGACATGCGGTTGAGTGAGCGTCAGTAGCTCATTATTACCCTTAACAAACAACTCACGCTCACCTGTAGGAGCTTTGAATCCTGCAAACTGCGTACCACGATAATCAGCCTCAGTTAGCTTGTACTGCTGAATCATCGTTCCCATCGCACCATCTAAAATTAAGATGCGTTGCTGCAGTAGATTACGCAGTTTTTGTTCTGTCAGACTTTGTTCTTTAAGAGGGGATGCATGCATGTCAGTTAAGGTTTTCAACAGTAAATATAATCTTAGGCAGATATTTTACCATGCGAACCCTTGCTGCTGGCGATGTTGGTAAGGGTGACGGTATCAATCTTTACGCATAGCGCCGGTGAGTGTCACTAGGCGTGAAACAATAAGTGCCATGTACATTAAACCGACAAACATCTGAAAGGTGCCGATGACTTTTGCAATAGGATGTACCAATGAAATATCTCCATAACCAGTACTAGATAGTATGGAAAAACTAAGAAATATAAGCTCCACCCACGAGCGTAACTGATCTGGATTTAGAACACCTGTAATACTACCTGGGTAAAGCTGCTGACAAACTGAATATGCAAGTGCGAAACCCCAGGCTAAGACGGTGAAGGTATTAGCTGCGGCAAACAATTCGTCTCGCGTGAGTACATTATCATTAAACATATACATTACTAAGCCAACCGCCGTATAAAAATAGACTGCACTTTCTAAGCATTGTGCCCATAGCAGATATTGTGCGCCTCCAGTTGTAACATAGATGACAGTTAATACTATTGCAGGTATTGCTAGTATCCATGCTATCCCATTAAACAACGGGCTACGATTCACCACCCAAACAGCCAAGGCTAGTGCTGCCACGTTAAAGCAACTAAATATTGCCTGATGAAACCTTGTAACTTCCAGCATTGGATGAATAATCAAGCTAAGTAGCTGCACTAACAGTAGCCATACAGATGGGTATTTTGCTATTTTCTGTAATACTGTCTGCATATTCAAAAGTGGCATCATTAAACCCTTTTACTAAGCAGCTTTATCATATTTTCTATATTGCACAGCTTCTGCAATATGAACAGGCTTAATCTCATCTTCATCTGCTAAGTCAGCAATCGTACGGGCTACTTTTAATATGCGGTGATAAGCACGTGCCGATAAACTTAATCGGCTAATCGCTTGTTTAAGCAGCTGCACTCCAGCCTCATCGGTTACACAATATCGCTCAATTTCTTTAGTGCCTAGTAAATTATTCGGCTTAGCCTGCCTGTCAAGCTGCTTCTTTCTAGCACTTTCGACTCTTAATCTTATCGCTAGCGAGTGTTCACTTACGCTGGCTTTTGTCAGCTCATCCTCACTGAGCGCAGGTACTTCAATATGAATGTCAATGCGATCTAACAATGGCCCTGAGATTTTAGCTTTGTAACGCGACACTTGGTCTGGTGTACAGCGGCATTTATTATTGTGATGCCCTAAATAGCCACAAGGGCACGGATTCATAGCCGCAATTAACTGAAAGTTTGCTGGGAAATCCGCCTGTCTTGCAGCACGAGAAATCGTAATCCGACCACTTTCTAATGGCTCTCGCAACACCTCAAGCACTTTACGGTCAAACTCTGGGAGCTCATCTAAAAACAATACGCCATGATGTGCCAAGCTAATTTCACCAGGACGTGGAATACCTCCACCACCAACCAACGCTACTGCTGAGGCTGTATGATGCGGTGCTCGATAGGGTCGGCGTTTCCAGCTTTCTAATTTGTAATTACCATTAAGCGACTGTATTGCAGCGGAATCCAACGCTTCTGGTTCTGTCATTTCAGGCAAAATGCCAACAAAACGCGATGCCAACATGCTTTTACCTGTGCCAGGCGGACCGCTCATAATCACACTATGCCCACCGGCAGCAGCAATTTCCAAAGCGCGCTTAGGCATACTTTGCGCTTTTACATCACTAAAGTCCGGATAATTTAAATCATGTACATAATTAGCAGACTCCAATTGCATTAACATCGCACGCTCACTTAAATGCGCACAAACCTCTAATAGTGAGTTCGCTGGATAAATAGTAGCTTGTTTAACTAGCGCAGCCTCTGCTGCACTACTTTGAGGCAAAATAAATGCACGCTTATGGGGCATGCCTTCATTTTGAACATGGCTATTATTTTGAATAGCATTTGCATCGCGCATCATACTTGATGTCATCGCTAGTGCGCCACGTACCGGTCGCAGCTCACCCGTTAACGCAAGTTCGCCAGCAAACTCATAGCGAGATAAAGGTTCAGTTGGAATTTGCCCACTAGCAGCTAATATGCCCAAAGCAATTGGCAAATCATAACGCCCACTCTCTTTAGGTAAGTCAGCCGGCGCTAAATTTACTGTGATACGTCGTGCTGGAAACTCAAATTGGGCGGTTTGCAAAGCTGCACGCACGCGGTCTTTACTCTCTTTGACTTCAGCTTCAGGCAAACCTACAATTGTAAAGCTTGGTAAACCATTCGCCAGATGCACTTCAACAACCACCTCAGGTGCATCCATTCCATTAAGTGCACGACTATATAGAACCGCTAAACTCATTGCTGATGCTTTTGCAGCGACTCTAACTCAGCCAGCTTTGCCTCCAACTGACATAGCTTATCACGCGTATTACGTAGCACCTCAGCCTGCACATCAAACTCCTCACGAGAAACCAGCTCCATTTTGGTGAGCATGCTCTTTAATAGTGCATGTATATTCTTTTCTGCATCACCTAAAGGCGAGCTACTTACTATGTCTTTGATTTTATTTGATATTTCATTTAATTTTTCTGTATTGATCATATTGATTCCTTATTCTAAATTCTAGTTTATCAGACTTTAAGGTATTAATACAAAAGTAACATTCATATAAATAATCTTATCTAACTGATTTTAATAGGTATTTTTATTGGCATATATATTGCTTATATTACATCGGGCATTATCTATACTTTACATTATTAAGGGGAAACCAGTATGCGTAAATCACTATTATCACTTGCAGTTTTAAGTGCATTTTCTATACCAACATTATCATTTGCAGAAGATGCTGCACCAGCATCACCACATAGCTTTACCTACAATGTAGGTTTGTATAGCCAATATATTTTCCGTGGCTTAACTCAAACTGCTGAAAAACCAGCTATCCAAGGCGGCGTTGATTACTCTCACTCAAGCGGTTTATACGCTGGTGCTTGGGGTTCAAATATTAGCTGGCTGGAAGATGGCGGTGGTTACAACAACTCTAGCTTGGAGTTAGACTTGTACGGTGGTTTTGCTAGTACATTAGGCGAAACAGGCGTCGGTTACAACGTTGGTGTTCTGCAATACATCTACCCGGGCGATAGAATCTCATCTGCTATTCGCAGTGCTGAAACAACTGAAGCTTACGGCTCACTTTCTTACAAATGGCTACAAGCTAAAGTTTCGGTAGTTGCATCTGACGGTGCTTTCGGCTTGAAAAATGCTGATGGTAGCTACTACGCAGAGTTAAACGCTAACTACCCAATCGGCGAAACCGGCTTCACTGTTAACGCACACGCAGGTCGCCAAGAGTTTAAAGGCAAAACCAATGGTGCTGATAATGATCTAGCTTCATACACAGACTGGAAATTGGGTGTTACTAAATCTTGGAGCAACAGCGTAAACGTTGGCGCTTATTACACTGATACTAACGGTCGTGATTCAGCTTATGGCAACGGCTTATACGCTGGTGGCAATATCGCTGATAGCCAATTCACAGCATTCGTTCAAAAAACGTTCTAAATTATTTAGTACGTGTTACTTGTAAGCGTGCGACAGTAATTTTTCCTTAGTTTTCTGTCGCGCTATTACTTCACTAGGGGGCACTCATGAAATTTGTATCTGCAATTATCAAGCCATTCAAGCTTGACGAGGTTCGTGAAGCATTGTCCGCCATTGGCGTGCAAGGCATTACGGTTACTGAAGTTAAAGGTTTTGGTCGCCAAAAAGGCCACACCGAGCTGTATCGCGGTGCCGAATACGTAGTCGACTTTTTACCTAAAGTTAAATTAGAGGTTGCAATTGACGACAGCCTACTTGACCAAGTGATTGAAGCGATAGAAAAATCAGCTGCTACTGGTAAAATTGGTGACGGTAAAATTTTCGTTACCAATTTAGAACAAGCAATTCGCATTCGCACCGGTGAAACCGGCGTTGAGGCTCTATAAGGGGACTATGATGAAAAAATTACTCTCGATGTTTGCTTTAGTCACGGCACTTGGTTTAGGTTTTGTTGCAAATACATATGCTGAGGATGTAACACCCACTACATCTGCTGCAGAAATGGCAACTCCTGAAACAGCTCCAGTTGCAGGTACAGCAGTTACAGCTCCAGTAGCTGCTGAGGTGGCACCTGCTGCTACCCCAGCACCTGTACCAAATAAAGGCGATACAGCATGGATGTTAATAGCGACTATTTTAGTTACGCTGATGGCCATCCCAGGCCTAGGCCTGTTTTACGGCGGCTTAGTTCGTCAGAAAAATATGCTATCTGTTTTAATGCAAACTTTTATGATTTTCTCTTTCATGGGCGTGCTTTGGGCTATTTATGGCTATAGTGTTGCGTTCACGGGTGGCAACTCATTCTTTGGTGGACTAAGTAAAGCATTCTTGCATGGCATTACACCTGACTCAGTTGGCGCAACCTTCAGTAAAGGTGTGGTGATTCCTGAATTAGTATTCGTAGCTTTCCAATTAACATTTGCGGCCATCACTCCAGCATTGATTATTGGTGCCTTTGCTGAGCGCATGAAGTTCTCTGCAATCATGGTATTTATGCTGTTATGGTTCACATTTTCATACTTACCAATGGCTCACATGGTTTGGTACTGGGATGGTCCTGATGCTATTACTGATGCTAAGTCACTTGAAACAGTTGTTGCAAACGCAGGTTGGTTATGGGCTAAAGGTGCTTTAGACTTTGCAGGCGGTACTGTCGTTCATATCAACGCGGGGGTGGCTGGTTTAGTTGGTGCAATTATGGTTGGCAAACGGATCGGTTACGGTAAAGAGTCTATGGCCCCTCACAGTTTAACTTTAACGATGGTTGGAGCTGCTTTACTATGGGTAGGTTGGTTTGGCTTTAATGCTGGTTCGAACTTGGAAGCTAACGGCTACGCAGCATTAGCTCTAGTTAACACAATGGTTGCAACTGGTGCTGCTACATTATCATGGGCATTTTCTGAATGGTTTATCAAAGGCAAACCATCGATGCTAGGTGCTGCTTCTGGTGCAGTTGCTGGCTTAGTTGCAATTACACCAGCTTGTGGCTTTGTCGGTCCTATGGGTGCAATTATTATTGGCTTACTTGTTTCACCGATCTGCTACTTTATGGTGGCTAAAGTGAAATACATGTTTGGCTACGATGATGCATTAGACGTATTTGGTGTACATGCTATTGGTGGTGTATTCGGTGCATTAGCTACTGGTGTGTTTGTTAATCCAGCATTAGGTGGCATGGGAGTATATGATTATGTAGCAAATGCTGTAGGTACTTATGACTTTACTGCTCAAATGACTGCACAGATTTACGCAGTAGCCACGGCAATCGTAGTTTCTGCAGTTGTATCATTCATTGCTTTCAAGATTGTAGACGTATTAATCGGTCTACGTGTATCGGAAGAGTCTGAGCGTGAGGGTTTAGATACTACCGAGCATGGCGAACGTGCATATCATGCATAAACAATTCGCATAGCGTAGGTTGTTAGAAATTTAAAAACGGGCATCTAGGTGCCCGTTTTTATTTATACTGACTCGCCTACATAAAATTATAAACTCCCTTGACATATAAAACTAAATAACTAGCTGTATAGTTATGAAGAGAATTCCAGCTATTCCAGATGAGTAAAAAATATCGCACACTTAACTTATTATCCTGAGTGACGAGCATAGGCAGCATATTCTATTAGTATTTAAAAAAAGAAAAGCGACTCAATATTCTGCAAGCTACAGCAGCTTCAACATTAAATCGAAGCGCTGTGACGCACCACCTAAAAACTCTGCATCAAAGTGGCACACTACAAAACGAGAAAGTTGGTAGAGAAGTATATTTTTGGGCAAGTAAAAGCCTAATCATCTGCACAAAAAAAGCGTGCTACATTATATTGAAACTGAGATATAAAGAAGAATAAAGGTAACAGCTAGTTATCGCGACTAAAGCTAGGAGAACTCTAATGCTGCCTAAGATATTACGATTTATTTGCAAAATACTATTTCGCGTTCAAGTTCGCGGACTAGAAAACGTGCCAGCAGAAAACAGGCTGCTCATTGTTGCCAATCATGAATCTTTTTTAGATGGCTTACTACTCGGCTTATTTTTACCTAAAAGAGCCACATTTGTCGTACATACCACAGTACTAAAGAAATGGTCTTTTAGACAAGTGTTACGCTTAACTCCGCATTTAGCGGTAGATCCTGCCAGACCACACGCCTTGAAAAAAGTGATTAAATTACTAGGAGTTGGGGAAAATGTGGTGATTTTCCCAGAAGGTCGCATCACCATAGCAGATAATTTATTGAAAGTTTATGATGGTTCCGGTTTTGTAGCTGTAAAAACTGACGTATCTATTCTACCTGTGCGTATTGATGGTGCCGCTGAGTCTTATTTTGGACGGTTAACGAACCACCATCCAAAAAGGTTACTACCAAAAGTCACGCTCACTATAATGCCGACCACGAGCATAGCCATACCAAAAGTAACTCATTATGGATTTCTTACAGGTAAGCAGCGTCATCGTATTGCGGGCGAAGGTATGCGCAGCATTATGCAAAACATGTTATTACAAACGCAAAAAAGTCTCACATTATTTGAGTCATTTTTAGATGCAATCGATAAATTTGGCAGTAACTATAAGCTTATTGAAGATATGAATAAGACTGAAGAAACTTATCAAGACTTACTTAAAAAAAGTCTAGCTTTAGGTCGTATTGTAACTAAAGTGAGTAGTGCTAATGAGACCGTAGCTGTACTGATGCCCAACATCACTAATACCGTTGCGCTTATCTTAGGCATGAGCGCATTTAACCGCGTACCAGCCATGATTAACTACACCTCAGGAATTTCAGGCATGCAAAATGCATGCATTGCAGCCAATATAAAGACTATCATTACCTCATATAAATTCATTGAAACAGCTAAATTAGAAAGTGTCATTGCAGAGCTTAAAAACCTTAAAATTCTATATTTAGAAGATTTACGTGTGGATTTTGGTATAGTGGATCGCGCTTGGTTGGTTGGCTACGCACTGCATTACCCACGTGCCGTCATGGAAGTGAATAAACCTAATGAACCTGCAGTGGTGCTATTTACCTCAGGCTCTGAAGGCAAGCCAAAAGGGGTAGTGCATTCACATAAAAGTCTGCTGTCTAACATTTCACAGATTATGGCTACTTTGGATTTCAACCCAACAGACAAGTTCATGATGGTATTGCCAATATTCCATGCCTTTGGTTTTACTGGCACATTACTGCCTATACTAAATGGCATCAAAACTTATCTATTCCCATCACCGCTACAATACAAAGTTATTCCAGAAGTTATTTATGATCGTGGTTGTACGGTATTTTTTGCTACGAGTACGTTCTTAGGTAATTATGCAAAATTCGCGCATCCTCACGATTTTTATAAGCTTAGAATTGTGGTGGCTGGCGCCGAAAAGCTTAATGAAGATGTACGCAAAACTTATGCGGAGAAGTTCGGTATTCGTATTTTGGAGGGTTATGGTGCAACTGAATGTGCTCCGGTACTTTCTACTAATACACCTACGGCCAACTTAAACGGTAGTGTTGGGCAGTTCGTACCAGGTTTGGAATACAAGCTTGAATCGATTCCTGGCATTGAGCCTGGTGGGCTATTGCATGTGAAAGGCGAAAACGTAATGAAAGGTTATTATTTATTCGACAAACCTGGCTTACTAACCCCACCTGAGGGTGGCTGGTACAACACTGGCGATATTGTAGAAGTCGACGCTCAAGGCTTTATTCATATTAAAGGCCGAGTGAAGCGTTTTGCAAAAGTCGCAGGAGAAATGGTCTCTCTTGAAGTGGTAGAGAAAATTGCATACACGGCTGCACCAGAACACCAACATGCGGCCAGCACTAAACCCGATGCCCAGCGTGGTGAGAATATTGTTCTATTCACTTCCGACCCTAAACTAAAGCGTGAAGACTTACAAATAGTGGCTAAAAATTTAGGTAGCCCCGAAATTGCCATAGCCAGAAAGATAATTTATGTAGAAGAGCTACCCTTACTTGGTACAGGTAAAACAGACTATGTCACCCTAAAAAAACTAGCAGAAGCCACTTAAGTCAGTATTAAATCAGAGGTTTTCAATTGAGATACAATAGAGCTGCACTAAAAAATAACTGCTTCTAAGGGAACCTCCTTCATATTGTCAACCTATTGCATTTATTGACTGCTCCAACTTACGTAATAACCTACTAAAACAATACTTATCTCATCGGAGCACAATAGCTGCAGTGGTGCATGGTTTACCTCAGTATGGAAACTGGATGCAACGGCACTGATTAACTATATGCAACGCTCGTAGACAAGCGTCATTCACACTGCATATTGGTGAAAAATCTAGTATTGTGAACTATATTTCAATTGCGAGCTTAATTACAAATTTAAAATTTAAAAAATACAAACACTAATAGATTCAAACATTGTGTTAGCAGCAAGTACTAGCAACATCAAAATGTTCGAATAAAGACTAGAAATTAGGAGTCAGTCTATGAGCAATCAATTTACCCTAATGAATGAGGGTCGTTTCCGTCCATTCTTTTTTACACAGTTTTTAGGTGCATTTAACGATAATGTATTTAAAACTGCGCTTATTACATTGGTCGCCTTTCACGCTTCAAGCCTAAGTAGCATTGATGGTGCAATGCTTGCCACTTTATTACCAGGGTTATTTATTCTGCCATTCTTTCTACTCTCTGCTACCGCTGGGCAAATCGCTGATAAATTTGAAAAATCACAAATCATTCGCTATGTAAAAGTATTTGAAATTGGGATTATGGCCTTTGCTAGCGCAGGCTTCTTTTTACACAACATTTGGTTATTAGCTACAGCGCTGTTTATGATGGGTATGCATTCAACCCTATTCGGCCCAGTAAAATACTCCTATCTGCCTCAACACCTAAAAGAAATAGAACTCATAGGCGGCAATGGTATGGTGGAGATGGGCAGTTTTGTGGCAATTTTGTTAGGTCAAGTATTGGGTGCTACACTTGCCACTGTTGCGCACTACGAGCTATTCACTAGCATTGCCATTATTACTATTGGCTTTTTGGGTTACTTTAGCAGCCGAGGTATACCCAACTCACCTGCCGCAGATGCCAACCTTAAAATTAACTGGAACCCTATCACCGAAACGATAAAAAACATTAAATTTATCTGGGATGACCAAACCGTATGGCTAGCTATCGTCGGCATTTCTTGGTTCTGGTTTTATGGCGCAACTTTGTTAGCACAGTTCCCAAGCTTTTCCAAAAGCATTTTGCTAGGTAATGAGAGTGTTTTTATTTTATTGCTATCTATTTTCTCAATTGGTGTCGGCATTGGTTCGCTATTATGCGAGAAACTATCTAGGGGCAAGCTAGAAGTAGGTCTGGTTGTATTCGGCGCCATTGGTCTCACGCTATTTGGTGCAGATTTATACTTATCTAGTACTTACCTGCATGAAACTGTAAATCCTAAATCGATGTTCGATTATAAATCTTTTATCAGTTACAGCCATGCTTATGACTCTAAGGTCTATAGCTTTAACCATGAGTCTTTAGCGCGCTGGCGCTTAATGGCAGATATTGCCTTAACAGGATTTTTTGGCGGAATTTATATCGTTCCACTTTATGCCTTAATTCAAACGCGCGCAGAAAAAGGTCACCAATCACGCGTAATTGCTGCTAATAATATTTTGAACGCCTTATTTATGGTAATTTCTGCAAGCTTTTCTATATTATTGCTCGGTAAAGGTCTTAATATCCCGCAGCTATTTTTAGTTACTGCATTACTGAATGTATTAGTGATTATCTACCTGTGCATTCGTCAGCCAGAATATTTGAAATCGTTTATCGCATGGATTAAAAGTTAACCACTGTACGACGATATATGCAAAACAACACACACAAAACACAAGCTACCATCTTTCAGCCAATTAAAATCTAATAAGTTTCATAAATCGCGATCGGTGGCTACGCTACTTAATGTGTCCTTTTTTCTATCACACGGTTTCAATAAGCAAGGCACTAACTTATTTGACAACAAACTCTTTTGGTAAAAATACCCAGATTTTTCCAGTTTGCTTCATTGCCCCAGCCTTAGCACCAGCTTCACTGCCATCACCCCAGTAAAAATCAGCACGCACACCACCTTTAATCGCTCCACCTGTATCTTGAGCCATCATCAAACGTTTAAGCGGTTTTGTGCTATTCGGCTCGGTTGTAGATAAAAACACTGGCGAACCCAAGGGTACATACTTTGGATCTATAGCTATAACGCGCTCGCCCAAAATGGGCACACCAAGCGCCCCCAGTGGACCGGGTAAACCTGCAGGTAACTCTCTAAAAAATACATAACTAGGATTACTATTTAGCAATTCGCGCAGCTTTGTTGGATTATTGCGCGCCCAATTCTTAATACCACTCATAGAGGCAGTAGCCATAGTCAACTCCCCACGCTCCACTAGTAAGCGTCCAATAGAGTTATAAGCCAGTCCGTTTTGATCTGCATAACCTACATGCACCTGCTCACCACTTTCTAACTGCACTAACCCTGAACCCTGTACATGCAAATAAAAAACATCGATGATGTCATCTATATACATAAATTCACGGCCTTTTAACGGTGCAATATCTGACTCAATATCAGCGCGATTATAATAAGGCACTAATTTACTTCCCACTAATCGACCGCGTACGCGTTTGTACTTTAGTTCTGGAAACAGACTATCTAACTCGACCGAAATCAAATCAGTAGGCACCCGGTATAAAGGATTAGGATATTTGGCAGATTTGAAACGGCTACCTTTTAGTATCGGCTCATAATAACCAGTAATTAACCCACTATCCGTACCGTCAATATTAGTAGTTTTATACACTGAAAAATTTTGTTTAAAATATGCAAGAATAGCTTCTGAGTCAGGCTTACCGACCATCTGGCTATTTAGCTGCATAGCCGTATTACAGACCCGTTGCCACACAGGTTTATTGATTAAGGTAGTACAACCTTGCATCCATGCTGGCCAAGACAAGCTTAAATCAGATAAACTTTGTTTTGTTTGAGCCAAGCCATCAACCTCTTCCCATAGTGCAGGTTTTAATAAGCTGTAGTCTGCGATTTTAGAATCAGCAGACTTGATATCTGCAAGTTTTCCATCAATAGACGTAGCCTCTATTCCTGATTTATCAGACTCAATAGTTTGCACAGGTCTGACATCGGGCACAGTCTTTACAGGGTTTTTATTGGAGCCACAGTCGCATTTAGATATTGGCTTAGCAGGAGTGGTTGCTTTTAGACTTTTACTTGCACAGGCAGTAAGACCAATGCTAATAAATGCAACTAGAGTAAGTGTTGTAATTCTTTTTATCAATTGATTGTTATCACTTTAGAGGCTAAACGAGAAGCTCAACACTAATGCAAAACTCTAGGCATATTAAGTACAAATGCCTGAATTTCGGCATCAAACTGCGTGCCATCATCAGCCACCATCTGATAAGTGCCGTGCATTTCACCCATGGGCGTGCTTAACACGGTGCCGCTCGTATATTCAAAATACTCATTTGGATTCAACAAAGGTTGTACGCCGACCACGCCTAACCCTTTGACTTCCTGCTGCTCACCGTTCGCCTCTTTAATCACCCAATGACGGCTAATTAACTGTGCAGCAACATTGCCTGTATTCGTAATTTTAATGTGATAGGCAAAAGCATAACGATTACGTGTTATATCCGACTGATCTGCAAGAAATTCCGTTTCAACAGCCACGGTGCATTCGTAATGCTTATCTGTGGTCATTTTGTCATCAAACCTTCAGATGGAGAGCTTGGGCTTGCTGAATATAATTTTTTAGGCATGCGTCCGGCTAAATATGCTTCTCGTCCTGCTTGCACCGCTTTTTTCATCGCTGATGCCATCAGAGCAGGATCACGCGCTGCGGCAATCGCAGTATTCATCAACACACCTTGGCAACCAAGCTCCATGGCAATCGCTGCATCTGAAGCCGTACCGACGCCAGCATCCACTAACACTGGGACTTGTGCATTAGCAATGATAATTTGTAGATTCCATGGGTTTAAAATACCCATGCCTGAACCAATTAAGGAGGCTAATGGCATCACAGCACAACAGCCAATGTCCTCTAGCTGTTTAGCAATGATAGGGTCGTCAGAACAATATACCATTACGTCAAAACCATCTTTTACTAGTACTTTAGCTGCAGCAAGTGTTTCCGTCATATTCGGGTAGAGCGTATTAGGATCACCCAATACTTCTAACTTCACTAATTTATGACCATCTAGCAACTCTCTTGCAAGACGTAAGGTACGTACTGCATCATCGGCAGAGTAGCAACCTGCAGTATTTGGCAGATAAGTAAACTCTTCTGGTGGTAAGAAGTCTAGCAAAGACGGCTCGCTTGCATTTTGGCCGATATTAGTTCGGCGTATCGCTACTGTGATAATTTCTGCACCACTGGCATCAATCGCTGCTCGCGTTTGCGCAAAATCTACGTATTTACCCGTGCCAACTAATAGGCGAGATTGATAGCTTTTACCTGCAATTTTTAATAAATCTAACAATTTTTGTATCCTTATAACTTCATAGTTGATGGTTAACGCCGCTTTCGGATAAAACTTGGTCGGCTATTTATTTCGGCGCTAACCGCCACCGACCGCACCAACTATTTCCAACTTATCGCCATCGGCTAACTGTATATCAGCAAACTGACTACGCGGGACAATTTCACCATTACATTCGATGGCAAGGCGCTTGCCCTCTAAATTAAGATTAATAATCAGTTGTGTTATTGTGAAATTTTTCGCATCAAAACTGCGCGGTTTACCATTAATCGTGAGCTGCATTGTGACTGACATAGTATGAACTTTAGCAAAAAGTAAAAATTTATATGCTACATAAAATAATTTACAATATAAAACATCATTTTACGAAATTAGTAGTCCTGATAGCAAACCTTATCTCTACTATTTTCATATACTGTGAAATTTTATTGGGAGCTCAAGATTTATCATCACGTACTAGACAGAATAACTCGCCGTTAGTTTTGATTATACTAATCAACATAAATTGAACAACATTACTTTTCTAAGTTAAATATGATAAATAGATTGGTACACTATCAGGATAAAATACCCACTAAACTATCATCTTGGGATCGTCACTATGAGTAACGTCACTGAAACACAATCGACTGCCAATCCGCACCGTACACCTGAAGACATTTCTGACCGTGTAGCTTTATCTATGACTAAAATGTTACGTTTTTTTGCAGATACTTTTTTTGCTAATCGCTATGGACATCGTGCAGTTGTGCTAGAGACTGTAGCTGCCGTGCCCGGTATGGTAGCTGGAGCATTACAACATTTAAAAGCGATTCGCCTTATGCAGACGGATAATGGCTGGATACGCAAACTTTTAGATGAGGCTGAAAATGAACGCATGCATTTAATGACCTTTATTCACATAGCACAACCTAATCGATTTGAGCGTAGCTTAATTATTCTGGCACAAGGTATTTTCTATAATTTATTTTTCCTACTTTATTTGATTTCCGCAAAAACAGCACATCGCTTAGTGGGTTATTTTGAAGAAGAAGCGGTTTATAGCTATACCGAGTACTTAGCAGGGGTTGATAATGGTACCTATGAGAATGTTCCAGCCCCACAAATTGCTATTGATTACTGGCATCTCGATGTAAATGCTAAGCTTAGAGAGGTGATTATTGCTGTACGCGATGACGAAGCTAATCACCGTGATGTCAACCATCATTTTGCGGATGTTTTGACAGGCTAGCCTACTAGCGCAATAGCGCAAGTACCTAACGCTTTCCTAGAATGAGGATTTTTCTAGCATACTCGTATAAAAATCCTAAGCGTTTGATTCATGTTAATCAATATCATCCTTACCTTAATGAATTTCATCGTTGTACAATAGCACAGTTATTTTTACATGATTATTTAGAAAGTAAGCAATGAAAGTTCAAAGCCAAGTCGCAGACATCAATACCCCAACAGGTATAATGCGCACGTATATTCATCGCCCCGTCGGCGGTAAACCAAGTGCTGGCGGCAAGTTTCCTACCGTTTTATTCTATTCAGAAATTTTTCAACAAACTGGTCCAATTGAAAGCGCAGCTAAAATTATTGCTAGCCACGGCTATGTAGTACTAGTCCCTGAAGTGTTTCATGAGTTAAATCCTATTGGCACTGTTCTAGCATATGATGATGCTGGCCGCGACAAAGGCAATGCAGACAAGGCCGCTAAAGACGTACAAAGTTACGACACAGATAACCAAGCGATGATTGCCTATATCAAACAGCAAGATTGGTATGATGGTAACATTGGTGCAATGGGCTTTTGTATCGGTGGTCACTTGGCGTTTCGCGCCGCATTACAACCAGAAGTCAAAGGTACTGCTTGTTTCTATGCCACCGATTTACACTCAATGACTATTCCAAATAAGTCAGGTCAACACAGTATGGAGCGCCTGAGCGATATTACTGGTGAGTTGTTGATGATTTGGGGCAAGCAAGATACGCACATCCCAACCGCTGGACGAGCACAGGTCTACAATAAATTAACGGAAGCTAATCTCACTTTTACTTGGCATGAGTTCAACGCACAACACGCCTTTATGCGTGATGGTGATGAGCGTTACGATGCGCAAACTGCAATGCTATGTTATCAATTGGCTCTGAATCTATTTAGCCGAACAATGTAATCAAAGAGATACTTTAACTTGTAAAAAGCGTTTGTTTAGCCGTATCGCGGATTGCCGCGACGGCTGGATGATCAAAACGCCGCTCAACTGAAATAGCGTAGTAATAATCTTGCACATCTTCAGTCTTACCAAGTTCAATGACCCTATATTGCTGTGTAATTTCCGATGCGATGACTGATGGCGCCATAAAAATACCGATACCTGCTTGACCAAAGGCCTTCATTAATGCGCTATCGTCAAACTCTCCAACTATTTGTGGACGTATGCGTTCTGCATCAAACCAACGCATTAACCTGCCTCGCATCGCCGTGTCTAGGCTTGGCACTAATAATGGCGAGTGATTCAAGCTAGCAGGGAAGTCTTCTCGGTACTTTGCTGCCAATGTGGGTGTAGCAAAAAAGCTAATGCCACATTCACCAAGCTTATGATTATCACCTTTGATATCCAATTGTGCAGGCATAGGCCTATCTGACAGCACTAAATCTAAACGGTGTATCGCTAAGTCACCTAACAATTTATCTAACTTATCTTCTCTACAGATGATTTTTATCGGCTCATTAAGCATCATCGCTGGCGCAAGCAAGCTATAAACAATTGATTTAGGCATAACATCAGCAATACCAACTCTAAAAGTGGCTACTTGTTTTACGATGCCACCACTTAATGCCTGCTCCATCTCTGCGCCTATTTCAAAAATCTCATCCGCATAAGATAAAGCTAAGCGACCCGTTTCAGTCAGTTCTAGCCCACGACCAACGCGTTTAAACAGTGTCGCTTCCAGTGCGGCTTCTAACAATCCTATTTGACCACTCAAAGTTTGTGGGGTGAGATCAAGTTGCTCGCTAGCGCGAGCAATACTACCAACACGCGCGACTTGCCAGAAATAATTCAATTGTTTGTAGTTCAACATAATCGACCAACTATCAGTTTTTTACGAATTATCTATCAGTATAATCTTTATTTTTACGATGTGTTAATTCACCTAATATATGTAGGCGTTAATGCTTACTTAGGAGATTAAGATGCAACTTGATATTCAGACAAATGGGGGTTCATTAACCAATGACGTTCTAGGCTACTCAATCGGTTGCTAATAATTAAGCAAACTTAGTTTTACTAGTACTTTAGCTTGAGCAAGCTGAAAGTGACATTAATCACTTAATACTTGATGTTTTGGAGTCCGCAATGAAACGTATTATTTATTTTTTAGCCACCAACCTAGCCATTATGTTGGTATTGTCCTTAACCATGCGCATTCTTGGCGTGGAACCCTACCTCAATGCTAATGGGCTGGCTTTAGATAACTTACTGGCATTTGCCGCTATTATGGGATTTGGTGGTGCGTTTATTTCACTGGCAATCTCTAAATGGTCTGCCAAGCGAATGTCGGGCGCAATAGTCATTGAAGAGCCACGTACCTCTACTGAAGCGTGGCTAATTAAAACTGTCCACACACAAGCTGGTATGGTCGGCATTAAAATGCCTGAAGTAGCAGTATTTGACTCACCTGAAGTCAATGCATTTGCAACAGGGATGACTAAAAATAGCTCCTTAGTAGCAGTATCAACTGGCTTGCTCAACAAAATGAGTAAAGATGAAGCCGAAGCCGTACTAGCTCACGAAGTTTCGCATATAGCTAATGGTGACATGGTAACACTCACGCTAATTCAAGGCGTGGTCAATACCTTTGTGATGTTTCTGTCACGTGTGATTGGCTACGCAGTAGATAAAATCATTTTTAAAACTGAAAAAGGCACAGGGCCCGCGTTCTTTATCGCGATGATTATCGCAGAGCTATTATTAGGTATATTAGCTTCTATTATCGTCATGTGGTTCTCACGTCAACGCGAATTTCGTGCTGATGCTGGCGCAGCTAGGTTATCGAGCTCTAAAAAGATGATCGCTGCTTTAGAGCGTTTACAAGCTGAACACGAGCCTTCTGCTCTACCTAAACAAATGGCTGCTTCTGGTATTTCTGGCGGTGGATCAAGTGGCTTAAAACGCCTTTTTTCAAGCCATCCAGACCTATCTGAACGCATTGCAGCATTGCGTAATAATGCATAAAAATTGAGATTAAAATGAAAGTTAAACGCATTGAGTTGTTCCTAGAGCATTTTATGTTTGGAAGTCGCTGGCTTTTAGTACCTTTTTATATAGGTTTAATTGCAGCAATTGCCTTATTGTTGGTTAAGTTTGGCAAGGCATTCCTAGCACTAATACCCACGGTATTTAACGGTGATGGCGGTGCAGTATTATTGGGAATTCTGACATTAGTTGATATTACGCTAGTCGCAAACTTGTTGCTTATTATCATCTTTGCTGGCTATGAAAACTTTGTTTCTAAAATTGACACTGGTGATAATGAAGATCGCCCAGAGTGGATGGGCCATGTTGGGTTTTCCGACTTAAAACTAAAGCTAATTGGCTCTATCGTGGCGATTTCTGGGATTGAGCTGCTTAAATACTTTATCAATGTTAAAGAAGTACTAGCAGAACCTAATGGAAATTGTCAGCTCGCTTGGTTAGTGGGTATTCACTTAACTCTAGTATTTTCTGGCGTGATGTTTGCGCTAATGGACAAAATTGCTGGTGGCAGTCACGGCATTAAAAATAAATAAGATTACGATGGTTATGGTTTAGCGAGCTGTTTGCTTTGACTTGATAGGCTTATTTATGGGTCGATTATGCTATCGGTTATATGGGTAGTGTGATGTGAGTGCACAGCACACTTAAAGACAAACATAGAAAATTTAATTAAATGGGTGAAGTGCAATCAATTGGAACATGGTGGATGTGGTCAGGTTTTGGTCTATTTGTTGTGGCTATGCTATCTATAGACATGTTCGCTTTAGACCGGAAAGGTGCACATAAAGTCAGTACAAAAGAGGCGCTTACTTGGTCATTTATTTGGTTCTTACTAGCATTATTGTTTGGTGTTGCTTTGTGGGCTTGGCTAGACTACACTTCTGGTCGCGCGATAGCCGATGCCAAAACGATGGAATATCTCACAGGTTATTTGCTAGAAAAAACCCTAGCGATGGATAATATTTTTGTTTTTGTCATGCTATTTTCTTACTTTGCAGTACCAAGTGAATATCAAAAGCGTGTATTAGTTTACGGTGTATTAGGTGCCATTGTGCTGCGGGCATTGATGATACTACTCGGCGTATGGCTAATTGCTGAGTTTCATTGGGTGCTTTATGGATTTGGTGCATTTTTACTAATCACTGGCATCAAGATGTTTGTTTTTGCTAACCAAGAGCCAAGTTTGACTCAAAACCCCTTACTTAGCTGGCTACGTCGCCATCTGCGTATTACTGATAGCTATCACGGTGACAAGTTCTGGATTATGGAGAGAGGTGTACGTTGGTTTACACCGATGTTTTTAGTACTAGTTTTAGTCGAGTTTTCAGATGTGATTTTTGCTATGGACAGTATTCCCGCAATTTTTGCCATTACAAATGACCCATTTATCGTTTTCACCTCTAATATCTTTGCCATTCTAGGTTTACGTGCACTGTACTTTTTATTGGCAGATATGGCGGATCGATTTCATTTACTTAAATATGGCTTAGCAGTTGTGCTGATGTTTGTGGGTACTAAAATGTTGATTGTAGAGTGGTTTAAGATACCTGTTGCTATATCGTTAGCGGTTGTAATTGCAATGTTAGGTATCAGCATATTGCTCAGCTTAAAAAGTACACGACATATTTCATCAAAATAACAAAATACTAGGCAATAAAAAAGGGCAGAAATTCTGCCCTTTTTTACACGACTAAACTATATCTAAAGTTTAGATTTCCAATTGCGGACGACCGGCTTCTGGCCAATCCAAGTGGAAGAACTCACCACGTGGCTTATCAGTACGCTCATAAGTATGCGCACCGAAGTAGTCACGTTGACCTTGTAACAGGTTAGCTGGCAACACTGCACTACGGTAACCATCGTAATATGCCATCGCAGCTGCAAAACCTTGTGCTGGAATACCGTTTGTGACTGCCAAAGCAATCACTTTACGCCAACCTTCTTGACCATCGTTCATGGCTTGAGTAAAGTATGGATCTAACATCAAGTTTTTCAAACGTGAGTTCAACGCATAAGCATCAGTGATTTTTTGCAAGAAACGTGCGCGGATGATACAACCACCACGCCAGATTTGAGCAATTTCACCGAAGTTCAATTTCCAGTTATAAGCCACTTGTGCTTTATCAATCAATTGGAAGCCTTGTGCGTAAGCGCAGATTTTTGAGCAATACAAAGCGTTTTTAATCGCGTCGATAATCGCTTTTTTGTCGCCTTCAACTTTAATTGCTGGGCCTTTTAAGATTTTGCTAGCTTCTACGCGCTCTTCTTTTAAGCTTGAAAGTGCACGTGCATAAACAGCTGCAGCAATAGCATTCGCTGGTGCTCCTAACTCAAGCGCATTCGCTGCAGTCCATTGACCTGTCCCTTTTTGACCAGCGGTATCTAAAATTTTATCTACCAAGAAGCCAGGACCCATTGGGTCTTTTTGTTGCAGAATATCAGCAGTAATTTCAATCAAGAAGCTTGATAGCTCGCCTTTATTCCACTCTTCAAACACTTTACCGATTTCATTTGCTGGCATACCAAGCAAGTTTTTCATTAACCAGTAAGCTTCGCAAATCAATTGCATATCGATATATTCAATACCGTTATGTACCATTTTTACGTAATGACCAGCACCGTCTGGACCAATGTACTCAGCACATGAGAAACCGCCTTCAACTGGCTTACCAGGTTTTCCGCCTTCCATAGGTTCGCCTGTTACAGCATCTACTTTAGCAGCGATATCGCGCCAAATTGGCTCTAAACTCGCCCATGCTTTACGTGTGCCTGATGGCATTAATGAAGGGCCGAAACGTGCGCCAGTTTCACCACCAGAAACGCCAGAACCGATAAAGTCGATGCCTTTAACAGCCAATTCTTTTTCACGGCGAATAGTATCTGTCCATAACGAGTTACCACCATCAATAATGATGTCGCCTTGCTCTAAAAACGGTAATAGAGCGTTAATTGTCACGTCTGTTGCGCTACCAGCTTTAACCAGTAAAATGATTTTACGTGGGCGCTTGATGCTTAAAACAAATGAAGCTAAATCAGCATGACCTACAACACGTTCGTGTGATGGCTCATTCTTTTTACAGTCCTCAATGAAGTTCACCATTTTTTTAGAGTCACGGTTATAAACCGCAATGGTATAGCCGTGATCGGCAATATTTAGAGCCAAATTTTGGCCCATAACAGCTAGGCCAACTAGGCCAATATCAGCATTTTGTGTAGACATTTATCTTCTCTTTTGGAGTTGTTTAATGGAAAGGGTATTTTTGTACGCAAGATTATAAAACTTTTAGCAAATTAAATCGTTATAAATTCGCATTATTAGTGCTTTATTTTGCTTTTTTAACACGTTTATAGAAAAAATATTAGACTTGTCTTTGATGCTAGACAAACAATGTGGATTTAGCGCCTAAAAATCGCTGCTTCTTCCAGAGGAGTAGCCTTGTGGCACATCGTGTTGCAGCTCTCCACATTGCGCGCAACGATGGTCGTGCATAGTTGGACTGAACACCAAATCGGCACTGCCGCAAAACTTACAATGTTTAGCCGTTTCTACTGGCGCCTTATGGTGTGTTTCATGATGCTCGGTAGCCACTTTAGTACTACCTAAACCGTATTTATTATCCATGGTAAAACCTCCATAGTTAACATTGCAGTTAATACAAGAACCCAATAAAGAACTGTTAAATTACGCCCTTTTATTGTTGTAAGCAAGGGCTAAATAGTATTGCTAAATCAATTTATTAACTGATGACTTGCAACCAGTATAGGCTATTTTTTCACCGTCATTTAGCGTCGTTGCATCACCGTTAATCAATAAAGTAATACCTCCACTGGTAAAGCGATTACTATCGTCGGTAGACTTAGTTAAGTTTACTTCATGATCAGGATAAATCAACCAAGCATCATTACCGTTATTGAGCATACGTACATAAAACTGTTTACCCTCATCACAATCGTAGGAGATTGCATTTTTTGGCATGCGTGATTGTTCTTGCCCACCAGTACTAAACGGATTAAGGCTAAATGAACTACATGATGGTTGCAGTGCAATTAAACTTACCACAATAAGCCATTGATTTAATTTTTTTGCCATACCTTGACTCCTTAAAATTTTATCGTACTTGATGCAAGCCTGAATCATACATGCGCTAGATGTTTACGCACAAACTAAGGGGAGTTTATTAAATTCAAACACCTTTATTAAAGCCAGCGCGACTTAACCTATCCAACACCGCCGCCCAATCTGGGGTATCGGAAGGCAATTCAACTAACAATCTATCCACTTTTAAGGCGTCTAGTTGATGTAAAGTGCTATATAACTGCTCAGCAACCTCTGCTGGTTGCCTCGATAACTGTGTAATATGACAGCTAGGTTTATCACCATCGCCAATTAACAAGGCCGCACAAGTTTTGCCGGCATTGATAAGTTGCTCAGATGTAGCAAGTAAAACAGCTCTATCTTTAAATAATAATAACGGCGTGCGTGGGGAATAATGCAATGCATGCTGGCCTGGGGCTTTGGGAGTTGAAACTGCCTTATCCATAGTGTGCCCACTTAGCGCTTTTCGCTGCGGCCTACCTGCTACTTTACCAATATCAGCCTCGCTAATCATGCCGGGACGTAGTAGTTGCCATTGTCCATCTGCAACAACACTTACTATAGTTGACTCTATGCCTACTTGACATGCACCACCATCAAGCACGGGAATACCTTCACCTAAACCAGCTTCAACGTGATCCGCCGTAGTTGGGCTAAGCTGTGTAAATAAGTTAGCCGATGGTGCGGCAACACTTAATTTGCTTAATCGTAGCAACTCCAGCGCTATAGGATGATTTGGCACACGTAGGGCAATAGTTGGCTCGCCGCCACGCACCACACGTGAAACATGATGCTTTGCTGGCAGTATCAAAGTAAGCGCACCTGGCCAGAAGGTTTTAGCTAGCTTAACTGCAACTTCTGGAAATGCTGTAACCCACTCCGTAACTTGACTTATATCGGCAATATGCACGATAAGCGGATGGTCTGCAGGGCGTTGCTTAGCTGTAAATATTTTCTGCAACGCTATATCATTCGTCGCGTCCGCCGCTAAGCCATAAACAGTTTCGGTAGGAATCGCCACAACTTCGCCATTTTGGAGCCTTGCTGCCGCCTCTTCTAAACTAATGCGCATATAAATAGTTGTTGGTACAAAAAGACTATTTTACTACTTATGTCACTTAACAATCATCATTTGGCTACGATACGTTAAAATAGCGTATCTCTATTTATTAAGAAACTATCATGAAGCAAACGCCAGTTAAAGAAATCACCGTAGAACATAATCCATCACAAGCAAAACTAGATACACTAAACGTGAGTAAATGGCCAACTTGGAAAAAAGAAGTTTCAACTTTCCCTTGGGCATTCCCAGAGCAAGAAATTGCTTATATTTTAGAGGGTGAATGCGTTGTGACAACCTGCTGTGGCACTACTGTTACGTTTGGTAAAGGTGATTTAGTAACGTTTCCGGCTGGCGCGAAAATTACTTGGGAAGTAAAACAAGCATTGCATAAGCATTATCAACTAGATGGCAATATCATTACTCAAACGCTTAAGCGCATCAAGGCCGCGTTAAAGCTATAGCTTAACCTGCGCTTCGAAAAGTAAGGTTATACCGGCACGCACCTCAATAGGGTGCGTATCCATTCTCAGCGGTACTATCGCGTGAAATAAAGGCGTACGTCACCGCCCCACTCAACAACTTCGCCATGCACTAAAGGAGTTTTAAGAGTTTTATCATACCAAATTGAAGTACTGTGGGTATTCCCAAGGAGGCACTCTCAATAAGTTGCTTAATATCCAGCTCACTTTTATCCTGATACAGACCCGTGTTGGCCTCACTTGATACTGGCTGACTAAACCCACATCGTGTTGAAATCATTAAATCCTACTTCAACCACTACCAAAACTATGAATAACATAAGTTCACTTGATGATGCATAACATTTTAGTAAGTAAGCATTTCTAACTACTCCTAATTTTTAGGGTTGTATATTCTCAAACATATCGATTTGGTTTCCTTCATTAAGGCATTGAGCACACTGACAGGGCTGCTTTTATCTAAGCGCTTTAGAGTACATTAAAAATTAGTAAAGCCGTTAAGAACAAGTCGAGCAGTGCTTTATTGGCGCACTCTAAATTAATCCGCAATCCTGCCGAAATAATGCTATATACATAAGCTTTAAACTATTATCTTAATTTTTTTAAATATATCATCACTATAATCTCTACTTGTCAAACCTTCCCAACGTCTATTTAGAGTGGAATAAACGTTGTTAGCAGTGATAAAACAAATGTACTAATTACCAAATTTAGTAACGATTCAAGATACAGTTTTAGACCATTAGTAATAACTTTGTTTTTGGACTTTAATCATGTCAATTTTACTTAATACAAACAATTTATTACCGCATGGCTACTGTATTAACTGGTCACCGAGCCTTTTATGGTTATATGTAGCATCTGATGCTGCCATTATGTTAGCTTACTACTCCATTCCATTAACATTAATTTACTTTGTCTTACAAAGAAAAGATTTCCAATTTCGTGGAATTTTTTTGCTATTTAGTGCATTTATTCTCTCATGTGGCACTACTCACTTATTGGGCATTGTAACTCTCTGGAATCCGATTTATTGGTTAGATGCCAGCATGAAAGGCGTGACTGCAGTGATTTCAGTAATTACCGCGATAGTATTAGTATATATTACTCCCCAAGCCCTCAAATTGCCTTCTCCATCTCAATATGACAAAGAAGTTTATGACCGACTACATGCGTATGAGGAGCTAAAAGCCGCTCAAGCATCGCTGATTGAAGTTGCTGAATATAAAAAATCTGAGGCTGCGCTACATGCGAGTGAACATAGATTGCAATTAGTCTTAAAAGCTAGTCAACTTGGATTTTGGGATTGGGATATCACAAATAATATTGTGACTAGAAATGAGCGTTGGGCAGAAATGCTAGGCTATCAATTAAGTGATATTGAACTCACAGTAAAGCAATGGCTAGATTTTATTCATCCAGACGATCGTCAAATAGCGTGGCAGTCAGTTCAGAGCAATATTGAGGGACATACTCAAATGCATATGCTCGAGTACCGCATGTGTACCAAAAACGGTGACTACAAATGGATACTTGACCAAGCACAAGTTGTCTCAAGAGATAGTCAACATAAAGCCACCCGAATGTGTGGAACGCACACAGACATCACTGAGCGGAAGAATATGGAAGAACAAGTACGTAACTTTGCTTTTTATGACACACTGACTGATCTACCAAATCGTCGCTTGCTAGCGGATAGGCTAAACAAAGCCATCTCAGCTAGTAAGCGTAGTGGATACTACGGTACACTTATGTTTCTAGACCTAGACAACTTCAAGCCTATTAATGACGTGCATGGTCATCAAGTAGGTGACTTACTCTTGATCGAAGCTGCCAGCCGTCTAACAAGCTGTATTAGAGAAGTTGATACCGTCGCACGCCTCGGTGGTGATGAGTTCGTTGTAATATTGAATGAACTAAGCCTAGACAAAACTGAGTCAATTTCAGAGGCTAAGTTAGTCGCTGAAAAAATTATAAGTGCATTATCTAAACCATACTCACTGACCGTCACTCATACGGGGCAGAAAGATAAGATAGTTGAGCATAAGTGCACAGCTAGTGTTGGCGTAGTTGTATTTGTTAAGGACCACACTAGCCAAATTGATCTGATGAAATGGGCTGATACTGCAATGTATAAGGCTAAGGATGATGGCGGAAACTCAATTCAGTTTTATAGTGAGCCTATCACTCTTTAAAAATCAAGCTCTAAGATTTTCTCTACATCAATACTCTTCAGTAACCTTGAGTTAAACTCACCTACTTAGCTCCGGCTTGCTCTACTGTATTAAGTTGCTCGAGCGCGTCTTCATCTAGTACGCTTAGCATACGACTCAAATCTTTCAACTCAACCTGCGCACCTTGTTCTTTGGCTATCTTAGCAAGTGCTAAAATGCTAGAAGTATGTTGTGGGTTAAGTGTTACTACTCGCTTAAATTCAGCTTTAGCTAGCTCCACTGCACCTAGGTTATATTGCGCCAATGCGTCATAATAAATTGCCTCAGGCTCATTCGGCTCATGCTGTTGCCATTCATTTGCAACCACTAACAAATCTTGCCATTTTCCTGCCTGCATAGGTAGCACTACTTGCATCCAATACGGACGCTTTTCCAGAGGCTTATCCCAAAAGGCTGTATCTGTTTCAATCACCTTATCCGTTTCAGGCAAAGCCATAGCAGCTTTAATCCACTTAGCAGGTACATTGTAATAATAGGCATTTATGCCAGGACTTTTAACGGTATTTAAACCAATCAACTTGCCTTCGTTGTTAAACAACGGGCTACCACTCGCTCCCATTTGAAACGAGGCTGATGTACGAATCACGTGACTATCGTCCATTGCATATAAGGCCTTAATCTTACCTGTTGTGGTAAGTGGCCTAACCGCACCCCCTGGGAAGCCTACTGAAAACGTTGATGTTTCATAAATTAATTGGTCTTCGTCTGCAAACGTCGCTGGCTTTAAGGGTAGAAATTGAAAGCGTAATATGCATACATCATGCTTCCAATCCGCTCGAACCCCTTCAGGTATATAAGTTTCCCCCATTGCAGTCACATTGCTACCCACAGAATCAGCTAAAACATGGCAGTTGGTCGCCACCAAATTTTCAGCTACTACCACACCCGACCCACTGCCATGCCTACCTGACTTAGTAACAGTATGCACCTTAACAATCGTACCTTTAAGGTTATAGACTAATTCTGAGGATGGATCAGCTAGTACGACTCGTATAACCATTAACTGACTCATCATTATGAGAAATAGTAATTTACTTAGCGATTGAAACCTCATCATTTAGCCTTGTTATTTAATTAACAACAGTGGGTTGATTATAAATATCTATGTTGGTTCAAGCTCTTACTATCAAACTTGGTCTTTACCGTATAAAAAGTTATGTATGCTTGTTATGAAGTGTTACCAAACGCTTAAGTTCCGGTACGCAAGAGCCGCATTCTGTACCACATTTCAGCTTACTTTGTAACGTGATTAAATCTGCACCTAGTTGTATTGTTTCGATAATATCATTTTCAGCAACATCTAAACAGTTACAGATAATCTTACCACGACTGCGCTGTCCGGCCGGTGGCGTACTGAGCGGTGCGAGCGCCCAACGGCGAAGCTCTGCGGTAAACTCGCCTGAGGCCATGACTTCTTTCAACCAGTCGGTAGCAAGCGTTTCACCTACTAAACGCACACCAGCAACCTCGGGCTTGCCACTAACACTACTGACTAGAATTCGCTTACTAATACCACGCTTCGCATCTTGATAATTGAGCAATGGCATGTCATCCGTCATCGTCAGTATCTGATCAATCTGTGCTATTAACGCATTATCTGGCGCATCTGTGTGGGCTGCACGTAGAATCAACATGCCGGCATGATGTTCATTTTGGCGACCAAATAAGCCACAAGTGGCATAGTCAAAATTGACTAATAAACCACGAACCTTTTCCAACATATCAAGGTTTTGAATGGTGCGCATCACCGTCATGCGCCAAGGTAATTCCAACTTTTCAATTTTGATTGCGGTGTGCTTCAGTTCTGGCTGTTTTGAGGTTTTATCAAAAGTTGGCGGCATTAAGGCATTTACGCCTAAGCCGTGCATAAATTGACTGCCCCAGTGCATCGCTATAAAGGTTTGTGAGGCTTGCACTTCATCAGATAACTGCGCAGCCAACACTAAACTGCCGCGCTTATTGCTAACTTTGACAATATCACCGTTTTTGATTGAGCGGCGCATCATGTCATCTGCGCTCATCTGTATCACGGGCTCTTCAGAATGGTTAAACAATTGTGCTACTGTACCAGTGCGACTCATACCGTGCCACTGGTCACGCAAACGGCCTGTGAGTAAATGCAGTGGGTAACGCGCATCGGTTTTATCTGCAGTGCCTTTGTAGACAGTGTTGATAAACTGAGCTTTACCATCGGGTTTCTGAAACACGCCATCCGTGTATAAACGCGCAGTGCCTCTGGTATCGCCAGACTTGAACGGCCATTGTTGTGGGCCTTGCTCGTTAAGTAAGCTATAACTTAAACCAGTAATATCCAAATCTCTACCACGCGTGGTTTCGCGGTGTTCATTGAAAATTTCTTCTGTCGTTGTGTAAGGAAACAAATTAGAGTTTTTAGCTAAACGTTTTTCTAAACGTTGCGCAAAACCCACCATAATCGCCCAATCATGGCGCGCTTCAGCAGGCGTCGGAACGGCAGAGTTCACGCGGGTAATACGTCGTTCAGTATTGGTAACTGAACCTTCTTTCTCACCCCAAGTACTAGCTGGCAATAATACATCTGCGTATTGGTTAGTATCGATGTTGTTATAAGCATCTTGCACCACCACCAATTCAGCATTTTGTAGGGCAGTAATCACATTATTCACGTCTGGCATAGAGTGTGCAGGGTTAGTGCAGGCAATCCAAATGGCTTTAATGCTGCCTTCTTTCACAGCATCAAACATTTCGATTGCCGTTTTACCTGGTGTCGCTGGTACGTTTTCTACGCCCCAAAACTTAGCGATTTCTGCGCGGTGTTCTGAGTTAGCTAAATCACGGTGTGCTGATAACAAATTCGCCATGCCGCCAACTTCGCGACCACCCATAGCATTAGGCTGACCTGTGAGTGAGAATGGCCCTGCACCCAGTTTACCGATTTGCCCAGTGGCTAAATGCAGGTTAATTAAGGCTGCGTTTTTTTCTGTGCCGTGAATGCTTTGATTCAAACCCATACAGTATATGGAAAGGCTAGGGCCTTTACCAAACCACTTTGCCGCCGCGATAATATCGGCTTCTTTAATACCGCAAATATCCGCCACCATTTTTGGCGTGTATTCGCGCACAGTATCTTTTAGCACATCAAAACCATTGGTGTGCGCTTGGATATAAGCCATATCCAGCAAGCCTTCCCAAAGTAATACATGCAACATACCATTGTACAGGGCAACGTCTGTACCAGGCAAAATAGCAAGGTGCAAATCTGCTGCTTGCGCAGTATCAGTTCGACGCGGATCGACCACGATAATTTTCAAATTCGGATTATTTTTCTTAGCGTCTTCTATACGGCGGAAAATAATTGGATGAGCAAAGGCGGTGTTTGAGCCTGCGATAAATAGGCACTCAGTATGATCAATATCTTCATAACAAGCTGGTGGTGCATCTGACCCCAGTGTAGCCTTGTAACCCGTAACCGCAGAGCTCATGCAAAGGCGTGAGTTCGTATCAACGTTATTGGTGCCAATCAGACCCTTGGCGAGTTTGTTGATCACATAATAATCTTCAGTTAACAACTGACCTGAAATATAAAAAGCTACCGAGTCTGGCCCGTGTTTTTCTATGGTTTGTGCAAACTGTTCAGTTAGATAATCAAGCGTATCGTCCCAAGAAGCGCGTTTGCGCACGGCTTTACGCGTTAAACGCATTTCAGGATAAAGCAATCGATTATCAAGCTTGGCGGTAAGATGCAGCGTAGATCCTTTAGTGCATAAGCGCCCGAAGTTAGCAGGGTGATTAGGATCACCTTTAACATCAATAATCTTGTCATTTTGACTAGATATAATGACACCGCAACCGACACCGCAATAACAACAAGTTGATTTGGTTTCTTTAATCACTTTTAGCTGAACTTTAATTTGGTTTTTTAGAATTTGGTTCTCTGTAAGTCTTTGTTTAACTATTCTTTAACTCTAGATACACAACACCATTTTCAACTTTGGTGTTAAAGCAGGCGGTTTCACCTATATCTGGCTCTTCTGCTTTACCATCCACTAAACTAATTTTCCAGCTATGCAAGGGGCAAGCAATTTTATCCCCGTATACTATTCCTTCAGACAACGGTCCGCCTTTGTGCGGACAACTGTTATTGACAGCCAATATACGGTTATCTTCTAAACGGAACACGCCGATATCAATACCTATATTATCTTTATTTATGGTGCGAACTACACGTGCGCCTAACTTCGGGATATCTTCTAATTGCGCTACTTTTACCCAGTTACTCATAATTTTTTGACCCTAACTCAAACTTATAGATATTTAAATTTATTAATAAATTTACGAAACAACTAATAAATAGATTAACAATAGATTGACTACAAATGAAAAAATAGCAATCCACTGCCATTTAACTAATCTAGCACGTGCGATTAGCGGCGTCCGTGCCGGTGCTAAAATTGGCTTTAGCTCACCACGTTCAAGTGCTAGTAGCATTTCTTCTGCTGTTTCAAAACGCAACTTTATATCGCGTGCGACGGCCTTAAGTATGATGTTTTCTAACCAATAAGGTATATCTGGTCTATATCTTGTTGGACGGATCGGCTCACCAAATTTTGGACGTTGAAACGGCTCAATTTCACCATGCGGATATTTACGTGTGAGCAAGTAATAAAGCGTGACTCCAGCTGCGTAAATATCACTTTGTACTGTAGCCGGCGCACCGTCAAACAACTCTGGTGCCATAAAGCTTGGAGTACCAGGGTTTTGTACCATTTCCATAGCAACAGTCGCACTACTTAAAGCTACACCTAAATCTAAAATACGCAATCGCTGATCTGTTGCTTGGTGAATGTTATCTGGCTTAATATCTCGGTGTACGATATTAAGCCGATGTAATGCTGCTATACCACGTAACAAATCAATACCAATTTTAGCCACGCCTGCTACAGTAAAGTGATGCCCACTATCTAAGCGTTGCTGTAATGTTGAACCTTCATGCCAGCTCATCACATAATAAAGCTTACTGCGTTTTTCTGCAGCTACTGGAAATACTTGCGGCACATATTGAGAAACTACACGCTTTGCTAACCACTCCTCATTCAGCAAGCCATTGCAGCAGTCTACGTCATTTGCTAATAGCGGCTGTAATGTTTTTAGTACAAAAAGCTGCCTACTATTAAGATGGCGTACTCTGTATAGTAGGCTTGCACGAGACTCATAGATGACTTCGATTATCTCAAATTCATCTATAACTTCTCCTACCTGCAATTTATTAGGTACAACTAGATGCTTACCATCTGCTAACAATTCGGAAAGTGTTTCTGCACCAAGCTGTGTAATTCTAGCGGCAACCACCGTGCTGTTATCGTTACTACCTTTTTCTATCGCTAGTTTAGTGAGCTCATCGCAAATCATTTGCGGGTTATCATAAAGCGCCATCGTTTTATGAATATTTTGCTCGCCTAATATATCCCAAACACCGTCACTCATTAAAGCAAATACATCACCAACTTGTAGCGTACCATCTGCATAATCCACTTCTAAATGCCGATCTAAACCAACGGCACGCTTTAAAACGTGACTCATTTCAGGTCTATCCCAAACGTGGTCAGTAGTAAGTTGCTTTAATTTGCCATCTCGTAGCAAATAAATACGTGTATCACCTACATGTGCTGAATAATAGCGTTGTCCACGCAGTACTAGCAATGATAGTGTAGTCGCCATACCGACCATATCGCGGTTTGCATTTGCTTGCGCAATTAACCAGCGATTGGCAGCTGTAAGCACCTTATCCAGCGCAATTAATGGTTCCCAAGTATCTGGTGTGGCATAGTAGTCTGAGGTCACTGTGCGTATAGTCATTTCAGAAGCCTCACCTCCACCCGCATTGCCGCTTACACCGTCTGCTACTGCTAACAATGCACCTTTTATACTTAATTGCGTACTCACCGGGGTTACCACACCTACGTAATCTTCATTACGTGTACGCGGACCCGTTAGACTGGATTGGCCTATTTCAAATTTTAATGACATGGGTTATTTTACAGCGCTATTACCGCTAAGCCTAAATTTTAGCTGTGGTCACACTGCCCCAAGTCGTTCTCCATCTAGTTTTCACGCCAGCTAGACCAATCATGGCTAACAATGCCAAGCCTGCAAATATCAACAAGCCGATTTGGTAATTGCCGTGAACTTGTTTAAAGTAACCTAAGCTCGCTGCCAGATAGAAGCCGCCTACACCGCCAGCCATACCCACTAAACCAGTCATTACGCCTATCTCTTTACGGAAACGTTGCGGTACCAATTGGAACACCGCACCATTACCCATACCTAAAATCGCCATCACTGGCATAATAATCGCGAGTGCTAATTGATAAGTAGGCTGACCGAAGCTAATCACTACTAGTAGAAATGCTGCGACTGCATAGATCACTAGCAATGCGCGAACTCCTCCAATACGATCGGCAATTACCCCGCCTATTGGACGTACAATAGATCCTGCAAACACGCACACTGCGGTGCAGTATCCTGCCTTAACAGCGCCTAAGCTGTACAAATCATTAAAGTAGATGGTAAGCGATGAGGCTAATCCCACAAAACCGCCAAAAGTCACGCTATAGAAGAACATAAACCACCATGCATCTTTGTCTTTCAGAATAGCTAGGTATTGGTTAAGTGACTTAGCTGGTGGTGTATCTGGGCTATCTTTTGCAAAAACGATATAAACAAACATCGCTATACCTAGTGGAATTAATGCCAGGCCAAACACATTATTCCAACCATAAGCCACCGCTAGCGTTGGTGCAAATAATGCAGCAAACACGGTGCCTGAGTTACCTGCGCCAGCAATACCTAGCGCAGTACCTTGATGCTCTGGTGGATACCAACGGCTTGCAAGTGGCAAAGCGACAGCAAACGCTGCTCCTGCAAAACCCAAGCCTATGCCTAACATTAGCGCTTGCTGAAAACTTTGTATGCCATGCAACCAAGCTACTAGCAAACTTAACACCACTATAATTTGGCCAATCAAACCAGCCATTTTTGGTTTGATTTGATCGACTAACACGCCCATGACAATACGCAGCAATGCACCGGCTAACACTGGCGTCGCTACCATCAAACCTTTTTGCGCAGGTGATAAGTGTAAATCTGCAGCGATTTGTACAGCTAATGGTCCGAGTAATACCCACACCATAAAACTTAAATCAAAGTATAGAAAAGCTGAAAACAGCGTCGGTTTATGTCCTACTTGCCAAAAACTTTTTTGCATAAAACTTCCTTATAGACCTTTAACATAGTTAACTTGTTTAAGTTAACTTAAACTGCAATAATTTCGAATTCTTTATGCTTATCACGATTATTCACACGCTCTGCCCAAGGGTCTACTGCACCTTGTAATGTGTATAGCAAGCGCTCGTAAGCGGCTTTACGTCCCTCAACATCTTCAAGTATGCGTTTTTTCACATACTCCAAACCTACGCGCTCTAACCAATGCACCGTGCGGTCTAAATAGCGCGCTTCTTCACGGTATACTTGAATAAAGGCACCTGAATACTCTAGCACTTCATCTGAAGTTTTTACTTTACATAAGAACTGCGCAGCTTCGGTTTTAATACCGCCGTTACCACCGACATAAATTTCCCAGCCTGAGTCTACTGCGATAATACCAACGTCTTTAATGCCAGACTCTGCACAATTACGCGGGCAACCTGAAACGGCAAACTTAACTTTATGTGGCGCCCACATATGATCAAATGCCTTTTCAATATCAATCCCCATTTGTGTAGAGTTTTGCGTACCAAAACGGCAGAACTCGCTACCCACACAGGTTTTTACCGTACGTATACTTTTGCCATAAGCGTAACCAGAAGGCATGTCTAAATCTGCCCACATATCGACTAGGTCTTCTTTTTTCACTCCTAGCAAATCTATACGCTGACCACCAGTCACTTTCACCATAGGTACAGCATACTTATCTGCTACATCAGCAATTTTGCGTAACTGACTCGGCGTTGTTACGCCACCATACATACGCGGAATTACTGAGTATGTGCCATCTTTTTGAATATTTGCGTGTACGCGTTCGTTAATAAAGCGAGATTGCGGATCATCTTGCGCCTCATGCGGCCATGTAGAAAGTAGATAATAGTTAAGCGCAGGTCGACAAGTAGCGCATCCATTAGGCGTACGCCATCCCATGCCTTTCATCGCATCTGGAATGTTTAAATATTTATGCGCACGCACTTCTGCACGGACTTCTTCATGGTTTTTATCAGTACAGCCGCAAATAGCTTTGCTTGTTGATGGAGGAGCATAACCACCACCTAAAGTAGACGCTAAAATTTGCTCGACTAAACCAACACAAGAGCCACAACTTGAACCTGCTTTAGTTTGCTTTTTCACATCATCAAGAGTGAATAAGCCTTGGTCTTGAATAGCTTTAACGATAGTGCCTTTGCACACACCATTACAGCCACACACCTCCATTTCATTGGTCATTGCAGCTGCTTGGCTTTGACCCTGATGACCAGTTTCACCTATTGAAGATGGACCAAACATTAAGTGATCGCGAATCTCATGGATAGGCTTTCCATCCCTTAGCATTTGAAAATACCACGAACCGTCCGTGGTATCCCCATAAAGCACGCCACCAACGATTTTGTCGTTTTTAATGATAAGTTTTTTGTATACCCCACCAACTGCGTCGTGCAAAACAATCTCTTCGGTTTCTTCGTCACCGGTAAAGTTGCCAGCGCTAAATAAATCAATACCAGTAACTTTTAATTTTGTAGAGGTAACAGAACCTTTGTATAGACCAATACCAAAGTTGGCTAAATGTGTTGCACAGACTTTTGCCATTTCAAACAATGGCGCAACTAATCCGTATGAAACTCCACGATGTGCAACACATTCACCCACGGCATACACGCGCGGATCGAAAGTCTGCATCGTGTCATTCACTACAACCCCTTTATCGCAGTGTATCCCCGCGGATTCAGCTAATGCGAAATTCGGGCGAATACCGACAGCTAATACTAATAAATCAGCAGGCAATTCAAAACCTTCTTTAAAACGAATAGCTTTAACACGACCATTTTCATCACCAACAATCGTTTCTGTATTGGTAGAGAGATAGAATTTAAGGCCTTTAGCCTCTAAAGACTTTTGCAGCATGATGCCCGCAGTTTTATCTAATTGCTTCTCTAACAACCATTCGTTTCTATGGACGACAGTCACATCCATGCCCTGAATACTTAAGCCGTTAGCTGCCTCCAAACCAAGTAAGCCACCACCAACTACGACCGCATGCTTGTATTTTTTTGCAGCAGCGATCATATCGTTAGTATCTTTAATATCACGATAGCCTAAAACACCTTCAAGATTATTGCCTGGAATAGGCGGCATAAATGGTTTTGAACCAGTCGCTAACAACAACCTATCATATTCTGCGCTAGTGCCATCTTCAGCATAAACTACGCGGTTTTTACGATCAATTTTGTTAATACGCGCATTGGTATGCAACGTAATATGATGCTCGGCGTACCATTCACGAGTGTTTAAAATGATGTCGTCTATCGTTTGCTCATTCGCTAATACTGGCGATAGCATAATGCGATTGTAGTTAGGATACGGCTCATCGCCAAACACGGTAATATCATAAATGTCAGGTGCAATTTTAAGTAACTCTTCTACAGTACGCATGCCCGCCATGCCGTTACCAATCACTACTAATTTCATTTTTTGCATAATTCAATCATCTTCAAGTTAGACTATTTGGTGCATTAATTCAAAGTTATAGACCAGTATAAGCAATAGCTGTGCCAACAAACAAAATAAAATAAATAGTGTTTAAATACAATTACTTAATTATACTTTTTCGATAAACCACCTTTAAATTAATCCCTTAAAAATACTAATGCACCAAAATGGAAATCCATCATGGTGCATAAGCAACCTAACCTTATTATTTTTTTGTATATTAAATGCTCTTAGAATGTATACATCGCAGTTGCCCAGATAACTTCTTTATCACCTTTACGCGCTGCACCTTTTAAAGCACCATAAACATCATCTTCGCTAAATTTTGCATACTCCAATTTACCTAAAACTTTGTCCGTAAATGGATAAGCAACACTGACATCAAATTCCGTACCATATTTATCACCTAACTTGCTATTGAGTGTTTGAAATTTCTCGTCAGATTTGAACACGTGATATTCAGCATAAAGCTTAGCCTTTTCGATACTGCCCGCAAAAGTCACAAACGTATCCTCAATACCTTGACGAGGTGTGGCAATAAACTGGTCAGCCCAACCTTGAAACAAATGATTAGTACCTAATGGCGTTTGAAAAGCGTATTTACCATTATTGCTAGAGAGCACTTCTTGGTCTATGCGTAAAGACCAAACACCATACGCCGCACCACCACCAACTTTGTAGTAATGCGCATCAATTAATGGATTGCCGCCTTTATAATCATCTTGCTTTGCGTATTCAGCCGTATATAAAGCTTTCCAGTTATCATCGATTTTATGCACACCGTCTAAGCGCACGCCAAACGTTTTTGAACTAGCATCTGTTTTTGCTGTTTTTATTAAATCTTGGCTTGCGCCTAAACCGTTACCACCTTGTGCGGCTGCACCAATAGCTACTGGACTACCATTATTTTGGCTTAAGTTGGCGACGTCAATAAAGTAGCCATACCCTGTTACTGACTCACTTGGTGAAATGCGATATTTTGCATTGACGATATCAATGTTACCATCACGAAGCTGCGTATTGATTTGGCGTACTTTGCCAAAATGCGCTACATACACCTCGGTATCGGGAATACTTTTATTGAGCACTGAAATACCATCAAATACTTGCATATTTTGACGGAAACCAATGTCACCAATAAATCGTACATTGTCTAAATTGACTTGTTGACGACCTAAGCGTAGTTTAGTATTTTTGATACCGGTCCAGTCTACATATAGCTGGTTAATATCAGTATAAGTTGGGTCAACCACGTTAGGATATTGGCTATTACCAGGATCTGTTAGGTTATTACGTCTATCATTGTAATCGTCAGTAAATGCATGCATATCGGTAATTTGTGCGGCAAAACTGAAGTTGTGAAATGGCGCTGTTTGCCAACCAATTAAGCTGCGCAATGTAAAGGCTTTTGCATCCTCAAATTTCTTATTGGTGTTTGCTGGCGCAACTTGAAAACCATCCTGGTCGATAGTTTCATAACGCAAACGAAAGCTAGTCATTGGCTTACCCTGCATAATGGAGTCAAGCAAAGTGTATTCTGGCTCAGCTGCAACCTCTTCAGCATAAGCGCTTTGTGCCATGCTTGTAAGTGCTAAAGCTGTGCAAGCCATCATTAAATTAAGTTTGAATGTAGCGTTGATTTTCATATTATTCCCTTTAGTAAGATATTAAGTTTGTATATTTTATTGTGTGGTTATGCTGCTTTTTTAGCATGGCGCTCGTATAAAAAGCGCAATACTTCACTACGTAAATGGTTGTAATCGTGATCTTCAGCTAAGTCTAAACGTGCTCTTGGGCGAGCAAGATTCACGTCTAAGATCTCGCCTATGCCCGCTGACGGTCCATTGGTCATCATCACGACACGATCAGACAGTAAAATTGCCTCATCAACATCGTGCGTCACCATCACCGCTGTACAGCCAGTTTTAGCCATAATTTTCATGAGCTCATCTTGCAGATTTGCACGAGTTAAAGCATCTAACGCCCCAAATGGCTCATCTAACAACAGCACCTTTGGCTCCATCGCCAAGGCACGAGCAATTCCTACGCGCTGCTTCATACCGCCTGAAATCTCATTAGGACGCTTGTCTGCAGCATGCATCAAGCCGACTAACTCTAAGGCTGCATCAGTGCGCGCTTTAAGTTGCACTTTGCTTTCGCTTTTATCCGCGTTTGCACCAAATACACGCTCTACTGCTAAATAAACATTTTCATAGCACGTTAACCAAGGCAGTAATGAGTGATTCTGAAAAACTACCGCGCGCTCAGGGCCTGGACCTGCAATGTTACGGCCTGCACAAAAAAGTAATCCATCTGTAGGCTGCGTTAAGCCTGCAATTAGGTTTAACACGGTTGATTTACCGCAACCAGAGTGTCCAATAATTGAGATAAACTCACCTTCTTTTATGCTCAGATTGATGTTTTTTAGCGCGTTAAAATCACCCTTCTTAGTCGAGAATGTCATATCAACATTCTCCAATTGCACGTACCTTTCAGCGTTTGCTTTTTCTGTGCTCAGTATTTTTTCCATGATCACTCCTAGAATAATGTCTAAAATTTAATTAGTTAGAAATCGAATTACTCGTAACTGAATTTTTTGGCAATTTGTGTCAGTGCGAACTCCAAAAGCAAGCCAACTATTCCGACTACAAAAATCGCAATGATGATGTGCTCCACATTTAAGTTATTCCACTCATCCCACACCCAAAAGCCAATCCCTACGCCACCTGTTAGCATTTCAGCCGCCACAATCACTAACCATGCCACGCCGATAGACAGACGCACCCCGGTCATCATGTAAGGTAAAACAAAAGGGAAAAGAATTTTGGTGACTATTTTCCACTCGCTTAAGTTAAGCACCTTAGCCACGTTCATATAGTCTTGTGGCACTTTACTAACGCCTACTGAGGTATTAATAATCATCGGCCAGATCGCTGAGATAAAAATCACCCAAATTGCTGCTGGATTAGCTGCTTTAAAGACTAGTAAGCCGATTGGCAACCAAGCCAAAGGTGAAACTGGGCGTAATAAGCTGATAATTGGTGAGGTCATACGTGACATAAACTCAAAGCGACCAATAATGAAGCCAAGTGGAATACCCACTAATGCTGCCAAACCAAAACCCAAAGCCACACGTTGTAATGAAGCCAAAATATTCCAACCAACACCTTGGTCATTTGGCCCATGCATATAAAATGGGTCACTAAATAGCTCTATCGCTGAGTACCAAGTTTTTAAGGGACCTGGCAGACTGGGTGACTGATGAGAAATTAATGTCCAAACTGCGAGTAGCAGCAAAATACCAAACATTGGAGGCAAAACTACATTCAAAACACTATATATTTGTGTTTTACGCTTACTTAATTTATTGCTAAGTAGCGCACCACTCGTTTTAGTCACCTCTTTTTCCGCCTCAGCTTTTACAGCTTCAGCAACTCTTACTTTCTCAATCTCAACCATAGAAACTTCTTTGCTTACAACCGTATCTTCACTTTGCATGATAGCTTTTAAGCTTATTTTACTTATACTTGTAGCGCTCATAATTGGCTCCTGAGTTTCTTTCTAAAGACTTTATGCTTTTATTTTGAATGAGGCAGCGTAGGCTGCTGGATTTTTACCATCCCATACTACGCCATCCATTAATTTACTAGAGCGCATCACATCCTTTGGTACGCTAACTCCTAATTGCGTCGCAGCTTCTGTATAGAGTTGCACTTGATTAATTTTCTTAGCAACGGCTAAATAATCTGGATCAGATTTTAATAGTCCCCAGCGTTTATGTTGAGTCAAGAACCACATGCCATCTGATAAATATGGGAAATTTACTTTGCCATCTTCAAAGAACTTCATGAAGTTAGGGTCCTTCCATTTTTTGCCAATACCATTGTCGTAATCTCCCACAAAACGACCTGCAATCACTTCTTCAGGCGCATTCACATAAGCCTTACCTGAAATTAATTTAGCCACTTTTGCACGATTTTCTGTAGCTTCGATGTAACGACATGCTTCTAAAATAGCCATAATCATAGCGCGTGAAGTATTAGGATTTTTAGTCACGAATTCAGCTGTTGTACCTAACACTTTTTCAGGATGATCTACCCAGATGTCCTGAGAAGTGGCGACTGAGTAACCCACTTTGTCATAAATTGCACGTGCATTCCAAGGCTCGCCCACACAGAAGCCATCCATATTGCCAATACGCATATTGGCGACCATTTGTGGTGGCGGAACGACAATGGTTTTAACATCTTTAACTGGGTTTATACCATTGGCTGCTAGCCAGTAGTTAAGCCACATTGAGTGCGTGCCGGTTGGAAAAGTTTGTGCAAATATATAATCACGATTTTCATTATCAAGTAGACGCTTTAGGCTATGACCATCTTTAACACCTTTGTCTTTCAATTGGTTAGCCAAAGTAATGCCTTGACCGTTATGGTTTAGTGTCATCAACACTGCCATGTCTTTTTGTTGACCGCCAATACCTAGCTGTACACCATATACCAAGCCATATAGCACGTGCGCTGCGTGTAACTCACCATTGACTGTTTTGTCACGAATCGCCGCCCAAGAGGCTTCTTTTGAAGGCGTTATTTTGATTCCATATTTTTTATCAAAGCCCATTTCTGCCGCCACTACAATAGGCGCACAGTCAGTCAGAGGAATAAAACCAATTTTCACCTCAGTAATTTCTGGTGCATCTGAACCGGCTGCATAAGCGTTGGTGCTGATACCTTTTGGTACCATACCCATTGCTGCAGCAGCACCAAAAGCGCCTGCCATTGTTGTGCGAAAAAAGTCACGACGGCTACTATCTACCGTTGGCTTAACATCTAGATTAAGTGCTGTATCGTTAGTATTCATCTTTATTAATCTCCTGAATTAATCAAACTGTTTAAACTTAAAACTATCTAAACTTACATTTTTAAAAATCATTGCTTAAAACTTTTAGCACTATTACCACCCGTTATTTTTCCAATAAAAAAGGCGTCTGATAACTGACCAATCCTCCTATAGAGAATCAATCAATTATCAAGACGCCTTTGCCTTGAATTACATTTAACTTGAGCCAGCTTTGGCTCTAAATTTATTACTTTTGTTAATGTTGATATTCGCCATTGAACTTCAACATTAACTGACCTACTTATTTTCTAATTAAAGCAGCAACTCTGCAGCCTCTATAATTTGTTTTGATAATGCACCGATGCGCATATTTTTTTGCATCGCCATAGAGCGTAATAAGTTATACGCGTCACCTTCATCAATTTTGCGCTGTTTCATAATCAAGCCTTTTGCACGCTCAACCAACTTTCTCTCACTTAACCTAATGTTCGCTTCATTCAAAGCCACACGTAAATTCTTAAACTCGTCAAAACGCGCAATTGCCGCATCTATCACAGGCTGCAGACGTTCATTTGGTATGCTACCTACTACATAAGCGCATACGCCTGCTTGCGTTGCCAACTTAATTTGCTCTTTATCTCCATCATGCGTAAACATCATAATCGGCCGCGGGTCATTCACGGTCATCACACAAATGTTCTCTAATGTATCGCGGCTTGGTGAGTCAGTATCGATAATCACAATATCTGGCTGCAACTCTCTACAAGCATCATCTAAATTAACCGTATCTTTAAGATGCGCAATCACTTCGTACCCCGTATCTAGCAATGATTGCTTAAGTGGTTTGGCACGTTCCAAATCGTTATCAACAATCATTACTTTTAACATGGCAGCTTATCTTTAATACTTAATTACATAAAAGCAATTAGTATGCCAATGCTAAATATACAAATTATCATATTGATTTTATTGAGTATTTATCTAAATTCCTAGTTTCTAAACTATAGATAAATCTGTGCACGCTCGCAGAAGGTGCAACTTCACCACCCCATTTTGGTGCGTGGTACAAAATTTAATTGATATTTAAATGATTAAGCCATCAATGAGTAACCATCTAAATAGCTTAACTCAAGGAGCAAGCTTGAACTTGCTCACGCAGCTTACTGATAGCTTCGGCTTCTCCGCGGACCTTTAAAAATGCACCATCGCTATCTGAGCGCTCCTCCAACACTTGGCAGCTAGCATAGATTTTTCCGCGCCATTGCTGTGCTGTCCAAGGCAGAAAAAGCTCAGCCTCAAGCAAATCTTGCTGAAAAAATGCAACGATAGTCTGATGCAACTTAGTAACATCATCAGGATTACGTGCGCTCATTACAATGCAATCTGGGTACTTTGCGCGCAGTGCAGCTTCGCATTCAGTTTGTGCAACTGCGTCACCCACATGATCAATTTTGTTGAAAACACGCAAACGCGGCACAACATTGGCGCCAATTTCTTCCAGCACCTCATTGGTCACTTCAAGCTGGCGCATAAAGCCAGGGTCACTTGCATCAATGACGTGCAGTAACAATGAAGCATCCAACGCCTCATCAAGAGTTGATTTAAACGAGGCAACGAGGCCGTGAGGCAGATTTTTAATAAAACCTACGGTATCGCTTACAAGAATACGCGGCACACTTTCAGGGTAAAGTGAGCGCACCGTGGTATCTAATGTAGCAAAAAGTTTATTAGCAACTAAGACCTCGCTGCCCGTTAGTGCGCGCATCAAGGTCGATTTTCCTGCATTGGTATAGCCCACTAGCGCGATACCCGCAACACCTTGGCGTTCTTGACGTCTGGCACGTTGTGTTTTGCGCTCTGCATCCATCGCCACAATTTCAAGCTGTAGCTCGGCAATACGATCACGAATTTTACGTCTATCCAATTCAGTTTGCGACTCACCCGCGCCGCGACCACCTTCGCCACTGCGCTGTCGTCCTTGTGAGCCGGCTAACTTTGCCGCTTCGCGCATACGTGGCGCCATATAGCCAAGGCGAGCAATCTCAACTTGTGCACGCGCCGCACGCGAGCGCGCATTACGGTGAAAAATCTCTAGAATCACCATGGTGCGATCCATCACTACGCAACCTACCTCAAGCTCAAGATTACGCGCCTGCGAGGGTGAAATTTCGTGGTCAACCAACAGCGTGTTGATTTCTATGTCACCCAAGTTAAGACCTGAAAAGTTAGCCGTGGCTTCTTCGACCTCAGTAATTTCGTACTCATTATTCACATAATCACGAATCTCCTGCCGCTTACCTGCACCTAAATAAGCCGTTACATCATAGCCTGAGCGTTTTTGCACAAAAGTTCTAACTACAGTAAAGCCCAATGTTTTTGCCAGCTCGCGTAACTCGTTTAACGATGCCTCAAACTCAATGTCTGTGACACTTGGAGTTTGAACTGCCGCCACAATGGCGTAATTAGGCTTCTCTTTAACTTCTTTTTGCATATGGAAATAATGTTGATTGATTAAGCGAAGGCAGATAGTACCTTAAAAGCACTAAATTACCTGCATTATCAATGTTTAACCGAATGTGCCATTGGATTTTTGTAAGGTGTAATCAGCGAAGCGCATTGCTGCGTAATTTAACACCCATAGGGCGAAATGGCATTCGCGCCTAATGTTTGACTTAAGGGGCGCCGTTAGGCGTCCCGCTTGAATGATGGGTTAGAGGTAGCTAGTGACATTTAGTGACTAAATATAAGCAACCAGCAGCTACAACGATAAAAACTACAGCAAAAATATAAAGTAAGTGTGCAAGAACACCAACATCAGGTGCAACTTTTAAACTTAGGGCATCACGAATTTCAAATACGTCAGTACGTAGATACCTCATTAAGTAGCCTCCATAGATAAAAAAGCCAGCAAACGCCAAACTCATGATGATCGGTAGGATAAGTGCGTATTTGATGTTTTCGATGCCGGGGTTACCGAAGTAAAAAGTAAGAATGCCACCAGTTACTGCATAGTAGAAAACATTAAATTTAACAGTTAAGTCCATGTAGAATTTATACAGCTCAACTGTCTGGGAATATTGTTTCCATAATATGTCTGGATTCATCCGTAACCTCTAACGTAAAATCCCCATCCTAAACGACACTCTATATCCCGTCAAATAGCTTCTCACACCATTAACGATTAGTAAGCTACCAACAATACGTAATATATTAAGTTTGGCTTAAACAAGTAGATGTAATTACGTAGATAATAGTCACTTGATTATTTATCTACACGCCCGATTCAGCACAAGAGTTAATAAATGCTTACAAAACCACTTAATTTTCAGCAAGCCACCGAATTTCTAACGAGCTTAGATGCAGATTGGGCGCAATTAATCGCGACAGTTGGCGAGTGTCAATTTGAGCCTCAGCCTGCTCGTGAACCATACGAGGCTCTCATTCGCGCAGTGGCATATCAACAACTGCACGCCAAAGCTGCCGATGCCATTATTAACAGATTATTGAGTATCTATGGCGATGCGTTTCCTACACCATCACAATTGTTAACGACAGAGTTTGATAGTTTGAGAGCTTGTGGGTTTTCTGCGCGCAAAATTGAAACGATATTAAGAGTTGCAGATGGCGCTATTTCTGGACTTATACCAACGCGAATTAATGCAGCCGCCATGACTGACGAAGACTTAATTCAGCGTTTAGTATCACTTAAAGGCATAGGCCAATGGACAGTTGAAATGTTATTGATGTTCACTTTAGCACGTATGGATGTGTTACCTGCCGATGACTTGGGTATTGTGCAAGGCTATAAGCGACTGAAAAAACTAGAGGCTGTGCCTAAACGCAAAGAAATCACAGAAATTGGCAAAGCGTGGAGTCCGTATCGCACAATCGCTAGCTGGTATTTGTGGCGTGTGCCAAAATAGCATTAGTTATAATTAACTAAAGTTAATGAGTGCGCCTAATCTATATCGGCAGAGTCACACTAGGTCAATGACGACTCATCGGACTATTTACATAGCCTTACTGCCTTATTCACAGCACTAGTTTTTATTTTACACATTTTTATTATCACAATTCTTTTAATACTAATTGTTTTAATGCTATAAGTTTATTCATGCATATTTTCACTCGTCATCATCACGCTTTTCTTAAATTACTCTCTTTCCGTATCCTCATGGTATTGGCATACCAAATCATGGCGGTAGCGGTTGGCTGGCATATTTATGAAATTACTCACGATACACTAGCACTCGGGCTCATTGGTTTAGCTGAAGTGGTTCCGTATTTTACTTGCGCGCTATTTGCAGGGCATGCGGTTGATCACTATTGTTCACGTCGATTTTTTGGCGCGTTAGCGGCTATCGCACTAGGCATTAACGCACTAACGCTTACCGCATTAACAATGGGGTTAATCGGCGATAGTGCGACAGCAAGTTATTGGATTTATGGTTCCATTATGCTGACAGGAGTTGAGCGTGCATTTATTGCCCCCAGCTACAGTACCTTATTCGCCATCATTTTACCGCGTGAAGAATATGCTAAAGCATCTGCAATTGGTAGCTCTGTTTTTCAGGCAGGGTTAATTATAGGACCCGCGATTGGCGGCTTACTGATTGGCTTTGGTAGCAAAACGCTTGCTTACTCAATAGCAACTGGTCTATGTCTAGCTGCTGCTATTGCCATCAGGTCAATTAAAATTGATGAACCAGCTGCAGGAACAGACAGCCCACCTGTATTCACAAGCATTGCCGAAGGCTTGCGCTTTGTATTTAACAATCAAATTGTTTTGGGAGCACTGTCACTCGACATGTTTGCTGTGCTTTTTGGCGGTGCAGTGGCCATGCTGCCAGCATTCATCCACGACATTTATCACTACGGGCCGGAGGGGCTAGGCATATTGCGAGCGGCGCCTGCCGTTGGCTCTATCATGACAGGTATCTGGTTATCACGAAATCCGATCAACCTCCATGCTGGTCGTTGGTTATTGGCCTCAGTGGCGGGATTTGGCTTATGTATCATTGGTTTTGGTTTAAGTACTTACATATGGGCGGCTTGTGCAATGTTAGTGCTTTCTGGTATTTTTGATGGTGTTTCTGTAGTCATGCGCACCACGATTTTGCAGTTAGCTACGCCAGATGCCATGCGTGGTCGGGTATCTGCCATTAACGGGATTTTTATTGGTTCATCTAACGAGCTAGGCGCTTTTGAGTCTGGTCTAGCTGCACGCTTTTTAGGCTTAGTACCATCAGTACTCTTTGGCGGCATGATGACATTAAGCATTGTCGCTATCACGGCTAAGGTGGCACCAAAACTTAGAAAATTAGAACTACACCAATTACATTAACCAACAATAAGCCACTAGCTTTGTATAGAAAACTAACTGCTCTGTTCAACTCTACTTAAGTGATATCTTTATATCCATGTAATTAAAATACGTTAGATATTTTTCTAGTACTAAATTTTGTGTGATTAATGGTGGGCCACTAAGCTGCTTAACCCGCTGTTGCACTTTTGTTAAGTAAAAATTACCTTAGTAAGCTCATTTAACATAGTTTAATCGACTCATCTAAGCTAACAGTCACTTTAGCTCCACTCTAAAAATCTGTTTCTCATTACCCACGCATAGCGAGCTAGCTTTTTACTCCCTTAAACTAAGCCAGTAATCAGCCCATTTTCTTTAAATTGACTATCCCAATTATTTGATATTGTTAACTCACCAGCGCAAGTATCAATGAATGCTAAAGTTCATATCCAATCTTGCCGATGTAATAGTAACAACATGCAAACTATCAAAATAGGAACACTCTAAATATAGCTAAAAAGTGAGGTGTAAAATGATTATTTATCAAGTGGTAGACGAAGAAAATAATTTAGTGAGTGAGCACTCACAAAAAAATATAGCCCTACACAGTGCAGTAGATTGGACTGTTTGGTATGAGGATCACTACTATCATGTTGAAGAAGTGATTTTTCAAGAAATGTACGAAAGTCTAGACTAAAATTTCTTCTGCTAGCGTTGTACCTGAGAGCTAAAGGTACATATTTGCATTTAGTTTACAGGCAAGAAATCGACTCTACTTTTTGAGTGCACCCGATTTTGTTGGAATAACAGAACCTGAAGGCACTACAACATCTTTGCTCTTCTTAGGTTTTTTTGGTTTCTTTATTGCTTTTAATTTGACCTTTAGCCATGATATTTCCCCTAACGTTAAACGTGGCTTCATCATAGACTTATGCGTAAAATTAGGCAGGTTATTTTTACCTAATCCGACCACTCAGACTATATCGAAGAGGGTGACTCTCAGCGTCTAAACCAATCCAATAACGCTTAACTACTTAGTTATTTTTGCGAATATCAATAGCAACAATCCAATCACAATTACAATTCCGACAAATGATGCTATGCCTTGCCATCCTAAAAAGTTCATCTTGTTCTCCTTCACCAACACTAACAAAATACTACTATAAGAAATGACATGATAAGACTTTAATCTTATTAAGCTCTCTGATTTAAATCAAAAAATAATGAAAATTTAGCGAATGTTAAGCGTATGATTTACGCCTAACTCAATCTTTAATCATAAGGAAATCCATATGCTCAACATGTATGAAATAGCTATTCCACCTTTAAAGCGCGCCTTAAGTAATCTAGCAACTATTCTAAAGGTTGCTGAAGAGCATGCCGATGCTAAAAAAATAGAGCATACTGTTTTTCTCAACGCACGACTTTTCCCTGATATGTATCCACTTATTCGCCAAGTACAAATCGCTACAGATATGAGCAAAGGCGCTGCGGCAAGGTTAGCTCGGATTGAAATACCAAAATACGAAGACAACGAAATCACCTTTGCCGACCTGTATGCACGTATTGCCAAAACCATTGCGTTTATGGATACAGTTGAACCTACGCAATTAGAAGGTAGCGAATCTCACGAAGTGACGATTACTATACGCAAGGTCGACTTGAAGTTTATGGGAAAAGATTACCTGCTCAAATGGGTGAGTCCAAACGTGTACTTTCACATTACCACCGCTTACAATATATTGCGTCACAACGGCGTAGAGCTAGGTAAACCAGACTTTCTTGGCTCAATAAAATAAATTCATTGCTTATTAAAAACTCGATATAACCAGCCTAAAGTAATATCTGCAAAAAAAGAAAAAAGCCCTACAAGTACTTAGCTTGTAGGGCTTTTAATTGGCGGAGCGGACGGGACTCGAACCCGCGACCCCCTGCGTGACAGGCAGGTATTCTAACCAACTGAACTACCACTCCAAAAACGATGCATTTTAATATACTGGCAAAACGCATTAAAATTCGCTTACTCACTTTTTATAAAATGAGAAGCGATAGTTACACTTGCAGGATTCCTGGTGGGTGCTAACGGGGTCGAACCGCTGACATTCGCCTTGTAAGGGCGACGCTCTACCAACTGAGCTAAGCACCCTGCCTGCTTAACGAGGTGCGCATATTACATGAAATTTAGAATTTTTTCCAAACTTGTTTGAATAAACATTGAAAATATTCAGAATAAATTACAGCTTCTAAAATAATTGGTAATTTAGTCTAAATTTAACCATAACCTAAGGTGAAGTGATGTCATTCGCCTTTAATATATCAAGCGCCTCATTTAGGTTTTTTTGAGCTTCTGATATTGGTTCAGGACCATACATCCTCTCCATCGACCAATCTACCAACTCACCAGACGCCCAAGACACCACATAAGCCAACACAAATACCAATAACCCATGTGTTATGCCTTTAGGCATGCCATGCTCATTTAACAAGCGAGCTAGATACCAAACCGTAATCACGAATACTATGGTGGAAATAATAATATTCCACATGGAAGGTATAGTTAACATAACCAATTTCTACTCAAATTGCGGTATTAAAAAAGAGAGCTACTACGCATTACACACTAAAGTTTAGCTCTAACTCATTTACCTGTTAATTTATTTTAATTTATAGATTATGTATACCGACACCAATAAAAAAGGAGCTAAAGCTCCTGTTTTTATTAATTGGGATTTTCCCCTGTGATTAAAGCCGATTTAAGCTTGGTCGGCGTGGAGAGATTCGAACTCCCGACATCCTGCTCCCAAAGCAGGCGCGCTACCAGGCTACGCTACACGCCGAAGGCCGGCACTATACTTAGAACAGCGGCCGCCGTCAAGAATATAGATTTAATTAATGAGGATTACGATTTATCCTCAGTGAAGCAACTATTTTAAGCAACGTATTTAACACCCACTAAGCTAAATCTCCATTAAAGGTTAGAAAGATTAGAGTTGAGCTCTCATACAGAGCGCTAGTAAGTTGCTCGCGCACTTGGTTATGCTAGTAGGCCATTCGTGTTAATGGCCTAAAAATATCCAGAACAATACACCATTTTACTCGCTATGCTCTTTGAGCTAAACCACCAGAAGCGTATGATGAAGTAGTAGAAAACTCAAGTTAACAGTAAGAAAAGAGAGGAATTATCATGGACAATGACTCAAAAAATCACAGACTGGACGATCACGTCAAAGCAATTGAGGAGCACAAGTCACTGCTAGAAAAACTACATGTAGAAAATAGTGCAGATTTAGCCAAAGTAAAAACTTCGCTTGAAAATATTGCCATTACACTTGAAGAGTATTTAAAAGTAATTGGGGTTCCATAGATTTATAGTGGTGTATCAGTAAAGACACTTACAATGCAAACGAGTATTTGACACTTACTCATGTACCTATTGACAAATTCCACACCCGCAATCATACCAATACGGGTGTAGTGCCCTATATAGAAAAACTCACACTTAAGTCATAATCAAAGGTTAGAGCTCTATACTAAACTTTTCACAAACTGCTCCGTTAGTAACTCTTAGCTGGTATATAACTTGCTCGCTAAATGCCAGCCTTCTGAAATAATCGGTATTACAAACAAATTAGCATCTAAAACTATGATATCTACATTAAAAGTTAGACAACTTAATATGCTATATCCTATTGATATTAATAGGGTAATGCCAGTTTTAATTTTTGTGGTTTATCTGATTTTTGTAAGCTCTAACGTTTTCGCCGAAAGTAATGAAAGTTTGACAGAAATTGATATAGAAAGTCTGCTTTCAAAAGAGGTTATTACTGCATCAAAAATTGCTCAGCAAGTTAGTGACTCGCCCTCAGCAGTCAGTATTGTGACGGCTAAAGATATTAAATCTTATGGCTACCGTACTTTAGCTGAAATTATTAATAGTATGCGCGGCTTAAATACCTCTAGCGATCATGTTTATACTTACATGAGTGGCCGCGGCTTTGGACGCTCTGGTGATTACCCTGGTAGAGTAATGCTGCTTATTGACGGTTATCAAGCTAATGATAATTTGTATAACTCATCTTATCTTGCCACAGATGGTTTATTAGATACTGAGTTAATTGAACGGGTTGAGTATGTTTCTGGCCCTGGGGCGGTTATCTATGGAAATGGTGCTTTTTATGGAATTATCAATGTTATCACTAAAAAAGGCAGTGACTTTGGAGGTACTCAAGTAGCTATTGATGCGCAAAGTCACGATGGTTACAAAGCTAGAGCGACCTATGGCAGCAAGTTAGATAATGGTGCAAATATCTTGTTCTCAGCTTCAGGTTTCCACAGTCAAGGTCAAGATCTTTACTTTAGTGCATTTGATACACCTGCAACTAATTTTGGTCTAGCTAATAATCAAGATAAGGATAAAAACCATCGATTATTTTTTAAAAGTGACTTCCAAAACTGGTCTTTAGAGTCTGCTTATGTGAATAGAAAGAAAGATGACCCCGCAGCCGCTTATGGTACAGAATTTAATAATAGGCCAAATTACTTACAGGATATCAATACGTTTATTAATCTCAAACATGAAGTCAGTCTCAGCCAGAACTTAAAAAACTCATCAAAAATCTACTATGGTCAATACATGTATTCCGCAAAAAATATTGCTAATGGCGTGCCTTTTGCAGAGCGTGATGTAGGTAGATGGTGGGGTGCGCAATCAACCTCAGCCTATACTGGTTTTGCTAAACAGCAGCTTGTTTATGGAGTGGAATATCACAGTGATTATCAACAAGACTTTTATCTCCCCACTAGCAACCTAAAGCACAGTAGTTACATGCTGAGCGGATACTTACAAGATGAATACCGGTTCACTACTGAATGGGCAATCAATGCTGGCGTTCGTGCAGACTATGGTGGTAAAAATGCCAGCGACATAAGCCCCAGACTAGCCGCAATATACACACCTACAGCAGATATAAATATTAAGGCATCCTATTCAACGGCATTCAGGCGGCCTAACCCATATGAAAAATATTACGATGATGCTGGCTCTACGCAAATTGCCAATCCAAATGTTAGTAAAGAGCAAGTGTCAGCCTCAGAGCTAGTATTTGAGTATAGGCCAGATAACTTCAGTAAGTTTTTAAGTTCATTGTTTTTTTACAGAACAAAAAACTTAATCGAAGTTGAAGGCACACCGATGATACCCACTTTATTACAAGCACAAAATGAAGGGATTAATAAGACAAAAGGCATCGATTTTGAGTATGAGAGAAAGTTAAGTGCATCATCTCGTATAAAGACGAGCTATGCATGGCAATACGCCAGAAACGATAGGGACAAATGGCTTGTAAACTCACCTAAAAATTTGGCAAAATTAAATTACGCACAAGGCTTATTCAACAACAGTTTACATGCTGGGTTTGAAATCCAGTATGTTGGCAAGCGCCTAACTGAGCAACAAAATACTTTAGGTAGCTACGCTATTGCCAATTTGAGTTTATACGATACTACATTACTCAAAAACACCACAGTTTCGGCAAGTATTAAAAACCTATTCAATAAACATTATTCTGTTGTAGCACCTAGTTTTTATACTCCAGATAGTTTTGAGCAAGATGATCGCAACTTTTGGCTTCAGCTGACTTACGACTTCAAGTAATCATGAAGCGTTTACATTATATTTTTTACTCATTGGCTTTACTAGTTTTTCCTGCGCGAGCAGACTCCATACCCGTAGACGAACGTGATATGAAAGCCGCCCTTATCTATAACTTTTCTATTTACACTACTTGGCCAGAAGTAAATAGCAATAGCTTTAATGTTTGTACTTTTGAAGGCGATGAAGAAAATATTAGTGCAAGTTTGCTCGAGTCAAAGAAAATTAATGGGAAGCCTATTCATTTTAAAGTGATTCGTGATGTGGCAGATATCAAAGCCTGCCAGGTACTTTATCAAGAAGAAACAAGGCAAACCTACAGTAGTAAGCACTCACAACTACTTGATAAGTTAGCTATTTTGACCATTTCAGAGGGTAGTCTCCAATTAGATAATACGAGTATGATTAATATCAAACTAGAAAATAAAAAATATAACTTTACTATTAATAATCAAACGGCCAAACAACAAAACTTGCAGCTGAGCTCTAAGCTTTTACGGCTTGCAACCAAGGTGTATTAATTGTGTTAACACCTTATTTTGAAAAAAGAGTTATCAAAGAAAAGCTACTGCTTATGCATTTCTTAGTGGTCGGTTTTGCTATGCTATTTTTGTTTGTATTAGCTGTAACTTATCAATATGTGACTTATAAGAATGAGCTAATCTCTAGCCTGAACTCACAAATTTCAGTGATTGAAAGTAACCTGGGTTCTGCTATTGCTTTTGATGATATGGTGACCGCAAATGAGATTTTTCAGACATTACGCTTAGACAAAAGTGTAGATAATGCTTACGTTCAACTCGAAAATCACAAAATATTTGCTGAATACCAACGTAAAAATAAAACAGGTGAGGTAAAACTCCTAAATAAATCAGTGAAAAAAAATAGTGATCTGTATATTTCTAGAGCCATTATTGTTAATGGCGTCTCTTTAGGAAGCATTCACTTAGACGCAAATTTAACTCAGGTGCAGCACCGCGTTTATATTTTCTCTGCCTCATTAATGATTGCAATGTTGATAGCTGTGTTATTGGCTAAATATGTTTCCGATAGATTGAGTCGATATATCACTGAGCCAATTATCTCTTTGGAACGGCTAGTAACGAGAATCACCAAAAATCATGACTACTTACAGCGCTCTACGATTCATTCAAATGATGAAATTGGCGCTTTATCTACAGGTATTAACAACATGCTGGATGGTATTCAACAGCGAGATGATAAGTTGCTTGAAGAGCTTGATCGAAGATCTATGATAGAGCAAAGGCTCGATCGTCTAGCGTATATAGATAATCAAACAGAGTTATCAAATCGCCACGCTTTCACGGCCTCTATTAACAAACTAATGGGAGCAGGGGATGATGCTATTGAGCACTTTTATTTACTACTACTAGATTTAGATAACTTTAAAGTTGTTAATGACAGTTTCGGACACGACGTAGGTGATCAGCTTCTGAGGCAGTGCGGACAACGTCTGCATTGGATACTTAACGAAGAAGATTACGTATATAGAATTGGTGGTGATGAGTTTGCTATTGTGTTAAAAGATATTAAATCTATGCATGATGTTGAAAAAATTTGTAGCCGAATTACTGAAACTATTTCGCAGAAGTTTATGGTGAATGGGCATGAAATTTTTATAGGTGTTAGCATTGGTATTGCACCATATCAAAACCATAATTACTCAGAAACCCATTTAATTAAAAATGCCGATGTCGCAATGTATTGGGCCAAATCAGCTGGTAAAAATACCTTTAAGTTTTACTCTGCGGAAATTGAAACAGCGAACTACTTTTTGCAAAAAATTACCACCGACTTGCAAGATGCTCTAAGAGATAATGAGTTTAAGCTTTTTTACCAACCAATTATTCATGTAAAGACTGGGCAAATAATAGGGGCAGAAGCCTTATTACGTTGGCATAATCAAGATGAAGGCATGATTAGCCCAGATGTTTTTATTCCAATTGCCGAAAAAACAGGGCTTATTGCACCGATAGGCGAGTGGGTATTAAGAGAAGCACTTAAGCAACTTAAAATATGGGGGAGGTTAAGTGGGCCGCAGTTATTCGTTAATGTAAACGTTTCGGGGCGCCAGTTGTTTGATAAACGTATTATTGATGTGATTAGCAACGCTATTTTAGAGTTTGAGATTGACCCTAAATGCATTAACTTAGAGTTAACAGAATCTAGTCTAGTAGAAGATGTAGATAGGGCTATAGGCATACTTCATGAGCTCAAAAAATTAGGCGTAGGTATTGCTGTGGATGATTTTGGTACGGGTCACTCCTCAATGAGCTACCTCAAGCAGTTTCCAGTGGACACTATTAAAATTGACAAGTGCTTTGTTAGGGGCATACCTGAAGACGACGTTGATACAGCTATAGTAGAAGCAATTTTTGCCTTAGCTAAAAGTTTAAAGCTTGATGTTGTAGCAGAAGGCGTAGAAACAAAAGCACAGTACGATTTTCTTAAGCAAAAAAACTGCGTTAAAGTGCAAGGCTATTTATTTTATAAAGCCTTATCAGTCACAGAGATAAATCAGTTACTCATGCAAAGAGGCGAGATAGAGGGTTTAGCTGAGATGGAAGGTTTAGTTGAAATAGAGGTGTAGGGCGATATTGATTAACACTCTTTAATCGGACTATCTATACATTAGCGGTAACTTAAGGCCGAGTCTCGCTTTTTTCCCCAACTAGGCGGCATTACCCACTTCAATAACTAGGCCCCAATTAGGTGGTTAATAAACCCACAAAGTGCATCTCTAATATAATAAAATCAAATGCTTATTGACAACAACAGCTTAATAAGCTGTTATTAAACTCATCAATTATAAGTAATTATAGAGTTTAAGTATTAATGATAGACAAAAAACCCTCCATAAATCTTCCATAGCAGTCACTTATCAATACACTTATTTAAGACCTAAACTTTCAACTAAATCACTACATTTACTTTATAATTACTTTTGTACAATTATATTCTAAACAAAAAATTGGCTATGCCTACTCTTAGTGAAATTCTCGCTACATTTCGAGATTATAAATTAACCAACTTTGATGCGTGGCTTGGCCGACTAGTTGTATGGGCTGCCGCAGCCATGGCTGGATTAACTGTTGTTTTATTTGCTAAAGCAACCGAGCATGCCATGGCCTTATTTTTTTCCGTACAAAAATTATATTGGTGGATACCCTTAGTGTTAACACCATTAGCCGGCATGCTTATAGTTTGGATTACTAATCGTTGGTTTAAAGGTGCAGGAGGGAGCGGTATTCCGCAAACCATAGCAGCACTGCATGTAGAAAACCAAAACACCCCGCTATCTTCCTTTGTTTCGCTCAAATTGGCGTTTGGCAAAATAATTCTCGGAGTCGGTGCATTAGCGGCTGGGTTTTCTGCTGGTAGAGAAGGACCTTCAGTTCAAGTAGGCGCAAGTATTATGCACGCCTTCCGTCGATTTCTACCTGTTGGTTTTTCAGTACACCCTAAACATCTTATTTTAGCTGGTGGTGCTGCAGGAATCTCTGCTGCGTTCAATACGCCCTTGGCTGGAGTAGTGTTTGCCATTGAAGAGCTAGGTAGGCGATTTGAACAAAAAACAAATGGTGTTGTAATTACAGCCATTGTATTAGCTGGACTTGTATCAATATCAATACAAGGCAACTATACATATTTCGGCAACCTGACCGTTGGTAGTATTAATCGAACTATTATTATTCCAGTAGTTTTATGCGGACTCATATGCGGAGTTTCGGGGGGAATTTTTAGCCGAACATTAATTGAGTCTTCAAGTAGATTAAAAGGTAGATTAGGTGCGTTACGCAAATTACATCCATTATGGTGGGCTGGATTCTGTGGGTTAATTGTGGCGCTATTAGGTGTTATTAGTAATGGCGCGGCACATGGTTCAGGTTATGCCTACACTCAAGAGCTACTGAACAGTGGCAATATAGATAACTGGCAATACGCACCAGTTAAGTATTTAGCAACAATATTTACCTACCTAAGCGGTATTCCTGGCGGAATATTTGCACCTTCACTATCCATCGGGGCGGGAATAGGACATGACATGCTACCTTTATTTGGGCACAATCACTTACCAACGGTAGTAATTGCACTATGCATGGCCGGCTTTTTATCTGCTGCAACTCAAGCACCCCTGACATCATTCATTATTGTGATGGAAATGATTGATGGGCATGAAATGGTCATTAGTTTGATGGCAGTCGCCATGATCGCTTCATTAATAGCGAGGCTGTTTAGCCGCCCACTTTATGCAACGCTTGCAGATGTGCAATTAACACGGGTTAAAAATTGAAAAATTAAGCGATATTTAGCTAGTTAAACAAACATTGACAGAAAAATACATTTGTACAATAATTATTACTCAGTGAGTCGTGTCACTAGAGTCCAACAGGTTTATCCTAGCATCTCGCGCATAAAGACAACTCAATCAGTCTTTTGCGCGACCTCTTTTTGCTGGCAGCCACAATTTTCTTTGTAACTTGTCAGCCCTGCAAAATCAAGCAATAATCTTGCTATGAGCACTTTAAACGATTCAAAATCAGCACTAGATACCTTGGCACTATTTCGCATTGTATTTAAGTCAGCCAATAGACATTTCCATGAAATCGAAAAAAAAACGGGTATAGGAGGCGCATCACTTTGGGCGCTCGCTGAAATCGCTGACGCTGGAAATTTAACTGTATCAGGCTTAGCTAAAGCCATGGCAATACATCAGTCTACAGCAAGCAACTTAATGGAAAAGCTAGAATCCAGTGGTTACGTTTTGAGGAGCAGAGGCACTGAGGATCGGCGTGTTGTCTATATTCAGATAACACCAAAAGGGCGAGCTACCTTAGAAAAATCTCCTCCGCCATATCGTGGAATATTGCCTGATGCACTAATGAGGCTTGATCCTGCTACACTAGCGGAGCTCAATCAAAACCTTACTAAGCTAGTTTCAACACTAGAGCATAAACAAGCCAATGCTGAATATGAGCCACTCGGTAGTGAGTAGGCTATAGCGCTAGTTAAGCTATCTACAATAACATATAAAATATGTGTATCTATTTTATAGCCTGATAAACGCTACAATGAGGATAGTAAGAACGAATAACGTTTACTATTGTCTTTTTTAAGTGTTTATTAATTAATCAGCCATCTTAAATGGAGTTACAAAATGAGATTAAAACGCAGTAAATTTTATATATTACTAGCTAAAGCTATACTTATTGTTTGTTTCTCAAACGGAGTAATGGCTGGAGAGTTTGAAGGTTCATGGCTTCTGGATGATAGTAGCGGTAAACCTTTTGAGGCTATGCTTAGTACAGACGGTACAGCTTCTGGCACGCACGGTAATACCATGAAACATGGAACATGGAAAGAGGAAAATGGAGTAGCAGTAATCCATTGGAACACTGGATGGACAACTCGTATTGAAAAAAAAGGGGATAAATATGTTAAAACAGCCTTTAAGCCAGGTGCGTCTATGACAGACACTCCAACTAATACCTCTGCAGCGATTAAAAGCAAATAGCCATTTTATATTATAGAAAAACTATCTAGATTGCATTGATTAATAGTGATAGCTGGATCTATAGCAATATCGCGGAAGACTCTCAATATCATCCTTAAAGTGCAGGCTGCCAAGCAGGCACCAAGCTTATGTGTGTTCACGTGTGTGCTAAATATGAACTACTCACTGGCTAAGTAGTAGAAAGTAAGTCGCCTACCTCTGCATATCTGCTAATCCTATGTGCCTTACAGGGCATACCTGAATACATTATGCATAAAAATATAAAAGGAGCCAAGGCTCCTTTTTAAACTTAACCGCACTTACTCTCACCACAATTCAAACAAGTTAAACATCCATCCATCACTATGGATGCTTTGGTATTACACTTATTGCAAAGCTGTGCACCCTTTGGAAAACCTTCTGCGCTCATTTCTTCGCCTGATTTTGCGTGTTTTTCTAAATATTCAGCTTTTTTCTCCGCCACTAGTTTTTGTTGGTGTCCATCTAAACCCGGTTTTTTCAACATACCGATTTCTTGCAAGTGTTGTTCAACCACTTCACCGATTTCTGCTACCAAGCTAGGCACAAATTTGCCGCCTTTTTTAAAGTAACCACCGCTTGGTTCAAACACGCTTTTTAGCTCTTCTACCAAGAAAGTAACATCGCCACCTTTACGGAACACGGCAGACATCACGCGTGTTAGCGCGACTATCCATTGAAAGTGCTCCATGTTTTTAGAGTTGATGAAAATCTCAAACGGGCGACGGTGCTCTTGTGGCGTATCTTCGTTCATAATCACATCGTTAATGGTGATGTAGAGCGCGTGCTCGGTCACTGGTGTTTTAATTTTGTAGGTGTTGCCCACTAATTTATCAGGGCGGCTGAGTGGCTCGCCTAGTTGAACAATGGTCGCCGCTGCTTCTTTTTGCGTTTGCGCCTCTTTTGCGGCTTGTGCCTTGTCTTCATCGCTTACTAGTTTGTAGCCAACAATTTTCTTTTCAATTTTAACTGCCATTTTGTGTTCTCCTTTAGAGGATTTTCCCTCACCCTCGCCCGCTAGCGGACGAGGGGATTAGATATTAATTTAACTGATTTAAAACGTAACGCGCAATACGAGTGCTAGGCAAAAAACGATTTTGAACCGAAATGTACATTAAAGATTTAAAACTGTTTTTTAACAACGCAGCCGTGAGCATAGTAGTTTTAAGCAGTGAAATTTAAAACTTGCCGTAATAGCCTTCTTTTAAGGCATCGTATAGGTTAGCCGCTGAGTGAATTTCACCATCGTATTCAATCTCTTCGTTGCCTTTTACTTCAATCTCTGCGCCATCATCTAGCGTGAATTTGTAAGTGGTGTTTTCTAAGTCTTTTTCTGTCACCAACACGCCTTGGAATGCCTCAGGATTAAAGCGGAATGTCGTACATCCTTTTAAGCCTTTGTCGTAAGCGTAGAGATAAATACTCTTGAAGTCTTCAAAGTCATAGTCTGTAGGCACATTAATGGTTTTTGAAATTGAGCTATCAATCCATTTTTGTGATGCGGCTTGAATATCAACGTGCGCTTTTGCCATGATAGTGGATGAGTCTAAGAAGTAATCTGGCAATTGCTCTTCTGGTTTATCGCTAAACGGCATGGCATTTGGGTTAACCAACTCGCGGTAAGCAAGCAACTCATAAGAGAACACATCGACTTTCTCTTTTGATTTTTTGCCTTCACGAATCACGTTACGTGAGTAGTGGTGCGCAAATGATGGCTCAATACCGTTACTTGCGTTATTGGCTAAACTCAATGAAATAGTGCCAGTTGGTGCAATTGAGCTGTGGTGCGAGAAGCGCGCACCTTTAGTAGCGATTTGATTACGCAAACCTTCTGGAAACTGCTGCATATAACGGCTGTATTTACCAAGCAACACTTTACCTGCAACTTTCTGGCCTACTTTAATGCCATCTGCTGCCATTTCCGGGCGTTTTGCGAGCATATCAGCCGTTACTTCAAACTTCTCATCCATCAATGGTGCTGGGCCTTTTTCTTCAGCCAGCTGCACGCCTACGTTCCAGCCTTCTTCCGCCATGACACGTGTCACTTCTTCAGTGAACTTAAGTGACTCTTCTTCACCGTATTTCATTTTCATCATAGTGAGCGCTGAGCCTAAACCTAAATAGCCCATACCGTGACGGCGTTTGCGCATAATTTCATCGCGTTGTTGTTGCAATGGTAAGCCGTTGATTTCAACCACGTTATCTAACATACGTGTGAAAATCGCCACGACTTCACGGTATTCTTTCCAGTCGAAGTAGGCATCATCTGTAAATGGTTTTTTCACAAAGCGCGTTAAGTTGACAGAGCCTAATAAGCAAGCACCGTAAGGTGGCAATGGTTGCTCGCCACATGGATTAGTGGTGCGGATATTTTCGCAGAACCAGTTATTGTTCATTTCATTAACGCGGTCAATTAGGATAAAGCCTGGTTCAGCAAAATCGTATGTGCTGGACATAATCACATCCCACAAGCGGCGTGCTTTAATGGTTTTATATACGCGGCAAGCCACCTTACCAGCATCTACTCCATCTAATTTAGTGAGGTATTTACCTTTAATTGGCCATTCGCGCCAAACTACTTGGCTGGCGTCATTGGTATTTAAACCATCGATAATTGCTTCTTTTTCTGTGACTGGAAAAGCCAGTTTCCATTCGCTATCAGCTTTTACCGCTTCCATAAATTCTTTGGTGATGAGGCAGGACAAGTTAAATTGGCGCAAGCGACCATTTTCACGTTTTGCTTTAATAAAATCAGTGACATCTGGGTGTGAAATATCAAAGGTTGCCATTTGCGCACCACGTCGGCCACCCGCGCTAGATACGGTGAAGCACATCTTGTCGTAGATATCCATGAAAGAGAGTGGGCCACTTGTATAAGCGCCAGCGCCAGCCACAAACGCGCCTTTAGGACGCAATGTTGAAAACTCGTAACCAATACCGCAACCGGCTTTTAACGTTAAGCCAGCCTCATGCACCTTGCCTAAAATGTCATCCATACTGTCTGAAATTACGCCAGAAACGGTACAGTTAATGGTTGATGTGGCTGGTTTGTGCTCTAAAGCACCGGCGTTTGAAGTGATACGACCCGCTGGAATTGCACCGCGGCGCAATGCCCATAGAAATTTTTCATGCCATTCAGCACGTTTTTCATCTGTGGTTTCTACGTCTGCCAACGCGCGTGCAACACGTGCGTAAGAAGCGTCGATATCAGCATCAACATGTTCGCCAGATTTGGTTTTTAGGCGATATTTTTTATCCCAAATATCCAGTGACACAGCCTGAATTGGAATTGCTTTTTCAGAATCTGCTGTTGATTCAGTTACTGATTCGACTGCTTTTAGCATGGATGCCTCTCCTTAACGGTAGACTTGGGCACTATTTTAAGGACACGTCTAATAATTTAACTTTCGTTGCCACACTGCGTTGCTCCTAAAAAATAACTCCTTATATCCATATATACCACATCATTATTTTTTACTCACGCCTTGTTGGCTTAGAAATTTAAATTATTAGTAGTCCCCTTTAGATTATTACACTAAGTCTGTGATTTTCAATTAAAAACTATTTTTCTTCCAGTACTCTTGTGAAAAGTACATCACATAAACACAAGATGTTGTGCCTAGAGCAGCAATTTATGCCTTTATTTTGTGGACGTCAATACCAATTTTACGCATCTTTACGCACCATTTTTGTGAGCTACTTTTACAAATGAGGCCTGTATTTGCATTGGGATAAGGTGAGTAATCACTCACCTGTATTTTCTTAGTGTAAAAAATATAAAAATAAATTTCTCGCAATAAAGATATGTTTATGCATGTAGCTATTTAGACAAAAACAACTATGCTAAATTTGTGAGAAAATACGCCATGAATCGCTTTTTCTATTCCCTGCTGCTTTACTTGGTGTTACCTTTTGTGCCCCTAAAATTACTTTGGCGCGGCATCAAGCAAGCTGAGTATCGTCAACATTGGTTAGAGCGTTTTGGCTTTTACACACTAACAGTGAAAAAGCCTGTGATATGGCTGCATTGTGTTTCTGTTGGCGAGACACGCGCCGCGGCACCACTCATTAATGCCTTACTAAACAAATATCCAAATCATCAACTATTACTGACACACACTACGCCTACAGGCCGCGCAACGAGTGAGCAATTATTCAGTGATAAAGTGATACGCGCTTATTTACCTTATGACTTACCATTTGCCGTGAAAGGCTTTTTAACGCACTTTAAGCCTGTGCTCGGCATGCTAATGGAGACTGAGCTTTGGTTTAACCTGATTGCAGGTGCTAAGGTACGAAACATTCCTTTATTATTGATTAATGCACGACTTTCAGAAAAGTCTGCGCAAGGCTATCGCAAACTAAGTCGCCTTGTTAATGAGAGTTTACAAAGCTTATCTGCCATTGCCGCACAAACTGAGCCAGATGCTGAGCGCTTAATCCAGCTTGGTGCACGCAATATTAGCGTGGTTGGTAATTTAAAGTTTGAAGTGCATCCACCAGAACATGCAGCTACGCTAGGAAATCATTTGAGAGATTTATTTGGTCGCGATCGTTTAGTATTTTTAGCTGCAAGTACGCGTGAAGGTGAAGAGAGCATTATTGTAGATGCTGTAACAACATTACAAATTCCGCACTTACTGACTATTATCGTACCACGCCACCCGCAGCGCTTTAATGAAGTTGAAGCCTTGCTGCAACAACGCAACTTAATTTACCAGCGACGCTCGGCGCTCGTACAAGCAGTTAATGCTGATACGCGCTTTATTTTAGGCGACAGCATGGGCGAGTTGTTTAGTTATTATGCCAGCGCCGATATTTGCTTGGTGGGGGGAAGCGTGATGCCATTTGGCGGACAGAATTTAATAGAGGCGATGCGCATGGCAAAGCCCGTATTAATTGGCGAGCATACCTTTAACTTTACTGAGGTATCTGAACGCGCCATTACACAACATGCGGCCTTGCGTGTAAAAAATCCACGAGAAATGCAGCAAGCAATTCAAACCTTGCTAGAAAATCCACAGCAACAACTTGAAATGGGTCAGGCAGGGCTAGCTTTGTGTATGAGTTCACAAGGTGCTACGCAAAAGACTTTAGCGATTATTGCTTCTTATATTAATCCTGTAGCTGAAATTAACTAATTAGTCCTAAGCTTCGTGACATAAACCACCTCACAAGCCGTATGTTCCTGTGTTTTCTCGAGTGAACAAGCTGCGTCAACGCCGGCTAGCTTCAGCGAATAAGATTGCTAATAGCCTTAAACACGTCGCCTTCCGCCGTGCCTAGCCACTCAAACACAATAGACTCGGTATTACTAATAATGCAGCCAGCTTCGTGTATCCTTGCCAACGCATTGGCTTTATTGGCTGGATTACGTGAAATAACCGCGTCTTCTGCCACAAACACTTGTTTACCTGCACTTAGCAAATCTAAAGCAGTCTGTAGCACACAGATATGCGCTTCCATGCCAGCAAGTACAATTTGCGAGTGATCTCGCGTGAGTTGGCGGCTAAATATTGGCTCTGCCACGCATGAGAAAGTAAGCTTTTCTACCGGTTTTACGTTCGGCAGCATCACCAGTAACTCAGGTAAGGTGTGACCTAAGCCTTGAGGATACTGCTCGGTGATGATGGCTGAAATAGCTAAAAGCTTGGTGACCTGCGCCAATATACCTATATTTTTAATAGCGGCCTGTAATTCCACCTGCGGCATAGCAGTGACGAGACGCGTTTGCGTATCCACAATAACCAGTTGACTTAAACCCGCGTTCAATTTCAAAGGCATTTTTGTCATAGCTTTATTCAGCGAGTAAATTTATGACAGTATAGACGTCTTAAATTAATACGTAGTGTACTAATGGCTGAGTACTAGCTGCTGATTAATCTCCACCAAATCCGTCTCAGCGAGCACGCCAGAAGCAGCTTTCAGGCGAATAATATTCACTAGGTAATTATAACGTGCTTGTAATAAATCTCGTTTTGCACTGAATAGCTGCTGCTCTGCATTCAACACATCCACACTCGTGCGCACTCCCACTTCATAACCTAACTTAGTGGAGTCAACTTGGCTTTGGCTACTGATTAAGGCCTGTTCTAAAGCCCTAATTTGCGCAATGGTAGTACTTAAATTGAGGTAAGCACTCTGCGTTGCTAACGTGGCTTGTCTGCGCGCGATTTCTACATCATCTTGAGCTTTTTGCTTATTTAGCACTGCTTGACGAACTTTTGAGCTAGTGGCGCCACCTTGATACAAAGGAATTTGTAACTGCAAGCCTATAATTCCTGTTTTAAGGTCATTACCTGTACTAAAAACTGAAGCACTGCCCGTAACATATGATTCCGAGACACTGGCAACAGCATCTAAAGTAGGTAAATGTCCTGCTTGTGAGCGGTCAATTTCTTGGTTTGAGAGCTTAAGCGCATCTTGCTGAATTTGTATATTAAGATTATTTTGTTCGGCAACTTCCAACCATTTATCCATCCCTTGAGTTAATACATAGGGCTGAATATCAGCTCTTACCATAGCAAGTTTCTGAGGAATTTCGCCTGTAATGACTTGTACGCTACGTTGTGCAATTTGATACTCGTTAACCGCGGCAATCTCTTGCGCTATAATTAAGTCATAACGTGCCTGAGCTTCGTTGACATCGGTGATCGTAGCTGTACCTACTTCAAAATTAGCTTTAGCTTGCTCAAGCTGGCTTAATACTGCAGTTTTTTGTGTCCCTATTAAGTCAATTTTATCTTGTGCGATTAACACATCGAAGTAGCTTTGAGTCGTGCGTAAGATGAGATCCTGCTGACTCAAATGCAATCGCTTATCCGCTTGACTCACTTGAGTTAGAGTTTGATCCATTTGCACAAGATTTTGCTTACGATAAATTGGCTGACTCGCCTCTATGCCAGCTTTATAGGTTTCAAAATTAGACTGCCCAGGTGGCGCGTTAGAGTTTAAATAACGAATATCTGTTTTAACAGCATTTGCCTCTGCATTAAAGTTCACTGTAGGGCGATACAACGCTTTACCTTGTTCAATAATTTCTTGCGCGGCTTGGTTAGCACTTAAAGCCGAAGCCAAAATAGGATCGTGCAATACAGCTTGGTGATATAAGTCGAGCAGGGAAGTAGTGTTATTGGACGTGTTAATTTTGTTAATAACATCTGGCTGCGCTTTATCAGTTACTTGTGTAATAACTACTGATTTAGCAATTAACGTTAAGTCTTTTGTCGGCTTCATTTTTGTAGCAAATGCAGACTCAGAAACCAACAAAGCGATACAAGCTAGAGAAACTGCACGGAGTAACCGCTCTAAATGGTGTGACCGCTCTAACTTGTACATTGAAGATTCTCTTTAAAACTCAAATTTAACAGATTGGGGGGCATTCACTAACTGAGGCAGGCAGGTTTCAAAAAGCGTCTCTTTACGGCAGCTACCTACATTCAAACGTTGCGTAAGCGTGGCTTGCATAATTGGTAGCTCACCAACTACAGCAAACATACGACCGCCAATATTTAACATCTGCTCTGCTGCGCTCGGATGTAATTGCAAAGAGCCTGCAAACACGATGACATCGTAAGTTTTATCTGTTGTGTAACCACCAAAAGCATCAACGGTGTACAAAGTTACATTATCGATATTTTGCTTTTGTAAACGTATTTCTGCTTGCTTAGAAAGCTCAGGAATGATTTCTAAGGCATCGACATGCTTCGCAAGCTTGCTAATCAGCGCAGTTAAGTAGCCACTACCAGTACCGATGAGCAATACTTTATCTGTTCTTTTGATATTAAGCGCTTGTAAAATACGACCTTCGATTTTGGGTGAAAGCATGGTCTGACCATAGCCTATCGGCAACTCTACGTCGGCAAAGGCTAAACCTAATTGCGAGGCCTCAATAAAGTCTTCGCGATGTACTTCACCCAATAAGTCTAGTACGATAGGATCTAGCACTTCCCATGTGCGAATTTGCTGTTCTATCATATTGAAGCGTGCTAAGTCTGTTGACTGATTTTTAGTGATTTGTTGCGTCTGCGTCATAGCAAATACTTTCTTAACAATTTCTAATATTATAACGCATGCGCGTGTTGTACAAACTGTTGATTAAACTAGCTTTTAACACTTTAGACTTCAATGGGTACTTTCACCCTAAACCAAGCCGCATATAGCGCGGGCAAAAACAATACCGTTAATAAAGTTGCAATAGCTAAGCCCCCCATAATCGCCACCGCCATTGGACCAAAGAAAACACTTTGTGTGAGCGGTATCATGGCTAAAATTGCCGCTGCAGCAGTAAGGACGATTGGCCTGAAACGTCGTATGGTCGACTCGATAATTGCTTGCCACTCTGGCATGCCAGATACTTTATCTTGGTCGATTTGATCCACCAAAATCAGAGAGTTACGCATAATCATACCGGATAAGGCAATAGTACCTAGCATAGCAACAAAACCAAATGGCTTATCAAATGCTAGTAGTGCAATTGTGACCCCAATCAAGCCCAGAGGTGCTGTGAGCAAGACCAAAAACACACGAGAGAAACTTTGTAACTGCAAAACCAGCAAGGTCAATACGACGACTAAAAATAGTGGAAACCCTTTTGCTACAGATGCGCCACCCTTAGCTGACTCCTCGACTGCACCACCTGTTTCCAATGTAATGCCTAGTGGTAAATTTGCTTTAATTTCGCCTAATTTCGCCTCAACTTGCGCTGACACCACAGGCGCTTGCATATGCCCGCGTAAGTGTGCTCGCACGGTGATAGATGGTACACGATTGCGTCGCCACATTGCACCCTCTTCAAACTCTGAGGTAATTGTCGCAATTTGCGACAACGGAACACTAGTGCCATTTTGCGTATTAATCATCAAGTTTGGCAGATGCGATAATCTTGTACGCTCAATTTCATCACCACGTGCAACTAAATCGATACGCTCATTACCTTCTCTAAATTCGGTTATATAAAGCTCGCTCATTGCACCATTCAGCATATTAGCAATATCAACCGAACTTACCCCCAGTAAACGCGCTTTTGATTGGTCAATAGATACTTTCATGACTTTACTTGGCTCTTCCCAGCCTAGTTGTACGTTGGCTAAACTAGGATTTTCTCGCATGATATCTGCGATTTTATGTGAGATTTCTCGTATTTTTGGCAAATCGTTTCCATTCACTCTAAACTGCACTGGAAAACCGACTGGTGGACCGTTTTCTAAACGCAACACGGACGCTCTTAACGAAGGGAAGTCCGTTTCAAATAACTTTAATAAGTCACTACGCAGCGCTTCGCGTTCTTCTAGATTTTTCGTCAAAATAACAAATTGAGCAAAGCCTCTATGCGCTAGCTGAATGTCTAAAGGTAAGTAATATCGCGGACTACCGATGCCTATATAAGCCACGAAGTTATCTAGACCTGCCAAATGCTTGCTCTGCCTATTTTTATCCCATCGCTGCAACCAACTTTCCAGCTTTTTAACTTCGTCATTGGTTGCTTGATACGAGGCACCCTCAGTGAGGCGTAAATCAACAGTGATTTCTAAGCGTGTTGAATCAGGAAAAAACTGTTGCTGTACTTTACTAAAACCTGCAATTGACAAAGCAAACATCACCAGCGTAATGATAATGACGGTTTTACGATAGCGCACACATGTAGTGAGTAACTGTCGGAAAGCACGATAGAACTTAGTATTATAAATATCATGATGGTGGTTATCGTCCACTGTTTCGGTCAAGCCAAACTTACTTCTAAGCCAGAGTTTAACTCTTGAAAGTTTACGGGCATGTGTATGGTCAGGTAGTAAATGGTAGCCCAAATAAGGCACAAATATCACTGCAGCAAACCATGAAAGTATCAATGCAATCGCTGAAACTTGAAAAATTGAACGAGTATACTCACCTGTAGCAGAGGTCGCGGTTGCAATCGGCAGAAAGCCAGCTACTGTTACCAACGTACCAGTCAGCATGGGCATTGCGGTGGAAGTGTAGGCAAATGATGCTGCTCGGACTCTATCCCAACCTTGCTCCATTTTGGACGCCATCATTTCCACTGAGATAATCGCATCATCCACTAGTAAGCCCAATGCTAATATCAATGCGCCTAATGAAATTTTGTGTAAACCAATATCAAATGAACCCATCACTAAGAATGTTGCGGCTAGCACGACAGGAATCGAAATCGCCACCACAATTCCTGTTCGCCAGCCTAGCGAAAGCAGGCTTACACTGAGCACAATCACTAAAGCTTCAATCAAAGACTCGACAAAGTCATTCACAGAGTTCGCAACAATTTTTGGTTGTGATGTCACTGTTTCAAAGCTCAAACCTATGGGTAAGTTTTGCTGAACTCTAGCAATCTTTTTATCTAGCTCGTGCCCAAGTGCAATCACATCACCACCCTGGCGCATACTCACGCCAAGCAATAACGCCTCTTTGCCATTGTAGCGTACCGTACTTGCCGGCGGACTTTCATAGCCACGATAAACCCGTGCAACATCACCTAGCCTGAAGTCTTGATTATTTGCCCGTAGCCTAATTTCTCGTAATTCCTCAAGTGTGCTGAATCTGCCAGAAACTTCAATGCGGATACGTTCTTTAGGTGAGTCAAAAGTACCACTTTTCACCACAGCATTTTGTGCTTGCAAAATACCAACCAGTGCCGTGGTACTAAGCCCTAAAGTAGAAAGTTTAGCATTCGAAAGCTCAATAAAAATACGTTGCTTACGCTCTCCAAAAAAGTCTACTTTTGCAACATCAGGTGTATTTAAAAGTTCAGCACGAATAATCTCAGCCTGTTTTTTGAGTGCAAAATTATCAAAACCGTCGCCCGTGAGCGCGTACATACTGCCATACACATCACTAAACTCATCGTTAAAAGTCAAACTTTCAATATTCTGTGGCAACGTGTGCCGAATATCGCCAACTTTCTTACGCACCTGATACCAGATTTCTGGAATATCTTTTGATACGGTATCATCTTTAATCACCACGAAAATCATCGACTCACCTGGCCGAGAGTAGCTACTTGAATAACCCAGATGCGGTACTTCTTGAATTTTCTTTTCAAGCTTATCGGTAATTTGCTGCTCTACCTCTGTAGCACTCGCTCCTGGCCAAGTAGTATGGACTAGCATGACTTTAAAAGTAAACGGCGGATCCTCTGACTGACCTAGCTTATTGTATGCAAGTAGTCCAGAGATAGTGAGCATCACCATCATATAAAGCACTAAGGTCTGGTGCTTAAGCGCCCAGTCAGTCAGATTGAAACGTGATGAAGTAGAAGTAGTCACTGCGTCTGGTGAAAAGCCTTGGTTACTCATAGCTTACTTAGAGTCAATCATTTGCGGCTTAACCTTCTGGTTCTTAATCAGCGTATGCACACCCGCAACCGCGATCATTTCGTTAGCTTGCAAGCCGCTTTTAATCACTACACCTGCTTCGGTAAATTGACCAGTCGTGACCTCACGTGGGTTAGCTAGACTATGTGTATCAATGACCCACACCGTGTTTTTTCCGTTGATTTGTGTCAGTGCCGTTGCAGGAATAATGATTTCATTCATATCATCTTGTGCGAATCTAACTCCTGCTGTCATCCCCAGTTTTACTGCCTTATCCGCATCACTTATAGTAACGCGTACATCAAATGCACGTGTTGCAGACTCCGCTGCTGGCGCTACTTCACGCACGTATCCTAGATAGGTTTTTGCCTGGTCAGCCCACAATTTTATCGCAACTTTATCACCCACTTTTAAATTAGCCATTTTAGACTCAGGCACCGCCACTAACACTTCAATTTGCTTAGTATCGACGATTTGCGCAATCGTAGCGCCGACCTCCACTACTTGACCAGGTTCTGCATGAATCTGTGTCACTACACCATCTCTATCCGCGACTAAAGCCGTATAACGCGATTGATTTCCAGATACGTCAGCTTGTGCCTTCACCTGTTGCAAATGGGCTGCTGAGGTTTTTAGCTCAGCTTCACGCATATCTAAAGCTGAAGCTGAAATGAACTTTTTATCGAATAGAGTACGTTGCCGCTCAACCTCAGCTTGTGCCAGTCTATAGCTAGCTTCCGCTGCGAGTACATCAGCTAACGCTGCTTGCTTGCTCAAATTAGTATCAGCTGCATCCAAACGTGCTAATAACTGACCTTTTTTAACTTGGCTACCAACTTCAACTTTACGCTCTATAATTTTTCCACCTATTCTAAAGCTTTGATTCGACTCATAGCGTGACCTGACTTCACCAACTAATATCATGCCGTTACCTGCGGCTAATTCGCCTGTAATCATAACTAGTGCAGGCCTCGGCGGTGGGAGTGGCTCAGCTGGCTTTTGGCAAGCAGCAAGTAGCAAGCCTACGCTGAGTAAAATTAATTTTTTCATATTGGCTCTCTTAAAAGTCCACGTATTAATACCATTTGCATGAGTTGCAGGCGCGTCGAAATATCAGACCAATTTACCCACTTATCTCGCGCCATGTTAATTTCCAGTGAGCAAACGCCATGTATGCCCGCCCAAATTGTCTGCGCGACCAAGTCTACATCTTGAAACTCATCTCTAAAACGACCGGCTAAGTAGACATCGTTAATAACCGTTTTTAATAGAAAGTATGCATCTTGTTCTGCATTATTTTTTTGTAAGTTAGACTTTTCCGGGTCACAGGGCGTACGTTCCGCCATAAACATTAGTCTATAGTGATTGGGAAAAGACAAAGCGAACTCCGCATAACCATAGCCCAGCGCCTGCATACGCTCTACGGGATCCAAGATTTGCAATATACTGTTTAAACTTGTGGCTAACGCTAACATGTCAACATCCAAAATTGCACGTAGCACAGCCTCTTTATCAGCAAAGTGCAAATATATGCTAGTAGCAGAATAGTTTATGCGCTTTGCAATTTCTCGCATAGTGACAGCTTCAACGCCGCGCGCAACAAATAATTCGCGCGCTGCATCGATAATCAGTGTTCGTAACTGTTGGCGCTCAGCTTCTGTTTTTGGTTTTGGTGGCATAGTATAATAATTTACTTAACGACGTTAAATTAACATCGTTAAGTAAATTTTGTCAATCTCTATTTAACGCCTGTATAACTTAGTTGGCCCGTAGTGAAATAATCTCTTAAAGCATAAAGATTTAACACAAAGGTATTGCTACTTCTTAGCGATAAAAAATAAGCCAGCAACTATGAGTAATGCACCGAGCATAAGGCGTAAAGTGATAGCCTCTTTAAGCAACAACCAAGCCAGTAAAATAGCGATGACCACGCTACCCTTATCTATCAATGCCACAGTGGCAATGTCTCCGACCTTAAGTGCTTTATAGTAGAAAATCCATGAGCCTGCTGTTGTGATTGCGGAAAAGACTAGCCAGATATAATTTACTTTTCGAAAGGACTTTACTTCAGCGGGGTCAACTACCATGGCTGCAAAAATCAATACAAATACACACACAAAAATGGTGCGTACCGTTAAACCCAGTTCAGCGGAAATACCCATTAACCCATGTTTAGCAACTATAGAAGTAAAGCCGGCAAAGAACATTGAAATAATGGCGTAAATAACTCAGGGTTCCATTCTTACCTCGCCTCTATTAACAATTTAACATTAGAGTTTTGTAGCCATCAGTTTAGTGGCTGCTTCTAACTTCTGAGTTAACTCTGAAATACGCACATCTACATTTTGAATCGCCACTTCAGCTCTCACATTCACCTCATGGTCAATTTCAGCATCCAATCTATCACGTGCACTTTGACGGTTTTGCGACATCATAATAATCGGCGCTTGAACTGCTGCTAACATTGAAAGTACAAGATTTAGGAATACATAAGGATATGGGTCAAAAGCCTCATGCCTTGGGCCTAGAATTTCAGTATTCAAAAATGCCCACAATAACAATGCTGATAGAAAAAATATGATAAATGACCATGAACCAGCCACTTTGGCCACGCCGTCAGCGGCCAGCTGGCCGATAGTACGATGATCTACATACTCTTGGTTGACATCGCGCACATCATCCATATGCTCGAGCAACTTAGCGATTTCTTCGCGGTGAGCTCTTGAAAGCTCACTCCATTTTTTTTCAGCAATTACTTTAGCAATATTGTTGTGTTCTTTCATACAATCTTTTCCAAATAATTAGCATTTAAGCTTTGTGTCAGTGCTTAATACTTGCTCCGGCTTGCTGCGGAAAAAGCAAAACACAAGCGACAATCAAGAAAATTAGACTAGCTGAAGCCGAGTATCTACTTAACGCAAGTCCACCTGAACTTAAGGGCTTGTCAAGAAAATCACCAACAACCGCCCCAAACGGACGAGTGAGGATAAATGCAGACCAAAATAGAAATGTTCTGGATAATTGGGTGAAATAATAAGCAATAACAACTAAAGCCAAAAAACCTCCAAAAATTAAAGCTGCACCTACATAACCTAGCCCAGCCGTATCCGCCGTCCAATCGCCTAACGCGGTACCTAAGGTTTGTGAAAACATAATAGTGACCCAATAAAACATCTCAGCTTTGGGGGTGTTTAAAGTACTGACTGAGACAGAACCCATGGCTTTATACCAAACACTTAACGACACTAAAAGCAATGCAGATAATAAAGCTGAACCGCCTGTATAACCGATACCTAAAGAGCGTGTTGCAAGGTCTGCAAGTGTTGTGCCCACAGTGGTGGTCGCGATAATTGTTGCCCAATATAAGAGCGGATGAAATTGACTGGCTTTGATTTGTGCGATAACAGCAGCCAAAAAAAGACCGGTAAATATCAATGTGCTAAGTAAATAACCTAGATTCATCGACATAGACAATGCATCACCCGCTGTTTCTCCAAGCGTAGTAGCTAAAACTTTTATCAGCCAAAAGACTAAAGTAAGTGCTGGAACCTTGCTGATTGCATTCTCAAGACTTAGTGCGCTATTAATACTCATATTTTGCTTACTGAGTATTTTTGCTTTAATTAGTTAAGGTAGAGTTTTGCATTAACATGCCTTTTTTGACCTCGCACATTTTTGTATCCAACTTAAATGTCACTAACAAAGTACAAAACAAATCGTCTTGACTTAAAGCATCATCTTTATACGGTAAAAGCTGTGCTTTTTTGTAATCAAAATTCTTGCCCATCCAAACAATTCCTGGGACATGAGTTTGCTCTTTAGGCGCTACCATATAAGGTGCTGAATGTAAGTAAATGCCATGCTCGCCCAATGACTCTCCATGATCGCTTACATACAACATCGCGGTAGCACGCTCATCATCGTATTTTTTCAGAAAATTAATCACCTTTGACAAGAAATAATCAGTATATAAAATGGCATTATCGTAGCTATTATCAATTTCTTCTTGAGAGCAGTCTTTTAACTCACCTGTCATACAAACAGGTTTAAACCTCTCAAACTCTTTTGGATACCTTTTGTAATACTCAGGTCCATGATTACCCATTTGATGAAATACGATCAAAATATCTTTGCCTTTTCGCGCATCAATATATTGCTCTAAGCCAGTCAACATACCGACATCACGACACTCTCCCTCACACATGGGGTTTAATGTTGGCGTTCTAAAATCTTCAACTTTTAGGCGAGTCGCTACGCCTTTAGAATCAGAGTTATTATCGCGCCATAGAATTTCAACCCCGTGCGCTGCCAACACATCCAAGACGTTTTGCTGATTCAAGGCAGTTTCTTTATCATAGGCTTTTCTGCCTAACGCAGAGAACATACAAGGCACAGACACGCTGGTTGAAGTACCACAAGAACTCACATTACTTAAACTCACCACACCTAGCTGAGCAAGCATTGGGTTAGTTTCTTTGTGATAACCATTAAGTGAAAAGCGATCTGCACGTGCCGTTTCGCCCACCACCATGACCATTAACTCAGGTTTTCCGGTCGAAGCCAGCCTCTTAGCGTCTGGCGCAAGGTGCTTTAGTGGCACCGCTTTAGCAATATTAATTTGTTGATCTACATACTTAACTATCGAATAAGTTGAGTAAATTGGATTTGCATAAAAACGTGTTGCTTTATGCTGCCTGATAAAAGAAGCATAACCGCCTGAAAATGGTGCGACCACGACAGTAAGCAATAGCAATAATATGCCTAATACACGTAATCTAGGTAGTATTTCTGCAAACCCACTCACAGACTTTGGGAAGTACTTAATCACTAACCAAGCTGGAATAACGCCTAGCAGCAACGTTCTAACGACGAGACTTACTGTGAGCAGGCCGGCAAACTCTTGCACATTGGTTTGCATAATATTATCTAGCATACTGACATCGACCACCACGCCGAACTTATCCATGTAGTAAGCGGATTGAGAAACTATCAACAAATAAATCGCTAAAATCCAACGCGTAGCTTTACCGTGGCAAATAAGCAAAAAGAAAATCGCGGTGACTAGTGAAAAAAATGCAGTCAGTGACAGTATGAATGGCAGATTACTTAATGTAAGTGGATAATTCTCAACAACTCTGTTAAACAGGGATAAATTTCCAGTTAGCATTATGAAAGCCACGACAACAAAAATACCGCGCACTTGGCTAGAGGTTTCACTAAACGGTGAAATTAACTTTTTGAAAATATTTAGTAATAAAGTCATTTAATTTTTCTTGTATTTACTATTTGATAGTAGATAAGTGTTTTAATCATAAAACTAGAAACTTACGACTAGCTGACATCGGGTGATAAAGCTAAACTTCAAATGCTTTGGGCGACCATATAAGATATTGCATAAGTAATATCATCCAGACTATCCATGCAGTCCACAAATTGTGAGACATAAAATGTGCACCACGCATCATTTGTCCCCAGCCCATGGCAAAGCCAAACAATAACCCTAATACCAGACCTGCGTTTGCTAACTTAGCTAGCGAGTCTCTAAACCCAAAATAGAATGCAATCAAGGCAAACCCTCCGCTAGCATGCCCTCCTGGAAAACAATGCCCCATTTTGCCGCCCACTGGTAGATTACCAAAAAGTGGAACCCAAGGTTGAGTGCCACCGTAAATTAATAAGTCCCAAGGGCAGCTACGTATACTGAAGTCTTTTAATATAGAAATAGTGCTAGTAGAAATCGCCATCGCCACAAATACCCATAAAAACTGGCGATGAAAAACCTTAACCCAATGACCATCATTCGAACTCTTAAATATAAAACTCCAGATTTTTAAACCAAAAATCCAACAGCCCAACATGATTAAACTCACGACTATCATTAAGTTTTTTAGGCCTTTGTGCATCACATTAACCAGAAAGCTGTCGTTCTTTAATGGAAACACCAACGCATGCGCATCATAAAAAGGCTGTATTAACCAAGTGTCTAGATTTGTGTATGGATATACAAATGCCAACAATAATCCCGCAGTCACGGGTAAGACAAGATGAGACAACCAAAATGACCGTGGCCAAAACACATGCTGGAAGTTACTATTATTCAATTTAATGATAGATTCAAATGAAAAGTTTTAAAGAAGAGAGTTATATAAGCTAGGTTTAAATCAGCATTAGCCTAATCCAGCCATGTTAAAGCCACCATTAAACCTACCTTTATAAGCGAGACGATTGCGCTAAGTCAATGAAAACGACTAAAGTTCAAATTTGCGATGGTTTGAGTTTGCGAGAAATTGCAACTACTACAAATACAGTACTACTGGGAATACCGTAACAGCTAATACCAGTATAAGCCACTCCATACCCCAGCGCTCTAATTGGCCAGTAAAGTGAAAAAATAGCGTCACAATGGCGACCAAGTAATAAAGAAGATACAGAATTAATGCCATACAACCCCCGACCTTTTTATATTTGTTTAATTACTGTGCATTATAGCAATAACATTCATAAGTGCTGATGATTTAATGTCATTTTTTATTTTCAATATCAGAACTATAAAGCTATTAAAAAATAAGAACTTAAATTACTATTTTTAGCCACAATGAAAACATTATGACTTGCTATTATTGCAGAATTAGCGTACTTTTCGTTCATTGCTAGGGGTCTATATTTTAGATTAATTGTTTTAGATTAATTTTAAAACATAGTGAGAAACACCCTTTGAACCTGACGCGGATTATGCCGCCGTAGGAAAGCATGCAATGTGTCGCCACTATATCGTGGAATATACATAAAATGCTTTTCTATGCTGAACCATACTATAGGAAAGCACAATGAACGCCACCGATAAAAACCTACAAAAAAGCCTCGCTAAGTTTGTGAGTGAAACCGCAGAGATTGACCCCGCGACCAAATTACCATTCACTAACTCGCGTAAAGTCTACGTACAAGGCTCACGCTCTGACATTCAAGTACCGTTTCGTGAAATTTCATTAAGCGATACGCCTTCGCAATTTGGTGCTGAAAAGAACCCACCAGTTGTGGTTTACGACACCTCTGGTCCATACACAGATCCAAATGTAAACATAGACATTCGTAACGGATTGCCAGCAATGCGTGCATCATGGATTATGGAGCGTGGTGATGTTGAGCAGTTAGACGGCCCAAGTTCAGAGTTTGGTCAGCAACGTTTAATTGACCCAGAGTTAGCCGAAATGCGCTTTAACCTGCACCGTAAACCATTACGTGCAAAAGCTGGCCAAAACGTGAGCCAAATGCACTATGCGCGTAAAGGCATTATCACACCCGAGATGGAATACATTGCTATTCGTGAAAATCAGCGTCGCGAAAATATGAGCGAATTGCTACAAACTCAGCATGAAGGCCAAAGTTTCGGTGCGAGCATTCCCAAGGTGATTACACCAGAGTTTGTGCGTTCTGAGGTTGCGCTTGGCCGCGCAATTATCCCAGTGAACATTAACCACCCAGAAATCGAACCGATGATTATCGGCCGTAATTTCTTGGTGAAAATAAACGCAAATATTGGTAACTCTGCGCTAGGCTCTTCAATCAGCGAAGAGGTTGAAAAAATGGTATGGGGCACACGTTGGGGTGGCGATACCGTGATGGATTTATCTACAGGTAAAAACATTCATGAAACTCGCGAATGGATTATCCGCAACTCACCAGTGCCCATCGGTACAGTGCCTATCTACCAAGCGCTTGAAAAGGTAAACGGCAAAGCTGAGGATTTAACTTGGGAAATCTTTCGCGATACATTAATTGAGCAAGCTGAACAAGGTGTGGATTACTTTACTATCCACGCAGGTGTGCGCTTGGCTTACATTCCAATGACTGCAAAACGCATGACAGGTATAGTTTCACGAGGCGGCTCAATTATGGCTAAGTGGTGCTTGGCGCATCATAAAGAATCATTCTTATATGAGCACTTTGAAGACATCTGCCAAATCATGAAGCAGTATGACGTTGCCTTTAGTTTAGGTGATGGCTTACGCCCAGGCTCAATTTATGATGCCAATGATGAAGCTCAATTTGCTGAATTGAAAACACTAGGCGAGTTAACCCAAATCGCTTGGAAGCACGACGTACAATGTATGATTGAAGGCCCAGGCCACGTGCCAATGCACCTGATTAAAGAAAATATGGAACTTCAATTAGAGCATTGCGGCGAAGCTCCTTTCTACACATTAGGTCCATTAACAACGGACATCGCTCCGGGTTATGACCATATCACCTCAGGTATCGGTGCCGCCATGATCGGCTGGTACGGCTGTGCTATGTTGTGCTACGTAACACCAAAAGAACACTTAGGCTTACCAGATAAAGAAGACGTGCGTGTGGGTATCATCACCTACAAAATCGCGGCACACGCGGCTGACTTGGCAAAAGGCCACCCAGGCGCACAGATTCGCGACAACGCGCTTTCAAAAGCACGCTTCGAATTCCGTTGGGATGACCAATTCAACCTTGGTCTAGACCCAGAAAAAGCTAAGGAATTTCACGACGAAACTTTACCGCAAGAAGGCGCAAAACAAGCGCATTTCTGTTCTATGTGCGGCCCACACTTCTGCTCCATGAAAATCAGCCAAGATGTACGTGATTACGCAACAGAGCAAGGTATTTCAGAACAGGAAGCGCTACACAAAGGCATGCAAGAAAAGGCCATTGAGTTTGTGAAAAAGGGTTCTGAAGTTTATCAAAAAGTGTAATACCAAGCTGCTATTCCCGAGTAATCGGGAATCTAACTTTAAAAGCCAGCGACTAAGCTGGCTTTTTTATTCATCGCATAAGATTTGAGTTCAAACTGGCCATAGCTTTATCAAGCTTATTTAGCTGCCTTTTTAAACCTAATGATGTTAATAAACGAAATCGACTAGAAATCATAAACTCAATTGGCAGATCATTATGTCGGATTTCAGCAACCAAGTAACAGATACGATTAAAATAGTGAATTCCGGTGTCATTCAAGCTTGCATTACGCTAAACATGAAAAGGGCCCATCGTATTCAAAATTACGCAGACTATCGCTGTTCTGGACACACATTTCGAATGAAAGTATATGCTTGCTGTACAAGCTTACTCAATTTAAAGGTACATGGTTTGGTAGAGTAGAAGCTTAGGCTTTAAGCTAGTAAAACTTATGAGTGGATATCTGATTTAAAATCTTTGGTTTCTTGATATACCATTACATCAATATCGAAGTATGGCGCTGGAAACCATACAGCCATTTCTTCCATCAATAAGCTTAGTGCTCTACTACGATTGCTGCTTGTATCCCGCTTATTACCTTTCATAGCTGCTAATTTTTTGAGAGTCATTTTCCTCGCTCCATTAAGATTATTTAATCTATTTAACTCATTTAAAAGTGCTTACCATAATGATGGTTAGGCAAAGAGTATGCCAATAGCTTTAATCTAGATTGTTAATTTAAGACATTGATTTAATTGAATTATTAAAAACTTAATAGATAGAATTATGTTGATAATTTAGTATTAGCGTTGAGTTATCAACAGACTTTTAACAGCCTTGGTCAAGTAATGATGGTTTTACGTTCCTATACAACACGTCATTACTTAATAAGCTCAAACTCAGCATCAAGCTCTTGTATTTAATAAATAGAAACTAATCGCTTTAATTTGGTAAAATAGCCTTACAAATTAAATGAATAAACTATTTTGACCACAATTAAACTGAATAAAAAGTCTGATGACACGCAAGTAAAGGCTAGTAAACCGCCTGTGCGTCGCACCAGTATCGGCATGCGTGACCGAAGCATGCCTCCGCCTAAAGTGAGTGCGCCTGTTAGAGGCGAACAACCAATTGAAAGAAAAGCCGAGAGACAAAAACCTTCAAATCAAGCACAAGCTAGTGCTGGACAACGTAACCATCGTTTTGATGGCAAGCCGCATGAAAATTCTCAGTCAGATGATAGACAAAATACGCGCCCTGCTTATCCAACTAGATCTACTGATACTAAGGAGCAACAACCTCGTCAAGTAAAGCCACAAGGTATTGATACACGCATTACACCACGTCCTGATAAAAATGAACCTCAATATCGCCAAGCACCGCGTCGTGGCGGCAAAGTACGCGATGGCTATGATGCAGTCAATACACCACAGTATGGTGCGGCAGCAAAAGCTGCATATAAATCTACTACCGTAAGTACTGAGTTACCGCGCCTATCTAAAATAATGGCAGAGCGCGGCATCTGCTCGCGTCGTGAGGCAGACGAATGGATTATGAATAGCTGGGTGATGGTAGACGGCGTGATTATTGACACGCTAGGCACGCGCATTAACCCAAATGCTGAAATTGTAATTAGTAGTTACGCACATGAAGTACAGGCTGAAACAGTAACAATTATTCTGCACAAACCCGTCGGCTACGTGAGCGGACAGGCTGAAGATGGCTACCAGCCGGCTATTGTGTTGGTACATCCTGATAACGAATGGCTAGATGACCCTGAACTAAATCAGCATCACGAGCGCGAGTTTAAACGTAGATATTTAAATGGTCTTGCACCTGCAGGCCGTTTAGATATTGACTCTACAGGAATGTTAGTACTCACTCAAGATGGCCGTATAGCACGTCATTTGATTGGTGAAGATTCAACGGTCGAAAAAGAGTATCTAGTACGCGTAGAAGGTACTTTAGATGATGAAGGTTTAAAGTGCCTAAATCACGGTTTAAGTTTAGATGGCGAAAAGCTCAAACCCGCAAAAGTCAGTTGGCAAAATGAAGACCAATTACGATTTGTACTACGTGAAGGTAAAAAACGCCAAATTCGTCGCATGTGTGAAATGGTAGGATTGCATGTAGTTGGCTTAAAACGTGTACGCATTGGAAGCGTTAACTTAGGTAAATTACCTGTTGGGCAATGGCGCTACTTACGAAATGGCGAACGTTTTTAACGTTATGCTAGCCGCTAGACATTTTTTAGGGAGTTAAAATGAGTTTATTTGATAGTATTGCGGGAGCGGTTCTTAGTAAAGTAATAGGTGGTGAACAAGGTGGTATGGCGCAAATTGCCATCGAAATGTTTAACCAAAATGGTGGTTTAGATGGTATTCTGGATAGGTTCAAACAAAGTGGCTTAGGTGATGTTGCAGCTTCCTGGGTTAGTAAAGGTGAGAATTTATCAATTTCTGCAGATCAAATTTCTAGCGTATTGGGTAATAGCCAAATTACCGAAATGGCAAATAAACTTGGCATTACTCCTGAAATGCTGAGTAGCCAAATTGCACAGCACCTACCTAATGTTATAGATAAAATCACACCTGATGGTGAAGTAACTGCTGACTCTAGCAGCCTACTTAACGCTGTTCTAGGTATACTTAAATAAATTTAAAAAGTTTATTTAAGCAATAAAAAAGAGCGATTTATCGCTCTTTTTTTGTGTGAAATTTTTAACTTATGGATTGTAACAATGTCGACATAATCTAAAACTCAAACCTGTTAAAATGAGACTATGGATTTACTATTATTACTAAAGGCTGCAGTTCTTGGCATAGTTGAAGGTGCTACAGAGTTTTTGCCTATCTCTAGCACTGGTCACCTTATATTAGCAGGCGACTTGCTTAACTTTATGAACCACGAAAAACGCGGTTTATTTGACATTGCTATTCAGCTAGGTGCAATGTTAGCGGTAGTGTGGGAGTATCGCGCGCGCTTCTTTAATACCTTTGCTGGCATAGGTCGAGACTCGGTTGCTAATAGACTGGTTATCAACTTAGCCATTGCTTTTCTGCCTTTAGCTATTATTGGCTTAGCTTTCGGCGATAAAATTAAAGCGCACCTTTTTAAACCCGTCCCCGTGGCAATGGCTTTTATTATTGGTGCGTTAATCATTCTGTGGGCAGAAAAGCGTAAGCATACCGTTACTATAGAGTCGGTCGACGACATTCGCCCAATCGACGCTTTAAAGCTAGGACTTGCACAAGCTGCTGCACTGATTCCTGGTATGTCCCGCTCTGGCTCCACTATTATTGGTGGTTTGTTTTTTGGCCTTTCACGCAAAGCAGCTGCAGAGTTTTCATTCTTTCTAGCTGTACCAACGCTAGGCATTGCTTCGATTTACTCTATGTATAAAGACTGTGCTCTATTAAGTATGGCTGATATGGGAGCATGGATGATGGGATTTATATTTGCTTTTATTAGCGCTATGATTGCAGTTCGAGCGCTTATTCGTTATGTAAGCCACCACGACTTTACAATTTTTGCATGGTATCGAATTGTGTTTGGCATTGTTGTATTGGTAACAGCCTATACTGGCTTGGTCGATTGGAGTGTCGCCTAAGGTGACTTACAATCGCTTATATGAAATTAGCAGCTTAATAGTTTTAGACAGACTCTACTACTAGTATGCTGTCACCATCTAGCAGCTTCCATGAGTTAGTCCTTACACTAGAAACCTTTGCTGCCCCTGTTTCTGTAGAGCCACTAGCTCTGGGCAAAGCAATTGATAAGCTTGGACCCGATGCCTACACCTTTACAGCTACACTAGCTGTATTACCTTTTTTACAACCTATTCCGTTGGGATTTTTTGCCCTGATAGGTAGCGCAGCTTTTATTAGCTTAGGCTTTCAGCTTTGTAAAGGCGAACAACATTTAGCTTTACCACAAAAGATCCGTGATGTGACCTTAAGTATACGAATGAGACAAGCACTAGTCACAACCTGTCTAAAAGTCATTGGCTTTTGTCGTCGCTTTACCAAGCCTCGCTTAAGCTTCTTAGTGACAGGTAAGCTAGGTCAGCAAATTGGTGGGTCTATTTTTATAGCGGTTGGCATACTAGTAGCAATTCCGCTTGGCGGTGTAATACCATTTAAAAATTTGTTTCCTAGCCTTGCAGTTTTATTTTACTGTACTGGTGAAATTGAGCAAGATGGCTTAATGGCAATACTTTCACTGATATGCTTGGTACTAACAGTTATTTTTTATAGTGTGCTGATTTATTTTATATGGCAATTTGGCGCAGCTGCTATTAACCATTTCTTCTGGAAATAATACGATAATAACGTTAATGTTAAAATTTAGTAAATCTTGTATCGAACCCTTATATCGAGAGTTATCATGAAAAAACCTCTTAAATATAGCCTGTATGGTGTTGGCTGCTTAATCGGCCTAGCTCTAATTGCAGTAGGCATTCTTACTGCCGTATTCAACCCAAATGATTACAAACAAAAAGTGATTGATTTAGTGCAGGAGAAAAAAGAGCGTACGCTCAAGCTAGACGGTGAGATTAAGTTGGCATTTTGGCCTAAGATTGGCGCAGACTTAGGCAAGGTTTCAATTTCTGAACATAAAAATAGTAAGGAGTTTGCCTCAGTCAATGGCGTTAAAGTTTCACTCGCCTTGTTACCTCTACTAAAAAAAGAGCTAGTGATAGACACTGTTTATGTCGATGGTGCACAAGCCAATATTATTAAATATAAAGATGGCTCTACAAACTTTGATGACCTAATAAATAAGGATGACGAAGAGTCTAAAGACTTTAAATTTGATATTGATGGTGTTAATGTGACTAACTCAGCCGTGAATTATAGCGATGAAGGCACTGGCGCAAAATACAATATTTCTAAGTTCAATCTAAAGTCTGGCCGCATTGCACTAGCTGAGCCTGTAGATATTGCAACCGACTTTACAATTGATTCAAACCAACCTGAAGTTGCAGCTCATGCTAATCTAAAAGGTAATTTTCTTGTAGACCCTGAAACAAAACACTTCGTCGCCAAAAGCTTAGATGCAACGATAAAAGGCAGTTTTCTTGGTGGCAAAAATGTGGATGTAACACTTAACGGTGATGTAGATGTGAGACCTGAGTCACGCGAATTCTTAGTGGACAGTTTAAGGTTGGTTGGCTCAGGTCAGTTTAATGACGCTAAACTAAGCATTGAGCTTAATGCACCAAAATTAAATGCTCAAAAAGATAAAGTTACCAGCAAAAAAATGACAGTTAGCTTAATTCAAGAAAAAGCTGGTGATTCCTTTAAGACTAATCTAGAGCTAGCCGACATTAAAGGCTCGCCAAAAACGCTAGAGAGCAGTGGCGTTAGTGGCGACATTCTAGCCGTGCAAGGTAAACGCACAATCACGGGTAAGTTCTCTTCACCGTTCAACGGCAACCTTGAAAGCTTGATTTTCGACATACCGAAATTAGCTGGTAACCTAGACATCAAAGACTCTAATTTACCGAATGGTGGCATGAAAGGCCTATTCAACCTTTCCGCACAGACCGATATCAAACATGAATTAGCCAATAGCAAATTTAGTTTAAATATTGATGAAACTAAACTCAATGGTGATGTTGCAATTACTAGTTTTAAAAAACCAAACATCAAATTTAACCTAAATGCGGATAAGCTAAATCTAAACAAGCTGTTAGCAAAATCTAGCGAAACAAAAACACCGGATAGCGGAAAACCAGCCAACTTAAGCGCTATGAAAAATCTGCTATTGGACGGTAAGCTGAACGTGAGCAGTATTCAGTATGAAAAATTTCAAGTCTCAGGTCTTAATGTCGCCATTAAAGCCGATGGGGAGAGACTCACTTTGAGCGGTTTGAACGTTAAAGTGGATGATAGCCAAATTAAAGGTAACTTTGGTATTAGTCAGTTTGCAAAACCACTTTATACCTTTGATTTAGCTATTGATCAGCTAGATGTTGATAAATACGTATCCACAAGCAAAACAGAACCTAAGACTAACAGCAGTAGCAAGCCTCTTGATTTAAGTGCACTTAAAGCCTTGAATGCTGATGGTAACTTACGAATTGGCAATCTTAAATACGGAAAAACCAAAGCGTCAAATATTCGTATCGACCTAAAGGCTGATGGTCAGAAACTGAACTTAAATCCAGTTGCAGCAAAAGTTGATGATAGCCAAATGAGTGCCAACATCGGTATTTCTAGGTTCAGCGACCCAATTTATAGCTTTAACGTAAGTATCGACAAGCTAGATGCGGACAGGTACATCGCAAAAAATGATTCCGTGACTAAAAGTAAAGGCGATGCACCTATCGACTTATCTGTACTAAAAAAGTTGAACGCTTCGGGCGAGGCGAAAATCGGCTGGTTTAAATTGGCAAATGTTAAAACTGAGAGTGTGAGTCTTGGTCTAAAAGCGGAAGGTGGTGTGGCGACACTTTCACCATTTTCTGCCAATTTGTATCAAGGTAGCATGAGTGGCTTGCTTAAGGTAGATGCACGCTCCACTCCTAGCATAGCCTTTAAGCAAGAGATGAAAAACGTTTCGATTAACCCTTTATTAGTAGACTCTATCAATAACGATATGTTGTCAGGTAAAGGTACGGTGAACATTGATGTAACGACATCTGGCGACACAGTGGGCGCGCTTAAGAAAGCATTATCAGGTAACGCCTCTCTTAACCTTACTGATGGTGCACTCAAAGGCGTGGATATTGCAGGTAGCATCCGTGAGCTTAAAAACAAAGTTAATATCCTTAAAATCAAAGATGCTAGCGCAGATAAATCTAAGAAAACTGACTTCAGCGAGCTCATGGCCTCATTCACCATTAAAAGTGGCGTAGCACATAATGAAGATTTGGCTATGAAAGCGCCAATTCTAAGATTATCTAAAGGCGATAGCCGTGGTGACATCGATATTGGCAATGAGTCAATCAACTACTTAGCCAAACCAACCATTGTTAAATCACTCAAAGGCCAAGAGGGTGCTGACTTAGACGCTTTGGCGGGCTTTGCAATTCCTCTAAAAATTACAGGTACATTTTCCAGTCCAAAATACGGTATGGACTTAGCAGCCATTAGCACTGCACTAGCAAAATCGAATTTACTAGATAAAGTAGGCGGCAACAAAGGTGCTGTGGTCAAAGATTTACTTAATGGTGGCAATAACGTGGATGCCTTAAGTGGCTTGCTCGGTAAGAAGAAAGCTACTGATACCACAGTTGCCCCGGCAACTACTGATGCAGCTACAAAGCCATCTGAAGCACCTAAATCTGCAGAAGATCAGGCCAAGGACAAACTTAAAAAGCTACTTAAATTCTAGTGTTTGTATTAGAGGTAAAATTCAAGTTGTTAAGTATTCAGTTGGTTTAGATCAGTCATGCAGGCTGTCCGAACTAATCGTAATACCTACATCAATATGCTAGCCTCATTTTAAGGCCCCACTTAATGTCTGATTTCGCAAACCGCCTCATTGCTTGGCAAAAAATACATGGCCGACACGATTTGCCTTGGCAAAATACTATAGACCCATATGCGATTTGGGTTTCGGAAATCATGCTGCAGCAGACTCAAGTTGCCGCAGTGATTGGCTATTACAGTGAGTTCATGCAGCGCTTCCCTACTATCGCTAGTTTAGCAAATGCAACACAAGAGGAAGTCTTGCAGCATTGGAGTGGCTTAGGTTATTACTCAAGAGCGCGGAATTTACACAATGCAGCAGTGACCATAATGGATAAGCATCATGGGCAATTTCCGCAAAACTTTGAGGTAATTCAAACACTGTCTGGCATAGGCCGTTCCACTGCAGCAGCCATTGCTTCATTCGCCTTTAGTCAAGTGCAAACCATATTAGATGGTAACGTAAAGCGCGTCCTCGCCAGACACTTTTTAATTGAAGGCTGGCCAGGTTCGCCTAAAATTGAAAAGGAGTTATGGCTACTTGCTGAAAAATTACTGCCTGAACAAGGCATGGCAGCATACACTCAAGGTCTAATGGACTTAGGTGCCACTCTTTGCGTCAGAAGTAAGCCAAAGTGCGGTACTTGTCCATTAAGCGCTAGCTGCAAAGCTCTACAGCAACAACGTGTGCATGAATTACCAACACCTAAGCCACGAAAAGCTATTCCTGAAAAACATACCACCATGCTGATATTACGCCGTGGTGATGAAGTATTGCTCGAAAAGCGTCCTTCCACTGGTATTTGGGGGGGATTATGGAGTTTTCCAGAAGTTGAAAACAACCAAAATGTGACCGCCTTGATGCAGAATAAGTTTGGAATAATTGCTGAAAATGATGTCAGTTTACCCAAGTTAACGCACGTTTTCACGCACTTTAAGTTACATATTCAACCGCGAATTTTACAAACATTAAAACAGCACCCACAAGTAAACCAGGCTGCCCATATTTGGCTAAGTATTGAAGATGCAATTGGAGCAGCAATTCCAACTCCCATACGCAAAATTCTACTCAGCATACAAAAATAGCAGATCACTTTGCTATATAACTGATCATTTTATTCACAGCTAAGTAATTATTGTCAGACTAAGATACACTTAACCCTTATATACATAAAACAGATTGTTTGAATTGTATTTGCAAACAAATGCGCTAAATGACTGAAGAAACCAAAACCGAAGATGAAGGCTTTATTGCCTCAATAAAAAGTTTAGCAGTAACCTTGCTGGCGTTAACACGTACACGCCTAGAACTACTGTCTACAGATCTAGAAGAAGGTTGGATTCGGCTAGTTTCCCTATTAATCACAGCCTTTGTCGCATTATTCTGTCTTTGTTTTGGTATGGTATTATTAGCTATCTTTATCATTGTGCTGCTTTGGGATACAGATAGGTTATTAATATTAGGCTCATTAACTGCTGTTTTTATTACAGCTGGTATCGTATTATGTATTCTAGCAGTACGCGCACTCAAAGCCATGCCGCGCCTATTTGAAACTAGTATTATCGAGCTGACAAAAGACCAAAAGCAGCTCGATGCTGACGACTCTGTTTAGCAGATGAAAAATAAATTAGCCTCGATTTCTGAGCGTCGCCAGCTGTTAATAGAGCAAGCGGCACAGCAGCGTGTAGCGTTGACAAAAAATATACAACCGCTACAAAGCAGTTTAGTACTTGCGGATAAAAGCTTAAATATCGTACGCTATATTAAAAAGCGCCCAATACTCATCATAGGACTTCTTAGTTTAATCGCTTTACTTAGACCAATACGGGCGGTTACATGGCTACGACGCAGCTGGCTTGCAGGTTTAGCAATACATGGCATACGTGCGTGGTTAACAAAACCTCAGAAAAAAAATTAAAGTATTTTCCAATAAGTATTTTAAAAACATTAAAAAAGCGGCCTAAGCCGCCTTTTTATTTAGTGATACCTTGCTTGCAGTATTTTATCTGCCAGCATCTGAAAACGTGGTGAAACAAATTCTTTGGCTTGTGTGCCTGCATCTGCTATGTTCAATAGCTCTTCAATAGCAGATCTAAACCCCAGCTCAAATAACCAGTAATCTGATTGATCAATTGCAGACTTTTTATCTGCATTCACATCCTCACAAAGTCGCTCAAATGCTTCCATACATGCGTTATATTCAGCCATATTCACTCCTAATTTATGATACTGGTATTTCATCATAGCAAATTTTAATTAAAATTTACCAATCTTTACAAATCCTTGTTTGTTGCTATCAAATCAAAAGCTGGCTATTTAAAGTTACATTTAGAATGTTAAATCTTGCCCCAGCTTTCTTCCCACATACAGTGTTTGATTTTTTGACGATTTGCAATCAACTCATCAACCGTTGGCTCATTGTTCAATGCGCGTTTAAGCGCCAGCTTAATTGCTTCATAGTTGTTTTTGTACATATCAGCTTTATCTAGAGTACCTGCTTTTTCTAGCTCAATACAACCCGGGTCTATCCATAACAAAGCAACGATACATAAATCATTCACTTGGTCTTTAGGAATAATACCCTCAATAACCGCATCTAAAATACCATCTGCAACACCTGCTTGTACTACACCACCAAATAAACCTACATCTGTACTGCCTTTTAAAGTAACCTTTGGCACCATCATACAAGCTGGACGTACTAATTGGTTGATGTCACGTACAGCAAACATCGCAGTATGACCTTTACTTTGCGCCATCATGTTAGCAAATGCTTGTCCAACTGGGCCATCTACACTGCCGATTAGGATTTCTGGCATGGCTGCTGTCACGTCTTTGCCTTCAGAATAAACCGTTGCTTCACCAGCTTTAAATACAATTTTTGACATAATTTTCTCTTAGGTAATGTTAAATAAAGCGTTATTTTACCAAAGGCTTAGGTTTAGTTTCAATTTAATTAACAACGCTAACTAATATCCAGCCGCATGTCCACGTGCTGAATACCCACGTCACAATACTCTTCGCTTATTTTCTCAAACCCAGCCTTTTGATAAAAATTGACAGCGTGCATTTGTGCTGACAGGTAAACGCTTTGACTGCCATACTTTTTGCAAATACTAATCGCTTCTAGTAGCAGAGCTGTGCCTAGACCCATGCCTCGCCAAGGTTTGATTACCGCCATACGGCCAATTTTTTCATAGTGAATGATACGTAAACAAGCGATAGGCTCGCTTTCATATATGGCTAGCAAATGTACTGCACTAGCATCAACCTCGTCCCACTCGAGCTCAGGCGTAACAAATTGCTCTTTAATAAAAACAGCTGTACGTACAGCGCGCAATTTATTTGCTACTGCTTGCCAAGTCACTTGCTGAATAATGACTTTTGAGCGTATTTCAGGTGAGCTCTTCATATAACTAGTTTTTTGTGGCTTTTAGATAAACTTGCGAAATTAGAATGTTAAGTGCATTATTCAGGCTATAAATTTTTGACTCATCGGAAGTGACATATGCAAAACTATTTATCAGGTCTTGCCCGCATTTTACTAGCACAAGTTTTTTTATTACAAATAACTATGCTTATGGTTGGATTTTTTAGCAATCCAGATGGTTATGCACAATATCAAGCTGGGTTAGGCAACTTAGGCCTACCTGGTATTTTTGCACCCTTAATAATTCTAATTCAATTAGCTGGTGGTTTGGCGTTACTCTTTGGTTATAAAACTAAGTTTTATGCATTGGTTATGGCAATTTATGCCATCATTATTTCAGTTCTACTACATTTACCAGTGCTTCAATATCTAGCGATTGCAGGCGGTTTACTAATGCTACATTTAAACCCTATTACTGCTTACAGTATAGATAACTTGAAAAAATAATCTGTACCACAGTCAGAAAAAGCGGCTACTAGCCGCTTTTTTATTATCTTAAATTAACAACTACTCTAATTCTACTCCCACTCTAAAGTTGGATAAATCATATTAACATTGCGTCTATTTGCGATATTAAATAATGCCCATTTATTCTTTTCAGATATAGCAGCCGTGCTCATAGTTGACTCCATACTCTCACCTTTTTTAATGCTAGCACGTATATCAGCTAGAAGTACCGTTAAATAGTGCTCCTCATTACTTAACGCTTCAACCCAGTTTTTAGTCACTGACCCATGTCCAGGAACGACTTGTTTAACTGGACTATTTTTCATCTTCTGTAGCTCAGTGATTAAACCTTTTATGTCACCTTCTAGTACTGGTGTACGCTCGACAAATAGTAAATCGCCTGTGAATAATGTGCTTGTCTTGCTGTCAATCACTGAGACATCCGTATTTGTGTGCGCTACTGGATGCGCTGTTAGCGCTAGTTTTCTATCGCCCAAATCAATCTCTAACGTCGTTTTTACACTCATTGTTGGTTTAACAATTACGCTATCTCGTGCATCAGCCCCTAGCAGCTTAGCGTTTAATTTAGTATAGGCATCATGACGTAACTCCATGGCATTTGCTAACTTATCGTGACCTATAAATTGCGCTTTATCACTAAGAAAAGCGGCATTGCCATAGATATGGTCAGGGTGTACGTGCGTATTTATAACGAACATCACTGGTAAAGGTGTGACTTTGCGTATAGCTTCGCGTAACTGCTTACCAACCTTAAAGCTGCCGCCAGTATCTATCACTGCCACGCCTTTACTGCCGACAATAAAGCTCACATTGCAGATATCTCCCTGATAACCATCATCAATATCTAGATGCGCTCCATGATGCACGTAAATACCATCACCTAAACTTTCAATGGCAAAATTGTCCTCATTCTTGAGTTGTACCTGTGTACAACTCGCTAATACCAATAAGCTAAGGGTTATCATTAAAATTCGCATGACTCATTCCTGTTATTTAAATATTTAGTTAAAATGATGTGCTATCGTGGAACACACTGCTGTTATGCGCTTCACATAGCCACAAAATTAATATACAGGAATATCATGATGATTCAAACATCTTCTCGCTATACCAAAACCGCTGTGGTTCTACACTGGCTTATTGCTATTTTTCTAGTGCTGATGTACGTATTAGGTTGGTTCATGAGTGATATTCCAAAAGAAGCACCAAAACAAATTGCCTTTGATGTATTCGACTTAGGTGTTTACACATGGCATGTCGCTCAAGAGATATCGCCTAGAGCATTTTATTTTAATTTGCATAAATCTTTAGGCATCACCATTTTTGCACTTATCGCTATTCGTATCTTATGGCGAGTTACTCACAAACCACCAGCTCCTCTGACATCATATTCTGCACTAGAGCGTAAAGTCGCAACTGGAACGCATCATCTTCTCTATCTATTCATGCTTGTAATACCATCAACGGGTTTATTAATGAGCATATACGGAAAATATAGTGTTAATTGGTTTGGAATAGAGTTAATCAAAGGAGCTGACAATAAAGGCCTCCGCGATTTTTTTGAAGGTTCGCACGAGTTTGTCGGTATTGTGTTACTGGTATTAGTTACTCTCCATGTTGTAGGTGCTTTAAAGCATAAGATTATTGATAAAGACGACACCATGAAACGCATGACGCTTAAATAATAAATATGCGCGCCTAACAAAAAAGCCCGACTCAATCGGGCTTTTTTGTTACTGGTGATACTGTTTACTATGCTCTCGAACCGCCTCTAACATCGCAGCCGCATTTTCTGGTGGCGTCCATTGCGTAATGCCATGTCCAAGGTTAAATACGTGTCCGTGACCATTACCGTAGCTGCGCAGCACCTTTTCCACCTGCTTTTCTATCGCTTCTGGCGTTGAAAGCAAAATCGCTGGGTCTAAATTGCCTTGTAAGGCAACTTTATCACCAACACGCTTACGTGCCTGGCCAATATCCACCGTCCAATCTAAACCAAGTGCATCTGCGCCAATTTCAGCTTGCGCTTCTAGCCATAAGGCACCGCCTTTGGTAAACACGACGCTAGGTACTTTGCGACCATCATTATCTTTAATTAAACCCGCTACAATTTTTTTCATATAATTAAGCGAAAGTTCAATATAAGCATCCTGCGAGAGAGCGCCGCCCCATGAGTCAAATATCATTACAGCTTGAGCTCCTGCGGCAATTTGCGCGTTTAAGTACTGAGTCACGGTTTGCGCGGTTGTTTCTAAGATATGGTGCAACAAATCTGGGCGTGCATAAGCCATTTTTTTAATCGTTAGAAAATCCGTGCCGCCTTTACCCTCTACCATATAGGTGGCTAAAGTCCATGGGCTACCAGTAAACCCAATCAAAGGTACACGGCCATCTAATGTTTTGCGAATTTGCGCTACGGCATCAAACACGTATTGCAATTTGGCCATATCTGGCACTTCTAGCTTTTGAATTGCAGCTTCTTCACGTAAGGTGCGCTCAAACTTTGGGCCTTCACCCTCTTCAAAATACAAGCCTAAGCCCATTGCATCTGGCACAGTGAGAATGTCAGAGAACAAAATAGACGCATCTAAAAGTGGATAACGATCTAGCGGTTGAATCGTTACTTCGGTTGCAAAGTCTGGGTTTTTGCAAAGTTGTAAAAAACTACCCGCAGTTTTGCGGCTTTCTCTGTACTCTGGTAAATAACGCCCCGCTTGGCGCATCATCCACACTGGCGTATAGTCAGTAGCTTGGCGCATTAACGCTTTCAAGAACGTATCGTTTTTTAATTCACTCATTGTGCTAACCTAAATATTCAACTCATAAAAAAGGACGCAAAATAATCTACTTCGCGTCCTTTGTGTCTAATCATCCCTCTAAGCTTGGACTAAAAAATTCGTTTCCACCGTAACTTAGCGTGGCAATGTAGAAGATCCCATTAAAAACTCATCTACGGCTTTAGCCGCTTGACGACCTTCACGAATTGCCCAGACTACTAAAGATTGTCCGCGGCGTACATCACCCGCTGCAAATACTTTTGTTTTACTGGTTTTATAGCTATCTACGCCTTCGGTAGTCGCTTTAGCATTACCCCGAGCATCTTTTTCTACACCAAAAACTTCAAGTAATTTCTGCACTGGTGATACAAAACCCATCGCTAATAATACTAAGTCAGCTTTAATGGTGAACTCTGAATCAGCCACCTCAACCATCTTGCCGTTCACCCACTCAACTTTAGCACCTTTTAAAGCGACTACTTTGCCATTCTCGCCAATCAACTCTTTAGTCGCAATAGACCAATCACGGTTTACACCCTCTTCATGCGAGCTTGAAGTACGCATTTTGAGTGGCCAATTTGGCCAAACGAGCTCTTTATTTTCTTTTTCTGGTGGTTGCGGCATTAATTCAAATTGAGTGATGCTCAATGCACCGTGACGGTTCGAAGTACCAACACAGTCTGAACCCGTGTCACCACCACCGATCACGACCACGTGCTTGTTACTCGCCATGACTTGGTTTGCAACCGTATCGCCAGCTACCACTTGGTTCTGTGGTGTTAAAAAATCCATGGCATATAATACACCATCTAACTCGCGCCCTTTTACTGGTAAATCACGTGGATATTCGGCGCCGCCTGCCAAAATCACTGCATCAAACTCAGCGAGTAAATCGTCGGCTTTGACGTTCTCACCTACATTTTGATTAACGCGAAACTCCACGCCTTCGGCTTCCATTTGAGCCATACGACGATCAATATGTGATTTTTCCATTTTGAAATCTGGAATACCGTAACGAAGCAAGCCTCCGATACGGCTATTTTTTTCTAGTAACACTACACTATGACCTACTCGTGCCAATTGTTGCGCAGCCGCCATTCCTGCAGGGCCTGAGCCGACAATGGCGACCCGTTTACCTGTTTTATGTGTAGGGATTTGCGGAGTTACCCAGTCATTTTCCCAAGCTTTATCGATAATTGCATGTTCAATAGATTTAATACCAACAGCATCTGCATTGATATTGAGTGTACAAGCCGCTTCACAAGGTGCTGGACAAATACGACCGGTGAACTCAGGAAAGTTATTGGTTGAATGCAGTACATCAATTGCTGCTTTCCAGTCTTGGCCATACACCAGGTCATTAAAATCTGGGATGATATTATTGACTGGGCAACCCGTAGTACAAAATGGAATACCACAATCCATGCAGCGTGCACCTTGCTGTTTAGCTTCTGCATCGCTTAAATGTAATACAAACTCTTTGTAATTCTTAACTCGGTCAGTCACTGGCAAATTTGCTTCAGCCAGTCTATCGTACTCCATGAAACCTGTTACTTTGCCCATACTAATAAGCCCTTACCCATATTTAATTTTTTGCATTGCGCATACTGCTTTTAACCAGCAATTATTTAGCCAACGCTAACTGTAATTAAGCTGCAACCAGTGTTTTATCTTCAGCGAGCTCGATTAATGCACGTTTATATTCATTTGGCATCACTTTAACAAACTTAGCTCTGTAGCTTGCCCAATCAGCTAGCATCGCACTAGCGCGAACGCTACCAGTGTAGCTAGCATGATTTTCAATCAATGTTTTTAGTGTGATTTCATCTGGCTGGTCTAAATGATGTACTTTACCTAGGCTTGCATCTGCGCTTTCTACTTTTTCAAGCGCAACCATGCTCATATTGCAGCGTTTAGCAAATTGACCATCTTCGTCGTACACATATGCCACACCGCCGCTCATGCCTGCCGCAAAGTTCTGGCCTGTTAAGCCGAGCACCACAACAGTACCGCCCGTCATGTATTCACAGCCGTGATTACCTACCCCTTCAACCACTGCAGAAGCTCCGGAATTACGTACACAGAAGCGCTCACCTGCAATTCCACGGAAATAACTCTCACCTGTAGTTGCGCCGTACATCACGGTATTACCGATGATAATATTTTCATGCGCAATACCGCGAAATGCGACTGGCGGTTTAATGATAATACGTCCGCCGCATAAACCTTTACCGACGTAATCGTTACCTTCGCCGGTCAATTCAAATGTAATGCCTTTGGCTAAGAACGCCGCAAAGCTTTGACCTGAAGTACCAGTAAAGTTAACGTGTATTGTGTCATCAGGTAAACCTGCATGACCGTAACGCGTAGCTACTTGGTTAGATAGCATAGTACCTACCGTACGATTCGTATTAGAGATTGGTATATCTAACACTATTTTTTCGCCAGTTTCTAAAGCTGTATTAGCCAGGCTAACTAACTTGTTGTCTAGCGCATTTGTTAAGCCGTGGTCTTGCACATCATTATGTTTACGTGAAACAGTTGCTGGCATTTCAGGCAAATGAAACACTTTAGCAAAATCTAAACCTTGAATTTTCCAATGATCGATACCCGCTTGCATATCTAGCAAATCTGCACGACCGATTAAATCATCAAACTTAGCAACACCGATAGACGCCATTAACTCACGCACTTCTTCAGCAACAAAGAAGAAGTAGTTCACCACATGCTCTGGTTGACCGGTAAAGCGTTTACGTAACTCTGGGTCTTGGGTAGCAACACCTACAGGGCAAGTGTTCAGATGGCACTTACGCATCATGATACAGCCTTCAACTACTAGCGGCGCTGTAGCAAAACCAAATTCATCTGCACCTAATAAAGCACCAATTACAACATCGCGGCCCGTTTTGATTTGACCATCGACTTGCAGCACCACACGGCCACGCAACTGATTGAGCACCAGGGTTTGTTGTGTTTCTGCAAGACCGATTTCCCATGGACCGCCAGCATGTTTTACTGATGAAATTGGAGAAGCGCCAGTACCACCATCGTGACCTGCAATCACGATATGGTCTGATTTAGCTTTAGCCACGCCAGCTGCAACCGTGCCCACGCCAGTTTCAGCCACTAATTTTACTGAAATAGAAGCTTTAGGATTTGCGTTTTTCAAATCATGAATCAGCTGCGCCAAATCTTCAATTGAGTAAATATCATGATGGGGGGGAGGGGAAATTAAACCAACACCTGGCACTGAAAAACGCAGTTTCGCTATGTATTCAGATACCTTATGACCAGGCAATTGACCGCCTTCACCAGGTTTAGCACCTTGCGCCATTTTGATTTGAATTTGATCCGCAGAAGCCAAATATTCAGCTGTTACACCAAAACGACCTGAAGCTACTTGTTTGATGCGTGAGCGCATCGAATCGCCCTCTTGTAGCGGAATATCTTTCACGATAACATCGCTACCAATGACTTTTGCCATCGTCGTATCTGTCGCTACAGGAATGAAGCGTCTCGCGTCTTCACCGCCTTCACCAGTATTCGATTTACCGCCAATGCGGTTCATGGCAATTGCTAAGGTTGCATGCGCTTCCGTAGAAATTGAACCCAGTGACATCGCACCTGTTGCAAAGCGTTTAACGATTTCTTTGGCTGATTCTACTTGTTCAAGCGGAATTGCTGCGCCTACTGATTTAATCTCAAACAAGCCACGTAAAGTCATGTGACGACGTGTTTGATCATTGATTAACTTAGCGTATTCTTTATAGGTATCATAATGACCAGCGCGAGTTGCGTGTTGCAATTTAGCAATAGAGTCAGGCGTCCACATATGCTCTTCGCCGCGCACTCTAAATGCGTACTCACCACCAGCATCTAAGCTGTTAGCCAACACAGGATCTTCACCAAATGCAGACAAGTGCAAACGTTCTGCTTCTTCAGCTACTTGGTCTAGGCCAATACCTTCAATATTGGTAGTGGTACCAGTAAAGTATTGCTCTACAAAAGCCGTATTCAAGCCAATAGCTTCAAATTTCTGCGCACCACAGTAGGATTGATAAGTAGAAATACCCATTTTTGACATGACTTTATACAAGCCTTTGCCAACGGCTTTAACAAAGTTTTTAGCGGCGGTATATGGGTCTTTAACATCCATGTGCTTAATGGTTTCAAATGCCAACCATGGACAAACTGCCTCAGCACCGTAGCCAGCAAGCAAGGCAAAATGATGCACCTCACGCGCAGAGCCCGTATCAACTACCAAGCCAGTGCTAGTACGTAGGCCCGCATCGACTAAATGCTCATGCGTAGCTGAACAAGCCAGTAATGCTGGAATCGCTAGGCGATCAGCACTGATATTTCTATCTGAGAGAATTAAGATATTAAAACCACTTCTCACTGCACTTTCTGCCGCACTAGTAATGCTAGCAACGGCTGCTGCCATGCCAGCTTTACCTTGGGTTGCAGGATAAGTAATATCTAACACCAAAGATTTATATTGGTTTTGAGTCAGTGTTGCAATCGCTTTCAATTGCTCTAATTCATCTAAAGCCAACACTGGCTGACTAGCCTCTAAACGCATTGGTGGAGTAGACTCATCCACGCCTAATAAGTTAGGTTTAGGACCAATGAATGTCACCAATGACATCACTAACTCTTCACGAATTGGGTCAATCGGCGGGTTAGTCACTTGCGCGAATAGCTGCTTAAAATAGTTATAAAGCAGTTTTGGCTTAGCAGATAAGACAGGCAGCGCGGCGTCATTACCCATTGAGCCAGCGCCTTCTTCGCCGTTTTGCACCATAGGTTGCATCACGAATTTAATATCTTCTTGAGTATAACCAAAAGCTTGTTGCGTATCCAACAGGCTAGACGCCATTTCTAGGCCACCATCTACTTTAGGCATATCGCTTAAGAAATAACGTGTTTTCTCAATCCACTGCTTGTAAGGCTTAGCTGTTGCAAGTGCATTTTTAACTTCTGCATCACCAATAATACGGCCTTGCTCAGTGTCGATCAGCAACATTTTGCCTGGTTCTAAGCGCCATTTTTTAACAATCTTCTCTTGTGGAAATGTCAGAACGCCCATTTCAGATGCCATCATTACAAGGTCATCTTCTGTCACTAGATAACGCGCTGGACGCAAGCCATTACGGTCTAAGGTTGCACCAATCATGCGACCATCAGTAAAAGCCACGGCGGCTGGGCCATCCCATGGCTCCATTAACGCAGCGTGATACTCATAGAACGCGCGACGCTCTTCATCCATCATCGCATTGTTATTCCAAGCCTCTGGAATCAACATCATCATCGCGTGAGGCAATGAATAACCACCCGCCACAAGCAACTCTAAACAGTTATCAAAACAAGCTGAATCTGACTGACCATCTACTATCAGTGGCCATAACTTTTCTAAATCTTCACCAATTAGGCTAGATTTCATCGTCTCATGACGCGCTGTCATCCAGTTAACGTTACCCTTAACTGTATTAATTTCACCATTATGCGCAATCATGCGAAATGGATGCGCTAAGTCCCAAGCAGGAAAAGTATTGGTAGAAAAACGTTGATGCACTAGCGCTAAAGCCGAAACTAGAGCTTCATCATTTAAATCTGTGTAATAAACACCCACTTCATTAGCAAGTAACATACCCTTGTATACAATAGTACGTGAAGATAATGATGGAATGTAAAACGTGGCTTTATCCTGTAAATTCAACGCACGGACCGCATGTTCAATACGCTTGCGGATGACGAATAATTTACGCTCGAACACATTCTGATCAGCAACACTTGCGCCAATGATCATTTGACGCATAGTTGGCTCAACATCGCGTGCCGCATCAGCAATATTGCTATTATCTACCGGCACATTGCGCCAACCAAGTAAGATTTGATTTTCTTCAGCAACAACTTTACGAATTAAAGCTTCGCAAGTTTCACGATTTTTTGCATCTTGCGGCAAAAATACATTTGCCACGGCGTATTGACCTGCCTCCGGAAGATTAATGCCGAGCTTTGCGGCTTCTTTACGCATAAACGCGTCTGGCATTTGCATAAGTAAGCCAGCGCCATCACCTAATTTAGGATCATAACCAGTAGCACCACGATGTGTCAGGTTAGTTAATAATTCCAATCCTTTTTGCACTATCTCATGGCTCTTTTTGCCTTTGATATGTGCCACAAAACCTACACCACAAGCATCACGCTCGTTTGATGGGCTATATAAGCCCTGCTTAGCAGGCTGATTTGAATTCAAACTGTTTGAATTTAGGTTGTTTGAGTTACTTAAAACTGTTGCCATATTATTTAATCACAAAACATTTAGCGGAACCTTTAAGTTTACCGTTAAATGCCTATGTGTTCAATAAGATAGGAGCATAAATTAGGCTGAATTTCAATTTTTGAGCGATCAGGCACCTTGTTAAGGCGTAAATATCAACTTAAACTTAAGTAACAGAGTGAGTGAGATTGCAAAATTTAATAGAAGGCAGCAAGCCTTTCTATTAGATTCTTGAAAACGCCTTTTTAGCTGCTGCAATAGTGTTAGCAATATCCTCATCAGTGTGCGCAGCTGAAACAAAACCCGCCTCAAATGCTGACGGCCCTAAATAAATACCACTATCTAACATACTATGGAAGAACTGATTGAACTGCACTTTATTGGACTGCATCATCTCATAGTAAGAAGTTGGACATTTTTCACAGAAATATAGGCCAAACATACCGCCCACGCTTTGCGCGTTAAAGATTACGCCAACTTCTTTTGCCGCAGCTTTCAGGCCCTCGACTAGCTTTTGCGTTTGCGCCGTCAATTTTGCATGGAAGTCTGGTGCTTGAATAAGCTCTAGTGTTTTCAAACCCGCAGTTACGGCAACAGGGTTACCTGAGAGCGTACCTGCTTGATACACCTTACCTACAGGTGCAAGGCATTGCATAATGTCTTTACGTCCACCAAACGCGCCTACTGGCAAACCACCGCCAATCACTTTACCAAGCGTAGTCATATCGGGCTTGATATTGTAAAGCGCTTGCGCACCACCCAAAGCCACACGAAAGCCCGTCATCACTTCATCAAAAATCAATACAGCACCATGTTTAGTACAAAGCTCGCGCAAGGTTTGCAAAAACTCCATATGCGGCACGATTAAGTTCATATTACCCACAACAGGCTCGATAATCACACAGGCGATTTCATCACCTGTGTGATCAAACAAGTCTTTTAATTGTTGCGTGTTGTTATATTCCAAAGTTAACGTATGTGCAGCAACGCTTGCTGGCACACCACCTGAATCTGGCTCACCAAACGTCAGTAAACCTGAACCAGCCTTGACCAACAAGCCATCAGAATGACCGTGATAGCAACCTTCAAACTTCACGATTTTATCGCGGCCTGTAAAGCCTCGCGCTGTGCGAATGGCACTCATCGTTGCCTCAGTACCACTACTGTTTAGGCGTACTTGTTCCATGCTCGGCATCAGTTTATTAATGAGCTGCGCCATTTCAAGCTCTAAGCCAGTAGGTGCGCCAAACGACAAACTATTTGCCGCAGCTTCTTGCACAGCATTAATCACGGCAGGGTGCGCGTGACCCACTATCATAGGCCCCCAAGAGTTGATGTAATCGATATACTCCTTACCGTCAACATCCCAAAGTTTAGAGCCTAAGCCTTTTTTGAAAAATATCGGCGTACCACCTACACTGCGAAACGCGCGCACTGGCGAATTAACACCCCCTGGAATAAGTGCTTGTGATTTTTCAAAAAGAGTTTGATTGGTATAGGTCATGTCGTTACCTTAAGGTTTGATTCTTTGAATAAATATGCAAATTGTTGAGCGGCTAATTTTACGTCACCTATATTAAAAATCGCATTAATCACAGCGATTGAATCGGCACCAACTTGAATGACTGATGGCGCATTTTCTAACGTAATACCACCAATCGCCACTGTTGGAATATGCAATTGCGCTTTTGCTTGTTTAAATAACTCTAAGCTCGCTACAGGCGCATATGGTTTGGTACTTGATGCAAAGCAAGCACCAAAAGCCACGTAACTTGCGCCAGCTTGTTGTGCGCTTAGGGCACAATCAAAACGGTTGTAACACGATACACCTAGTATTTTATTAGCGCCTAACCTTGCCTTTACTTCGCTGATATTGCCATCGTCTGCACCAATATGCACGCCATCAGCATCTAAGGCAAGACAAAGTTCAGCTGAATCATTAATAATAAATGGCACTTGATGTTGCTTGCATAGCGGCAAAATAGCGCTTGCTTGCTGCATTTGCAACTTATTACTCGCTTGTTTATTACGATATTGCAGCACACTTATGCCGCCTTGAAGTGCAGCTTCAACTTTGGCTAACAATAAACCCGTATCAACTTCGTCAGGTGTGATTGCATACAAACCACGTATCATGAAATGGAGCCCTAGCTTAGATTAGTGCGTTTTGACGTTACCATCACCACCGCTATTCACTACAGCACCCTCCTCATCACGCGCCCAGAACATGCGATCTGGAATAAACTGCCCCATACCAGGCCTGAAGGCGTTTTTTAGGGTTTGCCAAGTGTACTCCTGCGCCTCCATTACCGCCTCTTCCATACTCAAGCCATGCGCCATACAGGCAGCAATAGCGCTGGTAAGCGTACAGCCTGAGCCGTGATAGCTACCCACAAGTCGTTCCCATTTATACGCTTTAATGAGTTTACTTTCACCATACAGTGTATTAGTTACTTCCAAGCTACGTTCGTGCGTGCCAGTAATTAGCACGTATTCACTACCCATTTCTAACAAGCGTGCAGCAGCTTCATCTAGCGAAGTTAATGCCACTTCGTCATCTGCATCAGCAAACGCTAGCCGACGCGCTTCCAAGCTATTTGGCGTAATTAAGGTAGCTTGCGGAAACAGCAGTTCAATCATTGCATCCATCATATCGTCATTGCTTAAGTCATCACCACGGCCGGAAGTTAAGATTGGGTCTATTAGTAATGGGATGTCTGGATAATCTGCCATAATTTCAGCAATTACCGCTATATTCTCAACTGAACCTAAAAGACCGAGCTTAAATGCAGAGACCTGCACATCTTCTAAAATTGCCCGCGCTTGATCGTTCACCCAATCGGCATCCATTGCTAACACACCATCAACACCGCGTGTATCTTGCACAGTAGTAGCTGTCACCACTGAAAGAGGATGGCAACCTATGCTTGCAAAAGTGAGGATATCAGCCTGCAAACCCGCTCCACCGCTAGGGTCTGTACCCGCAAAAGTTAATACTGTAGGTGGTGCTTGATTGGCCATTTTGTTTATACACTAAAGATTACATCAATATTGGAGCGGGATACGGGAATCGAACCCGCGATTAAACTTTGGGAAAGTTTCGTGATGCCATTTCACCAATCCCGCAAGAGTGGATATTTTACTGCAATTTAGTACACGCGAGTAAGTTCGATTAATACTTAAATACTACGGGCTGACCATTAAAACTCTAATGGATCAACATCAATCACCCATCTCACTTTACTAGCGATCGCTTGCCCCCTCAATTGACTCACTAAGCTTCTAAGTAGCCTTTGCAATGCACCTCTATTACCTGTTTGCATTAATACGTGACCGCGCTCCATACCTTTTAAGCGCTCCATTTGTGGGCGAATTGGATCGTACACGGTAACTTCACTGCTTAAGCTGCGCGTTAATTTGAAGGCATGGTTTAAAAATTGCTGCACTAGCTGAAAGTCGTTCGCTTCTGCGCGCAATAGTGCCATAAATACATACGGTGGGAACTGCACTTGCTCGCGCTCTTGCAGCATAGCGTTAACGTAGCTCACATAATCTTGACTGCGCAGGGCTTTAAATAGCGCATGCTCTGGGAATTGCGTTTGAATAATGACTTGCCCGACCTTATCTGCCCGACCTGCGCGCCCAGCTACTTGCATCAGTTGCGCAAATAAACGTTCACTTGCCCGAAAATCTGGGCTATGCAAAGCGCTATCGGTATCAATCACACCAACTAAGGTCAAGTTAGGAAAGTCATGCCCTTTGGCGAGCATTTGTGTGCCCACCAAAATATCAACCTCTTGATTGTGTACTTTGTCTAAAATCTCAACTAAAGCATTTTTTCGGCTGATACTATCACGGTCCACACGTGCAATTCGCGCAGTGGGTAATAGTTGCGCCAGCGTTTGCTCTAGCCTTTGCGTGCCGTGCCCTGTTGGATGCAAATCTGCATTGCCACAACTCGGGCATTGCAATGGAATATTTTGCTCATGCCCACAATGATGGCAGCGCAATTTTCGTTGCCCTAAATGTACGACCAAACGGCTACTGCAACGCATACACGGTGCTATCCAATGACAAGCCGAGCACAATAAAACGGGTGAATAACCACGGCGATTAATAAACAATAAGCTTTGCTCTTTACGTGCTAACCTGAGTTTTAAAGCCGCTATCAACTGCGGTGTTAAGCCCTGTTGCAGATTCACTTTAGTGGTATCGATACACTCAATATTAGGTAGTTGTGCTGCCGTTACTGCACGCCGATTCAGACTAAGTAAGTTGTATTTTTTTTCAGCGGCATTGTGCCAACTTTCTAGCGCTGGCGTAGCAGAGCCTAGTACCACGGGAATATTTAAACGTTTGGCACGCATCAAGGCAATATCGCGTGCATGGTAACGCATGCTGTCTTGCTGCTTATACGAACTATCGTGCTCTTCATCAATAATAATGAGCTTTAAGTTAGATAGAGGTGTAAAAATAGAAAGTCGAGTTCCAATGATGATTTTTGCTGCGCCAGATTGCGCCAATTGCCAATGATGTAAGCGTTCACTCTCGCTTAAATTACTATGCAAACTGACTAATTGAATATTTGCAAAACGGCTTCTGAAGCGAGACTCTAACTGTGGCGTTAAATTGATTTCTGGCACCAACACTAGTACTTGAGTATCTTTAGCGGCTAAAAAATGTTGCATAAGACGAATATACACTTCAGTTTTACCGCTGCCAGTAATGCCATGTAATAACCAAGCTTTAAATTCGTTAGGAGCTTGCACAATCTGTTCAACTGCATACGCCTGCTCATCATTCAAATCTGGCTCAGTAGATGATTGTTGCTCTAAAACACGCAATCCCACCTGTACTTGCTGGCTATATGCCCAGCCATCTACTACCAACTGTTTCACAGCTTTACGCGCACTATTAGAAATAGCATCTAGCGCAGCTTCTGTGAGCAGTTCAGATGCTTGTAAAGCCTCAAAAACTCGGCGTTTAATCAATTGACGTTTAGGAATTTGCTCAACTATCTGCACGCGTCCTAACTCTGTTAGTTGGTAGATGAATTGCTTACGTGAAACGGCTGGCGCAATTTGTCGCAAACGTGATGGTAGGGCAGAAATCAGAGCTTGCCCAAATGGATACTGATAATAATGCGCGCTAAACTTAATCAAACTTAACGTTTCAGCATTAATTGGTTGCTCGTCAGCAAACACTTGTATGACAGGCTTTAATTTTTCAATCGGAAACTCGCTTGTTTCAGCAAAGCCTATGACAATACCAATCTGACTTCTACGGCCAAACGGCACGAGTACACGCTGACCAATTTGTGCAGCTTGAACACCACTCAAATAATCAAATAAGCGGTCTAAAGGCACATCTAACGCAATTTTTAGGATGGATTGAGACAAAGTTATGTTTAGAAAATCAACTGATTAAAGTAAAAATGACGACAGTAGGTTAAAATAGAGGTTTTAGCATGTTATGCAACTATTGTGAAAACACATCTTACCCAATTACTGACCGTAGCCGCAAAAACTATCGCGCCTGAATTTGAAGCAACCATTTTACTCGAACGCCCAAAATCTGCCGAACATGGTGATTTTGCTACTAATCTAGCCTTGGTTTTAGCTAAACCGCTAAAACAAAATCCACGCGCCATCGCCATGAAAATCATCGAAGCGTTGCCAGTAAGTGACTATATCGCGAAAACTGAAATCGCAGGCGCAGGATTCATTAACTTTTTTTTGAACGCACAATCACAGCAAGCAGTTGTGAACGATATTTTAAAAAATGGGGCGAATTTTGGACGCAACAATGTTGGCCAGGATGAAAATGGTAAGCCGCAAAAAGTCCAAGTTGAATTTGTTTCAGCTAATCCAACTGGACCACTACACGTAGGTCACGGACGTGGTGCAGCAGTTGGCGATTGCCTAGCACGTTTGTTAGAAGCAAACGGTTGGGATGTAACCCGCGAGTTCTATTACAATGATGCTGGTGCACAAATCGACAATCTAACTATTTCTGTATTAGCACGTTGCAAAGGTATTCCAACCGATGATGACAGCTTCCCCGAAAATGGTTACCGTGGCGACTATATTATGGATATCGCCAACGCTTTCTTAAATAAAGAAACTATCATTGCCGATGATATGCAAGTGACCGCTAATGGTGATATTAACGATGAAAATGCTGTGCGTACTTTTGCTGTCGCTTATCTACGCCATGAGCAAGATTTAGATTTAAAAGCTTTTCAAATCAAATTTGACGTATTTTCATTAGAAAGCGCACTCTATTCAGAAGGCAAAGTTGAAGAAACCGTGCAGGCGCTGATTAAAAGTGGTCACACCTACGAGTTAGACAATGCTTTATGGCTAAAAACCACAGATTTCGGCGATGATAAAGACCGTGTGATGCGTAAGTCTGAAGGCGGCTATACTTACTTTGTACCAGATGTGGCTTACCATGCTGAAAAATGGAGTCGTGGTTTTGTACGTGTGATTAACGAGCAAGGTGCTGACCACCACAGCACTATTACGCGCGTTCGTGCTGGTTTACAAGCGTTGGATGCAGGCATTCCACACGGCTGGCCTGATTATGTATTACACCAGATGGTGACAGTGATGCGCGGTGGAGAGGAAGTAAAGCTCTCAAAACGTGCAGGCAGCTACGTAACTCTACGTGATCTAATTGAAGAGGTCGGCTGTGACGCCACGCGTTACTTCTTGGCTGCGCGTCGCTCAGACTCACAACTGGTATTTGATATTGATTTAGCAAGAGCACAAACTAACGATAACCCTGTGTTTTACATTCAATATGCGCATGCCCGTATTTGCAGCGTATTAGCTCAATGGGGAGGCATTGCAACGCAACTAAATGATGTAGATTTAAGTCCACTCAATAATCCGCATGAAACCATGCTGTTACAGCGTTTAAGTACTTATCCTGAAACTGTTGCAAATGCTGCAACCGAGCTAGCGCCACATATAGTTGCAAATTATTTAAAAGATTTAGCGAGCGATTTACACAGCTACTACAATGAATATAAGTTTTTAATTGAAGATGAAACCGTTAAACTAGCACGCTTAAGCTTGATTAGCGCGACACAACAAGTCTTAAAAAATGGTTTAGATTTACTTGGTGTAAGCGCACCCGAAAAAATGTAATACAAATGTAAGGACTTTAGAAAATTATGAGTAGAGATTACAAACCAAGCCAAGATAGAGCAAAAAGTAATAATAAAGGCAGCCCCTTTTTAACGGGTCTATTAATTGGTGTTTTAATAGGTATTGCGGCATCGCTAAGCGTTGTAATGTTTATTAAAGGCGGTGATAGCCCATTTAGCACACAAACTGGCAAAGAGCCCAAAATGCCATTGGCGGATAAAATTGTTGCCGACTCTAAAGCTGAAGCTGCAAAAGCCGTAGCTGAGAAAGATAAACAAGATGCGGCAGACAGCAATACTGCTGATAATAACGATAAAACACGCTTTGATTTTTATACAATTTTGCCAGGTAGCGAGAGCAAAGTTAGCAAAGAGGAAGAAGATAAAATCAAGGCAAACGATCAGCAACCGGCTACTCAAAAAAGTTACTTTTTACAAGTTGGCGCTTTTCAAACAGACGAAGAGGCAGATAACTTGAAAGCTAAACTTGCATTACAAGGCTTCGAAGCAATAGTACAAACCGCTACAATTCCTGACAAAGGTACTTGGCATCGCGTGCGTGTTGGTCCGTTAAACGACTTAGACCAAATCAATAAAACCAAAAAAGACTTAATTAGCAACGGCTTTAACGCTGACTTAATTAAAGTAAGTAGCGAAAATCAATAGCGTAAACGAGCTGTTCAATATAGTCGCTACAATTTTGTATATTGCATTGTCAGCCAAATTTAAAACTACACGTTTGTATGCTAGTAATGTTAGTGAGTATTAATCACTAGTTTAGTATAGTTAAATTTTCAACATAGTTTTTAGACCGTTAATTAAACCAGATTAAAAGGAAAGTTCAAGATGAAAAAATTGTTGGCCGCATTAATGTTGTTAGCCTCATTCAATGTATTGGCAGCAGACCCCCAACTGGGTCAAGATTTTGATAAGACGGCAGAAGTCATCAATACAGATAACCCAGGTAAAATTGAGGTGACTGAAGTGTTCTGGTACGGCTGTATCCATTGCTACCACATGGATCCTATCCTTAACGCATGGGTAAAAAAATTACCTGCTGACGTAGTATTCAAGCGCGTACCTGGCTTACCTAATCCGTCGTGGGCACCTATGGCTAGAGCATTCTATGCCATGGAGGACTTAAAATTATCTGATAAATTACATACTGCCTTGTTTGATGCCATTAATAAAGAAAGATCTCTAGATCCTACTAATGAAGCGGCAGCCATCGATTGGATGACTAAAAAAAGTGGCTTAGACAAAGCTAAAGTAGAAGCAGCATTTAAATCATTCTCGATGAATAATAAACTGAATCAAACAGCTAACTTCTTCCGTGCCTCCGGTGCAACCGGTGTGCCTAGCCTTATTGTTAATGGCCAATTCATTACCTCAAGCACAATGGCTGGCGGTAACGAGCAGGCGCTTAAAACTGTTGATTTTATTATAGGAAACATTCGTGCAAGCAAAGTTAAGACTTCAGCAAAAAAGTAGTTGGAGCATCGAACCGATTAACGTCTTTTTTCAATAGAGTGTTCAATCGGTGATTTTTGCAAGACTTTAGTGACACAAAATTAACCCGTTTCTGCCTCTTGGCATAAACGGGTTTTTTACGCCTATAATATTTAAGTATTTCAAAGACCATTGTACAAAGATTCAACTTAACTGCTCATTAACTAAGGCTACACACATGAAAGTTTTTATTACGGGTGCCTCTAGTGGTATAGGTGAAGCACTCGCCACAGAATATGCTAAACGCGGTGAAAATAAAGGCGCCTTAATAGGGCTGGTAGCTAGACGTAGTGAGCACTTACAAAAATTACAGTCCAAGCTACAAGATATCTACAAAGTTAAATGCGCTATTTACCCACTGGATGTGCGCAATCATCAAGCACTAGCCACAGCCGCCAAAGATTTTATGCAGCAATATGGCACACCAGACATAGTCATTGCCGGTGCGGGTGTGAGTCGCGGCACGCTAACCGAGCATGTTGAAGACATCGCCGCTTTTCAAGCGATTATGGATATTAATGTCATGGGATTGGTGCATACCTTTCAACCTTTTATTGCCGCCATGCGCCAAGCCGGGCAAGGCCAATTAGTCGGTATTGCCAGTGTTGCTGGAGTTCGCGGCTTACCTGGTGCCGGTGCTTACAGTGCGAGTAAAGCAGCTGCTATTAGTTATTTAGAAAGCTTGCGCATAGAAATGGCACAAGACAATATTACCGTTACCACTATTGCTCCAGGCTATATCCGTACGCCAATGACAGATGTGAATCAATACAAAATGCCATTCTTAATGGATGCTGATGTATTTGCACATAAGTTTGCCGGTGCAGTTGAAAACAAACGCCGCTTTTGTGTGATTCCATGGCAAATGAGCTGGGTAGCAAGACTTATACGTCTGATACCGCCATTTTTATGGGACCTTGCTATGAAAAAAGCGCCTCATAAGAAGCGCTTAGATTGGGATTGGCTTTAAATACTTCAAAAATATCTGCCCTGTAAGCCGTATAGGTATTAGCTTGCGTGACAGAGAGCTTTCAAGGTTTTAGCGAGTGATTGGTTTATAACGAATGCGTTTAGGCTTCGCACCTTCCTCACCTAAACGTTTACGTTTATCGGCTTCATACTCTTGGTAGTTACCATTAAAGAACGTCCATTGCGACTCGCCTTCTGCGGCTAAAATATGTGTAGCAATACGGTCTAAGAACCAGCGATCATGTGAAATTACCAGTACGCAGCCTGCAAACTCTAACAACGCATCTTCTAGCGCGCGCAAAGTTTCTACGTCTAAATCGTTTGAAGGCTCATCTAGCAGTAATACATTGCCGCCTGAAATGAGTGTTTTAGCCAAGTGCAAGCGCCCGCGTTCGCCGCCTGAAAGTTGCCCAACGATTTTTTGCTGATCGCCACCTTTAAAGTTAAAACGACCGATATAAGCGCGTGATGGCGTTTCGTAACGACCCACCGTAAGAATATCTGAGCCACCTGAGATTTCGTCAAATACGGTTTTAGCATCGCTCAGTGCATCGCGGCTTTGGTCTACATACGCCATTTTCACAGTTTGACCGATGTTTACTTCGCCGCTATCAGGGGTTTCTTTACCTGTAATCATTTTAAACAACGTAGATTTACCCGCACCGTTTGGACCGATAATGCCGACTATCGCACCTGCTGGTACACTAAAGCTCAAGTTATCAATCAGCAAACGGTCTTTAAAGGCTTTGCTGACACCGTTAAATTCAATCACTTGGTCGCCTAAGCGCTCACCGGCAGGGATAAAAATCTCCTGCGTTTCGTTACGTTTTTGGTATTCGGTACTAGCTAACTCTTCATAACGGGCGATACGTGATTTACTTTTAGCTTGGCGTGCTTTCGGATTTTGGCGCACCCATTCCAATTCGGTATTTAAAGCTTTACGACGTGAAGACTCTTGCGACTCTTCCAATGCCAAACGCGCTTGCTTTTGATCTAACCAACTAGAATAATTGCCTTTCCATGGAATACCATGTCCGCGATCTAACTCTAAAATCCACTCCGCGGCATTATCGAGGAAGTATCTATCATGCGTTACCGCTACCACGGTGCCTGGGAAGCGTACTAAGAACTGTTCTAGCCACTCTACAGACTCCGCATCCAAATGGTTGGTTGGCTCGTCTAACAACAGCATATCTGGCTTAGAGAGCAATAGTTTACATAATGCCACACGGCGTTTTTCACCACCTGATAATGGGCCAATTTTCGCATCCCATGGTGGTAAACGCAGTGCATCTGCGGCAATATCTAGCTGCGTGGTTAAGTCACTGCCACTTGCCGCAATAATGTTTTCCCACTTGGCTTGCTCTTCAGCCAGTTTATCAAAATCTGCGTCTGGTTCTGCATAGGCTGCATACACAGCCTCTAGCTTGGCTTGCGCCTCCATTACTTCGCCCATGCCCGATTCAACTTCTTCACGCACGGTTTTTTCTGGATCTAATTGTGGCTCTTGCGGCAAATAACCAATCGTCATATTGGGTTGCCATTGCACTTCGCCCTCAAACTCTTTATCCACGCCCGCCATAATGCGCAGCACGGTAGATTTACCTGAGCCATTTAAGCCCAATAAACCAATTTTTGCACCTGGGAAAAAAGAGAGAGAAATATCCTTAATAATGGTTTTTTTAGGAGGAACGATTTTGCTCACGCGGAGCATAGACATGACGAATTGAGCCAAAATAAACCCTTTTTGTTTTGCTAATATAAAAAATGAAAGCTTAACAGAAAGCCAGCATGCTTGCTCACTATCAGTCATTCAGAACTAATTGGCGAGGATAATGTTAGGTATAATGTGCCAACGAGAAAAGGCTTAGCTTAAATGGCAATTAAATCCACAATTTATAAAATCGATCTGCAGGTTTCAGATATGGATCGTAATTACTATCAGCAACATAATTTAACCATCGCTAAGCATCCGTCAGAAACCGATGAACGCGTGATGGTGCGGCTAATCGGTTTTGCCATGTATGCCAATGAGGCACTGGTATTCGGTAAAGGCTTAAGCGATGATGAGGAGCCAGATTTATGGCAAAAAGACCTAACTGGCGCCATCGAATTATGGATGGATGTTGGTTTGCCGACAGAAAAAGATATTCGTAAAGCAGCAGGACGCGCCAAGCAAGTAGTCGTAGTGCTTTACGGTGGGCGAGTGGCTGATATGTGGTGGGTGGCTAACAGTAAAGCCTTACTTAAAACCAATAACCTTACTGTGATTAATTTACCTGAAACAAAAGAGCTAGCAAGTATTGCAGAGCGTGGTTTTAATATCAGCTGCACCATTCAAGATGGACAGATGATGGTGGGGCATGACGGCGGTACTTTAGATATTACACCTGTGATTTTGCAAGAACCAAGTTAGAGTGCAGCTCATTCAACATTCTTGTATAGTAGCCTTGAACTTTGACTCATATGACTCTTGCTTAATGAGATGTAGATTACTTAGCTGATCTATTATTTAACAGTCACCTATTCAACAGTCACTGATTTTGCCAAATTCCTTGGTTTATCCACATCAGTGCCCTTTAGCAAGGCTGCATGATACGCCAACATTTGCACAGGTATCGTATGCAAAATAGGCGATAGTATGCCTACATGACGCGGAGTGCGAATTACGTGCACACCTTCAGATTCAGTAAAGTGACTATCAGAATCTGCAAATACGAATAGCTCACCACCGCGCGCTTTTACCTCTTGCATATTAGATTTTACCTTTTCTAATAAAGCATCATTTGGCGCAATGACCACCACTGGCATATCACTATCTACTAGTGCTAATGGACCGTGCTTAAGTTCCCCAGCCGGGTACGCTTCGGCGTGAATATAAGAGATTTCTTTAAGCTTAAGTGCACCTTCTAGTGCTATTGGGTAATGTATGCCGCGTCCTAAAAATAAAGCATGCTGTTTATTGGCGAAACTTTTTGCCCACTCACGTATTTGTGGCTCTAAGTTTAATGCATGCTGTACGCTACCAGCTAATCGCCTTAGTGCGGCTAAGTGTGCCTGCTCATCATCAGCGGTAAGTAGACCGCGTTCTTTGGCTAAGGTAGCAGCCAAAGTGAAAAGGGCGACCAACTGGGTAGTAAAGGCTTTAGTAGAAGCTACGCCAATTTCAGCGCCTGCGCGCGTGTAAAAAACTAATTGTGAGGCGCGTGGAATGGCACTCTCTTGCACGTTACAAATCGCTAAAGTCAAATGCTGACCTAGTGATTTAGCGTGTTTCAATGCTTCCATAGTGTCTAAGGTTTCACCAGATTGGGAAATAGTGACTATTAATTGCTTAACATTTGGCACAGACACTCGGTAACGATATTCACTGGCAATTTCTACATTGGTGGTTATTTTTGCAATACTTTCTAGCCAGTATTTAGCGGTAAGCGCCGCGTAATAACTTGTTCCTGCGGCAAGTATCAAAATACTATCGACCTGCTTAAATACTTCACTGGCATTTTCGCCAAACAGGGTAGGAGAGAATTGATTATCGTCAATCAGCGCCTCAATGGTATCTGTTAGTGCTTTAGGCTGCTCATGTATCTCTTTTTGCATGAAATGCGCATAGGGGCCAAGCTCCATGCTGGCGAGCGATACCTCACTCATGTGAACTTTACGTTTCACAATATTGCCATCGCAGCCAATTATGGTAACGCCCTCACAGCGTACATCAGCTACATCGCCATCTTCAAGATAAATCACTTTGCGGGTCACGGATAACACTGCAGAAACATCAGACGCAATAAAGTTTTCACTTTCACTCAAGCCTATCAATAGCGGACAGCCCAAACGCGCAGTAATCATGTGCTCAGGCTCCTTCACTGAAATCACACTAATAGCAAAAGCGCCTGTCAGTTCGACCACAGCTTTCTGTGTTGCAGCTAATAACGGTAACTCTTGATGATAATGGTGAATTAAATGTGCGATCACCTCAGTGTCAGTTTGTGACGTAAACTCATAACCCAGCGCTTTTAGACGTGTACGTTGCTCATCGTGATTTTCAATGATGCCGTTATGCACCACGGCAATTTCACCTTTTGAAATATGTGGGTGTGCATTGTTTTCTGTTACACCGCCATGCGTTGCCCAACGAGTATGGCCAATGCCAACTTGACCGCTTAAATTAACCTCTAAAGCTTTTTCTGTCATGGTAGCAACGCGCCCAACAGTACGCACACGCTCTATGTTTCCGCTACTTAATACTGCAACGCCAGCAGAGTCGTAGCCACGATACTCCAAGCGGCTTAAACCTTCTATAAGAGTTGATACGATGTTTCTACTTGCAACTGCGCCTACAATTCCGCACATAAATGTACTTTCATCAATTAAATTAATTACAATTTACTTAGTCTTATTTTTTAATTTTAACTGGCCTCTTCCAACCTACTATTGTTTTCTGCTCTTTTGCACGGCAAAAGGTTAGAGCATCTGCTGGTGCAGCTTTGGTAATGGTCGAACCCGCCGCTATGGTCGCATTTTTGCCGATAGTAACTGGTGCAATCAGTTGTGAGTCTGAGCCGATAAACGCGCCATCTTCAATCACCGTTCTAAATTTATTCGCACCATCATAATTACAGGTAATCGTGCCAGCACCAATATTCACTTGTTTACCTACTGTCGTATCACCAATATAACTGAGATGGTTAATCTTACTTCCCACATCAATCTGCGAATTTTTAAGTTCAACAAAATTACCAATATGTGTATCTGCGGCTAGAATAGTACCAGGGCGTAATCTAGCGAATGGGCCAATGCGACTATTTTCACCAATCTCAGTGTCATCTATATGTGTAAAAGGTCCGATTTGAGTCCCTGCTTCGATTGTGGCATTTTTAATGACGCAGTTTGCTGAAATCTTTACGTCATCACCTAATGTGACATTGCCCTCAAACACGCAATTAACATCAATCTCTATATCCTTACCACAGCTTAGTGAACCGCGTACATCAAGGCGTGCAGGGTCTTTTAACGTAACCCCTTGCTGTTGTAGTTTTTGTGCAATGCGAGTTTGGTATACTCGTTCTATCGCACTTAAATCTGTTTTGGAGTTAATACCTGTGACGGACCACTCATCATCTGTCATTTCTGCAACAACTTCTACGCCATGTAGCACAGCTACTGTCACAATGTCAGTCAGATAATATTCGCCTTGCGCATTATTATTGCCTAGCTGTAATAGCCATTTTGTTAAATAGACATTGGGCATTGCCATAATGCCAGTATTTACTTCAACGATAGTACGCTGCGCTTCAGTTGCATCTTTATGTTCTACAATCGCTATCACCGTTTGATTATCTGCGCGCACAATTCTCCCATAGCCAGTGGGGTCAGCTTTATTGAATGACAGAATCGCTAGCCTATTACTAGCTTGCTCAATTAAAGCCCTACAAGCCGCCACATCAACCAGAGGCACATCCCCTAGCATCACTAAAGTCTGTGCATCAACATCTATGAAGGGTAGGGCTTGTTGTACAGCATGACCTGTGCCGAGCTGTTCTGCCTGATGCACCCAAGTTATATTTTCATGTAAAAACGCCTCACGAACAACTTCTCCACCATAGCCATACACTACAATGACTTTGCTTGGATTCAACGCTTTCGCACAGTCAATCACATGAGCTAATATAGATTTTCCACCAATTTTATGCAGAACTTTAGGTGTATTAGAATGCATACGAGTACCTTTACCCGCTGCAAGAATAATGATATTAAGTGGCTTCATAAGCTTTAAGTGTTTTGACTTTCGCATGGCTTAAGTATAACAAAAAAGGCAGCCTAAGCTGCCTTTTTGCAGGTGTTAACTTGCGTTACACCAAGTTGAATTTTGCAGTTAGTGCTTAACTTTACGTAGTCGTTCAATTGCTTGGATTTGTGCAATCGCCTCAGACAATTCGGCCTGTGCTTTTGCATAATCTATATCTGAAGTACGATTTTTCATCGCTTCTTCAGCAGCCGCTTTTGCTGCAACTGCTTTTGCTTCATCTAAATCATGACCACGCACTGCGGTGTCAGCCAGCACAGTAATTAAACCTGGTTGCACTTCTAACATGCCACCAGAGATAAAAATCAATGTTTCTTCAGCAGAGTCAGATAACTTGATACGCAATGCACCTGGTTTAATTGTGGTTACCATAGGTGCATGATGCGGATAAATACCCACCTCACCAGCACTTGCAGGTACAACAACAAACTCAGCCTCACCAGCAAAAATGCTCGCTTCTGCACTTACTACATCGATATGAACAGTATTTGCCATATTTTTCTCTATACTTTATTAAAGTTTACAAAGTTAAAAAGTGCTTAGTTTAAAGTTTTGGCTTTTTCTACTGCTTCTTCAATGCCACCTACCATGTAGAACGCTTGCTCTGGCAAGTGATCGTATTCACCAGCAACAATCGCTTTAAAGCCTTTGATTGTTTCTTTTAGTGGTACGTATTTACCTGGCGCGCCTGTAAACACTTCAGCAACGTGGAAAGGTTGTGATAAGAAACGTTGGATTTTACGTGCACGGCCAACAGCTAATTTATCTTCTGGTGACAACTCGTCCATACCCAAAATAGCGATAATGTCGCGTAGTTCTTTATAACGTTGTAATGTTTGTTGAACAGAACGTGCAACGTTGTAATGCTCTTCACCAACCACCAATGGGTCTAATTGACGTGATGTTGAATCTAGTGGATCAACCGCAGGGTAGATACCTAGAGAAGCAATGTCACGTGAAAGAACAACTGTTGAGTCCAAATGTTGGAATGTTGTCGCTGGTGATGGGTCAGTCAAGTCATCGGCAGGAACGTAAACCGCTTGGATAGAAGTAATAGAACCTGTTTTTGTTGATGTAATACGCTCTTGTAAACGGCCCATTTCATCAGCTAGCGTAGGTTGGTAACCCACAGCTGAAGGCATACGACCTAACAACGCAGATACTTCAGTACCAGCCAATGTGTAGCGGTAAATGTTATCAACGAAGAACAACACATCGCGGCCTTCATCACGGAATTTCTCAGCCATGGTCAAACCTGACAAAGCTACGCGTAAACGGTTTCCTGGAGGTTCGTTCATTTGACCGAACACCATCGCTACTTTTGATTCTTTCATGTCGTCTAGTTTAATAACACCAGCTTCTGCCATTTCATGATAGAAGTCGTTACCTTCACGAGTACGCTCACCCACACCTGCAAACACTGATAAACCTGAGTGTTGTTTAGCGATGTTGTTAATCAATTCAAGCATGTTAACTGTTTTACCCACACCAGCACCACCGAACAGACCCACTTTACCGCCTTTAGCAAACGGGCAAACTAAGTCAATCACCTTGATACCTGTTTCTAACAAGTCAACTGAAGGAGATAACTCTTCAAAAGTTGGTGCTTTTTGGTGAATTGAACGACGTTCGTCTGAATCGATTGGACCAGCCTCATCGATTGGGCGACCCAACACGTCCATAATACGGCCCAAAGTACCTGTACCAACTGGCACAGTAATTTGGTTGCCTGTTGATTTGAATGCAGTACCACGTGCAAGACCATCAGAAGAACCCATGGCAATCGTACGTACAATACCGTCACCTAATTGTTGTTGCACTTCTAATGTCAAACCAGCTTCCGCTTGGCTTGATGCATCATCAATAATCAATGCTTCAAATACTTTAGGCATTTGATCGCGTGGGAACTCAACGTCAACCACCGCGCCAATACATTGAACTACTTTACCTACGTTTACTTGATTTGCTTTTGCCATTTTGTTTCCTAACTTCTTTTAGTCAGATTTAATTAAATTCGTTATCAATACTACGCTTAAGCTACTGCCGCTGCGCCGCCAACGATCTCTGAGATCTCTTTGGTAATCGCCGCTTGACGTGCCTTGTTGTAAACCAACTTCAATTCGCCAATCACGTTCTTCGCATTGTCAGACGCTGACTTCATCGCAACCATACGTGATGATTGTTCTGAGGCCATGTTTTCTGCAACGGCGTTGTAGACCAATGATTCGATATAGCGCGTCATTAACTCATCAACAACTGGCTTAGCTTCCGGCTCGTAGATATAATCCCAGTGGCCTTTTGGGCTGCCCAGTTGCTCACCACTTAATGGTAGCAATTGTTCAATTACTGGCTCTTGCTTCATGGTATTGATAAATTTGGTGTAGCTAATAGAAAGTTGGTCAATTTCACCAGCTTCGTATGCATCCAACATTACCTTAATGGTACCAATTAGATTTTCTAAATGTGGTACATCACCCAAACCTGTAATATGCGATTTAACATTCGCACCTACACGGTTCATAAAGCCAAAACCCTTGTTACCAATCGCACTTACTGAAATTGCTTTACCTTCAGCTTCCCAGTTTTTCATTTGATTCACTGATAAACGCAACATGTTGGTGTTTAATCCACCACATAGACCTTTATCTGAGCTCACCACAATTAAGCCAACGTTTTTAACAACATCGCGTTTAATTAAATATGGGTGCTTGTACTCTGGGTTAGCAAATGAAAGATGCGCAGCAATGTTACGAATTTTCTCGGCGTAAGGACGGCTTGCACGCATTCTATCTTGCGCTTTACGCATTTTAGAAGCGGCAACCATTTCCATCGCTTTTGTGATCTTGCGTGTATTTTCTACACTCTTGATCTTGGTTCTAATCTCTTTACTACCAGCCATTTTTTGTCCTAATAGTTAGATATTAGTAAGCGTTCGTTGCTTTGAAGTCTTGAATAGCGGCTTCAACTGCTTTTTCGTTATCGCCAGCTAAGTCTTTGCTTGATTCAATGCCATCCATCAATTTAGCGTATTTAGAATTCATGAAACCGTGTAGTGCGTTTTCGAATGCTAATACTTTGTTGGTTGGAACATCATCAAAGTAGCCTTTGTTAGCAGCTAACAATGTAATCGCCATTTTAGAAACGCTTAATGGTGCATATTGCGCTTGTTTCATCAACTCAGTGAACATACGACCACGGTCTAATTGTTTACGTGTTGCTTCATCCAAATCAGAGGCGAACTGCGCGAACGCAGCCAATTCACGATATTGGGCCAATGCCAAACGAACACCGCCGCCTAGTTTCTTGATGACTTTAGTTTGAGCAGCACCACCCACGCGAGACACTGAGATACCAGCGTTAATCGCAGGACGAATACCGGCGTTGAACAAGTCAGTTTCTAAGAAGATTTGACCATCGGTAATAGAAATCACGTTCGTTGGAACGAATGCAGAAACGTCACCTGCCGCAGTTTCAATCACTGGCAATGCAGTCAATGAACCTGTTTTGCCTTTAACAGCACCATCAGTGAATTTTTCAACATACTCTTCGTTAACACGAGCAGCACGCTCTAATAAACGTGAGTGGATGTAGAAGACGTCACCTGGGTAGGCTTCACGTCCTGGTGGACGGCGTAATAACAATGAAATTTGACGGTAAGCAATCGCTTGTTTTGTTAAATCATCATAAACAATCAACGCATCTTCACCACGGTCACGGAAGTATTCACCCATCGTACAACCAGCGTAAGGCGCTAAGAATTGCAATGCAGCTGAGTCCGATGCGGTAGCAGCGACCACGATTGTGTATGCCAATGCACCATTTTCTTCAAGCTTACGTACCACGTTAGCCACTGTGGAAGCCTTTTGGCCAATCGCAACGTAGATACAGGTCATGTTTTGACCTTTTTGGTTGATGATCGCATCAACAGCAACCGCAGTTTTACCTGTTTGACGGTCACCAATAATCAACTCACGTTGACCACGGCCAACTGGAACCATTGAGTCTACCGATTTCAAACCTGTTTGTACTGGTTGTGAAACTGATTTACGCGCAATCACGCCTGGCGCAACTTTTTCAATTTTATCAGTCATTTTTGCATTAACTGGGCCTTTACCATCGATAGGTTGACCCAACGCGTTCACAACACGACCTACTAATTCTGGACCTACTGGCACTTCCAAAATACGACCTGTACACTTACAGATGTCGCCTTCAGTAATGTGCTCATAGTCACCCAACACAACCGCACCAACAGAGTCGCGCTCTAAGTTAAGCGCTAAACCGAATGTGTTGCCTGGGAACTCGATCATTTCACCCGCCATCACGTTTGAAAGACCGTGAATACGAACGATACCGTCTGTTACTGAAATTACTGTACCTTGAGTACGCGCTTCAGCTGAGGTAGAAAAATTTTCTAATCTGCTTTTAATCAGTTCACTGATTTCTGATGTAGATAACTGCATTTTGACTCCTAATAATTTTCTTTGCCTAAATGACTCTTTGTTTAGGCTTAAGCTGAAAGCGTGTACGCTAAATTTTGTAACTGACCTTTGACAGACGCGTCTATCACGGTATCGCCAACGATAATTTTAATGCCGCCAATGAGCTCTGCATCTACAGAAACAGTCGGTTCGATTTTTTTACCAAACTTAGCTTCTAAGCGTTTTACCAAATCTTTAGTTTCAGCAGCGCTCGGCTTTGATGCAGCGATAATTTGTGCATCTAATGTACCTTCGTCCTGCGCTTTAAGCTCTTCAAACGCCTCAGTAATTGCTGGCAAAATCGACATGCGTCCGTATTCAACCAATACTTTAATCAGGTTTTGACCTTGCTCATTAAGCTTATCGCCGCACACTTTTAAAAAAGTGGCTTGCAATTCGCTACTGACTACTTTTGGATCTTGAATGTAGGCTTGCATTTGCGCATCGCTAGCGACTGCAGAAGCAAAACCTAACATTTCAGACCATTTAGCCAAAGCCTTTTGATCACGACCTAATTTATAAGCAGCAACTGCGTAAGGTCTTGCGATGGTTGATATTTCAGCCATGTCTTATCCTTAAAGTTCTGCTGCTAATTTAGACAACATTTCACTGTGTGCTTTTGCGTCAATTTCTTTACGCAAGATTTTCTCAGCACCAGCAATTGCTAGGGCAGACACTTGTGAACGTAAACCTTCTTTAGCACGGTTAACTTCTTGTTCGATTTCAGCTTTAGCACCAGCGATAATGCGCTCGCCTTCAGCCTTAGCATTACCCTTGGCTTCTTCAACGATTTGTGAGCCGCGTTTTTCTGCTTGGCCAATAATTTCAGATGCCTTTTGTTTTGCTTCAGCTAATGTTGCTTCTGATTTTTTAGCAGCCACCTCTAATGCACTTTTACCCTCTTGTGCAGCAGCTAAACCATCAGCAATTTCCTTTTGGCGTGTTTCAATCGCTGTTAAAAGCGGTGGCCAAACGAATTTCACTGTGAACCAAATCAACACAGCAAATGCTATAGCCTGCGCGATAAGTGTAAAGTTAATATTCATTACTTACTCCAATATTTAAGTCGTTTAATTTGCGCCACTTAAAAATGACAGCCAAATTATTAATGAGCTAATTACTTAGCTACTACACTTAATAATGGGTTAGCAAATGCAAACATCATCGCTAGACCAACGCCAATAATGAAAGAGGCATCGATAAGACCTAATAGCAAAAATACTTTACCTTGCAATTGTGGGATCATTTCTGGTTGACGAGCAGCGCCTTCTAAGAAGCTTGCACACATAATACCGATACCGATACAAGCACCTGCAGCGCCTAAACCAATAATTAAACCAATACCAACGCCTGTGTAGGCCTGAATCATTGCTAATGCATCCATTTTATTACCCTCTCAAAAATTAAACTTACAACTAAACTACTAAAAATAAAACTACTAAAAACTTAAAATTAATGTGACTCATGAGCCATAGATAAATAAACTACCGTCAACATCATAAAAATAAACGCTTGTAACGCCACGATTAATATATGGAATATTGACCAGCCCGCCCCTAGAATTGCACCAAAAATAGTGCCTGAAATACCAGTAGCAGCCCACATGCCTAGCAATAAGAAAATAACCTCGCCAGCATACATATTGCCGAATAGTCGCAATGAGTGTGAAAGTGGTTTTGACACGTACTCAATCAAATTGAATAGGAAATTCAACGGTAAAACCCAAAATTTAGTGCCAAATGGCGTAAAGAAAAGTTCGTGTATCCAACCACCCAGGCCTTTAACCCTGATTGAGAAGATTATCATCAAGAACCAGATTGCTAAAGCCAAGGCAAATGTGGTGTTGATATCTGCAGTAGGCACACTACGCCAATGCTCTAAGCCTAATGGCGCATATACAAAATGATGCATCACATCTACAGGTAAAAAGTCCATAGCGTTCATAGCTAAAACCCACAAAAATACTGTCAGCGCGGTTGGGGCGATGAAGCTATGACGATTACCGTGAAATATATTTCTAACTTGATCGTCAACAAAACTAAAAATTAATTCAACAAAGGCTTGACCTTTTGAAGGCACGCCAGCGGTTACACCGCGTGCTACCCACCAAATCAAACCCATCACTACTACTCCTAGCAGCACAGACATGATAAAACTGTCGTAATTTAACATCCAGAAACTACCGTCACCCACTGGTTGCGAGTTAAAAGTTAAGTGATGCGTAATATATTCTGAAGGGGTGAGTGCTTTTTCTGTTTGCTCTATAGCCATAATCTATTATTTACTTTATTTAAATTCGTTTAAATTAAACTTTATAACTTACTAAACCTTCAATTTACTTAAGGCAGCACCAGAGAAAAGAGCCGCCGCAGCCAGACCTGCGATCAACGCAAATGGCACTAGCTGTTGATAAAGCTTGAATATAACTACCAGTAGCACGATAATTATTAATATCTTGGTAGCTTCAGCCTTTAATAAATTGACTAAGATATCTGAAGCAGCTCTATTATTTTCACCACGCTTTGCTACTGCCACTGCAGCGCAGGCACCTAGTACTACGCTAGCCCCGCCTAATATTGCCGATATGCCCGCATGCAAGCCAGATACAGATAATGCTAAAGCAGCAACACAGAGCGTAGCAGCTAGTTGAATTTTAAGCATTTTGCTAAATACATCTGATGTCTTGGATGTTGACAATTACTTAAACCCGGTATCTGAAAACTTGTTAGTATCAGTACTTATTATTTGTATGATTTTCTGCTATTTTGTACTTTATTACATACTATATGCAGCGAAAAGCGCGATTTTGAATTATTACCGATTTTTAGTCAAGGATTAAGTGACAAGCATTTACATTTTGTTTAAGTAAAATGAAACACTTAGCATGAGATTTTTTTCACAAGCTCATCTAATTGATCTAAATTTGCATAACTGATTTTTAAAGTGCCCGCGCCTTTAGGACCTGCTTTAATACTAACAGTTGCACCTAAGCTGTCACTTAATGCTTCCTCTAGCCTTAAAACATCATGGTTTACTGGAGCTTTCTGTATCAGTTTTTGCTGCGACCCAATGCTTGTAGCCCCTAGATTTTTTACTAGACTTTCAACTTCGCGTACTGATAAGTCATTTTGTATAATCTGTGTTGCAAGCATTACTTGTTGCGCACCATCTAAACCAATTAGAGCGCGTGCATGACCCATATCCAACTTACCAGACATCAACAGATCTTGCACTGGTACGCATAAAGTTAGTAAGCGTAATAAATTTGAAACGGCGACTCGTGACCGCCCGACTGCTGCAGCTGCTTTTTCATGCGTCATATCGAACTCACTAATAAGGCGCTTAATACCTTGCGCCTCCTCTAACGGACTCAGATTTTCACGCTGAATATTCTCAATTAATGCCATTGCTAATGCAGCTTCGTCAGCGATTTCACGTACCAATACTGGCACCTCTTCTAGGCCAGCTATTTGACTAGCACGCCAACGACGCTCTCCTGCAATAATTTCGTAGCGCTCATCATCAATGTGACGCACCAAAATGGGCTGCATAATGCCTTGCTGCTTTATAGAAGCGGCTAAAGTCTGCAAAGCAGTGTCATCCATATAGCTACGTGGCTGATATTTACCAGATTGTAATTGCTCTACTTTTAAAACAAGTAGTGAGTCTGCTTCACCTACACTACCCATATCGCCAGCGAGTAGGCTATCTAAACCGCGACCCAGACCTCTATTTATACCTTTTAATTTAGCCATGTTGTTTTCTACTCCGCATCACTTCTTTTGCTAACTCAATATATGCTAACGCGCCTTTTGAACTTTTATCATAATTCAGCACTGGCATGCCGTAGCTCGGCGCTTCCGCTAAACGTATATTGCGCGGAATAATCGTTTTATAAACTTTATCGCCAAAATGACTGATAAGTTGTGCGGACACTTGCTGTGCTAACATATTGCGATTATCAAACAGGGTACGCAATAAGCCCTCAATTTCTAGCGTTGGATTCAAACGTGCACGCACTTTTTTAATGGTGTTAACCAAGTCAGACAAACCTTCTAAAGCATAATATTCACATTGCATCGGAATCATCACCGCACTAGAAGCCGTCAAAGCATTTACCGTCACCAAATTGAGAGCAGGAGGGCAGTCTAGCAATACAAAGTCGTAAGGTGCAGTATCTTCAGTGCTTACTAACTTAGCAATCGCTACTTTTAAACGATTTTCACGCGCGAGCTCATTCACCAATTCAACTTCAGCCCCGGCTAAATCGCGGTTTGATGGCGCAATATCAAACCCACCTTTCTCACTTTTTAAAATCACTTCTTTAAGTGACTTTTCACCAATTAACACATGATAAATGCTATATTTTAAATGCGCTTTATCTATACCACTCCCAGTACTGGCATTACCTTGCGGGTCAAGATCGATTAATAAAACATGTTTACCTAAGCTTGCCAAACTAGCGGCTAAATTTACGCAAGTTGTGGTTTTACCAACACCGCCTTTTTGATTAGTAATTGCTAATATTTTCATCATTTATCTTTATTAATTTATCAAAAATTGATTAGATTTATTTATTCGCACTTAAAAAAACCAAATGGCGCTCAGCATCCAAACCCGCTACTTTCAAAACTTCAACTTTGCTTACTTGCACATTTGCAGATTTAAAATCTTGATGCAGAAATTCATGCTCTGGAACTACACCCTTCATAGCGAGCCATTGTCCATTTTCAACAAGCAAGTCTTTCGTTAACTTTACAAACAAACCAACTTCAGCAAAAGCCCGTGAAATAATCACATCAAACTTCGTAATCTTTTTAAGCGCCTCTACACGTCCAACTTCAACTTGAAAGTTACCTAAGCTCAACTCGCCCTTTGCTTGGCGCATAAAACTGGTTTTTTTTGCTACAGAGTCTATTGCTGTCACTTGCAACTCTGGCATGCATATGGCTAAGGGAATACTTGGCAATCCGGCACCTGCGCCAACATCTAACAAAGCTTTAGGTGCTAGACCTTGCACATACGGCAACACACTCAAGCTATCTAACAAGTGCAGAGTCACCATTTCTAGCGGATCGCGAATTGCCGTGAGGTTATGCACTTTGTTCCATTTATCAATCAGCAACAAATAGCTAATCAAATTTGCTTGTTTTTCAGCATTTATCTGCAAACCCATTTCCAGCAAACCTAATTGCAGCTTACTTTGTAGTGCGCCTATCAAAGTCATACGGAGCTATGCAGCCAAATCGGAAGCTGGCTTGCTACGAGATTTACGCTTTAAATATACCAATAACAGAGAGATTGCTGCGGGTGTTATACCTGAAATACGACTAGCCTGACCTATAGTTTCCGGCTTTTGCGTATTCAATTTCTGCTGCGCCTCAATCGGCAAGCCGTGAATTTCGCTATAATCTAAATCGTCGGGCAGTTTGGTGTTTTCTTGGCCGCGACTACGCTCCACTTCATCTGTTTGACGATCGATATAACCTTGGTATTTCGCAGCGATTTCTACTTGCTCGCGCACCGCAGGCTCAACTTCTCCTAAACCAACTTCACCTAAAGTGAGTAGTGCCTCGTAGCTTATTTCCGGACGACGTAATAATTCAAACAAGCTATACTCACGCTCAAGCGACTTACCAAACATCTTCACCATTTTTTCTGTTGGCACATTGGCGGGCTGCACAAAAGTCTTTTTCAAACGCTCTTGCTCTCGCTCAACCGCTTCTTTTTTGCAGCTAAATGCCTCCCAACGGGCGTCATCTACCAGACCTAATTTTCGACCAATTTCAGTGAGGCGCATGTCGGCGTTATCTTCCCTTAATTGCAAGCGATATTCTGCACGGCTAGTAAACATGCGGTACGGCTCAGTCACACCGCGCGTGATTAAGTCATCCACCATCACACCCAAATACGCCTCATCTCGTGCAGGGCACCAAGACGCCTTACCTTGTGAATAAAGCGCGGCATTCGCCCCTGCCAGCAAACCTTGCGCAGCAGCTTCCTCGTAACCTGTCGTGCCATTAATCTGCCCTGCAAAGAATAAGCCTTGCACCATCTTGGTTTCCAGCGAACTCTTCAAGCCTCGTGGATCATAATAATCATACTCAATGGCATAGCCTGGGCGCAGAATATGTGCATTTTCTAAGCCACGGACAGAGCGCACTAGTGCTAATTGAATATCAAATGGCAAACTGGTCGAAATCCCATTCGGGTAAATTTCATTGGTAGTCAAGCCTTCAGGCTCTAAAAAAATTTGATGTGAATCTTTATGAGAGAACCGATGAATTTTATCTTCTACACTTGGACAGTAACGCGGGCCCACTCCTTCAATCACACCTGTATACATTGGCGAGCGGTCTAGACCACTGCGAATAATATCGTGCGTACGCTCATTAGTATGGGTAATCCAGCATGGTAGTTGTACGGGGTGTTGCGCCACGTTACCCATAAAAGAAAATACTGGTACAGGGTCATCACCCGGCTGAACTGTCATGACAGAATAATCAATCGTCCGGCCGTCGATACGCGGAGGCGTACCAGTTTTTAATCTACCGACAGGTAAACCGATTTCACGCAAACGCGCGGCCAAGGAGATTGCTGGTGGATCACCTGCACGGCCTGCGCTGTAATTTTGCAAACCGACATGCACCAAACCGCCTAAAAATGTACCCGCAGTGAGCACTACAGATCTTGAAGCAAAGCGCAAACCAATTTGCGTTACCACACCCACTACGCGGTCGCCTTCTAAAATAATGTCATCCACTGCTTGCTGAAATAGCCAAAGATTAGCTTGATTTTCTAGGCGCCGCCTAATCGCCGCTTTGTACAGTACACGGTCAGCCTGAGCGCGAGTGGCACGTACAGCAGGCCCCTTGCTAGAGTTTAAAATTCTAAATTGAATACCTCCTTCGTCTGTCGCAGACGCCATTGCACCACCTAGCGCATCTATCTCCTTAACCAAGTGACCTTTGCCAATACCACCAATGCTAGGGTTGCATGACATCTGCCCTAAAGTTTCTATATTATGTGTAAGCAGTAAGGTTTTCTGCCCCATTCTGGCGCTAGCAAGCGCAGCTTCGGTGCCAGCGTGTCCGCCACCAACCACAATTACATCAAAAATGTCAGGAAAGTCCATATATTCGAGCTTGTCTTTCAAACGATAGGCACCGCATAACAACCATCAGGCAATACAACCACTTAAGTTGCGATTATAAAGTTATATGCAAAGGCTAGATTTTACTTTAATAGCAACTAATAGTCATGTAAAAGCATGTTTTTTCAGAGAATTAAGTCAATTAGCGCCACATTAAAACTTTAACTTTACAAATTAGACACAATTTCTTAATATACTTGGCATAATATTCGCTTAATGAAAGTTAGAGTATGCTCTAACCAACCATTTTATTAAATGAGTTTGAGGACATGATTGTTAGGTAAGCACAGTGAGTAGTTAAAAAATAATGGAGCAGAAAATGAAAAGATCAAGTATTCTTCTAGTAGTAATATTAAGCTTAAGTACTCTTTCCGTGCACGCCAGCATTGCAAATGCAAAAAAATTGGTATTGATTTACCATACTCAAGCTATTGCTGAAAACAAAGAGTTTGCTGGTCCGTCGGCTGAAGAGGGCAAAGCCTTTTTTAACAATAAAGTTAAAACAGCTAACGGTAAAGAAACTGCTTGCGCGTCATGTCACACAGAAAACCCGGCCGATAATGGTAAAAACATTGTGACCGGCAAAGTAATTAAACCACTGTCGCCAGCGGTTAACACAAGACGCTTCTCAGATTTCGATAAAGTTGAAGCCAAGTTCTCTCAGCACTGTGTTGATATTCTAGGTACGGACTGCACAGCCGCTCAGAAAGCCAACTATATCACTTACGTTTTGACAGAGAAAACACCAACAACTAAAACAAAAAAGTAAACTATTAATTAAGTTTAAAAAATCAAAGCAGTGTTTCACGTGAAACACTGCTTTTTACTGCCGTACTTTATAAGTTCTTTACATTTATCTTGTTGCTTTGCTTTATAAAGCTTTAATCATCGAGCGCCTTACACCGACAAAACATTGAGCAGAGTGGCAAAATGACTTTGTTTCACCACGCACCTTATCGCAAAATTTAACAAATCCTACTTAAGTGTTATTTTGCACTTTTTTGTCTTGGTTTTTCTATAGGCAGCAAACCACTGGGTTGCCAATAACGTACAGCATCGGTTTAGTCTCTTTGTAAGTAGAGAAGACATCCACCTCTTTACCTAATTTGACGGATATTTAGTTAATTAATGGATAGTCAGCATCTCATGCTAACCGGCTAATGAAACGTTTTCATGTGTCACGGGCATATCTAAAAGTCACTAGAGTACACAGCTCTGGAAAAGTACGGATATTGGTTTGCAGAGCAGGCTATGGGGAGTTGTTGCAAACGACAATAGCTATACACTGTAATCCACTTCTTAAACCATTTTTAGGTAATACTTTTGCTAAACTTAAATCCAATATACTAGCTCCTCTAATACTAAAATATATACTAAATGAAGCAGCTTATGTTTATGTCCACGCTTTTTCGCCTGGGCATAGTTCGAGCACTCTGTAGATAGTGAGCCTTACCAGCCTGCTGTAAAGTGTTTTCATCTACCATACGCAGTGTGGCTTCTATATGGTGCACGCAAAATATTAACCAAGCTATTTAATTTTAATTCCATAGAACTGGGTTACATCTGCTTTACAAAGACTTGCATATCTCACGCCTGTTGATTATTACCGTGCAGCAGCAAGCTCTAGTAGAGCCTCACGGCAAGTAATCACTAAAATGTTACCGCAGACTAAGTCTAGAAAATGATGGTAATTAAGCTTTAATGAAACTCTGCTGGATCGTTTTATTGCCGTTTACTTTTCAAAGTCTAACCATAGCGTATTTATTATGCTGGGAGGTCGCATCAACTTTGCATACAGCTTGCCACATACATACTGACAAGTATTAAATCTTTCGACAAAGTTAGTTCCTCAGCTGCCTGTTAAGTGGGTCAAACCAATGCTTAGAAAGGCTTAATTCAGATTTTAATTTCGTTCTAAGAAAGTGGTATTTTTAACTTATTTATTTTTTAATTATCTGAAAGCATGCACGCAGTTACGCTAGACTTCATGCTGCATATTGTTTGGAGCGATTCAATTATAATTGTTTCACGTGAAACACAAAATTAACATGTGCTAATAACATTTAAAGATCAAGGGTATTGACGAGCATGCGATTGCGCGCCTATAGTATGATAATGGTACTTATGCAAATACCATTGCGCTTTCACCGAACAAATATTGAGGAGAACAGTATGGCGGGTAAATTCGAATTAAAAAAAGCAAAAAGCGGACAATTCCATTTCAATCTATTAGCAGGTAACGGTCAAATTATTATGCAGAGCGAAATGTATGAAAGCAAAGCAAGCGCTTTAAATGGTATTGCTTCAATTCAAAAAAATGCTGCCGATGACATGCGTTACGATCGTCTAGTTTCAAAATCTGAAAAACCATATTTCGTACTTAAGGCAGGTAATCACCAAGTGATTGGCCAAAGTCAAATGTACGAAAGCGAAGCTGGTCGTGATAACGGTATAGAGTCTGTGAAGAAGAATGCACCGGAAGCAACCGTTGACGATCAAACAGCTTAAGTTTTCCTACTTTGTGTCGATAAAGAAGGCGCTATAAGCGCCTTTTTATTGGATGTACTTATTTACCTATGCAGAATTTAGAGAATATTTCACCCAATAAATCATCAGGCGTAAACTCACCCGTAATACTACTCAGCGCTTCTTGAGAAATCCGTAACTCTTCTGCCACCAACTCAGCTGAATTAATTTGCTCCATAGCTGACTGCAAATGTGTTTGCACTTGGCTTAATGCTTCCAAATGTCTGGAACGTGCCATAAAAACACCTTCAGAATTATTTTCATAACCTGCTAGTTTTAGTAAATAGCTTTTTAATAACTCTAAACCTGCACCAGTTTTGGCAGAAAGATAAATATGCGTAGCACCATCTTTTTCCGCCACTAAAGCAGGTTCATTAGCTACATCAATTTTATTGTGCACCCAAATTTTGTGAATTTCTTGCGGTAAGCGGGCTAAAATCGATTTTTCAGTTTCCGTTATACCATGAGCTGCATCCACCAACAATAATGCGATATTGGCGCTTTGTGTAGCTCGCCAAGTTCTTTCAATGCCAAACTTTTCTACTTCATCATCTGTTTCTCGTAAACCTGCGGTGTCAATTACATGCAAAGGTACACCATTTATTTGAATTGCATTTTTAATGGTGTCTCGAGTTGTGCCAGCTATTGAGGTAACGATGGCAACTTCTTCACCTGCCAATTGATTCATTAAGCTAGACTTCCCAACATTGGGCTGACCAACTAAAACCACATTGATGCCTTCACGCAATAAACTGCCTTGCTTAGCTTTTGCAAACACAGAGCTCAACTCTACGATAATTGCTACTAGTTTATCTGCCACGCGTCCTTGTGTAATAAAATCAATTTCTTCTTCTGGAAAGTCTAAACAAGCTTCTACAAACATGCGTAAATCGATGAGTTTTGAAAGTAGGGCATTAATGCGCTGCGAAAACTCACCCGACAAAGATCGCATAGCGCTTTTGGCAGCTTCAGCTGTAGCCGCGTTAATCACATCAGCAACCGCTTCTGCTTGAGCTAGATCAATCTTATCATTTAAATAAGCACGGCGAGTAAACTCACCAGGTTCAGCTTGGCGTGCGCCAAGCTCTATACAGCGCGCCAGCAAAATTTGCATTAACGCAGTGCCTCCGTGTGCCTGAAGTTCAAGCACATCTTCCCCTGTGTATGAGTGTGGATTAGAGTAGAAAATGGCGATGCCACGATCGATTAAATCGCCGTTGGCTTGTTTAAAATCTAAATAAGCTGCATGGCGTGTAGCAGGGCAGTGCCCTAGAATGCCAGTTGCTACTTGGCTGGCAAGAGCACCTGACACTCTTACAACGCCGATACCGCCAGCACCACTGGCAGTGGCGATGGCGCTAATCGTGTCCAATGATTTAGTGCTTGCCACCTGACTTTTTCAGCAATGCTGCAGCATGAATTGATTTATTCACGTACCATTGTTGCCAAATTGAGATGATGTTATTTACCACCCAATACAACACCAAACCAGCGGGAAAGAAGAAGAAAAATACACTGAATACCACAGGCATCCAAGTCATCACTTTAGCTTGTATCGGATCTGCTGGCTTAGGATTAAGTTTAGTTTGAATAATCATAGAAATACCCATGATTACTGGCAAGATATAGTAGGGATCAATCGCTGAAAGGTCTTGAATCCATCCAAAGAATGGCGCATGGCGTAGCTCGATTGAACCTAATAACATCCAGTAAAGTGAAATAAACACTGGTACTTGGATTAGGATGGGTAAGCATCCGCTCATAGGGTTAATTTTCTCTGTTTTATAGAGCTCCATCATCGCTAATTGCATTTTTTGCCTATCATCACCAAACTTTTTCTTCATTGACTCTAGGCGTGGTGCTAACTCGCGCATTTGCGCCATTGAGCGATAGCTTTTGGCCGATAGTGGATAAAAAGCCGCTTTAATTAACAGTGTAAGTAAAATAATTGCTACGCCCCAGTTATGTACTAAGCTGTAGATAATTGATAATACCCAAAATAATGGTGAAGCTACCATTTTTAGCCAGCCGTAATCTACTGTGTACTCTAAGCCTGGTGCAGTTTCTAATAAATCTTTCTTAGTTTGTGGACCAGAAAATAGACGTGCTGGAACGGTTAAACTCGCGCCTGGTGCAATCGTACTTAATGTACTTTTTGAACCGATTCTATACATATGCTCGCTAAGCTTTTCAGTATAAAACTCGCGCGCTAAACCATCTTTAGGGATCCATGCACTGACAAAGTAGTGCTGCAATAAGCCAACCCAACCATCGGTAGAGGTCACCTTAAGCGGCTCTTTAGCCATATCTTTAAATGCTAGTTTTTTAAATTTAGTTTCGCTTGTAAAATATGTGCCGCCAGTAAATGTTGGCATTAATTTAGAACCTTGGTTAGATTCATTATCATGCACAATTTGGTAGTAAACTACTGGCGTTATAGCGGTTTTAGAGCCATTTTTGATTTCATAATTCACATCAATAGCATATTTATTACGATGGAATGTGTACACTTTATCCACAGTAACACCATCGCTGCCAACCCAACTTAAACGTACCGCTAAAATATCCTTACCTTCTTGCATTTGGTAGCTTGTTGCAGTGGAAGTAAATACTGCTTTATGTGAAGGTAAATCTACACCAATTAAACCCGTTTGCGCCACATAGGTCATTGGTTTTGCCGCATCATCCAACAAAACAAAATTGGTTTGAACATTATCTGAGGCGCGATGCTTCAACAACTCTAATCTACGTAAGTCACCACCAATAGTTTCAATATCAGCTTTATATAGATCTGTAGTAACGCTAATACGCTGCCCTGCTGAAAGCTTAAAATCACTATCTACAACAACATTTCCAGCCACGCTAGCTGTACTACTAGTTGCACCACCGGTGATAGTTTGACCGCTTTGTTGTACTACTTCAGTTGGTGCATGTTCACGCTGCCAAGCGTCCCACAACATCAAAATTGACATTGAAAATATAACAAACAGAACTAAACGTTTTGTATCCATGATTTTTAGGGCAATCTTATAAAGTATTTTAAATGTTAAGGAATAGGATCATGTCCACCAGCATGCCAAGGATGACAACGTAACAAACGACGTACCGTATAATAACTACCAACAATCGCGCCATGCTTATTAATAACTTCTATAGAATACTGTGAGCAAGTAGGGTAAAAGCGACATTGCTGGCCCAGGAATGGACTTAGCAATAGTTGGTAAGCTTTAATCAACCATATCAGTATACGTGCCATTATGTGCATCGCTAATTTTTAGAGGTTATCATTTGCTTGTTTCATTACTTGCGAACTCTTTTGTTGGCTTAAGATAACACGTTGATCTAATTTATAAATAAGTGCATCAAATTCTTGTTTTATTTGAGTATGGTCTAGTTTACCAAACTTTTTTTGTACTCTTATAATTAAATCAACATGGCAAATATTATGCTGATTTAATCTAAAAAGCTCGCGCAAAACTCGACGCATATAGTTTCTACTTACCGCTAATTTAGCTGTTTTTTTTCCTACAACTAAACCTATACGCGCACGTTGAAGATTGTTTGGTTGATAATGCATCACCAGATGCTTCAAAGAAAAACGTTTGCGGAAATTAAAAACGGATGAAAATTCATCCGTTTTAATTATCCTGGCTTGCTTAACAAACCTATATGTTTGCACCATTATTCTAACTGCTTTAGTAGCACTATTATTAAAAACTACTGCGATTAAAATTAACGCTTAATAATGCTGCGATGTAATATAGAAGCCCTAACAGACTTTAAAATTACAAACCTAAACGTTTACGACCTTTAGCACGACGAGCTGCTATAACAGCACGTCCACCTTTAGTTGCCATACGAACTAGGAAGCCATGCGTACGTGCACGACGTGTTTTTGATGGTTGATAAGTACGTTTCATGTAACTCTCCAGCGAGCGAAATGCTATAAAGGGCGCTATTAGACATGATAACTACCTATTTTGTCAATGTTTATTTAGTTTGTAAAGATTGTATTTGCCTGTGGATAAGTTACCGTAAACCAGCTAAAATGTGTTCCATATGCTGTCCAAAGTTAATAACCAGATTATATTATTAATTACAATAAAAACAAGTAGTTAAAAATCATTATTACAATAACGATTGTTCTGAAAACTAAATATCTAGGTAAATCACGATAGATGGAAAATTTTTGGTCAACTTGTCTCAGTCGTTTTGAGCAAGAACTCTCAACACAACAATTTAACACCTGGATTAAGCCTCTACAAGCAGAAATAGAGGGTGATGCGGTGCGATTAGTCGCGCCTAATCGCTTTGTAATGCAGTGGGTGAAAGAGCGTTTTCTTAAAAAGATTGAACAATTTGCACATGATTTACACTTAGTTAATATTAAAATTGATTTTGTCATTTCAGACTCGGCTCAAAAAAACAACACAGAAAAATCAATCCCCAGAATTGAAGTCAGCTCTAATATTAATTTATTGGAATCAAAAGTTGGTCAAATTAGCCAAGCGACTTCAGCTGCAAAAAACCTCAATAAAAGAATCAGCGAACCATCTAAAGTTAACTCTGGCTTAAATAATGCATTTAATTTTAATAACTATGTGACCGGTCGTGCTAACCAATTAGCGCGTGCTGCAGCCATACAGGTCGCTGAAAATCCAGGCACAGCTTACAATCCTTTGTTTATTTATGGTGGTGTAGGTCTCGGTAAAACACATTTACTACAAGCGATTGGTAATGAGCTAAAAAAGCATAATCCAGATGCAAAAGTCCGTTATTTGCATGCTGAACGTTATGTCACTGATGTGGTGAAGGCTTATGAACATAAAGCTTTTGATGAGTTTAAGCGCCAATACCACTCTTTAGATCTATTGTTAATTGATGATATTCAGTTCTTTGCAAAAAAAACACGCACTCAAGAGGAGTTTTTCTACGCTTTTAATTCATTAATTGAAGCGAAAAAACAAATTGTCATTACTTGTGATACCTATCCCAAGGAAATAATAGATGTAGATGAACGCTTGCGTACACGTTTTAGCTGGGGATTAACAGTTGCGGTCGAACCGCCCGAGCTTGAAATGCGTGTGGCTATTCTACTAAAGAAAGCCGAAGCCGTTAACTTGAACCTTCCTGAGGATGTCGCTTTTTTCATTGCTAAACAGATACGCTCTAGCGTGCGTGAGTTAGAAGGGGCGCTCAATCGTATTATTGCGATGGCTAAGTTTACCGGTCATAGTATCGATGTACATTTAGCAAAAGATGCGCTGCGTGATTTAATAGCCGTTCGTGGTAGACAAGTAACGATGGAAAATATACAAAAAACCGTCGCTGATTACTATAAAATTAAAGTCGCTGAAATGTATAGTAAGAAACGAACTCGTAATTTTGCACGTCCTAGGCAGATCGCAATGGCTTTATCACGCGAGCTTACTAATCACAGCTTTCCTGAGATTGGAGAGGCTTTTGGCGGTAGGCACCACACCACTGTAATGCATGCTTGTGATGAAGTAGATTTACTTAGACAAAACGACCCTACATTTACTCGTGATATAAGTTTTTTAGTGCAAGTAATTAGAGATTAAATAAGAGTTTATAAGTTAAGTGCGCTTATTACACAATCTATACTAAGTTAAGTTATGAACTTGCTGTGGATAAGAGTAGGAAAAGGTTGTGTATTTATGAGTTGTATTTTTTACTCAACAAATTATCCACAGTAGAATATGTTTCTATCAAGATAAAAAAACAAGTATTAACATATTGATTTAATTAAAAGATAGTCAGTTATCAACAGAAAATTGCAACATTATTATTGTTATTATTTATATATATATTATTTAGGTTATAAAGATGAATATACAAATCAACCGTGAAACATTGTTAAAACCTTTGACCTCGGTCACTAGTATTGTAGAAAAAAGACATACACTGCCGATACTGTCTAACTTGTTATTAGAAGCTAAACAAAATAGAGTTCATTTAACCGCTACTGATTTAGAAATGCAGGTATCACTCTCGATTGATAGTGCAACTACAGGTGACTTTTCAACAACAATATCAGCTAAAAAACTATTAGATATCTGTCGTTCATTGCCAGATAACTCAGAAATTAATATGACGACAAATGACAGTCGTATTACCTTAAAAGCTGGTAAAAGTAGATTTAATTTACAAACCCTACCTGCAGCAGATTATCCAGTAATGACTAAAACCCAGGGTGAAAGTACTCTGATAACGATTGGTCAACGTCAGCTAAAAGATTTACTAAAACAAGTTGAGTTTGCTATGGCGCAACAAGATATTCGCTACTACTTAAACGGCTTGTTATTTGAAGTTATTGCTAATCGTTTGAATATTGTCGGTACGGATGGCCATAGATTAAGTTTTACCTCTACAGAACTTAAACAGAATTATGATAAACAAGATGTCATCTTGCCACGCAAGACTGTAGTTGAGTTAATTAAGCTGTTAGATGATAGCGATGAAGATATAAAAATTGAATTAGCAAGTAACCAAGTAAACTTCAGTTTTAGCCACTTTAAACTCATCTCAAAAGTAATTGATGGTAAGTTTCCAGATTACAACCGGGTAATACCTACAGGTCATCAAAATAGCTTTACAACAGATAGAGTAACTGTATTGTTAGCAATGCAGCGTGCTTCAATTTTATCAAACGAAAAATATCGTGGTATTCGCATGGTGCTAAGTAATAATAATTTAAAACTCATTAGCACTAATAGTGATCAAGAAGAAGCTGAAGAAGAACTAGAAATAGATTACGCAGGTGACAGCTTAGATATAGGTTTTAACGTTACCTATTTAATCGATGTATTAAATAACACTAGTAGTGAACAAGCAACCTTCTCGTTTGCCGATGCAAATAGCAGTTGTTTAATCACAATACCAAAGAATACTGATTACAAATATGTGGTTATGCCAATGCGCATATAAACGCATGTTTCACGTGAAACACTAAATTAAACCAATATATATTCATATAAAGACAAAAAGCATGGCTGAAAATCAAGCAGAGTTACCATCAAATTTACCAAAAGTTTCGCTAGATTATGATTCATCAAGTATTAAGATATTAGAAGGTTTAGATGCGGTTCGTAAACGCCCTGGTATGTACATTGGTGATACGTCCGATGGTTCTGGCTTACACCATATGGTATTTGAGGTACTTGATAACGCGATTGATGAGGCTTTAGCTGGTCATTGTGATGATATTAAAGTCACTATTCACTCAGATAATTCAATCAGCGTATCCGATAATGGTCGAGGTATTCCAACAGATATTAAAGATGATGATAAGCATGAGCCTAAACGTTCAGCTGCAGAAATAGTGATGACTGAGCTTCATGCAGGTGGTAAGTTTGATCAAAACTCATATAAGGTTTCTGGTGGATTACATGGAGTAGGTGTTTCTGTAGTCAATGCTTTATCAGATTGGTTACGTTTGAAGATATACCGTCAAGGTAAAGCTCATCAAATGGAGTTTCAACGTGGTATAGCTGTATCACCACTTATGCAAACAGGTACCACTGAAAAGCGTGGAACTGAAGTTCACTTTTTAGCCTCCGTAGAAACTTTTGTACTGGTTGAATATCATTTTGAAATATTAGCAAAACGCATACGCGAGTTATCATTTTTAAATAACGGTGTAAAGATTGAGTTAATAGATCAACGTACAGGGAAAAGCGAAAACTTTGCTTATTCAGGCGGTATTAAAGGTTTTGTGGAGTACATGAACCGTACCAAAACAGTGCTTCACCCTAAAACTTTCTATGCAATGGGTGAAAGAGACGGAATGACGATTGAGGTTGCCATGCAGTGGAATGACTCATACTCTGAAACAGTTCAATGCTTTACCAATAACATTCCACAACGTGATGGTGGTACGCATTTAACAGGGCTACGCACTGCCATGACACGCACATTGAACCAATATATCGAACAAAGCGAAATTGCTAAAAAAGCTAAAGTAGAAACAACAGGTGACGATATGCGTGAAGGTATTTGTTGCGTATTATCAGTCAAAGTACCAGATCCAAAGTTCTCTTCACAAACAAAAGATAAATTAGTTTCAAGTGAAGTGCAACCTGTAGTATCTGAAGTGGTTTCTGCTAAGTTAGCTGAATTTTTAGCTGAAAATCCGGCAGATGCAAAAATTATTGTAGGTAAGGTAGTAGACGCAGCTCGTGCGCGTGAGGCTGCGCGTAAAGCTCGTGAAATCACACGTCGTAAAGGGGTAATGGACACTATGGGCTTGCCAGGTAAGTTAGCAGATTGCCAAGAGCGCGATCCAGCAAAGTGTGAAATTTATCTAGTTGAGGGTGACTCAGCAGGGGGTTCAGCAAAGCAAGGCCGTGATCGTAAGTTTCAAGCTATTCTGCCATTAAAAGGTAAGATATTAAACGTAGAAAAAGCACGTTTTGATAAATTGTTAGGCTCACAAGAAATTGCAACACTCATTACCGCGCTTGGTACAAGCATTGGTAAAGCTGATTTTAATGCAGAAAAATTACGTTATCACCGCATTATTATCATGACCGATGCTGACGTTGATGGTGCGCATATCCGTACATTACTACTCACATTCTTCTACCGTCAAATGTCGGAGCTCGTAGAGCGTGGCCATATTTATATTGCACAACCACCTTTGTATAAAGTAAAACAAGGTAAAGATGAGCGTTATCTAAAAGATCAACAAGAGCTTGATCAATACTTACTGCAATCAGCACTTAAAGGGGCTGAGCTAACCACTAAAACCGGAGCAGAGGTCATTACAGGTGCACCACTAGCTGAAATTGCAAAACAAATGGTGCTAACAGAAGCTGTCATACGCAGAATTGCAGCGCTTTATGATGAAAGCGTACTACGTGCTATGCAAGACTTAGGTGAGATGAGTTTAAGTACAAAAGAAACCACAGAAATAGCAGCAGCTAAGTTGCGTCCCATATTAGGCGCTATTGGTAGTGATGTTATTGTAGGTTTTGACAAAGAAGCAGGTGCTCATCGTCTAGAAATCAATAAATACGTACATGGTAATTTGCAATGCTGCGTGATTGATGCTGAGTTCTTAGGCTCGGGCGATTATCGTCAAATTAGCAAAATGTCAGTAATGCTACAAGGTTTGTTGGGCGAGGGTGCGTTAATCAAACGCGGCGAGAAAGAGCAAGCCATTACCACATTCAAACAAGCGCTAGATTGGTTACTAGAAGAAGCGAAGCATAACCTCAACATACAACGTTATAAAGGTCTTGGTGAGATGAACCCATCGCAGCTATGGGAAACCACAATGGATCCAACTGTGCGTCGTTTGCTAAAAGTACAGATTGATGATGCAATTGCTGCTGACGAAATATTTACCACACTAATGGGGGATCAAGTTGAACCTAGAAGAGCCTTCATTGAAAGTAACGCATTAGGTGTAGGTAACTTAGATATTTAGGCTATGTAGTAATGCTTAGATACACTAAACCAGTCCATAAATAGTTATTTTGAGTGCTGCTACTCAATTGTCAGTATAAATAACTGAGGACATAAATAAAGAGGCGCCCATCAAGCAGTAAATATAGTACATCTTTAAGATCATGGTTCAGGCGAGTCAGTATCAAAACTTCCTTGGCTAATACTTTTACGAGCAGCTAAGGCTAATGCCTGATACCTTATTTTAAACTCGTCGAGACTATCTTCCTCAAGCTCTTCTAAGTCTAGGAGAGCATTGTGAGCACCTTTTGTAGCACGGATTAACTCATCAAGCTTTAACTGAATAGCCTCGGTATCTCTATTTTGTGTATTTTGAATTAAGAAAACCATTAAAAAAGTAATGATAGTTGTTCCGGTGTTAATAACCAATTGCCATGTGTCACTAAAGTTGAAAATTGGGCCTGTAAGTATCCAGAAGACAACAATTGCAGCGGCAAAAGTAAACACACGAGGACGACCACAGAAATGAGCTGTAACTTTAGCAAAGTTTGAATACCAAGTAATGTTGCGCATAAGCTTATCTTTCCTAGATATTTCACACTCAGTATTTTACTGAATTAGACAATTAAAACGCATTTAATTTTCCACTATAACCTTTTTAAGAGGTTAACTTTCTAAACTAAGTAATTATTAAGTACTAATTTAAGCAATTACTATTCTCTCCTTTGGTGTAGCCTTGTCATTAAATCTATTTAAGGTCTAAATTAGTGATAAACAAGATAAAATTAATAAGTATCTCAAAGAGTTATCGGCTAAGTTGGGCTGTCTTACTTATTTTCTGTGCTATGTTTATTGCTTATGTTTATTCAGAAAAGCAGATTGACCGCGCTAATGAATTAAGAGTCCAGTCGTATCTTCTAGCTGAAGAGTTGCGTCAATCATCTGATGATCTTACTCGTATGGTGCGCACCTATGTGATTACTGGTGACAGTATTTATAAGCAGCATTATCAAGAGATTATCGATATTCGTAATGGTAAGACGCCTCGCCCAATCTCATATAGCAATATTTATTGGGATTTAGTTTTAGCTGATAACGTAAGGCCACGCGCCTATGGTGAAAAGAAACCGCTACTTCAGCTGATGAAAGAAGCAGGATTTACCGATATAGAGTTCTCAACGTTATCAAAAGCTAAATTCAACTCTGATTTGCTGACTAATAGAGAGTTAGCGGCAATGAGGTTAATTGAGCCAACAGATGCTACTAAAGATAGTCGTCGTCATCAAGCTAGTTCTATGCTGAACGACTTAGCTTACCACAAGGCTAAGGCTGCAATTATGCAGCCCATCAGTAATTTTAATCAAATGGTAGATAAACGAACATTAGCTAATATTCATTATGCTGAGACTATAGCTTTAATATTGAGAATATTGGTTATTATTATTGGAGTGTTATTGTCTCTGACACTATGGCGTGAGTATAAAGCGCTTAATACAATATTAGGGGCGTCTGCAGACGAAGTTCACAGATACTTAGTAAAAATTGGCAGTGGTGATTTTTTATCTAAGATCCCAGTACGTCAAGGCATGGAAAATAGCGTGATGGGGTGGTTATCACAAACGCAGACCCAGTTAGCTAAGGTTTATGTTGAACATAAAGCTGCTGAAGCGCGGAACCATCGGCAAACTCAACTGTATGCGGCATTGAGTCAATGCAACCAGGCTATTGTTCGTAGTAAAAATGAAGCAGAACTGTTCCCTAAAATTTGTCATGATGCTGTGGTTTTTGGAGGAATGAAGATGGCTTGGATAGGATTATTTGACAATAAGAGTCAATTGCTAACACCTGTTGCAGCTTATGGGGCAGGGATTAAGTATTTAGATTTACTTAAAATATCAGTAGATGCTAAAGATATGACTGGTCGAGGTCCAAGCGGTACTTCATTTCGTGAAGATAGACCATTTTGGTGTTTTGATTTTCATAATGACCCAGCAACAGAGCTTTGGCATGAGCTTAGCGAAAAGTTTGAGTGGAGCGCTTTTGCTGCGTTACCGCTGCATCGTAATGGTAAGGTTATAGGCACATTTAATATATACGCTGATGACCGAAGCGTGTTTGATCAAGAGGGTCAAGATTTATTGATTGAAATGATATCAGACATAGACTTTGCACTTGATAACTTTGATGTTGAAAATGAACGTGAGCAGTTTAAAGGAAAATTACTAGAGAGCGAGGAAATCTCTAGATTAGTACTTGAGAACTCTTTAGATGCAATCATTAATATCAATACTCAAGGTTTAGTAATCGAGTGGAGTGGAGCCGCATGTAAAATGTTTGGCTACACGCGGGAAGATGCGCTTGGTCAAAAACTCTCAGATCTTATTATTCCTGAGAGAGACAGAGAAGCGCATATTAATGGTATGAGCAGAGTTATTGCCACTAATCAATCAAATATGACAGGTCGGCGCGTAGAAGTGAGTGCATTGAGGGTCGATGGAACAGAAATTCCAGTTGAGATGGCTATTGCAAAAGTTGAAACAGGCAGTATGGTCTTTTTTAGTGCATTTGTTAGAGACATTACGGACCGTAAAGAGTCTGAAAGCCAAATTCAGAAGCTCGCACATTTTGATGCATTAACCAACTTACCTAATCGTATTTTATTACAGGATCATTTTAAGTACGCATTAAGCTTAGTTAAACGTAATAATGGTAAATTAGCAGTTATATTTCTTGATTTAGATCATTTCAAAGACATTAATGACACATTAGGTCATAGCATTGGTGATTTATTACTAATAGAGGTTGCAAATAGATTGCAGTCGACCTTGCGTGAAGAGGATACACTGTCGCGTTTAGGCGGAGATGAGTTTATTTTAATATTACCCGGTACTGACTCTCACGGTGCCGCTAATGTATCACAAAAGCTACTTAGTATTATGTCGAAGCCCTACCATATTGACTCTTTTGAACTCACGGTTACTGGTTCAGTAGGTGTGGCACTGTATCCAAATGATGGTACCGACTTTGAGATACTTTCACAAAAAGCGGATACCGCAATGTATAGAGCTAAGCAAGAGGGTAGAAACAACTATCGTTTCTTCACTGCTGAAATGCAGGCCACATCCTCTAGAAACCTGCAACTGGTGAACGCTTTACGTTACGCGCTTGAACGAAATCAATTTAGCTTGCACTATCAGCCTCAGGTATCACTTCATCAAGACTGCATTATAGGAGCAGAAGCTTTACTGCGCTGGCACCACCCAGAACTTGGCTCTATCTCACCCGCTGAATTCATTCCAATTGCTGAAGACTCGGGTTTGATAATTTCTATTGGTGAATGGGTATTACGACAAGCCGTGCAACAAGCCCAAACTTGGCTAGAAGAAGGTCATGCTCCGATAATCATAGCGGTAAATATCTCAGCAATACAGTTCCGTCACCCTGATTTACCAAATTTGGTTACACAAATACTCGAAGAGGTTGGGTTAGCTCCAGAGTATCTCGAGTTAGAGCTCACTGAAGGCGTCGCAATGTACGACCCTCAGGCTGCTATTGAAATGATGAATAATTTACATGAGCTTGGTATTCGAGTGTCTATCGATGATTTTGGCACAGGCTATTCTTCATTGAGCTATTTAAAGAAGTTTAAAGTTTATAAACTTAAGATTGATCAATCTTTTGTACGAGACATTAGCACCGACCCCGAAGATAAAGCAATTGTTAGCGCAATTATTAGTATGTCTAGAAGTCTTGGTTTAAAAACTATTGCAGAAGGAGTAGAAACCGTTGAGCAGTTGACTTATTTGCGGTTACAAGGCTGTGATGAAGTACAAGGCTATTACTATAGTAAAGCGCTGCCAGCAGAACAGTTAGAACAATATTTCAGAGGGTTCAAATCACTTAAACATTAATTAACTACTAAATTCTCACACAGCTTTTTGACTAGGAATTATGAATACACATAAAAAGAAAGCTCTCGTGAAATTACGCCTCAATAGCGGCATACTGTAGCAACTTAGGTTGGAGTTTGCAACAAAATTAGCCCCTCACACAAAATAAAACTTAATCATGTCAGACACATAGGTATAGATTGTTTTGTCATCAGACACACCAGTACCATAGCTTAACTAAAACAAATGAATACTTGAGTAATTTATCATTGGTATAACTATTGTGATAGCTGCTAGTGTGCAGGTTAATTTTTACCCTAACTGATCACTATTTAAAACTCAACCATTTCAAACTCTGCTTTAGAAACGCCACACTCAGGACACGTCCAGTCATTAGGCACGTCTTCCCAACGGGTGCCCGGTGCAATACCATCTTCAGGCCAACCTTTTTCCTCTTCATAGACCAAACCGCATAATAAACATTGCCACATTCTCATGATTTTTCCATTATATGAGCTAAAAAGCTTTCAGATTGAAGGCTTACTATTTTGTCGCGTTTTAGCTTAAGTCCTTACAAGAAACGTTTTAAATTAAAACGTATTAAATAAAAAGCCCGTGTTTGATTAAACTCTCTAATACGGGCTTTTATTACAAGTTAAACCGTCAAATAAATTTTATAATTTATAAGCCTAATGCCATTGCAACACCGGCACCGTAGGCGGGATCTGCTTTAGTGCAATTGGCAATATGACGCTTTTGAATTTCTATCGAAGCACCACCAACAGAACGAGCCGTATTCTCAAATAGCACACGCTGTTCTGCAGACGTCATTAATCGGAATAAGTTGCCGGGCTGCGAATAGTAGTCATCATCCACGCGGTGATTCCAATGATCTGCCATACCTTCAATGGCTAATGGCGGCTCACTAAAATCTGGCTGCTCTTGCCATTCGCCTTTAGTATTTGGTTCATAGCCAATCGCCGCACCGTGATTTCCGTCTATACGCATAGCACCATCGCGGTGATAACTGTGAAATGGACATTTAGGTGCATTTACAGGAATTTGATGATGATTCACCCCTAGTCTATAACGTTGCGCATCGCCGTAAGAGAATAGGCGTGCTTGCAACATTTTGTCTGGCGAAAAGCTAATGCCAGGCACAACTGCTGCTGGGTTAAAGGCTGATTGTTCAACTTCAGCAAAAAAGTTCTGAGGATTACGGTTAAGCTCCATAACACCCACTTCAATTAATGGATAATCTTTGTGTGGCCATACTTTAGTTAAGTCAAATGGATTCATATAGTAAGACCCTGCGTCTTTCTCAGGCATAATTTGTACAGCAAGTGTCCATTTTGGATAATCACCATTTTCAATACTCTCAAACAAGTCGCGCTGATGACTTTCACGGTCTTTGCCAATAATGGCTTCAGCTTCCGCATCAGTTAAATTCTTAATACCCTGATGTGACGTAAAGTGAAACTTTACCCAATAACGCTCATTTTTAGCATTAATAAAGCTAAATGTATGACTACCAAAGCCGTGCATGTGGCGATAGCTTGCAGGTATACCGCGATCGCTCATCACTATAGTGATTTGGTGTAAGGCCTCAGGTAATGATGTCCAGAAATCCCAATTGTTTTCAGCGCTACGCATATTAGTGTGCGGGTCGCGTTTTACTGCATGGTTTAAGTCGGGAAACTTAAGTGGATCGCGTAAAAAGAATACAGGTGTGTTATTGCCAACTAAATCCCAGTTACCTTCTTCGGTGTAAAACTTTACTGCAAAACCGCGAATGTCACGCTCGGCATCAGCCGCACCGCGTTCACCAGCTACAGTGGTAAAACGTGCAAACAACTCTGTTTTTTTACCAACTTGTGAAAATATTTTAGCGCGCGTATATTGGCTTATGTCATTTGTCACAGTAAAGCAACCATAAGCTCCTGAGCCTTTAGCGTGCATACGGCGTTCTGGAATCACCTCACGATCAAAATGCGCAAGCTTCTCTAATAACCATATGTCTTGTAATAAGACTGGGCCGCGTGCTCCGGCCGTCATAGTGTTTTGGTTGTCTGGCACTGGAGCACCAGCAGCGGTAGTCAGTTTCTTTTTCATGTTCACGAGACTTCTCCTTATCAATATCGGTTAATTATTCTCTGCAAATCTGATGGATATTTCAATTAGTTCTTGTCTATTAGATTTAATTGGTATTTAGAACATTTTTACTCTTTAATTAGTCATTATTAAAGACGTATAGCTATCTTATAGGGTGATAATTGATTTGTATAATTGTATATTTCAATGTAATTGATAAATATAATTTATCAATGTATGATAGAAAAAACTGATGACATTGAGCCTAAAGTGAGTTTAACAGAGTTAAAATTTATTATAGCGGTAGCGCAAGAACGTAATTTTAGGCGTGCTGCGGAAAAATGTTTTGTTTCACAGCCAGCGCTAAGCTTAGCAATTAAAAAGCTTGAAGAAGAGCTCAATGTGATTATCTTTGAGCGGAGCAGAAGTGAAGTCAGTATGACTGAAATTGGCGAGAAAATAGTTGAGCAGGCTTCTAAGGTATTAGAAGAAACCGCCTATATCAAACAGTTAGCAGAGCTCGGTAAGAATCAGTTAAAAGGCACGCTAAAACTAGGAATGATACATTCAGTAGGCCCTTATTTGTTACCAGAGATTATTCCGATATTACGTAATAGTGCACCAGAGATGCCTTTGGAAGTAGAGGAAAACTTAACGGCTAATTTAGAGATGCAATTGCGTAATGGAGTTATCGACGCAGCTATTATCGCGCTGCCATTTAATGTGCCTGGCTTGCAATATCGTGTTCTATATGACGAGGAGTTCGATGTAGTTGTACCTAGCGACCATCATTGGGCAAAGCGTAAGTACATTAAACCCGAAGAGTTATCTAACGAAAAAGTATTATTACTAAATAGTGGTCACTGTTTTAGTAATCAAGTCACACAGGCATGCCCTGAGCTTTCACGTAAGGGTGAGATTTTGCAAGGTAACTCACTAGAAACCATACGTAATATGGTGGCCTCAAACCTCGGTATTACTGTATTGCCTTGCTCTGCAACAGCAGAGCGCTATAATAGTCCTCTAATTAAAGTGATTCCGTTTGTTCGCCCGGCGCCAACGAGGCGTATCGCTATTGCGTGGCGTAAGAGTTTTATGAGATTAGAGGCGATAGAGGAGATTGCCGAGGCAATTAAAGCGATTGACTCAAATTATATGCTGTTGATTAAGCAATAATAGTGCTTGCTTAGCAAGATATAAGATATACGATATTTCGTATATTATGGGGTCTTTTATCTAGTATGAGAATTAAGTAAATAAAAAGGCGCACTTGGCGCCTTTTTATGAAAAATGAACAATTATTTGTTCATTACGTACATTGTAACTTCGAAACCAAAACGCATTTCCGTAGCTGCTGGTGTTGTCCACATAATAACTCTCCTGATAATTAAGTTGTACACAATCTATGACCTACATAATACAGAGCAGTTGCAATAGTTAGCTATGTAAAGCCACTAAATTGGACTAATGATTTTCATTAGTTAAATGTCGTGACAAGCAGTGTTAATAACTCACTGAAATACGATAACCAGCTACCGATTCATCCTGAACGGTCAGCGCTAATTTAACTTTGATTTCAGCACCAGCTTGCAAACCACTTGCAATATCAGATTGTACAGGTAAGTATTCTGTAGGCGTGAATATGCGCTTTAATTGAGGTTGATCATCAATATCGGTTAGTGTCAGCTCTATATTTGGATAGGCTTGGATAAATCCAGCTTGATTAATTAAAGTGCTAGAAAAGCGGATTAAACCTTTGTGATTAGCATCTTCTTGTATATCGGAATCATCAATAACGATAAGCTCTATTTTCTTGGGCAGTGGTATGGTGCAAGAAAGCTTTTCACAAACTTGAGTGAGTAAAGGTTTTAATTTTGGATAGTAAATAATAATATCAGTACGCAAAAAATAAATACTTTGAGCTAGAGCAGCGATGAGCAGAAGAACTGTGCACATGCTTATTAACCACTTATAAAAGCGCCCTTTACACTTGATATTTTGATTAGTTGTTTCAAAGTAATTGGCCTGATCGTCCTTCAATAAGGGACTGCTGACAGTCTCGCAGGTTCTATCACCTACTTGTGGGCTCTCATACTCATCAGTCTGGCTAACTTGAGCTTGACCTTCATCATCGATGTTAGTACTGTCCTTAGTTAAAGGGGCATCATCTACAACATTAATTTCAGTGTCGTTAACATTAACCAACTCTTTTGTTGCATCAAAAACATATAGACAATGCCCACAACGCACTTTACCGTTCAGTTGATTAAGTTGTTTATCCGTAACAATAAACTGCGTATTACAATTGGGGCAATTAGTGACGTTAGTCATTGTTCACCCTATCTTCTAATGCCTGTCAGCAATACCCAAGAGTCCATAGTTAGTGGTGCTTGCATGTTAAACCACTCAGAATAAATAGCGCTAATGTCAGAGGCTTGCTCTTTTAAAATACCTGAAAGTGCAATCTTACCGCCAGTTTTGCAGGATTTTGCCAGTGCAGGTGCCAATACGCTTAATGCACTTGAGAGTATATTGGCCACCACTATGTCAAACCCGCGCGACTGGTATTTACTTGCGTGATAAAAGTCAGCGGCAACGCGATTCTGTTCGGCATTGTATACGCTAGATTGAATGGCTTGAGAGTCGATATCTGTACCGATAACCTCAGATGCACCTAATTTCTTAGCTGCAATCGCTAAAATACCTGAACCGCAGCCGTAATCTAAAACGGAGTCTTGCGCAGATACTGTTTCAATCAGCCATTTTAAGCACAGATGTGTAGTGGGGTGGCTACCCGTGCCAAAGGCTAGACCAGGGTCTAGTACAATGTTAATTGCCTCAGAGTTTGGTGCGCTATGCCATGTAGGCACAATCCACAAGTCTTGGGTAATTTTAATTGGCTCAAATTGAGACTGTGTCGCTCGCACCCAATCTTGCTCTTGTATGATTTCGGTAGAATATTGCAGACTGTTTAATTTGGTTTCTTGTTCCAGATCAGCGATCACTTTTGCAACATCAACACCCTCATCAAACAGGGCGCTGACAAGATTTTGCTGCCAGATACCAGGTGGCGGATCGCCTGGCTCACCAAATATTGGCTGTTCGTCTAATGTGTCTGCGTTTGCATCCTCTATAATGGCGGAAAGCGCACCTTGTGCCATTAGTGTATCGCTGATTAAATCAGCGGTATTGTCTTGTGCTTCAATTTTTAATGATATCCACGCCATGCAAAACCCTATCTATTTCACGCTAGACTCAAGCAAAGACAAGTCAAAATATTACAGCCAAACTAAACGACGTAGTATTCAACTGAATCTGGCATAAAAAGTCTATTTGTTGTAAATACCTAACTTTTGCTCAAGGTAGTGAATGCTTGTGCCACCTAGATGAAAAGCGGCATCCGCCATTAGGTCTGCATGCAGAGCTACATTAGTGCTAATACCACCTATCATCATTTCTGATAGAGCGATACGCATACGAGCAATCGCTTGATCACGTGTGTCACCATAAGTGATTAACTTACCTATCATAGAGTCGTAATTTGGTGGCACTGTGTAGCCCGCATAAGCGTGTGTATCGATACGTACACCAGGGCCGCCTGGCATATGAAATGTAGAGATTTTACCTGGGGATGGTATAAAGTTGTATGGATCCTCAGCGTTAAGGCGGCACTCGATAGCGTGACCTTTGAGTACAACATCTTTTTGGCGGAATTTTAGTCTTTCACCAGCCGCTACAAAAATCTGCTGTTGAACTAAGTCGATGCCAGTAATCATTTCAGTCACTGTATGTTCAACTTGTAAACGTGTGTTCATCTCGATGAAGTAGAACTCATTGTTTTCGTATAAGAACTCAAAAGTACCCGCGCCACGATACTTAATTCTGCGGCAGGCCTCGGCACAGCGTTCGCCAATTTTGTCGCGCAATCGTGGGTTAAGTAATGGTGCAGGGGCCTCTTCAAGAATTTTTTGGTGACGTCGCTGCATAGAGCAGTCGCGTTCACCTAGAAACACAGCGTTACCATGTTGATCTGCTAATACTTGAATTTCTATATGGCGTGGTTTTTCTAAGTATTTCTCCATGTAAACAACAGGGTTACCAAAGGCTGCTTGCGCCTCGGCTTTTGTCATATTCACCGAGGCAATCAATGCAGCTTCTGTGTGCACTACACGCATACCGCGCCCACCACCACCACCAGCAGCTTTAATAATTACTGGATAGCCAACTTTTTTAGCGATTCTAATGATTTCAGCGGGATCATCTGGTAATGCGCCATCAGAACCTGGTACACAAGGAACGCCCGCTTTTTTCATCGCATCTTTAGCAGATACCTTATCGCCCATTAAGCGAATAGTTTCAGCGCGAGGACCAATAAATACGAAGCCACTTTGCTCTACACGTTCAGCAAAATCAGCATTTTCTGATAAAAAGCCATAACCTGGATGAATTGCTTGGGCGTCGGTCACTTCAGCCGCACTAATGACGGCTGGAATGTTTAAGTAACTTTGACTAGACGGTGCAGGACCGATACATACAGACTCATCTGCTAGTTTTACATATTTAGCCTCTCGATCCGCTTCAGAGTGAACGGCAACCGTTCTGATACCAAGTTCGCGACATGCACGCTGGATGCGAAGCGCGATTTCGCCTCGATTTGCGATTAAGATTTTGTCAAACATAGCCATGTTGTTAAATACCTTTTAAATTTTTATTAGCCAATAATAAATAGTGGCTCGCCGTACTCCACAGCTAAGCCATTTTCGACTAGGATTTTCTTAACTACGCCAGCTTTATCTGACTCAATTTCATTTAATAACTTCATAGCTTCGATAATGCAAAGTGTGTCCCCTACAGCGACTGTATCACCGACTTCCACAAAGGGTTTTGCATCTGGCGAAGAAGCACGGTAGAACGAGCCTACCATAGGTGATTTAACTGCATGACCCTCTTCAATTACGGGGGCGTCAGCCATTGTGGTTTGCGGCACTTGAGCTTGTGGTGCTACAGTATATTGTGCAGGTGTATAGTTAGCGTAGTGTTGTTGAGCAGGCACGCTAGATGTAAAGTTGCGGCTAATACGTACAGTTTCACCTTCCTCTGTTAGTTCAAGCTCAGCAATGCCTGACTCTTCAACAAGATCGATAAGTTTTTTAAGTTTGCGTAAGTCCATAATAACCTCTAAAAATTCAGGAAAATTTTAGTTAATAACAAGGGTAAGTTTAAGATTGATTGATGCGTCGAATTGCATAGTCAAGGGCTAATGTATAGCCGTGTGCGCCTAAGCCACTAATGACACCCACTGCAATATCCGTAAAATACGAATGATGGCGGAATGCTTCACGTGCGTATACATTTGATAAGTGCACTTCAATAAAGGGTACTTTAACAGCAGATAGCGCATCACGTATTGACACTGATGTATGCGTAAACGCGGCAGGATTAATAATCACAAAGTCTACTTTTGTCATCGTGATGGATTGGATTTTAGTGACAAGGTCACCTTCAGAATTACTCTGAAAAGCCTCTAAAGTTACACCTGCTTGTGCTGCAATATCCGTAAGTGTTTGATTAATTGAACTTAGTGTATCGCTACCATAATGCTCGGGTTCACGTAACCCTAGCAAGTTAAGGTTTGGACCGTGTATTACCAGTATAGATCTAGCGAACATGCTTAACCAGTTTTTTGAAGGTTTTATATTGTAAATTAGTGTCACTCATCATTGCAAGTTTGCCGAAGTTAGCAGGTTTTGTCCAGTAACTTTAGTGAATTTAAACGAAATTAGCTAGCACTCATAATTTAAGTAGTTGATATTACTAACCTAAGCTTGGCTATGTAATTAAGGTGTTATGGTGTAATTAAAGGGCGTAGCGCAGATGCTAATAGGCTTTTATTGATGCGGCCGAAGTAGGTGTTAGCAACTGTTCCGTTCTGATTAATGATAACGGTATAAGGTAATACACCTTTATCATTACCTAGATTAGCTGCAAGTACCATACCATCGTCTTCTGCCGCGAATAAGGGATAGCTTACCGGCGTTGCTATCGAAAGCTCTTTTACGAGTGCTAATTCATCTACAGCCACGCCAAGTACTATTACATTTTTATTTTTATATTCTGTGTATAACTCAGAGAGCTCTGGCATCTCTTCACGGCAAGGTGGACACCAAGTCGCCCAAAAATTCAACACGATTATTTTGCCTTTATACTGGCTTAGATCTTGTTTTATACCATCTGGATTAGGGAGTTTACTAGCAAATATTGATAGTGTAGGAAGCTTACTATCAGCAGTAGCGGAGTTTTTTAACGTAGTATTTGGGCTTAAAACATAGTAGTAAATTGCAAAACCGAGCGCTAGTATAATAGTTAAGTAGCTGAGATTAGAAAGGATTTTTTTTAGCATATTTGATGATTACTTTGATTAACACTGAGTAGTGGTTTCTTGTTGATTTTGTGGTGTGATAATACAGCTATCACGTCTAGCTAACGTAATGCTAAAACGCTCAGCATCTTGAAAGCCTATGGTTTTTAGCGTGGTCATTTCTTTGCCATTACTATTAAAAAATGCAATACCAGGCGGGCCAAACAAGCCAAAGCGTTTTAGGAGTGCTTTATCTTCAGCAGAATTTGCAGTGACATCTACTTGCAATAGCATAGTGTTTTTAAGCTGTTGTTGTACTTTAGCGCTACTAAACGTCAATTGCTCCAGCTCTTTGCAAGCCACACACCAGTCAGCATAAAAGTCCAGCATCACAGGTTGATTGGTTGTAGCTAACTTCCTCTCTAACTCAGTAATATTTGCAACGCGGGTAAAGTTTAGAGGCGAAAGACTTTTTGATTGGCTCGCACTACTCATAGTAAAGTTACTTAGTGGGTTTAAGGCAGATTTTGCGCCTGAAAGTGAACCTATGAGTAAAGCTACCCCAAATATTAATAAAATAACAGCAACTCCCTTCCATAGCTTATCAAAGTTATTAGCATGTGCTGGCAAGCTATCTAGCGCGCGGTGATAAACCGCAGTGACTATCAATAAAATTGCCCATAACCCTAATTGAATACTTACGGGAATAACAGGAGAAATAAGCCAGATAGCCATACCTAACATCAGTACGCCAAAAAAGTTACGTACTGCATTCATCCAGTCACCAGTTTTAGGTAGTAAGCTACCTGCAGATGCTCCTATTAGTAATAAAGGCACACCCATGCCAATAGCGAGCGCAAATAGGCCAACACCACCTAAAAATACGTTGTGTGTTTGGCCAATATAAATCAGTGCGCCTGCTAGTGGCGCTGCTACACATGGGCTAACAATTAACGCTGAAAGTGCGCCCATGATGAATACGCCAAAAAAGTGCCCGCCTTTAAGCTTGTTACTTGTGTTAAGCATTTTATCTTCAAAGCTTTGCGGAAGTTTTAGCTCATAAAACCCAAACATTGAAAAAGCTAATAATATGAATATCAAGGCGCTTGTACTAAGTACCCAGGCATTTTGCAGTGACTGGCTAAGTAGATTTCCAGATAAGCCTGCTGCTATTCCAGCCAAGGTGTAACTTAATGCCATGCCAAGTACATAAGCCACGGATAAGCCAAATGCATGTAATTTTGAAGGCTTAACTAGCTGACTTTGACTACCTACAATAATACTAGATAGAATTGGAATCATCGGCAGCATACAAGGTGTAAGTGAAAGCAGTAGCCCTGCGATAAAAAAGCCCACAATAACTAGCCATAAATTACCAGACTTCAGTATTTTTGTAGTGTTATCTGTTTCGTTATCATTCGCAATAATAGTTTTTTTGGGGGTATTAACGATATTTTTTACTGTAACTAAATCTACATTAAATGTTTTGTTTATAGGCGCGTAGCATAAGCCCTTTTCACTACAGCCTTGGTATGTCACAGTAATCTTAATAGCATTATTTTTTATATTAGCCAGATTGATTTTGGCGCTAAAATCATGGTGATAAACCTCCATTTTGCCAAAGTTTTTATCGTACTTAATCTCAGCAATCGGGAGCTCAACATTAGCAATCTCTGCAGAGGTTTCCGGCAGTACAAATTTGATGCGTTCTTTGTAAAGATAATAGCCAGGCACTACAGAAAAATTGGCTAGAATACTCTGCGCGTCTTTAGCGGATAAATTTAACTGAAAGGCAGCTTCAGGCGATAAAAAAGTTTCTTCACTACTTGTTTCAATGAGTGAGTTTGTAAAGGTGCTGAGCTTATTTTCAGCAGCATAGACATTAGGTAAAGCTACAAGGATGGCAATAAAGCATAGAGCCAAATGTTTAAGAAATACTGAATGTTTAAAAAATAAAGGTTTCACTATTATATTCACTAATGTTTTTAAAATGATGGGGCTTTAATGCTGGAAGGCTACGCATTTCGTAATTAAAATTAAGCTATCTTGTATTTTAATTGCTCAGACTCCATTACATAGAGAGTAAATGAACATCATACGTTCAAAATTACTTGTAATCCATAAAGGATAATATACCAATGCGTTTAATATTTATACTGGCCTTACTTGCTTTTCCGATTGCGGAAATCTGGACTTTAATCAGTCTGTTCCAACAATATGGTTGGTGGGTATTATTATACTTAGTTACCATGATTTTGCTTGGCTTACAACTTATTCGTGATGAAAAGCTATTATTTTCAGGTCGGATGAGGCAAAGTCTTAGTCAAGATGTTAACCCAATGAAAGCGATGTTTAGCAGTGCGCGTAATATTACTGCTGGGATATTACTCATCATTCCAGGTGTGCTCACAGATGTGATTGCTGTAATACTATTGTTAATGCCTGCAGATAAAAACGCGATAAAATCGCATATGTCTAAGCAACAAGCTGCCAATGATGACGTCATAGAGGGTGAGTTTCACCGCGAAAATGAAGAGTAAAAAAGAGCCAATTATGAGTTATCAAATCACTATAGAATCTAGTCAGCATACATACACCGCAAAAGCATCAGAAACTGTGCTTGAGTCAGCTATAAGTGCAGGGGTGAATATTCCATATGGTTGCCGCAATGGTACCTGTGGTAGTTGCAAGGGCAGTATTATTTCAGGCGAAGTGGATTATGGTGACTATGCGTCAAGCGCGTTAAGTGATGCAGAAAAAGCAGCAGGTAAAGCATTATTTTGCTGTGCATATCCGCTATCAAACTTAACCATAGAGTGCCGGGAAATTCATGCTGACATGATTCAACCACGTATTCTGCCTGCGCGCGTGGAGCGTAAAGAGCAGCTTTCACACGATGTGATGGCTCTGTTCTTAAAGTTACCGAGTACTGAGCATCTCAAATTTATGGCAGGACAGTATATCGAGTTTTTACTTAAAGATGGTAAACGTCGAGCTTTCTCTCTTGCTAATGCACCACATGTAGATAATCTATTAGAGCTACATTTGCGTTTGATTCCAGGCGGACAGTTTACCGAATACGTATTTAACGCGATGCCAGATAAAGCCATTTTACGCATAGAAGCGCCATTTGGTAGCTTTTTCCTGAGAGAATACTCTGACAAGCCTATCATCATGGTTGCGGGCGGTACCGGCTTTGCACCGATCAAAGGTATTATTGAACACATGTTGCATAAAAATATAAATCGCCCAGTGATTTTATATTGGGGTGCGCATAGTTTAAAAGATCTTTATATGCCAGCATTGCCAGAGGCATGGGCGGATGAGTATCCGCATATTAAGTTCATTCCAGTATTATCTGATGCTATCGCAGAAGACAACTGGCAAGGTCGCACAGGTTATGTGCACCAAGCAGTGTTGGATGACTTTGCTAAAACAGGGTTAGCTGATTATGAGGTATATTGTTGTGGTGCGCCTGCTATGGTGGAGGTTGCCCATGCCAGCTTTGTAGAAGCAGGTTTGCCCGAAGACGAGTTTTTTTCAGATGCATTCAACTATGCAAAACCAACGCCTAAAGTAATTGCTGCCTAAATTGAGATTTGTAACATGTGACACAATTAAGGCATGCTACTAGATCTAGTTGTTAGCTAGTATAGTCGGTTTAAAGTATAACTGATGTATGATTTAACTAGCCAACGGTTGTTAGAGCGGACTTTCTAAATCTGACGCTGGTGAGGTACTGATATGAGTAATTTATCTAATCTAAAAGGATTTTTATTTGATTTAGATGGTGTGCTTTACACAGGTTCAAATGCGGTTGAAGGTGCAGTAGAAGCAATCGAAAAACTGCGCGCGAGTTATATATGTCGTTTTGTTACCAACACTAGTACTCTATCCCTTGCATCACTCCAGAAAAAAATTAATGCATTAGGTTTTGCAATCCCTACAAATGAAATTATAAGCGCACCGCAAGCCACATTACTTTATTTGCAAAGTCAACAAAATCCAGCTTGTCGTTTATTGTTAGCTGAGGATGTAAAACGGGACTTTGCAGAGTTCAATCAAACTATGACTACTGCAAATTACATTGTCATTGGTGATATAGGCAGTTCGTGGTCTTACACGCTTTTAAATCAGGTGTTTAACGATTTGATGCAAGGCGCAAAACTTATCGCTATCCATAAAAATAAGTTTTGGCAGACAGAATATGGCCTACAGATGGATATTGGTGGTTTTGTTGGGGCGCTAGAGTACGCGAGTGGGGTGAAAGCCATGATTATAGGTAAGCCTTCTGCCGATTTTTTTCAAATAGCGCTAGATGATATGGGTCTTAAATCCTCTGAAGTAGCGATGATAGGCGATGATATTGACGTAGATGTTGATGGAAGCCAACAAATTGGCCTAACAGGAGTATTGGTGAAAACAGGAAAGTATCGCCAAAGCTATGCCGAAGCTTCTCAGGTAAAGCCAGATTTACTGATAGATTCGATTGCCGATTTACCTAAACTATTCGGGCTATAACACGCTGTTTGGCTAGGTATGTTTAAAAAATTTTCTATTACTTAAATAGAAAGCCTTGTTTATTTTTTTCTAAAGCTAGTGCAGCCAGTAATTTTTCACGGTCGGCGTTTTGAATTAAATCATGCGCATTCATAATGGCAGTTTCAGCACTTTCAAAATCACCTTCTGCGAGGGCATGCATGCCTTCAAGTAACCAATCGTTACTGGCTTTAAGGCGTTGTGCTTCCTGTTTGTTGCGTCTATTGGCGGGTAAGAATCGTAAAAAATGTACAAATCTTAAAAAGTAATGCAGTAGTAAAAAGCCTAATACAATCAAAATCAAGAGAAAATTAAATGAAAACTGTAGCCGATAGGGTGGTCGCACAATCAACACATAGCCTTGATTGTTACTGGCTAGCCATACCACAGCTATTAACAGTAAGGCCATGAGTAACCACCAAAGTATTTTGCGTTTTATCATGATTGATTGTTGATTTAATCTGTTTTTTCTAGGCTGAGTTTGTAACGATTAACTGCTGCTATGCTTTCAGTCAATTGTGGTAGCTGGATATCTATGCTGTTGGCAGATAGTTTCTTTAATTGCTTGAACGCTTGTATAGCGTTTGGATGTTTAGCATCAAAATATTGATTAATCCATGTTGTAACGGTTGCTAAATCCGCTTTATAGCTAGCTTCGTCATGCTGTAATAAAGCAACTCTGGCTGTGAGCAATCGTAACTTTAGGTTCTCGCGCAGATAAAACACATGATCTGTTGATAGTAATGGAGGCTCGGGTTTATCAATGCGCTCTACCGTGACTAAATTTTTTATATCATTCCAGATAGAGTAAGCGGCTTTTTGCAGAGGACTTAAGTGCGTGATATTAGCCGCACTTTGTTGAGTAGCTTTAGCATTGAATGTAGGCTGGCGTTCACTGATTAGCGGTATGGTCGTGCATAGGTCGGCTAAAATATCTAGCTGAGCACTCATACCAACTACATCTACTTGGGGTAGTTTTCGCAGATTTTCGATTTCAATAGCGAGCGTTTCTCGCAATTGATTTGCACGTGGTAAATTGAGCGGCTCCAAGCGCTTATCTGCGGCTTGTAAAGCTAATAAAGCGGTTTTTACATTGCCTACAAGCTTTAATTGTTGGTTGGCAATAGTTAGTAACTGCTCAACTTCAGCAACGGCTGTGGCTTCGCGATTCTCAGCAAGTTGATCATAAAGTGTTTGTAATATATCTTGCTGATCGTGTGACTCCTCTAATTTTTGCTCCAAAATCACCGTGCGTGCATTGGCTTCAGTGCTCCGCTCTTCTGCTTGTTTAGCCAGCGCCAAGCTTTGTTGGTTATTGGCTTGGTAAACCTCAAGCTTTTGACTGAGTGACTTTTCTACTTCGTTAAATCGATGACGCGTATTCAACCATTGCCAAGCTAGTGTAAGTAAAGCGATTACAACAAGTATTAACGCGGTATTAGAGAGGAGTGAGGGCTTACGCCTATCTGAAGTTGGTGTGTTTGAAGTGTCAGCCATTTTAGTAATCACTTGTTTAATTTACTTATTGAGATAAACCAGTTTTGATAAACACTTAATCATCGCATCATCTCCAGGTACGTCAGTCACTAATACTTTAAAACCGAGCTGTAATGGTAATTCAGCAATTCTGGCATGATTAACGCATAGCGTGACATGACGCAGCCATTCAGACTCGCTAGCTAACCCTAGCAAGTTGCGCATGGCTTCACTGCTAGTCACGATGACAGCATTCAGATGACCTTGTTGCCACTTATTACTTAGAGGTTGTGTGTCCGCTTGTGGGTTAACTCGATGGTAACTTTCTGCAAAAGTGACATTTGCGCCGCGAGATTTAAGCGTATCTGCCAATACCTCTCGCCCGCCAACACCGCGAAAGATGATAATGTTTTTATTCTTAACGTCTTGCATTTCAGCAAGTGCTAATAGGGTTTCACTGTCAAAACGAGTGTGTGGTATGAGTACTTGATGAATGCCATACAGACTGAGTTCTTTTGCCGTTTGGTGTCCAATAGCTGCAAATTTCAGATTTTCAGGTATACACCCAAATTTTTTAAGAATCCTTGGCAACGATTGATTAACCGCATTGGTACTGATGAAGATTGCCCAGTCAGCTCGCTCAAGATCAGTTATCACGTTTTCAAACTTATGATAGTCGTCTAGAGGTGAAATGGCGAGTAATGGAAATGAAATCGCATCACCACCATGGCGCTGAATCGCCTCACATAAGCTCTCTGCTTGATCAATAGGTCTGGTGACCGCTACATGCAAACCTTTTAGTAAGTAATCTGCCATCATGAATAATGGACCGCTTTTGTTAATTACTTATGGCCATCAAGCGCAGAGAGAATATCATTAGCACCTTTTGCTAACAACTGGTGGGCTAATGTTCTACCCAAAGCATCTGCTTGATTTCTATTGCCGCTAGCTGTTTCTATTAGCATTTGTTTGCCATCTATACTCGCTACAAAGCCAGTAATGTGAATGTCTTCACCGTTACATGTCGCATAAGCGCCAAGTGGTACGGTACAGCTTCCCGCAAGGGCGCGACTCATGGCGCGTTCTGCCTCTACACACACTTGCGTATCTGGGTGATTTAACGGAGCTAAAACAGCGAGTAAATCAGGACGATTGGCATTGATTTCAATGCCTAAAGCCCCTTGACCAACCGCAGGAATACTCAGTTCAGGAGCAATTACATTACGAATTCTGGCTTTAAGCCCTAAACGAATTAAACCAGCAGCTGCGAGGATAATGGCTGCATATTGACCTTCATCCAGCTTACGAAGGCGCGTTTGCAAATTACCGCGCAAAGATTTGATTCTTAAGTGTGGTAAACGCGCCTGCAGCTGACTTTGACGGCGTAGGCTGGAAGTACCAACAATACTACCTTCAGGCAGCTCTTCAAGTGAGTCAAAATTATTTGAAACAAAGGCATCACGCGGATCTTCACGTTCGCCAGTCGCGGCCATCATAAAGCCATCTGGCAGGTTCATCGGTACATCTTTCATGCTATGAACAGCTAAGTCGGCACGGCCATCTTCCAATGCAGTTTCTAACTCTTTTACAAATAAACCTTTACCGCCAACTTTTGCTAAAGGCGTATCTAAAATTTGATCGCCAGTGGTGGTCATGCCTAAAATTTCTACAATAGTGGTAGGATAAAGTGCCTGCAAACGGCTTTGAATATGCAGTGCTTGCCACATTGCTAATGGGCTTTCACGTGAGGCAATTACAAGTTTGCTTGGTGTTTGAGTTGAAGTAGGGTTAGCAGTGTTCATAAGCTTAATATAGGCTATTTAATCGGTAGGTTTTATTCTAGCACAAGCGGCGATTTCGCTTTAATTTGCACGGATAAGGTGCTGCTGCCGACGGCTGACGGCAATCGTTTCATCGGTATTCTTTAACAAGGCGACCCAGTGTTTTTCACTACTTTTGTTACCATCTTCATCAAACTCTTGATGACGTTTTTCATAACCCAGAATATAGGCCCTTGCCACTAGGCAGTTGCGATGTAGGCGAATAAAGATATGTTGAAACTCTTGCTCTAAATTGTTAAGTGACTCTTCGAGAAGGTATTCTTTTTCTGCGGTACGCACGGTAATATATTTAAGTTCAGCACGTAAGTAAATCACATCAGCAATCGGAATCAATAAAATTCGCCCACGCTCAGAAATGCTGAAGTGCGTCTTTTGAGGGTTTAATGGCGCGATTGCTTCAAGTTGACCGGATAATAAGGCGCGCGCTTTTTGTATGGCAGTTTGTAGCCGCTCCAAACGAATTGGCTTTAATAAATAATCTACGGCGTTCATATCAAAAGCCTGTATAGCGTAACTATCAAAGGCTGTGGTAAATATAATGGCTGGTGGTTTAGCCATTTTTTGCAGGTGCTGTGCAGCCTCAATACCATCTACACCGGGCATACGAATATCCAACAAAACAATGTCAGGCTGATGTGTGTTAGCTAAACTGAGGGCTTCTTGTCCATTTTTAGCCTGTGCAACAATTTTAACGTGGCTCATGTCGCGCAAAAGCTCATGTAATCGGTTACGAGCCGGTGCTTCGTCATCTGCAATCAGTATGCTTAAGGCGCTAGTCATTTGGTTGTATGCGGTAAAGTAATATGAACCTGATACTCACCATTTGATTGGCTACTTCTTAATGATGCTTCGAGGTCGAAATGCAAAGTTAAACGCTCTTTTATATTCTTAAGTGCCATTTGGTTACCAATATGTCTAGTGTTTTTGATACTGTAAGGATTACTGAGTACCAAGTGAACTTCATTGCGTTTAGTGTAGATTTGAATAGTAATTTTGCCACCAATGGCTAATGGCTCTATGCCGTGATAGACTGCATTTTCAATAAGTGGTTGCAATAATAATGGCGGTATAAGGGCATCTGGTGGCATATCACTCACTTTCCATTCAATGACAAGTCGCTCTTCCAGGCGTAGCTTTTCTAAGGCTAAATATTGTCTACATAAGGCGATTTCCTGTGCTAAAGGGACTAAATCACGATTATCTGCCATCAGCACACGAAATAAATCCGCCATATCTTCCAGCGCAGTTTCCGCACGCTTTGGCTGGCTGCGAATTAGTGACAACACCGCGTTAATACAATTAAACAAAAAGTGAGGACGAATACGCGCTTGCAAGGCTTGTAGCCTTGCTTCATCAATAGCAGGTGAGTAAGCACGCTCTTGAAGATTAAAGTAATACAAAGTGGTGGCACATAGAACAAATGCATAAAAAAGCGTACGCTTAATCGATAGTAGGCTGTCAAATATCAAGGCTTGCGTCAGTAGCCAATGTAAGCCAAAACAAACAAATAAAATAATACCAAAGACAGTGATTATGCCGTGCCAATAACGAAGCTTTTTGAGTAGTGGGTAACTTGCGTATAGTATTAATAAGTTCAATAACAACATGGGTTGGGCAATTGCTGAGATGTTTGTCACAAGTGTTACAAACTCAGCAGTATTCGTGCTTAAAACTATCGCAATAAGTGCTAATAGTGCATTAGTGATTATTAAAATACGTAGCGCTACGCCTAAGTTACGTAAGTTTGGAAGGCGGTTACTTTTTCTCATGGCATGGTTTGTGCATGTAAAGTTTAACTATTTGGTTTTTTTGAGCATTAGTTAAATCGTAATTTTTGTAATATGCATTATACTAATCACATAAGTGTATTATTATTAAGCAATAATTGATATAAAAAGTCATAGTACTGCCTTAATGAGTGGTGTGATAAGCCTGATCAAAAATTTAATCCTAAGTATTAAAGTAGATATTAAAGTCGTACGATAAGAAAGAAAAACGTGACAAAAAAGACAAGCGCATTAAATAACAAAAATACTAGTTGGTCGGGAAGATTTAACGAACCTGTTGCTGAGTTAGTTAAAAAATATACAGCTTCTGTTAGCTTTGATCAACGCTTAGCAGCGTTTGATATTCAAGGCTCCATTGCCCATGCTCAAATGTTAGGTGCACAAAAAATTATAAGCTTGGATGATGTTAAATCAATCGAAGCAGGTTTAGCTGAGATCTTGCAGGAAATCGAGAGCGACCAATTTGAATGGTTGTTAGATCTAGAGGACGTACATTTAAATATAGAAAAGCGCTTAACCGATAAAATTGGTGATGCAGGTAAGCGCTTACATACTGGAAGAAGCCGTAACGACCAGGTGGCAACTGACATCAGACTGTGGTTAAGAGCAACCGTAGATGATGTCATTGCAGGTTTAAAAAGCTTACAAAAGAGTTTATTAAATTTAGCGGAAGCGCATTTTGATACGGTAATGCCAGGTTTTACACATCTACAAGTAGCGCAACCAGTGACATTTGGCCATCATTTAATGGCTTACGTCGAGATGCTTGCGCGTGATATAGGACGTTTTGCAGATTGTAGAAAGCGTATCAATAAACTACCTTTGGGTGCTGCGGCATTAGCGGGCACAAGTTACCAGATTGATAGGGAGTTGGTTGCAAAAAAACTAGGCTTCGATGGCGTTTGTGAAAACTCACTAGATGCGGTTTCTGACCGTGATTTTGCCATTGAGTTTACCTTTGCTGCTTCATTAGTCATGACGCATTTATCACGTTTATCCGAAGAGCTGATTTTGTGGAGCTCACCAAGATTCGCTTTTATTGATATTGCTGATAGATTTTGCACAGGCTCATCCATCATGCCACAAAAAAAGAACCCAGACGTACCGGAGCTGGTGCGTGGTAAAACAGGTAGAGTTTACGGGCATTTAACCGCATTATTAACCTTGATGAAAGGTCAACCACTAGCCTATAACAAAGATAACCAAGAAGACAAAGAGCCGTTATTTGATACGGCTGACACCTTATTAGCTAGCTTGCAAATTTACGCAGACATGCTGCGCCTACCTGAGATAGAAAACGGCGTGGTTATTAAAAAAGGCTTTATAGTTAATAAAGACAATATGCGTCAAGCAGCGTTTGAAGGTTATGCGACGGCTACAGATTTAGCTGACTATTTAGTTAAAAAGGGCATGCCGTTTAGAGATGCGCATGAAGTTGTTGCCTTAGCAGTACGTTATGCAGTAGACAAAAAGGTAGATTTAAGCGATCTACCACTTGCAACTTTACAAGAGTTTGCAATGGAGATTAGTGAGGATGTTTATGCGGTACTAACTTTAGAGGGTTCATTAAGCAGCCGTAACCATATTGGTGGCACTGCACCTATGCAGGTTAAAGCAGCCATTGCTCGCGCTAGAAAGTCAATGAGTTAAAAATTATAAAATAAGGGTGTGAATTGAATTTTAGCGAAAATTTTTTTAAAAAATCTATCATAGCGTTGGCCATGCTAATGGCCATGCATGCTAATTTTTCGCTAGCACAAGACCCATCTCAAGACGTATCTACAGAGCAAATTAACACGTTAGAACTAGGTGAGCACGAATCAAAGACGATAACTTGGCCATTGTTACCTGGTGAAAATGTGCAAAGCTTGTCATCCTTGTTTTATCCTAAGAATAGGAGAATGCAGCGTTTATTTGTTCAGAGAACGCTAGACTTAAACCAAGACACTCTCCCCAATCTGAACGCATATACAACGACCAACCAGACTAGCTTGATCGTGATACCCAATATTAAATATTTGGCAAAGTATGGTTCCAAAGTTAGGCGTACATCTACAAAAGTAGTGCATCACAAAGCGTTAGCAACTCAACCAGAACCACAGATAAGCCACGACTTGGGAAATGTTAATCAATTTATATTAACTACTAAAGTACAGGTCAAGTACGAGGACTTGGTGAAAAGAAATGAGCAGTTCGAGCAGGACTTAGCGAGGCTGAATGTAAAGTTAGCCCATTTGCAAGAAGCAGTGGAGCTACTTAAGGTTGTGGTTAAGCGTGAGCAAAGCTTATCTGCGACACCTCAAATCTCAAACGTATTACCAACACCAATAAGCTCAGAATCAGTAGTTTCTGCTGCCTCCCCTGTTACTGCTACAAGCGTATCAGAATTAGTACAGCCTAAAGTCATACCGCGTGCTGTGGTATCGCCACCTACTCAAACAACCGCTAGTACAACGATAATACCAATGACAGGGCAAGAGTCTTTTACCTCTCGATATGGTTTGCAAACACTTCTTGCCTTACTTGTTTTAGGTTCAATATTTTCTACTTATCTATATAAGCGTAGACAAACAGACGCTTTTAAAAATTCTACAGTGGATAAGCTTGAGCCTATGGATAAAAAAGAATTCGTAGTCACTATTGATGATGTTAATGATGATGTTAAAAAACCTACTGTTATAGCAGGCTCCTCACTCACTTCTAGTGAGTTTTCGGGCAGTATTACAGATAGTGATTTAGACGTTATCATATCTTTGAAAAACAAAGAGGAGAGTGATTTAGTACTGGAGCAAGCTAGAATTTACGTCAATATTGACCGTGAAAAAGAAGCGATTCTGATATTGAAAGCGCAAATTCAGTCTGCACCCAAGGCATCACTAGATCATTGGCTAGCATTGTTAGATATCTACAGAAAAACCAATGAAAAAGAGGAGTTTTTAGAAAGTGCACACCAGTTACATCAAACCTTTAATGTGATTCAGCCAACTTGGGACAACTTACCACTACCGATGGTTATTGCAACCAGCTTACTAGAGTTTCCGCATATTATTGAGCCTTTAGTGAAGCTTTGGGGTGAGTGTGATAAGGATTTAGAAAAACTAGTAGAAGCAAAGGTTTATTTAGATACACTATTAACAGATAATCGTGACAGTGAGCGTAGTGGGTTTGGTTTGGAAGTGTTATTGGAAATCAAGTTATTACGAGATATTTTGGATTTACGCGACAAATTTTCTAATCAAGCGTAAGCCCTAACTTAAATTTTAATCAAGGCAGAAACAGCTCTAAAAGCTCATTTAGAAAGCGCTGTCCTAATAAAGTAGGCCGCATATTTTCAGACTCTATGGTTAGCAACCCTTTACCTTGCGCGGTTTTAATTGATGTTTCTAACGCTTGAATATTTAAACCTGTGCGTTGCTGATATAAATCCACAGGCACGCCATTAATCAGGCGTAGCGCATTCATCATAAACTCAAAACCAAGCTCATCTTGCGGTATTAGCCACTCACGTTCTACAGCTTTACCTAGTAAAGACTGCTCCATATAAACTTTGGGATGCTTGTAGCGAACTTCACGGCTAATTTTATCGTGATAACTGAGCTTGCTGTGCGCACCCGCACCTATACCTAAGTAGTCGCCAAACTGCCAGTAATTAAGATTATGTTTGGCCTGCTTACCTTTTTTTGCAAAAGCGGACGTTTCGTAATGTTCATAACCATTCTCAGCTAATAGTGCCTCAATCGAGATTTGCATATCGCTACTAGTGTCATCATCTGGCAGACTTGGGGGTGTGCGATAAAACGGTGTATTTGGTTCTAAAGTTAGGTGGTAGAAAGATAAATGAGTAGGGCTTAAGCGCACTGCAGTTTGCGCGTCCTGCATGGCGTCTGCTAGGCTTTGGTTGGGTAAGCCATACATCATGTCGCAATTAACCTGCTCAAAGGTTTTCATTGCAAGCTCAACGGCGGCAAAAGCTTGTTCACTATCGTGAATTCGCCCTAAAACTTTTAAATAATCGCTATTAAAACTTTGTATGCCTAGTGACAGCCGATTCACTCCAGCTTGCCTGTAACCGACAAAGTTGGCAGCATCTACAGTGCCCGGGTTAGCTTCTAAGGTAATCTCAGCATCAAACTCTAGCGGTGTAAGCATGCGCACATGGCTCAGAATGCGGTCTATTGCTTCAGCAGAAAATAGACTAGGTGTACCGCCGCCAAAGAAAACACTTTTGATTTTTCGCCCCCACACTTTAGGTGTGGCAAGTTCTAAATCGGCAATTAAGGCGTCAACATAGGTGCTTTCTGGAATCTTACCATCTTGATGTCGACTTTCATGTGAATTAAAGTCGCAATAAGGACATTTTTTAACGCACCAAGGAATGTGAATATATAGGGATAGCGGTGGTGGGTTGGTTAGACCAGATAATGTTGCCTCGCCTGCTAGTGGGGCAATGGTGTTAATTGGCTTTGAATCAAACGATGCCGCAGGTTTTATTTCAATGATTTTTTTGATAAGGATTCACCAGCATATCCACAAGACGATGTAATGCTTCGCGCATCTGCTCTTCAGAGACTTCCATTAATAAGCCATCTTCAAACGCATCTTGGACAATTTGTTTAATTTCATCAAAGTTTTCAGTCATGACTTTGACTTTTTCTGTGCATGCAACCACACTATCGTCGTCACGCACCCATTTTGGCCATGCTACTTTTGTAGGTTTGCTCATGTGCTTAGCCGCTCTATTTTCTGCAATAACTTTGTCATCGCGTGTCCACGATGACTAATGCGGCTTTTAATCTCCATCGATAATTCGGCTACAGTTTTACCTGTTTTGGCGTCTAAAAATAAGGGATCGTAACCAAAGCCATCATTGCCGCGATACTCGCTTAATATTTCACCTATCCATTGGCCTTCTGCAATGATAGGTTCGGGGTCATGCTCGTGGCGCACTAGCACCATCACGCAGTAAAAATGCGCATGGCGATTTTTTTCACCTGCAAGAACTTCTAGCAACTTCCGGTTATTGGCTTCATCAGACTTGGGCTCACCTGCATACCTAGCAGAAAGTACACCTGGTGCACCTTGCAACGCATCTACACATAAGCCGGAGTCATCTGCCAGCGCCGGCAAACCGGAGTGTTTACTAGCATGGCGTGCTTTGGCAAGTGCATTTTCGATGAAGGTACAAAATGGCTCTTCGCACTCAGATATGTTAAGCATACTTTGTGGGATGATTTCAATGTGTAGTGGTGCAAGGATGTGCTCAATTTCGCGCAACTTACCCTTATTACCTGATGCGATAACAAGCTTGCTAAACACTTAAGGCCTCACTTTGTTTGATGATGAGTTGATTAATGCCATGTGCAGCTAAATCTAGCATAGCACTCATGGCATCACGGCTAAATGGCTCGCCTTCTGCCGTGCCTTGAATTTCTACAAAACCACCATCTGTAGTCATGACGACATTCATATCGGTGTCACAGTCTGAATCTTCAATATAATCTAAATCAAGCACGGGTGTGCCTTTGTAAATCCCCACTGAAATTGCGGCTACACCCTGTTTTAATGGGCTTTCAGTGAGTTTGCCGTTTTTTAATAAGGTTGAAATAGCATCATGCAAGGCCACATAAGCACCCGTAATACTGGCAGTACGTGTGCCACCGTCTGCCTGAATCACGTCGCAATCCATATGAATACTGCGTTCGCCTAGTTTCTCCAAATCAATGATGGCGCGTAATGAGCGACCAATTAAACGCTGAATCTCTTGTGTACGACCAGACTGTTTACCTTTTGCGGCTTCTCTGTCCATGCGGCTGCCTGTAGAACGTGGCAACATTCCGTACTCGGCAGTCACCCAACCTTGGCCCTTACCTTTTAAAAAGCTAGGTACTTTTTCTTCCACACTGGCTGTGCATAGCACGTGTGTGTCACCAAATTTTACTAATACTGAGCCTTCAGCATGCTTGGTGTAGTGGCGAATGATTTCGACGCTACGTAATTGGTCATTAGCACGTTGACTAGGTCTTGAATTGCTTGACTGCATACATCTAAATCCTGATTAAACTTTTGAGATAGGTATTATACGTTTAGTTTTAAATTCGTCTGGTTTTTAGTAAAGCACGCTGAATTTCCGCGATGGTATTTTCAATTTCATCATCACTAAAGTCGCCATCTAGTGCCGTGTCTTTCGAGTCAGGGTATGTTGTTGGGTTCATGATGGTGGTTGTAAGACCCATCGCCATAGAGATGGTTGAAACAGCAAGACCACTACTTTGTTTATCACCCCACTGTAAGCCGATGGCACTCATATTATCACCTTGCTCTTGGTTGGTATTCTCTGCAACATCTAATAGGGTGGTAATGCCATCAGTAATAGAGGGGCTATTGAGTATACGTTTAATTTGCTCGTCTGCTACTGCACCCCAAACACCGTCGGTACACAATAAGATGGTATCGCCCTCAACTAGTTCCTGTCGATCAGAAAGGTCTATTTTCGGAGGAACGTCACCCCCTAAGCAGCTATAAACTTTGTGTCGATATGGGTGCGTAGACATCTCACGTTTATTGATTATCCCTTTTGAATATAGAGATTGCACTATCGAATGGTCTTCAGTGCGGTAAAGTAGATGGCCATCTCTGAAGTGGTACAGGCGCGAATCTCCTACATGCGCACAATACAATACACCGCGCTGTACTACCGCAGCAACAATGGTGGTGCGTGGTGCCTCAATCAGCTCTCGCTCTTGCGTGAGTTGATCTATCATATCGTGAATCTGTTGCATATGATCAATTAAAAACTTAGCTGGACTAGAAAGCATCGGCACTGCCAAGCGCTGAAAAGCGTCTGTCATGGTGGTTACGGCTAACTGGGCGGCGATTTCACCATGGCGATGACCACCCATGCCATCAGCGACCACGAGCAATAGTGCATCTTTGCTATACGAGTAAGCCAATCTGTCTTGGTTATATTGCCGTGGCCCTTGCCGGCTATTCTGAAAAATAGTAAATTTCATAATGGTTAATGAACGTTAAATAATTGTTGTATGTATAGCAGCCACTTTTTAGAGAGGTGTTTTTTTTATCAAAATTGGTTTATTGAGCGCAAGCACAATTTTGTTGACTAAACTAGATTTTTTCTTGGATAGTGGCCTAGACTCAAGTAAAGCTTTCTGCAGTGAAAATACACTTTGTGGCCGCTCAAGATAATCTAGACTTAGGCAGCTATCAATAATTTCAAGTAAGCTTTGCGAGTAGCCGTCTTTACCTAACTTGACTGCGGGAACGAGCAAGTCATTTAGGATACGCTGATTGGCAGCAGGTGGTGAAGTACGTGTTAAGCACGAGTACATGGTTGCACCTATGCTGTAAATGTCGCTCCAAGGTCCAAGCAACTTTCTGTCATAATATTGCTCAGGCGAGGCAAACCCAGGTGTATAGCTAGGTGAGAACTTCGTTAAACCCTCACTTAAAGCTAGTCTTGCTGAGCCAAAATCTAGTAGTACAGGCGAGCCGTCCAGCCGAATGTAAATATTAGCTGGTTTAATATCTAAGTGTAAAAGTTTATGAGTGTGTACTTCTCTTAAACCATTGGAGAGTTCGCCAAAAACGCGCCTGATAAATTGTTCAGAAGCTAACTCTTGCTGTCCTAGGATATATTCTTGCAATGATTTTCCACGTTCATATTGCATCACCATGTAAACGGTTTCATTGGCGCGAAAAAAATTAAGGACTCGAACGATATTTTTGTGATCAATTTTAGCGAGCGATAAACCCTCATCAAAAAAACATTTTAGACCGCGCCTGAATAAAGCTACATCATCAGCATTAGGTTGAACTGTAGCACTATCGGTGCGCAAGGCGATAGAGGTAGGTAAGTATTCTTTGATGGCTACCGTGTTTTTATCTTTATCACGTGCCAAGTAGACAAAGCTAAAGCCACCAGAGCTCAAGACTTTTCTAATTTCGTAATCTTGTAACTGGTAGCCAGTAGGTAATGCTAAGTTTTCTGTAGATGACACTAGATATTTTTCTATTTACTTGTTTTATTAAGGGTAAATTAATTTAAATAATGCATTCAGACTTAGAATATACCAGCAATATAACGCGTAATTGACTGTACTTAAAGTTATTTATGAAGTTAATTAATAGTTTATTTTGGCATTTATCGGCTTGTATTTGATAACATGCTGTTAATTTATTAGTTTAAGCTCAGTAAGCTTCAGGAATTTTCATTATGACTTTTAGTATGACGGGCTACGCAGCTCTTGAGCAGTCGATCGATCAATCTATAGGTAATGCAACTTTAATACTGGAGCTGCGTGCGGTAAACAGTCGTTATTTAGATTTACATTTTAAACTTGATGAAAATTTAAGAGGCTTTGAGTCAGCTATTCGTGAGCTAATTAGTGCAAAATTAAGTCGTGGTAAGGTTGAATGCAAAGTTAATTTAATTCAACGTACTCAAGCCGGACATACAACACAGTTGGATGATGCTTTAATGCAGCAATTGGCTGTGATGCAAGTAAAAGCACAACAGTATTTTCCACAGAGTCGTCCGCTCAGTGTTGCAGATATTTTGCGCTGGCCAGGCGTGATGTTAAATGATGCTTTGAGTCAAGACTCACTACTAGACGATATAAAAAAACTGATACAAAAAGGTTTACAAGATCTCAATGCCTCCCGTGCTCGCGAAGGCGAAAAACTAAAAGCGCTAGTGCTAGATCGACTAAGCCAAATTGAGTCTTTAGTGGCCAAAGTCAAACCGCTATTACCTGCGTTGACTAGAGAATATCAAGCCAAACTTGAAAATAAGCTGCAAGAAAGTTTAAAAAATATCGACCAAGAACGCATAGCGCAAGAGTTGGTGATGTTTGCACAACGGATTGATGTTGATGAAGAGCTTACCAGATTAACTGCGCATATCTCTGAGGTAAAGCGGATTTTGAGTAATGATGCGCCTGCAGGAAAACGCCTAGACTTCTTGATGCAGGAGCTTAATCGTGAGGCGAATACCTTGGGCTCAAAATCTGTTTCAGTGCAAACTACGCAAGTATCCATGGAGCTGAAAGTGCTGATTGAGCAAATGCGTGAGCAAATACAAAATATTGAATAAGCAAAACAGATGATTCGGTTAATTTTAGAATAAAATACACGTATGACTACAGGTAATCTTTTTATAATCACTGCAGCTTCTGGTGCAGGCAAAACCAGTTTGATTAAAGCTTTGTTGGCTAAAGATGAGCATTTGAAACTTTCAATCTCGCACACCACGCGCCAGCCACGCCCTAGCGAGACGAATGGTGTTGATTATCATTTTGTGGATAATGCAACATTTTTGCGTATGCTTGGCGAGGCGCAGTTTTTAGAAAGTGCAGAGGTGCATGAAGCGCGTTATGGTACTTCGCAATCAGCTATAGAGGAGCCATTAACAGCCGGCTTTGATATTATTCTTGAAATTGACTGGCAAGGCGCCGAACAAGTACGACGCTTGTACCCACATGCGGTTAGTATTTTTGTACTACCGCCATCTATCGAGACACTAGAGCGCAGGCTAAACGGTAGAGGCCAAGATAGTGTAGAGGTCATTGCTAAGCGAGTGGCCGCAGCACGTACTGAAATGCGCCACGTAAGCGAGTTCGATTATGTTACAATCAACGATGATTTTGATGTTGCACTACAAGACATTACCGCAATCATTCGAGCACAACGGCTTGTAGGTTCAGTTCAGTTGCAACGTTACGCAAATTTAATTCAAGCACTTACATAAAATTTATGTTTAAAGTTGTCTAGGCTATTTTTATTTAAAAGCTTTACTTCACATTATTAATTTAGGAAACACCATCATGGCACGTATTACAGTAGATGATTGCTTAGACCAAATTCCAAATCGTTTTCAATTGACTTTAGTGGCTGCGTATCGCGCTCGTCAATTACATAATGGTGCAGAACCGTTGATTAATACACAAGGCTTACGCGACAAAACAACTGTATTAGCTTTGCGTGAAATCGCTGCTGGTAAAGTTGGCATAGAAATTTTAGCGCGTATTCATTCTTAATTTCTGATGTAATTTAGAATTTACTCTCTCGTTGCTTAGAAAAAGCTCAGTGAAAGTGGTATGCCAAAAACCGCAACAAATCAAAACGCGGAGTTACTCAAGCCTAGTTCAGCGCTAGCTTCAGCCCCTTTGCTGCCTGCGGACAGCGAAGATTCAGCACTTAGTTTACGTCTTAAAGAGTATTTAAAGCCAAAAGATATTGCCCAGGTTTGGGAGGCGTATCGCTACGCCTATCAAGCGCATGAGGGCGTGGTGCGCAAAACAGGTGAGCCTTATATCACGCACCCCGTTTCGGTTGCTTGTATTTTGGCTGACTTGCACTTAGATGTACCAACACTACTCGCAGCTTTATTGCATGATGTAGTAGAGGATACTAACATTTCCACCCACGATATTAAAGAAAAGTTTGGCCTGCAAGTGGCTGAATTAGTCGATGGCGTGACCAAGCTAGATAAAATTGAGTTTCAAAGTGCTAGCGTCGCGCAAGCGGAGAATTTTAGAAAAATGCTGCTCGCTATGTCGCAAGATGTTCGAGTGATTTTGGTAAAGCTGGCAGATCGTTTGCATAATATGCAAACTTTGGAAGCCATGCGGTTAGAAAAGCAAAAGCTTATCGCTGAAGAAACACTAGAAATTTATGCACCTATCGCTAATAGGCTTGGTTTAAATGATATATATCAATCACTTGAAGACTTAAGTTTTCAGTACCTGTATCCAATGCGATTTAGGGCTATTTCAAAAGCCATTCTAGCAGCGCGTGGTAATCGTAAAGAGGTCGTTAGCAAGATATTAGAATCCATTAAGCAGCAACTGATTACGTTGAATATTGAGGCAGAAGTTTCGGGTAGAGAAAAGCATCTTTACAGCATTTATAAGAAGATGTCGGGTAAAACTACGGCATTTTCGCAAATTTATGATATTTATGGTTTTAGAGTCGTTGTTAAAGATTTACCCAGTTGTTATCTGGCCTTAGGTGCTTTGCACGCTTTATATAAACCTATTCCAAGTAAATTCAAAGACTATATCGCGATTCCTAAAGCCAATGGTTATCAATCGTTGCATACTACCTTGTTTGGTCCATTTGGTACGCCTATCGAGGTTCAGATTCGCAGCACAGAAATGCACAATATTGCTGATGCGGGCGTAGCGGCGCATTGGCTATATAAAGCCAGCGATGCACAGTTAACTGCGTTACAACAGCAAACACACCAATGGTTACAGCGTTTATTAGAAATTCAAAGTGAAAGTGTGGACTCACTGGACTTTCTCGAGCATCTTAAAGTTGATCTATTTCCAGATGAGGTGTACGTATTTACGCCCAAAGGTAAGATTTTTGCTTTACCTAAGGGCGCAACCGCGGTTGATTTTGCCTATGCTGTGCACTCAGGAATTGGTAATAGTTGCGTGGCAGTGCGGATCAATCAAGAGTTAGCGCCACTACGTACTGAGTTACATAATGGCGATCACGTTGAAATTATCACTGGTTCGTTGGCTAAACCTAATCCTGCTTGGCTGAATTATGTAGTGACTGGCCGTGCACGCGCGCATATTCGACACTTCTTGAAATCACAGCAATCTACCGAATCGGCCCATCTTGGTGAGCGCATGCTGAACCAGGCTTTGCGCGCTTTGCATGTTGAGCCTAGCCAAGTCACTGAAGAGCATTGGCAAAAGTTGATACGTGATTATGGGCTGAAAAAGAAATCACAAATATTGACAGAGATCGGTTTAGGAAAACGCCAAAATGTCATGGTAGCGCACCAATTATTAGCGATGCTTGATGTGCCGGAGGTACCAGAAGAGGGCGCCATAGGTAAGTTTTTAGGAGGCAAATTCTTCGATAAGATTTTTGGTAAAACGGTTAAGCCATTAGATACCATTACTATACGTGGTTCAGAAGGTATGGCGGTACAATTTGCACAATGCTGCAGACCGATACCTGGCGATCCAATTCTAGGCTTTATTAATAAAGATAAAGGTTTAGTTGTACATACGCACGATTGTCCGGCGATACGTAAATTCCGTTTAGACCCAGATAAATGGCTAGATGTGGAGTGGGAGCCCGAAAGTAAGCGCCTGTATAAAACCAATTTGAACCTAACCGTGGCAAATCAGCCAGGCATGTTAGCAAAAATCGCTTCAGGAATTGCCGACGCAGGTTCTAACATTGATAACGTGAGTGTTGAAGAAGAAGATGGCAGCGCTTATGCAAATCTTTATTTCACGGTGCAAGTGAAAGATCGTATCCATTTAGCTGAGCTAATGCGTAGCTTACGCAAAATCCCAGATGTAGTACGCATTAACCGAACTAAAGGTAATGCTGCTGGCAATGGTGCAAAAAAATCCTCTCAATAATGCTTGATTTGTACAGCTATAGTTGTTGTGACAAATCTTTCTGAAATAAAAGCCTTTAGCAAGCCGCTAGTAGCCAATCTTAATAAGCTTGGTATCAATACCATTCAAACTTTATTATTACACCTACCTTTACGTTATATTGACGAAACGCATATGACTAGCGTGCGTGATTTACGAATTGGCGAACCATCGCAGGTTGAAGGCGAAATTGTTCATGCAGAAGTAAGCTATAAGCCGCGTAAAGCTTTAATAGCAAGGCTGGAAGATGCGAGTGGGCAACTTACTTTACGATTCCTACATTTTTACCCTAGCCAAATTGCCGCGCTTAAAGTAGGTAATAAATTGCGAGTTTATGGTGAGGTGCGCAGCGGTTTTTTCGGCTATGAGATGGTACATCCTACTTGTAAAGCTGTTGGCGAAAAAACCACAGTGGCTGAAACATTAACACCTGTTTACCCAACGGTAGCTGGATTAACACAGGGTAATTTACGTAAAGCGATTACCCTTGCATTAAATCAAAATGTCATGGATGAGACATTGCCAGTTAGTGTGTACCAGCCGTTTAAATTCCCAAGTTTTTCTGCAAGTCTAAAGGCTCTACACAATCCACCGCCAGATGCTGATTTACAGTGCTTAGAAGATAAAGCTACCCCAGAATGGCAACGCCTCGCCTTTGATGAATTACTTGCGCAGCAACTTTCTATGCGCAAACACTATGCGCGCCGTCGTAGCGTGGATGCGCCACAGTTTAAACAATCCAAACAGTTGGTTTCGGCTTTGCTTAAGAGTTTGCCATTTGCCTTAACGCAAGCCCAGCAAAAAGTAGCGGTAGAAATTCAGAGTGATTTAGCACAGCCACATCCGATGCAGCGTTTATTGCAGGGTGATGTAGGTAGCGGTAAAACCATCGTTGCATGTATGGCGGCATTGCAGAGTATAGAAAGCGGTTGGCAAGTGGCATTGATGGCGCCAACAGAAATTTTAGCAGAGCAACATTTTCACAAAATGATAGGCTGGCTCACGCCATTAAATATAAAAATGGCTTGGCTTACCGGCAGCCAATCTAAAAAAGACCGTGAAGCTGCGATGCAAATCATTGCTGATGGTAGTGCGCAGTTAGTGATAGGCACACATGCGCTGTTTCAGGAAGCCGTGCAGTTTAAAAAGCTAGGGTTAGCGATTATTGATGAGCAGCATCGCTTTGGTGTGCATCAACGTTTAGCTTTACGGCAAAAGGGTCAACCAGAACCACATCAGTTGATGATGACCGCTACGCCAATTCCACGCACTTTATCCATGAGTTACTATGCAGATTTAGATGTGTCGGTGATTGATGAGCTGCCACCGGGTCGCACGCCGATTGTTACTAAGCTGGTGTCGGATGTACGCCGAGATGAAATTCTCCAACGCGTGCGCGAAGCCTGTGCACAAGGCAATCAAGCCTATTGGGTATGCCCACTGATTGAAGAGTCTGAGGTTTTGCAGTTAGTAACAGCAAATGATACGTATGCATTAATGCAAAATGAATTTCCAGAACTAAAAATAGGGCTAGTGCACGGCCGTATGAAACCCGTAGAAAAACAAGCGGTAATGGCTGCGTTTAGTGCAGGCGAAACACAATTACTAGTAGCAACCACGGTGATTGAGGTCGGTGTAGACGTGCCCAACGCCAGCTTAATGATCATAGAGCACGCTGAGCGCATGGGGTTGAGTCAGTTACATCAATTGCGCGGCCGTGTCGGTCGAGGAGCTGCAAAAAGCGCTTGCATCTTGTTATATCAAAATAAGCTTTCCGAGACAGCGCGTGCGAGGTTAAAAGTGATTTATGAAAGTAGTGATGGATTTGCTATTGCCCAGGCTGATCTTAACTTGCGTGGCCCTGGTGAGTATTTAGGCACACGTCAAAGTGGCGTGCCTATGCTAAAAATAGCAGATTTGAATCGCGATGTAGATTTATTAAGTGCCGCTAAGAATATAGCTGACTGTTTAATTAAGGAACATCCGGTGGCAGTAGAAAAACATTTAGAAAGATGGATGGGTCGAGCAGATGAGCTAGTTAAAGTTTAATTTAGAAACATCAGCTTTATTAACTGAATGGATATTGACTCGCTGGCTCTCCCATTTGTGCGATAATCCCTCTCGTGAAAACTCAACGAAATCTTGCCAGTACACGCCAGCGCTGGCTGAATAAACCTATACAGGCTAATAAGCTACAACTTTGGTTAATCGATAATGGCTCTCTTACAGCCCGTTTAAAGCAATGTTTTAAAAGGTTTGCCGTCGAGCCTGTTACATTAAAATATGCCAAGCTAATGCAAGATGAAGCTATTTTGTTGCATCAAGCAAATTACCAAGTTGCTTTAATAAGAGAGGTATTACTTATTGGCGATCATCAGCCAGTAGTGTTTGCCCATAGCGTATTACTAAGGGCTAGCCTGCGAGGTGCATGGAATGGACTTGGCAGATTAGGTAATAAGCCACTTGGTGCAACATTGTTTGCTAATCCAAAAGTGAAACGTACTGCTTTAAGCTATAAGAAGCTCACGCCAAACCACGTACTATACCAGCATGCAACGCGGCATTTAACGCAAAGTTCCGAGATGAAAACCTTATCTTACTTGTGGGCGCGACGTTCTATTTTTAGCTTAGGTTGCGCTAATATTATGGTCACAGAGGTCTTTCTGCCGCAGTTGCTTGTTACTAAGGATGTTTAAACCCGTAGATTAACTTCAATATGAACCTGCAAACTATTATCAAAAAACTAGATGCTTATGAGCGCCTAATGCGTTTAGATAAACCTATTGGTATTTTATTACTGTTATGGCCAACGCTTTGGGCGCTGTTGATTGCTGGGCAGGGTAAGCCCGACTGGATCGTTGTGTTAATTTTTGTCACAGGATCAGTGTTGATGCGTAGTGCAGGTTGTGTGATGAATGACATTGCAGATAGTCGATATGATGGTTTAGTCGAACGTACGCAACATAGGCCTTTAGTGAATGGCGAGGTAAGTAAAAAAGAGGCATATTTCTTGGCTGTGGCTTTAAGTCTAGTGGCGTTTGGTTTGGTCTGTATGCTCAATACATTAACGATTGAATTGTCCGTGCTAGCCTTACTATTAGCTGCCAGCTATCCTTTTACTAAGCGATTTTTTACAATTCCACAGGCATATTTAGGTATTGCTTTTGGTGCAGGAATCCCAATGGCATTCGCTGCAATTTTGGGCTATGTGCCACCGGTTGCGTGGTTATTATTGTTAGCCAACGTGTTTTGGGCGATTGCTTATGACACTGAATATGCGATGGTGGATAGAGATGATGATTTAAAAATTGGTATTAAATCTTCTGCAATTACTTTTGGAAGGTTTGATATAGTCATCGTAATGATTTGTTATGCTATTACACTGCTTATACTTGCAATATGTGGAGTTTGGCTAGCCATGGGGTACGCCTATTATATCGGCCTAGTAACTGCAATAGCGGTAGCTATCTACCACTATTATTTGATTAGAGCACGTCAAAAAACTGGTTGTTTTAAGGCTTTTTTACATAATAACTGTTTTGGTTTTGTGGTGTTTGCAGGTTTAGCTTTACAGTACTTAGGAAAATAATTACTGATCGAACTTGGATTTTATTACTTGTCCTTTACTTCTGGCTCTATAGCTGGTAAATCCCATTCAATCTCGTTTGACTTAGGCTGACTTTTAGTTGAGTTAGTCTTGGATGCGCTCTTAGTTTTTGGTTTATCTTCTTCATTCGGGAGTTCTAGAGAGAAATCTTGGTGATGATTTCTATCAGTCATTACTCCCTCACTGTAATCTAAAATAATCTCTTCATCTAGTATATTACCTTTATGCTTCGATGCAAATTCAACCTGCTCTATAGGTAAACTAAAGTTGATTTCTTCAGCTAAAAGTGAGGTGATACCGTCTTTAGAGGTCGTGAATTTCTCGGGTAATTCTAATTTCAATGACTCATCCTTAATACTAGGAGTAAGTAATATTTCATCATGTGGTATCAAACTCACTTCATATGATGCTGCATCATTGAATGCGTTAAAGTTAGACTTAGTGCCTAGTTGAGTATCATTAAATTTATGTTTAGGCTCGGTACTGACACTGGCCACTCGGGCAATATCAGTAAGCAAAGTATTATTAAAATTAGTGCTTTCAATATTAATAGCAGCCACGTTAGCTTGACTTGCTAGACTTGAGGTAGATTGACCTGAATTGGACTGGTCTGTGTTAGCTTTAAATATCGCAGAGTTAGCGTACTCTAAGTTTTTAGCAATGCTTTTCAAGAAGAAAAGATCATTAAACGCGCCCTGACCAAGACCTTCTCTAGGCTGTGAGCGTTTATTAAAAATCAAGTCATTTAAAAATCCAACTGCATATGGTGAGCCCCAAACGCCTTCCAAGCGTGTGATGATGTGTGGGTAGTCCTCTATAGATGAATCGTCTTCAGCCAAGTGATTAGCAAATTTAGCGGCCTTAATATTAAAGTATTTGTTACATTCAATGACAGCTGAGTCATACTCAGTTTCCGTACCTTCTTTGGATAGCAAATCAAGTAATTTTAACCAGATTGCAGGCGAATCAGTAGGCGACTCACTCAAGTGGTTTTGAAGTAATTGAATCGCTAATGTAGGTCGTCCATGCTCTATAAATACCTCAGCATCCTCAATAATGCTAGTTTGATCATCTTTTTCTACAGCACTTATTGCTTGAGTGTTTGCAGTGTTCCGATGATGCAGTGGCGCTTCCCTTGGTTCATCGAATGACGGAGCATTTGTGTGTAGCGTATGAAACTCAGCAGAATACGAGCCTGACTTATTATCAACACTACTTGAACTTTCACCATCAAACCAAGCACCTTTAGCGCGAACTTCTCGGCTAACAAATTTGCGGCGTAGCCATTCAATAAGTGCAACTGCAATCAGTATTGCAAACACTACTTTTAAGAGCTTTAACCAGTCAAAACGCTCATTCTCCTCTTTAATTTTTTGCGCCTCCTCTAGTAGCTGTGAGTTACGCGACTGTAAACTGACAATCTGCTTTTCTAAGTGAGCTAAACGATTGGACATTACAGTCACTTCGTCCATCGTATCAGTACTCGGTTCCGTGGTTGAAACTTCAGCTGATCTAGATACATCGATTTCAGTAGCAAGCCTTAGTGATAAACCTGGCTTGTTGGTATCTTCAGTTACACTTGAGTTGCCCGTAGAAACTACCAAAAATGGCTTATCGGGCGATGGTTTGTGTTCGCCCGCATCTGTATTAATCTTACTTTCCAAACGTGAGCTAGATTGAGGAGCAGGGCTAATACTTTGCCTGCCTGTGTAGGCTTGACTCAGCCTTTCATCAACTGAACTAACTTTCTTAGGTTTTTTTTCTTTAAATACTTTTTTTACTGTAACTTGTTTTGGGATGGTCTTATCAACTTGTGCTGCTATTTCGGCTGTCGGTGATTTTCTGATGTTAGTTTGATATGGTCTGAGGCTCTGCTTTTTTATATCATTAGCGCTTGGTTCAATATTTACGCTATCATCGCTAGTATTTGCTTTCTCGACAGACAAAATTGGTGCTGGATCTAAAAGTAACACATACTCGCGATTTATATTAGGCTCACAACGAAATGAAACGCGTAGATTTACAATGGGCTCCGTAATAATGTTACTAGTACTTATGATCAATTGATAGCTGCCATTGAGTGCTTTCAGATTGACGGATGCTTTTTTGAAAGCAGGAACCTCTCCTATATCAGTCGCGCTAAAACAGTTAGGATCAGGTACAGACTCAATATCCGTCACGTTAACTTTAGCTAAAAAATTTTCACCTAAGTTAGATTTAAGTTGAGCATCTCCCAAACCCAAGGCGAGGCTTAGGTTTGCATAACAAAATAATGATAAAAGCGTGAAAAATCTCAATTTGTAACTATGCTTCCAAAAGTGTGTATTATTGGTTAAAGTTGATTATAAAGAATGACTTTACCCATAAACCTATAGTATTATTTTAATATCCTAGCATAAGTCTCGTAAAACATTATAATAATGCTGGCAAAACAATCAAAAGGATTATACTTTTTGAATGAAGCTCACTGCGCATTAAGTGAATTTGCTTGAGTGAAAAGCTTTGGCCAAGAAGCAATCAGTCATTATCCTAATAGCTGTGGCGCAACTTTAGACCTTGCAAATTTCGTTAAATCTAAAAAATTTAATAAATTTCATCTATATAATGAACATATCGTTTGACAAAGCACTAGGCTTCAGCATAAAATCCGCCTCTTAATTTTTTTAGCTCACAGTATTGGTAACACGATGAAAACCTTTTCAGCAAAATCACATGAAGTGAAGCGCGACTGGTTTGTGGTTGATGCCACAGACCTAGTTCTAGGCCGTTTAGCTAGCGCGGTTGCACACCGTTTACGCGGTAAACATAAAACTATCTACACACCTCACGTTGATACAGGTGATTATATTGTCGTTATTAACGCCGACAAATTAAAAGTGACTGGTAACAAAGCAGACGGTAAGCTTTACCACAGTCACTCAGGTTACCCTGGTGGTATCAGCACAACAACTTTTTCTAAAATGCAAGATAAGTTTCCAGGTCGCGCTTTAGAAAAAGCAGTAAAGGGTATGTTACCTAAAGGTCCTTTAGGTTATGCAATGATTAAAAAAATGAAAGTTTATGCTGGCGACAAGCATGAACATGCGGCGCAACAACCGCAAACATTGAAAATCTAAGGATAAAAGATGATCGGTAAATATAATTATGGTACAGGCCGCCGCAAGAGTTCAGTAGCGCGCGTGTTTTTAAAAACAGGTAAAGGTAATATCGTTGTTAACGATAAACCTGTTGATGAGTATTTCTCACGTGTAACTGCACGTATGATTTTACGTCAACCACTTGAATTGACTAACAATCTAACTAGTTTTGATATTATGGTTAACGTTATCGGTGGTGGTGAATCAGGCCAAGCCGGTGCGGTACGTCATGGTATTACACGTGCTTTGATTGACTTTGATGCTAATTTGAAAAGTGCATTGTCGAATGCTGGTTTCGTAACACGTGATGCACGTGAAGTTGAGCGTAAAAAAGTTGGTTTCCGCAAAGCGCGTCGTCGTAAACAATTCTCTAAACGCTAAGCTTTTAATAAGCTTTGGGCGGTTGAGGTACGAAAAGGTCGCTATTGCGGCCTTTTTTGTTTTGGTGTTTATGTGCAGTTTTGTTATGCTAAGTTTATTATGATGCATATTGAGTGATAAAAAATTGACGAATAAAAAATTAAAAGTTGGGATTGTCGGCGGCACTGGATACACGGGTGTAGAGTTGTTGCGTTTATTGAGTATTCATCCTCATGTTGAGTTAACGGCTATCACATCACGTGGTGAAGCTGGCATGCCTGTCGCTGATATGTTTCCTAGTTTGCGCGGTTATGTAAATTTAAAATTTACAGACCCAGCCCAGTCAAATTTAACTGATTGTGATGTGGTGTTTTTTGCAACCCCCCACGGCGTGGCGATGAGCCAAGCTCAAGAGTTAATAGATGCGAATGTGAAGGTGATTGATCTAGCAGCAGACTTCCGTTTGCAAGATACAGTTGTTTTTGAAAAGTGGTACAAAATGCCACATAGCTGCCCTAGCATACTTAAAAAAGCCGTGTATGGAATTCCAGAGCTGTATCGCGAACAGATTAAATCAGCGCAAGTAATAGGCAATCCAGGCTGTTATCCTACAACCGTATTATTAGGTCTGGCTCCTTTACTAGAGCTGGGTTTGATTGATTTTACTGTGCCAATTATAGCTGACTCGAAATCTGGTGTTTCTGGCGCGGGTAGAAAAGCCGAGGTAGCAACTTTGTTTGCTGAATCGAGCGATAACTTGAAAGCTTACGGGGTGAGTGGGCATAGACATCACCCAGAGATTCATGCGCAACTTACGCAATTAGCGGGTGAAAGTGTGCCGTTTATTTTTGTGCCACATTTGATACCGATGATACGAGGCATGCTTTCTACTGTTTACGTTAAACTATCAGACAAGGCAAAAACGCTGGATATTCAAGCACTATTCGAGCAACGCTATCAGCATGAGCGCTTTGTTGATGTATTGCCAGCAGGTATATTACCAGAAACGCGTTCGGTACGCGGCTCGAATCAAATTCGTATCGCACTACACAGGCAAGACAATACTGATTACTTAACGCTTGTTGTTGTGCAGGATAACTTAGTGAAAGGCGCCGCTGGTCAGGCTATCCAGAATATGAACATTATGTTTAATCTAGCTGAAAACATGGGCTTAGAAATTGTACCGCTCTTACCATAAGTGCAGCTATATTAGCCAATGAAGCCCGTTAGAAGAAAGATTCGCCGCCATTTTGGTTTAACAGCTAAGCAAGTGGCTGTGCGCTCACAACGTCCCTGGTATTTTCAGTGGGTTGTGGTCGTTTTATTAATTGCCTTAGGTTATGCTGTTGCCTATTGGCGATTTACTGGCGGTGATAATTTAACAGTAAAGTTAAATCAGGCTATACTTGAAAATCAAGTGTTTCAGACCAAAATTATACAAGTAGAGCAGCAAATTAAGATTGAACAGGCCTCACAAAAAAATCTTAATGAGGAGCTTAAGCTCGTACATGATGAAAATATCAAACTTAAAGAAGACTTACTGTTCTATAAAAAAATGCTGGGTAAAAAGTAAACACCTAACTAACCCTTGTATGAGTAGCATCAAGCTATTGAGTTAAAGTGGGAAATATAATGTTTTTTAAAAAAAGCAATCGAATTCAAAATAGTATAGATACACTTATAGGCGCTGATACACGTATAGACGGCGATATTCATTTCTCTGGAGGCTTGCGTGTTGATGGTACGATATGTGGTAAGGTTAGCGAACCAATGTCTAGTCCGAGCACACTAATACTCAGTGAGTATGGCAGCATCGAAGGTGCGGTGAACGCATCTAAAATTGTAGTCAACGGCAAAGTAACTGGTCCAGTGAGAGCTGGGCAGTTTATTGAACTGCAACCCAAGGCATATATTACGGGTGACGTTTACTATAAATCCTTGGAAATGCACACAGGAGCGGTAATAGAAGGAAAGTTGGTTTATTTAGGCGAGAATGCGCAAGAGCAAGATACTAACGCGCATTAAGATTGATTTAAATATTGATTGACCTTGCTACTACAGAGTAGCACAATGATTTTATTAAGAAATTTAGGAGTGCGTAATGAATACAGTAGCTGAGATGCAAAATTTTGATTTAGGTGAAATGCCTGCACCATTAGTGTTTACCGATAATGCGGCGAAGAAAGTGAAAGAGTTAATTGAAGAAGAGGGTTCTCCGGATCTTAAGCTACGCGTATTCGTAAGTGGCGGTGGTTGCTCAGGCTTTCAATACGGATTTACTTTTGAAGAGGAAGTAAATGAAGATGATACGCAGGTACAAAAAGATACGGTGACATTATTGATAGATCCGATGAGTTTACAATACTTAATGGGTGCTGAAATTGATTACCAAGATAGCTTGCAAGGCTCACAGTTTGTGATTCGTAACCCACAAGCGACGACGACTTGTGGCTGCGGATCATCATTCTCAGTTTAATGATAAATTATAGTTAGTAAGCAAAAAGCCAAGCTATAGCTTGGCTTTTTGCTTACTAACTATAATAAATATTTTTAAAACTCAATGCATGGTTTGTACGCCATTGTATGCTCTAGATTAACGCTTATCCATAGGAACTAAATCCCTACGTAAATTACCTTTGTAGAGTTGACGTGGCCTGCCGATCTTGTGCTCTTCATCCGAAATCATTTCAGACCATTGCGCAATCCAACCTGCGGTTCTGGCAAGTGCAAAAATAGCGGTAAACATCGAGTTCGGAATACCCATTGCACGCATGACTATGCCACTATAAAAGTCCACATTTGGATATAGTTTACGGGATACAAAATACTCATCTTCTAGTGCAATTTTCTCTAGCTCCATGGCCAACTTAAACATGGGATCGTCGTGTAAACCAAGCTCGTCTAATACCTCGTGGCACGTGGTACGCATAATTTTCGCACGTGGATCCATATTACGATAAACGCGATGCCCAAAGCCCATTAGGCGAAAAGCATCAGCTTTATCCTTAGCACGTTTAATGAACTCACCTATACGTGAAACGTCACCAATTTCTTCTAGCATTTTGAGTGTAGCCTCATTTGCGCCACCGTGAGCGGGACCCCATAGCGAAGCAATGCCTGCAGAAATGCAAGCGAATGGATTAGCGCCACTAGAGCCAACTAACCTTACTGTTGAGGTCGAGGCGTTTTGCTCATGGTCTGCATGCAGAATTAAAATTCGCTCAAACGCTTTGGCTAGCACAGGATTAGGCTTGTACTCTTCACACGGTGTGGCAAACATCATATGCATAAAGTTTTCAGCATAGTTAAGATGGTTTTGTGGATACATAAATGGTTGGCCCACATTGTATTTATAGCTCCAAGCTGCAATAGTTGGTACTTTTGCCAGTAAGCGATGTGCAGAAATCTCACGATGTTTCGCGTCACGAATATCCATTGCATCAAAATAGAAAGCCGATAATGAGCCTACTACGCCAACCATTACCGCCATTGGGTGTGCATCACGTCTAAAGCCACGGAAGATATTGCTTAGTTGATCGTGTAGCATGGTGCTACCACTGATTGTCTCTGTAAACTCTTTTGTTTGAGTTGCATTTGGAAGTTCGCCGTGAAGTAACAAGTAAGAAACTTCCATGAAATTGCAATGCTCAGCTAATTGCTCGATTGGATAACCGCGATAATAAAGTAGGCCTTCTTCACCATCGATAAAAGTAATGTTTGAATTGCAGGCAGCAGTAGACAAAAAGCCAGGATCATAAGTGAACACACCGTGCTTACCTAAGCTGCGAATATCAATAACATCGTTGCCAAGAGTGCTAGTCAGAATCGGTAGTTCTATAGGGATTGCACCATTATCAAATGTAATGGTGGCTTTTGTTGCTTTGGTCATGTGGCGTGCCTTGTAGATTAGTCTAGAGTTAAATTAATTATACTTTATAGCGTTGCATAATTGCTTACTCAGGCGTAGCTAAATCACAAGAAGATGGTTGTAACTGGAGTCTTAGTCATTAATATCAGTATTGGTAGATTGCACCTAATATCCGCGCGCCTTTTGCGCCAGTCACATCGGGCAAGCTAGCTGTTTGTTGATTCAGGCAACGTTTAGCCAACCATGCGAAAGCAATCGCTTCAACCCAATCTACCCCGATACCGAGCTGATGGGTGGTTTGTACTTTAATATTACCCAATAAGCTTTGTAATTGTTGCATTAGCAATGCATTGTGCGCGCCACCACCACATACATAGACTTCATCAAGATTAAGACAGTGCTGTAGAAGTGCATGATGTATAGTGTGTGCGGTAAGTGAGACCAAAGTAAACGCAACGTCTTCAGGGGCATAATGGCTATCTACCAAATGCTCTGTAAGCCAAGCATCGTTAAACAAGTCGCGCCCCGTACTTTTAGGCGGTGTTAATGCAAAGTAGGGCTCAGTTAGCATCGCTGATAGTAATGGTTCAATGAGTTGTCCCGTGCAGGCCCAGGCGCCATTGGCATCATAGCTTAAATTTTTATGCTGTTTAATCCAAGCATCAAGCAGCATATTCCCTGGGCCGGAATCAAAGCCGATTAAACCACTGTTATTAACTAGATAGGTGATATTGGCAATACCACCGATATTGATAACAGCACGATTGAGTTGGGGGCTTGCAAATATTGCTTGATGAAAGGCAGGTACTAGAGGAGCACCTTGACCACCAGCAGCAATATCTCGGCTTCTAAAGTCGGCTACTACAGTAATGCCAGTTAGCTCGGCAAGCAATGCAGGATTGCCAATTTGTAAGGTAAACCCAAGCTCAGGTCTATGCCGTATGGTTTGGCCATGACAGCCAATGGCAGAAATTTCATTTGGAGATAATGCTGTGATGGTTAGTAACTGATTTACTGCTTGCGCATATAGTTTAGCCAATGTATTCGATATTAGCGCGGTAGTTTCTAGTTCATTTTCCGTTGGGTGTTGCAGTGTTAGAATTTGCGTGCGAAGTTCAGAAGGATAGGTTAGAAAGTGTGTTTGTAGCACACTGGGCTGTTGTGTGCCTTGGAATTCAACTATAGCAATATCTATACCATCAAGGCTGGTGCCGGACATCAATCCAATAAAAAGTGTACCGGCCATAGTATTTAGAGTAGGTTACTAATGCTTAGTTATTCTAGTGCGGCAATATTACTGTTTCCAAGTAAGTCTATTTGCGCAGTTAATTCGCGGCTAACTGCGTCAAATGCTACCTTATTACGTCCTGTAATCGGGTCAGCCTTAGGTAACGCAACAGTCATAGGATCTCTATGTTCACCATTTACCATAAATTCATAATGTAAGTGCGGCCCTGTGGCTAATCCAGTCATACCTACAAAGCCAATTACATCGCCTTGTGTAACTTTTTCACCTCTGTGTAAACCATCGGCAAAGCGTGATAAATGACCATATACTGTACTTACGCCATTTTCATGCTTGAGTACAATGACATTGCCATAACCACCCTTTTGGCCAATGAAGTTAACAATGGCGTCACCTGCAGCTTTAACGCGAGTACCAGTAGGTGCAGCTAAGTCAACGCCTTGATGCGCCTTAATACGCTGTAAAATCGGGTGAAAACGACCTGTACTAAAGCTGGAGCTAACACGCGTAAACTCTAATGGAGAGCGTAAAAATGATTTATGCAAGCTCTTACCATCAGGTGTGTAATACTGCATTTCACCTGCGGTATCTCTATAACCGATAGCTTGGTATGTTTTACCATTGTTGACAAATTCGGCAGCTAATACATCACCTGTTTTTACTAGCTCGCCTTCGTCATAACTACCTTCGTAAATCACGTTGAAGTGGTCTCCACGACGCAGGTCTGTATTAAAGTCAATCTGACTCTCAAATATCTCAGCTACCTGTATAGCAACGTCATCAGGAATGTTGGCATCATCAGTTGCGCCGAATAAAGAGCTTCTAATATTTGCTGATTTTAAAATTGGGCGATGCTCTAGTTTATGGGTGACTTTACTGGCGCTATAGCCGGAGAGTGTTTGTTTAATATTAATAAATTGGTCAGTATCTAATTGATATTCTAGGGAAATCAAATTGCCATCGCTGTCCGTTTGCGCTTCCATATTATGGCTGGGTTTTAATGTGGAGGTAATTTCGTTGGCAATGGCATCACTACGTATAAAGTTGATCGCATCACGGTTATGCACATTTAAGCGAGACAATAAACTGTTCAAAGTATCATCGCGTCGTACATGGTCTTTATACCAGAAATGTTGCTCAGTAGTATCTTGCTGAGTCTTTTCTAGGCTAGGTAAAGTAATCTCTTCAATTATAGTAGTTGTTGCAATGGTGCCAGTCATCGTTTGTGGTGCAATACCAAAAGCGGCATAGATACCAAACAAGGGTAAGCAGGAAGTAGCTAAAATCCAGCGTAATTTAAGCTTACGTTCAGTTTTATCAGCAATTTGCGCTAAAATAGCGCTTTGCTCATAAGTTGGTATTAAGTTCTGTTTAGTTGAATAGTCAAATTCAGCATAATGTTGATTAGGCTCGTTAATATCCACGGGCTGACCTCTAATGGGTTGATACGGTTATGGATAATAACAGAAAACTCAATTAGAACAAGTAAATGTACTGTAACAGCTAATTTTTACAGTAAGGATGAAGGATGTAAATCAAGTGAATATTAACAATAAAGGTTTCGATATCAAACAGCAGCTTGCAGTCATTAAGCGTGGCGCAGATGAGCTTCTAATTGAGGCTGAACTTATCGAAAAATTAAAAAAAGGCCAGCCGCTAAGAATTAAAGCAGGCTTTGATCCTACAGCACCTGACCTGCATCTAGGTCATACCGTGCTGATTAATAAGCTGCGTCAACTTCAAGAGTTAGGTCATCAAGTCTTATTTTTGATTGGTGACTTTACAGGCATGATAGGCGATCCAACTGGTAAAAGTACTACTCGCCCACCATTAACAGCAGAGCAAGTACAGGAGAATGCCAAATCATATGCAGCGCAGGTATTTAAAATCCTAAAGCCAGAACAGACCGAAGTGGTTTTTAACTCTAGATGGCTCACTGAACTGGGCGCAGCAGGGATGTTGAAGCTTGCCGCTAGTCAAACTGTGGCTCGCATGCTAGAGCGTGACGACTTTACTAAGAGATATAAAGCTAATCAGCCAATCGCAATTCATGAGTTTTTATACCCCTTATTGCAGGGTTATGACTCTGTTGCATTAAAAGCTGATCTTGAGTTGGGTGGGACAGACCAAAAGTTCAACTTATTAATGGGTCGTGAGCTACAAAAGCAAGCAGGTATGTCACAACAATGCGTGCTTACCATGCCGTTGTTAGAAGGTTTGGATGGTGTGAATAAAATGTCCAAATCGCTTGGCAACTATATTGGCATCGCAGAGGCTCCCGAGGTTATCTTCGCAAAAATTATGTCTATTTCAGATGAGTTAATGTGGCGATATATAGAGTTACTCTCATTTGAAACTATAGAAACGATAGAACAATGGAAGGCGAAAGTGGCTTCAGGTGAAAACCCTCGTAATATTAAAGTGGGTTTCGCACAGGAAATTGTTACACGCTTTCATAGTCAGGCTGATGCAGCGAGAGCATTATCTGATTTTCAGACTCGTGCTAAAGGAGGCGTTCCAGCCGATGTACCAGAAATCAGCATCACTATCGAAGGCGAAAGCGTCGGTATTGCGCAACTACTTAAACTCGCAGGCTTAGTAGAAAGTACTTCTGAAGCTTATCGTGCAATTGAACAGGGCGGTGTAAAGCTTGATAGTAAAAAGGTTATCGATAAAAACTTGCAATTAAGCAGGTCTGCTAGATTAGTTGCTCAAGTAGGTAAGCGCAAGTTTGCAAAAATTACTATTCACTAAATACTTGTCTCGTGCGACTAGAGGCCTAACGTTTTTATATAGTCTTTTTAGTTGGAGAGTTAAGGATAGGCGAGGCTTTCACTAAGTTAATTTTATAAGGATGGGTTGTATTATTGTAAAGGTTGGCAATCTTCTTTACATACATTTGCGTTTCTGTATAGGGAGGTATTCCCTTATATTTCTCGACTGTGGCTTCACCGGCATTATATGCAGCTGCTACCAATTGTACGTCGCCCTTGAAGTAAGCAAGAAGCCACTGTAGATAAGCGAGCCCACCCTTTATATTATCTTCTGCCTTATATGCATCCTTTACTCCAAAACGCTTTGCAGTTTCTGGAATAAGTTGCATTAAACCTTGTGCATTCTTAGGCGAAGTTGCTTGTACATCGAATCCTGACTCTACTGCAATGAAAGCCATTGCTAGGTTTGTATCTATTTCGTAGTGTGGTGCAAGCTTGTTTACTAACTTTAGAATGCGGTCCTGAGAATAGAAAAGTGCGGCAGTTTTATCTGAGATAGCTTTTCGTTCGTTTTGAGCTAACTCAGAGCTAGTCCCGCTCACAGCGGGAGCTGGTGGGTCAGGCAACAGGCATGTAGGTAAATTGGACTTCGGCAAAGTACTTATCATGGTATCTAACGATTCTTTGGCGCCAAGATGGCCTTGATCTGCCGCTAAGCTATATAGCTGCAGAGCGATACTTTTATCCATTGAAACGCCTCGTCCATTGGCGTACATCCAGCCTAGTGCGTATTGGGCGGCGGCATCACCAGATCTTGCCGCACTACAATAGCTTGCTACAACCTCTGCGTAGCTTTGAGGAGAACCTTCAATGCTTTTAAATTTGAAAGCCATAGCTACCAATAATGCATTTGGGTTTTTATAAGACGACTTAAGCTCTTTCTGGTTGAAAGTGACCTTCGTTGGCGTAATAGTTAAAGCCTCGGTATTCTGTTGTGGACTCGCTAACGTTTCAACGTCGCTCGCCACTACATCCATGCTAGTAATTAGGCTGGCTAGCAACAATAGGGACTTTATTTCTAATAGGTTAAGGTGGATTTTCATTAGTTTTAGTAGCTCTGCTTCAAATAAGTTCTTAAGTTCAATATTGAAGGGAAATTTACGTCGTGGATGTGATATGTATTCTATTGATTTCCCCATCAGAATCAATGGCCCTTTAGGGTCACTCACGATTACGGTTGAAGTAGTTTTAGAGATTCAGTCAACGTGCTGAGTTATCTGCGCCTTCTAAATTTTAGCTTGACCAGATGCATAGTCCTTGTAGAATGCGCGCTCCACTCACGGGGCGATGTGGCAAGATAGTGGATTTAAGCAAGAAATATAAAGTTTATGTTATACGGTTAATAATAAATAAGAAATGTTTGAAGTTTATGATTGACGCAGCTGAAAAGCTCTGTATAATGCGCACCTCGTTAACGCAAAGCGTACACGAGAAGTTGAAAAGA